>WNGO01000024.1_pt1 | contig 95137 bp, 74 predicted proteins | sample 5400511 | NCBI WGS metagenome assembly WNGO01 (sample SAMN13153380, study PRJNA577476) | soil metagenome | isolation source: 20 cm soil or saprolite under Garry oak tree replicate 2 | place: USA:California | collected 2016-06-15 | reverse complement strand
TCAACGTCAACGTACTCGTGCTGGTCGTGGTGCTGGGGTTGAATGAAGCCGTCACGCCGCTGGGCAGACCGGATGCCGACAAGTTAACGCTGCCGTTGAAGCCGTTCTGCGGAGTGACGGTGATGGTGCTCGCGCCGCTGGCTCCCTGCGGGATCGTCAAGCTGTTGGGCGATGCGGAAAGGGCGAAGTTCGGCGGAGGTGCCACGGTTATGGACACCGTAATCACATGCGACAACCCGCCAGATGCACCGGTAATGGTTACCGTGACGGTTCCTGTTGCCGCGGTAGTGCTGGCTGTCAACGTCAACGTGCTCGTGCTGGTCGTGCTGCTGGGGCTGAATAATGCCGTGACGCCACTGGGCAGACCGGATGCTGACAAGTTGACGCTGCCGTTGAAACCATTCTGCGGAGTGACCGTGATGGTGCTCGTGCCGCTGGCTCCCTGGACAACAGTGAGGCTGCTCGGGGAAGCAGAGAGAGTGTAATCGCCTGCGGGATTAACGGTAAGGACGACTGTAACTGTGGCGCTCAAGTTGCCCGAAGTGCCCGTAATAGTCACATTGGAGGTGCCGCTAGTCGCCGTGCCGGTGGCGGATAAAGTCAAAAGGCTGCTGGAAGTCGCGGGATTCCCGGCAAAACTGGCACTGACTCCGCTGGGCAAGCCTGACACGCTCAAGTTCACACTGCTGTTGAATCCATTCAGAGGATTGATCGCGATGGTGGCCGAGCCCGATGCGCCCTGGAGGAAAGCCAGGCTTGGGGGGGATGCAGAGAGGGTGAAGCTTGGTTGAGTTGCAGAGCCGGGCCAATTGTTCACTAAATTTGTGGCGTTGATGGTACCGATGCCGGTGGCGAAGTCCCAGCCGACGCTGGTGCCGTAGGCGGGGAGGAAGGATGTATTAGAAGTCGAAAGGACGCCGACGGAGCCATCGGCGAGGTAACAGTTGGGGCCGACGCAGTCCACATCCATGTCACCGGAAGTGACATCGTAAAAAATACAGTTGCTGGCAACGGCATTGCCGTTGTCGGAATTGCAGGGGCTGTTTCCAGCGGAACCATATTCCGCCGCAGCGAGCTGATAATAAACGGGCGCGGGATTGCCTTGAGGACCGCCTGCTTTCTGGTTGATGAGCGCCTGGACGCCCGCCATGATGGGCGACGCAAAAGATGTACCGCCGGCGCCAGTCCAGGCGCTCGGATCGCTGCCACAAACAGCTCCTTTATGCGCGGTATCCGACCAACAGAAAATGTAAAAGTGGCTCCAGAGTCCATCGGCGGCGAAAAGAGAAACGTCGGGAGTGTCCCGCACGCCGTCGTTGGGATTGCCGAGAACGCTTTGCCAGGAAGGCTTGGGCCATCCCTGGCAAGTGCCACTTACGACGTCGCTTGTGGACGGCGTTCCGGTGGCGCATCCGCTGGGGCCCCCACCGCCGGCCGCAGTCATCTGGAAGAAGGAGCCATAGAGCGGATCGTTGCAAAGGCTCGTTGAGCCGTACGTTGGGCTGAAGCCCACGTAAGCGGAGAGTAGTGCCCCGGCGCAGGAGTCATTCCAGGGAATTTCCGGAACGTAGGAAATGGCCGAACCGAAAGCGGAAGTGTTGCTGGAATTCCAGTAAGTGTCGTTGGCACCGGAGTAAGTGTCACTGAAATCGGTGCCGCCGACAGCGACGTTGTAAGGCGTGGAAGCGAAGGCATTGACCGCGATGCCGTGGATTGCTTCCGCAACGCCATTGTCACAACCGGCTGCCCCGCTGTCACCAGCAGCGACGAAGACGGAAACGCCTTCGGTGACGGCTTGCTGATAAGCCGAATTGTAGGCAGCATTGGCGGCCGCGCCGTTCACGGTTTCGCACTGGCCATAACTGATGCTCATGATGGGCGGAGGTGGAGTGCCGGCGTTGATGAGGTTCTGAATGGCGATCAAGCCGCCGAACGTGGTGCTGGTGTCGGCACAAGTGGCCATTTCAATGGCGGCGCTGGGGGCGGAGGCGCTGGCCCATTCGGCGTCGAGAATGGCTTCCGCATTGTTAGGAGCAAAAGTGCCGGGAGCGCCACAGTTATTGGGACCGGAAGGAGACGCGGGGTGAACCTGCGTAAATGAGGCAGAAGTGTAGCCGGAAAGACCAAACGTCGAGCGGAAAGTGGTCCAGTCCGAAGCGCTGAAAACGTCGGTATCCTCAATAAGCACGATGGTCTGGCCCTGGCCGGAAATGCCCGCGCTGAAGAGGGGATTCAAATTGTAAATCGCGGCCAGGTCCGCCGGCACGACAGCGTAATTAGGGTTGCCGAACGCGTCTGTAAAGGTGAATTCCGTATTGGGCTTGTGCAGACGGTGCATCGTGTGCGGGCGGAAATCATGGAGCGAGACGACTCCAGCGACGACGGGAGCGAGAGCGGCGGGAATTCGAGGATCGCTGATGTTGCCAATGTGCTTCTCGCCTTTGATTTCCAAGCGATGAATTTCTGTCTGAAAAGTTTTGCGAACTTGGCCTGCCGTGCCGGAGAAATCGATAAGCATGCCGCTGGGATAGACTGCGTTGACGCTCAAACCATGGGATTCCAGCCAGCCCGTAATGGCACCTAGATCCGGCTTCGCGACGCCGAATCGGTCGCCAAATTCCTGCGCGGTCAGCCAGTGATGGAAGTTTGGCGAACCTTTGGTGTGGAGTTCGTCGATGAATTGCCGGAGCGCGAGTTCTTGCTCGGGAGAACGCTTCAGTTGCAGCAGCATATGCTCCATGGCGAAATCGTTAGCCACGGGACCGCGGTCGTTCGCGAGGCGCGCTTCAGGACGGGTGTTGCCCGAAAGCGCCACACGATCCATTTCATTGATACTTTGCGTTACGCGGGGCCGAGAATGCAGGCCTGATTCGACTTGCCCGTTAAGGGAAGGCGCCGCAATAAGAGCGGCGAGGACAACCAGGGAGAAGGACGCAAATTTGCGAAGCATGGGTGTCCTTTCGTAAGCGAAAACCTGCCTCAAACCAAGTGCGGAGCGAGAGATCCAGGCTTGAAAAGACCGAGAGCACAAGCGATTCGCGAAGAGGCCAATGGCTGGGTCTTCATGCATGAGATCTCCCGGCGGGACATGCTTCGTCCGAGCGAGGAAACAAGAAATGGGCCTACCGATTAGTAGATTAATAGCGGAATTAGGCGTGAGAAGCAACGGCCGAAGGGACAGTTTTCGGGCAGGGGCCCGCGTGGGACGGATCTCACTCGCGGCGCCGGCGGCGTTACCTTAATTCATCTGTCGACCAATTTAGATGGACCACCCCTGGCGGTACTCGCGGCGCAGAAAGTCGTTGGCTTCGAGGGCGTTGGTGACGCGCATGTTGGAGCCGTCGTAATAGATCTTCTTTCCGGCGCGCAAGGCCACGATGCCGAGGAGCATCACCTCGGTGAGGCGGGCGGCGTACTCGAACGGACAGGAGGCTTCGACTTTCCCCTTGCAGGCCTCCACCCAGTTCATTTCGTGGGCCTGGCCCGCGATGCGCGGAAGCTTCTGCGGCGGCTTGTCGAAGGATTCATGGAGCGACTTGGGCAAGAGCCGGGGCTTAAAGCCGTACGTGTCGTACAGGAGCTTGCCCTTGCTGCCGATGAGCAGCGCGCCCCCTTCTTTGTTCAATTCTTCATCGCCGAGTTCTTCGGGCTTGTTGGGCTTGAGGCCGCCGTCGTACCAGGTGAGCTTGACGGGCGGCATCGCGCCACGCGCGGGAAACTCGTAGAACGTCAACGTGGCGTTCGGGTAAGAGACGCCGTTGAAGGGCGTCGAGACGGTTTCAATGCTTGTTGGGAAGCCCAGGTTGAGCGCCCACATGGTGTGGTCGATCAAGTGAGCGCCCATGTCGCCGATGGCGCCGACGCCCCAATCCGCCCAGCCGCGCCAGTTGAAGGGGTGGTAGATGGGGTGATAGTTCACGTTAGAGGCGGCAGTGCCGAGAAAAAGGTCCCAGGCGAGGCCGCTCGGAACGGGGTAGTCGCCGCAAAGTGCAGCGGCTAAGCGCGCATTGACGTCGCGGCCGCTCCATTTGAGAGGTTCGGGGCCGTCCTTAAGCGGCGCGGGCCGCGGAACGCCCTGAGGCCAAAAGCCAAGAGGGCGGTTCGTCCAAATATGAACTTCGCGGACGTCGCCGATGGCGCCAGCCCAGACGTATTCGACGGCAGTGCGTCCCTCGTCGGAGGAGTGCCCCTGGTTACCCATCTGCGTGGCGACTTTGGTTTCTTTCGCGCGGCGAGAAAGTTTGCGAGCTTCTTCGACCGACCAGCAAAGAGGCTTCTGGACGTAGACATGTTTGCCGAGTTCCATGGCCGCCAAGGCGATAGGCGCGTGCATGTGGTCCGGCGTGGCTACCACAACGGCGTCGATATCCGTCTGGTGTTCCAGCATGTCGCGAAAGTCGGTGTAGCGGCGGGCCTTTGGCACGCACTCGGTTTTGAACTTGACCATCAAGGCCACACGCGCCTGGGCCTTCGCGGAATCGAACTCTGCGGGCGGCTCGCCTGGAGGAGGCGGAGCAGGCAGCTCGATACGCTTCTTCAGGCGCTCGATGTCGATATCGAGGCGGTCGAGCCGTTTGCCGGCATAGCCCCAGTCTACATCGCACAGCGCGACGATGTTCTGGCTTGCGAGATTAATCAAATTGTTGCGGCCCATGCCGCCGACTCCCACGCCGGCAATGTTCAGCGTATCGCTTGGGGGAGTAAATCCGCGGCCGAGAACGTGTCTGGGAACAATGGCGCACGCGGCGCCACCGGCGGCGACTTCCGTGAGGAACGCGCGGCGCGAGATTTCTTTCTTTTTGCTCATAGGCTTGACTCCTGGACCGTCCCATTATTGCCCGGCTGTGCGGCTTTTGCGAAGCAGAGTTTTCCGCTTCGCGCGGATCAGAACGAGGGGGGGCGCTGGTCGGTGACGGCGAAGGCGCGCTCACTTCTTCGAAGAGGCGGGCGATCAGAGTGACGCCGTGGGGCACGCGGCGCGGCGGAGAAAATTTGGGCAGTGGATTTTTCGGATCGGGCGCCCAATCCGAACGTGCTTCGGAAACTTCGACGAAGCCAGCGCGCAAGGTGAGCGAAGGATGGCCGGTCTGGTTGCTGATAGTGAGCATTTCGTCGCGCAGCGAAGGAACTAGCAACAAGTCCACTTGCGAGAAAATCCGCGCCATCTCTTGCGCGACTTTGCGGCGGAAGCGGTCGGCCTGCACGAAATCCACGGCAGAGAGGAAACGCGACTGGCGAAAAAGGTTGGGCCAGGCGTCAGGCGTTTGTACTTTGAGCTGGTCAATGCCGTGGCTGAGCGTGAGTTCTTCGAAAGCGGCCGCGCCTTCGGCGAAGAGAATCAGGTTGAGCGAGTTATACGGCCAGTTGGGAAGCCCCACTTCCAGCGGAACGAGGCCGAGCTTGGGAAGAGTGTCGAGGGCGGCGCGGTCGACCGCGGTAGCGGGATCTTCCTTCATCCACGCGGGGAAATACCCGACGCGCAGGCCTTTGATGCTGGCGTTGGAATCAAAATCGAGATGGCTGGGGACACTGGAAAGATCGCCGGCATCCGGCCCGGAGATGGCTTGCAAAACGAGCAAAGCATCCTCAACAGTGCGCGTCATGGGACCAAGTTTGTCGAGCGACCAGCAGAGAGTCATGGCCCCGGTGCGCGGCACGCGGCCATAAGTGGGACGCAGTCCGGTAATGCCGCAACGCATACTGGGGCTGACGATGCTGCCGCCGGTCTCACTGCCAATGGAGAAACCGACCAAGCCTGCAGCCGTGGCGGCGCCTGGTCCCGCGCTGGAACCGGACGCGCCTTCTTCGAGCAGCCACGGGTTCACTGTTTGCCCGCCGAACCAAATGTCATTGAGCGCGAGGGCGCCGAGGCTGAGTTTTGCGAGAAGCACGGCGCCCGCAGAGTGCAGGCGCTTTACGACGGCGGCGTCGTCCTTCGGGATGCGATTGCGGAAAGGCTCGGCGCCATAGGTGGTGGGAATACCGGCAGTGTCCAAGAGATCTTTTCCGCCCCAGGGAATGCCGTGCAGCGGGCCGCGGTATTTGCCGGCAGCGATTTCTTCGTCGGCCTTTTTGGCCTGGGCGAGCGCGAGATCGCGTGTGAGAGTGATGATGCAGCGGAGCTTGGGATCGAATCGCTCGATGCGGCGCAGGTAGATTTGCGTGAGGCGCTCAGAAGTGAGTTTGCGCTGCTCGATCCAGCGCGAAAGCTGGGTGACGGGCGCGAAAGCGATATCTGCGTCGTTGGATGGTAGCGGGCCGGGGTTGTTGTTGGAGCGTACGAATTGATCGCGCTGCGGGCCAGCGGAATGACCCGGGAGAACAGAATGGTAGCGCGAGAACGGAGCGAGCGTGGGTTCGAGCGCGATAGTGCGTGGACCAGTGCGCCGCTCATACAGCGAGGCCAGATTTACGCGCCAGGATTCCGCGGCAACAGCGCGATCGGCGGGCGTCAAATTTGCTTGTACGAGTTTTTCTGCTTCGGCGAAAGTCGCGGGCGAGACTTCAGGTCCAACGGCCGGCCCGGTGCCGAACGCCGGCGGCGCTCCCGGCGGGAGTTGCGTGGGCTCTTGCGCGATTTCTTCTGGGCGGATTTGCCCGCCGCTGTTTGAAGCGACGGATGCGGCGATCAGACCGAGCGAAGTCTGAGTCAAGAAATCCCTGCGCGATTTGGACATGGGGCCTCCGCGCAGCATTGTAGCCGAGTCGCGCGGTTGCGATGCAGCAGTCCTCGTTTCCGCGCGCGGACCAGCACCTTGAGGCGGCTGGCCCTGCCGCCTATTTGCTCGTGATGGCGGCGCTGCCGGCGTCGAGATGGTCGAAGTTGAGCATGGCGTTGAAGACCAGGAAATAGCTGCCCCTGGTTTCGCCGCGCCACATGGGATTGTTGGCAAAGAGGACGACGTGCCCCTTGCCGTGGGGAACATCAACGACGGCGGGCTTTTCAGCGATTTCGTTCCCGCCGGTGATCATGCCGCTGAGAAGCAAATCTTTTTCGGCTGCGAAGCGCAGGACGACCCGCGGTTGCTGATCTTTGGGAGGAATCGCAAAGCGGGCAAAGTCCGGCAGATCTTCCGGAACGTAAAGTTCTTGCTCGTGGGGAGTGCGCTTGACTGGTTTTTCGGGAGGCTCGTAGGAGCGGGCCTGAATGATGTCTGGATCGTTGGCAGTGCCGCGACCGCTGGAACGCGCTGAACCACCTGCGCCTTCTTCGGGCCCACCGCCGCCTCCTGGGCCACCGAAATTGCCGCCGACGGTAATGACGGGACCGGAACGGAAATAGACGTAGAGTTTGTCGTCGTAGCCGTAGGTGATGGGGCTTTTCTGGTCATCGATCGTGGAGAGCACGACACTGCCGGGGGCCTGCATGGCTCGGGCGTCGGAAACATTCACCATTTCCGTCATGCCGCCAGCGACGGGGAGCGAAGCGCTGGTTTGCACGGCGATGAGCAAGCCACCTTCGCGCACGAAGCGCTCGAGATTGGCGAGGCCCTGATAGCCGAGACCGCCGCGGATGTCGTCAGTGGAGTCCAGGCCAGGAGCGACAAAGTTGGGAGTTTCGGGGGAACTCTTCCAGGGACGCGGATCGCCTCGCAAGGGCAAGCCCCGCAGCAGGGCGCTCAGGCCCGCTGAGCCGCCTCCGCCCATGGGCGGGAGAATGATTACATCAAACTTTTCGTGGAGATTCTGGTTTTCGCGCAGCCAGGTATCGGCCACGTACGTGTACGGGACTTTCAGCTCATCCATGGGAATGCGGAACCAGCCATCGTTTTGAGTGTTCTGCCAATTGTGGACGAGAGCGACGCGGGGAACGGCGAGCGAATGCGTCTTGACGCTCAGAGCGGCATTCGTAGAATGGACTTTGATTCCGAGATCCTGCGCGGTCTTTTCGAGCTGGGCGCGGTCGGTGTTGCGAATAATGAAGGAACCGGCTTTGAATTTGGCGCCATCGGCTTCGAAGGAATCTTCCGCAGCTTCCATGGAAACGCTGGCGAGGCGGAAGCGCAGTGACGCGAGAATACTGTCCGTGTTGTGCTGGATGACAAAAGTTTTGCCCTGCCCGTCAATTCCGCCCGGGGGATCGATCCTGCCCATTTTTTGCATGGCGGCGCTGAGGATGGAGAGATCGGTGACGCGCGTGGTTTTTACATTGCGCAATGCGCCGAGGGTCCAACCCGTGTCGTCATAGGAACGAGGATCGCGCGGACTGTAGTACTGAGTGTCGAGCATCATGTCGGCGAGGCGGCTGTAGGGCTGGTCCATGCGCACGACGTAGCTGCCTGCCGGTAGGACAGCCTCGGCGGGTTTCTTTTCCTCTTTCGGTTTTGCTCCGGTGTCGGATTTCTCTGCTGATTTTTCTTTATCTTTTTCCTTGTCGCCGGCAGATTCCTGGGCACTCTGTGCCGCCGGGATGCGCAATTCTTTTTCGAGGCGATGAACTTCGACGCCCTGGAGTTGCAGAAGATTCAAGAGGCTGGCCTGTTCGGCGGGACGCGGGTCGTCCGCGGGGAAGACCCAGGCTGCAGGGCCTTCGGTGCGGGCCTTCGCAACAGCACGCTTGCTCTTCAAGTAAAAATTGTTGAGAAATTTCTGGCCGTTGGAGGCGAGGTTGTTCATGCCGAAGAGAATGGCGCTCTCCTGCATGTTGATATTGTCGCGGGCGGACCATTTCACTTTGGGGAGCGGAGGATTGGGACGGTACCACTCGCGGCTGGTGTCGGGCGGGCGAAGCGTGCGGACGCGAGTATCGGCGCCACCGTTGCCAAAGGTTTCGTAGAAGCGGCCGATGGAGTTGTGATTGTTGGCGATGGACAGCAGGTAGTTGGGGGCCCAGCCGTCGTAGAAGCCGTGAGTCCATACGCCGATGACGCCGCGCTTAGTCATCTCTTCAATTTCGTGATACGCCATCTCCTGCCACTCGCTGATGACGATGGGATCAAGCCACGCGTTGTACGGACCTGTGCCGGTCATGATGTAGAGATAGGGGACGGACTCGTGAAGGTCGTGCATGACGGTAGGATGCCAGTCGAGGTAGGTCTTGAGCATATTGCGGGAGAGGGCGAGGCTAACGCCCAAGTTGTCGCGGTTGTTGTCATGGGAAACGTAGTGTCCCCACCAGATCAGGGGATACGGATGTTGGTCGGGATGCTTCTTGTGCTGCATATAGACGTCAACCATACGGTCGTGGCCATCCGTTTCTACGATGGGAGTGATCAGCACGATGGCATCGCGGCGGATTTTTTGGAGGAAGGGGGTGTCTTCCACGGCGAGGCGGTAAGCAAGTTCCATGAGCATTTCCGGTGAGCCGGTTTCCGGCGAATGGATGCTGCCGTCGGCCCAATAGATGGGCTTGCCTTCAGCAATAAGCTTTTGCGCGTCGGCCTCACTGAGGCCGCGGGGATCCGCGAGGTGAGCGGTGATTTCTTTGTAGCGATCGATTTTCGCGAGATTAGCTTCGTTAGAAACGGCAGCCACGAGCATCTCGCGGCCTTCTTCGGACGTGCCGATGCTCCAGACTTTCACTCGGGGGCTCTTGCTGGCGAGCAGTCGGAAATAGGCGTTGATGTCCCTAGTGTAATCGAGAACATCGGGCGCTCCCACGATGTGATGAAGGGAGACATCTGGTGCGGGAACGCAGGAGCTGAGAGGCAGATGGTCGACGAGTTCGGTGCTGAAGAAGGATTCTGTAGTGAACTCCTTGATTTTCTTGGTGTACTCCGTGTGGTCGCTTAAGGAACACGGGTTGGATTGAGCGAAGGTTGTGGAAGCGAGGAAACACAAGGAGAACAAACCGCCGAGCAAACTGCGCATCATGAAACACCTCTGGGTGAAGCGATCGCGGGTGATTTTATAGACTGTTTTTCGAGAGGGTGCAACTCAATCGCCTGGTATGTCGACGATACGGTGCCAATTAGCCTATGATTGGCCGCCGACTGCAGGCGAATTGAGGAGCGACGGATGGAAGAACAACTGAGCCTGGATTTTTTGCGCGTGGTGGAAAACGCGGCGATTGCGGCGGCGCGCACGATGGGATTCGGGGACCGGCACCATGCCGATGAAGTGGCCGTGGAAGCAATGCGCAAGACGATGGACTCGGTGGAGATCGATGGAACGATTGTGATTGGCGAAGGCGAGCGCGATGAGGCGCCGATGCTATACATCGGCGAAAAGGTCGGATTGGGGACGCACGCGCCAAAAGCATTGTTTCCGCAAGTGGACATCGCCGTAGACCCGCTAGAAGGAACGAATCTGTGCGCGACGGGTGCGGCAAACGCCATCGCAGTGCTGGCGGCGAGCGAGCGCGGCGGGTTGCTGCACGCGCCCGATTTGTACATGGAAAAACTGGTAGTGGGGCCGTCGTGCAAAGGCGCGGTGGACCTGGATGCGCCAGTGGCCGACAACTTGAAGGCAATTGCCAAGAGGCTGGACCGCGACGTTGAAGATCTAGTCGTGATCGTGCTGGACCGGCCGCGGCACGAAAAGCTGATTGAGGAAATTAGAACTGCAGGCGCTCGCATCCGGTTGATTGGCGATGGCGACCTCTCCGCGGGAATTTCCGTGTCAGTAGTGGGCACGGGCGTACACGCAGTGATGGGCACGGGCGGCGCCCCGGAAGGCGTGCTGACAGCGGCGGCGCTGCGCTGCCTAAATGGGCAGATTCTTGCGCGGCTGGTGGTGAGCAAGCCGGAGCACGCGGAACGCCTGGCGAAAATGGGCGTGAAGGATACGAAGCGCGTTTACGACACGGAAGATCTGGCGCCGGGGAAGAAAATGATTTTCGCGTGCACGGGCGTGACGGACGGAAACTTGCTGAAGGGTGTGCGATTTTTCGGAGAAGGCGTGCGCACCAGCTCCATGATTCTGACGCTGGATGAGAGGCAAGTGCGCTTCATCGATTCTGTACACCTGGAGAAGCGACCGGACATCAAGGTTCGGTTTAACTGAAAATTGATTTTGCGGAATCAGCTCAAGGCTGCTGATTTGTGATGGCCAGGAAGACGCGGTCATCCACGGCAACGGAGCGAGTGAAAAGAGTAGCGGCGTTTGCGCCGGCGATGGCAACGTGCCTGGCATTATTGCTCAATGCCGGGCCAGCGGGCTTTGAGGCTGCTCCGGTTCCATCACCCGGCTGAAGCGAAATGCGCGTCGTCTTTGGCGTGCAGTTCGCCGCGCCGATACACGTATCGCGGATGAACACTTGGCGGTAGCCGCTGTTGGCGCCGCTCGTGGAAGTCTTCAGCTGCGCGGAAGCCTGAGTCGAAGAATGACTGGGCGTGATGGCCAGAAACGCTATGAAGCGTCCCGAAGCGCTGACGGAAGGCAGAATGCTTTCTGTTCCGACCAACGCTCCGCTCGCATCAGTGGAAATTAAACGCGTCGACGGCGTGCAGGAATCACGCGTGCCGGCGCAGGTATCAAGCAGAAAGATCTGTCGCCCCGGCGGCGAATTTTCCACGAGATTCGTCGCGGCCGAGCTGAAAGCCACATAGCGGCCATCGGCGCTCATGGAAGGCGTGTGGCTCTCGTCGTTTCCCGGAGTGCCCTCTGCCGTCGCCGAGAGAAGACTTGTGCGCGGCTGACAACTCGTCGGAGCACCTTCGCAGGTATCCCGCAGAAAAACCTGGGCGTGATCATTCTGCACCGCCGTGTAAGCAACATGGCGCCCGTCAAGACTAAGCGCCGGAGTCTCTTCCGCAACAAGCGCCGCCCCTAAGACGCTCGCCGGAGTGCCCGGCGGACATCCACTCGAAGGGCAAATTGTGAAAGTGGCAGGCGCACTCGAACCTCCGCCACCGCCGCCATTGCAAGGCGTAGTGCAACCTGCCGGAGGGGGAGACGGAGGATTGAAAACCGTGACGCTCGCCGTCAAGTTCGTCGAGCCCGTGTTCACAAGCAGGTCGGAAGTGACGGTCGCCTGAATCTGGGAGGAAGTCGCTCCCGAAAGGACGGTTAGTTTCCTCTGCGCCCCGCCGACACTCCAATTGACCTGGGATCCTCCGGAGGGATCCGTGACAGGCAGAAAACCAGAACCATTGAGCATCAAAGTGAAGGACGCGCTGCCTGCCGGCGCACTCGCGGGGCTGACGCCAGTGAGCCCGGGCAAAGGATTCGGCGGCGGATTGATCGTGAAGGCCAGAGGATTAGAGAGGCCGTTTTGCCCAGCGCCGGAGGCGGGATTCACGGTGACGATCGTGGCAACGCCGGGCTTGGCGACCAACGCTGCGGGGACCGTCGCGGTGACGATGTCCCCAAGGGCGACTCCCGCGCTGTCCACCGGGACCGTCGTGGCCAGAGGCTTGCCATTCCATTGCACTACCGTCTTCAGGACGAAACCCCGGCCATTCACAGTCAGCATAAAGTCTGCGCTGCCAGCGCTCATCTGGGCGGGTGAAAGAAAAGCAAGACCGGCGCCCGTGTTGTTTTGAAACGTGTTACCGTAGTCGTTGCAGCCGGGTACCGCGAAAATCGCCATCAGTGCGACAGCCATTGCTGTCCAGTACCGCTTCATTGAAACTCCTTCATCTATTCTGACGACCCGGGCAGTGCCGGGGCCAACTTGCCCGCGCGAACGGGGAGAGCCCGTAGCGCCAGCGCACTTTCGGGGTGAGATGCCAGTTTTCTGCTGCGCGTTGACCGCGACGAAGCCGGGAACCGGGGAACGCCGCCCAGCTTGTATCCACCCCTGCGTGAGGCCGCACTTTGCCACGAATTTAGGGGCTCGTGCAACCCTACATGATTACCATCTGGAGGCGGTGGGGTCAAATGCGGATTACGAGTGGTTCTGGAGCGCAAGAGGACCGTCGCGGGCTTTATATGCGAAATTTTGCGGCTGTGATTTCGTGGGGGCCAGTTTTGCTATAGCGGACCAAGCGCTGCGATCGACGTGCGCACGAGCTCCTGAACATGCTTCTGGCACTCCGCATCCTGGACCGCTAAGACGCCTGCGGCGCGATAACCGGCCAAAGCTCGCTGCTTTCGGCCAAGTTTGGCATCTAGGTCGCCGCGCGCCAATTGAAACAGCGGGTTTGCCGGGTATTTTTCAGCTAGCGGGCCGAGAACGCTGAGCGCTTTTTCATACTGCTGATCGTAACGGTGCAGATTCAAAGCGAGATAAAAGCGCGCGATGTTTGAAGTGAGGACGCCCTGCTCCATGGCGTGTTCGAGCAGGCGCACACCATCTTGCTTTGAGCCGCCGGGGATGCCCATAAAAAAACGCAGGATCCTGGCGAGCGAGTTCAGCGTGTCCACGTAATAGTCATAAAGTCCCAGGCCCAGGTCGGCGTCGACGAGATCCGCATCTAGAGTTTTGGCGCGCAGGAAATGCTCGCGTGCACGGACTCCGGAGCGGGCGGTGTTGCGATTTTCGCCGCGCAATGCATAAAGCCGTGCCGAGGCGGCTTCTGCCATGGCGGCATAAAATTGCATTTCCGCAGTTTCACTCTGCTTGTTCTGGGCTTCCGCCAGTGACAAGGCTTTGGTAGCCAATCCAAAATAGTGCCGATCCGACTCGAGCTTGGGCCGGCGGCGGACGTCGGTCATTCCGTACTTGAAATCGGCAGAGGCACACCAGATCCGCCACCACAATGCTTCCGTCTCCAGCAAATAGCCCAGTGGGTGATTGGGCCGTTCCTGCTGCATGTGCTGGGCGGCTTCGACGGCTCCCTGGAGGTCAAAAGAGTATATTTTGTCGAGGATGGCGGGCGTCTCCGGCGGCAGAGTGAGGCTCGCAGGGCGCGCGGGAGTGGAAAGAAGGGCCAGGAGCGGGCAAGCCATGCCGAGGCGCCCGGCCATCTGCAATAAATTCATCGTCCCCGTCCGAGAAAGAGATTGCGCCCGTTCAAGCTCTGCGCCGTAAGAGTTTAAGCTGTTCAAGCAGAGTTGTCTTGCCAAGGAATCGGGTTAGGAGGCGTGCGGGGCATTTGTTATCCTCGGCGGACCCGTGAAAGCAGACAACAATCCGGCAAGCCCCGGCCTGGAACGCGGTCTGGGACTGAAAGAAGCCGTTGCCCTGAACATGATCGAAATCGTGGGGATCGGGCCGTTCGTGGTCAGTTCCATGGTGATTCGGGCGATGGGCGGGCCGCAGGCGCTGATTGCCTGGCTGCTGGGAGCTGTGCTGGCTACCCTGGATGCTTTCGTGTGGTCCGAGTTGGGCGCAGCAATGCCAAAGGCGGGCGGAACCTATGTATTCCTGCGTGAGGCGTATGGGCCGCAGCGCTGGGGCCGGCTCATGTCGTTTTTGTTTGTGTGGCAAACATTCCTACACGTGCCACTTTCCGTTGCGTCCGCGTCGATCGGATTCGCGAACTACGCGGAGTATCTTCATCCATTCACGACGGTCGAACATAAAGCAATTTCCGGCGGGCTCGTCCTTTTCCTGGTTGTTTTACTGTACCGGCGGATTGGAACGATCGGGAAAATCTCCGTTCTCCTGTGGGTCGGGGTCATCGGAACGATGCTTTGGCTGATCTGGGGAGGGGCTACTCATTTCAACTCCAGGATGGCGTTTGATTTTCCTCCCGGCGCCTTCAATGTGTCGTGGGTATGGTTCGCGGGCCTAGGGTCTGCGATGGTGAGCACGATCTACAGCTACTGGGGCTACTACAACATTTGCCATCTCGGCGGCGAGATCAAGGACCCCGAAAAAAATATTCCACGCGGGATTTTTCTTTCTGTGCTGGGGATCGCCATCCTCTACCTGGCAATGCAAACAAGCATCCTCGGCGTGGTCCCGTGGCGCGAGGCACAGGACTCCAGGTTCCTGGCCAGTCTGTTTGTCGAAAGGCTCTACGGGGCTACCGCCGCCAAGATTGCGACGGCTATGATTTTGTGGGTGGCGCTTGCTTCCGTTTTCTCGGTTTTGCTGGGTGCTTCACGGGTCCCCTATTCGGCTGCCCTGGACAACAACTTTTTCCCCGTCTTTGCTCGCGTTCACCCCACGAAGCACTTTCCTCACGTTTCTCTTTTGGTTCTGGGAGCACTGGCATTCTTGTTCAGTGTGAAGTTGAATTTGCAGACAACCATCGTGGGAATTTTGGCCGTGCGACTGATTGTCCAGTTTATCGGTCAAGCGGCTGGAGTCATGTTCCTGCGGCGCAGGTGGGGTCCGGAGCGTTTTCCGTTCAAGATGTGGCTTTATCCTGTGCCTGCAGTATTGACGATGATCGGCTGGTTGTGGCTTTTTTGGAGAACCGGTCCGGTGCGAAAATGGGGCTTGCTCCAGATAGCACTCGGCGTGGTTGCGTTTCTGATCTGGTCCTGGCACAGAAAGCAGTGGCCATTTGGGAAGGCAGTGACTGGCGACTAGTTACTGTGAATGGCGAAAACCGCCGTCAGATAGAAACGGGAGATCCTGCAGGGTAGCGAAATGCGTTTTCCGGAGAATCTAGTGAAGAGAAGAATGTACGGCGTCGTAGTCGGATTGGTATGTCTGCTCGGTACGCGGAGTTACGCGCAATTTCCTCCGGTGCCGGGTACCGGCCCAGGCTTGCCGGAGACCGTCGAGGCAATCGAGAAGGCTCGCGTCACCACGCGGATCCTTTACGTGACCGCGCATCCGGACGACGAGAGCGGCGCGGTGCTCACCTATCTGGCTCGCGGACTGCATGCCGATGTGGCGCTGCTTTCCCTGACGCGCGGCGAGGGCGGCCAGAACGATCTTGGCCCCGAACAAGCGCCGCAACTTGGATTGATCCGCACGCAGGAGTTGTTGGCGGCGACCCGAGGCTACGGCGTGCGGCTTTTCTTTACTCGCGCTAAAGACTTTGGCTTTTCGAAGACGCCGGAGGAAACCGAACGGGTCTGGGGCGACCAGGTCCTTGAGGATATGGTCCGCATGATCCGTGGATTCCGCCCCAATGTTGTAATTAATGGCTGGGGTGGGGTGCACGGAGGCCACGGTCATCATCAAGCCGCGGGATTGCTCACGCCGAAGGCCGTGCAACTCGCGGCCGATGCTTCCTTCAAAGTGCGCGGCTCTTCCCAGGAAGATCCGGACTCCGCGCCGTGGGGCGACCGTAAGCCCGTGGTTGTGCTGGACCTCGACCGCAGCGAAGCCCCCAAGGGTTATATGCTTCCCCTGGATGAAATTTCGCCGCTCTATGGAAAATCCTGGCGTGAAATCGGGCTGGACGCGTTTGCCAATCATCGCACGCAGGGAATCACAGGGTTCTTGGGCTCGGCGTTTCTGCGGCGGGCCGTCGCGCTCCAGCGCGAGGATGGCGGTCAACTCGATCCTGCACTTTTGGCTCAACCGCTCGGCCCGTTGGACGAGGACTATGAAATTGGGAACATGGGCGTGGACCCGCTCATGCGAACTGTGGATGCCGCGCTCGTGGCGGCTCGCGATGCGGCACTGCGGCTGGATTGGAAGGCGGCCGCCGGTTCTCTGGTTGCCGCGGGCAGAAAAATCAATGAGGTGCCCGTAGCTCCGAATTCGAACCAGGTTCCTGCGCCGGTCGCATCCCTCGCGCGAAGTCTGAAGCGGAAACGGGAGAAAATTGATGCGGCTCTGGCTCTCGTCACCGGACTGCGATTGGATGCGCTCGCCGATCGCAGCGAACTTGTCTCCGGAGAAACGTTCACCATCCGTGTGGACACTCATCGCCGCGGCGAAATCGCGGGAGACTTCAAGAAACCCGCGCTAATGCTTCCCTCCGATTGGAATGTCACGAAAGAAGAACCCGAAACCGGCGGAGCGATTCGTCTTACAGTTTCTGCCGGGCCGAATCCTCAGCGCACACTGCCCCCCGCCGCAGCGATTCTGCCGGAACCTCCAGCGATCGTGACCGTCAGCCAGGAAGCCGTGGTTGATGGCTACTCGTTCACGGTCACGGCGGCCGCGAGGCAACTCCGCGCGACTTCGACGCGCGCGGACCGCATGCCTCTGCGAATCGTTCCAGCTTATACGCTGGCGGTCGAGCCCAAGCAAGCAATCGAAATTGCGGCCAAGCGGGGCAAGCCGTTCGATGTATTGCTGCGCGTGCATTCCTACGCAACGCAACCGGGAGAAGTTCGCGCGGGTCTGACCGTGCCTCGCGGATGGAAAGCGGGAGCGGCCGTGCCCCTGAAATTTGACGGCGCGGGCGACCACTATGCCCGACTCGCAGTGACGCCGCCATTGCGGCTCGCAAAAGGGAATCTCAAGATTTCGGCGTACGCGGAACGCGTGGCCAACCGCGCCCGGGGCGAAAAGGCCGAAAAATTCACGACTTCCCTGGAACCGCTGCCGACGCTGCCAACGCAGCTTTGGAGCGAGCCGGCCCTCTGCGCCGTGCACGTGTTTGACGTGATCGTGCCGGAGAGTCTGCGCGTCGGCTACGTCACGGCGGAAAGCGAGCCGGTGCCCGAAGCCCTTCAACACCTGGGTATTCGCGTGGAAATGCTGGACGCAGTGGCGCTGGCTTTCCGCGACTTATCTCCATTCAACGCCATCGTGATCGGTGTGCGCGCCTACGAACTTCGGCCGGAATTGGCTGGTGCGAACCAGCGCCTGCTGGATTACGTTTCCAGGGGCGGAACGCTCGTCGTGCAATACCAGAGGGAGTTCGCGTGGGACAAATTTCAGTACGCGCCGTATCCGGCATTGATCTCGCCGCCGCTTCCGCCAGCAAAAGAAGGTGCGCCGCCGGTCGTTCGTCCCCTTCCGCGGATCACCGATGAGAATTCCCCGGTGAAATTCCTGAAACCGAATGATCCGCTGCTCAATCATCCAAACAAGATTACCGAGGACGACTTCAAGGGCTGGATGCAGGAGCGCGGCCTTTATTTCTGGACCGAATTCGACCCCAAGTACACGCCGCTCCTGGGCATGCATGATCCTGGCGAGTCCGAACTCAATGGTGGGCTGGTCTACACCCATCTGGGCAAAGGCACTTACATTTACACGGGACTTGCCTTCTTTCGCGAATTGCCGGAAGGCGTTCCCGGAGCTTACCGGCTGTTCGTCAATTTACTTAGCGCGTCGCGGAGCCGCTAACCGGGTCCGTACGCAACCGTGCAGCATGAAAACCCAAAACAACGAGTGCCTGGAGCAGGTAAACCAACTGGGCACACCGCCGCCGGGCACAATCCCCCATGCTATTCTCTTCAACCGAGGAGTGAAACTCGAATGTGGAATCACCCTGGAATTTGCTTTGCCCGCGGTACGATGCACAAAATCTTTCTATTGTTGCTGGTTTCCGTTCTCTCCCTGGCCTGCGTTTTTTCCGCCGCGGCACAAAAAGAAAAGAAAAAAAAGGCCGACCCCGCTTCGTCCACGGACACTTCCAAGACGCTGATTCCGTTGACTGACGAGCAGCAGATTGATTACACCCTGTCGGATATGCTGGGAGCCTGGCAGCTCGGCGACATCGAAAAGCTCCACAAGGATTACGCCGACGATGTTGCGATGGTGAACGGCTCGTGGGCGCCGCCGATTTTCGGCTGGACCAACTACTTGGCGATTTACCAGCAGCAGCGCGCGCGGATGACACAGGTCCGCATGGATCGCTTTAACACCTATATCAAAGTGAGCGGCGCGGTGGGTTGGGCATGCTACCAGTGGGACTTCCAGGCGCTCGTCGACGGCCAGCAGGCGCAATCCCAGGGGCATACGACCGTGGTGTTAGAAAAGCACGAGAACCATTGGGTCATCGTGCTCAATCACACTTCGGCGGCCCCGAAGCCCCAGCAACCCGCCCCGGCGGGCGCACCTTCCGAGCAGCAGGCACCTGCAAAGCCGGCGCCGCGCTGAAGCTTGCCGGTACATTCGGGAGACCGAAGAACTAAAGGAGCCCCTTCAGCCCTTCCTTGAGCCACATTCCGGCAATTAGCAGCAGCAGAACGCCTGCCAGAATGCCCGTTCCCATGATGGGCCGGGAAAGCGCATTGATCTTCGCCACTAGTTCGCGCTGCTCTTGGGCCATATGTTCTTCAGCTGCATCGAGAAAGATTTGATCGTCTTCGTGGCTTGAGAGCAGACTCCGCCGAAACAACAGACCGAGGAATACGGCGGTAGCAACTCCCCACGCAATCAGCAGATAGAGCAGCGGCCCTGAAAGGAATTGTGGATCCATGGTGACCTCCCATTGGGACCGATCCGCGGTGCCGGCCGGGGCCGACAAGGGGTTTGTAGGGATTTCCAGCGGGGAGTATAGCACTCTAAATTAAAAATTCTAGTGGTGAGTATCATAAAGACTGATAACTGGTCACGGGACAAGCTGGCCGGAACCTGGTCGCGGAGTACCGCTATTCACAGGCGCAAAATTAACAAACTAAAGCAGCTTATTGCCAGGTCGTGCCTCCGCGGCCTGGCATAGACAGCTTGTTGGTAGCTTAGAGAGACCGCGCCTTTTGCAGCGTATCCTCTCGTGAGGGTCCCGGCGTTGCGTTGACAAAGGGAAACCTGCGGGGCAGAATGAAAAGGCCTCACGGTAAGCGGCTCCGGCAACACTGGAGCTTGATTTCTCACCCTCGTGCCCGAGTGGCGGAACTGGCAGACGCGCTGCGTTCAGGTCGCAGTGATCGCAAGGTCGTGGAGGTTCGAGTCCTCTCTCGGGCACCAATTCTCCCCAACGAACGAAATCTCCCGGCATCGGCGGGTAAAAACCGTTCTTAACCACGTCTTCCCACGCGGGCCGAGAGAGTTCGCTATCTTCCCCTTGCGCTTCTACAAGAGGAGGAGTATGTTCCCTGTAGAAGCCATAGGGGAGCAAATGCCGGACCCTCGAATTGATCTTCCGCAAGGTACCCTGGACCTCCTGATCCTGCGCACGCTCGTCCTTGAACCGCAGCACGGCTGGGCCATCTCCGAGCGCATTCATCAGGTCTCCAGCAAGACTCTTTTCGTGCAGCAGGGGTCCCTTTATCCCGCGCTGCATCGACTGGAGCGCAAAGGCTGGATCAAGGCACGCTGGGGCGCATCGGAAAACAATCGCCGCGCCAAGTTTTATGAACTCACGCGGCTCGGGCGCAAGCAGTTGGAGCGGGAAGAGAGCGCCTGGCGCAAGCTCGCGGCAGCCGTCGCGCAAATCCTGGAGACCACCTAGGAGAGGCCATGTTAAACGACGTGCTGTTGCGCTTGCGCTCCCTGTTCCGCCGGAAAAGTGTGGAGACCGAACTTGACGACGAATTGCGCTTCCACTTCGAGCAGCACGTCGCGAAGTCTATCCAGTCCGGCCTACCGCCGCAGGAAGCAAAGCGTCGCGCACGGCTGGAATTCGGGGGAATGGAGCAGCTCAAAGAGGAACATCGCGATGCGCGTGGCGTGACCTTCATCGAAACGCTGTTGCAGGACCTGCGTTACGGAGTGCGCCAGCTCCTCAAGAGCCCTGGATTCGCAACCGCTGCCGTTCTCACACTGGCGCTCGGCATCGCGGTGAATGCCACGATGTTTAGTCTCGTCAGCGCTTTCCTTCTCGGTCGTCCGCCCGGTCATGAACCCGACCGTGTGGCGGTGGTTACTTCTGTCAACCCGGCAGGAGGATTCCTGCCCGACGCCTATCCCGTTTCGGCGCCAAATTACCTCGCCTGGCGCGAAGCAAACCATGTGTTTGCGGACATGGCCGCTGCGGATGAATATCGCACCGCCAGTCTGACCTCGCAGGGTCAGTCTTCCGGCGAAAGGCAACCTGAGGCGCTCCGCTCTGCCGCCGTATCGCCCAACTACTTCAGCGTACTTGGAGTCCCCACGCAGCTCGGGCGCACCTTCTCCGACGGAGAAGACCGGCCTGGCCGCGACCACATTGTCATTCTCAGTTATGAGCTTTGGGAGCGGCACTTCGCCTCCGACGCTTCGCTCATTGGCCGCACCATCCGGCTAAACCGGGAAAACTACACCGTTATCGGTGTGATGCCTGCTAATTTCCGTTTGCTGGGCTTCACCCCTCAACTGTGGACGCCGCTCGTGTTAACGACCGCGGATCAAACTGTAGCGGCGCGCAAGGACCGTTCCTTGTACCTGTTCGCGCGGCTGAAACCTAGGGTAACTCTCGCAGAGGCCCGCGCCGAGATTTTCACACTGGCCCGCCGCGCCGGAGAATCATTCCCGGAGACCGAGAAAGCCTGGGGCGCCGCAGTGCGCACGTTGCCTGACTTCCTGGTCTACGGTTTCGGCATTCGCAGCGGCTTAGCGGTGCTGATGACCACCGTGGGGTTTGTTCTGATGATTGCCTGTGCCAATGTAGCCGGGCTGCTGTTGGCGCGTGCGTCGGGACGCCGCAAAGAACTGGCCATTCGCACCGCCCTTGGAGCCGGTCGCCTGCGCATCGTCTCGCAATTGCTTACCGAGGGCCTGGTGATTGCCGTTCTCGGCGGCACGATGGGTCTCTTGCTTGCCTATTGGGGCATTAACTTCGTTCGGGCAAAGTTGGTCTTCAACGAAGCGATCAGCGCCGTGCCACCGAGCCTGGATTGTAACGTTTTGCTCTTCTCCCTGGGCGTCTCACTGTTTTGCGCAGTGCTGTGCGGCATTGCGCCGGCGCTGAACGCGTCGCGAACCGATGTCAATGTGAATCTGAAGGACGAAAGCCGTGCGGCCTCGCCAAGCCGTTCGCTAGGCCGCCTGCGAACTGTGCTGGTCACTGGCGAAATTGCTCTTGCTTTGTTTCTTCTAATCGGAACCGGGCTGCTCATTCGCGGAATTTTCCTTGTCGAGCATCAGAACCTCGGCTTCCGGGCAGACCATCTCCTCACCGCCGGCGTGACACTGGACAACGCACGATACAAGGACGCCTCACAGCAGGCCCTCTTCATCCAAGACATGATTCCTCGCCTCCGGGAGATCCCGGGCGTCGAAGCCGTCGCGGTTGCGTCCGACTTGCCGGCAACCGGACCCAACACCGTAACTCTGCAAGTCAAAGGTCAGCCCGAATTGCCCGCCAACCAACGGCTTAGCGCGCTCGATATTCTCGTAAGCGCCGATTATTTCCGAACTGCAGGCATTCCTTTGGTGCGTGGCCGGACGTTCACGGAGACGGACATCGCCGCGGCGCCACTAATAGTGGTGGTAAACCAGGAGTTTGCACATCGCCATTTGCAGGACCAAGACCCGCTCGGAAAACAGATCCGCATGGATGCGAGCGGCGGTACGCCAGAATGGAGCGAGATCGTCGGAGTCGTCGCCAACGTGAAAACCCACTCCGAAGGAGCCAGCGATGACCCCGAAGTCTACGAGCCGTTCCTTCAACGCCCGGTGTCTTCCTTTTCTCTCATGGTTCGCACAACATCCGACCCGAATAGCATGGCCTCGGCTCTGCGCAACGCGGTCGCGCAAGCGGATGCCGAACTTCCACTGGCCCGCGTGATGAGTATGCAGGATGTCATCGAACGCCAAAAAGGCGGAGACTCGTTTTTCGTTACGGTACTGGGCAGCTTCGCCCTTCTCGCGCTGATCCTTTCGGCCATCGGCATTTACGGGCTGATTGCCTATTCAGTGGGCCAACGCACGCATGAAATCGGAATACGCATGGCCCTGGGAGCCGGAAGCCCGAAAGTAGTGAGAATGGTTTTGTGGGAGGGCCTGAAAATGACGGCAATCGGAGCGGCCATCGGACTCGCGCTGGCGCTTCCCCTGCCACGAGTTTTCGACGCTATGTTCTATGGCCTCCATCTTGGCGCTCCGCCCGTTTATTTCATTGTTCCCGCGGCCGTCGTCGCCGTCGCCATGCTGGCAACCTATCTTCCCGCGCGGCGTGCTACGCGTGTGGACCCCATGGTGGCGCTGCGCTACCAGTAGCGCCGCTCACCGCGCCGAACTTGTCTTGAGGCGACTTAGGAGGAGTCCATGTTGAACGATCTGCTGTTCCGCTTGCGCTCCCTGTTCCGCCGGAAAAACGTAGAGGCTGAACTTGACGACGAACTGCGCTTCCACTTCGAGCAGCACGTCGCGAAATCTATCGAGTCCGGCCTGGCCCTCCAGGAAGCCAGGCGCCGAGCACGCCTGGAATTCGGCGGAATGGAGCAGCTCAAAGAGGAACATCGCGATGCGCGTGGCGTGACCTTCATCGAAACGCTGCTGCAGGATATTCGCTACGGACTTCGGATGTCGGCGAAGTCCACAGGCTTCACCGTCGTCGCCGTGCTTACTCTCGCCCTCGGCATCGGCGCAAACACCGCAATCTTCAGCTACTTCAACGCTTGGATCATCAAGCCACTGCCCTATCCGCAGGCGGACCGGCTGATGGTATTCCAGTCGCATGACAAGAAAAAGGGATGGACCAGGGAAGGCCTCTTCTCCACAGCGTCTTTCCTCGACTTCCAAAAGCAGTCCACCTCGTTCGAGCAGACCGCCTCATGGACGGGATGGAATTTCAATCTCACCGGCGACGGTCCTCCCGCGCTTATCGAGGGCGGACGAGTGAGCTGGAATTATTTTGATGCGCTGGGCGTCAAGCCCATGCTCGGGCGGACGTTCACTCCGGACGAAGATGGGGCGGGAGCGGAACACGTGGCCATTCTGGGCCAAGGGTTGTGGCAGAGTCGGTTCGCTGGCGACCGGAACCTTATCGGACGGCGCATCACGATTGGCGGGGAATCCTACACCGTAGTCGGAGTGATGGCCGGTACGTTTCAGTTTTCGCTGATGGGTCTCGCCAACTTATGGACGCCCCTGGCGCTGACGGACAAGGAGCGCGCCGACCGCGGCAGTTCGTGGTTCTCCGCATTTGGCCGGCTCAGGCCAGGCGTGACGCCAGAGCGAGCCCAAGCGGAAAGTGCGGCCATTTTTGCGCGCCTCGAAACCCAGTTTCCGCAGACCAACACCAATCTGACTTTGCTCGTCGGCTCTATGACTGACGAAATTGCCAGGAACGAAGGCGCGCCTCAGGTGATGATTTGCCTCTGTATGGTAGGGCTGATTCTGTTGATTGCCTGCGCGAACGTCGCGAATCTGATGCTGGCCCGCGCGACAAGCCGCACCAGGGAGTTCGCGGTTCGCGGGGCCCTTGGCGCGACGAGGATCCGGCTGGCCCGGCAGCTTCTGACGGAATCGCTGCTGCTGTTTTCGTTCGGCGGCGCGGCCGGCGTGCTCTTTGGCCTTTGGGGGATGCGCTGGATCGAGTCTGAGATCCCCGGTCACATTCGCGGGTATCTGGTGAACTACGGACATGCGGATTTGGATTCCACAACGCTGGTCTTCACGCTGGGAATCACACTGCTGTGCGGCCTCATCTTCGGCCTAGCACCGGCGCATGAGAATTCGAAGCTCAACCTGAACCGCACGCTTAAGGAAGCGTCAGGCCAGGCCACGGGTGGCCAAGGCAGTGCGCGGCTCCGGCGCATATTCGTCGCTGCGGAGATCGCGCTGGCCGTGGTAGTTCTCATATCGGCAACTCTGCTCGTCAAGAGCTTTATCCTTTCCGTGCGCTCCAGCCCCGGATTCGATCCCGCGAATCTGATGGTGGCGCAACTGGCACTGCCCAGGACGAAGTACGCGCTGGAGTCGCGGCAACGCAATTTCAGCGAGGATGTGCTGGCGCGCATCCATGCCCTGCCGCAAGTAATTTCTGTCGGCGCGGCAAGTGCGGTCCCGTTCGGCGGCTTCGGTCGGTCGGTCGAAGTCGAAGCCGCCGAGCGGCCGGCAGCTCGGCCCGGAGAAAAACTCGGGGCGCGCTTCACGGCCGTGTCCAGCGATTATTTTTCGGCGATGCAGATTGGCCTGGTCAAGGGCCGGGTGTTCAATTCCGCGGGTGCGCCGGACAGTTCACCATCCGCCATTATCAATGAAACCCTCGCGCGGCAATTTTGGCCAAACGAAGATCCAATCGGACGTGAACTTCGCTTCGGCGAGCAGCATACGGTCTGCACGATTGTGGGGATCGTAAAGGACATCAAGATGTACCAACTGCGGCCTCGGCCCGAGCGGCAGATGTACGTTCCCTTGGCGCAATTTCCTTCGGCGACGCTCGGATTCGTGGTGCGCACGGCAGGCGATTCCACAGCGATGGCTACGGCCATCCGCGACACGATTTGGACCGTGGACCGCGACCAGCCAATCTCTTCGGTCGAGCCGCTCGAGACCTTGATGATCATAGTGGACGCCGGGAATCGCATGTTGACCAAGCTGATGGTTTTCTTCGGCGCACTGGCCATGTTCTTAGGAGCGATCGGCATATACGGCGTGATGTCAAATCTGGTCTCTCAGCGCACACACGAAATCGGCATCCGGACAGCGCTGGGCGCAAGCCCGCCGCAGGTGCTGGGTATGGTCATCGGCCAAGGACTGAAGCTGACGTTGATTGGCGTCGCTATCGGTGTGCTTGGGGCGCTGGGAGCGGCCCGAACGCTTGCGACGATGCTCTATCAGGTCACGCCATACGATCCGCTAACGTTTATTGCGGTCCCGATCGTGTTTGCCGCGGTCGCCGCGGCCGCGTGTAGCATCCCCGCCCGCCGTGCGATGCGCGTCGATCCCCTGGTCGCGTTGCGCTACGAATAAGTCCTCGCTCAGAGGACCCGCAACGAACCCTGCAAAAACCACTGGACGTTCCTCCCGCTGATACATTGCAGCAGGCGAGCGCGTACTTCACTGAGGTATGCTCAGGAAGCAGCAAAGAATGACTGAGGTGTACAAATGATTTTGCATTTGATCGCGCTGGGTTTTCCGGAATGGCGGCCGCATTTCTCTTTTCTCGATACGCCACACGCGAACGAAATGATGGCCATGCGCTGGCTTCACCTCACCTTCGGCATCATTTGGATCGGCCTGCTCTATTTCTTCAATCTGGTCCTGACGCCCGCGATGAAAAAGTGTGATCCCAAGCTGCGCATCAAAATTTACCCCGAGCTGATGCCGGGCGCGATGGGCTGGTTTCGTTCGTCCGCGCTCGTTACCGTAATCGTAGGCCTGCGCTACTTCTCGATCCATCTGGCCGCGGATGCGAGGCTCGCGGGGGATCTTTCGCTGATTGGCAAGTGGTTCGGCTGGTGGTTTCTCGTGTGGCTGGTTGCGTACATATTCATTTACGCGTTACAGCTTCCGGCAAAAGGAATCTTCGACAGCCCGTGGTTGCGAGTCACCGGAATTTCAATTGTTGTGATAACTGCCTCTTGGCTGGTCCTTATTCTAAATGGCGGGCCCAATGTTTCCAACGCTCACCTGGCCATCAGTGTAGGAGGCGGGCTCGGCTTGGTGATGCTGCTGAACACTTGGGGCGTGGTTTGGCGAGTCCAGAAACGCCTGATCACCTGGTCCCGCGCGAGCGCGGAACAGGGCGTGCCCATGCCGCCGGAAGCGGAACGCTTGATGCGTTGGAACTATCTCACCGCCCGCACGTCGTTTTGGCTGTCCTTTCCCATGCTCTTTTTCATGGCCGCCGCCAGCCACTATCCGTTCCTCAGCATTGTCGCGCGATGAAACTCCCCTCTGGGCAGGAGCTATCAGGAGGTATGACGTCCGGCGAGAAATATGAAAAGGGAGGCGGGCCAGGTCGTCCCGCCTCCCTTCTATCCCCTCTCGGGGAATCCGGCCAGTCTGACGGAGGGCGACTAGCCGGTCGTGTGTTGGCCTGACTATATAATCCCCCATGCGCGAAAAAAGTTCCTGTGAAACCAGAAAAATTGACTAGAATCTCAGTGGAAATCGGCGCCTGCCGGACGGCGCGAATGCCAAATGCCACGTCCCTCACACCTGAGTCCCGATAACATACTGCGTTTTCTGCAAGTTAGAACTGCTCCGGCGTCCGCCACGGAGATCGCCCAAGGCCTCCACCTGAAAAAGTCCGACAATCGCCCGCTCTTCAAAATGCTCTCCAAGCTCAAGAAGCGCCGCGCCATCGAGGAATTGCCAGGGGGAAGGTACCGGCTTCCGGGCCGCAAATCCGAACGCGACGCGCCCGGCCAAGAATCTCCCCAGGGCGCCCCGCGCCACTCCCCACCCTCGCCGCTCCCGGGTCGCGACGAAGTCAAAGGCCGCCTCGTTCTACACCATGACGGCTACGGCTTCGTTGTGCCGGATTCCCCCATGCCGCAGCTCGACGGCGATGTTTTCATCCCGCGCGACGCTATCCAGGACGCCATGCACGGCGATCACGTTCTCGCAAAGATCCAACGTTTAGGCGGCGTCACCGGTGCGCAGCGCGCCGAAGGCCGCATCCTACGAGTCCTCGACCGCGCTCACCCGACCGTCGTCGGTCTGTTTCGCTACGGCAGCCAGGGTAATGTCGTCCTGCCTTACGACGTTCGCATCCAGTACGAAATTGAAATTCCTCGCGGCAACGAACTCACTCCGGGTCTCTGGAAAAAACTCGGGTTCAGCGGCGCCGATGAAACCAGTATCCGCTCCCGGCGCATCCCGCGCCTCGACGAACTCGACGGAGCCGTCGTCAACGTGGAGCTGCTCCGCTATCCGCATGGAGGCGCATCGCCGACCGGGCGCATCATCGAAATTCTCGGCCACCCGGGCGAACTCGGCGTCGACACGGAAATCATCATCCGCAAGCATCATCTCCCGCACGTCTTCTCCGCCGAAGTTCTTGACGAAGCCGAGCGTGGCGCGACGCCCGTCGGCGAATCCGAGCGCGCGGGCCGCGAAGATTTCCGCCGCTTGCCCATCGTCACCATCGATGGCGAAACCGCGCGCGATTTTGACGACGCCGTCTACGTTGAGCATCGCGCCGACGGCGGCTGGCACCTGCAGGTTCACATCGCCGACGTCGCGCACTATGTTCGAACGCAGACCGTTCTCGACCAGGAAGCGCGTCTCCGCGGCACATCCGTTTACTTCCCCGATCGCGCCGTCCCCATGCTCCCGGAAGCCCTTTCGAGCGGCATGTGTTCGCTCAAGCCGCGTGAAGATCGCCTGGTGATGAGCGCGCTCATGGAGTTCGACGCCGCCGGCAACATGAAGTCCTCGCGCATGACTTCCGGCGTCATTCGCTCCGCCGAGCGCATGACCTATACCAACGTCAACAAAGTCCTCGAGGGCGATTCGGAGATGTCCAAGCGTTACGCATCGCTCGCGCCGCGCTTCCGCGACATGAAGGAACTCGCTCTGCTCCTCAACGCCCGACGCAACGAGCGCGGCTCCATTGACTTTGATCTCCCCGAACCGGTCATCGAATTTGATGAAGAACAGCGCATGACCAACATCACGCGCAGCGAGCGCAACATTGCTCACCGTCTCATTGAAGAGTTCATGCTCTCCGCTAATCGCGCCGTCGCCGCGTATCTTCTTCGCCGCGGCATCGAGTCGCTTCATCGCGTTCACGAAAAGCCCGATGCGCGCAAAGTCCTGGAGTTCGAAGAACTGGCCCGCGCCTTCGGCTACTCGCTCGGTGTCGAGGACTTGCACCAGCGCGAAGTCGCTGTTCGCCACGGCCACGTTCCCGCGCCCGCGAAAGCTGGCCGCCCTGACTCTTACGGCCACGGTCGCGAGCGTGGCATGAAGGTGGCGCTCCCGGGCGGCGACCTGCGTATCACTCCGCAACACTATCAGCGCCTGATCAAGAAGGTCGTCGGCAAGCCGGAAGAGCGCATTGTCTCCTACCTCATGCTTCGTTCCCTCAAGCAGGCTCGCTACGCCGCCGAGCCTCTCGGCCATTTCGCTCTCGGTTTCGATGAGTACACCCATTTCACTTCGCCCATTCGGCGTTATCCCGACCTCATCGTTCATCGCATTCTTAAGTGGGCGCTCGAGCATCCGAACGCTGCTCCGCCAACTTCGCCGATGCACTCCGCCGCCCCGCCAGGCGCCGAAGCCGCGCTCTATTCGCACAAAAACCTCGAAGAAATCGCTGCGGAAACCTCCGAAGCCGAGCGCCGCGCCAATGGCGCCGAGCGCGAACTGATGGACTGGAAAACTGCTCAATTCATGGAGGAGCACCTCGGCGAGGAATACGACGGCCTGATCATCTCCGTTCAAAAATACGGCTGCTTCGTCGAACTGTTCGAAGTCTTCGTCGAAGGCCTTCTGCCCATCGGCGCTCTGGAAGAATTTGCCGGTGCGCGATGCGTGCTGCGCGAGCGCGATCACGCCATCGTCGCCCTTGCTGGAGGAGGCGCTGGCCGCGGACCGCGGGGCTCTCGCCGTGCACCCTCCACGTCTCCGTACGTCCGCGCCGGCGGCGCATCGGGTACTCGTCTCGTTAGCGGCCGCGCAACAGCCGCTTCGGTTTCGGGCCGTGGCTCAAAACCACGCCAGCTCGAATGGCACCTCGGCGATAAAGTCCGCGTACGCGCCGAACGCATCGACCCCATGCGCAAACGCGTCGAATTCGCCCTGATCGACTTGTAAATCCGGCGTAGGGGCACGACTTCGTGCACTCCCTGATGCGCCGTCATCCCTGCAGGCATCTTTCCTCGCCTTTGTAGTGGCGGGTCAGACCCGTGCGATTCCTCTCACCACTCCGCGCGCAAGACCAGTCTCATTCGCTGTTTGCCTGTAGGACTCGTATGACATATACGCCGTGTCATACAGCTGCTTTCCACGGGAGATGCAGATGCTTTCCATTCGCTTGAAACCCGCGCTCGAACGGCGCCTCTCGCGCCTCGCGCGGCAAACCGGCCGCACCAAGACCTTCTACGCCACCGAGCTCATCGAGGAAAACATCGAAGACCTCGAAGACCGCTACCTCGCGGAGGCCCGCCTCGAGAATCGCGCAAGCGCTACTCCACCGCTCAGGTCCGGAGGCAGCTTGGCTTGGACGATTGAGTACGACGAGGGCGCCGCTAAGGACCTCAAGAAACTCAATCATCAGGTACAAAGGGAAATTCTCGACTTCATGGAAAAACGCATCGGCCAGGCGAAGGACCCGCGCTCCTTTGGCAAGCCGCTTCGCCACAGCAAGTTCGGTCTGTGGCGCTATGGTCTGCGCGACTATCGCATCATCTGCAAGCTCTCCAATGAGCACGGGGACGCACGTGATAATAAGCCGTTGAATGGCCCGCGCGCGCAAAAACCGTTGAATCGTAATTCCGCGTAGGGCCAGGCTTCAAAGACCAGAACCGTCTCGAAGATCTTGCGGCCGATCACAATCGCGTCAACGCTGGCTATGAACTCAGGTACCCCCTCTCTTCTCAGCTCCGCCACATCTGCTATTCTGGAAAGCCAAAAAGGATCGCCAGTTCGTCACTACGACCGCAGAACGCCACACGAAAGAGGAAACCCATTCCGTGACTCACGCAACCGTCAGCGCCCGCGCCGCCAAGCGCGTCCACAACTTCAACGCCGGTCCGGGAACACTTCCTCTTCCAGTCCTTGAACGCATCCGCGAAGAGCTTCTCGACTGGCGCGGCAGCGGCATGTCCGTAATGGAGATGAGCCACCGCTCGCCTGAATTTGAGAGCATCAACGCCGCCGCGGAACAAAGGCTTCGCAGTCTCCTGGGAATCTCCGAGGACTACGCCGTTATCTTCGTTCAGGGGGGCGGCAGCATGCAGTTCACCATGGCCCCGATGAACCTCTGCCTCCCTGGAAAACCGGTTGATGTTCTCCATACCGGCACCTGGACCGCCAAAGCCATTGCTGAATTGAAAAAAGGGTTTCCCCACCACATTGCGGCTTCTACGGAATCAGAAAAGTTCGCGCGCCTTCCCCGCCGAGAGGAAATCAAATTTTCGCCCGACGCCTCCTACGTCCACCTCTGCACCAATAACACCATCGAAGGCACGCAATGGAACGCCCTTCCGGAAACCGGTGCTGTGCCGCTCGTCGCCGATATGTCTTCGGACATCGCTTCGCGTCCCGTCGACGTGAAAAAGTATGGCCTCATTTTTGCTGGCGCGCAGAAAAACCTGGGGCCCTCCGGCGTCACTATCGTCATCCTTCGCAAGGATCTCGCCGAGCGCGCGGACAAAAGTCTCCCAACACTTCTGCAATACCGCACCCATATCAAGGAGAAGTCGCTCTATCACACGCCGCCGACGTTCGCGGTATACATCGTCGGTCTGGTTCTCGAATGGATCGAATCCGAAGGCGGAATTCCTGGAATGGTGAAGCGCAATGAGGCCAAAGCCGGACTGCTCTATAGCACGATTGAATCGAGTGGCGGCTTCTATTCCTGCCCGGTAGAAAAATCCTCTCGCTCAAAAATGAACGTCATCTTCCGCGTTGCCGGTGGAGTCGGCCGCTCAGCGGCCCCCCAGAACATGGAAGCCGTTGAAAAAAAGTTTGCCAATGAAGCCGCAGCAGCAGGCCTCGTCGGCACTCCCGGACACCGCTCCGTCGGCGGCCTGCGCGTCTCGCTATACAACGCCGTCGAACCCGTCGCCGTCGCAGCTCTCACCAGCTTCATGCGGGAATTCCAGCGCACCCGCGGCTGAAGCACCGTGCATTTTGCACTGGCTTTTCGGCCAGTTTCCGGCGGCGCCCAGTTTGGTGTACAGTGAATAGGAAAGCCGGGCAGTTGTTCCGCACTGCCTGAGGAATTTGAATGGACTCGCCACTCTCGGCAACGGCAACGAGAAAGGAAGAGGGCTCCGCCGCGCCCCGCCAAACCCTCACCATCACCGACAATCGCACCGGCAAGTCCTTCGAAATCCCCATCACCCACGACACCATCCGTGCCGCCGACCTCCGCCAGATCAAAGTGGACCCAAAAGATTTTGGCCTGATGAGTTACGACCCGGCGTTCAACAACACCGCTTCGTGCATCAGTAAAATAACGTACATCGATGGCGACGCCGGCATCCTGCGTTATCGCGGCTATCCCATCGAAGACCTGGCGGAAAAAAGCACTTATCTCGAAACAGCGTATCTGCTGCTGCATGGCGAATTGCCGACGTCTTCGCAACTGAATGATTGGACCTACAACGTCACGCACCACACTTTCATTCACGAGAGCATCAAGAAATTCCTCGACGGCTTTCATTACGATGCCCATCCCATGGGCATGATGATCTCGACGATCGCCGCGCTTTCCACTTTTTATCACGATGCGAAAGACATTTTCAGCGTCGAGTCGCGCAAGAAGCAGACCTACCGTCTGGTCGGAAAAGTTCCGACTATCGCGGCGTTCTCCTATCGGCACACTCTGGGCATGCCCTTCGTGTACCCGGACAACGAGCTCAGCTATCCCGGCAACTTTCTGAATATGCTTTTTCGCACTACCGAGCCAAAGTACCGTCCGAATCCAACCCTGGAACGCGCGCTTGACGTTCTCTTTATTCTCCATGCCGACCACGAACAGAACTGCTCGGCCAACACCATCCGTGGGGTCGGCAGCTCTCACGTCGATCCGTATTCCGCCACGGCCGCGGCGATCGCCGCCCTATACGGCCCGCTCCATGGCGGCGCCAATGAAGAAGTTCTACACATGCTTTTGGAAATCGGCTCGGTGCAGAAGGTTCCCGACTTCATCAAGCGCGTCAAGGCCGGCGAAGTCAAACTGATGGGATTCGGCCATCGCGTGTACAAGAATTACGATCCTCGCGCGCGAATCATAAAGCACATCGCGTACGAAGTGTTTGAGCTTATGGGCAAGAACCCGCTGCTCGAAATCGCTCTGGAGTGCGAGCGCATCGCCCTGGAAGACGATTACTTTGTGAAGCGGAAGCTCTACCCCAACGTGGATTTCTATACCGGCCTCATTTATCAATCGATGGGCTTCCCCATGACCATGTTCCCCGTGCTGTTCGCGATTCCGCGGACTTCCGGGTGGATAGCGCAGTGGGAAGAGATGCTTCTCGACCCCGAGCAGAAAATTGCGCGGCCCCGCCAGATTTACCTCGGACACGACACCCGCCACTACGTTCCGATCGATCAGCGCAGTTAGGGAAAGCGATATCGACTTCGTATACGGCTTTTAGGGAGATCCTCGACAATCCCATCCGGCGGGGTATAGTTAATTTCTGGATTGAAGAGAGGTTGCATGGCTCAAGTCTCGAACAAACCGGCACATACAGGAGCTCGCCGCCGCAGTCAGCGTGTACTGATGCAAGTCCCCGTGGGCATCCACGGAAAGAACGCTCAAGGAGCGGAGTTTGAGGAATTCACGGAAACCCTGGCCATAAACGCCCACGGCGCTCTGATCCTGCTTAACGCTCGTTTAACCAGCGGGGCCGTGGTTCACATGAAGCACAACAAAACGGAAGAGGAACAGGAATGCCATGTGGCGTTTCTCGGTCCGGTGCGTGGCGGCAAGGCAGAGATCGGTTTGGAATTTACGGCGCCGCGCCCAACTTTCTGGCGCGTGGCCTTTCCTCCGGAAGACTGGACCCCGAAAAGTCCGGAGGCCCGCACGGTCCTCGGCACTCGTTCGAATAAGTAGGTCGTTTTTCTTTGGCACCTCCCGCGCTTTGCGCCTCTTGCGAACTCAGCATGGAATTGGTGTGCTGGACCCTTAGAGGCGCGCCACACATCATTGACTTGCTCGGCGCGTCGCCTCTAACATGACTGGCTGAGTTCTGCCTCCGTTGCGGCGGGGGATGAGCCAGGAGTAGCCAGGAGATGGCTGACCGCTGGCACCAGGCGGAGGATTTGTATCACGCTGCCCTCGAGCGGCCCGCGAACGAGCGCGCGGCATTCTTGCTAGAAGCTACTGGCGGGGACGACGCCCTGCGCCAGGAAGTTGAATCCCTGCTCTCCCGTCAATCCGAAGCGGAACCCCTCGTTCAATCGCCGGCGTGGGGAATTGGCAATCTAGAACCAGATCTGCGGCCGACCCAAGCCAGCGGCGGAATCGTTGGCAAGACGATTTCGCACTATCGCGTGATCGAGAAACTCGGCGCAGGCGGAATGGGCGTGGTGTACCGCGCCCACGATGTGCGCCTGGACCGGGACGTGGCGCTGAAGGTGCTGCCGGCTGGCAGGCTTGCCGGGGAAGCTGCGCGCAACCGGTTCCACAAAGAAGCCCTGGCGCTCGCCAAATTGAATCAGCCGCACATCGGCGCCATCTATGACTTCGACAGGCAGCAAGGCGTCGATTTTCTGGTGATGGAGTACGTACCTGGGACGGCCCTTGCAGAACAACTCGCATCTGGTCCCTTGCCTGAAAGCGAGGTCTGCCGGCTGGGAACGCAGATCGTGGCGGCGCTGGAGGAGGCCCACCAACAAGGGATCGTGCATCGCGATTTGAAGCCGGGGAATATTATGGTAACGCCAAAGGGCCAAGCGAAGGTCCTGGACTTCGGCCTTGCGAAGCTCTTGCGTCCTACGGGCGAGATGTCCACGGACGACGAGTTAAGCAGCACAGGCCTGGGGGCCGGGACACTGCCGTACATGGCCCCGGAGCAACTGCGCGGCCTGCCAGCGGATGCGCTCACGGACATTTATGCAGCGGGGGTGGTGCTCTACCAGATGGCGACCGGGCGGCGTCCCTTTCGGAGCAAATTCGCGACGGCGCTGGCGGCGGACATTCAGACTCAACTACCGGCACCGCCACGCCAGCTCAACCCAAAGATTTCCTTGGGGCTGGAAGAAATCATCCTGAAATGCCTCGAGAAAGAGCCAAGGAATCGCTACCAGTCCGCCGAAGAATTGCTCGTGGATTTGCGACGGCTGAGCAGCGTCGAGCCCAAGGGGGCCGTCTTGGTACAGAGGAGCCCTCAGCTTCGCTTCGCTGCCTGGGCGGCGGGAGTGCTCGTCATCACGCTGTTGGGAGGAACTTACCTGGCCCGCCGACCGCCTTGGATTGGGCGCAAATTACCACCGGGGAAAATCATACTTGCAGTGCTGCCCTTTGAAAACTTGAGCCGCGATCCCCAGGAAGACTACTTCTGCGACGGCCTGACCGACGAGATGATTAACCAGCTGGGGCGGTTGATGCCGCAGCAGCTTGCGGTGATCGCACGGACGTCAGCGATGCGTTACAAAGGGAGCCAAAAGCGCATTGACGAAATCGGCCGGGAGCTGCGCGCGGGCTACCTCCTGGAGACGAGCGTGCGACACGAGGGTGCGCGCGTGCGCATCGCCACGCAGCTCATCCAAGCACGCGACCAGACTACGCTATGGACGGAGACCTACGATTACGATGCGGCGAGTGTATTTGCGCTGGAAAGCGATGTGTCGGGGCGGATCGCGCGCTCCCTAGCGCTGCAACTGCTTCCCGCGCAGGAAAAGGTTCGGCCACAAACGGCCAGCCCCGAAGCGCATGACGCCTATCTGAAGGGTCGCTATCACTGGCAGAAGGGCTCGGTGGAGGAGCATGGAAAGGCCCGCCAGTATTTTCAGGAAGCTGTGCGACTTGATCCTCGCTACGCGTCCGCCTACGCCGGGCTAGCCGGCTACTATTCGACGACGACTGAATCTCCCGCGAAGTCAGCGATGCCAATTGCAAAGCAGTACGCCCTGAAGGCCCTGGAATTTGACGATTCACTCAGCGAAGCGCATACCGCGCTCGCGGGAATCCGCTTCTTCGGCGATTGGGACTGGCCGGGCGCCGAAAGCGAGTTCAAGCGCGCCCTCGCGCTTAACCCCAGCGATGCGGAAGCCTATCGAAGATATTCTAATTATCTACTGACTATGGGGCGATTCGAGGAGGCCCTGCTTGAGGTCCAGCGCGCCCAGGAGCTGGATCCTCTTTCGCTATTTACGAGCGTCAACGCTGGCTGGACGTTTTACTTTTCGCGGCAATACGACCGTGCGATCGCGCAGTGCCGGAAAGCACTGGAATTGGACGCCAATTCGGATGGCGCTCACGATTGTCTGGGCTCGAGCTATCGAGCCAAAGGGATGAGCGAACAGGCTATCTCGGAATCGGAGCGCGCAGTCGCCCTGTCGGACCGTGGTCCTAGCCGCCTGACAGGGCTGGCGCGGTCCTACGCTGCTTTTGGGAGAAAGGTGGATGCAAAAAAGATCCTCTCCGAGCTGGACGAGCGTGGAAAACACACTTACGTCAGGCCTCACTATTCGGCGATGATCTATGCTGCGTTGGGCCAAAGGGAGCAAGCCCTCGCTGCTCTCGAACGGGCCTTCGCGGAACACGATATCCACATGGCATGGTTGAAAGTTGACGATGCCTTTGACCCGCTGCGAGAGGAGCCACGCTTCCAAGAGCTTTTGCGCCGTGTTGGCTTCGCGCTCTAAACCTCTCCGGTGCGCCAGATCCCTTGCACATGGAGCTTCTGTAGACTTTCTTTTCGCGCTATTTGATTTGCGCTACCTCAAAAGACGCGAAGCCCGAGTATGTGTCGTCGTCGTGCACCACTACGGCGATTACAGGGTCCGTCGATCCGGCTCTATATCCGGCCTTATCTTCAACGAGTCGAAGCACAGAGTAGCCACGCGTCTGGTCGGAGACCGCTGGACTGAAGATCCCGTATTTCTTGTAAAAATTCAGAGGGTCCGACTGCAATTCTATTTGCCTTTCCTTCGATAGCTGCAGGATAACGATTTGCGGCGACTTCGGGCCCAAATCGGTCTCCCACAGCTTGAGCGCCTGAAAATCACCCACCTTCTTCCATTGAATCGGTGCTTTTTCCGTTGCGCCTTCAGGTTTTTCTTCCGGCACCGATTTTTTTTCTCGAGCCAAGTGGGTTGGACCAAGCGGCAAAAGGACTAGAAACGCGGTGAGGATTCCCCCGACCAGGATTCGCTTCATTTCGCACCTCCGTGAGAAAGAACGTGGGACCGCTAAGGTAGGCCGTGTGCTGACTCTCTGTATGCCTAATGGGGCAGAAAGTCAAGCGAGTGCTGAATGGGACAGCGGAGGAGGAAAAGCGTGGCGCGAGAAAGTTCAGCCTTTAGCCCCGCGTTTCGTCATCATCGCCGACAACAGCCATTTCCTCAACACCATCAGGTAGTACGGTTTTGTTTCCCGAAACATCAGACCCATGCCTTGATTGGGCTGCGAATAGATAACGCTCGCTTGCGCTTCAAAAAATTCCGTCTCCGTGAAGAGTTTTATGGCCAGGGACGTCCCCATCGGATAGGGGCTTTCCATATCCACATAACAACCATTTAAACTCAGTCCTTTGACGCGCGCCGTCTGTTTGTCTGCGGACGCGCCTTCGCGCATCTCGATGGAGCCGGCAAACGGATAACGGGGATTGCGGCGCCGATCCTGTTCCATGGGCCACCCGCGTGAAAACTGCGATGATTGTACTCTGGCAGCCCGAATCGGCTCCGAAATACTACGCTTGAATTGTCCGATTGGATAGAACGCAAAGAGGTAAAGACCAACCGCTCCCGCGCCGCTCAATCTCCGCAGGGGCACTCCGCAAACGCCCGCAGTGAAATTCTCTGTTCACTCTTGCGTTCGTCGCCGCAGCGGGCTGTGCGCATCGCGGCCGTTGCGCGCGATTTCCGCTGCATCGCAGGCTGCAGCGAGATGCTGAGTTTTTCCCGGAGTCTCCGGTGGGCGCGGAAAAGCCGCAGACGCACGGCCATCGCGGAAATCCGCAGCCGCCTGGCAACTTCGTGCGTGGAATACTGCAGCACATCGCGCAGCAGGCATACTTGCCGAAGGTCTGGTGGAAGCTGCCGTATCGCTTCCGCCATGAACGCGCGCATTTCGCGGCGGGCGAAACGTTCTTCAGGATTATCTTCCCGCGCCGTGACGTTGCTTCCGAGAGTTTCATCACCTGCACCGCTGGGCTCTTCGAGCGAGAATAGTCTCCCATGGCGGCGCTTGCGGATCACGTCGATCGAGGCATTGGCGGCGATGCGCGCAACCCAGGCGTGCAGGTCGTCGCGGTTTTCACCCGGTTTGCCGACAAATTGTTCGAGGCGCGTCATCACTTTCAAGAAAGCGTCCTGGCGCACATCTTCGGCGTCGGCCGGATTGCGGGTAAGGCGCAGGGCCCCCAGGTACAAGCCGGGCACGTAAGGCAGGATCAGCTTGGCGAGAGATTCGCAGTTGCCCCTGCGCGCCTGCAGGAGCAACGCGGATCGGCTCGCGCCGTCAAGGCATAAAGATGTGCTGCTCATGATGGAAGATGGAGTGGCAGGCGAATCGCCACGGTGAAGTCACTTGTAAGTCACAGAAAATACAGGACTAACTTATTTTCTAGCAGCGCGGATCAGAAATGGGAGTGACCGCTTGTGGGACGCGGCGTGGCGAATCCGGTCACCCTTCCGCGCAAGGCTGCCGCGTCCGGGTCCCAAATTCCCAAAGAGCCGACGACTTCCACTGCTTGCCGCTATCAATTCTGTTGGTCCGGGGCGGAACCGGCCTGCGCCGGCGATTCCACAAAAGAATTGTGCAGGTTGAGAATGCGCCAGCGGCCATTGTCTTTGCGACACATGGACATGCCATGACCCGCGATGTGTTCCTTGGGTGAATCGATCGAGTAGTCGTAGGAATACCACAGAGCGTCGCCGAACATTTTCACATCGTGAAGATTCATCTTGTAACACAGATCGGGCGCGAACCGCAGATAACGCTCTTGCAGGTAGCTCATGACCTGCGCGCGGCCTCGAAATTCTCCCTGCGGCGTGTAGAAGACGATTTCCGGATCGAAACAATCCTGCAGCTCGGCGACTTTGCCAGCCTCAAACGCCAGCATGCAGTGATGCATTCCCAATTCCATCTGGTTATATACAGTTTTAGCGTCGGGCGACGGAGCCCCAGGAGTGGCGACTTGACGTTTGAGGTCGATAGTGACTCCCATTTTGTCGAGGAGGTCCACACCGAGGATGCCATCGATATGGCCGCCACACGCTTTGCCGATCGGACTGAGGTCGATGGCTGGAAGCTTCAAATCGTGGAGACGATGATTCCCAAGAGCGAGTTCAGGGAGAGAAACCTCGCGCGCACTAGTGGCAGCACTTCCGCTCCAGGAGGTCACCTGAATCTTCTTGGAGCGGCCGGAAGCGAAAGACTTGAGATTTAGAATGGTAGTCGCACCTGTGTCCAACAGAAAGCGCAAGTCCGCACCATCGATATGAACTTTAACGACCGGCAAGAGATCACAGCGCTCGATGGGAATTTCATTGGTTGACACGGGTTCCTGCGACTGCGGAATAGGCGACGATCCAAACCACAGCGATGCCAGAACGATCGCGACAACACCCGGGCGTACAAACATGTTTTCTAAGATGCACACAAGCGGAAAGCGTTATGGGGAATTTCCGTAGCGGCAGGCAAGAGTCTGCCGGCGTCTACTCAGCGACTCGAAGTTTGTCGCCGTGCATTTCCCATTCAATACGGACTAGAGAATCGAAGTGCATGCCTTCGGTTTTGAGCCAGGCTTCCAAATCTTCGCGGGAATTGGCGCGGAACTCGACGAACATTTTTCCCTCGAGCATGTTGACGAGGACGCGCTCGGCACGCGCAAGCCCGCCGGCCTGCATGCGTTGCGCGAGGGCTTCCGCTCCCTGGCGAGTAAGGCAGGCGAGTGTGTGCTGGGTTAGGTAGCGTGGCATCGAAGCTCCTGAAAGCAGCTTGAACTCCAAGTATTTCATAGTAGCGAACTCGCGTGCACGATCTAGGGATTCAAAACGCACCGCGATTTCAGCGGATGGAATTGCCAAAACTTCGGGAGGAAGCACCTGTCCGAACTGGCAGGTTGACGGTGAAGCACATTCCACGTCTGTCGCAGAACTTCCGGGGGAACACGTTTTACACTCAAGGCAGAAGCGGAGGAACGGGCGTGGAATGCTCGGTGGTGGAGAGTTCCTTGCGGCGTTCCGCAGAAAATACTCGAAGAGGTTAAAAAAATGAGACGCACACTGGTTTTGACGGTCCTATTTGTGCTGGCGCTGGCGGCAGCTCGCGGGGTGTCCGCGGCTCCGCAACACAGAGGTTCGTCCACGCTCAACGGCGTCGTGCTGGGTCCGGACGATAAGCCGGTACCTCATGCAAGCGTTTCGTATCAATCGTCAGGCGGCAACGCGCCGCACGCCCTGCACACGGACGCGCAGGGCCGATTTACCATCTCCGGCCTGCGAGCAGACAGTTACGATGTCCGGGCGTCTGGAAAAGGCGTTTACTCCGACTGGGAGAAAAACATCCCGTTGCGCTCCCGGCAAACCAAGACCGTGACGCTGCGTTTGATTTATGCAAAAGAAATTCCCAAGGAGTACGTGAAGAGCAAGCCAAAGCAGTGAGTAGTGACTGAGCGTCTTACTGATACAAAAGCTGGGCAAGCTCGAACAGGTCGGAATCCGAAACGTCGGAGACAGCGCAGTACTCCATCCCCTGCCTGCGCCAATGGCGCCACTGATACCCTTGCCGGAGGCCGGGCGGATGGATCGGCGTGTCCGGCTCCCTAGTAGGCAGAACAAAAACGTTAATGAAGTGCTTGCGGCGAGAATAGACCAGCGCGGCGACATTCTGGCCGCCGAGAACATCAAGGCGGCCGCCGACGAGAGAAAAACCTTCATCCGCAAAATCCTTTACCGGTGGAACAAAAGCAAGCTTGCCGTTGAACCAAGGCTTCACGGTGTGATTGTCTGTGGAAGCAACATCCGTGAGATGCCCCGGTTGCAAGGAGCGGACATGGGCGTCAATGATCTCGGCGGCCGTGAAAGGCGTGGTAGAAGCGCTATCCCTAAGCGGGCGCAGCCAGGCAAACCAGGAAACGGAAGCAACCAGCAGAATGGAGGCGGCAACCGCAATCCAGCGCCAGGCAGGAATACGAACGGCAGCCGGGGAAGCGGTCGCGGCATCGAGACCAGCACGAATTCTCTTGCGCAGACCAACGGGAGCGTTTTCGTAAAGAACGCTGCGCTGGAGCGACGAGCGCAGCGATTCCTCAGTTCCAAGAGCAGTGGTACATTCGCGGCAGGATTCGAGGTGGCGCTCAAATTCCGCAGCGCCTGTAGCGTCCAGCTCGCCATCCAGATAGCCGTGGAGGACCGTGCGAGTGAAATCACAGCTCACGGGAGGCCTCCTGAGGAGAGTGCGTGAGCGCAGATTGGAGACGCTGGCGCGCGCGAGCTAACGAAGACATGACAGTGCCGATGGGAATGGCGGTAATGGACGCAATCTCTTTGTAGGAACAGCCTTCCAGCTCGCGAAGGACCAGGACTTCACGGAAGCGAGGGGGAAGCGTTTCGAGTGCACGGGTCAAACGCTCGCGATTATCTCCGGCGATGGCCAGAGCTTCGGGCGAGGTGCTGGGCTGAGGATGCAGTTCTTCGTCGAATTCGGTCATGAGTTCCACAGGGCGATTTTTCTCCAACCAGGTATAACAAGTATTGCGCACAATCTGCAAAAGCCAGGCACGCGCATCGCCACCGTGGAATCCACGGAAAAAGCGGTAGGCACGGAGCATGGCCTCCTGAGCAACGTCTTCACAGTCCGCGCGGCTTTTGAGGAGCCACCGCGCGAGATTGAAGGCGGCATCGAGGTGCGGCAGAACGAGCTGCTCGAAGCGCGCCCGGTCCAGCGCATCCAACACGTCCGAGCCTTTCCCCTGGTCAGAGCCACTCATAGACAGGAACCGCCTGGAGGAGCATTTTATTCCCAAACCTCTCTTCGATGTGACTAATAAAGCAAAAGATTCGTGAGCAGCCAAACTGGGAATAATTGGCGGACCCTCGTGGTCTGGACAAGCGAAACACGTCCCATATGCGGCGCGGGCTCCCTGGACTCTCTCACCCGCGCCGCCCTCCCAAGCAAATTGGCGGGAAAGGGCGACTAAATAGTTACGGATATGGGTGTGTTCAGATGGCGAGGAGAAAACAATGGCGGTTAAGACGAAGGACGAAATCCAGTACGACCACAATCACGACGGGATCGACCGGCGTGGGTTTCTGAAATGCATGGCCTGGGCGGGTACAGGGGCACTTTGCGTGATGAACGGGGGCGTGCTGAAGTCGTACAGTCTGAGCCGACTGCCGGAGCTGAGCTCGAAGGAGGCTTTGGGCGAATTGAGCTTTGTGCAGATTAGCGACAGCCACATGGGGTTCAATAAGCCGGCGAATCCAGACGTTGCAGGCACTCTGAAGGCCGCTGTGGACAAGATTAACGCTCTATCGGCCGCGCCGGAATTCATGCTGCATACGGGAGACATCAGCCACCTCTCGAAGCCGGAGGAATTCGATACCGTCGACCAGATTCTGAAAAGCGCCAAGCCTCAAGATGTTTTCTACGTGCCGGGCGAGCATGACGTGCTGAACGATGACGGAAAACAGTTCCTCGAACGCTATGGAAAAGGGAGCAAGGGCGCCGGTTGGTACAGTTTTGACAAGAAGGGTGCGCACTTCATCGGGCTGGTCAACGTGATGAATCTGAAGGCGGGTGGACTAGGAACGCTGGGCCACGAACAGTTGGAATGGCTGGAGGACGACGTAAAGCACTTGAAACACAGCACGCCCATCGTGGTATTCGCGCACATTCCGCTCTGGTCGGTGTACCCGGAGTGGGGTTGGGGAACCGAGGATAGCGCCCAGGCGCTGGCTTACCTCAAGAAGTTCGGTTCGGTGACGGTGCTCAACGGCCACATTCACCAGACAATGCAAAAAGTCGAAGGCAACGTCACGTTTCATACGGCGGCGTCGACAGCGTTTCCACAACCGCAGCCGGGCAAGGCAGATTCGCCGGGGCCGATGAAAGTGCCGGCGGAACAACTCAAGAGCGTACTTGGAATCACGGATGTGAACTACGTTCAGGGGCAGCACGCGCTGGCGGTCGTCGACTCAACGCTGGCGTGAACGGGATGACCCAAAACTAAGAACCAATCTGGCAGCAAATCAATGGAAAGGAAGAAAAAGCATGAGGAGAAGTGTGTCTATTGCAGTTCTAACGGCGGCGTTGGTAGTCGGGCTAGGAGTGACCGGCATCGGCCAGAGGAGCGTTCTGGCAAGCGCTGAACAAAAGGCGGAAACAACGGAGGTGAAAATCGATAACTTCAGCTTTGGTCCGGGGACCCTGACGGTCCCGGTGGGAGCGACCGTAACGTGGACCAATCGCGACGATATTCCACACACGGTAGTCAGCACAGACGGGGTCTTTAAATCCAAGGTGCTCGATACGGACGAGAAGTTTTCCTTCACCTTCAGCAAAGCGGGAACATATCCGTACTTTTGCTCGATTCACCCGAAGATGACCGGCAAAGTCATCGTGCAGTGAACAGGGAGAGACCTTGCATCCCTTCGACATCAAAGCGGCGCTGCTCGCGAAACACGCGCAACACGTCGTCCTGATTCATTTTCCGATCGCCCTGTTCATCGCGGGCGTGACTTTTGATTTTGCGGCGCAGCGGACGAAACGGCAAATTCTGGCTGCGGCGGCGTATTGCAATTTGCTTGCTGCGGCACTCGCAACGGTTCCGGTCGTGATTACCGGCATCCTTGCGTGGCAATGGCAGCTCGAAGGGCAGCGGCTCAAAGGCATTCTCCTGCTGCACTTGATCCTGGGGTGCGCTTCCAGCCTGTTGATCTGGATAGTGTTCTTTGTCCACCTGAGAGCGCGGCGCAGCCACGAAGGAGTTCTGCCCGGTTACCGCTTGCCCATCGAGGCGGTCACGGTTGCGCTTGTGACATTGACGGGCCACCTCGGAGGATTCCTCAGCGGAGTGAATGGACCGGGCTAAGTCGCCCATATGCAGCGAGTGGTTTTGCTGAAGCTGAAAGACCCGAACGGACTTCTGAAGGGCAGGGAGTCCTGGAAGGAATTCGACGGCTGTCCGGCGATTGGCGGGGCCGACCGTGATTCCTCTTCAGATTCTTACTAAACAGATCTTACGGATCAGACTCTCCCCTTGACCTGTCTCAGCATCGACGGAACGACTGGCCCGGAGTAGCTCCCTTGAACAAGAGTTTTCCAGGAACATGGGCTCCCACTCATGCTGAGTTGACCCTGCTACTTGAAATTGTCATGGGTGTGCGCTTGCGGCGCTATCGGTGGCACGCATGGTGCCAGTCGTCGATCGTGCTCCTCAATCTTGTCTTGATCGCGCTGACGATGTTGCCGGCATTTCATCGTCAGGTACTTCCTAGACTCCCCGGCCGGATCGGAAAGCCTTATTACGCACTCGCGACAGCGCTTGCGGCGTTGGGCGGCGTCGCCGAGTTTGGGGGAATGTATATCCTGCTGGGGGCCGGAACGGAGATCCTTCCGGAGAAGTTCCGCATCAAGCGCTACAAACTCTGAATGCGAAGTGTTCTTGTACTTTGGTGGACGGTTCTTTTTCTCGGAATAGCGACTTACGCTCGCTGGTATGTGACCTGGCGGTGAGATCGCTTCCCGTGATAGGTCCGAAATCGCTTGCTGGACGGCTCCGAGACCGAATTAGTACTATTGCGGGCTTTGGACGAAACGGGCTTGCGTCATGTACTTCTAACTTGCTGATACTAATATACTTATCTCTTAGGACGGGTTTAGTTTCCGGTTCCAAATAGCCGTGATGTACTACTACCCAGGTACCCTGTCCAGTGGCTCCGCTGACCCATTGAGGCCCTTCATTGACATGCGTAGTCTCCTAGGAACGGGTTGGGGGCCGCGCGGGGACAGCGGCTCCGCAAGGGGTCGTGTGCGAGCTACCCAACCCGCCTTATTTAAGTGCCTCATTCTCCAATCGCTTAGAACCTGGCAAAATCGCAAAGTACCGATAGATGCTTCATGGCAGGAGAAGTACCGATTCAATCTTGTCCATCGCATCGGCACCCGTCTTTCGATGAAGCAGTCGCCAGAGAGGAACGACGCCTCGACACGGCTCGCCAACTCCTGATCCAACTACAGCGAGCCAGCGTTTTGGCGCAACTCAGGGATTTCTCTCAGGTACTTGACTCCAACTTGGCGGGCATTCAAGCGCACTCCAACACGCGGGGTCATCAGATGCGCCATCGTTGGAACAGTTTGTAGCTCTGGGCTTGCGGTCATCCGCCCGTTCGTGGCGACGTGACCTCGGGCCCAAAGCTGGGGTAAAAGTGGCGGATTGTGATGTTGCCCCTTGGCCGTTACGGTCGTCAACTTCCGGATTAGTTGATTCTGACGATCTGCTTGTTCAGCTGTTCCTAGTCTGCCAGTCATCTAAGAGTATGCGTTCCCGTGCCATCGTTAGCTTAGCGACCATATCAGCGGTTGGGTTAATGGTTTACTGTTGGCGTAGACACGAAAGAGCTACGGGCGGCAAGGGCGGAGCAAGTAGAAGAAGTAACCCAAACTCTAAAGGAAACGGTGACTTTGCTAAGCCGCCCAGCGGCGTTGCTACTCAGCAAGGCCCCAGTCGATTCCCACCAAAGAACCCCGAAGCTCGCACGATTTCCAGCCGCACAAACAAGTAATTCTTTGCCTTCCAAACGCATCAACGCCGAGGACTGCTCCGGTCCGCGAGAGTTCCGAGTTCATTGCGCCAAGCCGATGCGACGAAGCAGATCTTGGAAGCGTGGGTCCCCGCGCAAAAAATCGAATTCGGGAGCGGTTTTTGCATGGAAGGGGAAAGCTTCCTGTGCGCGCAATGCTTCGTCTAACCATTGCAGCACTTTGGGTCCGTCCTCGACGGTTCCATATTGAAATGCAATCCACATCGCTTCGTAATTGCCCTTGTGATGTCGCTCCATCAGTTGCGCAAACTTAAGTCGTGCAGCACGAAGGCCCGACTTCGCGTAGATGGCGGCGACCTCCGCCTGGTCGCGCAACTGCTCCGCGGAGTGCGCCAAAGTTCCTGCCTGTTTTTCTTCGGCGATAGCCTCTGGAGCTCGTCCCTCGAGCCAATAAATGCGTGCGAGCCAAATGTGGGCAAAAGGTGATTGGGGCGATATTTCGACAGCCCGATCGAACTGAACTAATGCTTGGTCAAATTCGCGCAAACCTATCAAGATTAACCCACGCATGGTATTGATCGATAGGGAGAATGGGTCTAGTTGCCGGGCCCGATCATTCTCCGTCAGTGCATCTGCCGGACGGCCGAGGCCCAGAAGGTAGCCAGCGTAATAGTGATGGGCCATCGCATAGTTTGGATTCAACTCGATCGCGCGTCGCAGCTCCTGCTCGGCATCGGCCATTTGGTATTCACCGATACGGACGATTCCCAACGAGGCGTGTCCCTCAGCCAGATCCGGCTGTAACGAGATAGCTTTTCGGGCGTACTCGTCCGCGAGGGGAAAGTCCAGTTTTGCTCCCCAACCCACCCAATAGCAATCCGATAATCCGGAATAGGCGGCGGCAAAATCTGGATCTTCCCGTACGGCCTGCTGGAAGTATCCCACTGCCTTCGTGATGGCTTCAGCGTTTCTCTGGCTCCAGAGATAGCGACCTCGGAGGTAAGCATCATAGGCTCGCGGAGTGGTCTTTCTCTCTGCTGTCAAGCGTGACTGCTCCTGCGCCGTAAGTTTTATTCTAATTTCCGCGGCGATATCACGGGCCACCTCGTCTTGCATACCCAGAATGTCCTTTAGATCTCGCTCATAAGTCCTGGCCCACAAGTGTCGGTCAGTCTGCGCATCAATCAGCTGAGCGGTAATCCGCACGCGATCCTCGAAACGCGTAACTGAGCCCTCAACAATTGCGTCCACATTCAGCTGGCGGCCGATGTTGGGGAGCGTCTCTCGGCTGCCCTTGAAATGGGTCGCTGAGGTCCGCGAGATTACCCGCAGCGCGCCGATCTGCGCGAGATCCGTGGTCAACGCCTCTGTAATGCCATCACTGAAATAATCCTGACTTGTATCCTTAGAGAGATTCTCGAGCGGAAGGACGGCTATCGAGTGAATCTCAAGCGAGCGGGATCTCGCAAAGATGCGGGTGCGCAGTTTGTCAGAGTTGAACCAGAACAGGAGCGCTGCGATAGCCACCACAGCCAAACTGGCAGCAAGCTTCCACAGAAACTTCGCCCTCCCTTGGGTCACATCTGTCGGCTGCTCTGGAGATTGTGGAACGACACGAAGACCTTGCTCGCCGGGGCCCGATGAAGCGGAAGGCGGCCTAATACTGCCAATAAAACGGTAGCCACGGCGAGGAATGGTCTCAATGAAATGAGGACTTTCCGCGGAGTCACCCAGCACTTCGCGCAAGCGATTGACCGCTTTTTTGAGCGCCAGATCGTAGTCAACGAAGATATTTCCCGGCCAGATGCGCTCGCGCAACTCCTCCCGCGTAACGATTTCCTGAGGATGTTCCAGTAGGACTTGTAACACTTGGAAGGGTTGGCCCGTGAGTTTTTGCCTCAACCCGGCTTTGCGAACCTCACCGGCTTGTAGATCAACCTCGAAGATACCGAACCTTACGACCCGTGGCTGGCTGGGCATGGCGACCTTGGCCCACTTCGTAACGAATGAACGAGATTCTATCACGGTTCCTTGCAGGCCTAGACGAAGCGTCCCAGGAACCTTCGGTAATTAGAGCCCGAGAATCAGTAACTTCCAACGGAACCAACAAACCACCGACAAGGTTCTTGTCCCCGGTTCGCGCTTAAGCCAATGTGCGCATCCGGCGGCGGCCAAGGACTTGTCACCTTCAGCCCATCGAGAAACAGACGGGATCCTGGCGCCCCCAAAAAGAAGGAGATCCACCATGACATTCAGAAGGGTCACTCGCATCGCATTCCTGCTTTCCACTGCAATGTTGCTCATTGCATTCATCACAGGCAGCGGAGGCCATCCGGCCGCTGCGGCTCAGCCACGCTCCGAATCCGGGGAACGTCACTGCATTCACGTGGGCGGAATGCTCGTGACCAACATTGGGGCCATCGAAGGGGTGACCAATCTGGGACCCGTTTCCGGCGATCTGCAAGGATCGATCGCCGCAACAATCAAGGGTCAAGACGCCCAAGGCAACTTTCTAGTTCAGCATTACTGGGTCACGAGTGCGGGTGACACGATCCTGCTGAAACAGGCCGTTTTGAAACCTGTCGCGACCAGTGACCCGAACGTGGTGGCCGTGCTATGGGGAAACTACTCCTCCGACATCTTAGGCGGAACCGGCAAGTTCCAGAGCGCCACCGGCAGGATCGAATATTTCGGAATTGCGGATTTCAGAGAGAAGACCTTGGTGCTGCGGTACAGAGGAGAGGCCTGCTTCGCAGATCAGGACTAACTGGATCGCGGAGTCCGCGTCCATACAGGTTTTTCGCAAGCACGCTCCGCAACGATTGCGGAGGGCGCCGGGAGGCGATTCGCGAGCAGAGCTGAGCTTCAACTGAGGAATTTCGTTTCGTTTTTTACTTCCCTCCTGCAGTTCAGATTGGAGGGCCGCAACCAGGCCCTCCTTTTCTTTTGCGTCCGGCGGTATCCGACTTGCATTCTAGAGGGGTGTGGATGCGCATATTTCCATGAGCCGCTGTCGAATGAGTTGCTTGAAAGAACTTGTGTTGGCGCGATCTGAAGGGTTCGCGCGACAGGTGAAAGGCATAAGCAGCATTGCTGCGAGATTCATCGCGCTCCTTGTGGTGATGCTGGGGCTGGTCCAGATGTTTACGCACTTCGCGCAAGCCGGCGAACCTCTTCTCCCAAAATTGAAAACGGAGACCGAGGAGGCGTTTGAGCGCTACGTAGGACTGACGGAAGCGCGAAATGAACGTGAATTGAAGCGCGGCACTGGCCTGCTGTGGGTGGATGGGCTTCCAGCAGAGCACAGCGCGGAGGCGTACGCGGCGCTCAAACGCGGCGAAGTAAGAATTCAAAAGCTGGAAATCCTCGACAACGGCAAGCCCATCGCGTGTCCGGGCGGCATGATTCATCACTGGACCGGCGTGGTGTTCATTCCCAGGGCGAAACTCGAGGATGTGCTCGGTGTGCTTGAAGATTACGACAAGCACTCCGTTTATTACGCGCCGGACGTCCAGCGATCGAAAGTAGAATCGCGAGACGGCGATCATTTCAGGGTCTTTCTGCGTTTTCGGCGGCACAAAGTCATCACCGTAGTGCTGAACACTGAGCATGAAGTGCGGTACTTCCACGATGCACCAGGAAACGCACACAGCCGCAGTTCGGCGGTGCGCATTGCGCAAGTCGAAAACGCCGGAAACAGCGAGGAACGGGAAAAAACGCCCGGCGATGATGGCGGGTTCCTGTGGCGGATGGAAACGTGGTGGCGAATGGAAGAGCGTGACGGCGGAGTCTACGTGCAAAGCGAAGTGGCTTCGCTGACGAGAGACATTCCCATGGGCTTTGGCTGGATGATTAAACCTTTTGTGACGGACATACCAAAGGAAACGCTGACGTTCACGCTGGAAGCGACACGAAAAGCCGTCGCTGCGCACCGCGCCAGCCGCTGATCTCCGGCTGCGCCCTACGGCTTCCGCACAGAAGCCAAGGCTTTTTTGCGGGCAGCGTCTTTCAGAAGCTCCCAGGCCTCAGCAGCATTCCGGTCCCAGGTCCACTGAAGAGCGGTTTTCGCCGCCGCAGCGCCGACATTGCCTCGCAAGACTTCATCCGCATGAAGCTGGCCAACCAACCGCGCGAGGGCTTGAAAATCGTCGAACTGGCGAAGAATGAAGCCGTTGATGCCGTCGTGAATCATATCGGCCACGCCGGCATTCGTGGAAGTTATGACGGGCACGCCGCATGCCATGGCTTCCGCAACGGGCAAAGCAAAAGAATCTTCGCGGCTCGGGCTGACGTAGAGATCCGCGGCAGCATAGAAATCCAGAACGTCTTCCCGAGATGGCTCAAAACGGCAGCGGTCCGAAATGCCGAGAGCGTTTGCCGTTTCATGGAAAAAGTCTGGAGAATCATCCCCGGCGGCGATTACGAGAATTGGCAATTCCCGAAGGGCACCGACGCCGCGAAGAACGGTTTCAAGACCTTTCACGCGCCAATCGTTTCCAATCAGAAGCAGCACGAAATCAGATTCCGGTATCTTGCGTCTCAGGCGAGCTCCGGCACGCAACGCGAGGCGTGCGGGAGGCGAAAACTGCGCCGTGTCAACACCGTTGGGGATAACGCGCGCGTCTTGCCGGTGAAAATAGTCATTAAGGAGGGCGGCCGTGCGTTGTGAAACGGCCACGAGAGAAACTGCCGGATTTGTATAGGTGCGGCGTTCCAATCGAGCAAGAAGAGAGTAATAAGCGCGACGATGAAGCCTCCGAAGAAAACCGGGCTTTGCCGAATCGCGGACGGCTTCACTGGCAAGTTCCTGGAGGCGATGGAAGAGCGCGTGAACGATGATGACATCGGCGTCTAAGCAGTTGATTCCGGGCGAAACGACAAGGTCGAACCGAAGTCCTTGGAACCAGCGACCCCATGTACGCGAGACCGAATTCAGAAAAAGCCAGGCAAGGAATCGCAGGAGATGGGGACCGGGAACGGAGGGGATCTTATGCCAGAAGATCGCGCCGGATTCTTGTGAGCGTGGGACACCTGCTTGGTTCACGACAAGGTCGTCGACGCGCTGGGCGTAGAGATGAATTTCGCAATGCTCTTTGCTCGCCAGGCGCTCCAGCAATTCGGCAAGGGCGCGTTCCGTTCCATGACGGCGGTCAACGAAGGGTGAAACGACGGCTAGGCGCAAGTCAGCGCATCCAGGGCATATACGGTGGAAGTTGAGCGGCGGCAGTGTACTGCGGGGAAGCGGCCAGGGTCGGCAATCGGAAGAGGATGCCAAGGAGAAGCCAAAGATAGGCGTTCAAGACAAAGTCCTGGTAGGGCTGCATCCCGGTAAACGTCATGGGAAAGAGGAGAAGTCCCGCGTACCAGAAAATGGCAAATGCCAGCGGGAACCAAAACGAGCCTCTGAGCTTCTTCACGACTCGCCATGCCGCGAACAAGATCGCGAAACTCATGACAAACCAGAGTATGAGGCCACCTATGCCCATCTCAAGGACAATGGTGCCAAAGCCACTTTCCACGCCTGTCGTTGGGGGTTTTACATGAAAGATACGCGCGACATATTGGGTACCAAGAGACAAGGTGCCAATACCATATCCGTAGGGCCAGCGCTCATAACCGAACGCGCCCAAAAAATTGCTCAACGGATAATCCCAACTCCGGTTTTGAAGTTGGCCCGCGCCAACGCCGGGCGAAAGGGTCTCGGTATAAAACGCGACGCGTGAGAGGAGCGCCTCGGGAAAAACAAAAAAGAGCAATCCAAGTCCCAGGGAAATACCGAGGGCGGCGCGCTGCACGGTACGGAAGACGCGGATTACTTCACGCTGGCGCCAGGGCGCGCCCCAAACGAAGGCAACGGCGAAAACCAGCACGCTTCCCGTGCCCCACAGCAGAACGCCTCGCGCGGCGCCCAGGACGAGCGCACCCGAAACAAGCGCTAGCGCGAAGAAGGCTAGATGCCTTCCTTTCCTGTGACGCAGAAGAAGATAGCCCAGGAAACCAACGACCATGAGCAGGGAAACCAGCATGAAGTTGCCGAAGCGCCCCGTGCTGACGAACACGGAGGTCGGACGATACGACAGCAGACCGGATACCGGCGAAACACGATAATTCGTGCTCAGTTCACGAATTTCTTCAGCAGGCCGCTCGGGATTCAAGAACGTATGCCCCAGAATGGATTGCGCAATCCCGAGGGAGGCAATGATCAAGACGAGGACTATGTTTACGAAGAAAAAACGACGTAACTGTTCTTCGGAATTGAGCAGGGCATATCCCACAAAGAGCAAGGGAACGTAGTAGAAAAAGAGCTTCAATCCCAGCAAACCGAATATCAGACTCGTCGACGCCGGATTAAAGACCTGCAACACTCCAAACCAGATAAAAAGAAGAAGCGGGACCAGGAACGGGGGCCGGAAAAGAGCAACTTCTTTCCGCCGACTAGCAATAAAAAAGGAAAGATAAACGACTGCGACGAGAACGTCCTTGGCGAAATAAATCGCCATGTTGTTCCCTAGGTATTTCCTCGCAAAATCTTCAAACAAGAGCCACGCCAGGAAGAAATAGAAGCCGTTGCGCCAGCTATTAAGCATGCCCACGACGAAGGCGGAACCGATAAATAGCAGGGCGACGTACGCAAGGCCGTTCATATCGCCGGCGATGACGTAATTCGCAGCCTTATAAACGGTGACGATGAACAACCCTATGAAACCGAGAAGGGGGAGCGGTCTCCGAAGCTGATCCCCAGACATCGATCGCTGCGCAAGATTCATGATACCGCCTGGAAAACGAGAATGTGCTCGTCGATCATAGAGATTTGGCCTTCACACCCTCGACGCAAACACCCGCTCCGTCCAGAATTCGGCTGGGGTCTTCAACTTCATGGATGCCTGGGATCCGGCTGACATGGCAATCCCTCTGTTCAACTTGCACGAATCCAGTTTCTCTAAACAGAGCCATAAGCGAATCCGCATCATACATCCATTTGTGGGAATGAAAATCCTGCCAGGAGTTGTAGATGCGGTATAGAACGTGGGATGAAGCCGGCGTCGGCCAACGCATCAGCAGCCGCTGGTTCATTTTATCGGCGGGCCGGAGAGATTCCGGGACGGACCCCTGGCCTTTGGAAGCATTGTTTCCGAGATATTCTTCAACAATCGCTCGCAGGTCCGGTACCACGATTCGCAGAATGCCACCGGGCGCGAGGACGCGAAACGACTCCGCAATCAACCGCTGACCTTCTTCACGGTATAGATGCTCAAGCACGTGGGAGGCATAAACTGCGGCCACAGAGGCTTCGGAAAACGGCAAACGCTTCCGAACATCGTGGATGACGATCGACGAATTCCAGGGTATTTCCAGTTTGTCCGAAGGCAGAAGGCGAAATCTTGAAAGTGCGCGCCGCAGAAGCGGGTGCTTCGCTAGCCTCGCATTCCAGGAACCGTCGACGTTTATCCATCCGGGAGGTGATTGCAAGCCGCATCCGAGATTCAACCGGATGGGATCTTTACCCCGCAGCACAATGCCTCGCTCTCCCAGCCACAGGCAGTCCGTCGCCAGGCCGGCAAGCCATACGCCATTTGTTGTGAATGACTGACATTTCAGTATACAGGAGCGGAGTTTCCCGAAACATACGCGGAGTTCGTCGAGAGATTCTCTTCGAAACGTAATGTCACGGAGCACAAAAGTCCGGTTAACTCGGGAAGAGGATAGGGCCTCGGAGAAAATGTTAATCAGGAAGCAAGAGTCTTTTCCGAACCCAGTCCCGCGCAACACGCGTTTTATTCTCGGTGAAAAGGGAGACGGACCAAGCAAAGAAAAGAACCACCACGCCAATCAAGCTCCCAAAAAGCAGGTGCACTCCGTCGGGCTGCCACCTGTGCGACGGAACGGCCCACGCCCGAAGAAAAAGCAGCAGGGGGAAGTGGAGGACATAAAGACTATAGGAAAATCCAGCGAATCGATGGGCAACTCCCAAGTAATGACGGGAACCCGCTCCGAGTTCAAGTTGGAGAATACCGAACAAGAACAACGTGAAGGCAATTCCAACGGCCATATCACTGCCCAGCATGGAAGCAAAAGACGTTCTCGCGGCTGAGAGACAGGCAAAGAGAATTATCGCCGAGAGCAGCAAGTAGAGAAACACTGTGATCTTCGTTTGAAGCTGGAATTTGGAGCAGCCGTAGACCAAGGCGCATCCGGACATCCAAACAAGAAACCCAATGAGCTTGTCGAGACCAAGGAAAGCAGCGAGGCAAGCCGCCACAATGCTAAGTGGCACCGCGACGCGCATATCTTTCCTGAAAAATGCGAGCAAAGCAGAAAGCGCCGCAGGGAAAAGTGCGTAATACCAGAATTCATTTGCCAGGCTCCACAACGGCGTGTTCGAGCCGAATGGGGGGCAAATAATAGTCTGCAGAAAAAGCAAATTACCAAAAAAATTGCCGACGTTGAGGTTGCTCAGAGGAACCGAAGGGCCCAGGTCGCTGAGGGGATGCGTGTAAACGCCAGTGGAGGCGGACAGAGCGCTCCCGGCCAAATCCCAGAACAATCCGAGCAGAAGCCCCGGAATTAACACAACGTAAAGGCGCGTGGAACGATTGATGGCATATTCACGCCACGACCAGGTTCCAGAGAGATGGCTCTTAATGACCGTCGCCGAAATTAGAAATCCACTCAAGACAAAAAATACCATCACCGCCTGGTGTCCGAACCCCGTGAAGAAATATAGGACGCCGAGCAGCCAGCCGGGACGCTGCGCGTGCTGAAAGTCGACGAAGAACAAGGTTCTTAGATGGCCCCACATTACTGCCCAGGCTGCAGCAGTGCGAATCATGTCGAGATGCGCGGAAGCCGAGGCGCTAAGTTTGCGCGGTTCCCATCCGGACACGTTCATTTATGGATTCCCTGCCGCCCGGCGGGGGCGACAGAATCAGAAGGATGTTCGACTGGCGGCCGCACAATTCTGGAAACCGCCATGGAAATGGCCTCGGTCGTTGCGGCGATGTTTCGCTCAGGGGACCAGGTCTGGACATGGGTCAACCCAACTCGCGCGATGGATTGCAGGCGCGGGAGATCGCTTGCAGCGTCTCTTAATATTGTGGCAAGAGCCGCGATATCACCGCAGGGAAATACAAACCGGGGATCAATGGGTGCGACCAGATCTCTCGCCGCGCCACATCGATCGCTTGCCGCAACCGCACAGCCGCAACACATAGCTTCGTTCACTACCAAGCCGAAGGGCTCAAATTCGGAAGGCAACACTAGAAGGTCGGCGGCAGTGTAAACGGCGGGAAGCTGCGTTTGGTTGAGGAAACCGAGGAATCGAACGCGGGAAGCTACGCCGAGGCTGGCCGCTTCGGACTCAACCAGGGAACGAAGAGGGCCTGCGCCGGCAAAAAGGAGGAGGGCGTTGGAGAGATCGGTCTTCGCAAAAGCTCTAAGGAGATCGAGCGGGCGCTTCCAGGGCTGCAGCTTGGCGGAAAAAAGAATTACGAGCGTGCCGGGCGCGGCGCCCCAGCCGGCGCGGACGGCTGGGCGATCGACGAGCTTCGATTGCTGCATCCACCAATCGTTATCGACGACGTAAGGAATGAGCGTTACGCGATCCGCGGGAATGTTAAGGGTTCCCATGAGGTCGCGCGTTCCGGCGGAAGGAGCGATGACTTGATCGGCAAGACCAAACAGCCGAGGCCATAGAAACTTCTTCACTTTCGACTTCCAGGCTGGCCCATCGCGAGGAGTCAGAGAAACAGCATCGGTGCCGAAAATGAAAGCCGCGTTGGAAAGTTTGGCAGCGGCGAGAGCCACCCAAAAGCTGGCACGAACGTATCCGACATAGGAAACAACCGCATCATAATTGCCGCCGCGGATAAGCTTCCACAGCCTGGGATTGAACAGGCCAAAGAACGATTCCGCGCCGGAGCCTCGATTTGGGACATTCGTCCAGGAGTAGCCGTCGAGAAGGGGCACGTCCCATTGAATGTTGGCGCCAAATTCCGGGTCGTGGCCGGCCTCGGCGCCTCGAAGAGTGCAATACGCCACCTGGAGATCCAGAGAGGGGTGCCTGGCCATGCGGCGGAAAAGCGGCGCCTGGTATTGCACCGGATGGGAGGCCACAAACAGGACGCGATACTGGCGGTCAGGCATGGCAGGCACCTGTTTTTTTGGCGCGATGCGCGTCGGCCAAGCGGAAGTCGGTCGGATTCAACGAGATGCCCCGCCGCGAAGTATAACCCGTTTCCCGCCGTGGGCGCGTGTGCTAAACTACCGTGGGTCCGCAGGGGTTTGCGGTTCACCGTAAGTCTCCGCACCGGTGTAGTTTTTCCTGGCGACCGCACTTTGGTTCGCGCGATGCTTTGCGGCGACGCGGCCGCCGTCGTCCGAAGCCGCTATGCGGCGCAAAAATTCTTCCATCGATGACCGTGGTGGGCTGCGGTCACGTGAAACAAACGAGGAAGTATCATGTCCGGGCATTCAAAATGGGCCACAATTAAACATAAGAAGGCGGCCACTGACGCGAAGCGCGGCCGCGCTTTCACGCGGATCATCCGCGAAATTACCATCGCGGCGCGTATCGGCGGCAGCGAACCGAACTCCAACCCGCGCTTGCGCACGGCGATTCTGGCGGCAAAGAACGAAAACATGCCGAACGAGAACATTGAGCGCGCGATTCTTCGCGGTACCGGCCAACTGGAAGGCGAACAGTATGAGGAAGCTACCTTTGAGGGCTACGGCCCGGGTGGCGTGGGCATGCTGATCCAGGTGGTAACCACCAACCGCAACCGCATCGTCGGCGAGTTTCGTCACCTCATGAGCAAGAACGGGGGCAACTTAGCCGAAGCCGGAGCGGTGGGATGGATGTTCCACCGCAAGGGCGAAATCTCCGTGCCCAAGGAAGCGGCGACGGAAGACAAGCTGCTGGACCTCGTGCTGGAAGCCGGAGCCGAAGATCTGAAGGACGATGGCTCCGCGTGGTACATCGTGACTCCGCCGGATGCACTCGAAAAGGTCAAGGAAGTGTTGACCAAAGCGGGAATCGCACCTGCGTCGGCCGAAATCGGCATGGTCCCGCAGAACTACATTAAGCTGACCGGCCCGCAGGCCACGCAAATGGTGCGCCTGGTCGAGGCGCTCGAAGAACACGACGACGTGCAACATGTTTACGCGAACTTCGACATCGACGAATCCGAAATCCAGGCAGCCGTCGGCGCCAATTAGACTTTTTTTCCTCGAGGCCACTGCGGCGATGCGGTGGCCTTTTCCTTTTACGGCGAAACACCCACAAAAGGTTGGCGAGAGTCGCTCGTTCGCCGTAGACTTGGTGCCATGGGTGAAGCGAACTTCACCGGAATAAGCGACGGAAAGAACGGCTGGATGCGCGTTCTGGGAATAGACCCCGCAGCGGCGGGACCGACCGGCTTCGGGATCGTCGAGAGCGACGGGCGCCGCTGCCGAGTGCTCCATTATGGAGCACTGAAGGTGACTCTCAAGCGGCAGAGAGAATGCGCGAGCGCGGCGCTTCAAGATATACACGCCCGCGTGTGCAGCCTGATTGAGGAGTTTTCTCCGGATGCCATGGCCATCGAGAGCGTGTTCACGGCTTTGAATATGCGCACGGCGCTGAAGCTGGCCGAGGTGCGCGGAGTGATCTTGCTTGCCGCAGTGCAGCACGGTGTCGTGGTCCATAGCTACGCGCCTCGCGAAGTGAAGGCATCGGTGGCCGGCCACGGCCACGCCGACAAGCGTCAAATGCAATTGATGGTGCGCGCCTTGCTCTCGATGAACGAGACACCCGAACCGTCGGACGCCGCGGACGCCCTGGCTGTGGCCCTTTGTCATTTGCAGAGGGAACAGGCCCGTCGGCGGTTTGGGCTGGCGGAACAAGACTCATCTCTTAAGCTGCGGTCCGCGGGGCGATCTGCTGGATTGCCGGCCGCAATTCGGCCGAGCCGCGCAACGCGTGGCGGGTTGCCGCGCATCGTATCGACACGTTGACCATGAAGACTTCCCTGCTCCGTTTCCTTCTGCTGATTGCCGCGGCCGCTCTGGTGGCATCCGCGGCGCTTTGCGTGCCCGCTCCTTCGGGCGCCAAGCTGACTTTTCGGCGCGTCTTCAAAGGCAGCTCACCCGAATTCATCGAAATCACCGTGCGGGAAGATTCGGATACCGCTGCGTATGAAATCCGCCAAGTGGACGAGGATCCGGGCGCATTACCTTTTCAAGTGAGCGCGGCGTGGCGCGTGAAGATGTTCGATTTGGCCGCGCAACTCAAGCATTTCCAAGGGCAGGATCTGGATGTGCATCGCAAGATAGCCAATCTCGGCGAGAAAACCTTTCGATGGGAATCCGGCAGCGAAGTCCATGAGGCAAAATTCAATTACACACTGAATTCGGCGGCGGCCCAGCTCCTGCAGATTTTTGAAGGGCTGGCGCGGCAGCAGGAACACGTTGACTTGATTACGCGGCGCATGAAATACGACCGGCTGGGAATCAATGACGCCTTGCTGCAGTTTGAATCCGATCTCAACCGCAGCCTTCTGCCGGAGCCACAGCGCGTTCTGCCTATGCTCGATCAGATCGCAGGCGATTCCCATTTTGTCGACATCGCGCGGCAGCGCGCGCGTTCCCTTGCCGAACGCATTCGCCATCAGGGCTAGATAAATTATCGAACCTTTTTGACGGCATGAGCGATATAACCTAGGCAATAAACAAGGAATTCTGCGATGGGCCGTCTGCAATCGAACGAATTTCGTCGCAACGCCGTGGCGATGAACAGCCCACTCAGCCCTCGGTTTTTTTTTCGCAGGACAATAGTGCTCTTTGCGGCCATGCTCTTTGCGTTCAGCGGAATCGCCTTTGGCCAGAAAAAACAAAAGCTTGAAAAGAATTTTCGCGACTGGCTGGAGCGGGACGTCGCTTACATCATCACCAAAGACGAACGCGACTCCTTCCTGAAACTGACCAACGACGAGGATCGAGAAAAGTTCATTGAAACCTTCTGGGAAATCCGCAATCCCTCCGCGGGCTCGCCCACTAACACCTATAAAGATGAGATTTACCAGCGCATTGCCTTTGCCGACGCTCGTTTCGGCATCGGTTCCGGTGTAGAAGGCTGGCGCACCGATCGGGGCCGCACCTACATTACCCTAGGCCCTCCGCAACAAAAACAGGTCTACCGCAACTCCGCCAATCTATACCCCATGGAAATCTGGTTTTACAGCGGCGCCAATCCCGCTCTGCCACCGTTTTTCTACGTCATGTTTTATCAACGCGAAGGAAGCGGCGATTACCGTTTTTATAGTCCGTACACGGACGGCCCGGACAAGCTGGCTACGGGCGTGGAGGCCATCAACTCGCGTTCCGCCGCGTTGCGCATGATTCGAGATTCCGCGGGACCGGAGGTGGCGCGAATTTCACTTTCGCTTCTGCCTGACGAACCCGTCGACGAGACTACGGGGATTGTCAGCCTGCAATCCGACATCCTGCTGAACAGCATCAAGAATCTCGCCAATCTGCCGGCGAACCGTGATGACATCCTCCGCCGGAGAGCCAATCGTGAAGCGGTCACATCCAGGTTGGTCCTTGAGGGCCACAATCTTGACATTGTGACCTTCCCGGCTCGCGATTCGCGCGGATTGACGCGCCTCGACTACGCTCTCCGTTTGCACAGTCCGAACGATCTCAGCATGGCCGAGGAGAGAGACGGACGCTATTCCTACTCAGTGGAGATCCGCGTCCGCGTTTTAAGCGCCGAGAACAAACTCATCTTCACGCAACAAAAAACGCTCGCGGATTCCATCACCAAGAAACGCCTTGATAGCATCAAGGATAGAGTATTCGGCTATGAGGGGACACTCCCTCTCCCTCCCGGCAAGTATCATATCGAGTTTCAGTTCACGGATTGGTCCAAGAAAGCGGCGTTCTATACCGTGCGTGAAATCTCAATTCCTGTGCCCTCAAAAGACTCTCTGGTTGTGCCTGCCGTAATGCCCTTCCTGTCCGCGGAAAATGCCGATCCTGGCCTCGCTGATTTGATGCCTTTTACCATCGGCGGCGTGCAATTTACCCCCATGCCCAGCAGCACGCCGACTCTCGCCCTGGGCACCAACCTCCAAGTCGTCTACCAGATTTGGAGCGCGCCTTCGGATCCGCGCGAAAATCTGGGGAAGAAAATCGATGTGGAATACGCATTCGGCCGGCCGGCAGCCCCCGGCAGCGCCACCAGGGTAAAAGACGAAATCAACCGGGAACAGTTCGACGCAGCCGGCTCTCTGGTGACCGGGAAGAAACTTTCGCTCGATCAACAATCCAGCGGCAACTATATCTTGAATGTCTCCGTGAATAATCCCGAGACAAAGCACAGCGGTTTCGGAACCATGAATTTCAAAGTGCTGGATGCCCCTCCCCAGCCAGAACCCTGGGACGTGCTTGAGCCGGGAATTGTTCAGGACGCGGAAAGGGGCATTCTCGACCAACAAAGGGGACTCTCCTACTGGGCCCTCGGCCAGTATGACGAGGCTCGCGTGTGGTTCCGGCGCGCGTTGCAAGTGGATCATTCCAATGACGTCGCCCGGGCCCGTCTTGTCGATGCCTATTTTTCAAAGAAGGATTATGCCGCGGTTGTCAGCCTGTTTTCGGATGCGGGCGTAACGGAAACGACGGATTCTGAAACGCTTCTTCGCATCGCAACCTGTCTCCAGAAGCTCGGGGACACATCCAAAGCCATCTCTGTGCTCGAAAGCGTCCTACCTTCCCGCTCGGAGGAGGGCCCTCTCTATCTGGCCCTGGCCCAGTACTACAGTGAAGTTGGGAACCCAAAGAAGGCGGCAGACCTGTCACAAAGGGGCAAGTCTCTGCTGGCGGAATCTCCAGTTAAGCCATGAGTGGCATAGGCTCTGGCAGCTCATTCCTGTGCCGCCCCCCGCACTAATCCATATTTTTGCATAATTATCCAAGAATCAGGAACGAGGCATTGCTATCTTCCTCGACGACCAACTTGGCCCCTGCTGTAACCCGCTGAATTTCCAAATCTTAGCATTAGATAAATTACTTCCGATTTTGGCAGTTTTTATGCAGAGTTTGTGCGAGGATGCCCATGGATTTTGGGGAATCGATGGACTCCATGTAGACATTTCTGCACTATCCGCTAGACATAATAAGTTTTCAATCACTGAGAGGTAACGAAGGGAGTTCGAGCTCTATGAGAAATAAATGGCTCGCGATCAGTTTGGCTTTGACGTTTGGCCTGATCTTCTCAATATCAGCCGCAGCTCAAGACCAGGGGGCTGCACGCGGCAATTTGGGCGGTATTGTTTATGACGCCTCCAAAGCTTCCGTTCCGGGAGCCCAAGTTACAATCACTGGTCCGATCGGAAGTCTCTCGCAATCGACGACGGACGAGGGGTCCTTCCTCTTCTCCACCCTGATTCCGGGCATTTACTCCGTCAAAGTGCAGAAGCCGGGCTTCAAGGTCGCCAGCGTAAAGAGTGCCGAAGTCCAGATCAACAAGACCACCAGCATCGAAGTTATCCTCGAAACGGGCCAAGTCTCTGAAACCGTGGAAGTCAGCGCAGCCACCGTCACGGTGGATACTTCCACCTCGGCAGTTACAGCGAACATCTCCGACACCTTCTTTGAGAATATTCCAGTACAGCGCGGCGTTGCCAACCTGTTTTATCTGAGCCCCGGCGCGGTCGACGGCATTCAGACGGGCGGCAACAACCCCTCGATCTCCGGTTCGAGCGGGCTCGAGAATTCGTACGTTGCGGACGGCGTTTCCATCAATGACCCGGCCTTCGGAGGTTTGGGCGTGTGGGCACGTTCCTACGGCGCGCTTGGCAGCGGCATTAACCAGTCGTTCGTCAAGGAAGTGCAGATCAAGACTGGCGGGTTTGAGCCGCAGTATGGGCATGCCAGCGGCGGCATCGTGCAGATCGTCACCAAGTCCGGCAGCACCAAGACCCACGGCGCAGTCGGCGGCTACTTCCATCCCCTGGGGATGCAGACCACGCCTCTCAATGCGGATGATCCCCAGTTTGGCAGAGTGAACTTGTTTGGCCGCTACCTCGGCAATGCCAACTACGAAGGTGATGCCGAACTTGGCGGTTACGTTCCCATCGGAAAGCTGCGCGATCACCTCTTCTATTTTGGAAACTTCAATCCTAGCGTCAACAACCAATACGTTGCACCGGCCGTTGGCTCGGGTCTTTTCACTGCATATAACGGCCAATTGCAGCGCACCAAGACTTCCTACGACTATGCCGCCAAGTTGACTTTTAAGATTAACGACAGGCATACCGTAGAATCCTCAGTTTTCGGCGACCCCTCGCATACCAACAATGTTCCTTGGGCAACTTTGAACGCCTCGGACAAAACGGTAAATTCCAAGTGGGATTACGGCACGCGCAACTGGGCGGCGCGTTACGACGGAACGCTCACGTCGACGTGGCTCATCGACGGCGCTTTCACGTGGAGCTGGAATCACTTCACCGAAACTCCTCTGGCAGACGTGACGCAGATCCTTGATGAGACCAACGCAAATTTGCAAGGCACGTTTAACGCTCAGGGATTTGGTTTCCTTGAGCCGTACGATTCCAACACGCGGAGCATAGCTTTCGACACATCGAAGACCTACCGTTTTCTCGGTCAGCACACCTTTAGTATCGGTTACAACTGGCAGTTTCCAGTCTACGACGACAGCACATCGTTTTCCGGAGGAAAATTTGCCATCCCGGACAAAAATGCTTCCGGAGGTGATCCCGGCTACGGGACCGCTACGAACCCGACGGTCGCGGGGAAGATGACCAATGCCTCGCTGGTGTTTGAGCCTATCGCCGATCCATTCACTGGAAAAACAATTGTGCCCAATAGCTCAGGATGCACGCTCTGCCCATATATGTTGTTCCAAAACCCAGACCCTACTTCGCCGACGAAGACTGCACTTGGCCAGGTCGTTCTCGTTCAATCTCGTGGACGGTTTGATGGCGGTGTTACCAAAAGCTCCGGAAAATATCACGCAGGTTATGTAAACGACTCCTGGGCTCTCGGCAAGCGCATCACCGTGAACCTGGGCCTGCGATGGGAACAGCAGCGCCTCGTCGGTAATCAGACCAACAAGGTATTCAACGACATGTGGTCTCCGCGGATTGGCTTTGTCCTCGATCCCAAAGGCGACCGCAAAACCAAGTTCTACGCCAACTATGGACGGTATGCCTTCGTTTTGCCACTCGACGCAGCCGTCCGCGCTCTTAGCGCAGAAGATGACATTCTGGGTGCGTATTGGGCCCCCGCCTCCACCATGACAGGCTGCCCGGTTGGAACGCTCGCGGGCAAGCCTTGCGTCAAGACGGATTCGAGCGGAAACCCCGATTACGCCAACCTCTTTCAACCCAGTTCGTCCACGCTTCTCAATTCAGCATCTGGGGGCATCGGCAATGCCGTGAACGTCGGCCTCAGTGGCGGTGAGCCATTCCAGCCAGGAATCCGCATGGAATATACCGACGAATATGTCGCCGGATTCCAGCACGAATTTCGAGGCGGGCTGGTCTTCGGCGTGCGTTACATTGACCGCCGCCTGAAGCGGGTCATCGAGGACGAAGGAGGCATTTCGGTGGAACAATTCAACGCCCTTGCAAACAATGGGGGTGGCTTGAACTACTTCATCGGAAACCCAAATTCAAAATCGGATGTTTTCGCAAACCCCAACGAACAGAAGTTCGGAGGGGTAGACGAAACCCAATCCGCGTGCGCGGCGAATGGCGGCCAGCCGCTCGGCGCGTTCGACTGCGCCCTCCTCACCGCGGAGAACAACCCTTCAGCCGCCAACGCTGCCGCCCTGGTGGCGTTGGGCTTTCCTTCTTCCTGCATAGACACGCACAACGCTCCAACTCCCTATGTCGCGCCAAACGTTGCCAATACGTTTGGCACGGTCCTCGGCAGCGCGTGCTTTCCCGCAGTCAACACGGGCACTTGGACCGATTCCTCCGGGAATCTCCTTTCCGATTGCACTAACTTAGCTCAGAGTAAGCAGCCAGGGAACTGCGCCGCATTTGGAGGAGAATTCTACGCCGATGGAAAACCGGACACGTACAAAGATCCCAGGCGCGTCTATCAGGCAGTCGAGATCGAATTCAATAAGGGCTTCAGCCACAACTGGGCTCTGCTAGCCAACTGGCGAATTGCCCGCCTTAACGGCAACTATGAGGGCGCATTCCGCAACGATAACAACCAGGCTGATCCGGGTATCAGTTCCCTTTTTGACCTTACCGAAGGAGCGTTTGGTTTGCTCGGTAAACAGCAGGGGATTGGTCCTCTAAACACCGATCGCAGACACGTAATCAATATTTTCCCGGTCTACGTCCTTGATCATGGCCGTCTGAAGGGAATGGTATTCGGCGGGGGCCTCAGAGTACAGAGTGGCTTGCCGCTGACCACTTTGGTTGCTCAACAGGCGTATCAGAACGCGGGCGAAGTGCCACTCTTCGGTCGCGGCGATCTCGGCCGGGCGTCCACAACGGCCGGCATCGATGCCCACCTGGAGTACCCGTGGAAGTTCAATGATCGGGTCAGCCTCAAGATCGGTTTTGACGCTTTCAACATTGCTAACCGAAAATCAAAGACGTTGATCGACCAGAACGACGATCAAGGGTTTGGCGTGCCCAACCAAGACTTCAAGCTGCCGTTTGCGACCACGGGAATGAATAACTATTTCTTCCAGCAGCCGTTCAGTTCGCGCGTGAGTCTGCGACTGGTGTTTTAGCCGAAACTCTTTCCCGGGAGGGCGCCTGCCGCGGCGGCGGGCGCCCTCCTTTTTCTTTTTGTGGCGCAAGAAAAAGCGAAGCGTATCATCGTGGTTTAGTTCATGTTTGTCGTTGCTTGGAAAGTTCGATGGCAATGTATTCTTGGCCCTTCAGGCCTCGTCAAAGCACAATTTCGCTGATAAAGCGCCTTTCGCTGACGGCACTTCTCTTGACGTATTGCCCTTTGCTTCCTGTCGCATCGTGGGCGCAGCGGGGCGCGGCCTCCAGCGGCCGTTCCCCGGGAGGGGCCGAAATCAACGTGCAAGTTCGTTATCCCGATGGAACCGCCGCTCCCCGCGGCATACATGTACGCCTCGAATCCGAAGAGGGCGGAGCCGCTGACGATTGCGTCACCGAAGCGGGCGGCAAGTGCCGCTTCCTACCCAATTCGTCCGGAATGTACATCGTGCGGCTCAATCAAATCGGTTACAAGGAGGTTTCCGTTCACCTCAATCTCGTGGACACCTTGCGAGGATTTGTGACTCTCGACTTGAAACCGGACCACGCAAACGCCCCGACGGAGACCCCCGACGGAGTCTCAGGCGATTCTATTTCTGCCACGGACCTGAGCATTCCGGAGAATGCCCGCCAGGAATTTGAAAAGGGCCAGAGCGCCATGAAGGAAAATAAGCTGGACGCCGGCATCGCTCACCTGCGTAAGGCGATCAAGCTCTACGATACTTACCCAATGGCCTACGCGCTCTTGGGAACCGCCTATCTGGAACAGAAAAATTGGAAAGATGCCGAGACTGCCCTCAAAAAGTCGATCGACTTCGATTCCAATTCCGCGGATGCGTATCTGGCGTTGGGAGCGGTGTTCAATCAAACAAAGGACTATTCCCAAGCAGAAACAGCGCTCGTGCACGGGCTCGAGCTAAAGCCCGAGGCCTTCGCAGGCCACTACGAACTTGCCAAAACCTATTGGGAATTGGGCCGCTGGCGGGAAGCTGCACCCCACGTTCGCAAAGCCGTATCCGGCATGCCTGATTTAGCTTCACCCCACGTCCTCCTGGGGAACGTCCTGCTTCGTGAGAATAACCCCCAGGGGGCGCTGACTGAATATCAGGAATACCTGAGGCTCGATCCGAACGGCCTAATGGCGCCGGGCGTGCACCAAATAATTGAGAAAATTCGGAGAACACCTCGCCCCTAATTAAGATACTCGGCCGCTCTGTTCTCTCTCTCTAGCCTAAAGTGCTGTCACCTCACTCTATTCCATTGCTCCGGCATGAAATCTCAATGCTGCTTGGCGCGTATGTTAGGATGAGGTGCGTTTGTGTCCCCGGGCTCTATGCCGCGTCCGAGCACAATGAATTTGTCCGAGGCTGTGGCTATCTCCGCCTCCAGCCTTTGGGCGCACAAGCTGCGCAGCGTCTTGACGCTGATCGGCGTGGTTATCGGTGTCGCCGCGGTCATTGCCGTCGTCAGCCTGATCAACGGCGCAAACCAATACGTGGCCACGCGCGTTTTCCGATTGGGCGCCGACGTCTTTGGCCTCTCCAAGCAGCCTTCCATCATCACCAACGTGGACGACTGGCTGGAATTCCAGAAGCGCAAGCGCCTAACCTATGACGATTTCGAAGCTGTGCGGGATCTCTGCAAGTCCTGCAAGGAAATCGGCGCCTCGCTGGGCGGCCGCGTCGAGGTCAAAAGCGGCCTGAACTCCCTGAAGGATACCAACCTGCGCGCCTGGACTCCGCAGATGCCCGAACTATACGACGTTGATCTCGTCGCGGGCCGCCACATCACCGACTCGGATTTGAATAGCGCCGCGCCGGTATGCGTGATTGGCATGGATATCGTGGAAAACCTTATGCCCGGGCTGGATCCCGTCGGCAAAGAGGTTCGCTGGAACAACATCCCCTGCGAAGTGATCGGCGTCGGAAAAAAGGAAGGTTCCTCCCTGGGGACTTCGCTGGACAACTGGGTCATCCTGCCGCTCAGCACTTACAACAAGGGATACGGCAATCAGCAGACTTCCCTGCGCATCACCGCCCGCGCCGGTTCGGCGGCCAACATTCAGCTCACCGTCGATGAAGTGCGCCAAATTATGCGCGGCCGCCATCACTTGTCCTACGGCACCAAGGATGATTTCGCAATCGAAACGAGCGATTCCTTTCTATCTTTATGGAAGAACATCAGCGGCTCTTTTTTTGTCGTAACTATTGCCATCGCCTCGATTTCACTGGTCGTCGGCGGCATCGTCATCATGAACATCATGCTCGTTTCCGTCACGGAAAGAACCCGCGAGATCGGCGTGCGCAAAGCGCTGGGCGCCCGCAGTGGTGACATCCTCCGGCAGTTTCTGATCGAGTCCTCCACCATTTCCGTGATTGGCGGAGCCCTCGGCGTATTCTTCGGCGTGCTGGTAGCCAAGCTCGTCTCCTGGGTTACACCGCTCCCGAGCGCAGTGCAACTTTGGTCGGTGATGGGCGGACTGGCGGTCGCGCTCAGCGTCGGACTATTCTTTGGCACCTATCCGGCATCGAAGGCAGCCAAGCTCGATCCAGTGGAGGCGTTGCGTTCGGAATAGGCAACAACTCTATGGCTACTCTCGGAAAAACACTCCCGCAAACTCCCGTCCTCCCGGTGCGTTCCCTGATTCGCAAGGAAGGGGCGCTGAAGCTTCATGGCGAAGTGCTCTTGGCGCTGGACACTTTGCGGAAAAATCCCCTGCGTTCGGCGCTGACCATTCTCGGCATCGTCATTGGCATCACGACGGTCATCACGGTCAGCGCCATGATCAACGGCTTGAATGACAACGTTCTGGCGGGAATCCGCGAGCTCGGCTCGGACACCATCATCGCCTACCGCTTCCCGTGGGCCTCGCTGTCGCGTCCCCCGAGCGAATGGTTTACGCGAAAGGAATTGCAGCCCGAATGGGCCGAGGACATGTCCAAGCTGCCGCATGTAGCGGCCGCTTCTCCCTCGATGCGCATCTTCATGCCGCAATTCGGATCTGGCACCGCAGACGTGCGCCGCGGGGTCTACCGCGCCAAAAACGTGATCCTACAAGGGAATTCCCCGTCGATCGGACGCATCTTCGACCTCAAGATCGAATACGGGCGGATGTTCAACGAGACGGACGCCGACCATCACATGCCAGTAGTGCTCCTCGGCTACGACACGGCGAGAATACTTTTTCCCGAGTCTGTCGCCGACAGCATCGGGAAAGAAGTTACCATCAACGGCCAGCTCTTCAGCGTCATCGGCACTTGCGAGAAGCGCAAGCAGGGAATTTCCGGCGGCGCAAACCCTGAAGACAACATCGCTATGATGCCGGTGACGACCCTCCGCAAGCTCTATCCCAACCAGAAGGATTACGTTATTTTCGCCAAGGCTTCAGACCCCGCTCAGGTCGGCCAGGCCGTCGAAGAAATGCGTGACCTACTGCGCCGCAAGCGCCGCCTTTCGAACGACAAGCCGGACGACTTCGCGCTGTTTACTTCGGACTATTTTCTCGACCTGTGGAACAAGATCAGCGGCCTGATTTTCATCTTGATGTTTGCGGTCGCTTCGGTAGGGTTGATAGTCGGTGGTATCGGCGTGATGAACATCATGCTCGTAAGCGTCACCGAACGCACTCGCGAGATTGGCGTTCGCAAGGCTATCGGCGCCAAGCGCGGTAACATTCTGTCACAATTCCTGATTGAAGCGGTCACACTAAGCGCCGTGGGCGGCGTCATTGGTGTTCTGTTTGGTTCCGGACTCTCCTTGCTGATGCGTTATGGCCTGAAAATGCCCGCAGTCCTCTCACTTTTCTGGATCGCTACGGCTCTGATAATGTGCGCCCTCATCGGCATTGTCTTCGGCGTCTATCCCGCATGGAAGGCCGCCCGGCTCGATCCCGTCGAAGCCCTGCGCTACGAATAGTCATTGCATGTACGCGCGGAATTCACATTGACTAAGCCAATTCCGCAAGCTGCTTGAGCGGCACTACGGCCGTCTTTCCATAGTGCTCGCCTTCCAGAATTCGGACCTGGCAGTGCGACTGGGTTGGCTGGACCTCCAGGATTCTCACTGGCGTTCCATTCGGGACCATCAGCAGCCTTTGTGAAGCAATCAGGAGAGACAGCCCAACATCGTCGCTCGCTGCATCGAGCTTCTCTCTTTCCGTGGCGGTTTCTTCATCGACGGACACTAACGTAAATGACAGCGGACCATCGCCGCAGACTTTTGCGACCCGGCCCACCTTCGAAGCCGCAGTTGGAGCCTTCGCACGCGTTGCGGCCTTCGTTGCCTGTTCAACGCTGCCGATAAACCGGTAGCCGCGCTTGGGGAGGGTCTCGACGAAACGCGGCTTCTTCTTGTCATCGCCCAAAGCATGGCGCAGCTTCTTGATGGCGGTATTGAGGCTGTGCTCGAAGTCCACAAAAGTGTCGCCAGACCAGAGCTTTTTCTCGAACTCCTCGCGTGTGACCACTTCTCCCGGACGCTCCAGGAGCAGGGCAAGAACCTGAAATGGTTGGACTTGCAGCTTTATCTTGCGGCCCGCTTTGTAGAGTTCACCAGCCCGAAAATCCACTTCAAAAACGTCAAAGCGTGCGACAAGGGGTGGACAGCCAGGCGTCGACATACGAACCTCTATCCGTCGCACGAATATATCACGGCTCTCGAAATTCACGGCTGGGCCGCGCACACCGGTCTAAGTCCTCAATCTCCCATAACTTCCGCGTTCACCCGAAGACTCCCTGCAGTTCACCGGCAGTGCATTGCGCTTCCATGGCGATTGCGCGAAAGTGCGAAACATCTCATGACGCTTCAGGGGCGCCAGGAGCAAAAGAAAGTCAGCCTGAATAGAGCTGATCAAAATGAAAGAGGAGGTTCCCATGAAAAAGCGTCTTTTTGTGATAGCAGCATTGCTGATGTTCGCGAGCATCCCCGCAACTCAAGTTGCGCGGGCAGACGAGCCCATGTTGGTGAACATTCCGTTTGCATTCGTAGCCGGCAACGCGACACTGCCGGCCGGCGAGTATCGCGTCGAGAAGTTGAACGGAAATTCCGCGGTCGTCTTGATTCGCTGCTCAGACGCAAACGCGGCAGCCGTGGTGCTCTCGAATGCCGCCCAGGCAAAAGAGACACCAACCCAATCGAAGCTGATCTTCAAACGCTATGACAACCGCTATTTCCTTTCGCAGGTTTGGAGGGCAGGATCCATCCGCGGAAGAGAACTCATGAAATCGCGGTCTGAAAAAGAAATCTCGCAGTCTGCGCGCTTCGAAACGAAAGGCGAAGTTACGCTGCTTGCTCGCCTGTCCCCCGCCAGGCCGTGACGTGCCTCCCCAACCCCAATGGCAAGCCAGCGGACCGGAAGCCGGAGCCCACAGCTCCGGCTTCCTTTGTCTTCTGGAGTCTCTTGTTCCAACTGTTCTTCGTACGTCGGGAAGTTTTTCTTCCGTGTGCCTCGCCAGAACACTTCAAACTATCCGGGTCCAAAACATAAATAAACTTCACAAACAATCGCTGCTTGTCAGCTTCACCCTTCCTGCTTAGACTCCTTTCGAAGCACTCGACACAATTTGGACAGGCCAGGCCCAATGAAGCAGGATGATTTTCAGCCGGGCGGAGATCGCTTTCCGCCGACGCGGCGTTCCGTGATCGAGGCGGTCCGCAGCATCGATGCGGAGGAGCGCGAACGCGCGCTCGAGGCGCTGTGTGCGGCCTACTGGAAGCCCATCTATAAATACGTTCGCTGGCGATGGAACCGGCCCGCCAACGATGCGCAGGACCTAACACAGGGTTTTTTTGCGGAGCTGCTCGAAAGGGGGCTGCTCGACAAGTTCGATTCGAACAAGAGCCGCCTGCGGACCTACCTGCGCGTTTGCGTTGACAGCTTTGTCATGAACGAAGACAAATCTGGCCGGCGCCAGAAGCGCGGCGGTGGCATCCCGCACGTCGCGCTGGACTTTGCTGCTGCGGAAGAAGAACTGGGCGCGACCGCAATCGATCCTGCGAAAATCGCTTCGCCGGAATCCCTCGAAGAGTTCTTCGAGAAAGAGTGGGTGCGCAGCCTCTTTGCCCTGGCCGTCGAGGACTTGCGTAAATCATGCGAGCAGCGCGAACGCGCTCGCACCTTTCGGCTGTTCGAAGCCTACGACCTTGAGGGCCACGAGAAAAGCTCTTACGAGCAGCTTTCGAAAGACTACGGAATCTCGGTGACCGACGTGACCAACGCGCTTGCCTGGGCCCGCCGCGAGTTTCGCCGCAACGCACTTGACCGTCTCCGAGGGCTCTGCGCCAGCGAGGAAGAATTTCAACGCGAGGCACGCGCCGCTTTTGGCTGGGATGCGAAATGAAGTTTCTTTCCAACAGCTCCCTCGAACGTTTGCGCGAAGGCGCCGAAGCCCCCGATCTTGCAGGCACCCGTTATCGCTTGTTGGATCGCATTGCGCGCGGCGGCATGGGTGTTGTCTACGCCGCGCAGGACGAGACTCTCCAGCGGCGCGTGGCCTTGAAAGTCCTCGATGTTCCTGGAACAAACGGTGACCTCGCCAACCGCTTGGTCCGCGAAGCGCGCGTGCTCGCGACTCTCGAGCATCCCGGAATCGTCCCCGTTCACGACGTAGGGACGCTCGCCGATGGGCGCGTTTTCTACACGATGAAATTCGTCGAAGGCCAGCGCCTCGACAAACACATCGAGTCGGTCACCGCTGTCCCAGACCGCTTGCGACTTTTTCTTCGCATTTGCGATGCCGTTGCATTCGCACACACGCGTGGGGTTCTGCACCGCGACTTGAAACCCGCAAACATCATGGTCGGCCCCTTCGGCGAAGTGCTGGTGATGGATTGGGGCCTCGCAAAGATTCTGCGCTCCGCTGATTCGAACGCTGCCCGCTCCGACGATCCCGAAGCTACGGTTTTCGAGAAGCCAAAACAATCTGCTCTTTCAGGCGATGCCACGGAAATTTCTGTCGTGACCGGACACGGCACCATTCTGGGCACTCCCGGTTATATGTCTCCCGAACAAGCGCGCGGCGACGTGGAACTCCTAGATGCTCGTAGCGATATCTACTCGCTTGGCGCCCTGCTGCGATTCATACTCACTGGCCACCCGGAAGGCGCCTCCGCGCCGGGAGCGGTCCGCCTCGATAAATCGTTGTCCGCTATCTGCGCAAAATCGACGGCCGCTTCACCTGCAGACCGCTATCCCAACGTTCAGGAGATGGCTTTGGACATTTCGCGCTATCTGGACGGGCTCGCTGTCGCCGCGCACCAGGAGACTCTTCTTGAAAAGGCCGGGCGCTTTTACCGCCGCTATCGTTTCTTTATCTTGTTGATTGCAGCGTACTTGGCTATGCGCGTCCTGATTCTGCTTTTTCTGCACAGATAGGTCTAAAGGAAATCAAGAGTCCGTTGTATAGAACAGTAGAAGCAATAGAAACTCGATCGGAGGATCGCGATGAATAAAGTGCTCCTGGGGCTTCTGCTCGGTGCCGTGCTGGGCGCTGTCGACGGCGGGTCCGCCTGGTTCACTCCCGCTGTGCGAGCGCAATTGGTCGGAATCATCTTCGGCTCGACCATCAAGGGATTGATCGCCGGAGTAGCGGCCGGCATTTTTGCACGCAAGGTGAATTCCGTGCCGCTCGGCATTCTGTTCGGTTTGGCCCTGGGATTTGTGCTCGCGTTCATCGTCGCATATCTTCAGCATGGCTACTATTTCGAAATCATTTTGCCGGGCAGCATTGTCGGATTGATCGTGGGCTACGCCACGCAGCGCTACGGTGCGGCGCCAACTCCGGCAGCAACCCGCTAGGCAAGCCACGGAAACAATACAAGAACTTCGTTAGATCATTTTAGGAGGAGAACCATGTCTCGAGTCATCCATTTTGAAATACCGGCGAGTGATCCGGAGCGCGCCGCCAATTTTTACCGCAAGGCCTTTGGCTGGAAGATTGAAAAATGGCCCGGTCCCACGGACTATTGGATGGTGAACACCGGCGCGGAGGGAACGCCTGGAATCAACGGCGGCCTCATGAAAAATACCGAGGTAAAGACAACCACCAACACCGTGGGCGTGGACTCTGTCGACGCCGCCGTGAAAACCTTGCAGGGCGCCGGGGGAAAGCTAATCGTGCCGAAAACTCCGATCCCCACGGTTGGCTATTTCGCGTACCTTGAGGATACCGAAGGAAATCTCTTCGGCGTGATGCAAGCCGACAAGAATGCAAAGTGAATCCGCGGCGGAATCGCAGACGCTCTCGTAGGAGGGACGATGAACCTTACCAAACCGGTGCTCGGACTCGCCGTAGGTGGGGTGCTCGGGCTTCTTGATGGATTGAGTGGCTTCTTTGAGCCGTCACTTGCTCCGGTCATGGGAAGCGTAATCACTTTTTCGCTGCTGAAGGGATTGGCGGCCGGAATCGCCACAGGATACGTTTCGCATCGAGTCCATTCCATGCCGCTCGGAATTCTGGCCGGGGTAGGAATTGCCGCCGTGCTGAGTCTTCTCGTAATTCTACAAGCGGGAATGGCCCTGTTCTGGGACATCATGATTCCGGGCATGCTTCTCGGCCTAATTGTGGGATTCGCAACGCAGAAGTATGGCCGTGCGAAGGAATCGGCAGCGGCAGCGCAGTGAAATCGTAATTGCGGTGGTCCAATTTCGTGAAAGCCACACAAATCATTCTCAGGGAGGACGATCAATGAATAGCATGACGAAGATTCTGGGCGTGCTCGTTTTAAGCGTGGGCATCATGCCCATTCCAAATTCTGCCGCCGGCAACGGGGCAGAAGCATTTGAGAAACTCAAGTCGCTGGTGGGCCATTGGGAAACCGACAAAACGAACATGAACAAGGCCACGCTGGACCTGGAACTGACCTCGGGAGGCACCGCTGTGCTCGAAAAATTCCACATGGTCGATAACGGCAAGCCGGTGGAAATGACAACGCTGTATTATCTCGACGGCGACCAGGTCAAGCTGACGCACTACTGCATGGCGGGCAATCAGCCGACCATGAAGGGATCGTATGCCCCGGAGTCGAAGACCATGACTTTTCATCTGGTCAGTATTTCGAATCTGAAGACCCCCAACGATGGCCACATGCATCACGCCGCCTACACGTTTATTGACAACGATCACTTTAAGACCACCTGGACCTTCCGCAAAGAACAGAAAGATGCGTTTACAGAAGACGTTACCTACGTCCGCACAAAGTAAGCCTGAAAGTCTTCGCAATGGTACAAGGGCGCTCGGGCGAGTCTGGAGCGCCCTTTGTGTTGTGACCCGTGTAGAATGGCACGCATCGAATAGCTGTCGCGAGGGTTCGCGAACGCAGGAGCGATGCGATGGGATTTACGGCATTTGCCGGGCACAAGTACCTCAACCTCGAAACCTTCAAGAAAAATGGCACGGGTGTGAAAACACCGGTATGGTTTGCCGCCGATCCGTCGTCAAGTCTCGATTCGAGCGATGCCAAGCTGTATGTCTACACGATCGGCGTTTCCGGAAAAGTGAAACGCATTCGCAACAATCCGCGCGTGAAGGTCGCGCCATGCGACATGCGCGGCAAAGTGCTTGGCGAGTGGATAGATGCGCGCGCGGACATCGTAACCGGCGAAGCGGCGGCCCGCGGAATGCAACTGCTCAACAAAAAATATTTCCCGTGGAAACAGTTGCTGGGATTTTTCGCGTCCTTCAGCCGGCGCGAACGAACCGTCTTCGAGATTCGTCCGGCGTGAATCGAAGTGACAAAATAGCTACAAATGGATATCAGGGCGCCACAGCGACTCGTGCTCCTGGGCGTGCTCTTCCTATTTGGCGGAGAGTCGTTCTGCTTGTTAGGACCGCTGCGCTATGAGCGCATCGTGCATTACAGCTGTCATGCGGTGTTCTATGCCGGCGCTATGTTCGTCTGTCTCGGTGCGATCCTGCGATGGTGTGACAACCGCCGGCGTAGCTACCGGCAGAGAAGCCCGTGAGTCATCGCGGCCAGAGCCAGCCAAAAGTCCCCGCCGTCAGCAAACTGTAGACGAGCCCATCAAACGCTTCCTTGAGCGTCATACTCCAGGACTGACCTTTCCAGATGCTGTTGACCAAAGGTCCCAGACCGAAAGCCAGAAACGCGGCAGTGCCGGCGACGCGAAACACGGCCAGATATGGCGCGCTCGGCATCACCGTGCGTCCCGTGAGATAAGCGACGAAGACGCCGACAAGCAGGCAATAGGCGAACCACATGCCGAGGAACTTGGGCATGGCCACCGGGCCATTGGGATACAGGGTCAGAAATCCGACCGGCCCTTGCTTGAATTTTTCCTGCATCGCGGGCGAATTCATGTCCTTGTGGGAGCAATAAGGGAAATGATACAGACCCGGCGTCAAACCAGCCGGCCGCAGGCCGGAAAGAAGCTTGTCCTCTTCGGGAAGCTGACGGTAGTCGCTAGTGTGATATTTCAGCACCATATGAATGATCGAGCTGGCCACGAACACGATGACGGCCGAAAGCAGGATGGGCAGCAAAAGTGCGGTGAGAGAAACCATGCGTTGCCTCCTTGGGAAGGACGTTTGAATGCAGGAAATTAGGGCGAGGCTACCGCCGAACGGGGGCAGCGGTCAAGAAGGTAGATTTGGCGTCAATAGTTCAGTTTGAGGGAAAACTGGATCTGGCGCGATGGGCCAGCCGTCTTGCTGATAACGCCAAAACCGCTCCCCAGGACGAGGTTGGATGGCAAGCCGAAATTGACCTCGTTGACAATATTGAAAAACTCCGCCCGAAATTGCAGCACAGCGAGCTCCCCATTTCCGCGATGGCCGAAGGCGGTGTCTTTGATCAGTGCCAGGTCAAAATCCCGGAAGCCGGGACCGCGAAACGTGTCGCGGCCGAGAGTGCCGAACCGGCCGTGGAATGGCCCGGTCCCGCCAGGGACGTTGATCGGGATTGAGAAAAACGAGTTGTTTGCTTTGCCCAGGCCAAAATAGTCCTCCCGCACGGCCCGACTCGTGGAAAATATCGGCATGGCAAGAAGGTCGGGGCGATCCGTTCCGCCCAAGCCCGCGGCAGTTTGCTGGACTCCGGAATACACCGTGAACGGGGACCCGCTCGTCACCGTCGTGATGTTCAGGACCTGCCAGCCTTTGGTGAGCTTCTTCCCCAACGGTTCAAGAAAGCCCACGCGTTCCAAGGGCAAGGATTGGATAAGGCTCAGCGTGAAAACGTGGGTCACGTCAAAAGTGGAAGGCCCCTTGTCGGCGCTTGGATTTAAGGGATCCTGTGGCAAGGTCTGCAAAATCACGCCGGGACTTCCGGAAATCCCTCCCGGCACCGCGCTGGTGTCATCAACACTCTTGGAAAACGTGTAGCTGCCCTGGAAGCTGAGGCCTGCCCGCGAATTATTCTGGCTGACGCTTGTTTGCAGCGCGTGGTAGCTGGAATGCGCTCCCGAGCTCATCACCGATTCGGGACCGAATCCTCCGGTCGCTTGCCCTGCCGAATTGAACTGCGTGTATGGCGCAAAAGCAGGCTCCGCTCCTCCGTAACCATTCGGCGAGAGCACGCTGGCCAGGTGAACTCCCGCGGTGCCCACGTACGAAGCGCTCAACTTCAAGCTGCCGATTTCATGCGCGATCCCTAGCGTCTGCGTGGCGATATACCCGTTGCGAAAATGTGCGTCGAAGCTGATGGCCGAGAATAATTGCACTTGATTCCCGGGCGTGAGCGCCGCCAAATCATTTTGAAATCGCTGCACATCCATCGGTGTGTTCGCGGGAATATTGCTGCTGCTTCCGGACGCAAATAGCAGTCCGCCCTGCGTGGTGTAAACCGGAGGAAGGCTGAGCGTCGCAACGGAATCCTGAAAATTCAGCGGTATGCCGGGCTGCGCCGTCAACAAAGGCTGAAAAACGAAGGGAAACGCGCCCGTGACATAATTCTGCAGCCAAAGGTTGGGAAGAATCGTGGTGACAGCGCCGCCGGCATGGAGCGTCGTGTGTTTCGTCAGTCCGAAATCCACAGACAGCCGGGGGCCCCATCCGCTCCAGTCCATCGCGTAAGCAGGCTGCGGATTGTATACGTAGATCTGCGTCGCGCCGGGAGTCAAATATCCTGCTGGCTCCCCGTTCGGCCCGACTGGAAGTGCCAGCGACGTGCGATGTTTCGCTTCATGAATCCGGCTGGTCACTTCATAGCGAAATCCATAATTGATGCTTAATTGCGTCGTGGCTTTCCAGGTGTCCTGGAAATAAAAATTGTAGGCCTCGCGGCGGACAGCCGCTTCGTCAAATTTGTCTCCCGTTGGCGTCAAGCTCGCAGTTGCAGTCACGGTGTAGGAATACGGCGTCGCAGTCAGCAACCCAGTCAGGGAATCCGGTAACTTGTCACCGGGATGAATGTCATGTTGGCTGCTGGCGGATGGAATCAGCACGGGAGAATACGCGGCGCCTCCCCCAAACGTGTAGAGCCCGTCGGGGTTCGTTCCAAAAATCGTGGTGTCGCGATTAAAGCGCAGTTCCGCGCCCCATTTGAAGGAATGCGAGCCGCGCCCGTAAACCATATCTTGCTTGAACTGGTACACGTTTCCGTAGGAACCGAATACGGATCCGTCGGCGGAATTGAAACCCTGAAAAAGACCGTCGCCAAAGGCGATCGCGGGCTGCGTCTGGTTGCTGGTGAGGAAAAGAGGAGTGCTCCTAATGTAGCCAATAGTCGTTTGATAGTTGAAGCGTGGAGTCGCGGCGCGGGAATATCTTATTGCCGCGCTTCGTTGGTGATCGAGGAACTTCACGCCAAAGTCGGGATTCAGCGCGGTCTGATCCGGGTTCGTCGTCGGCCCGGTGACCTGGTTGCGGCTTGCACGCAGAAATAGCGTGGCTTTTTCCGAGAGGCGATGGTCGACCCGCAGCGACGCTTGATCCGTTCGGGTGGCAACCTTGGAAGACGTGGCATAGGTGCGCGCGCCGAATGCTCCCTGAGGATCGTTCGGCAAAGGGTAGCCGGCCAGCAACGCGGCAACTTTGCCGCTAACCGGAACCGTCAGGGTGTCGCCGGGAAAAGCGGTAGTGTCGATCCCCTGCCTCTCCGCCTGCGTCGGCACCGGAAATACCTGCGTCGTCCCTAGAACTTGCCGGAACCCTTGATACTCTGCAAAGTAAAATGTCTTGCCGCGTCCGTCGTAAACATGCGGAACGAAGACCGGTCCGCCGTTAGTTACGCCGAATTCATTTCGCGCAAACGGCGGGAGGCGCCTACTGCCCAGGTCGCTCTTGCGATCGAAGAAATTTCGCGCGTCGAAAGAAGCATTGCGCACAAACTCAAACACGCTTCCGTGTACCTGATCGCTGCCGGACTTGGTGATCACATTCGTGAATCCTGCCGCGCCGTGTCCGGTGTCCGCCGGCATGACTCCGGAATTGGATTGCACTTCCTGAATGGCATCAACGTTGAAGCTTGAAAAAGTCGCTCCGCCGAGTTCCGGATCGGTGGTGTCCGCTCCATCCATGGCGAAGACGGCAGCCGATCCGCGCTGGCCGTTCACCGCAAATTGTTGCGTGAAATTGGCCGCGCCGTTGGTGTCCGTCATCGTGCCGGCGGCCAGCAGCAGGAGCTTGCTGAAGTCCCGTTCATTCAACGGCAAGCTGGACACTTCCCCCGTTGAGAGATGCCCGCCGCCGCTCGCCTGGGGAGAAGCTGCATTCTGAGCAAGCGTAACGTGAAGCATTTGTCCCTCTGCCGGGAGTCGAACTTCAGCTGCGAGTGTCGCACCCTCTTTGAGGATCACCGGATTCGCTGCTGTCCAGATTCTGTTCCCGGCGTTTACGGTAAGCGTGTAGCTGCCAGCTGCGATCCCAGTGAACGCAAACGCGCCGCTCGCGGAGGTCGTCGCGGAGTACTCCTGTTTGCTGTCTGCTGCAATTAGCTTGACCGTGGCCTTGCCAACTGGATTTCCTCCGGTGTCGCGCAACACACCACTCAAGGAAGGCAACGGAGTTGAGTGCAACAAAGGAATGGGCAGGAATAAAAGGAAGAGAAAGATGGCACGAGCAATTTCACGGAACCAGGAGGGCATCGCGAAACATTATACGCGGGTTGATTTTGTCCACGATAATTACCGCTAACCCGGTCGCTATCGCAGCCACGCGGATGTTGGCCGCCGGCCAGTCTTCTGTCTCCAGCCATAAAACCACGCGCCGATTGCCCAGGTTTGTGGTTAGAATACTAGTTACACCCTTTTTCGACGGGGTAGCTTGAATCGTTCCCAGGCGATTCGGGATTCCAAACAGCGCGTTCCTGGGGGTAGCGGATGAAAATACAATTCGTAGTGCGCAATGCGATTTTCTGCCTTGCGTTGTCCCGCCTGATTCTTCCTTTCACAGCCCACGCTCAAAGCCAGGTCCTGGGCGAGGTGAAGTTGGTCGGAAAGACTAAAGCCGACAAGACGTCCGGAGTTTGGGTGGATGGACAGTACATGGGCTACGTCAAGGAGTTGAAGGACGACAAGAAACTCTTGCTTATGCCCGGCGAACATGAGATTGCCGTTCGTCAAGCAGGGTATACGGATTTCACGAAGAAGGTCGTCGTGGAACCTCACAAGAAGACCGAGGTGCATGTTGTCATGCTGAAGGACCCTCGGACTCGCCTTCCAACTGTTACTTCTCTCATCAAGCTGAAAGTCACGCCAGACCGCGCCGCAGTTTTTGTGGATGACGCTTTCGCCGGAAACGTGACCGAATTCAGCGGCGTGGGACATGGGATGCTCGTCAGCCCCGGCAAACACCGCATCAAGATTGCCCTTGCCGGATACCAGGCTTTCGAAACAGAGGTCAATCTGCTTGCGCATCAGAAAATGACCATCAAGACTGACCTGCTGGAGGGAAGTATCTCCCAGGCTGGATCCTCCATAAAGCAAGAGTAGGAAAATCCAGTCGCGATGGTTCGGGACTCTGTTAGCTGCGAGCCGTAGCAACCGTGTCGCGGGAAGCGGCGAGAGCGCGAAGCGAGTCGGTGTAAGGAGCGCGGGCGACGCCACGTTCCGTGAAGATGGCCGCGATGTACCGCGAGGGGGTAACGTCGAATGCGGGATGGGCGGCGTGAACATCAGGCGCGATTCGAACGCCCTGGAGATGCGTGACCTCCATCGCGGAGCGTTCTTCGATGGGAATGTGCTCGCCATCCGGTATGGATAAATCGAAAGTCGAAACCGGCGCGGCAATATAAAAGGGCACATTATTTTCTTTCGCGAGTACGGCAATCTGGTACGTGCCGATTTTGTTGGCGGTGTCCCCGTTCGCGGCGATGCGATCAGCGCCGGTAACGATCGCGCCGACTTTCCCCGATTTCAAAAAATGGCCTGCCATGTTGTCCGTAATGAGCGTAAGCGGAATGCCCCCTTTGTGAAGTTCCCAAGCGGTGAGACGCGCGCCTTGCAGATACGGACGCGTTTCCGGCACAAGCACGTGAATCTTTTTGCCTTGTTCGAACGCCACGCGAATCACTCCAAGCGCCGTGCCGATTCCGGCGGTAGCGAGCGCGCCGGCGTTGCATTGCGTCATTACCTGGCCTTCGCGCGGCATGAATTCCGCGCCAAAATTGCCGATGGCTTCGTCAGTCGCTTTTTTCTCGAGATGGACTTGTTTGGCTTCGTCCACCATTTCTTGTCGGATTTTATCAAGGTCTGAACTCTCCGAAATTAATTCCGCGAAGCGCCGTTTCATGCGTTCGAGCGCCCAGAAAAGATCCACAGCCGTAGGGCGCGTTTTTGCAAGCGTCTCGCAAATTCCCGTGAATTCAGGGCGAAGCGCCTCCACGGACTTCGCAGAAGAATGCAGCACGCCGAGGGCGACGCCCATGGCGGCGGCCACGCCAATGGCGGGAGCACCGCGAATGACCATTTCGCGGATGGCTTTGGCGACTTCACGGTAATCCGTGTAGGTGTAGCTGATTTCTTCAGCAGGAAGGCGGCGCTGGTCAAGCATGACCACACCGCGCTCCGTCCACTTGATAGGTTGGGCTACGTACATGCGTTCGATGTTCTCACGAAATCCAATTGTAGCGGAGGCCGGGGCCGAAAACGAATCGTGCCATTTGCGATTCAGCGGCCCGGAGGCATCTGGGTAAAACCCTTGGTGGCGATGATCGAGGTGATGGCGATCATGGAATTGTAGCCGAGGTGAAGGAGAAAACTCGCAAGAACGGTTCCCGTCCAGGCCCGCGCAAACGTGAAGATAATGCCAACCAGAGATAGGAGGCCCACAAGGCCCCAGGTCCAGCCAAGTTGCGTGCCATGCATGAGGCCGAACAAGGTTCCGGTGATAACAATCCCGACGAAAGTGCCGACCCGGACGGCGCGAGGGGGATCGGCACCGGCATTTTGCGCGAGGTGCGAAAATTTACTGGCGAAAAGCGGGTACAGGTAACCGCGGAAAACGGTCTCCTCGACCAGCGGAGCAACGAAGACTGCCATGGCCATGAGCAGCATGGCGCCGCTGCGGCTCTTGAAGAGCTCCTGGATGGGCACGTGATCCACGTTCTTGACGCGCGAGCTGGCTAAGGCCACGAAAATGGCCAGGCCGCATCCGGAAAGAAAATACATCCACGGGCTGCCCTTGCCAGTGGTGGGATCGGACCTGAGTTTCTTCCAGCCGAGAGAACGCCAAAAGGGCGAGCCGCGCAAGACCGCGAGAGTCATATAGAGAAAAAGAAAAAGCAATGCGTACCAGAGAACGTTCGTGCCGACCAGGAATTGCGGCTTGGACTCGATCATCTGTTGCAGTTGCTTCTGCGTGAGATGTTTGTTGGCGGAGAGCAGCAATACGGCGCCGACTTGAACGATCAGCAGGCTGCTAAAGCCAAAAATCAGGAAGACAATGAGATGTGTCCACGACCAGGAGATGCATAGGTCTTCAGGAAGAAAAGGCTTTTCCTTGCAAGGAGTGGCAGCCGCAAAAGAGATGGGGTCGCCTCCCAGAGATGCAGAGAGCGGGTCCGCGGAAGATGATGCCGGTGCATCGCTGTCCAAAGGCTCCGACTCAATAATCGGCCGAGGCGGCTTCAGCGGATCGTCGTCAAAAAGGCTCATCGTTTTCCAGTTCGGCGTTTCTTGGGCCAGCCGGCAGCCAGCGCGGCGGCGACGAGCGGCATTAGCAGCTCGTGATGGCCGGTGATGGCGTAGCCGTGCGATTCAGATTTGATGCGGCCGTGGGCTGACGCGGTAGGGCGCTTCACTACATTCTGCAACGGACGGTAGTGCTGGATAAAGTCGAAGTTCGCAGTAGTAATAGGGCGCAGCGGCACGTCGAGATTGCGAACTACGGAGACGGCTTTCAGAAAAACCTCGGGCAGAAGAACCGCTGAGCCCCAATTAAGATAAACACCGCCGGGATGCATCTGCTGCACCAGAGCGCAAAAGAGGAGAAAATCGTGATGCGTGGCATCGCCAAGCGATGCGCCGTTGGCGGCTGGATGCATGTGCGGGATGTCCGTGCCGATGGCCACATGAATCGTCACAGGGATGCGATGTTTGTACGCGGCGACCAAGACGCTGAAATCGGAGTGTTTCACTTCGATGACGCCGCTGGATAGAAATTGCCCGGCAGCTTCGCCGTAGCCGATTCGTATCCGGTGAGAAAGTTTGGCGATTTCGTTTAGATATTTTCCTGTTTCTTCGGCCATGCCGAATTGGCCTTCGCCAAGGCCGGCTTCCACGTCTTCGGAAGTGCTGCCGGCGAGCGCGATCTCAAAATCATGGATAAGGGCAGCGCCGTTCATGGCGATGCCGGAAACGAAGCCGCGTTCCATCAGATCGATCAGGATAGGACCGAGGCCGACCTTGATGACGTGGCCACCGATCCCCCAGAGAATCGCGCTGCTTTGTTTGCGGGCGCTGTGGACCGCGGTGAGGAGATTGCGAAGATCTTCCGCCGCCAGAATACTGGGCAGCGAATCGAGAAATTTTGTGAGCGAGCTGTTCGTGCCCGACGACTTGGCAAAATTGCGGACACTGACTTTGCTCTTCCGCGAGGCCAGCGGATACGTACGCACCGCGTCAAGCGCGATCGGCTGGATGGAATAGTTGCTCATGGTAAGGGCTTCACTCTACGGTTAAGCGCAGCCGCTTGCAAGCAGCAGACACTTCGGCCTGGTGCGATCGTTTGATCTCTGACGGCCCAGTTCAGCACAAGAACCGGCCGACGGGAATGACACCGCCCAGGGACACGATGAGAGGAATGTCAGCCAGACACGAGATGGCGATTCCGCCCAATCGCCACAAGCGATCCGCCCGCCCGCTTCCGGCAATCCCCTGTAAAGGAGGAATAGGACCAGGCAGAATCAGAAGGGCCATGATGGTCCACTCGATCCACCGCACAGGAAGGTAGACGCACAGATAGGCAATGACGTTTTGCGGAAGACCGGGCGCGAGGGAAGTGATCAGAGCGCTGCTGAGCAAATAGATCAGAATGCCGAAGAACAATCCGACCGACAGGCGAATAGTACCGTATAGAACGGAGCGGCCAAGTACGCGAGAATTCTCAGGCCGGAAAACGCGCAAACCAAAATAGCACCAGGCCGAGTACGCGAGGAATTTGCCGCCAAAATAGAGAAGAGCTCCCATCATTTGCACGGTCCCATGAAGAACATAATCCTATTTTCCGTGGCCATTCGTCCCTGAAGTCCCGACAGAGAGAACGCGGGCGAGGACCTGGCCGGTATACGATTTTTTGCTGCGGGCGACGAGTTCGGGCGGACCTTGTGCGACGATGCGGCCGCCGCCTTCGCCGCCTTCCGGGCCGAGGTCAATGATCCAGTCGGCTTGTTTGATGACGTCGAGATGATGTTCGATGATGAGCACGGTGTTCCCGAGATCGACCAGGCGCTGGAGAACATCGAGGAGTTTTCTTACGTCGTCAAAATGCAATCCCGTGGTGGGTTCGTCAAGGATGTAAAGCGTGCGGCCAGTTTGGCGCTTCGAGAGTTCTCGCGCGAGCTTGATGCGCTGCGCTTCGCCGCCGGAAAGAGTTGTTGCCGATTGGCCGAGCGTGACGTAGCCGAGACCGACTTCTACGAGCGTGGAAAGTTTTTGCTGAATCTGCGGAATATTTTCGAGCAGTTTCAGCGCATCGGAAGAAGGCAAATTCAAAACGTCGCTGATGGAATGCCCTTTGTAGCGCACGGCAAGCGTTTCCGAATTGTAGCGCCGGCCGCGGCAGACTTCGCACATCACGTAAACGTCAGGAAGAAAATTCATTTCGATGCGGCGGAGACCGTCGCCCTGGCAGGCTTCGCAGCGGCCGCCCTTCACGTTAAAGCTGAAGCGGCCGGGCCGGTAGCCGCGTTCGCGCGACTCCGGAAGCATGGCGAAGAGATCGCGAATGGGCGCGCACACGCCGGTATAAGTGGCGGGATTCGAGCGTGGTGTGCGGCCGATGGGAGCCTGATCGATCTCGATCACTTTATCGATTTGATCGGCGCCGAGAATTTCGCGATGCGCCGCAGGCGCTTCGGACGAGCGGTAGAGTTTCTGCGCGAGCGCGCGATAGAGGATGTCGTTGACGAGCGTGGACTTGCCGGAGCCGGAGACGCCGGTGACGACCGTGAGCAAGCCGAGCGGCAGCGTAATATCTACGTCCTTCAGGTTATTAGCGGCCGCGCCGAGAATCTGGATGGCTTTGCCGTTTGGGCTGCGGCGTTTTTCTGGGACGGCGATTTTCGCTGTGCCACTGAGATATTGACCGGTGAGCGATTCGGCAGTGGCTTCGATTTGCGCGGGCTTGCCTTGCGCGACGAGGTAGCCGCCCGCGTTGCCGGCGCCAGGACCTAGGTCCACCACAAAATCGGCGCGGCGAATGGTGTCTTCGTCGTGTTCGACGACAAGGACTGTATTCCCGAGATTGCGGAGATGTTCGAGTGAGCCGAGAAGGCGCGCATTGTCTCGCGCGTGGAGGCCGATACTGGGCTCATCGAGAACATAAAGAACGCCGCGAAGCCGCGAGCCGATCTGCGTGGCGAGGCGAATGCGCTGGGCTTCGCCGCCGGAAAGCGTGGCCGCGGAACGATCCAGGCTAAGGTAGCCGAGGCCCACGGCGAGCAGAAAATCGATGCGTTCCGCGACTTCTTCGAGCGGGCGCGCGGCGATTTCCTTTTGGCGTTCGGTGAGCTGGGCGATCATCTTGTCCACAGCGGGCCGCGCGGCGCTAAGCGAAAAGGCGGTGAAATCGGCGATGGACCACCCAGCGAGCTTGACGGCCAGCGATTCGGGACGTAGGCGCTTTCCGTGGCAGACACTGCAGAGCGTCGCGGACATGTACTGCGTCATCCACTCGCGGTACGCGTCGGAGCCAGACTCTTCGAAATTACGTTCGAGAAATTTCAGGATTCCCGGGAAGCGAAAACCCTTTTCTGTTTTGGATTTCTTCGGCGTTGATTCGCCATCCGAACGAGCGTTCGACGGCGGGTAACCGTACAAAAGCATGTTCTGAATGCGCGGCGGAAATTTCTCAAACGGCGTTTCGAGATCGAAGCCATGTGCGTACGCGCCAAGTTCGAGCGTACGCTTGAGGATCGCTGAGCCAGAGCCTGGGCCGAGGCCACCATCAAAAAGCGGGCGGCTCCAATCGTTGATGATCCTGGAAGGATCGAAATCGTATTTGGAGCCGAGGCCGTTGCACGCGGAGCATGCTCCGTAAGGCGAGTTGAAACTGAAAGAGCGCGGCTCAAGTTGCGGAACGGAAATGCCGCAATCGGGGCAGGCGAGCTTTTCCGAAAAAGTGTGTTCCTCGCCGCCGACGATGGCGACGGTGACAAGGCCGCTCGCCAATTTAAGCGCGGTGGCGATGGATTGTTCGAGGCGCGCGGCGATGCCCTGCTTGACAAGCAGGCGGTCAATGACGATTTCGATGGTGTGGTTCTTGCGCTTGTCAATGACCGGAAGTTCATCAAGCTGGTAAAGCTCGCTGTTGATGCGCACGCGGACATAGCCGTCTTGTGCGAATTTTTCCAGCTCTTTGCGATATGCGCCTTTGCGCCCGCGGACGATGGGCGCGAGAATCATGATGCGATCGTCGGGTTTGCAGATTTCGCCGTGCAGAATGGACTGGACGATCTGCTCGCTGGACTGCCGCGTGATGGGCTTGCCGCAATTCGGACAATGCGGCACACCCACGGAGGCATAGATGACACGGAGATAATCGTAAATCTCGGTAATGGTGCCGACGGTGGAGCGCGGCGAGCGCGTGGTGGTTTTCTGTTCGATGGCGATCGAAGGAGAAAGTCCTTCGATCACGTCGACTTCGGGGCGCTCCATCTGGTCGAGAAACTGCCGCGCATAGGCGGAGAGCGACTCGACGTAGCGGCGCTGTCCTTCAGCATAAATGGTGTCAAAAGCGAGCGAGGATTTCCCCGAGCCGGAAAGGCCGGTGATAACCGTGAGGCTGTTCCGGGGTATTTCGACGCTGATATTTTTGAGGTTGTGCTGGCGCGCGCCACGGATTACCAGTTTGGTCAGGCCCATGAAATGAAAACGCTCCCTCCACAGGAGCCCCGGCGCCCAGTGGGTACACTGAGCCCAAGATAACTTCTCACAATAGCAGGGTGCGGAGAATCGGGTCAACCGGAACTCAGACATGTAAGTTTGGGACCTGTCGATTCGAGGTCTGATTCGATGACTAGGGCTTCAAAAGAGCCTGCGGAGCGACAATCTGGATGCCTTGATTTAAGGATTGCGTGCGAGAAGGTCCGAATCGCCAGTAACGATATGAGTGGCATGCCCGCTCACCGCAACCTCTAGGAATTTGTCGTCCTGGGGATCACGGCAGGCTGTTATCCGCACGTTTACATTGACCCATTGAGCTTCGCGCTTCAGAGCCGCGACGAAAGTTCGGATATCTTCCTCATCTACATACCGCCGAAACTGTTTTCTGCTCAGGACTTCGTAGAGGTCAGCAAGGAGGGCAAAGGAAAGCAGACTCTCTTCTGTTTTTCCTCCGGGGCGGCGGAGTCGTAAGCACTCGCCGTTTGCGGGTCAAGAGGAATGGTAATGGTTGGGTTCGACATAGTCGTGACCTGTTCCCCATTTTACGACGAAAGCGTGCCGTGGTATCCCTACAAACCGGCGTAGGTTTGGCGGCGGAGGAATTGGCCGGAGCCTGGGCGGCCGACGAATTTGCCGGACTCGATGACGGGGCGGCCGCGGGAAAAGACAGTTTTGGGCGCGCCCTTGATCTTGATGCCCTCGAACATGGAATAGTCCACGCGCATATGATGAGTTTTGGCGCTGATGACTTCCTCATGGTTGGGATCGAAGATGACCAGGTCGGCGTCGGAGCCGACGGCGATGGCGCCTTTGCGCGGGTAGAGGCCGAAAAGCTTTGCTGGCGCGGTCGCAACGAGCTGAACAAAGCGATTTGGCGAAAAATGTTTGCCGTGGACGCCGCCGGTGTAGACAAGGCTTAGGCGATGTTCGATGCCCGGTCCACCATTGGGAATTTTGGTGAAGTCGTCCTTGCCGAGTTCTTTTTGCTCCTTGAAGCAGAACGGGCAGTGGTCGGTGGAGACGACTTGCAGAGTGTCTTTGGCGAGGCCCTGCCAGAGCTTTTCCTGATTCCACTTTTCTCGGAGCGGCGGAGTGAAGACGTATTTGGCGCCTTCAAAACCCGGCGCGTCCATGTTTTCCAGCGAGAGATACAAATATTGCGGGCAGGTCTCGGCGTAGGCGGGGAGGCCGCGGTCGCGCGCTTCGCGGACTTTTTCGAGTGCGTCGTTGCAGGAGAGGTGGACGATGTAGACGGGCGCGCCGGCCATTTCGGCGAGGGCGATGGCGCGGGAAGTGGCTTCAGCTTCGGCCGTGGTCGGACGCGTGAGCGCGTGATACTTCGGGGCGCGTTTTCCTTCGGCGAGGGCTTGCTGGACGATGACATCGATCGCGCCGCCATTTTCCGCATGCATGCAGATCAAGCCGTTGTGCTTGGCGGCTTGGCGCATGGCCTTGAAGATCGTGGCATCATCGAGCATGAAAACACCTGGATAGGCCATAAAGAGCTTAAAGCTGGTGACGCCTTCGCGAATGAGTTGGCCCATTTCCTCGAGCTGCGCGGAGCCGAGATCGGTAATGATGCAGTGGAAGGCGTAGTCGGTGACGGCTTTGTCGTGGGCTTTTTTCATCCAGGTGTCGAAAGCCTGGCGGAGGGTTTGGCCTTTGTACTGGATGGCGAAATCGATGAGCGTGGTGGTGCCGCCGAAAGCGGCGGCGATCGTACCGGTCTGGAAATCGTCGGCGCTGGTGGTGCCGCCGAAGGGCATGTCCAAATGCGTGTGGACGTCGATCCCGCCGGGGATGACCAAGCAGCCGGAGGCTTCAACGATGCGCGTGGCGTTCTCCGTGGGAAGTTGCGCGGCAATGGCGGTGACCTTGTCGCCCGCGATGCCCACGTCGGCGAGGGAAGTGTCGGTGGCGGTTACCACGGTGCCGTTGCGGATTACGGTATCAAAACGCATGTGCAAGTCCTCTACTGAAGCAGGAACAGATTCTGACTAAGTCGGAAACGGATGGGAAGGCGAAACCGAGGCGCCCCCCACCCCCTCATTTTGCATGAATATCAAAAGAAAAGACTTACAGAAAAGGGATTTTGTAAGTGATTGATTCTAAAAGATACGTTTTTGGGTGTTTGGGGAGCACCTAAGCAAAAATTGCGGCTCCAAAAAAGAAAAGCGGAGAAGCTCCCTCAATTTATTACCTAGTAATATAAACATTAAATATATCACAAATCAAGAGAATGTCAAGAAAAAATTGGGCGCTGGAATTGTCAGTTGTAGTGGGGCAGGATTTCGCGCTTATACACGTCCAAAGTTTTTTCTTCTTCGCCGCACATCAGGTAGATGTTGAATTGGGTAACGCCGACTTTCCTGAGGCGCTCGAGCTTTTTGCGATGGTCGTCGATGGGGCCGATGATGCAGAAGCGGTCGACGACTTCGTCGCTGACAAACTCGGCGTTGTCGCTGCCGACTTCGCAGTGGTGAAGATAATCATACTTGCCGCGGTCTTTGACGAAAGAAGTCAGCGCAGGGGGAAGTTCCTCGGGTTTGTATTTGGAGATGAGGTCCATCACGTGATTGGAGACCAGCGCCGGAAACCAGCGGACGTGTTCGCGGGCGGTTTTCAGGTCGTCGGAGGCCCAAACGGGAGCGGCGGCCATGACTTCGATTCTGGCGAAGTCGCGGCCGGCTTCCTTGGCGCCTTCGCGGACAAATCCGAGGCACCAGTCGATTAGGTCGGGATCGGCGAACTGGAGAATGACGCCGTCGCCGATGCGTCCGGCAGTGCGCAAGGCTTTCGGGCCGTAGCCGGCGACCCAGACGCGGGGAATTTCGCCGTTGGCCCAGGGAAATTTCGTAGGAACGCCATCGAGATCGACGGTTTTGCCAGCGTTCAAACTGCGAAAGATGCGGACAAATTCTTCGAGATTTTCGAGAGTGGTGGGTTTTTTGCCGAGGACGCGGCGGGAACTGTCACCGCGGCCGATGCCGAGCTCCATGCGGCCTTGGGAAGCAAGATTCAAGGTGGCAAAAAGGCTGGCAGAGACGGTGACATCGCGAACAGCAGGATTCGTTACGCAAGTGCCAAGGCGCATTTTCTTGGTATTGGAAGCCATGAGCGTGAGAAGCGGAAACGGTTCCTTCCAGATGACGTGAGAATCGAAAATCCAGCCGAAGGAAAAGCCGGAGGATTCGGCCTGGCGCGTGAGGCTGAGGATGCGGTCGATGGAAATATCAGGCTTGATGGTAATGCCGAAGTCCATGGAAAATGGCCCTCCTCAGTCGGCCGGTTGCGTAACCGGCGCTACGCGGTTCATCAACGCGAAGTATGTAAGGAAACTCACCAGGAAACCGACGAACCAGGCGTAGTTGTATAAGACGCGCAGAGGCGGAAACACCAGACCGACGAAGGCTACTGCGACGCCTGCAGCCAGAGCCGCAACGGCGGTCCAATTGAAGCCGCGCGAGTATTCATACTGGCCATTGCGCTGATAGAGATCTTCGAGGACGAGGAATTTTTTGCGCACGATGAAGTAATCGCAGATGAGGACGCCAGCGATGGGGCCGAGAAAGCCGGAATAGCCAACGAGCCATTTGAAAATGTAATTGCTGTAGCTCGACATGAGAGTCCACGGTTGCATGACGATGCCCATGGCGCAGGTGATGAGGCCGCCAGTCCGGAAACTGATGCGGCGCGGAGAGAGATTGGAAAAATCGTTGGCGGGAGAGACAACATTAGCGGCTACGTTGACGTTAAGAGTGGCCATGAGCAGAGCGATCATCGCCAGGACCACGGCGAAGGGATTGCCAAGCCGCGAGAGGACCGCGACGGGATCCCAGAGCGCCTGGCCAAAAATAATCATCGTGGCGGACGTGACGGCGATGCCGATGAAGGAATAAAAAGTCATCGTGGCGGGGAGGCCGAGCGCCTGGCCGACGATTTGATCGCGCTGGCTGCGGGCGTAGCGCGTGAAGTCCGGAATGTTCAAAGAAACAGTCGCCCAGAAACCCACTACGCCGGTTAGTGAAGGGATAAAGAAGCGGAAGAATTCGGCGAAGCTCTGAAATTTCGACGGCGTGGCGAGCATGGGGCCGAAGCCGCCAGCCTGGCTTCGCGCCCAGAGAAGAAGAGCCAGGCCAATGAGGAGCAGGAACGGAGCGGAAATTCCCTGCAAGAAGCGAATGGTTTCGATGCCGCGAAGAATTACGAGAACGTTGAGGAGCCAAAAGAAAACGAAGCAGATGGCCGGGCCGGACGAGAAGCGCGCCCAAGAAGGCGCAAGCGCGACGATCATGGCGTTGATGGCTTCTCCTCCGATCCAGGTTTGAATGCCGAACCAGCCGCAAGCGACGAGAGCACGCAGAATGGCGGGAACGTTGGCCCCGAGAACGCCGAAGGAGGCGCGCGCAAAAACCGGAAACGGGACGCCGTATTGCGCGCCGGCGTGGGCGTTGAGCAGCATGGGAATCAGCACCAGCACGTTGCCGAGAAAAACGGTGAAGAGCGCCTGCCGCCAGTTCATGCCGCCGGCGATCATGCCGCTGGCAAGCATGTACGTGGGAATGTTCACGCTCATGGAAATCCATAGGGCCGCATAGTTGTAGGTGCGCCAGACGCGGCCTTCGCGGGGGACAGGAGCGAGGTCCTTGTTGTAGAGCGAACTGTTCTGAACGGTTTCGGCGCGAAGTGCTGCGCTGTGAATCTCACTCATCGTGACGGTCTACTCCCATTCTTATCGCGAAGCGCAACTGCGTTTGCCGCAAACGCGGAATGCAACTTAGCTGGCCGCCGCGCCGGTTGCTGCTCGGGTGCGCGCAATTTCGCCGTAGGATTCCGGGCGGCGATCGCGATAGAACTGCCAGGTATCGCGGACTTTCTGAATTTCGTCGAGGTTCAATTCCGCGACGAGCAATTCATCCTTGTCCCGGCTGGCCTGGGCGACGATTTTGCCGCGCGGATCGCAGAAGTAGCTCTTGCCGTAAAATTCGCCGATTTTCCAGGGAGCTTCCGTGCCGACGCGATTGATGGCGGCGACGAAATAAGCGTTGGCGACGGCGTGAGCAGGCTGCTCGAGCTCCCAAAGATATTCGGAGAGGCCGGCGACGGTGGCGGAAGGGTTGTAAACAATTTCCGCGCCGTTGAGGCCGAGGATGCGCGCGCCTTCTGGGAAGTGGCGGTCATAGCAAATGTACACACCAACGCGGGCGTAGCGGGTCTGGAAGACGGGATAGCCGGCGTTTCCGGGCGTGAAATAAAACTTTTCCCAAAAACCCGGGTGACAATGCGGAATGTGATGCTTGCGGTATTTGCCGAGGTAGCGGCCGTCGGCGTCGATGACCGCGGCCGTGTTGAAGTAGACGCCGGTCATTTCCACTTCGTAGACGGGAACGACAAGGACCATCTGATATTTCTTGGCGAGTTTTTGCATGAGCGAGATGGTGGGCCCGTCGGGGATGCGCTCGGTCAGTTCGTACCAGCGCGTTTGCTGCTCGGCACAGAAATAGGGGCCATAGAAAAGTTCCTGTAGACCGAGAATTTGCACTTTTTTCTTGGCGGCGTCGGCTATCAAACGCTCGTGCTTGGCGATCATTCTCTTTTTGATGTCGGCAAGCGAAAACTTTTCCGGAGACCACTCACATTGGGCCTGGATCAGGCCGCAGCGAACCGTGCGGGGCATGGCGACACCTCCCGAGTAAACGCAAGCGAAAAGTCTACCCTGTGCGCGTGTGTGCGACAAGTTTACGGCAACCGAATCGTGGCTCCGCCGGACCAACTAACCGGTGGAATGAGTACAATAAACCGCGATTGGATTGACGCTTTGGACCATGAGAACTACCATCGACGGCCAACGATTTTCCGGCAGGAGTCCTAACTTTGGAAAATCGGGCAAAGAAATAATCGTGCGGTTGTGGGCCTTCGGCCTGTTATTGCTTTGAATGGCAAAGTCGCGAACGCATAAGAGCATGGAGCTCACGGAGCGACGGGATCGCCCGGAACCGTGGAGTTTCGAATTTCGTGTGCAGCCAAGGCGCAGGAATCGTTCACGCGTGGCGTGGCCCTCTTGCATTCGTTTACCTACGGGGAATCCGCGGAAGCGTTCCGGGAAGCTGCGGCAAGGGATCCCCACTGCGCCATGGCGCCTTGGGGCATGGCAATGACGGAAAATCATCAAATGTGGGAACCGTGGCCGGGACCTGCGGAATTGCGGCGCGGCGCGGCGGAAATTCAGAAGGCGCGCGCATTGAAGCCGGCAACACCGCGCGAAAAGGATTACGTCGAGGCGCTGGGTAAATTCTACGACGGCTGGGAGAAGCAAGACCACACGGTCCGCGCCAAAGCCCATCGAGATGCGATGGGGGGAGTACACAAGCGAAATCCAAAAAGATCAGGAAGCGGCGGTTTTCTATGCGCTTGCGCTGGTGGCGACAGCTGCGCCGGAGGACAAGAGGTATGACAATCAGCGGAAAGCGGCGGCGATCCTGGAGCCGCTGTTTGCAGCGCACCCCGATCATCCCGGAGTGGCACACTATCTGATCCATGCGTATGACAATCCAGTGCTCGCACAGCAGGGCGTGGGAGCGGCGCGAGCCTACTCCAAGATCGCTCCCGATTTGCCACACGCGCTGCACATGCCGTCGCACATCTATACGCGGTTGGGATTGTGGGAAGACTCGATTTCATCGAACATCGCGTCGGCGGCGGCGGCACGAAAGCACCGCGATCAAGGGGAAGAATTTCATGACTTGGATTATCTGGTCTACGCCTACCTGCAGCTTGGGCGGAATGACGAGGCCGACAAAATCAAAGACACCCTGCCTACTCTGGGAAACGTGAACGCTTCGTCGCTGTTCAAGATTCGCTATGCCAAAGCTGCCATTCGCGCCCGGTGCGCGCTGGAACAGCAGCATTGGACGGAAGCCGAAAACCTGGCGCCTGATCCAGATGTGGAGCCGCAAGTGGCGGCGATTTCACATTGGGCGGCGGTGCTGGGAGCTGTGCACACGGGAAATCTGCAGGCCGCCAAGCAACACGCGGAGCAAGTGCGCAGACTTTCGGGAGAATTAGGAGGAAAAGGCGACGTTTACTGGGCGGAACAGGTGGCGATTCAGGGCAACGAAGCCGGAGGATGGGTGGCGTTTGCAGAGCATCGAACCTATGACGCTTTTCGTCTGCTTAGAATGGCGGCTGATCACGAAGATGCCGCGGAAAAACACGCCCGTGACGCCGGGAGCCATCCGACCCGCTCGGGAATTGCTTGGCGATCTGCTCATGGAAATGAACCGGCCGAAGGAAGCGCTGACCGCATATCGGCAGGTACTAGTTGTAGCGCCTGGAAGACGAAATGCTTTGAAGGGAGCAGCCGAGGCCGCTCGAACGTCCGAAATGTCCGCCAAACTGGAGTAACAATCTGAGATTCCCGAGCCAGCGGATTTCGGCGTGATTTGGCCCGTCGTCTGCGGAGCCGCCTGCGGAGTACTAAGGCAGGTAAATTTTCGCGGGCGGTAGAGCTTTTTTACTTGGAATTCGCACGGCAGTCCATTGAAAACAAACATGTTAAGAGTGGCCTGGGGCTTGCACCTCTTAGGCAGGTGGGGGAGGCGAGCCGAGGATCCCTTTAGGGGATTGAGGGCTGGGCCGGTTCGCTACTCCCCCCTTACACTTTCGCCGACTGGTGACCTAGATCTTCCCCACGGTCGCCGGCACCCTAAAACACCCCGGATAATTCAAAACTCGGCGAGAGTGTGCTTGAACACCGTGGAACGCGAGCCAGGGGCCAAAGAATATATCGTGATCAGACGCAGTAAAAGACCTGAGGCGCCGCGAGAGTTATGTCGTGAGGCCGCGTGTCGTAATCCGCGAGCGTGAGAGCCAGCATGATCGCCAGCCAGAAAACAGAGCATACGATGACCAGCTGAGTGCGCCCGGGGCTGTAGCGCGCATGCATGAAGTAGAGAACAACAAGCGTGGCCTTGATCGTGGCGATGCCAAGCGCGATGACAATGTTGAAGGGGCCAAAGTTCTGGAATGCGGCCCAAACGGTGATGCCGGTGCCGAGTATCAAGGCCGCGAAGATTGCGAAGTAAAGTTTTGGCGAAACAATGTGCTCGGACACGCGCGACCCTCCTACCGGTGCCTGTCAATCAGATATAACAACGGGAACAAATAGATCCACACAATATCGACGAAGTGCCAGTACAAACCCACGACTTCCACGGGTGTGTTGTATTGCGGCGTGAAGCGCCCGGCGAAGGAACCCTTGATGAGCCAGAGGAGGAGGCCGGCGCCCACGATCATGTGGAGGGCGTGCAAGCCGGTCATACCGAAATAAAGTGAGAAATAAAGCTGGCCGTGCGCGTTGATGTCCGGGTCGTGCGCGAAAGCCTCTTCGACTTCCTTCTTTTCCAAAGCTAATTCTTTTGGATCATCGCCGGGCATGGGATGCGTCGGGTGGTACCGCATGTCAAAGCCGCGGCCGGGAATGAGATGGTGGTCGAACTTCTGCTTGTATTCGATAGCTTTGACGCCAAGAAAGACGGTGCCTAGGCCAAGCGTGGCGATCACGAAAATACTGACTAATTTCTTTTTGCCCACTTGGGCAGACCAGACGGCCATGGCCATGGTCAAACTGCTCATGATCAGCACAACCGTGTTGCCGGCGCCCAAGGTGATGTCGAGAGTATTGCTACCGATGCCGAAAGCGGTGCTGAACGCGCTGCGATTGATGGTGTAAGTGAGAAACAGGCCGCCGAAAAACAGGACTTCGGTCGCCAGGAAAATCCACATGCCGAACGTGGCGGTTTCTTTCTGCTGCTCGAGCGTTTGAAATTGTCCGTACAGATCGCCGGTGCGGTGCACTCGGTACTCCTCTTCCTAAGCCAACGCAGGGCCTGGCTTGGGCCACGAACAGGGCGGACTGAAGTCCGCCCCTGCATAAAGATCAAAGTCGCTAGTCGTCTCCACGAGCGGGCGCGAGCGGCCGTGCTCCTGCCGCCAAACCAAGATCGGGACGGTTCTGAAAGTCGTATGGCTCCCAGGTAACTTCGGGCGTGACATGGAAATTTTCCGTCGGCGGCGGCGAATCCGTTTTCCACTCCAGACCCGTGGCCGGCCAGGGATTCTGCCCGGCGACCTTGCCGTAGCGCATGGACCAGGTCAGGTAAAGCATCGGCAGAAGATAGCCGAGGGCGAGAATGGAGGCGCCCGCGGTGGAAAGCACGTTGAGTACCTGAAATTCCGGCGGATAAGTGTGATAGCGCCGCGGCATGCCGAGATAGCCCAGAATGAATTGCGGGAAGAAGGTCAGGTTGAAACCGATGAAGAGAACCACCGCGGCAGCCCGCGAGAGAGGTTCCGGGTAGAGCCTGCCGGTAATCTTGGGCCACCAGAAGTGCAGGCCGCCGACGTAGCCCATGACTGCGCCGCCGACCATGATGTAGTGGAAGTGGGCGACGACGAAATAGGTGTCGTGAATGTGAATGTCCAAGCCCAGGCAGGCAAGGAAAAGCCCCGTGAGGCCGCCGATCACAAACAAGCCAATGAAGCCGAGCGCATAAATCATGGGCGGATCCCAAGAGATCGAGCCTTTGTAGAGTGTCGAAGTCCAATTAAAAACTTTTACCGCCGAGGGAATCGCCACCAGGTAGCTGAGGAACGAAAAAGTGAGGGCGGCATAAGTGGACTCGCCGGTAACAAACATATGGTGCGCCCAAACCAGGAAGCCGATAACCGCGATGGCGATGCTGGAGCCGGCGATGAAGGCGTATCCGAAGATGGGTTTGCGCGCAAACGTCGGAATGATTTCACTGACCACGCCCATCGCAGGAAGAATCATGATGTACACGGCGGGATGCGAATAGAACCAGAAGAGATGCTGAAAGAGTA
>WNGO01000072.1_pt1 | contig 95727 bp, 93 predicted proteins | sample 5400511 | NCBI WGS metagenome assembly WNGO01 (sample SAMN13153380, study PRJNA577476) | soil metagenome | isolation source: 20 cm soil or saprolite under Garry oak tree replicate 2 | place: USA:California | collected 2016-06-15 | reverse complement strand
GCATGGCTATTTGCTGGAAGCGTGAATGGAAATCACAACCTATAATAAGCATCACTCGGCTCCTTTCCTCCGAGCCTTGGTCGAATCACCTTCGCCAAGTCTACTCGGTCGAGGGGAGCCGACGACGTTATCCAATCAGTAAGTCCTAGCGTTGTATCGGAAGCGCGAGGAGGCAAGGCGTGCGCAGGAGCACGGTGTGTTCGGGCGCTTTCGATACTAACGACAAGTCGTGTTACCGGTAACTTGCGTGATAGAACCGACAGCAACGTCCTGCAGGCTGTTCATCCGTCACTCATAGACAATCAAATTTCTCTCTTGTGGGAGCCGGATTTGCTTTCAATTTAATTGAAGTGGAGCCCATATTCCAGCAATCAAGCGTCGTGTACTTAATCCATTGACGAAGGGATTGGTCATGGCGCAGCGCGTGTCGAATGCAAAGGCCAAAATAACCGGTGTTCGTATTAACAAACCCGGGGCTGATTCCTCGATTGCGTCCGTGCCCATGGATCAATATGAGCTTGTCTTCGCCCATCTCCCAGGCTTGCTGCAGGATCTTGGCGAGTGTTCCGTTGAAAACGATCTCAGTAGGATGATAGCCGTGAAGGTCGATCTGCATCATTTGCCTCCTTGCCCGCATTATTCCCAGATGACCACGGATGTTAGCGCCCCCTGACAGCCGAGGGTTACCATCTGGCTCAGGCAGTCAGCTTGGCTCGATTCCTATCCTATCGTTGACGGCTTCGCGAAGTCGTTGTTTGCAGCCCAGGTATTTCTGTAGTCTGGACGGACACATGGCCGAGCAGGAATTGAATCTGTTCCAGCTCTCCTCCCGAATCGTGGCAGAGTCGGGCACACGATCTCCTGAGATCGTGCGGAGCGAGTTTGGAAACTCCCAAGAGTTTCGCGTATTCCTTCACAACGTGCCAGACTACTTTCTCTGTAATTTCAGTTCCCCGGACAACACCTTTGCGGCAAACGCATCTGAAAATCCTACCGTGGGCGATCTCGGCGACAGTCAACCAATCGTTGATCAAATATTAGGATGTACGATTGCAAAACGGTACAACACCGAGGATAGGAGCGCCGAGGTTTGGATACGGTGTACAGCCCTAGCAGGGTCGGAAAAACAGGACCGGTAACTTCTACGTAAGATGCAAATCTCCGCTGACAAATCGGTTGCCACCAAGAGCGGTTTCGATAGCGGGCACTAGTTCACGGTCTAACGCGGATTTGCGTATGTATCCTGCCGCTCCATCCTGTAACGCTGCTCGGATGATTTCAGGATCTGTGTTTAGCGAAACAAAGAGTACCCTCGATTTGGGAGCAATAGAGCGGATTTGTGCGGCTGCCTCTATACCGTTGAGCTTTGGCATGGATATATCAAGGAGCACGAGGGCTGGCTGGAATTCAGCAACCTTCGCCACAGCCTCCAAGCCGTCTCTAGCCTCGGCCACGATCTGAAATCCGTTCTCCACGAGCTTTAGTCGGATAAACCGCCGAAACGGTCCGAAATCATCGGCGATGACGATTGTGATTACTCGCTGAACGACCATGGGGCACCGCTGACCTTAGTATCTGCCTACTACAGCAAAATGCAAGGATGCGATACCATGTGGTATCAAGATGGGCCGCACCTCATTGCTGATTCGCCTTTCGCACGAGGACGCTGCTCGCATTCGCGAGGGAGCTTCCTCCGAATACCGCTCTGTAAGCGGCTATTTGCTATACGTACTTGAGCGCAGCTTCCGAATTGAAGAGGTGGTTGTTCGTGGCGCAAGCGAACCGCTCATTTCTAACCAGGCTCGGGCAATAATCGGTCCTCAAATCAAGAAGCTTCACACTGCAGTCCATTTGCGCTGCACGGTCGAGCAGGCAGCGAAAATCCGTGAATATGCGGCGAAGCGGCAACTGAGCATCAGCGATTTTGTGATTTTTTCGCTGCGCCGACTGTGGATCGCCGTCGAGAGACTTCAGAAAAGTTGAGCCCTGCAGTGGAAACTCCTACGTGCCTGATTAGCGGAAACCAGACATCAAAATGAGCCCAAAACCACACTTCTCCGGTAATGCGTGCCAGGCAAGTGGAATGGGATTTGTGGGAGGGATTGCATCCGAGTTGCCAGTGCCACTTCCCACCTGCCTTTCACAGCTCTTTATGCCCCGGAAACACGTTGATGGTCCGCCTCTGTATGGATTGACAGTTCCTAACCTGCCAAACGTTGCATAACTCTTCCTAGGAAGGCTGTGGGGCTCGATCAAGATTCGGCCAGGCAACACGTTAAATAGGAAAGGAAGGGGCCCATGCTACGAACTGCGTCCGAAAAAATGAGTGAGCGGATTAACAGGAAAGCTTTGTCTTGCTTCCTCACTTCCATAATGCTGCTGATGATTCTGCCTATGTTTGCTGGGGACAAGGAGAAAGACGAAGACACACTTCGGCAAGCCAACCTCGTGTTACAGGGTTTTCTCAACAGCAACAACATCTCGCTGACCTCGTTGTCAAAGGCTAATTGCGTGCTCATTCTACCTAACGTAAAGAAGTTCGGTTTCGGTATCGGGGGCAGCGGTGGCCGCGGTCCCTTGCTCTGCCGCAGTGGCCAAAGCTTCGACGGCAAGTGGTCCACGCCTGCGATGTATTCAGTCGGCGGTATGAGCGTTGGTTTCCAGGTAGGCGGCTCGTCCACTGATTTCGTCCTGCTGCTCATGACTCCGAAAGTTGTAAATCAGATTCTGAGCGGAAAGACCAAGATGGGCACGGATGCGACGGCAGCGGCGGGCCCCGGCGCCACAGCGGCCAGTGCATCTGACGCCGAGATTCTGACCTACGGGAAGGCCGAGGGACTGTTCGCTGGCGTATCCCTGGGAGACTGTTCGCTGGCGTATCCCTGGGAGGCGCAACAGTGGAACCAGACAATGACGCGAACCACCGCCTGTACGGCAAGACGCTGACCGCAACCAATATCGTGCGCGAAACCGGTGTCCAACCAACGACTGAAGGTAAGTCCCTGGTTGCAGTGCTTGACAGCAAACTCACAAAGCACCGCAACTGAAAAGACTTTAGCTCTATATGAAGCTGCCACTCTGGAAGGTAGGTGTATATCCCTCCGAATCCAAAATCGGACGCGGGACGAGCGGAGCGACGCTCGGCAGTCGATGTGCTTGAACGCAAGCGAAATCTTCTGCGAATCCTCTTTGTTCATCGTTCCGTGGCGGCAGTTGAGCGCTGCTTGTATGAGCTCAAGAGGGCGCGATTCTCGGTCAGCTCGGGTGTAGTTGTGACACCCGAGCAATTCGCTGAACAGCTCAGTTCTCAGCTCTTTGACCTTATTGTCGCCGAGTATCCCAGCCCAAATTGGCACGAAACGCAGGCGCTGGACCTCCTGCGCCAAATGAAGAAGGACCTTCCCCTCATCTTCTTGGGCCATGGCCTGAAGCTCGAAAACGCTGCGGAGCTTACCCTGAAGGGCGCTGCCTTTTGCATTGAAGTGGAGAACATTGGCTATCTACCTATAGCGGTTCATCAAGCTCTCGATGAGAAGCAGCTGCGCGATCAGCGTGATCGCCTCGAAAAGGAATTGCGGCATTCGCGGGCCCGTTATCGCGCCCTGGCCGGAAACCTAACCTACGGGATCTGCCACTGCAGTCTCGATGGTAGATTTCTGGAAGTGAACGACGCGATGATGAGAATGCTCGGCTATGAGGCTAGAGAGGAACTCTTGGCTCTGGACTTTGCGCGCGACATTATTCAAGACCCTGTTAAACGGGCACGACTGCTGGGTCAATCGGGCAGCGATGGCCTCGTCGATCCCATCGAAATCGAGTGCGAGCTAAAGGACCATGCGATCCTGAAAATCCGCCTCAGCGGCCGGGAGGTTCTCGGTGAGGAGGGCAAACTGGAAGCCTATGAGGTCATCGCCGAAGATGTCACCAAACAGCGAGAATTGGAGGATCACCTCCGTCGGCAGGCCGCCAACGACTCGCTGACCGGTCTCGCCAACTATCGCCACCTTGTAGATGTACTCGATTTGGAAATCAAGCGTGGCAAGCGCACCGGCCGGAAGTTCGCCTTGTTGTTCTTTGACCTGGATGAGTTGAAACGAATCAACGACAGTCACGGACACCTGGCAGGAAGCCAGGCCCTTTGCCGGCTGGCTGATGTTTTGAGCTCCTGCTGCCGGGGCATCGATACTCCTGCGCGCTTCGGGGGAGACGAGTTTGCTGTTGTCTTACCGGAGACAAATGCGGAGGAGGCCAGCTTGGTCGCACAACGCGTCTGCAAGAGCGTTGCCAATGACGGGAAAGGACCAAAGCTCTCCGTCAGCTTCGGTATTGCCGTCCATCCTCAAAACGGCGATACCATTGAGAGCCTTTTGCACCATGCAGATTCTGAACTCTACTTGATGAAGGAACAGAGAATCTTGCCTGCTCGGTCCAGGCGCACCACTGCTGGGCGGTAGACCTCTTTTCACTCCCCGTGTCCTAAATCGAAGGTCGGCCAGGAAGTCCGCGTCTTATACTCCGCTGACTCCACGCTCCGAAAGAACCCCCTCCACCTTCTGTCGTGTGATTTGTGATTCTTGGGGCATTGGGAGCCGCGAGGTGCGGGTCCGGTTTCGCGAGACGATCACGCGGGCAATACCACTTGTCCGATAACCGCGGTCAGGCACAGCGTCAAATTCGTTGGCTTGTAGGATTCCATGTGCAGGTGGAAGATCCGTCGCGGCCGCAAAATGAGGACGATACGGAAGCTCGATTAAACATCGGGTCGCAGCGCGAGCCGCCGCATCACCCCCGGACTCCTGAGTTCCTTCAGCGCATCTTTCCCTACCCAACGCGCTGTGGCGTTTGGTGAACCCGCTAGGCGACGGGCCAGCACTACGGCGGCGGCATTCAGAGTGCGGTTACGTTTACCGATTGCGCGCAAGGCCATGTTTACCGCCTTCTTGACGAAGTTCCGTTCGTCATCGGCAGCGCGCTCGATGAGAACGAGGCCCTCAACGAACAACTCGTTGGCTGCACGCTTGTCATGCACGCTGAGACTCCAAAGCAGTGCGAACGCGGTGCGCTTGACGAACTCGTGCTTGCTGCGGCTCCACTGCGTGACTTTGGCCCAGGCGTGCGGCGTGCGGTCGAACAGGTTGAAACACATCGTGTCGCAGATGCCCCAGTTGTCGAAGTCCTTGCACCAACGGTCCATCTGAGCCGGCGTGACCTGCGCCGGATCGTCGACCATAGAGGCCACCATGCGCGCCTCGTACACCCCGGTACTCCAGAGGGCGGCGGCGAGTTCATGGTTTCGTCCAAGGCGCTTACCCAACGCCTTCATATCCTTATATGTCCTTATATGCAACGCCCAATGCCTTGTCCGAGGGAAGAGCATAGCGCACCATCCCGTCTAGCGTGGCCTTGGTGCTATGGCTCTTCAACCACTTTAGCGCCGACTGAACTCCATCTTCGAGCGATTCCTTCGTTGCGTTTCTGGTTTTGGGCATGTTAGTGCATTCGACCGTCGTCACGTACTTATTTGACCACCATGGCTCCCCATTCTTGCGGTTCCACGTCTGCTACCGACTGAGAAAACGTCCAGCGATGGCCTTTTGGATCCTCAGCGGTGTACTGTCTCTCGCCGAAAGGGTGGGTCGTGGGCGGCTGCAGGATGTGAGCGCCACGCTGCTTGGCGTGCTCGTAGTGCCGGTCTAGGTCTTCAACATGCACCATTAGGACCTGGCTCACTTCGTTCGGGCGCGGCGGCCGAAACTCGGCACTGTCGGGCGCAGCGAAGCCCTGACCCTTACGCGACGCGCCCAGCATCACTCCGCCCTGGCCTATCGCAAGTTGGGCATGGCCGACTTTTCCGTCCTCACCCACTGCCCGGAGACGTTCCGTGAAGCCGAAGACCTCGCAGAGCCAGTCGATCGTCTGGGCCAGGTCATTGTAGATAAGACTGGGAACGATGGTTCCCAAAGGGGCAGAGCGATTTACAATCATTGCGTGCTACTTCCTGGTACGGGATTGTTAGGAGTGAATGCATCCCTATTTCGAATAGGTCTTCTCGTAATCGTTTCTCGAATTCAGCACCGTGAAAGTGCCGTTTTGCTCCGCCGTCACCTTGATGTACTTGCCTTCGCACTTTTCGCCCAGGTTGGCGATAAACATCTCAGGCACATTGTGCGCTTTGTCCGAATCCACGGCGTAGTGTAGTTGCCACAAGTCCTCAAGTCCGGGTGAATTGCGAATCGTTTCCCACGCATCTGGGCTTCCGCCTTTGTGCGCACCGTTATTCATAATAGACACGCGCGGATGCAGCGCGTCGACGATAACTTTCGCGTTGGACTGGTTCAGACCGTGATGCGTGGTCAAATAGAGGTTGACCGTTCCGATCAGGTTGTTGGGACACACCAGGTCTCTTTCCTTCCTTTTGGTCAGATCGCCGAGGTCGATAAAGCGGAACTTTCCAAAAGTGATCAAGGTGCCAAGCGAACGAGCGTTCTCGGTAGTATCGACATCCGCTTCGAGCTCCGAGGCGCAAATCGGGTTCGGCTGTCCGGCTCCTCGCAGTGGAGCTCTGAGGTGATCGCCCGCTGCCGTCAGAACCTGCACGTTTATGTTTTTCATGGGAATCTGATCGCCGGGCTTCACTGTCAGACGTTTCGAATGCGCAACCACCTTTTCATAAGCTGCATAGTCCTCTCGCGCGTCAGGGGCGTCCTCCATATTGGGACCATGATCGATGAAGGTTCCGATTTTAATTTGGCTGGCAAGTTGAGTCACTCCTCCAACGTGGTCTCGATGAAAATGAGTGACCAATACGTAATCGATTCGGTCGATGCCCGCAGCTTTCGCTGCGCTGATGATGCGGCCGGCATCTCGCCCGTCAAATCCCGGCCAGCCGGTATCAATGAGCATTGATTGGCCTGAGGGGGAAACGATTAGTGTGGCCTGCCCGCCCTCGACATCGACGAAAAAGATTTGCAGGGATTTGGATTCAGCGCCCAGCACGACTGCGGAAAACACCGCATACGCAAGCGTCTGCAGGACGAGACTGCGGATAACGAAACGCATTTTAGTTCGCTCCTAAACTTCCTGAACCCACCGAAAGAGCCCGTGGAGAGAAGCGGTTTGCAAGAACGCGCGACTCAGTCTGGCGCCGCGCATTGTAATGTACTCGAGACGCTGGCTCAAGCTGGCGTTGTCTAAGAAACCGATAAATTGTTTCGCATTACTCCGGGAGAGGCGTTCAATTCTCCTTGACAACGGCCACAGCGTGGAAATATCGTCCGAATGCAAACATTTATAGTCAAGCTTTGACATGAGATTTCTCGCGGCCGGCCTCCAGCCATGACTACAGTGCGCATTAGTGCTCCAAGACGTCGTGGAGGTTGGTGACGCCGAGCCCTTACCTACCCGTGCTTCTCACGGAAAGAAGGATTATGAGCGAGGCAGGGAAACGTCAAATGACACTCGGGATGATCGTCGGGAATCGTGGATTCTTCCCGGATCACCTGGCGCGCTCCGGCCATCAGGAAATGCGCGCGGCCCTCGAGTCCGCGGGTGTGAAGGTCCTCGCGCTCACGGAAGCGGAATCAAAGTTTGGCGCCGTGGAAACGCGCCAGGAAGCACGGCGCTGCGCGGACTTGTTCAAGGATCATCGCGAAGCAATCGATGGAATTGTCGTCACTCTTCCGAATTTTGGCGACGAGCGAGCCATTGCCGATACACTGCGGATGGCGGGCCTCTCAGTGCCCGTCCTGATGCAGGCCACACCCGACACTCCCGGCCGCATGTCCATCCGCGACCGCCGCGACAGTTTTTGCGGCAAGATGTCCGCCTGCAACAATCTCTCGCAATATGGCATCCCCTATTCGCTGACCACGCTCCACACCGAGTTGCCTCAGTCAGACACCTTCCGGCGCGACCTCCAATGGTTCCTCGGTGTTTGCCGCGTTGTGAAGGGTCTGCGGCGTCTGCGTATCGGCGCGATCGGCGCGCGGCCTGCGGCTTTCAACACCGTCCGCTACAGTGAAAAGATCCTCGAAGCCAACGGCATCTCGGTCGAGACCATCGATCTTTCCGAGATTCTTGGGCGTATCGCGCGCATGAAAGACGACGACAGCTTCGCGCAGAAAAAACTCCAATCCATCCGCAAGTATGTTTCCACGCAAAGCATTCCGGACGCTGCGCTCCTCAAGATGTCCAAACTCGGCGCGGTAATCGATGGCTGGATGCAGGATACCGATGTAGTCATCAGCGCCATTCAATGCTGGACTTCTCTCGAAGAGTATTTCGGAGTCGTGCCCTGCACGGTGATGAGCATGATGAGCAACGAAGGCATGTCCAGCGCCTGCGAAGTTGATATTGCCGGCGTCGTCGGAATGCACGCTCTGCAACTGGCTTCCGAGACTCCCAGCGCGCTTCTCGACTGGAATAACAACTACGCGGATGACCCCGATAAGGCCGTTTGTTTCCATTGCAGCAATCTTCCCAAGCACTTTTTCCAGGATGTGCGCATGGACTTCCAGGAGATCATCGCCGGAACCGTCGGGAAGGAAAACACCTTTGGCACCTGCGTGGGGAGAGTCAAGGCCGGCCCTATGAGTTTTGTTCGCGTCTCGACGGACGATCGTGAAGGGAAAATCCGCGGCTATGTCGGCGAAGGAAATTTTACCGACGATTCTCTGGAAACGTTTGGCGGCGCCGGCGTTGTGCAAATTCCTCAATTGCAGAAACTTCTTCGTTATATCTGTGAACGCGGCTTCGAACATCACGTAGCCGCAAACTTTTCATCGGTCGCATCGGCCGTTCATGAAGCCGCCAGCCGCTATCTCGGCTGGGACATGTATTGGCACAAATCGTGACCGCCCGTCCTCAGCTATCGCGTAGACAATTTGTCGGAAGCGGGGCAGCCTTGTCGCTCTCGGCAATCATTCCCAGAAGCTTGCTCGTGGCCACCTCAGCCACGCAGAAAATTGTCGTGCGCGCTGACTCAGAGGTTGGCGTCGTTCGCCCGGAATTTCACGGTCACTTTGCCGAGCATCTCGGTTCATGTGTCTATGGCGGTTTGTGGGTCGGCAAGAAATCGCCAATTCCCAACATCGACGGCTATCGCAAGCAAGCAGTGGATTACCTCCGGGAACTCGGCGTACCCGTTCTGCGATGGCCTGGAGGCTGTTATGCCGACGATTATCATTGGCGTGACGGCATCGGTCCTATTGAGCAGCGGCCCAAGCGCGTGAATATCCATTGGGGCGGCTACATTGAAGACGGGAGCTTCGGCACGCATGAATTTATCGGCTTGTGCCGTTTGCTTGGCGCCGAGCCCTATCTTGCCGGCAATGTGGGAAGCGGATCTCCGCGCGAGCTAAGGGATTGGATCGAGTACTGCAACATGCCGTCAGGAAGCACGCTTGCGGAAGAACGCATAAAGAACGGCGCCACCGATCCTTTCCGCGTGCGCTATTGGGGGGTCGGCAATGAAAATTGGGGATGCGGCGGATGGATGCGTCCCGAAGTCTACGGCAATTTGTACCGGCAATTCTCCGTGTACCTTCGCGAATACGGCGGCAGCAAGCCGTTTCTCGTGGCCAGCGGCCCCAACGGAAACGATCGCAAGTGGACGCGCGGTTTCATGGACACGCTTGAGGGCGGCGCGCCCAGCGGCATTTCGATGCACTATTACGAAGGCGGCCCCGACCGCGCCACGGAATTCAGCGCCGACCACGTGAGTCAGCAACTGTCGACATTCAAGAAAGTGGAAGATGCCGTTGTGGAACAACGAGCAATCCTTGATGGTTACCGCGACGGCCACAAAATCGGCCTGATTCTTGACGAATGGGGCGTGTGGGACAAAATTCCAGAGGATGAAGAGAAGCGCTATGGAAAACTTTGGATGCAAAGCACCATGCGCAGCGCCGTTGCCGCAGGTCTTGGACTGAATATTTTCAATCGTCAGGCCGACAAACTGTTCATGTGCAACATCGCGCAGATCGTGAACGTATTGCAATCCGTCTTGCTTACCGACGGTCCCGAGGGCAAATCCTGCATTCGCACGACGACGTATCACGTCTTCGCTCTCTTCAAGCCTCACCGCTCCAAAACGGCTGTACGCGTGGAGGCGCATGATTCGTCTCCTCTGGCCGTCTCCGTTTCGGCCTCCAAATCAGAGAAGGAGCTGGTAGTCTCGTTCGTGAACCCGCGTCACGATGCCGATTTTGAAGTCGACTGCACTCTCGAGGGAACTACCGCGAAGGAAGCGAAAGCTCAGATCCTTCATGACGCGGATTGGAATGCCTGCAACACTTTTGAGAATCCCAATCGCCTTCTTCCTCAAACGCACACCGTTGCCCTGGAAGGATCCCGGCTCAGGATGGATTTGCCGCGGCTGTCGGTTGCTACCGTCAGCCTCAAAACGGCCTAGTTTCGACATCTGCTTTGGTCTCGGATTTCTTGCCCGCGGTCATTCAATGCCCAGGCGGTGCTGCATCTGCTCCAGTGTGACTCCCTTGGTCTCCGGGTAAAAGAACAGCACGACGAAAAACTGTACGGCCATCATGACCGCAAAGAGAACGAACGGGTAAGCGCCGGAAGATTTTGCCAGTTGTGGAAACGTATAAGCGATAAGCGCATTCATGATCCAGTGCGAAGAGCTTCCCAGTGCCTGTCCCTTTGCGCGCACGCGGTTGGGAAAGACTTCGCTGATGTAGACCCAGATAACCGCGCCTTGCGAAATTGCGAAGAAGGCGATGTAGCCTACCAGCAGCCACAGAAGATAGCTTCGGTGACTCTGCGTGAAGAATATGCCGGAGACACCGGCCAGACACGCCGCCGTCCCCACCGATCCGATTAGTAAGAGAGTCTTTCGCCCCAGTTTGTCGATGACCGACATCGCCAGCAGCGTGGCAACCAAGTTCATGCTCCCCACGGCCACCGCCTGCAAATCTCCGGAAACTTTGCTGAAGCCCGCAGCAGCAAAGATGTCATTCAAATAATACAGAATGGCATTGATGCCGGAGAGCTGATTGAACATTCCAATCGAGATCGCGAGAAAAATGGGCAGCCGGTATTTCCGCGCGAACAATGGCTCAGCCGTTTGCAGACGCTCGAGGTGGACGGAGTCGACGATCTCTTTGAGTTCAGCCTCAGGGTTTTCCGCGCCCATCAACTGAAGCACGGAGCGTGCTTCCTTGACGCGATTTTGTGTAACCAGCCAGCGCGCGCTGGGCGGAATGCCGAAGAGCATCACAAGAAACAGGATGGCCGGCAGGGTCGCCACGCCGAACTGCCAGCGCCATTCTGCCGCTCCAAGTCCCATCCGCGCGATGCAATAGTTGGAAAAATAAGCCAGCAAAATTCCGATGACGATGTTGATTTGAAAGAGGCCAACCAGGCGGCCGCGCATCTTCGCGGGAGCCAGCTCCGCAATATATACCGGACCCAACACCGAGGAGCCGCCAATGCCAAGACCTCCGATGAAGCGCGCTGCAAGAAGTGCATACCAATTCCACGCAAACGCGCATCCTAGCGCCGACAAAACATAAAACACCGCAAGGACGCGCAGAGTCTCTCGTCCTCCCCATTTTTGCCCGGGGATGCCCGCGGACATCGCGCCGACGATCGTGCCGATCAGCGCCATGGCGACCGTGAGGCCCAGTTGACTGGGGCTCAACCCGTACACGGCCGTGAGCGAGTGCGTAGTTCCGGCGATGACTGCCGTGTCGAAGCCAAAAAGTAGGCCGCCCAGCGCGCCAACAGCGGTAGCCTTTTTCAAAGGGGCGTTCAGTTTGTGCTCCTCTCGGCCTCAGAGTCCATGACTGCCGGAATCTGGGGTTTCATATTAGCCTTCACGATTCAGCCTCAAATGCGTGGAACCTCCGCTCCAGCTCCCACTGCTGCTGCGCTCTCTCGCTGCCCTTCAAGAAAGTCGTGCACCCGGGAGAGGGTTTTTCCGCGCCGAGAGTATCGTGCGAGCATGCTGGAACAGCGCGAGTGAACGTATTCGGCACGCTCCACAAGCTGTCCCCGGGCAGGAAGCTGTGCTCAATGCTCGTACGCACCATCCGCTTGAGGTCCGTATAATGAAGATCGTAACTCTGTACTGCGCGCACATATTCGTGCGTCAAGTCAATCCGTGAGACGCCTTCATCGTCCGTTGCCAGCGCCATCGGCACGCCAAACATTTTGTACATCAGGAAGGGATGCTCTTTGCCGCTCACGCCCAGGATCACATCGTTGCTCGTCAAGCTGATTTCCACCATCACGTGTTTCGCGGCCATCTCTTTTAGCAGCGCGTGCGGATGATTTTCATACATCACGTCCACGCCATGTCCAATGCGTTCCGCATGAGCTTCCTCCACCGCCAGCCGCACATGGCAGCACAGCCCTTCGGAGGGCACCAATCCCGGCGCAATCTCCCCGGCGTGCAGGCTCACATGAATCTTTGGATACAGCCCGCGAAGGAATCCGACCATGCGCATGTGCAGCGCGTAGTCGTTCATCGCTGTGTACCCGTCCTCCGGCATCACCAGGTTGATGCCCACGAATCGCGCATCAGCCGAAGCCGTCTCAAAGCACAGCAGCGTTTGCGCGAACACCTGCTCCTTAGGAAAGCCGCGCAGTACCTGGCAAAGATAGCGGACCTGGAGGCTACACCCTGCGGCCGCATCTGCTTGCCCGCAGTGCTCTCGCTTCGCCCTCAGTTCTTCGGCTTGATCCAGGCCAGTCTTGGCGACGGCCACGTCGTCGCGCAATCCTCGCGCGAGCAATGCCTCGCGCAGTTGCCCAAAGTCCTCGCGCCAGCCAATTTCCTTGGCGATCGCCGCTGTATGGGTGAAGTCCGGCGTATGCATCAGCTCAAGGTATTGTTCATTTTGCGCCGCCGCGCGCGTCGTGACCTCGTCGACCCACTCACCGACGTGCCGGTGATCCGTCCCTCCGAATTTCGAAAACGTGTCGAAAAAGTGATCGTGCCCCGTCACGCCCGGCGACGGCACAAATCCCCGCATCGAAAACGCGTCCACCAGCGCGTCGTACAGTTTCTGATCTTTGAACGCCGCCTCCGCGGGAACCTTGCCCTCTCCACACGCCGCCTGCCCCGCTCCTCCGCCCACCGACGCTTGCAGTTTCGTAAACGCCGGCTTGGCAATCTCCACGCACAGATGGTCTTCTGCTCCCGCACGGATCCAAGATTCCGCGTAAACCGCCCCGCTCAGATGATTGTGCAGGTCTCCGCCCTTCGGCATGTTCAGCAGAAAGTGGCGAAGCTGCAGCGGATTTTCTCGCGCGGCTTTGAGGTTCGCTTCCGTGCGCTGCTCCAAACTTGCCGTGGTGCGCGCGGGACCCGCCGCTTTGGTCTGACCTAGTACAGGTACTGTGAGGAGCAGCGACAGAACAAATACACCGTACAATCCGCACAAGCGAAAGGTTCGTCGGAAACCGCTTTTTGAATCTTTCATCGAAAACTTCTCCCCGGAGGTCGCCGCGCGATAGCGCCGCCTGCGCAACATTCAGATTCTCGCGCCTGCAGGCTGTGATATAGAGTCTCATTCGCGCGCGCCACAGCATAGCAGGCCGATCTACCCGATCAAGAGGCACTGGATTTCATGAGCACGCTTAGGCTATTCGCTCGTATTTTGATCGTGGTCGCAATCTTTCCGTTCCAGCTTTTTGGTCAAGGCACATCTGCCGGCAAGCCAATCCCGGTCAAAGTAGTAATCGTCGCCATGTTCGAACGCGGCGCGGATACAGGCGACACGCCCGGCGAATACCAGCTCTGGGTCGAGCGTGAGCACTTGGATCAAATCATTCCTCTGCCCGCCGGCTATCACCACGTCTGCCTCAACAAAGACGGAGTCCTCGGCATTCTGACCGGCGTCGGAACCGCTAAAGCCGCAGCTTCCGTGATGGCCGTCGGCCTTGACCCGCGCTTCGATCTTTCGAAAGCCTACTGGCTCATTGCCGGAATCGGCGGCGGTGATCCCGCGGACGTGTCGCTAGGTTCGGCCGTCTGGGCCGATCATGTCCTCGACGGCGATCTCGCTTACGAAATCGACGCGCGCCAGATTCCCGAAAATTGGCCGACCGGCTACGTCCCGTTGCGCAAAGCCACTCCCTACGAAGAACCCAGGCGCACTGAACTGGAAGGCGAGCTCTACACTCTCAATCCCCGGCTCGTCGGCTGGGCGTTTCGCCTGACAAAAGACACTCGGCTTCCCGATTCGGATTCTCTGCGCGGCTCGCGGACCCGCTTCGCCGGATTCCCCAACGCGCTAAAGCCTCCGTTCGTCACTCGCGGCGACACGCTTTCTTCAAGCACCTTCTGGCACGGCTCTAGAATGGATGAATGGGCCAACGCCTGGACGCGCTACTACACCGGCGGAAAAGGGAACTACATGGTTGCAGCCATGGAAGACTCCGGCACCATGCAAGCCCTCACGTTCTTGAGCCAAGCCGGCCGCGTCGATCTTCAGCGCGTGCTTGTCCTGCGCACCGTGAGCAATTACGACCGCGAACCACCCGGCGCCGCCGTCGCCGACAGCCTGAAAGCTCTAGTCTCCGGCAATTACTCCGCTTATTTCCCGGCTCTCGAAGCCGCTCAAATCGTCGGCGACAAAGTCGTCCGCGACATTGTCGAACACTGGGCAGAGCGCGAATCTACGCTTCCGCATTGACGTCCCGCCGCGTCCGGCCTATAGTGGCGCACCTTTTTATTTCAAATGGAAAACCGTTTGCTCGACCGCGTCTTTCATCTCGAAGAAAACCAGACCACCATTCGCCGCGAGTTGCTCGCCGGCCTCACCACTTTCATGACCATGGCCTACGTGGTCGTCGTCAACCCGCGCATCCTCTCAGAGGCGGGTATGCCCGTCGAAGGCGTTCTCTTTGCCACTTGCATTTCTTCCGCGGTCGCCACGCTCATCATGGGACTGTGGGCCAACTATCCCATCGCCCTCGCTCCTGGCATGTCCCTCAACGCTTACTTCACCTACTCCATCGTCCTCGGCCGCGGCGTCCCCTGGCAAACGGCCCTCGGCGTCGTCTTTCTCTCCGGGCTCCTGTTTCTCCTCCTCACGCTCACCAAAGTGCGCGAACAAATCGTCAACGGCATCCCCGATTGCCTCAAATACGGCACCGCCGCCGGCATCGGCCTGTTCATCGCCTTCATCGGCCTGCGTAACGCGAAAATCATCGTCGCCAACTCCGCCACGTTTGTCGGGCTTGGCAAAACTTCCGATCCTCAAGTCCTTCTCGCCGCGGCTGGACTCCTTCTCATGCCATCTTGCTGTCGCGCCGCGTCGGCAGTGCCATTCTCCTGGGGATCGTCGTAATCACGCTCGCTGGAATTCCTTTCGGCCTCAGTCATTGCCCCGCGCATTTTTTCTCTTTGCCGCATCCCTCCGGCACATTCCTCAAGCTGGACCTCCGCTCCGCCACAAAACTTGGCTTTGGCGAACTCATCTTCGTCTTTTTCTTCGTCGATCTCTTCGACAATGTGGGCACACTCGTCGGCGTCTGCGAAGAAGGCGGCTTCCTCCGCAACGGAAAACTTCCCCGCGCCAGCCGCGCGTTGATCGCCGACGCCTTCGGCACCATGTTCGGCGCCCTCACCGGAACCTCGACCGTGACCAGCTACATTGAAAGCGCCGCCGGAGTCGCTGCTGGCGCCCGCACCGGACTCGGCAACGTCGTCATCGCTGCGCTCTTCCTCGTCGCCATGTTTTGCGCGCCGCTCGTCGCCGCCATTCCCGCCTACGCCACCGCTCCCGCGCTCATCCTCGACGGCGCGCTAATGTGCGGTGCGGTCGCCCGCGTCCGCTGGGACGACTTCAGCGAAGCCTTCCCCGCCTTCCTCACCCTCGTCGCCACGCCGCTCACCTTCAGCATTGCCACCGGCCTCAGCCTCGGCCTGCTCTCCTTCACCCTCGTCAAGCTCGGCACAGGCCGCCACCGCGAAATCAGCCCCCTCATCTGGGTCCTCTCTGTCCTATTTCTCCTCCGCTACGCCTTCCTCGGCTCCGAGTAGGTCGAACGAGTCTCCAGCTCCGACAAATTGTCCAGGTGCCTGGTAGTTGGTCCTTCGCAAGACCGATCTTGTACCCTCGAAGCTCATCTTTATGGGCCGCTCTAAAAGACCTGAAGAAGGAGTATCCAGTCTCCCGCGCCTGCTGAGTTTTTCCCCGGAGTCTTGAAGCTCTTCGTCCCGGTGTTGGGGAAAGGACTCTCGCTCACTTCCAGGTAGTTTCCAGATGTTGGGTCAAACCACTGCGCCCGAGCGGAATCCCTTAGCGCGCTCATATCCACGGTGATGCTGGAGGGACGCGTCCCCAGCGGAATGTAAGCCAAGAGCACCTTGCCGTCGCTCGTTGCCGCGGCAGTGACGTAGTCAGGCTGTCCGAAGGTACCGCCACCCCCCGTCACAAGCTTCTTCATTCCGAAGAAAAAACCGGAAATCCGGAGCGCGACAAGGCCTGCTTATGCCGACAGTTTGGCCAACGTCTCCGCCAGCACTAGCGCCCCGCGCGCGATATCGTCCGGCACCGCGTATTCATCCGGCCGATGGCTGTGACCACTCCGGCAAGGAATAAAAAGCATCCCTGTCGGAGCGATCCGCGAAACAAAAAGCGAATCGTGGTAAGCCCGGCTGACCATTTCGAGAAATCGGAATCCATGTTGGCGGCAGGAATCGGCGAGTGCCGTCCGCACCTCAGGAGCGCAATCCGCCGGCGCATCCGCATTCACCAGTTCCAACTGAATCGAGACTTGGCGTTTCGCGGCAATCTCTTGCGATGCGCGCTCAATCGCTTGCATCGCGCCATCGCGCCGCGCCAAATCCGTATCGCGAATGTCGAGCGTTATGCGCACACGGCTCGGAATACTATTCACCGCGCTGGGAAAAACATCGCAGACCCCGACCGTGGCCACGGTATCAACCGCTCCGCTCGACCGCGCCGCGTTTTCGCTTGCCAGAATCAGTTGCGCGGCCGCGCAAAGCGCGTCTTTGCGGTCCGGCATCAGCACTCCGCCGGAGTGCCCGCCCGCGCCGTCGATCGAAATGCGAAAACTCGCCGGCGCCGCGATGCTCTTTACGATTCCCACGGATGTTTTCGCGCGCTCCAGCAGCGGCCCTTGCTCGATGTGCAACTCAACGAACGCCTTGTAATAACTTCTCGGGAGTTTCACATCCTGAAGATTTCCGTCGAAGCCCGCTTTTCTGCGAGCTTCATCCACGGTTTCGCCGTCGCGATCCTTCAACTTCGCCGCGGCCTCCGCGGACAGCGTTCCCGAAAGCAACCGGCTCCCTAGGCACCCGATCCCAAATCGCGTTGGCTCTTCCGTCGCAAACACCAGTAGTTCAATCGAATTCTTGGGCCGGAATCCGCTCCTCTGCAGCGCGCGAATTGCTTCGAGTCCGCCAAGCACTCCCACGACGCCGTCGTATTTGCCGGCGTTGGGAATCGCGTCAATGTGCGATCCTGTGCCAACGGCAGGAGCCGCTGGATCAGCGCCGTTCCATCGCGCAAAAATATTTCCAATCGCGTCCTGTCTCACCGTGAGCCCGGCTTCTTCGCAAAGCGAAATCATCCGCGCCCGCGCTTTCAAATCCGTGGGAGTAAAAACAATTCGCGTGACAGCAGGCGGCTCCGCATCTGAAATGGCGGCCAGCGTTTCAATTTCCGCGTTCAGTCCCCGCTGATCGATTTCCAATTTCATTTTTTCTGCTCGCCGAGCGGATGCCGGTTCCAGTTCTTGTAAATGAGGTATTTGGCGGGAACTTTTCCGATAGCGCCGAACCATTGCGGGCACCACGGCCCCATCCAGATAAAATCGCCCGCCTGGACCGGATACCACGAATCGCCCAGCCGGTAGATGCCGCCGCCTTCCAGCATGATGAGTCCGTGTTCCATCACGTGCATTTCCATTATATTCAGCGCAGCACCGGGCTGATAAACCATGGTGTTTACCGCAAAATCAAATTGCGGTTCGTCAGGAAGCAAGCACTTGACCTGCAAATCGGAATCGCCATCGAGCGCATGCGCAGAAATCGCATTTTCGTTGGAGACCAGAAGGTGCGGCGGCTCGATTTTTGCATTTCTCTCGTACTGCTTTTCAACAACGGCAACTCGGCTTTTCTCTTTAGCGGCAACACGGTGAGAAAATCCTTCGGGCAAATACGCATAGCCGCGCGCTCCCAGTTCGTGCCTCTCGCCCTTGGCCTCTAGCGCTACCGCGCCATCCATAACGTAAATAAATCGCTGCGCGGCAGTATTTCCCAATTCGCCCTTCGGTTCAAACTCCGCGGTGTATTCAGTGAACGCCGCGCCCAGCGCCGGTCCGATGTGCACGATTGCGGAAGCATTCTTCATCCCGGGCAAAGCAGTACGCACAAAAGTGTCGGGCGTCTGCAAAATGTGATTGCGCTGATGCGAACTCCGCGTCTGACCGAGATTATGCACGGCACCTCCTTCCCAGAAACTCCTGCGAAGCCGCAAGCTGCATCAGCAAATGCTGTCCGCACTCCAGCGCTTTCGCGACGTCGTCCAGATGCACTGATTCCGCCGGGTCGTGGCTGATGCCTCCGGGCGTCCTCAAAAAAACCATCGCTGGCGGAACTTTTTCCGCAAGGATCATGGCATCGTGTCCCGCGCCGCTCGCCATGCGATGAGGCGCGCAGCCGGATTTTTGAATCGCGTGCTCGATCTGCTCCGTCAAGAATGGATCCATCGCCACGGCATTCTGCGCGAGCAGCGTTCGCCACTTTATGGTCATTCCGCGCCGCGCCGCAATCGACTCCGCTTGCCGGATCAACTCATCCAGCGCTTCCGTTCGCGCGCGATCCGAAGCGTGGCGAATATCCAGGGTCGCCCGCGCCTCTCCGGCAATCACATTCGTCGCGCCGGGCTTTGCTTCCACGAATCCAACCGTCGCCACCAAATCGGCTGTGCGCCGCGCCAGATTTTCGGCCGCGACAATCCACTCCGCAGCCCCGGCCAGCGCATCGCGCCGCAGATTCATCGGCGTAGTGCCGGCGTGATTTGTCTGTCCTGAAAACGTGAACTCCAATCTGTTCTGCCCAACGATCGCTTCCACGACTCCGAGTGGCCGCCCCAAATTTTCCAGCACCGGCCCCTGTTCAATATGAAATTCGACGTAACCCAAAACGTCATCACGCAGCGCCGCTTTGGAGATTTCGTTCAGGTTCAATCCAAAATCCTGAATTGCTTTGCGGACGGAAATCCCTCGTTCATCCTTGCGCCCGAGAAGTTCTTCATCCACGCGGCCCACCAGCGCCCTGCTTCCGATAAACGGAACTCCAAACCGCACTCCCTCTTCCTCAGAAAATCCAACGACCTCAATCGCAAACGGCAGCTTCGATCCGCGCAAAGATTCCACTAGCGCGACCGCCAGCACCACTCCCAAAATTCCGTCGAAAGCTCCCGCATTCGGAACTGTGTCCAGATGTGACCCAATGAAAATCCGCGGAGCTGGCGGAGAAGTTCCCGCATAAAATCCCCGCAAATTTCCAACCGCATCCACCGACACAGTCATGCCCAGAGTTTTCATCCAGGAAGAAACTTCCCAGTGGCAATCCCTCATCGGCGCCGACAAAAAAGTCCGCCGCGTGCCAGCGGCGTCTTCTGAAAATGACGCCAGCTTCTGGCACCGCGCAATCACGTCTTCCGCGAGTTTTGCAAAGCTACTGCTCGTCAGCACTGAATTTCACTTTCGCCGACAGCGCAAAATTTGACTGACTCAAAACTCCCGGATTAGTTTCGCTGCAATCCATCCTGTCACAATCAGGGCCAACATGATTTCCCACCCAAATTTGTTCCCATAAGTGGCGACCGGAAAATGATTGCTCAGCATCAGAAAGACAGCCGGCACGGCCAGGAACGTGTTGTGCTTCGAACGCAACTTTGCTTGCGCGCCGAGCGACGCATCGAACTTTTCGCCTGCTGCCGCAGCCGCGAGCATTCTGCGCTGCGCTGGGAGAATGCAGGACCACACATTCGCCATCATGATGGTACCGAAGATCGCTCCCACATGAATGTAAGCAGCGCGCCCGCTGAGCAAGTGCATTAATCCCCAAGCCGCTGCGGCCGTCATCATCAGAGCAAATGCCGCGAACGCTTTCGGCGATTTTCCCAGCGACCGCACCGCCTGATCGTAGATGATCCAGCCGCCGACCATGGAGCCGACTCCGATCGCAACGCCGGCGCGCTTCGAAATGTCCGCAACGTCCGGATCGATGAGGCCATCGCCCATGTAATACACGAGAATGAGAAGGATCACGCCGAACAGCCACGTCGCGAACGCTTCCCAGCGAAACCAGCGCACCTGCTCTGGCGCAACGCCCAGCGATTTTTGTTTTTCGACGGAGTAAAAGCCTCCGCTGTGTACCATCCACACTGCCGGAGCGGTTCCTTCTGCTGCCGGTTTTTTTTCGAGTTTTGCGAACTGACCGTCGAGCCACGTGAAGTAATAAGTTTGTCCGACCCACATAATTGCCGCGAAAACGTGAATCCACCGCACACTGAGGTTCAGCCATTCGCGGATGGAAGAATCCATTTCAGCTTCCCCGGTACGTCGTGTAGCCGTTGGGACTCAGGAGCAACGGAATATGAAAATGGTTTTCACCGTTTCGCACGCGAAACAGAACCTCAACCGCGGGATACAAACCATCCACGCCGCATGCTGTGAAATAATTCGTGGTGTCAAACGACAAACGGTAGGTTCCCGCAGCAAGATTCGCACCTTCCGGCAGCAATTCGCTGCATCGGCCGTGTTCATCCGTCCGCGCGGAACTCAGAGTGGTCCAGTTACCCGAGGAATTTTGCCGCTGCAGACGCACCGGCACGCCTGCTGCAGGTTTTCCCGCAGCGGTATCAAGCACGTGCGTAGAGATTCGGCTCATCCCGCGATCCATTTGTTCAGACGGATATTCATGATTTGACGCTGCTCCTCGGCTGCTTGCTGCAGTTCCCTAGCTTCATCATTGTGCAACCGGCGGCGCAGAATCTCCAAGATTTCACTGGCGGATTTTCCCGTTGCGCAAACAATAAAAATACGGCCGAACTTTTGCTCGTATTCGCGATTGCCCCATTTCAGCGCCAATTTCATGGCTTCATCGGCGGATGCAGCCTGCCGTTGTTCTTGCTCGGACCAAACCGAAGATTGTGGCGCGGCAGTTTTTTCTGCGTGCGATTCGCCGATTCGCGGATGGCTCCGGAAGGCCTCGAGCCAGCCGGATTCTCCAAGCCCTTGCCAAATCGCATCCGAAGTTTCGATCAATGAAACTTCATCGTGGATCGGCCGTTTCGAGGCCATGCTCGCCGCCCATGTTTCCGAGCCGCAGCACGCAAGAATCTCTCGCGCAGCTTCTTCGCGCGGCAAGCTGTTCCAACGAGCGAGCACTCCGCTCATGGGTTCGCTCCTTCAACTGCAAGCCTCGTGAGAGACTCGGCGACCAGATTGCTCGCCACTGCGGATCGATATCGAGCGGTGGAACGGATATCGTCGATGGGCCGAATTTCCTTCATCACGCTTTTTCTTGCGGCAGCGATCAACGACGGCCCAATCTCTTGTCCGTTGAGCATTTGCTCTGTTTCATGCAAGCGGAGTGGAACAGGCGCAACGCTTCCCAGTGCCAGACGCACCTCCCGAATCTTGCCATTCGCGATTTGGCCCAAAGCAGCAAGACAAACTTTGGAAATGGCCTGTGCGTTGCGGGCTCCGACCTTCCGCGCATGCGATAAATATGCAGAGAATTGGCGCGGCAACGAAATATTCACGATCAACTCATCGGGAGCCAGGACCGTCTGCTTATAGCCGGTGTGAAAAGTTCGATAGGCCGTGCGTCGCTCTCCCCGCACGGAAATCAGCGTCAATTCCGCATCGTAGACCAGCAGCGCGGGAAGGGAATCGCCAGCAGGCGAAGCGTTCGCGATGTTCCCCCCCAATGTTCCGCGATTCTGATTGGCAATTCCGCCGGTCCAGGATGCGGCGGTGGCCAGCAGCGGAAATTCCCGCGATACAATTTCATGCCGGCGCAGCGCCGTGTACGTGCACGCCGCGCCGATGCGGATTCTATCCGGAAAGACTTCGATTTGACGAAGCTCGGGAATATTCCAGATGTCGATCAGATTTCGATTCGGCAGCTTTCCGGCCGAATACAAAACCATCACATCGGTTCCGCCGGCAATGGGCAACCATTGAGCCGGTTCGGCGGCCAGAAGGGAAAGAGCGCCCTGCAGGTTGCCCGGCGAAACGAGTCTGTATTCGGCCGGATCGGATCTCATTGGGCAGCTCTTCGCCGCGCCGCCTTCGCCACCGCTTCGAAAATCTGCATGTAGCCGGTGCAGCGGCAAAGATTTCCCGCGAGCCCTTCACGAATGTCTGTCAATGCGGGCTCCGGGTTTTTCTCGAGCAGATGCACGGCGGCAAGAATCATCCCCGGCGTGCAGATGCCGCACTGCGCGCCCCCACATTCGAGGAACGATTCCTGCAAAGGTTTCATCAGCGCGTGAGCCGCCATTCCTTCGATGGTAACGATGTGCGCGGTGTTCGCTTGCGCGACGGGTATGAGACAACTGTTCACCAGCATGCCGTCCAGCAGGACGGAACACGAGCCGCATTCGCCCTCGCCGCATCCTTCTTTTACGCCCGTCAATCCCAGGTCGTTTCGCAGCACGTCCAGCAGTCTTTCCATGGGATGGGCGAGCAACTTCTTTGTGCCGCCGTTGACGGTGAACGAAAGCTCGTACTTCGCGCTTGCCACCGGCAAGGGACTCATACCGCCCCTCGTGCCTTCGGGGAAACAACCTGCTGGCTGGATTCAGGCCGTAGAGCTTCAAAGAGATCTTCGGGCAGCAGCGGAATGGAGCAGAAGCAAACTCCAGTTGCGTCTTCCACGGCGTTGACGATCGCCGGCGCGGGTCCATCCATCGGCAGTTCACCAATGCCCTTTGCGCCGTGCGCGCCGTGAACGTTGCCATGCTCTTCAAAAAACACGCGGATCGGCGGCAGGTCCACGGAAGAGGGCATGATGTAATTTGTCATCTGATTGTTGATCATGCGGCCGTTTTGCCAGACCACTTTTTCATAGAGAGCGAAGCCGATGGCTTGTGCGACTCCGCCCATAATCTGTCCTTCGGCCAGCACTGGATGAAGAACCTTGCCGACCTCCTGGAGCGCGACAAAGTCATCCACGGTCACGCTAAAAGTTGTCAAATCTACCGTGACTTCTGCAACGTAGACGGCCCAGGCAAACGCCGCGTAGGCTTCGCCGCGATATTTTTCATCGTCCCAAAAAACATCGGCCGGCGCTTTATACCGCGCATAAGATTTCAGCGCCCCGCGCGCGGCGATGTATTCCTCGCATGCAGAACGAAATTGTTCAGGAGTGTAACCGTTACGCAGTAGCCCGGTTTTCACGAGCGTTTCCTTGATGCCCGTGGCGGCTGACTGAAGCAGTTTTCCGACAATCATCGCTGTGCGCGAAGCCACGGTCGGGCCGCTGTTTGGCACTACGGTCGTGTCTGGTTGCGCGATCGCGACGCTCTCATAAGAAAGCCCTAGCGCCTCCGCCGCAATTTGGCAGAGCACGGTATTGGTTCCTTGACCAAATTCCGCGCTGGACACCAACACGCGCACAGTTCCGTCTGCGCCCGCCTCGGCGCCGACAAGGGAATTCAGGTAGCGTTCGCCGGAGCCAGTAAATCCCGCGCCGTGCAAAAAAGAGGCAATTCCGATTCCTTTTTTTCGCATCCCAGCTTTATTTTCTTCCGCAAAACGCTTTTTCTTGGCGGCATAGTCAGAAAGTTCCAGCGCGCGATTGAGCAAACGGTCCAAATCAATATTCTCCTTAATGGTTTGTTCCGTCGTCGTCGTTTGGCCGGACTTCAGGAAATTCCGCCGGCGAATTTCGACCGGAGAGATCCCCACGACCTGGGCGATGCGATCCATGTGGCGCTCCATCGCAAAAAGGCTCTGTGGAGCGCCGAATCCACGAAAAGCTCCGTGCGGCGGAGTGTTTGTAGCCACGGCCTTGCTTCGAATGCGCACGTGCGGCCAGCAATAAGGACCGCCAGCGTGAATCGTGCCACGCGAAAGGACCACAGAAGAGAGCGTCGCGTAAGCGCCGCCATCGATGGTGAACTCAATCTCGCCGCCGAGAATTTTCCCGTCTTTGCTAACCGCAGTACGATGGCGGGTGCGGGAGGGATGCCGCTTGGTCGTTGCGGCCATGTCTTCCATGCGGTCGTAGACAATTTTCACGGGGCGGCCGGATTTCATTGCCAGCAGCCCAGCGTGCCCCGCGATCATGGACGGGTATTCTTCTTTTCCGCCAAACGCTCCGCCAGTCTCCATTTGCACGACGCGCACTTTTTCTTCGGGCAGCGCGAAAAGAGCCATCAGCGCCTTGTGCACGTAGTACGGGCACTGCAGGGAACCCCAAACGGTGACGCCATTTTGCGGGTCGAACGCCGCGATAACACCATTGTTTTCAATATAGAGCTGTTCCTGCGCGCCAGTGAAATACTCGCCCTCGACGATGTGCGCCGCTTCTTTCCAAATGCTATCCGCGTCACCTTTTTCCACGAGAAAATTCTTAAACGTATTGTCGGTGCCCCAGATGATCGTCGATTTGTTCTCACTCTCTTCGATGGAATGAATTGCGGGCAGCGCCCGATACTCGACGGAAACGGCTTCAACCGCTTTTCGCAGCTTGTGGCGATCGGCATGGGCCAGAAGCAAAATGGGTTCCTCGTAGTGATTCACGGTTTCGGCGGCGAGGCAAGGCTGGTCGTCCAGAATAAGCGCAATGCAGTTCTTTCCCGGAATGTCTTTGGCGGTGACAACAACGTATTCGTTCCAGTGAACGCGCGAGCCAAAATTGATTTTTTTGATTTTCCCGCGCGCAATGGTGCTGCGCACGGTGGTACCGTGAAGCATGCCGGGCAGAACCATGTCGTCGACGTAGCGTGCCGCTCCCGTGACTTTGTCCCAGCCTTCCTTGCGTGGAACCGAAGCCCCGACGATGTGACGGACGGGCATAAATTATTTGCTGGCGATATTCTGTATGAAATGGCGAGAGTTTCAAATCTCTATTTGGAGCTTCTATGCGCCTGTGGCTGGTGGAATTCACGGCCTTTTGGGTCTCCTGGAAATTGGCCATCGCTGAATATGCAATTCCCGCACAGGTAAGTTGCTTTGACAACACCGCGAAGCTTTTCACCGAGATACGGTGAAACGAGGTGACGGTAGTGAAGATGGTTCTCTGTCGCAGTGAATTCCGGTTCCGGTTCAAACACAAGGAGGTCGGCATCAAAACCTTTGGCGATGCGGCCTTTGCGCAAAGCACATCCAGCAAGCCGCGCTGGGCCCTCGGCCATCCATCGCGCGATGTCCGTTAGGGTGAATCCACGGGCACTGGCCTCCGTCCACATGACGGGCAGTGCCAGAGAGAGACCGGCGATTCCTCCCCACGCTGTTTTGAAGTTTCCTTCGCTGAGTCGCTTCATTTCTGGCGGACAGGGAGAATGATCCGTCGCCACGAGATCAATCACTCCCTCTCGAAGACCTTCCCAAAGTTTTTCGCGATTCTCGCTGCTGCGGATGGGCGGCGCGCACTTGAATAGCATTTGTCCGTCTGGGATCTTGTCGGAAGAAAAATGCAAATAGTGCGGACAGGTTTCAACACTTACGGGCAAGCTTTCTGATTTTGCAGCGCGCAACATGTCCAGCGCTTCGCTCGTCGCTAGATGCACGATGTGGAGGGGGAAATGAAACTCGCGGCAGAGCGAGAGCATTAGCCGAATCGCGGATTGCTCCGCTTCATCGGGCCGCGAATGCAGATACGTCTCGTACTTGCTCCAATCCGCAGCCGCCAATCGGCGTGTTGCTGCGTCCACTGGCTCGGGCAACTCGGCATGTACGAGGAGCGGCAAGCTGGTCCGCGCGACATGCGGCAGCGCCGCGCGGAGCTCCTGCTCGTTGACCATGGTGAAGCCGTCGATGCCGGGATGAATGAGGAAGCACTTGAATCCTGGCACGCCTGCGGCGGCGAGCCCTTCAATGTGCTCCTGGTTGTCGCTCACCACACCGCCCCAGGCCATCCAGTCCACGCAGCACTGACCGCTTGCGGCATTGCGCTTTGCTTCGAGTGCAGCCACGGTGGTCGTCGGCGGCAAGCAATTGAGCGGCATATCTACAAGCAGCGTGTATCCGCCAGCCGCAGCGGCGCGCGTTGCCGTACGGAATCCTTCCCATTCCGTGCGTCCGGGTTCGTTAATGTGTACGTGAGAGTCCACCAGGCCGGGCAGAATGGCGGCGTCTCCAAAGTCCTGCACGGAAATTTGCGCGGGCAGTTGGCGAGGCGAAACAACATCGAGGATTCGGCCGTCTTCGACGAGCACAGCCGCCGGTTTGATTCCTTGCGGCGTCACTACTCGTCGTGACAGAAAAGCTTTGGGGCTCATGTTTGGACTCTGCAACACTCGCAGGCGCCATGCGCAGCAGAAGGGTACCGCAACTATCTTCTACTACCCAAGCGCTCGCCGCTTCCTTGGTTCGCTGCAAATTTTCAACCTGAGCGGAAAGTAAGTCTGTGATAATAGCGGTCGTTGAAAACACCCCTGCAAATTCTGGACGGATTCAAGGCGCGCTTTGGGACGGCCGCGAGCGTTTACCGGGCGCCGGGCCGCGTGAATCTGATCGGCGAACACACTGACTATAACGACGGATTGGTGCTACCGGCGGCGATTGAATTCTATTGCTGGGCGGCTGCTGCCCCGCGCGGTGACGGCAAGCTGGTCATTTATTCCGAGAATTTCAATGAAACGGTCGAAGCGAGCCTCGATTCGTTGTCACCTTTGGCAAAGAAGCACTGGGCCAACTATCCTCTGGGTGTGGCATGGGCGCTCCGTCGAGCCGGGAAGCCGATTAGCGGAGCAAATATCTATATCACCGGCGAAGTACCGCTGGGGGCCGGATTGAGTTCTTCAGCCGGCGTCGAAGTCTCCGTTGCTCTTGCGTTGCTTCAGCAGAGCGGTGACGCGGAGGACCGCTCGGAACTGGCGCAACTATGTCAAAAGGCGGAAAACGAATTCGTGGGTGCGCACGTTGGAATCATGGACCAGTTTATTTCGTGCTTCGGCCGAGCCTCGTACGCGCTTTTGCTGGATTGCCGTTCGTTGAAGCATGAATTCGTCAAACTTCCGGCGGACGTACAATTGGTAATTTGCAATACGATGGTCAGGCACGAACTGGCTTCCGGCGAATACAATGCACGCCGCGCAGAATGCGAAGAGGGCGTTCGAGTCTTACGCATCGTTCTCCCGGAGATTCGAGCCCTTCGTGACGTCACACTTTCTCAGTTAGAAGATCATCGCCAGAACCTTGCGCCGAACGTGTTTGCGCGATGCCGCCACGTCATTACGGAAAACGCGCGCGTAAAGAGAGCCGTTGAAGCGTTTCGCAAAGGAGACACCGCAGCCCTGGGACCTTTGCTAAGGGATTCGCATCGCAGTCTCCGTGACGATTATGAAGTCAGTTGCAGAGAACTCGATCTCATGGTGGAAATTGCCACGGCGCAACCCGGCTTGATCGGCGCGCGGATGACCGGCGGAGGATTTGGAGGCTGTACCATCAATTTGGTAGAGTTTGCGGCGGTGAGCAATTTCGGGCACAACGTGGCCGCGGCGTATTCCTCCAAGACTGGTCTGACTCCGAAGATTTACGTTTCTCCGGCGTCCGACGGCGCGCAACAAGTCATCCTCGAAGAGAATAAGCCTGTCACATGAGAGGAATTAACGGAGAAGGGAACCGCAGCGACTTGGCAGGATTGACCAGCGTTCGACCTTGCCTATGAGTTTCGACGAGCTAAATCGAATTCCACACCGGCGGTTCAATCCTCTTCTGCGGGAGTGGGTGCTCGTCTCACCGCATCGCATGGAGCGGCCATGGCAGGGGAAGGTGGAAAAGCTTGCAAGACCTCCTGCGGTCTCATTCGATCCCAAGTGCAATTTGTGCCCGGGCAATAAGCGTGCGGGAGGAGCGCAGACGCCACGTTATGCGGAAACGTATGTTTTTGACAACGATTACCCGGCGATGTTGCCGGAGGTGACGGCTCTGCAATTTGATTCCGGCGGGTTGCTGGTGGGAAGAGCGGAGCAGGGAATCTGCCGCGTGATGTGCTTTTCTCCGCGCCACGATCTCACGGTTCCGCGAATGAGCGTCGCGGAATTGCGCAGAGTCGTGAACGCCTGGGTGGAACAGTACTGCGCGCTTGGGCAGATTCCCTGGATTAACCACGTGCAGATTTTCGAAAACCGTGGCGAGATGATGGGCGCGAGCAATCCTCATCCGCATTGCCAAATTTGGGCGAACGCTTCGCTGCCAAACCTTCCGACTCGGGAGCTGGTGTCTCTCAGAGAGTACCGCGCTGAAAAACATTCTTGCCTGCTGTGCGATTACTTGAATTTGGAGCTGCAATTGAATGTGCGCGTCGTTTGCCAGAACCAGGCCTTTGCCGTCATTGTGCCGTTCTGGGCAGTTTGGCCGTTCGAGTCGCTGGTGTTGAGCAAGCGCCACCTGGCTTCCATCGATCAACTCAGCGAAGAAGAGCGCGATCTCCTCGGCGACATCCTGCGGCGCATCACTATTCGCTACGACAATTTGTTTGAGACGGCGTTCCCGTACTCCATGGGATTCCACCAGAGGCCGACCGACGGCGGCGCTTACGATGAGTGGCACCTGCACGCGCACTACTTTCCGCCGCTGCTGCGCTCCGCTACGATTCAAAAATTCATGGTGGGCTACGAACTTCTGGGGTCTCCGCAGCGCGACGTTACGCCGGAGTGCGCGGCGGCGCAGCTTGCGGAAGCAGGGGAGGTTCACTATTTGGATCGCGCAACGGAACGGGACGACGGCTAGCTTCCGATGCTCGGGGAGCCGCGAAAATAGGGCATTGTAAGCGATTGTGCTTGGCACCCCGCTTCGCGGCGTGATAACGTTCCGCGCTGCCACCCGCGAGGGCGGCCTTTTCTAGGCTTTTTGACGAACTGATGCTGCTCCCTGAACTTCGCAAAGCGGTGCTGGAAGCAAACCTTGAGCTGGTGCGTAAGGGCCTGGTCCTTTACACCTTTGGAAATGCCAGCGGCATTTCTCGGCAGAAGTCGCTGGTCGTGATCAAGCCAAGCGGCGTACCTTACGAGCGGTTGAGGCTGGCAGATTTAGTGGTCACCGATTTGCATGGGAAAATTGTTGAGGGCAAGTTGCGGCCATCGTCGGATTTGCCTACCCATCTCGTTCTGTACAAGTCTTTTCCTGCTATCGGCGGCATCAGCCATACTCATTCGGAATATGCGACGGCTTGGGCTCAGGCGCGGCGGCCTATCCCCTGCCTGGGAACGACGCACGCCGATTACTTTCACGGACCGGTGCCTGTCACCCGGGAAATGAGTGACTCGGAGATTGCCTCAAAGTATGAAGAAAACACGGGACACGCCATCGTGCGGGCATTTGAAGGAGTGGACCCTTCCGCGATTCCCGCCGTGCTGGTAGCCAATCACGGAGCGTTTGCCTGGGGCGTCGATCCCGCAACTTCGGCGCACAACGCCGTTATTCTGGAATCCGTCGCACGCATGGCGTACTTTACTCTCGGCATCAATCAGCAAGCAACTGCGATTGGGCGCTTTCTTCACGACCAGCACTACCTGAGGAAACATGGAAAGGCCGCCTCCTACGGGCAGCCCAAGGAGAAGAAATGATCGCCATGATGGCGTCGACTGCGCAGACCACACTTGTGCATCTTTCCGCGGTGGATCTGGCCATTATCGCTTTCTATTTTGCCCTGGTGCTGGGCATCGGTTTCTATTTGAAGCGCTTCGCCAAGACCGGCGAAGACTTCTTTTTGGCCGGCCGCGAGATGACGGCTTGGGTGGCCGGACTGGCATTTGTGTCGGCCAACCTTGGTTCGTTGGAGCTTCTGGGCTGGGCAGGTTCCGCCTATCAATACGGCATCCTCGCCGTGCACTGGTATTGGATTGGCGCGATTCCTGCCATGGTGTTTCTGGGCATCGTCATGATGCCTTTTTATTACATTTCAAAGACGCATTCCGTGCCTGGGTATCTCAAACTGCGCTACGGTTCCGCGGCGAGTGCGCTGAGTGCGGTCACCTTCGCGATCATGACCATCCTGATGTCGGGCGTGAACATGTACGCCATGGCCGTGGTGATGAAAGTGGTCCTCGGCTGGGACATCAACTTCAGTATCTGGGTGTCCTCGTTGACGGTGGGCATTTACGTGGCGGCCGGCGGACTGTTTTCCGCCATCTTCAACGAAGTGCTGCAATTTTTCCTGATTTGGTTTGGCGCGCTGCTCATTCCCATTCTTGGCTTGATCGAGACGGGTGGATGGAAAGGCATGGTCACGCGAATCCAGCAGAATTTCCCGGGCCAGGATTTCACTCACGCGTGGAGCACACTAGGGCGCTTTCAGGACAATCCGATGGGCATGCACTGGACCGGCATCGTGTTCGGCCTCGGCGCCGTGCAGGCGATGGGCTATTGGACTACGGACTTCCTTGTGGTGCAGCGCGTGCTTTCGGCGAAGGACATCCGCTCGGCCAAGATGGCGCCGATCATTGGTTCGTTTTTCAAGATGGCTGTGCCTTTGATTGTGATTCTCCCGGGGTTACTGGGGCTAGCCGTTCTGCCGATGCACCTGGTTCCGGCGAGCAGCTTGCAGCCCGGGCAATACAGTTACAACGAGGTGCTGCCGCTGATGCTCGCCCGCTACTGCGGGCCCGGCTTGCTGGGGCTTGGCATCACCGCATTGGTCGCCGGCTTCATGGCGGGCATGGCTGGCAACGTGAGCGCCTTTGCAACGGTATGGACGTACGACATCTACCGTCCATTTCTGCGCAAGAATGCGCCCGATCAGCATTACGTTTCCATGGGACGGTGGTGCACACTGATCGGCTTGTTTGTGAGCATCGGGACGGCCTACCTGGCGATGGGCTTTGCCAGCATCATGGATTACGTGCAGGCGCTGTTCGGTTTCTTCATCGCACCGCTCTTCGGCACGGTGTTGCTCGGGATGCTTTGGAAGCGCGTAAGCCGTGCCGCAGGGTTCTGGGGGCTGCTGGCAGGAACGCTTTCTTCCGTCACCATGTTTACGTTGATGAAATTGGATCATCGCTGGGTGCGCGTATTCGCTTTGTCTCCGCACGCTCAGGGACTCGCGCAAGACATGTACCAGGCGTTGTGGTCCTGTGTCACTTGCGTACTGGTCACCGTGCTGGTGACCCTGGTGACCAAGCCGCGGCCCGATGAAGAACTGAAGGGCCTTGTTTATGCGCTGACCGAAGTTGCGCACGAAGAGCACACGAGTTTTCTGCATCGGCCGCTTTTTTGGGGAATTGCAGCGCTCGCGGTTTTGCTGGTTCTTCAAATCATTTTCTGGTGAGGCGAGATGAGCGAAAAACACCAAATCATTCCGGTTTGGTTCTTTGTGGGGGTACTCTTGCTGGTGTATGGGTTGCTGATTCTTGCCAGCGGGCTGGCGGAGTGGTCGCATCCGCCCAACACGGTATTAGCCGAGCTGCACGCTCCGGTATGGTGGGGAGGCTTGTTGTTCGTCCTGGGGCTGATTTATTGCGTCAAGTTTTCCCCCAAGCGCAAGGCCTAGGAATTCCGGCTGCTGGTTGACGAGCTAGCGCAAAGGACATCATCGGAGAGCGTGCATGGCGGTTGTTGCCGGAGTGGATTTTGGAACATTGAGCGTTCGCGTTTCCGTCGTGGACAGCGAACGCGGGCTGCTCGCTTCGGCCAACGCTGAATATCCGCTGCACCGCAAACGCGAGGATCCCGAATACGCCACGCAAACCCACGAAGATCATATGCGGGCGCTCGCGGCTGCTACTCGAGAAGCCGTCCAGAAATCCGGCGTTCCGGCCGACCAGATTCTCGCCCTCGCGCTCGATACCACTGGCTCTTCGGTCATTCCCGTCGGCAAGAATCTTCAGCCACTCGATGACTATTATTTATGGTGCGATCATCGCGCCAAAGCGGAAGCTGCGGAAATCACCGCAGCCGCGCACCGCGAGAAACTCGTCGCGATCGAGTGGTGTGGCGGCGTCTATTCCTCGGAGTGGGGCTTCTCGAAACTCCTCCACTGGCTTCGGCACAATCCCGCGAAGCGTGCGGAATTTGTTTCCGCGTTCGAACACTGCGACATGGTGGCCGCAACGCTCTGCGGCATCACCGATGCGAAGGAAGTAAAGCGTAGCGTCTGCGCCATGGGCCACAAGTGGATGTGGAACGCCTCGCTCGGTGGCCTGCCACCGGAGGAATTCCTCGTCAAAGTGGATGCGCTTTTCGCAGGCGTTCGAGAAAAAATCGATGGTGAATTCGTTTCTTCCGATCACCTCGCTGGCAGGCTCTCGGCCCATTGGGCGGAACAACTCGGTTTGAAGGCTGGTATCCCCATTCCTGTGGGCGCGTTCGACGCGCATTGGGATGCCATCGGGGCCGGTTGCCGTAGCGAAGATATCGTTAACGTTGTTGGAACCTCGACCTGCATCATCGGGATTACTCCCTCGATCCGTTTAGTTCCCGGTGTGTGCGGCGTTGTCCAAGGCAGCGTGCACCCGCAGCGAACCGGTATCGAAGCCGGTCTCTCCGCCGTCGGCGATATTTTCCAATCGATTGCCACGCGTGCCGGAACCGATGTGCCGACTCTCTGCCGTGGACTGGAAAATTATCGGGCCGGACAAACCGGACTTCTCCGCATCACCTGGGACAATGGCGATCGCACCGTGCTTGTAAATCCTAGCTTGCGCGGTATTACTTTCGGCTGGAATTTGCAGACAACTCCACAGGACGAATTGTTCGCCGCCATCGAAGGCACCGCGTTGCACACGCGAGTCATCCTCGATCGCATGGAAGAACACCGCGTCATCGTCCGGCGCGTCATCAACGCCGGCGGCATCCCTCAGAAAAACGACGTGCTAAATCAAGTTTATGCCAACGTGCTGGGCAGGCCCCTGCTCGTTCCCGCGGGCAACGTGGTTAGCCTTGGTTCGGCCATTTTTGCTTTTCTTGCTGCCGGCGTTTTCAAGAGCGTCGAGGAAGCGCAAGACAAAATCTGCCCTCAGTACAAAGTGTTTCAACCGCAGGTTTCGGCGAAGGCCGTTTATGACAGGCTCTACGCGTTCTACAGCAAAATTTATTTTGCTTTCGGCCAGCCGCAAAGCGCCGAGTTCGGAAGTCTGCTGCCAGGCTTGATTCAATTGTCCGAATCGGCGCCCGCTGATGCGGCGCATTAAAGCATCGATGCCGAAGGCGCCATCTTCCGGGGGACTCTGGCGAATTGAACTTTTTGAAGGCCAAAGTCTTCGTCAGCAAGTAAGATTACTGGCGTAGCGGGTGCCGCATGCGCAAGGCGATGCGGACGGGGGGACTCGAATGAAGTATTGGATGGCGGTTACAATCTTCTCGGGAGCGTTGCTTATGACCACTCTGTCGCCGGCTGGCGCAAAGTCTCAACCGGGTTCCACATCAAAAAAGTCCTTTGGGAAAACTCCGGGCGGCCAGCCGGTCGATCTTTTTGTGCTCACAAATAAGAATGGAGCGGAAGTCTCCATCACGAACTACGGCGGAGCAGTGGTCTCGATCAAGCTGCCAGACCGCAGCGGCAAGTTCGCCGATGTGGTCCTCGGCTACGATACGATTGACGGTTATGTGAATGACAAAGGCTATTTCGGCGCGCTGGTTGGCCGCTACGGAAATCGCATTGCCCACGCGCAATTTGTGCTGGATGGCAAGACCTACACGCTTGCGAAAAATAATGGCGAGAACAGTCTGCACGGCGGCGTCAAAGGCTTCAACAAAGCGGTATGGACAGCCAAAACCCTTTCCAAGAAAGATGGCCAGTCGCTTGAGCTTTCCTACCTCAGCCAAGATGGCGAGGAAGGGTTCCCCGGAAATCTGAAAGTGACAGTCATCTACACTCTCACGGATTCCAACGCATTAAAAATCGAGTATTCCGCCACCACCGACAAGAAAACCGTCGTCAATCTCACCAACCACTCTTATTTCAATCTCGCGGGGCAAGGTAACGGCGATATTCTCGGCCACCTGCTGACGATTGAAGCTGACAAATTCACTCCCGTGGACTCCGGCTTGATTCCCACTGGGGAACTCCGCGACGCTGCGGGCACTCCGTTCGACTTTCGCAAACCGACGGCTGTCGGCGCGCGCATTGATCAGGACGACGAGCAATTGAAGCTTGGCGGAGGCTATGACCACAACTTTGTTCTGCGCCGTTCAGCCGGCTCCGGCGAATCCCTTGCCGCGCGCGTTGTCGAGCCCACTTCGGGCCGCGTCCTCGAGGTCTGGACCACGGAACCGGGTGTGCAGTTTTACACCGGCAATTTTCTGGATGGGAAAACGGTGGGCAAGGGCGGCGTTACCTATCCGAAGCGCTCCGCGCTCTGTCTGGAAACGCAGCACTTTCCTGATTCGCCGAACCAGCCGAAATTTCCATCGGTCGTCCTGAACCCGGGCGAGCGCTACCACACCATCACCACCTACAAATTTTCCATGGAAAAGTGACCGACAGCGCACACTTGACGGTTCCGGATGTTTGCCCGGCGCGCTAGTTCGCGCGCGGGGTGCAAATCCTGTTTATCAAGGCGACCAGGTGGGGGCAGTCCTGGTCGGTTATCGCGGTGAACTTCAGGCCCAGGCCGCCGCTGGGAATCTGATGCTGCACGACGGCTTCGGCGCGAATCTGTCCTTCGGGAACAAGAAAATCAATCTTGGCGCGAGCGCCCAGCTTCCGGGGGATTGCCGTGGAGAGGAACAATCCCCCCATGCTCAGATCGCAAACGCGGGAAACATCTTCGATGCCTTCGCATCGCCAGCAGACCCATATGTCCTCACGGGTCGCAATGCGAGAAATCAATCTTCTGGAATACAGGGGTCCGACCTGTGCGGCCGCCACATCGCACCTAGGGCCTGCGAATTGTCCGCGCGCGATTTCAAAGTGAAGCCACGCGGCACAAGGCTGACACGAACCATAACGAGGCGGTTGGGCACACACAATCCGGCGAACACCCTAAGTGTGCGCGGAATTTACCTGCTTTGGGCCGCGGTCAAATGAAGCTGGCGGTCAGAATACTTCTAGATAATAATCAGTTGTTATGAACGGATTTGCAGGATTACGAGTACTGGCGCTGGAGAGCCGCCGCGCGGCAGAGCTCGCCAAATTGATCACAACCTACGGCGGTGAACCCATCGTTGCGCCTTCGATGCGCGAGGTGCCGCTGGAATCGAACACCGAGGCCCTGGGTTTTGCGGCGGCGCTTATCGACGGGAAATTCGACATAGTCATTTTCCTGACCGGTGTGGGAACGCGGGCCCTTTTCAATGCTGTTGAAACCGCCTACAAACGTGGAGAATACATCGCATCGCTTCAGCGTGTGAAAGTGGTCGCGCGCGGGCCGAAACCTGTCGCTGCCCTGCGCGAAATCGGTATCACTCCCGCCATCACTGCGCCCGAGCCGAATACTTGGCATGAGCTGTTGAGCGCCTTGGATGATGCGGCCAAGGACTCGCAAAAGATCAGTTTGCGAGGGGCGCGAGTCGCCATCCAGGAATACGGCGTTTCCAACCCTGAATTCCTGGCTGGGTTGAGGGAAAGAGGAGCGCAAGTGACGCGCGTGCCCGTTTATCAATGGGCATTGCCGCATGATCTGGCGCCGCTGCGCGCTGCAATTGAAGCAATTGCCAAAGGGACCGTGGATGTTGCGCTTTTTACGACGGCCGTTCAAGCGATCCATCTCTTCCAGGTAGCCGCGGAGATGAAGCTGGAAGAAGCGGTGAAGAATGGCCTGGCGCGCGCAGTTGTGGCTTCCATCGGGCCGACTACGTCCGAAGAATTGCGGCGGCAGGGAGTCGAAGCAGACCTAGAGCCCGCACACCCCAAAATGGGCTATTTGGTGAAAGAGGCTTCGGAACAAGCCGAGCAACAGCTTCGTCGGAAAAGGCAGGGAATTGCATCTGCCGGGTGAGTCAACTAGTCTCCAAGAGACTAGTGCAAGCGCTCAGCGCGAGTTCGCGCCCGCGGCGGCTCCCACAGCGGATGTTGCCTGGGGAATCACTTCGAAGTCGACTCCGGCCTGGGCGAGAGCTTCCGCCTCCTCGTCAGCCTGCACGGTGGAGAGCACGTCGCTCGACTTAAGCCGTACGACATAATGTCCATCGCGTGCCGCTGAAATGAGCAGGGAATGAATTCTTTCCTGGAGAGTGCCCGCTTGCAAGGCAAGCTTGTGCACATTGCGCACTTGGGCCGAGGCGGGGACAAATTCAAGGATTTCCGGCGAAACCGGGTCATCGTGCAGAACGACTTCGGCAGCGCGGAGCACGCGCACGGCCTGGGCAGACAGAAGATCGCCATGCCCTGAACCGGCTCCCATCAAATAGACTTTTCCCTTCATAGCGGCACCTGGATTGGATCAATCCCACCGCTGATCTGAGCCAGCGGCCCTTCTCGCGGCAGCTATTCCAATTAAAGACTGCCGCTGATACAACACCCCAACACTAGCACTGGAGCTTGTACAGGAAAGCGCGAAAGTATGAATTTGATGAATCGAAAATATTGATGGGAAGAGGGAAGAAATAGACTGTTCAGGAAGTACTGGGACTACTTAGCCGGAAATTTCGTCTGGCGCCGATTTCGCAGGAAGGCTTCGAAGGCTTCCTCGCTGGCGTCCTCGTGCAGCAAGCGTTTCCGTTCTTCGGCATCAGGATTGGCGGAGCGCAGCTTATCGCGAGCTTCGCCTAGTTGCGCGAGCCATTCTTCGTATTCCTGGCCGAATTGGTTTTCCAGTTGTTTTCTGAGTCGCTGGGCGAGCGCCGGGCTTTGCCCAGCCGTCGAGATGGCGATCTGCAGCGCTCCGCGTTGGACGACGGAGGAGTAGTAGAAATCGCACAGGGAGGGAACGTCGACGATGTTGCAGAGCACGCCACGCTGGGTTGCTTCTTTGTAGATGAGCTCGTGAAGTTCCGTTGAGGGGGTCGCTGCGACGACCAACAACATGCCTTCGAGGTCGGCAGGCTGGAATACGCGCTGATGCCATTCGATGTTTTTGGATGCCGCCCAGGAGCGGACTTGCGCCGTTGCTTCAGGCGCAACAACGCGCACGCGAGCGCCAGTCTCCAAAAGGCTGGCGATTTTGGATTCAGCGATGGTTCCCGCTCCGACAACGAGGCATGGCCTAGTCGAAAGCTTGAGAAACATGGGGAAGAGCTTTGGAGGTTTCATGCGTTCGGACAGTGCGCTCCTCGGTGATGCCTGGACATCCAGTTTACGGCAAATCTGACCTGCAATCGTACGCAGGTTCAAGCAAAGGGCGTTGGGAATTCTGATCTACGAGAGTCGGTCGGGAGTCAACAGAGCGGTCATTTCGAGGACGCGCTGATAGTAATCGCGCTGGGTGAGCTGTGACGCCGCGGCGTCGTCGATGATGAAAGTCACATCGGGATGGAGTTGCAGGGCAGAAGCGGACACCGCGGAGGTGATTGGCCCTTCGATGGACTTCGCGACGGCAGCGGATTTGGCTGCACCAGCGGCGAGCAAGAGAATCTTGCGCGCCTCCACGATCGTGCCTATGCCCATAGTGATGGCACAGCGTGGGCTCTCCTCGCCGGGCGCAAAGAATTTTGCGTTGTCGTCCAACGTTTCCTTGCTCAGGACCTTCAAGCGCGTGCGAGAACCGATACTGGAGGTCGGCTCGTTGAAGCCGATGTGGCCATTGCGCCCGATGCCCAGAAGCTGAAGGTCGATTCCTCCGGCTTTCCGAATGGCTTCTTCGTAGGATGCGCAGTACTGATCGTAATTGCCGCGGATAGTTCCGTCGGGAATGTGGATATTGCGAGGGTTCACATTGACGTGTGCGAATAGATTTTCCTGCATGAAATAATGAAAACTCCGCGGATGCGCGGCGGCAAGACCGAGATACTCATCCAGATTAAAGGTTACGACGCGTGAGAAATCGAGCGAGCCCTGTTTTTGAAGGTGCACGAGCTGGTTGTAGACACCGACCATGGTGCTGCCCGTGGCCAGTCCCAGCGTCAGTGCAGGTTTTTTGCGGATCGCACTGGCGATAAGCTGCGCGGCTTGGCGGCTGATTTCTTCGTCGTCGCGTTTCAGGATAACCAGCATGCAGCGTCCTCTCTGAACTGCGTGTTACCCAGCAGCTGAAACAAGAATGAGCCAGCGAAAGAAATTCGTCGGCATCACCGGAACCGGCGAATGACGAGATTGTGGCGGTCCGAACGATAGAAGCCCAGCACGTACATAATCGGCCGGCCCTTGGCGGAATAAATAACCTGGCGAATGCGCAGCAGGGGATCGCGGCGGGGAATGGAGAGCGTCTCGGCGATTCTAGGATCGGCCGCGGTGGCATCAACTTCTTCATCGGCATAGCTGAGTTCGACCTTGTAATCGCGCTCGAGAATTCCGAAAAGAGAATCGCGGCCGATAGGGGCGTCCAAAAGGCCCGGAAATTCAGCGGCGTTGAGGTAGCAGGTTTCCAGTGCAAAGGGTTCGCCGGCGGCATGACGCAAGCGCTCGAGTTTGATGATGTGGCTGATTGGCGGAAGGGAGAGCCGCGCGGCAGCCTCGTTTTCATTGTCGAGCACTTTAGCGAAGAGCACCTTAGATCCGGCGACGAGGCCGCGGCTGGACATCTGTTCGGTATAGCTCATCAATTTATTGAAGTGAATTTTTGGTGCGGCGACAAAAGTTCCGATGCCGCGGCGGCGCTCGACGATTCCTTCGCGTTCAAGCGATGCCAGAGCGTGCCGCGCGGTCATGAGGCTGACCTGGTGAATTTTGGCAAGATCACGCTCGGAAGCGACGGCGTCACCGGGATGCAACTGTCCAGAATCGATACGCTTGCGGATGGCCCCCTGAATTCTCTGGTAAGCGGGCAAGCCGTTGCGGTTTTTCGCAGGCATTCGCTCCCCCGAATCGGAACGGGACCTTTTCGTGGGCGGCTGGGCGGAAGCGGGCTTCATAACAAGGAAGATATTCGAATCTGACTATTCGTCAAGCACCGAAAGCGATGAGCGTTCATTCCGCGACCAAAAGTGTTATAGAGCAGGATCTTCAAGGTGCTATAGTGCTCCCTCCTTTGCATCGTTGTAAAGTTCAAAATATCGCTTGACAATGCAAAAGTGGTGCTATATAGCTATTCGCAATTCGGCCATATAGCTGGTTCGCGGTGTTTGGTGCGCGTCGCGCGTCTTCCGGGGCGGGTTGCTTGGAGGCAAGATCGAGCTTCTTCCGAGTCGAACCGACGACCTGAAGGAGATTAGGCAATGAAGAATGACAGCCACGGATTCGGACTCAATAGCAAGAACAGATGGCTCAATGGCATGCAGGCCATGAGTTACGAGAACATTGCCGGTGGACTTGCTGACGAAATGATGGGCTTCATCCGGCCAAGCGAACCGCAAGAGTGCAGTCCGCCTTTCAAGATGGTGATCATCGACAAAGGCGGCACAGTGGTATTCGAGTGCAATGTGAGCAAAGACGGAAGGGTGCGCCCCGTTGGACTGGTGCGCAGGGTGAGAAACTCGCATTTCCCGGCGACGGCCTTGCTTACGGACCGCTCCCTAGTCACACGCACATTCCTGATCGAACGCGCACCCGCGGGCAACGGCTGCAACTGATAGTTCAGGAGTTCAGAAACGCAGCGAGTTCTCCGTTGAAGCGATCTTGATCCTCGATGTTGGAGAGGTGCGCGGCATTGAGTTCAACGTATCGCGCGCCGGGAATCTGCTGCGCGAGAAAGCGCCCGTCGGCCGGCGGCGTAGCCGGATCATGCGCTCCGGAAATCACCAGAACTGGCATGCGAATCTTGCCTAGTTGTTCGCGGCAGTCGAAATCGCGAACGGCGGCGCAGCAAGCCACATAGCCTTCGGGGTTTGCTTCCTCGATCATTTTGAGAATCTTTGCCATCATCTCCGGCGCTTTCTGGCGAAAGGCCGGCGTGAACCATCGCTCGATAATTGCCGGAGCGACCGATTTCATCCTGTTTTTTCGAACGGCTTCGATACGAGCATTCCATGTTTCGAGAGTTCCAATCCTTGCCCCAGTGTTGCACAGCGCAAGTTTATTGAGGCGTTCGGGCGCGTTGACTCCCAGCCACATACCGATCATTCCGCCCATGGAGAGACCGCAGAAATGGACGCGGTCCAAATCCAGCGCATCCAGCATCGCAATGACATCTTTTGCGAGAAGCTCGATCGAGTAAGGGCCAGGAGTGGAAGAGGACTGACCGTGACCTCTCGTATCGTAGCGAAGGATGCGGAACTTCTTGCGAAATTCGGAAGCTTGCGGGTCCCACATAGAATGGTTCGCGCCGAGGGAATTTGAAAAGACCAGCACGGGCGATCCACTCTGGCCTTCCAACGCGTAATGAATCCGGGCTTCTCCAGACTTAAGGATGGGCATCGAGCTTATTCTCTCCCTCAGGATTTTAGCCCCGGCTCGCGGCCTGGCCAGGTGATGGGGGTGGGCCTCATGGAACCCAAGTGATGCTAAACGCGCTCCAGAATAAGGGCAATTCCTTGGCCCACACCGATGCACATGGTGCAGAGCGCATACTTGCCGTTCGTTCGCAGGAGTTGGTAAAGGGCAGTGGTTACAAGCCGCGCACCGCTCGCACCTAACGGGTGCCCGATGGCGATCGCGCCGCCGTTGGGATTCACGTGTGCCGCGTCATCCGGGATTTTCAATTCGCGCAGCACGGCCAGCGCCTGTGACGCGAACGCTTCATTCAATTCCACGACATCCATTTGAGCGAGGGACAATCCGGCTTTGGCCAGAACCTTGCGTGTCGCGGGAGCTGGTCCCATCCCCATGATTCGCGGCGCCACGCCAGCGGCCGCTGCGGCTACGACGCGCGCTTTTGGCGTCAGTTTATGGCGTTTTACTGCTGCCTCTGACGCGAGGAGTAATGCGCAGGCACCGTCGTTTACGCCCGAAGCATTTCCCGCGGTGATCGTGCCATTCGGTTTCACGACAGGCTTTAACTTCGACAGTGCATCAAGCGTTGTGCCCGGCCGAGGATGCTCGTCCTGCGAGAAGAGCAGCGGGTCGCCGTACTTTTGTGGGATGGGAACGGCCACAATTTCCTGCGTCCATCTGCAGTTCCGGATGGCATCGGCGGCGCGCTGCTGACTTCTGAGAGCAAACAAATCCTGGTCCTTGCGCGAGATGTGAAATTCTTCGGCGACGTTTTCGCCGGTCTCCGGCATGGAATCGACGCCGTAATTTGCTTTCATCAGAGGATTGATGAATCGCCAGCCAAGCGTGGTGTCTTCCATTTTCAGCGAGCGTGAGTAGGCGCTGTCCGCCTTAGCTATGACGAAGGGAGCTCGCGACATGCTCTCGACGCCGCCGGCAATTACAAGGTCCGCTTCGCCGGACTTGATAGCCCGCGCCGCGGACGCAACAGCGTCCATGCTTGAGCCGCAAAGCCGATTAACCGTCGTTCCGGGCAATTCTTTCGGTAGACCGGCCAGCAGGAGCGCCATCCGCGCAACGTTGCGATTGTCTTCGCCCGCCTGATTGGCACAGCCGTAGACGACATCGTCCACGGCGTTCCAATCGACGCCTGCATTGCGCTCGACCAGGGATTTGAGGGGCATGGCCGCGAGATCATCGGTGCGAATCGAGGCGAGCGTGCCACCATAGCGCCCAAAGGGCGTTCGGATGGCGTCGCAGATGTAAGCAGTCTCCATGGTGATCCTTGGGAATGCGTCGCCACTCTATCTTATACGGAAGAGCGGCGACGCGCGTCACTTGGCGGAATTCCTCGCCTGGAGATTGGGCAATCGAGCACGGGATGGTGATCAAAGACACTCGCCATGAAGGCGCGTCCCCCGTTAGGTGGATGAATATAAAAACAAAGGACTTACAAAATGAGCATTTCGTAGATGCCTGATTCTAAAGGAGATGTTTTTGTTTGAGCAAGCAGGTATGAGCCGAAAACCATCTCAGAAAAAGAAAAAGCGGGAGCAGGCTGCCACAGTCCAAAATAGATTTTTCCCTAAATCCAATTGTGCCGAGCGGATACTAAATGTCAAGGGAAGCTTGGGCGGCGGGTCAGGTTCCGAATTGGCGACGACTCCAGAAATGGACTGCCTATTCCCTCTATTCCCTTGTTTCGCTTGCAACCGACACGTATTCTTCGTCCAAATGGCAATTCGCACCCACGTCTCACTGATATTGCTACTGACGTTTACGTGCAGCGCCCTTGCCCAGTCGAAGTCGGAATCGTCTGCGCCCAAAGGAGCTCTTGACCGGCAGTCCGGCTCAACTTCTAAGACCTACACGGACACTCTGCGGATGATTAAGGCATGGCTTGAAACAGAAGAGAACGATGAACTTGCTCGCCTATTTGCAATCGGCGATGTCAGAGTCTCGGATCTGATGACGGCCTGTCACAGCACAGATGAGAAAATAGCCGAGGTGGCCTTACTTACTCTTCAGTTGCTTGGAAAATCCGAATGCGAAAGCTGCCCTGATTCGATTTCGCGGAAGCACTACGGCCTTGCTCTAGCGTGTGCAGGACATGTCGGCGATGCGGATTTCAAGCGCATCCAGGAGTGGTGGGCCAAGAAACGCACGCTAAGCGGATACCAATGCGGTAAAGATTACGAGCCGCTGACGGAGGTGGACGATTCCCTAGTATATGCGCTCATTCTCGACGGTTCACCGCGTTCAAAATCGGTCCTGGACGACATGCTTGCATTTGAAAAAGCCTGTGCGCCAGGACATACGACTATCACCGGAGAAATTCTCGAGCAAGCACAATCGCTCATTGCGGAGGCGAATGAAATTGGGCGCGACCTGAAGTTTGACCCAAACACATTAGAAAACTCGATTCGCGCTTCCGCATTCTGCTTGCCCCTTAAGTACCGTAAAGACAGCGATGTCGAAGTGATTGCCCACAGCAAGACGGATGACCGTATTTTGCTCGAAGTGTCATATCGCTGCGGTATGCTTTGCGGACGGGGATACTACGTTGTGCTGCGCAAAGACGGCACCGTCTGGCAGTACGCCGTGATCAGAATGGCGTGGATTTCGTAGCCTTCTTAACGGTCCGGAGCCTCAAGGTCGTAAACCTCTCACACAGTCGCTCACGATTTAGCCGAACGATTTACTCCTACGAAAATACCTTCAGGCGGTCTGGGCAAGCGGCTCCAAGGTCACTTTGTGGCCCAGGCGTTCCAGCCGTCTGACCAAGGATCGGCGGATTCGGTTCACGTCGATACGGTCAAAGTGATCGGCACCGAGTTCCCGGTAGTCGTAAGCGGGCTCTGCGAGCGCCAGAGTAAGACGGCCTCTGTCGCCGACGCGGCTGCACAAACGCTACGCCATCTCGAGCCCATTTTCATCCTTCGTTGTGGCTCTCCGAGAGCCATGAGCTACTCGTAGCGGAGGGCTTCGACGGGATTGAGGCGGGCGGCGCGGGAGGCGGGGTAGAGTCCGGCGACGAGGCTGACGATGATCGCGAATCCGATGGCGCTTAGAGCGAGCCACCAGGGAACGTAAGAAATTTTTACGCCGGGCAAATTCTGCCGGTGCAGATAAATGGTGGTGCCCCAAGTCAGCGCGGATCCAATCAGCCAGCCGAGCGCGACACCAAAAACGCCGCCGCAGAGTCCCATAGCGCCAGCTTCCGCAAAGAAAAGGCTGCGCACGTCGCGGTCAGTTGGGCCGAGCGCTTTTAAGATGCCGATTTCGCGGCGGCGTTCGAGGATGGCCATCACCAGAGTGTTGATGATGCCTAGCGAAGCGACGGTGAGCGCGAGGCTTCCGAAGAGGCCGAGGAAGAGATCAAAGACGGTGAAGACCAGCCGGAGACTCTTGGTGGCATCGAGTAGAGAAAACGTGGCGAAGCCCAATTGCTTGATCGCCGCTTCGACTTGCGGCACGTCCTTGGGCGAACGGACACGCACGGTCATTGCCATGTAAGAGGGCTTCGCGGGATTGCCCGAGAGGAAGGCTTGCACGTCGTCCGGCTGAGCCACATGGAGTTGCTCGGCGGTTTTGAGCGGGAGGTAAACACGCGCGCCTCCGAACCCGCCAATCCCCGCCGAAGGATCGGACTCAGTGATGCCGACAATGCGCAGGGTCTTCTCGCGCGGGACGATCGAGATACCACCGGCGTTACCGGAGCCCATCATGGCATCGAGAAGGGCCTCATCGTCAGCGTCCTTCGAGAGCGCGCCGCGTTCCGCATAACGCAGAGTCAAATCCTTTCCTACAAGTGATGGCGGTTGGCCCGAGAGCAGTTTTGCAAATTCAATCTGCAGAATAGCTTCATCCGCCGTGGGCGACGAAAAATACGCTCCAGTCATGCCTTCAAAAGCGCCGCTTGAGCGGGAAGAATCAGGCAAGCCGAGCACGGAAGTCGATTCGGACTTGCCCGCATAGTGCACGTCCGTAATGAACCGGATTTGCGGATAGACTTCCGTGACGTTCGAGAGCTTGCTGAGTTGCTGGCGCGCGTCATCGTCCAAGGCGCGTGATTCTCGTTTTGAGGTTGGATCTGCTGGCGGCGGTTGCCGTGGCCCGCGAAAATTGCGTTGCGATGTGACGAATACAGCGTCGAACAAGCCAGAACGCGTCAGGCGCTGGGAGGCGAGCGTCTGCAGCCCGACACCAAGCGATAACATGGCCACCAGGGAAGCTACACCGACGGCAACGCCAAGCGTGGTGAGCGAATTGCGAAGCACGGCTTCGCGCAAATTGCGTACGGCGAGCTCGCTCAGGTCCCGCGTTTTCAACGCTTCGCTCCGTCGCTGACGAGGCGTCCATCGGAAAGCTGTGCAATGCGATTCGCAAACTTTTCGGCAAGAGGCCGCTCGTGCGTGACCATGATGATGGTCATTCCGAGAGAATTCTGAATCTCTCGTAGCAAAAGAAGGATTTGTTCGCCGTTGACGCTGTCGAGATTTCCGGTAGGCTCATCGGCGAACAAAATCGCCGGGCGATTCACGAGCGCGCGCGCCAACGCACCGCGCTGTTGCTCGCCACCGGAGAGTTCGCTCGGCCGGTGCTGTCTTCGAGCAGCAAGCCCGACGCGTTCGAGCGCTTCGCCAACTCGGGATTGCCGGTCGCTGCGATCCACTTCGGCGAGACGCAATGGCAACTCCACATTTTCCTCGAGGGTCATGCGCGGCAGCAGATTGAACGATTGGAAAACCATGCCAACGGTCTCGCGGCGATAGCGCGCAAGTTCGTCAGCTTCCAGTTCCGCGAGGTTGCGCTCGCGCACGCGGATTGCGCCTGCGGTGGGCCGGTCAAGGCCGGCCATCATGCTCAACAGCGTTGACTTTCCAGAGCCGGAGCTTCCCAAGAGGGCGAGGAATTCGCCTTGTTCAATGCTGAGGGAGACGGCGTCGACGGCGCGAATGACGGTTTCTCCCAGCCGATATTCGCGGGACACACTTTCAGCCTGAATGAGCATCGGGGCGGTGGGCATGGTCGGGCCGCTCAATTCTAGTACGCAAAGAGGATGTGGAAGTTACGCAGAGTTAGTCGCTCCGTCGTAGCGAAATGCCTACGTCGAATCGAAGGAACCGCGTGTGTGGACAGAAATCACCCGTCCGAAAAGGCCAGTACGTTTCAGAGATAGGGAAACGGCTAACGGCTACTTTTGCCTGATCGTCACAGGCTGCAGCAGTTTGAAGTCGAGCGGCGTCTCCGCGTTCAAGGTGATGTCGCGATTGCCGGTCAATCCGGCACCGCCGGTTCCAGCTGCGGCGCCGATCAACGCGCCGATGGCCGCGCCCTTGCCGCCTCCAGCAACCGCTCCGATGGCCGCGCCACCAGCAGCGCCACCGCCCACCATGGCTGCCGTGCGCTTGCCTTTGCCTTTGCTGGACATGGTTGCACCGGAGGTCTGAATTTCATGATTCTTCCCGTTGACCTCGACGTTGGTGAGTTCGAGAGCCAGCACGGCGCCGCCTTTGAAACGGCCGGCAGCCTTTGCTTCTCTCACGACGCCCTCAGCGCGCGCACCTTTTGGAATGGCGACCTTTCCCTCGATTTCGATAGGTGATTCGACGGTCGCTGTGAACTTGTCCACGGGTTTGCTGGTCTTCGAGCTAATGGTTTGATCCAGAACAACGGGAATGACCGTGTCAGCGGGAATGACTAGAGGTTTCGGCGCGATGGCCTTTTTGACGGCGGTCTTTGCTGCTTCCGTCACAGACGGGGTAGCACTGGCGTCGGGATTGGACTGCTGATCGGCTGCTTTTTGGCAACCCGCGACCACCGCAACAATGGAAAAGGCAGAGACCGAGAGCAGAGCAAGAAGACGGCGGTTCATCAAATCCCTCCACAGGCTGGAAATCTTATCCTATAAAGATACGCTCATCTGTTATGAAGTCAATTTAGTACGCGTAAGGGACAAGTTCAAAACGACGGTATTGTCCCAAACTGGTACGTTTTGCAAATTCTGAGGACCCAAGAATTGACGAGCTCTTCCACATGATCAGCGAGAATGCGGCGGACATGATCGCCGTCGTGGATTTGGAAGGCCGCAGGATTTTCAACAGCCTTTCCTTCCAAAGAATACTGGGATATTCGCCTGAAGAACTTCAAGTGTCATCGGGGTTCGAGCCGATTCATCCCGAAGACCGCGAGCGCGTAAAGAAGGCTGCTGAGGAAGCACGCCGGACGGGGGCGGGAACAGGAACAGTTCTTGAATACCGGTTTCGTCACCAGAATGGCAATGGGATGGTGCTGGAATCCGTTGCCAGCGTCATTCGCAACGAACGAGGCGAACCGGAAAAGCATGTGATTGTGAACCGCGACATTACTTAGCGCAAAAAGGCCCAGGAGGCTTGTCGCATTCAGAAGGGAGCTTCCGGGCGTTGCTGGAAGGTGCGCCTTACGGAATTTACCGGGCGACGATGACGGGCCAATTCCCGGAGGTGAATCCGGCGCTTCAAAGAATGCTCGGTACGAAACAGTGCAAGAACTGTTCAAGGCGGATCTCGCGACGCAAGTCTTTCGGAACTCAGCAGACTACGAACGAATGAATGAGCTCCTGGTTTAGTCAAACGTCATGAACGACATCGAGTTGGAATGGAAGCAGCGGAGCGGCGAGCCGATCGTCGTACGGTGCTCGGGCCACCGCGTGGAGGGCAACGATGGCGGTCCCGATTATTTTGAGATATTTGCGGAAGATGTAACCGAAAGACGAACTCTGGAGCGCCAGCTGCTCTGGGTAATAGTTCGTAGCGGAAACGTGAACGGATGTATTCCTTAAGTTGAACAGCGATTTGTCGAAGTTCTTCACCATCACAACCATGAGATTATATTCCAAGACAGCTGAATGCCACTCCCTGCTCCAAAAATCTGATATATGCTCTGATAGACATGCTCATCGCAGAAATGAAGACAGTCGGGTAAGCTCGCGGACGCATGTTGTGATGCATCCCGGAGGCTTCCTTGGGCAAAAACCCAAACGCTGTGCTTGCAGTGCTATGGGCCGGCCTTGCTTGCGGCGTTCTGGACATTACTGCCGCGGTCGTTGTCTACGGCTACCTGGGCCTCAAGCCTATGCGCCTGCTGCAAGGAATCGCCAGCGGATTGCTCGGGCCGAAGGCGTTCGACGGCGGACTCGCAACGGCTTTGCTTGGCCTTCTTTGTCACTTCGTCATCGCATTCGGTGCGGCCATTGTCTTTTTTGTGGCGAGCCGCGCAATTCCTTTTTTGATACAGAATGCTGTCATTTCTGGCGCGCTATACGGCGTGGCGGTCTATTTCTTCATGAATCGCGTTGTGGTGCCGCTCTCCGCTGCCGCCAAGCGTCCGTTTTCCATGAGGATGATGATTATCGGCGTGATCATACACATCTTCTGTGTCGGGCTTCCCATCTCCCTCAGCGTGCGCCGATTTTCCAGGTGATTGGACCATCAGACAAATTGTTTTTGAGCGCGGCCTCGCTCCGGGTTTGCTATCCTACGCCGCGTGAAACCACTCTTCCTGATTGATACCGACACTGCTTCCGATGACGCCGTGGCCCTGATCATGGCGTTGCGCTCTCCCCAGGTGCGCGTGCTGGCGATCACCACGGTCGCTGGGAACGTTGCCGTTCAACAATCCACGCGCAACGCGCTCTATACCGCCGAACTTTGCGGCGCTGACGTGCCCGTTTTCATGGGTGCGGAGAAGCCGCTGAATCGTCCGCACCAGAGCGCTCACTGGTTCCATGGACGCGATGGCCTGGGAGACCACGGCTACCCAGCCCCGAAGAAAGCGCCCGAAAAGCTGCACGCGGCCGAAGCCATCATCGCGACCATCGAATCCAATCCCGGCCTCGTCTTGGTTACCCTCGGACCGCTGACGAATATTGCTTTAGCTTTGCAACGCAATCCCGGCATCGCTTCTAAAGTCGGCCGTTGTGTCGTCATGGGCGGCGCGCCGTGTTGCGAAGGCAATGTGACTCCCGCCGCGGAGTACAACATGTGGTGCGATCCCGAAGCGGCTCGAATTGTTCTGCGAAGCGGACTTCCTGTCGAGTTAGTGGGTTGGCATCTTTGCCGCGGTGAAGCTGCCTTGAATCCAGATGACATCAAGCACGTGCTGAGTTTTGGCACGCCCCAGGCCCGTTTCGCGATTGAATGCAATAGCCGCGCCCAGGAAGCCTACTTCGAGCAAACTGGCGAACATGGAATTTCGTTGCCGGACCCCGTGGCCATGTCCATGGCTCTGGACCCCACGATCGTCACGCAGCAAAGCGAGAACTATGTGGACGTGGAGACTTCCGGTGAACTGACTTTGGGCATGACCGTGGTAGATCGCCTCAACGTCGCCGACAACGAGCGCAATCGAGCCGTTTGGGCACCGGTCCTGGACCGCGGCAAAAAAACCAAAGTCTATTGGACCATCGATAGTGAGCGCTGGAAGCAAGCCCTCTATTCCCCACTAAGGTAGCCCTGGCAGGTCACTCCTGCCCTAAGGTACAGATTCTAAGTAACTTATTCATTCCAAAAGGCCTGGCCCTGCTCACCTGCGGCGCTGAGGCTGGACCATCCCCGAGGGCAACTTCTTTCCTTTTGCGGTGTTATACCTCTTGGGAGCCATTCGATGTTACGCTCCCATCGGCTAGAACGTCTCATTACAGGGCCACAGCGGCCCACGTCCAGACCGAGGACAGGGGATTCGTCATGAAGACGATCACATTTACCGGTAAGAGCAGCCTCAGCATGCTCTTGTGTTTAGCCGGTCTTTTGAGTTTTGCGGCTCCGAAGGCGCGAGCGGACGAAGAGAAAGATCCGCCCACGCGCGTCGCCCGCATCAGCTATGTCGAGGGTTCCGTCTCACTGCAGCCCGGCGGACAAGGTGATTGGGGCAGCGCCGCGAAAAACCGCCCAGTCACCATTGGTGACAAGATCTGGGTTGACAAAGATTCCCGCGCCGAATTGCAAGCTGGCCCCGCTGCCATCCATCTTGGCAGCATGACCGCTCTGTCCTTCCTGAACCTCGACCAGGGCATCACGCAGATGCGCCTCGCCGAAGGCAGCGTTAATTTCCGCGTTAGCGAACTTCGCCAGGGCGATCTCTACGAAGTGGACGCTCCGAATCTGGCTTTCACCGTCAAGGAAGCGGGTGCTTTTCGCGTTGACGTGAACGAAAACGGCGACTCCGCCCGAGTGACCGTGATTCGTGGCGAAGGCGAAGTCACTGCCGGCGGCAAGACCTATGAAGTCCATCCGGGTGAGCGCGCCGAATTCAACGGCACGGAAAACATCCAATACAGTATTGAGAAAGCTCCCGGTCCCGACGGCCTCGATCGTTGGGCCGCTGAGCGCGACTCGAAGGAAGACCGCTCCGTCTCCGCAAAATACGTTTCGCGCGATATGGTCGGCTATGACGATCTTGATGACTACGGCGACTGGCGCGATGAGCCGGAATACGGCCACGTTTGGTATCCGCGCGAAGTTGCTGTTGGCTGGGCCCCTTACAGCTATGGCTATTGGAACTGGGTCGGCCCGTGGGGCTGGACGTGGGTTGATTATTCACCATGGGGCTTCGCGCCGTACCACTATGGGCGCTGGAACTATTTCGGAGGCCGGTGGGGCTGGTGCCCAGGCCCAATTTATGGGCCTCCGGTCTATGGCCCCGCATTTGTCGGCTTTTTCGGCGGTGGGTTTGGTTTCGGAGTCGGCTGGTTCCCGCTCGGCTTCGGCGAACCGTTTTTCCCGTGGTTCCGCTGCCGCCGCGAATTCGTCACGCAAATCAACGTGCGCAACACGTTCATCCGCAACACCAACGTGTTCAACACCAACATTCATAACGTCAATTTTGTGAACGCCCGCAACGTGAATGCCGTAACCGTGGCGAATCGCAACGCCTTCATGAACGGCCAGGCTATCAACCGCGGAGCCACGCATCTCACGCCCGCTGCATTGCGAGGTGCGCAGGTGACCAACTCGGTCGGCATCCATCCTACGCAGCACAGTGCGCTCGGCTCGGTAAATATGCGATCGAACGTTGCCCGGCCTCCCGCTTCGCTTCAGAACCGCGCCGTAATCGCGCGCACTGCACCGGCGCAGGGTGCATCCCAAATGCGGGTTCACACCGTCAATAGCGCCGGCCTGACTCCCGGCCGCGCTGGCAATGCGCCTGTGAACAGCGGCATAAGTCAGCGCGGGGCTATGCAGCAGAATATACCAACGCACAACGCGCCTGCGATGAATGGCCGTTTTGGCAACGCGCCCGCGACAAACAATCGTCCGGGCAATGCCACTGCGATGAATGGCCGTTTCAATAACACGCCCGCTACTTCGCAGATGACTCGTCAGCGGGAACTCTCGCAGAATCGGCCACCTTCGGCGATGTCCAACTCCAACCGAGCGTCTGCCAGTGTCATGGGCAACGCCACTTCTCAGCGCGCCGGCAATAGCCCGCGCACCTGGGAAGCGCAGGGAAGTGCGACGGATCGCGGACGCGCGCCGGCCGGGTTCGGAAACTCCAATCGCCCAACCACGACTGCGCCCGCGCAAACCGCGCGCATGAGCGATACGAACCGTCCGCCATGGGTACGCGGCGGTGGGGAACCCACACCCTCCAACGGCCAGTCGTCACGGCCTTCGGCGCCCAGCTACAACAGCAATCGCCCAAGCAATTCCAACAACGGTCGCGCGTACGAGCCGCCGCAACGTTCGCAACCTTCCAACAACAATCGCGGTTATTCGCAGCAGCCGCGCTCTTACAGTGCGCCGCCGTCGCGCTCGTACTCGGAGCCGCGAACGTATTCCGCCCCGAGCCGCAGCTATCCAGCTCCGTCTCGTTCCTACTCCGCACCGTCCTATTCCGCTCCCAGCCGCGGTTATAGCGGCGGAAGTGGTGGCAGCCGTGGCGGCGGTGGCTATAGCGGTGGAGGTGGCGCCAGCCGTGGTGGCGGTGGTGGTGGAAGCCACAGCAGCGGTGGAGGCGGCGGCAGTTCACATAGTAGTAGTGGTGGTGGCGGAAGTTCACACGGCGGTGGAGGCTCCAGCTCTCACGGTCGGCACTAATCTCGTTCTCAAATTCAAAGGCCCGCCCGCTAATCCGCACGGGCCTTTTGCTCTTCGTGATCCACTCAGGTTGAAATTCTCGTTGCTCACGCGATTCTGCTCTCACAACTCTTCCCGTCCGCCGGTGTTAGATGAAGTGAAGCATTTCGTTACCGGCATTTGCTGTTTCGACATGGGGAAAGTACGCAGCCAATGTTCTGTAACGATGAAGTGCTACTGTTTGGAGTAAGCCCAGGAAATTTACCCAGGAACGTGAATGACGCGGCGCAAGTGAATCATTTGCCGCTCAGGTTTCAGGAGAGATTCCGACATGAGAAAACATCTGCTGAAGTTGGCGAGCCTGCTTAGCGTCGCGCTGGCCGTGGCTCTCTTTGCGCCTCAACGCGCCGCCGCCGATGATGACGACGATCCGCCCAGCCGCGTCGCTCGCCTCAGCTACACCCACGGAAACGTTTCCTTTAATCCCGCGGGCACCGACGATTGGGTCACCGCTGTCGTCAACCGCCCTATCACCACTGGCGACAAGGTTTGGACCGACAATGGCGCGCGCGCCGAGCTGAACATCGGCTCCGCGACGATTCGCCTTTCCAGCAACACTGGCTTTTCGTTTTTGAATCTCGACGATCGCACGGCGCAAATCCGCATCACCGAAGGCGCTCTGAACGTGCGCGTACGCCGCCTCGAAAACGACGAGACTTTTGAAATTGATACGCCCAACCTCGCCTTCTCCGTCCTTCGTCCCGGCAACTACAAAATCGACGTCAACGAGGCCGGCGACACCACTGTTGTCCTTGTTCGCGACGGCCAAGGCGAAGTCACTGGTGGCGGCTCCGCATATACCATTCATTCGCGAGAAACTGGCACGTTTGGTGGAATCGACCAGCTCGACGCTGACATTCAGCGTTTCGGCGACAATGACGACGACTTCGACCACTGGTGCCGTGACCGTGACCACCGCGAAGATCACGCGCAATCCTCCCGCTACGTCTCTTCCGATGTAATCGGTTACGAAGATCTGGACGAGTACGGTGGCTGGCGCCCCGTTCCCGAATACGGTACCGTTTGGTTTCCACACACCACGGTTGTCGGTTGGGCTCCCTATCGCTACGGGCACTGGGTTTGGATTTCGCCTTGGGGCTGGACGTGGGTTGACGATGAGCCCTGGGGGTTTGCTCCCTTCCATTATGGCCGCTGGGTTGCCGTCGGCGGAGTCTGGGGCTGGGTACCGTGCGCGCCCCGCGCAGTCGTGGGCGTAGCCTACGTTCGTCCGGTTTACGCTCCTGCTCTCGTTGCCTGGGTCGGCGGACCGCACTTCAGCGTCGGCATCGGAGTCGGTGGCGGCGGTGGAGTCGGCGTGGCGTGGTTCCCGCTTGCGCCGCGTGAAGTCTACGTGCCTTCTTATCGCGTCAGCCGTACTTACGTCACAAACGTCAACGTCTCCAATACGACGGTGAACAACGTTGTCGTCAACAATTACTACAACAACGTCGTCGTCAACAAAAACGTCACCAACGTCCGGTACGTGAACCAGACCGCGCCGAACGCTGTAACTGTCACTTCGCACGAAGCATTTACGTCGGCACAACCGGTCGGACGACACCTGATTAGGGTTGATCGACGGGAAATCGAATCCGCGCAGGTTAATCCGACCACACCTACGGTTGCTCCTCAGCAGCGCAGCGTACTCGGTGCCGGTGTGGAAGCGCGCGTGCGCCCGCCTGCGGTCGCCGTGAACCGCCCGGTTGTGGCGAGGACTGCTCCTCCGCCAACGCCGGTTTCCTTTATTAAGCAGCAGCAAGTGATTCAAGCCAATGGTGGCATGCCACCGGCTGTTTCTCAGATGCGCCGGGCAGGAGTCGAGAACGATCAACAGTCTCGTCCCAACATAAGGATCGCCCCGCCGGTCCAACCCGGCTCGCCGCGAAACGTTCAGGCCAATCGCCCCGCGGACAACGCGCCGAATACCCCCGCCAACGTGCAGAACAATCCGGGCAACATCCGGAGCAATCCGCGCAACGATAGAAACGATAGGAACGACAACAATCGCCCGCCGTCGATGAACAATTCCGTTCCGGGGAATCCTCCCAACCAGCCCGTGAATCCTGCAGCCAACACTGGAAACGCCCCTGGCAATAGTGGCAACGCTCCAGGCAACTCCGGCAGGCCAGGTAATCCGAGGGTCTACAACGATCGTCCGCCTACGTCCCGGCCGAATGACTCCGGCAGGCCGAACGACGTCAACCCGCAAATGGAACAGAGGCACCAGCAGCAACTCGAGCAGCTCCGCCAAAGGCAGGATCAGGAGCGTCAGAAGGTCGAGCAGAAACAAGTCCAGGAGCAGCAAAAGCTTCAGCAGAAAAATGCTGAGGATGCCAGAAGACAGAGAGTTGAACAAAACCAGCCACAGCAGCGTCAGCAAGTCGAGCAGCAGCAGATTCAGGAGCAGCAGAGAGCGCCTCAGAAAAACGCTGACCAGCAACGCCAGCAACAGATCGATCAGAGACAGCAGCAACAGCCCCAGCAGCAACAGGTTCAACAGAGAAATGCTGAAGACGCCAGAAGGCAGCAAGTGGAGCAGAGACAACAGCAACAGCTCCAGCAGCTCGAACAGAGGCACGAGCAGCAACAACAGAAGCTGGAACAAAGACAGCAGCAGGAACACCAAAAACAGGAACAGCAGCAACAGCAGAAGCCGCAGAAAGAGAAGGACGACAAGCCGCACCGCGGCTAGCCATCGCTCAAGGTCGGGCACTTTTCGAGGCGGGCGTTTGCTGGAAAGCGAACGCCCGTTTTGTTTTTCACGCGTTTCACTTTTCGTGCGTTTCGTTTTCGCAGGTGAAAGGTCTTTGCAGCTCGCGTAAGATTCCTCTTTCGCACTCATGGCTAAGCGTCCCAACTCTCGCTCTTCCGCAAAGAAATCTCCTGCCGCCAATTCTGACGTACGCCTGTTCCGCCTTCCTGGGATGCCGGAGATTCGCGGCGGCGACGATCTTTCTGAGCAAATAACAATTGCTGCCCGCAAAGCACGCTTGCGTTTTGAAAACGGAGACGTCGTCGTCGTCGCGCAAAAAATCGTTTCAAAGGCCGAAGGTGCAGTCGTCCAACTTAAATTGATCGTGCCTTCGCCAGAGGCACAAGCCATCGCGGAGCGGCAAAAGAAAGATCCTCGTCTTGTCGAAATAGTCCTGAACGAATCGAGGCGGCTCGTGCGGACTGATCCCGTGCTAATTGCCGAAACGCGTCACGGCTACGTCTGCGCCAACGCCGGTGTTGATCATTCAAATATCCCAGGAGACGACATCGTGACGCTGCTCCCCCGGGATCCCGACCAGTCTGCGAGAAATCTCGCTGCCGCCTTCCAAAAACGTACCGGGAAGCGTGTTGCCGTCATCATCAGCGATACTTTTGGCCGCCCCTGGCGTCTTGGCTTGACGAACGTCGCGATCGGCGCGTCCGGCATCCCAGTCCTTCACGATTTGCGCGGCACGCGTGACCGCGACGGCAAACCCCTGGCCGCCACGGTGCTTGCCGTCGCCGACGAACTTGCCGCTGCCGCCGGCCTGCTCATGGGCAAGTCCGAAGGCTTTCCCGTCATCCTCATTCGCGGTTATCGCTACAAGTCTTCCGCCGAACGCGCTGCCAGCATCATTCGTCCCGCCTCCGAGGATTTGTTCCGCTGATCTTTATTCTTCTCTGTGTCCTCTGCGTCTCTGTGGCCTCTGTGTTAAATTCCCCTTGTAGCCGTGGCTACGTCCCAAATGCTCACGACCATCCATCCCGTAACGCGCGAAGACGCCTTTTCGCTGGCCGCGCAAGCTCCCCTGGCGGACCTCCTCGCCACGGCTATCGAACTCCGCGCCCAAGGCAAAGGATCCATCATCACCTTCTCCCAAAAAGTCTTTATCCCCCTCACCACTCTCTGCCGCGACTACTGTAGCTACTGCACCTTCCGCAAGGACCCCGGCCAGCCCGGCGCTCACTTCATGACCCCGGATGAAGTTCTTGCTCTTGCCGAGCAAGGCCGCCAGGCTGGCTGCAAGGAAGCCCTGTTCAGCCTCGGCGATCAACCCGAAAAGATTTTTCCCGAAGCCCGCGAATTCCTCCGCGCACAGGGCTATTCGCGCACGCTCGACTATCTCGCCGCCATGTGCGAACTCGTTCTGGATAAAACCGGCCTGCTCCCACATGCCAATCCTGGTGTCATGGACATTCCCGCCCTCGCTCGCCTGAAAGATTCCAACGCCAGCGTCGGCTTGATGCTCGAAAACGTCAGCCCGCGCCTGATGCGCGACGGCTTGCCGCACGCCAAAGCCCCGGACAAAGTCCCCGCGCTTCGCCTCCGCACCATCGAAGAAGCCGGCAAGCTCTCCATCGCGTTTACCACCGGCATCCTGATCGGCATCGGCGAAACCATGGAAGAACGCATCGACTCGCTCTTCGCTATTCGAGCGCTCCACGAAAAATATGGCCACATCCAGGAAGTCATCCTTCAGAATTTTCGCGCCAAGTCGGAAATTCCGATGGCCGCTCATCCCGAGCCATCTCTCGAAGACTTGCTGCGAACCATAGCCGTCGCCCGCCTGATTCTTGGCCCCCACATGAACATCCAGGCCCCGCCGAACCTGAGCTATGACGATTTTCCCCGGCTGCTCGAAGCAGGCATCAACGATTGGGGCGGCATTTCTCCTGTCACCAAGGACTTCATCAATCCCGAAGCCACCTGGCCCCAGATCGCCCGCCTACAAGCCGAAACCGAATCGCGCGGTTTCACCTTGCGCGAGCGTCTCGCCCTCTACCCCGAATTCGTTCATCGCGACGTATTTCTCTCTCCCCGCGTCCGCGATCGCATCACAGAAGTCGCCGGTCCTGACGGATTCGCGCGTGACGCGGCCTACCCCGCCCGCATCTGAATTCTCCATGCCCTCAAAACCAAAAATGAAAATCACCGCGCTTGCCGGTGGCGTAGGCGCTTCAAAACTGCTCTTGGGTCTTTACGAAGTGATGGACCCGAGCTTGTTGACGATCATTGTCAACACCGGCGACGACATTGTCCTCCACGGCTTGAAAATCTCGCCCGACTTCGACATCGTCACCTACACGCTCGCGGGGATTGTGGACACATCAAAGGGCTGGGGACTTCGCGGCGAAACTTTTCACGCGTTAAAGCGGCTCGCGGCCTACGGCCGCCCTCATTGGTTCAATCTTGGCGACCGCGACCTCGCCACGCATATCCATCGCACTGCCATGCTCGCCGAAGGAAAAACGCTTTCGCAAGCCGCCGACTCCATTCGAATCGCCCTCGGCGTCAAATCCCGCATCGTGCCCATGTCAGACAATTCTGTCCCGACGATCATCGATTCGAACGAGGGCCCGCTCCATTTCCAGGAATACCTCGTGAAGCGCCGCGCCGAACCGGTCGTTCGCGGAATCCGCTTCGAAAATGTCGAATCCGCGTGTCCCGCTCCCGGTGTCCTCGAAGCCATTCGCGATGCCGACCGCATCCTCATCTGCCCCAGCAATCCGCTGATCAGCATCGGCCCGATTCTCGCCGTCTCCCGGATTCGCGAGCAACTCCGCGCTCTCAAAGAAAAAGTTTTCGCCGTTTGCCCCATCGTCGGCGGCAAATCGCTCAAAGGTCCGTCGGACAAAATGCTCGCCCAGCTTGGCCACGATTCCACCGCCCTCGGCGTCGCCAAACTCTACGCCGACTTCACCGGCGCCTTCATCATCGACCCCGCCGACAAATCCCAATCCGCCGCCATCTCCGCTCTAGGCATGCACGTCGCCGTCCTCCCCACCGTCATGAAAACCCTCGCCCAGAAACGCAAACTCGCCCGCGCTCTTTTGTCCTGATCTCCGCCTTCGTTTTTGTAGGGGCGCAGCACCGCTGGCTTAGCTGGCGAGCGCCATGTGACAGTATTCAGTTGGGAATTCATCAAACATTCGTTTTGACGTGAAGCCGACCGTCGTCTATCCTCACGCCATGTACGTGTCCGAGATCCAAAGTGACTTGCGTTTGCAAGTGTGGAGCATGACGGCCGCTGAGAGTAACCCACCCTGGCACCGATTCAGAGACGCAATGAGTAACAGTGTTCGATTTATTGGAGCGGGACGAGCATCAAGAGGCGCTGAAACTGTTAGATGAATCAATCGCCGAGGCGATTCAGCAGCGCCAGATCTCCTGGATCCACATCCTATGCCACCATGCTGCCGTGATCTCCAACTTCATGGGAGACTTACAACTGGAGAAGCACTACTACGAGCAATCGCTTGCCTCTAACGCCGAGAATCCAATGGCTTTGTATGGTTTGGCCAAAATAGCGCGTGAGCAAGGCGAGCTTGAAATTGCAAGGCAGTATGCAGAGAGATGTCACAAAGCGATCGTCGAAGGAGATGACGAAATTGTGAAAGCAGGTCTCCTCGACTTGGTCGTCATGCACTGGCCCGAGCTTGGACAGAAATAGTGGCCTCGGCTGACTCACAGTCATGTCACTTCACAGGAAGCCCCGTAAACCGAATTCCTGCGCCATGAATTTTGTAGCGCATGTTCAAGCCGATCAGCAGTGCCGTCAGCGACTCCACAATACGCGCGTTCTCTAGTTTTCCGCCATTCAACGCGCGCGCCCCGGGAATCTTGCTGACCAATTCGGATGCCACTTGCTTAGCCTTTTCATCATCGCTGCATACCAGCACGTCGCAGTCGACAGGGTTATCGCTCGCAAGTACTTCGGCGCCAAGATTCTGGAACGCTGCCGCCAAACTCACGCCCGCGGGCAAAAGCTCCTTCGTCTGCTCCGCCGCCGAACCTTGCCACACGCCTAGCACGCGAGTTGGTGCCCCCCCAACCGTTGCCGCCAGAGGTACGGTCGTATCAATCACAACCGTTCCTGGCTTCCATGCACTCTTTAGTTGTTTCACCAGCGCCGCCGCTCCGGAGAAGGGAACTGTCAAAATCGCGATATCGCATGCCGCTGCAGCAGAGGCGTTGTCCATCCCCTCGATCTGCACTGCCGTGCCGATGCGTTCCCGCAAGAGTCTTGCGGTCTGTTGGGCGCGCGCCGCGTCCCGCGAGCCGATCAGGATGTATTCCCCAGCCTTCGCCAAACGGTACGCGAGCCCTGAGCCTTCCGCTCCCGTTCCGCCCACAATCGCGATTTTACGCGCCATGAAAGTTCACCCCGTTTCAAATCCCGATGCTTATCCAGAGTTATGGAAAGCATTTTGGCTCGAAGCCGCTACTTCGCTTTTCGCGCATCCAGTATGGTATCTTCAAAAACTTCCAAGATGCCAATCTCCTCACTCTCGTCATCCGAATTCCGCAAAGCCCTCGGCCATTTCACCACCGGTGTCACCGTCGTTACCGTCGAGCGCGAGCCCGGCAAAATTCACGGTATGACCGCCAACTCTTTCACGTCCGTTTCGCTTGATCCTATGCTGATTCTCGTTTGCGTCGACCACCGCGCAAACATGTATTCGTTGATGCAAAAGAAAAAACAATTCGGCGTCAGCGTCCTGAAACAAAATCAGCAGGCCATTTCCGAATATTTCGCAAAAAAGGAACACAACACCGAAACGGAGCAGCGGCTGGGCATTCATTTTCGGCGGACTTCCAGCGGAGCGTCCGTCGTCGACGGCACGCTTCTCCAGATGAGTTGCAAAGTGATTTCGTCGCACGTTGCCGGCGACCACACGATTTTTATCGGGAAAGTAGAGGACGCCGAAATGGAGGAGGGAGAGCCATTGCTTTATTTCCGCGGCGAATACCGCAAGATTGCACGCCATTCCTGAGCGCATTAATTTCGCGGCGCGCGCCGGAAAATCCTTTCGGCACATTCACAAAATGCTTTCGAGGGAAAATGTCTAGCGGTCGGGATTGCCGGAGGGGCGCGTCGATTCCGTCGAATCGCCCATTTCTTTCCGATGGCTTTTCACTTCGCGCAGTGCGTAAATGGGCTTGTTCTGCGATTCATAGTAAGTGCGCGCAATAATTTCGCCGAGTAGTCCCATCGAAAAAAACTGCACGCCGCTGATAAACAGCGCTACCGACAGCATCATCAACGGGCCGTGTTCCGCCATGATCGCTTTGTGCCAGTAAAATTTTTCGTAGGCCAGGAAGCACGCGAGCAAGGAACCGAGCCCCGCCCCGGCCACGCCCAGCAAGCCGAAAAACTGGAGCGGCCGCGTCGAATAATCCAACAAAAATTTGACGATGATCAAATCCAGGAAAACGCGGATGGTGCGCCCGATTCCGTAATTAGACTTCCCGCTCTTCCGATGGAGATTCTCGATGGGCACTTCCGCGATTCTCGCGCCCGTCGAACTTGCCAGCGCCGGAATGAACCGGTGCAGTTCGCCGTAAAGCTGAATTTCCTGAATGATTTCCCGGCGGTAGGCTTTGAAGGTGGTTCCAAAATCGTGCAGATCGATCCCCGAAAGTTTCGCCATCATCCAATTGGCAGCGCGGCTGGGAAGCTGCCGCATCAGCCAGTGATCCTGCCGGTTGTGGCGCCAGCCGCTCACCAGGTCGAAACCTTCTTCGATTTTTTCCAGAAAGCGCGGAATCTCTTCCGGGTCATGCTGCAAATCGCCGTCCATCGAAATGATGACTTCGCCGCGCGCAAAATCAAAGCCCGCTTTCAGCGCCGGCGTCTGTCCAAAATTCCGTCGCAGCCGCACCAGATTCACCCGGCGGTCGTGCTCGTAGATTTCAGTGAGCACTTTGAACGAATCGTCCTTGCTGCCGTCATCCACAAACACCAATTCGTACGGCTCGCCGATCCCGTCCATCACTTCGGTAAGCTTCATGTAGAGAGGTGGGATGTTTTCCTGTTCATTGAAGAACGGAACGACAATGGAATACTGGATGGACGAATCGCTAGCCATTCTTTTGCGTGCTATCCTCTTTAAGCTTCCTGGGACACGCAGCCATAGTCTATCAGGCGAATCCCCAACGATGCGACAAGATTTCTGATCCTTGTGTCGGTAAGAATTTGCAGTTCAGTCTGCCGCGAGGCCTGCAGCCGCGTGGGAGATTTTTGCAGGTCCGCATCTGCATAACCCGGATGGCACATCAACTCGGTCGTCCCGTGTGGTAAACTCTTCACCAATTGCTCCACGCCCTCACGAGTGAACGTGCCGGTTTGCGCGATTCCGCAAAAATAATCGGCCGTGGAAATTCCCGCGCGCGCGGCTTGTTCGCGGGCATCCCGCGCAAGCAGCTTCAATCCGCGCGCCTGCACGCCTTGCTTCAGGGTCACGCCGTTCCTTCTTGCGCCGAAAGCGAGAGCCGCGCGCAGGCTCGAGGATTCCAGCGAAACGCGAATCGCGCCAATGCCATGCCGTTTTGCGAGCCGCAGCGCAATCTCAAAAAATCCCGGCAGCATGTGCACGTGTTTGTGCCCGTCGAGGTGCGTTGGCGCAATTCCCGCATCGCGAACTTTCTGAATCTGCGCGTCCCACTCATTTTCCACTTCCGTGAGCACGATCCCGCGCCGCGCGCACCGCAGAAGCAGGCTCTCTGGTCCGTCCGCGAATTCGCCGTCGCCATTCAGAAGACTGGCAACGCTTTCCGGATCAGCCACGGGGGGGCCGTCGCTCAGGTTCAAATGCACGCCCACCCCCAGGCCTGGAGCGGAGCGCGCGACATCCACGCCCGCGGCAAAGGCGGCGCCGTTGGCCAGCAGTGAAGCGCTGGTAACAATCCCGCGGTGGAAGGCCTCGACGATTCCACGGTTTACACCGTCGGTCCACCCCAGGTCATCCGCATTGACGATCAGATTTTTCACTGCCTGTCCCAATCCAACATTTTCACCTGTCCGTTAGGACAGCTACTTGTTTGCGCGAACGCGGAAATTCGTACCATTGACCCCTTTCGTCCTCAACTTTAGCATGGCGAGGTAGAGGCGAAAATGCAGCTAAAGGTGCGTGAAACCAAGCGTCTTGGCTCCCGGCATCACGAGAAGCGCCGTGGCCGCCGGATGAACTCCCGCGTTCCGGTGCGTCTCGAGTGGGATGACGAGACCGGCAAGCGCATCAGCGCCGAAGCGCACACGCGCGTTGTGAATCCTTACGGGTGCATGGTTGTTCTGAAGTACGAGCTCAACTTGGAGCACCGGCTGGCCCTCATCAATCAGATCTCCAATACCAGCAACGCTGCGATCATCGTGTGGAAGGGCAACCAACGCCCCGACGGCTGGGAATACGGTGTCGAACTCGTTGCGCCGGAAATGGACTTCTGGGGACTCGAACTGTGAAGCCCAGCCCACTGCCGAAGAACGCCGCCGCGCACAACGCGTGCTGCTGCGCATGCCCGTTCTGGTGCACATCGCCAATAATCCCAAGGCCATCGAGGGATTTACCCACACCGTGAGCGCTACGGGCGCGATGATCATCCTTCGCGAGGGGATTCCCCAAGGCACCAAGTTTATTGTGGAGAATCCCAAAACGCAGCAGAAGGTCGAAGTGAACGTGGTTCGTCCGCCGCAAATGAATCAAGAAGGTTCGCTCATTCCAGTCGAGTTTCTTTCTCCCGCGCCGTTGTTCTGGAACATCGTCTTTCCTCCGAACGGCAATTAACGCTCCAACCTGGGTCGTCGCGTAACAACCATTCACGAAGTCCGAGCCGCGTACGCAGAAGTGCTATCCCAAAGTGGGAATTGTTGGGTATGCCCCCGCAATTTTTCGTAAGAGTGGCAAGCAAAGAACTTACAGTATACGGAACTTGGAAGTGTGTACGGAAGATGGGAGATAGCGGATAGGGAGATAATGGGGACAGGCAAGACTGAGCGTCCGAAGGACGAACTGGAGCGAGACAAACTAAAGCGAGAGCGGGACTTGCGGGGCAGACGAGCGTGGGATTTCTGACTCACACGAAATGATAGCACGAAAACATTAACTTGTCAATGACTACTACGATGGGTTACGTTGAGGAAGAGCGGAAAAGTGCTCCAAGCCGGCATCCAGCGGAAGGAACGCAGGAGCGCGAGGCGGCGGCGTGCGGGCCAAAAGAAAGCGGCCCCGAACATCAGGGCCGCTCCAGCCATTTCTGGTCGTAGTTCTATTGAACTGTAATGGTAATCGCTGACGAGGTTGACCCTGCGTAGGTTGCATCACCGCCGTACACCGCTGTTATGCTATCGTAGTGCGCTGCAGGCCCACCGCCTCCATAGCTGCCGCAACCCCCAAGACCCGCTACTAAGACGGCAAGCAATAAGAGTGCTGCGCACGCGTATCCCCGCCGGTAGGCCGCCGGAATGTGCCTCAAGCTAAAGAGGAAGAGAAGCAGAAGTAAGAAAGCCACAAGCACTACCGGATGAAAGCGAATGTTTGGCATGCGATGCGGTGCTAAGGGCGGTGCCAAGAAAGCCAGAGTCGTAGTCAAGGTGGCAGTGCAAAACGCCGTGGCCGTGGCTGTGCCTGCAGTCGGCGTGCACGTCGCTGCGGCCGAGAGTGCACTGATTCCATTCTGGAACTGCACTGTTCCTGTTGGGCCCGCGCCATGACTCGTCGTCGCGACCGTTGCTGTTAGCGTAACACTCCCACCGGAGGCGATACTTGTAACCGAGCTAGTCACGCTTGTCGTGGTCACCAGTCCTACTTTAACTGTGACTCCCGCTGATGTCGATGTCCCATAATTCGTGTCTCCTGCATAAACGGCGGTGAGCGTGTGCACTCCAGTCGTCGCGAAAGACGTATTTAGGACGGCGGTAGCGCTTGCTCCCGCGGTTGCCGTAGCACCTGCAGGAACAGCGGCTGCTGTTCCGATCGTCGTCGCCCCATCTTTGAACGTAACGTTCATCGTAGGTCCAACCGTACTGTTGCTTGCCGAGCTGATCGTAACTGAGAGCGTGATGCCCTGGTTGGCTTGCACAGTGCTTGCGCCAGGGGAGAGGGCCGTGGCGGTCGTTGCTGGTGACACCATCACCGTGTCGGTCACCGCCGTGGTGACCGGGTTGTAGCTGATGTCACCCGAATACGTCGCGGACAAGGCATGCGTTCCGCCAGTAAGCTGGATAGGCTGATTCTCTGCGTGACCCTCGCTGTTGATCGTAAAGGTTCCCGCTCCCGTGCTGGGCGGTGGCCCGCTGACAGAGTCCGTAAAGGTCACCGTACCTGTCGCATCGAAGGCGCAGCCCGTTGTCACTCCACCCGTCGCGAGAGGCTGGCACGCACTAGTGGTGCTGTTCAGAATGTCCATTCGCAGGATATAGGGCGAGCCATAAGCAACCGAGGTCGCGTTGGTGCTAGTGATGTTGCCGGTAACGATATCGAAAGTGACGATGCCTACCTGCAGCCGGCTATTTTCTTTGTTGACGGTGATCGGTACGCCGACAGAGTCACTGGGAGCAAATGTCCCATCGCCAGCGTAATGCGCAGTCGCAGGGTATGTTCCGCCCGGCAGGATCACCCCATTGATGGTCACCGTGCCACCGGAAAGTGTCCCGCCGTTATTCCCTCCACCCACTGTCGTCGGTGCCACCACCGACACGTCGCCCGTCGGCGTCCCAGTGGCCGGAGCCGTGACGGCAACGCTTACCTTTGCCGTTACGGCAGTTCCGTGCGTGATTGCAGCTGGCGTCGCGCTGTTATTGATCAACAGTGTAGACGTCGTGCCTTTAAAGCTCCCCAGGGCGAGCGGCCATTGCGTCGCAAGGTTGGCAACGTTCACAGAGCCAAGGCCGGTCGCGAGGTCGTAACCGGTTGCCGTGGTCCATGCTGGAGTTGTGGGGGATGCGGGGCTCACAAGGACGCCGTTGGTGCCAGCAGTGGTGCTGCTGCAATTGGGGGAAGTTCCGGCCGGAGAATTTGCCGCGCAGGGCACGGAGTTATTGCCCTTTGTCACATCGTAGAAAGCGCAGGTCGTTGAGCCCGTCAGTGGCGTCGTCGACGAATTGCAGCTATTTGCCGCCGTTGCTGCGATCTTATAGAGCACCAGGTTTGCGTTACCCTGACGGCGGCTCCTACTTGCATTGAACTCAGATTGCCCAATGAGTGCAATGATGCCCGCAAAGCTCGGCGCAGAAGCGGAAGTTCCTCCGACCCCTAGAAAGCCGAACGGCCCAGAGGAAGCGCAGGACGGGTTGCTCCCAGGTGGCAGCGCATCTGCTTCGCACACTACATAGAAGCTCTTACTACTCGGCCCGTCGCTCGCAAACAAAGAAACATCCGGCAGGTCACGATGGGAATCTGCCGGCGTTAGTCCGTTTTGCCACGAAGGCTTCGGATAGACAGCGCTTGGACCCCCGCTGGCGGCCACGATGTTCAGGAGAGGATCGCCGGTCTGGAGCGCGCAGACCGTGTTGAGAGTGGAACTCGTCGCCGTTGCCCCGCACGAATCATTCCACGGGACTTCATGAATGTATCCCATCGCGGACAAGCGCGTAACCGGATCATTAGCTCCTGGGTTTTGATTCCAGAACGCTGCCTGATTGCCCACGTCGTCAAAATCCGTTCCGCCCACGGCAATGTTGAACGGCGTTGACGCGATTCCGTTCACCGCGAGGCCCGATGTGGCAGCGACCGCAGTATTAAAATCGTCGCAACCCGCACCTCCGTTGTCTCCGGCGGAGACGGTTATCGTGATTCCTTGTGCCGCAGCCTGCTCCCAAAGGGTATTGATGAACGCATTGGTAGTGGCGCCTAGGCCAGCTTCGCACACGCCAAAACTCAGGCTCATCACGTCATCCGAATTGTTATCGACCACATACTCCGCGCCCAGGAACAGCGGGTCCGACGTTAGCGTCCCTTCCGAATTGATATAGTGAATTGTCGCTTTTGGCGCAACCGCACCCGACCATTGCACATCTAGATCGGCCTCACCCTCTTCGCCGTTGATTCCCGGGTCCGGGCCATTGTTCACGATAATTGGATCGTTCGCCGGCAGGCCAAACAAAGTGCGAAAAGCACGCGCGTCGTTAACGTCAATACTCGAAAATCCAATGATCGCTATGTTCCCACCAGTCCCGTCCAGGCTCGAGGGAATGTTGTAAATCTTCGCAAAGTCAGCCGGCCCGACCGCAAAGAACTGGTTAGTGCTGCCGGTGAATTGCGGGGTCACCGTTCCATCTGCGTTTCGCGTGAAAGCGCCAACGGTATGCCGCATCGACTTCGTCGGGAAGTTGTGCAGCGATACGATGCCTGCCACGACCGGCGTCAACGCTGCAGGAATCTGCGGATCGGTCACATTGGCCTGGCGTGCTTCCCCGTTGACATTGAATCGATGGATTTCCGTGTGAAACGCGTTCCGCACTTGGCCTACGTTTCCGGAAAACTCAAGGACCGTGCGTCCAGCGCCTACTCTGACGTTGTGAAAGCCCTGGCGCGTCAACCAGTCGGTGATCGTCTGGATATCGGCGTCGGCGGGGCCATAAAGCCTGGCAAATTCCTGGGGCGTGAGCCATTTTTGGAAATTGGGCGAGTCTTTCATTTGCTGCTCGTCCATGAACTGGCGAAGCGCGGCTTCCTGGTCTGGGCCGTGCTGCAGAAGCAACAGCATGCGGTCCATAGGCGTCGCATCGGAGACTGGTCCCCGATCGAATTCGGGGCGGGCGAGAGGGTGTACGTTGCCCCGCAGGCGCACAAGTTGTGTTTCGTCAATCGCCTGGGTAATGCGCGCCTGGGTGATGCTCGCGGGAATGGCTGCAGCTTGAGCCGCCGAGGTGCTAGCCGGCTTGGTTTGCGCGGCGGCGCGAAATGCCGGCAGCGCCAGAATCAGAGTGACAACGAAAAGGGAGTTGCGAAAGATCGAAGATTGGAGTTTCATATCCCGCCAACACCACAGATTTGAATTCGGTTCCCACCTACAGCATCCGAACTGAAAGAGTCGACATTCACACCGAGGAAGAATTCTCAAAAAGGGCTTCTCGCGGACGGGGCCTGGACCGAGGCGATTCACCATTGAACCCGTAAAGGGTATCACAAGCTTTTCTGGGACTCTCTAGTACTATTTTAGCAACCGTAAGCACTCTAATGCCTAGACGATTCCCCAGGATGCTCTCGATTTCGTTGTAAAACCGCGCCTCGGCTGGAATCTTCGGTGCGCCCGCCTTTGCAGAAACTCGCCTCTTCTCCAATTTCTACCGATCAAATGATTCTTTTATTCCAATTATTCCAGACAGAATCGCGGCGGTCGCCTGGGCTTTTCGAAAGACGCTAAGTGCGCTTGCAGTTTTCGCCTTTTCGTTCAAGCGACGCCAGCTGCTTTAGTGACGAAAACCGCGCCGACCGTAGAAGCCCGGACCCCAGCCCCAGCCACTATAAAACCCCACGAATCCGGGATAGGTGTAGCAAGGACCGTAGTAACCGCAGGGATAGACGTATGGGCCGGGATAGAGATATCCACCGGCCACGCGGCGCGGGCCGCGGCGCTCCAATTTGCCACCGTCGATATCCTGCTGCGTGACAGGCCGAAACGCCTGCTGGCTTTGCGTGGTGTCAACGCGGACGGGATCAACCAGGCGAAAGCTCAATTGCTCCTCCGGCTCGAGAATCGTTGGGCGGCCGCGCGTGAGGAGCACGGCGCCGATGCCTGCGGCGGCACCGGCTCCCGCGCCGATGGCTGCGCCCGTGCCCCAGTCTGCCGCAGCACCGATGAGCGCGCCGAAGCCAGTGGTGGTGCCAATAGTCGCGGCGTCCTGCCCGTGCGAAGTTCCGCCCGAGCCCTTCCAAAGTTCAGTAAGAATGGGAACTTGGCGGCCGTCGACAACAGTGAGATCGATTAGCTCAACTCCCAGTTCAGATGTACCTTTGATGCGGCCGGCTTTGCGCACTTCCTTGATCTGGCCAACGAGCATCTGGCCGCGACGTGCCACGACCCAGCCATTAACGATAAGCGGATTCTCCAGCTCGGCGGTGAAATGGTCCCCGATCTGGTTACGGTCGCTGGAAAGGTAGTCATTGATACGAATGAGAAGGATGGTTCCGGCCGGGACGGTCAGGGTGCCGGGAACAGATTGAGTTTGCGGCGCGGCGGCAGGCGGTGCATCGGGGGTGTTCTGCGCGGGCCGGTCGTGTGAATAGGGCGGCTTGTCCACGTCTTGCGGTGCGTACGTCGGCTTAGGCGGTGTAGGCGGCGCATCTTGCGATTGCTGCGGCCGTTCGCTCTGCTGCTGGCCTTGCTGGTCCTGCTCTTGCGCGTAGGCGCCTGCACTGAGGCAAGCGGCGAGAGCCACAACGCCCGCGACGCGAGAAATTGTAGCAACGCTCGTTAACTTTGCCGGGTAGTACACCATGATTCTAATCTCCCTCGACCTGGGAGCCTTGCGAATACCTGCACCTATCCGCACTTGGGGAATTGGATGGCATTCCTTCCGGCTGGGATGCCCGGATGATTCGGAGATTGTCGAATTTGGCACCAACGTCGCGTCGCCGTGCGAGCCTAGTCCGAAGGCCATCAAATTGAAACGCATTGTATAATTCTGTTCCCACTCCATCCACGACAGGAGAAACCATGGCAGAGCCAACTTACGAAGAACTGAAAGCAAAACTTGCGGAAATGGAAAAGCAAGGAGGCGGGCGCCGCAGCGGCTCGCTGGAGTTCCGCGTCGGCGAAAAGGGAGGCGTGAGTGTATACGGGCTCGGGCGATTTCCCGTCACGCTGTACTACGAACAATGGATCCGGCTACTGGAGGCAGTACCGCAACTTCGCACGTTCCTCGAAGAGAACAAGGCCGAAGGCAAGCTGAAGCTCAAGGAGAAATAGTCTCATTGTTTGGCTCGGCCACGAGGCAGAGACTCGATTTGATCGAGACGGTCGGGAGCTTTGCTCTTGAGTTTTTCATCCCGCTGAATCGCAAGTTCACGACCCTTCATTGCGTTGACGAGTGGGGTTTCGAAGAGTACAGTCCGGCTCACGTTGGGAGAATCGAATTGCGATGAATCCAGTTGAACTCCCGGAGGCGCGTGTAACCGAGATCATTTCCGGAGTGGCCGCATATTTGCGCCGGGAGAGAGAGCTTTATTTTCGCGCAAGTGAGCCGCTGGACCCGGGATGGAGAGCCGCCGTCCAAGATTATTTTTCGGATGCGCTGCTTGGCAGCATTAAGACCATCATTCTCAAGGGCGCCCGCATCCCACCTCCGCCTTTTTATGCCGAGGCCATGGCTTTTAGGCGGCAGGGCTACGACTCGCCAGTCCCAACTTGGGAAAGGAAGGCCCCGAGTGCCTGTGGGGAAGCACCCGGGGCGGGGGGAGTGAGGAGGAGTCTGGCCGAATTCTTGGCGGCTACTTCGAAGATTGTGCAGCTAACAGGCAAGTCTCCATAGCTCCTCGTACGTGAACACCACTTGCTCGCCTCGGTCACCGGTCTCCAGGTGGCCCAGGCCAGATATGTGCGAAAAACGCCGGATTTCAGTTGTTGGGAGGCCCAGCAGGATTGCGGCACGCTGTTCCCCGACTCGTCCGTGGACATCCATGCCCATTCGTTCGGCCAACCCGTCCGCCGATTGGTAGTGCATGTTGCAATCCAAATTCACATCCGGATAAGTGCTGTGTTATCTGCAATAAAGAGTTGGTCTATTCTCGCGGATTGCACACACTTGTGCAGTTCCTTGCACAAATAGTGCACCAATCTGGACGCTGCTGTGTGGCTTTACCAATTTGTAGCCGCGTCTCCAAGTAGTTTGCATGGAGGCGTAAGATAGGCAATCGGCTGGGGTGACTGGGCGAACCTTATCTGTTGGACTTCGTTAGACCTGGGGAGCACGGTTTTGGCCACGACTCGCTATAACGACAAGGAAAGGGTGCGAGACCATAACGACCGTACAAGCCCGTATTATCGGGAGCTATGGGGCGAACACCTGCATCACGGCTATTGGGTTAGTGGCGAAGAAAGCAAAGAGCAGGCGCAGGTTCAGCTTGTTGAACATCTCGCGCATCTAGCCGCGCTAGTCCCGGTCGCAAGATCTTTGATGTGGGATGCGGGTTCGGCGCCAGCGGCATCTATTTGGCCAAAAAGTATGGCGCGAAGGCAACCGGGATCACGACTTCTCCCGCTCAAGTGGAAATGGCGAGGAAGGCGGCGGCCGCCGATGGCGGCGTGAAGGCGAAGTTCGTCCAGATGGATGCCGAGGACATGAAATTTGACCAAACTTTTGATGTTGTTTGGTCGATTGAATCCATTTCACACTATCCGCAAAAACAAAAGTTTTTTGCTTCGGTGGCGCAGTGCCTGGAATCTGGCGGGACACTGGCTCTTACGGATTGGTTCAAGAAGGAGCAGCTCGGCGAACGCGAGCACAAGAAATTCATAGAGCCGATCGAGAAGGGCATGCTCGTCGAGTTGGACACGATGCCGGATTACGCGACCTTCGTGAAGTCGAATTGTATGCGGGTCATTTACAGCGAGATTCTGAACAAGAACCGCGCCAAGACCTGGGACTTGTGCCTGGACATTGTCAAGAAGAAGGAGCTCTGGCAGGTGGCGGCGGAAAACGGTTCGATGTTTGTCGATTTTCTGCAGGCCTTCAGCGCCATGCGAGCGGGTTTCGCATCGGGGAATTTCGTCTACGGACTTATTTGTCGCCAAGAGACTTTAAGGCGGATGTGGGCGGCACGGCAGGTGCGGTTACTCCCAGGGAAGGGAAGAGAGGTCCACGTTTCCACCGGAGAAGATGACGCCGAGCTTCGGGGCGCCGCCGCCGACCCGTTTCGGCAGATTGAAGGACGCAACAACTCCCGGCCTCAGCAGCGGGGCGATGGCCACGGCGCTCGATGGCTCAATGATGATTTTCATACGCTCCCAGATCAGCCGCGCCGCGGAAATGATCTCCTCTTCGCTGACGAGGAGAATGCGTTCCACGTGGCGGCGGAGGATCGCGAAAGTCCGTGGCGCCAGCGAAGCGCGCAAGCCGTCGGCGATGGTGTCGCTTGAGTCCTGCGATTGCAAGGTGCCAGTGGTGAGCGAGCGGTAAGCGTCATCCGCGCGCTCGGGCTCACAGCCAAACACGCGCACATCAGCGCGAATCCCTTTTGCGCCGAGACACGTGCCGCTGAGTAGTCCGCCGCCGCTGACCGGCGCGAATACCGCGTCCAGGCCGCCGACCTCTTCCAGCAGCTCCTTCGCCGCTGTAGCTTGCCCGGCGATGATGCGGTCGTCGTCGTAGGGATGCACCAGGTGCGCACCTGTCTCTGCCTGGACGCGATCGCAAGTTGCCTTTCGCGCCGTCACGGTTGGGTCGCAGAAAACAACTTTTCCCCCGTAGCCCTCGATGGCTTTGGCTTTCACGGCGGGGGCGTTCCTGGGCATGACAATCCACGACGGAACTCCACGCCACGCAGCCGCGCAAGCTACGGCAGCGCCATGATTACCGCTCGATTGCGTAACGATGCCTCGTGCCGCCTGTCGCTCGGTCAGCGAAAGGATTGCATTCGACGCACCGCGAATTTTGAAGGAACCGGTTTTCTGCAGGTTTTCGCACTTGAAGAAGAGATGTGCTCCGGTCCTGGCGTTCAAAGATGTGGACGTCAGAACTGGCGTGCGGTGGATACTGGGCGCGATGCGCGCGTGCGCCGCAAGGATGGTCTCCCAACTGGGTGGCTGGTAGTTCGCTGTTTCGACGGATGGGGCTGTGCTCATAAGGTTCACTTTGTGCTCGGAAAGGCTGGCCGCTTCTTAACGTTTAGCGCGTTCTTCAGTCCGGATAAAGAAGCATTATGGCATGCTGATCCCGGTTACGTCCGCGCGTGCGATTGAGGCTGCGCTCACTTGGGACTGGTACTGGTACGCATTGGCCATGGAAAGTTTGATGCTTGACCGCCGGGCAGGCTCTGTTACGCTGAAGGCACCCTCCACCAAGTTCGCGAGAGAGCCCGCGCTTTATCTTTTCGCGCGGGAAGGGACGAAATGAAAGTAACCGAACGTCGGCAATTGGCCCGCCTGAACCTTCGGACGCCCCTGCGTTTCCGCGCCCTCGGCGTAGCTTCGGACAAGACCGAACATTTTACCGAGGCCCTCAATGTTTCGCGTGGGGGCTTTTTCTTCGCCTCGTCGGCTCCTTTACAAGTGGGAATGCCCATCGAAGCGACCCTGCGCATGCCCGCGGAAGTAACCGGGAATTCCGCCCAGGAGATGCGCTGCACCGCGCGAGTCGTACACATGCGCAATGAGCCTTACGGCGACGGGCGTATTGGCTTCGGAGCCGAAATCGAAAGATTCCAAGCTGTTCCGCCTAAGGACCGCTGGGCCGTCTGAGTTGCCAGTCCTCGGTTTTCCGTTATCAGCTAACAAATAGAAAAAATTTGTGACTTTCCTGTACGAGGCATCAGTTATTGCGGCCGCTATGGCTTGGTGGCTGGAACTGTGAAGGTGGTTTTCGCGCTGCCGACGTTTTCAAATCGATCGTAGGCGCGCACTGCAATTGCGTGCTCCCCGGGGGGCAAGGCCGGCAAGCCAAAGTTGTATTGCTCGACGGGCGCGTCGCTGATTCCAGAGCTTGGAGTTACGAGAACCCAATCGCCGCCGTCCAAGCTGTACTGCGCTCGCTCGATCGAAGAAAAAGCGTCGCGCGCCGTGAAGGACACCGGATGCCCTCCACTCATTTTTCCGGAGGCCGGACTCACCCGGAGGTCCTCGACCACCGGCGGTGTATTGTCCACTTCGAAGCGCTCGCTTTCGCGCTCGGCCTTTAGCGCCAGGGCTGGGGGATTCGAAGGCGCGTCACTCGCCACTATCTTCAAATAGTACCCTCCATCAGGCAGCGTCGTCGTATCCCACGAATAGAATTTTTGTTCGAGGTTGTCCTTCAATAGTTTCCATCCATGTTCGTTTTCGCCGCGAAAGTAAACGGCGTAGCGCACTTCGTCGTCGTTGTCGTCGTGCGCCGTCCAGAGAACGGTTTGATAGCCCTTCTGTGCAGTGCCTTGCGGCGGCTGTTCAAATCGCGGTGGCGCGGTGCTTTGTGTGATCACCACACCGGAAACATTTGGGGAGGGCGGCATCTTCAGTGTCACTGGTGCAGGCTGGCCCGACGAGATACTGGCCTGGCTTTGCGCCCGCACTCCGGGCTCCTGCAGCGCGATTCCATCAATCACCGGCGCTACGTTGCGTGGCAAATACGCCAGACTTACCCAATCAATGCCGTCGCCGGGGCGACCGTCGTGAATGATTGCCTTCCATTGCACGAACCGCGCTGGTGGTGCTTCGGTTGCGCTGCCCGATTTCGCGTATGGGCCGAACCAGCGCGACCACTCACGGCCGGGATCTTCCGTGTTTCCTGAACGCACAAAAAATTCCAGGCGGGGATCATTGGATGCAGTGGAAGATTTTGCCGCGCCAGCTGGCGCCGGACTCCACCATTCGATGCGTCCCCAGTGCGAGAAAAGCTGGGCGTCGAAGGACCGCGATTCAAACGTGCCTTCGGCTTCATACTCCGGGCCAACCGAATAAACCTTTCCAGGGTTCGCGGTACACAGGAAAACCTTGCCGGCAGAATTGCGCGCGATGCCTGTGATTTGTGCGGAACCGGACTTGGCGAGGTGCGCGAAGACGCCGTGCCCATCGATGGCGAGGAGAGCGCCGCTGTTGCCGGTTCCCGCCAGCAGGCGGCCATCGGAAGCGAGTCCCAGGGAGTAAACGACATCTTCGCGCGAAGACCAAAGCTCTTCGGGTGCGCCGTCGGCGCTGATGCGGTAGATGGTGCTGGAGAGAAGAGGAGGAAATGGAACGAAGGGTTGCTGGGGTTGGACTTGGCCGGGATTCACGACGGGGCCAGTGGTGAAGGTAGTCGTGCCTTGCGGCGTGGAAATGATAGTGGTGGGAGCCTGGCCGATACGCTGCTTCTCGCCAATCGCCGAAACGTAGATGGAGCCATCGGTGGCGACAGCAAGGGAAGTGATTTCGCGCTTGGAGGTTTCATAGAGAACGAAGCCTTCGGCTTTCGCTCCGGCAGAATCCTTGGCGGAAGATTTTGAGGAGCTCCGCGAGATGCGCAGGATACGGCCGCTGGGTTCCGTGCCGGCGATGAGATTTCCGTTCGAATCGAATGCCAGAACGCGCATGTGAGCTTCGTCGCTGGAGTAGAAAAGTTCGCCTTGGCCGTCGGGCGGAACGGCGAAGACCTGACCCTTGTCACCGGTGGCGACGTACAGAGTCCCATCGGGCGAGAAAGCGAGGTCCCAGATATATTTTGTTTTGGGATCGAAGAAAACGGATTTTTCACCGGAAGCAGAGACTTTGTAAACCTTGCCGTCGGGCGACGTGCCGACATAGAGAACACCTTTGGAGTCGAAGGCAATGGCTTGCGCGGAAAGGTCCGTGGAATCGAACACCACGGCGGCTTTGCCGGACGAATCGAATCGGAATACTTTCGCGGGCGAGCCGCCCGCGGCGTACAGCGTGCCCTTCGCATCGAGCCGGACGGACCAAAGATAGGAAGCATCCGCGTCAGCGACTAGACTGAATTTGGGCGCGAGTTCGAGGCGGCCATCACTGCGCACCGCTACGCCGTGCGCGGTGCCTTTAAGGAATTCATCGTAAGCGGACTGGCGCCAGCGGCGGGTACGTTCGGCAAGAAGAGGCAACGAAGTAAAGAAGCAAAGAAGCAAGGAGAAAACTAGAGCGCGGCGCTGGAGCCTGCCGAACAAAATAAGTTTGAGAGGGGGCTTGCGCGAGTGAGTCATTGAACCTTCACCGGACTTGCAGATTCAGAGAAATGACGCCGGAGACGGGACCTCCAAGAGGGATGGAAGCTTCGCTGGCCAACGATTCGCGCAACACTTGAACGCTGCCGGGAGTGGGCCTGCCGTCGACGATGTTGATTTGCGAGAGCGGGACATTTGGCAACTCCTTGTCCTCCCAGAGAAGCGTGGGGGCCGGAACGAAGAGGCCGACATAAAGACGGTCGTTCCGGCGCTCGCGATTCAAGAGTGCAATGAGTTGATCGAGGCCAGCAGGACCGCTGCCGGCGCCGGCAAACGCGAAGCCGCGCGAGGCGCGATTCAGCAAATCGGCATCGCTCACAAGAATACGGAGCGTGGTGCCGCGAGAAACCTGCTCCGGGATGCGAACGGTGGTTTCTTCCACGCGGGCGACGCCGCGATACGGCCGCAATAGCACTCGAACGCGAAGAGTCTCGCCCGGAGCAGCTTCGCCCTTTTCAAGCCACGCGCTTTCGATGGCGAATGATTTTCTACCCGGAACGCTTTCCACACGGAGCGCGATGCGGTCGACCTTGGCGGTTTCGAAGGTATTGGCGAACAGGCGTGTAAAAACATTTTGCATCGTCAAGGCAATGGGCAGTCCATCAGGAGAGAGAGTTTCGCCCGGAGCGAAGGTGTTTTCGATTTGTACCGCCGCGTGCCCTTGCAGGCGAATCTCGCCGGAAAGATGCAGCGTGGTGCCTTCGCCGTACAAGGAATTTTGCGTGAGACCGCTGAACGTGGTGATGGCGACGAGAAGCGGGGTGAGCTTCGGGTGATTGACGAGCTCGAAATGGAGCGACTTTTGCTTTGCAGGTTCCGCGCCGGAGACCAGCAGCGTCAGATCCAGCGGAATCATCGCGGGGGGCGCACCGAGCTTGCCCGTGACGGCCGTGAGATGATCGCCGGTGATCGTTCCGATGGAGCCGCCGACGTTGACGATTTTCGTGGAAGCGAGATCGGAAGAGAGCGTGGTGACGACGCGGCTGCGCGCCATGGGAATCTGAATGTCACCGAGACTCAAGAACGGATGGCCACAAAGATAAACTCGATCGGCTTGCACCGCCGTGACCGTGCATGCGGAATTGATGGAGGCGTCGCCTTGGACAAGAACCATCCCAGCCATATCACCGGCCACGAGACGGCCATCATCGGGGCGCGGCGACGCCGTGCCACCCTGCGCCGCGACGATGCCGTAGCCTTGCAGTTGATTTGCGAATTGTTGCAGCGCGGCGGGTTGGAAGCCGGAGAAAACCAGCGGCGTTTCAATAGGCTCGAGCGCGGAGCCGGAAGGCAGGCCGGTCCGCGTGGAAGCTTCGCTGGGAAGCCCGAGTTGTTGCGCGGTGGATTGCGCTGCGGCCGTCTGGGAAGGCGGATTCAGCACGTCTTGGATGGGTGTAACGCCGGCGATAGGCTCTTTCGTGAAGATGCCCAGCTTCAGCGACAACGCCCCCGCGAGTTTGCCGTCCAGATAGACCGGACTGCCGCTCATTCCCGCGACTACGCCAGTGTGCTCGACTTTCGGCCCCTTCAACTGCACGAGGATGATGGACTGTTTGGGGCCGAGAAAATTCTCAAGAACGCCGACAACTTCGAGGTTGAACTTTTCCACTTGATCACCGGCAAAAATCGTGTAGGCGTATCCCTGCATGCCGGCGCGCACTTGGCTGAGCGTTAGAATTTCGTTCGATTCCTGGGCGATGACGGCGTTGGGCCCCAAGCACAGGGTCACCGGGAACGCCAGGAGTGCGAGGAACAGCAGGCAACGAGACTTAGACAGATGCGACCGGGCCGTGTGCATGAATCCGTAATGATACGCGGCAGAGTACCGGGAAGCAATCGAACCCGCGACGCGCGAGGAATAGGAGGACTCGGCTAGACGTACTGGGGCTATTGTGCGCGAAATCGGTCCGGTGTATGTTACGAGTCGGCGAAAGTTTTTCGGGACAGTATGCCTTGCACGCGCAACCCGGCTCACCTGCAGGCGTACCCTACGTTGGGCGGCACGTCGCCCGAGTAGGAAACCACCACACGGGAGAGCCTTCCTATGAAAGCCCTCGCTGCCTTCTGGCTGCGCTTTCTGACGCTTGCTGCGTTTGCGATGATTGCCGGATTCGTGTTCGTGCGCGGGCAGTCCGCCAACATTAGAGTTGTAGATTTGATTCCTGCGAGCCTGAGCGGGGAGACGAATCAGGACAGCGAACCTTTTCTGGCGGTTCAGACCGTCAATCCGCAGATCATGGTGGCGTCGGCGTTCACGCCCAATCCGTTTTCTGCAAGCGGAAATGCCCCCGTTTACATTTCCGAGGACGCCGGCGCTACGTGGGTGCTAAGCGCCATCACTCCCGTACAGCGCATGACTTGCGACATCACGCACGCCATGCCCACCGGTGAGAACCATCCTCGCGGCGACCTGCACGCCGGCACGCTGGCTTGTGCCGCATCCATCACGCTCGACGAGTCGGAATCGAACGATGTTTCTTCCAGCGCCGTCATGAACGTGCAGTCCACCCGTGGCAATGTGGACCAGCCGTTCGTGCGAGCTTTGGGTATTTCCAACACCGACCGTATCTATGTGGGTCTTAATGATTTCAATCAACCCAATGGCCACACGGCGACTGTGGACATATCCGTGGATGGTGGCGCGACTTATAAATCCGTTGCGATCGAAACGCGAAAGACCGCGGGACAAGACGGTCCATCCGTTCGTCCGGCGATCGCAGCCGACAATACCGTTTACGCGGCCTTCTTTGGCTGGCGAAAATTTAACGGTACTGTTGCGACCAGCGATGTAGTCGTGGTGCGGGACGACGCTGGAGGAACCGGTCCCAATCCTTTCCAAGCGTTGAAGGACCCGTCGGATAAACTGCCAGGACGGATCGTGGTTAAGCGCGTGTCTATCCCGTGGTCAAATGCGCCAACCCTGGGCCAGGAGCGCGTCGGTTCGACACTTTCTATAGCGGTCGATCCGAATAACAGTTCCACTGTGTATGTTGGCTGGGCGGACCACGGGAGCATGGGCGACATTTATACGCTGCACGTAAGGCGTTCCACGGACCGAGGCGTGACGTGGTCCAAAGCCGACTTGCCTCACACGACGATCAGGAATGCGACGAACATCGCGCTCGCGGTGGCCAACAACGGCACGGTTGGTGCCCTCTACCAGCAACTTTCTGGCGGCCGTTGGGTTACACATATTGTGCAATCGCGCGATGCTTTCGCGACCATTCAGGACGCCATCCTCGCGAATGTTCCGGCGGATACGCCCGCGCAGCAATTCTTGCCCTATTTGGGGGACTACGACTACTTACTGGCGGTTGGAAATGAGTTTCGCGGTGTTTTTTGCGCCAACAACACACCGGACCTCGCCAATTTTCCCCAAGGAGTGACCTACCAGCGGGCCGCCGATTTCAACACGAAAACGCTCACCGACGGCTCCGGCAATCCCGTGGCGATTTCCATCGATCCGTTCTACTTCAGCGTTCCGGTGAAGCCGTGAAGCGCGTTCGCACCATGGCGCGAGAGAAGGAGATGCGCATGAATATTTCGAAATTTTTCCTTGCGGGGATCCTGTGCATGAACTTGTTCGGTGTTGCGGCGCTGCCGCAAGCCACAGGCAATCCGACGGCGCTGGCCAGACAATCGAGTATTGTGTTTGCAGGTACGGTCAGCCAACTAGGAGCCACTTCCTTTACCGGCGTTCCGAAATCATCTCAAACGGCGGTGGTTCGCGTTGACAGTGTGCTGAAAAAGCCCTCGGCAGTATCGCTAAAGAAGGGCGATAACGTCACTGTAGAGCTGAAAGACCCGTCCGCGTTCCATCAAGGCATGGAGGCAACGTTCTACACCGAGGGCTGGATCTTTGGTTCCGGCGTCGCCGTCAAGGAGCTTGGCCACGAATTCAGGCTCAGCAGTGGTGAAACTCCTAAGCCGGCTGGCGTAGACGAAAAAGCATACCAACAAGCTCAAGAGCAAATCGGCGATCAAGAGCTCCGAGACCGGCTGAATTCGGCGGATTTCGTCGTCATCGGGCGCGTCACAGACGTTCATCGCTGGAATGCGCCCAAGTCGGCCACTACTCGCGTCTCCGAACACGATCCGGACTGGCACGAAGCCGTCGTCGAGGTCCAGTCGGTCCTCAAGGGCGGGCAAGTCAAAGGGAACAAGGTTGTCGTCCGGTTTCCCGGACGCAACGATGTGGCCTGGGTACACTCACCGAAGTTCACGAAGAATCAGCAGGGCATCTTCTGCCTGAATAGAGATCAGGCTACCGGCATACCGACCGCGATGGTGGGAGGCCACCAGGTGACCGTATACACTTGCCTGGGACATGGCGATTCGCTTCCCATGTCGGATGTCCCCCGCGTCCGCTCTTTGCTCAAGAACTAAAAACCATAGGCCAGGATTAGTTTTGCCGAGTATCGCTGTAATTTCAGACCGCAATACAGGTGTTTGAAAGCGTTTTGTCCGTCACCTCCCGCCGGCGGATTTCCTGCTTGAGAAAAGTTTCTTTGACAATCGAGTCGTGAAGCATAAAATACGCTCCACTCTCCCGCACACTCCAAGGTGAAGAAGGGCTCTCGAATCGGAAGCCATGATTTGCCGCAGCAGGCTGGGGAGTCTTACACCATTTCAAACGACAAGACTTCTTCGCTTCGAACAGTGAACCGAGAATGGTAGAGGAGGGAGCCGTGCGCCGACGATTGCCGGTCCTTGTAGTATTGATGATTTTTGCGGCAGGTGCTGCTAGGGCACAGACCGCACCGCCCGATCAGACTGAGCAGATCAGGATTTTGCTCGAGCGCGTCCAACAGTTGGAGAAGCGCGTTGCGGAGCTCGAAACCAAGACCTCCGCGGCGGCCGGTCCTGCCGCGGAGGCCCCAGCGCCCGTTCCTGCTGCTCCAAAGCCGGAAATGGCTGAGGCGGCGCCATCTCCCGGGCCCGTGCATCAGCACGAGCCGACTGAATCACAAACGACCACGCGGCAGTTGGAGGCCCGCTACCCATCCCTCCAGATTCGCGGCTTTGGTGACGTGAATTTTTCCACGACGGACCAGAGAGGCGCCATCAGCGGCTTCAACCTCGGCCAGCTCGATCTTCACCTGGCTTCCGCGCTCTCCCACAAAGTCACCTACTTCGGTGAACTTACCTTTAATGCCCAGCCGACTGGCTACACCGTGGAAGTGGAACGTTCCATCATTCGATACGACTACAACGACTTTTTCAAAATATCCTTCGGGCGGTACCACACGCCCATCGGGTATTGGAACACCGCGTTCCATCACGGCGCTTGGCTGCAGACCACCATCAGCCGTCCGGACATGGTGCGGATTGGCGGCACGTTTATCCCTGTGCACTTCGTCGGCCTGCTGGCAGAAGGCAATATCCCGTCGGGAGGAGCAGGGCTCAGCTACAACGCTGGCGTCGGCAACGGTCGCGGGTCCATCATCAGCCGTCCTGGGGACGCGGGCGACAACAATAACAATCGCGCGTGGGTCGCCAACCTTTACTCGCGGCCCACGAAGCTCTATGGACTGCAGATGGGAGTCTCCGTGTATCGCGACAAAATCACGCTGCCGGTCGTCAACCCGGCGGGAAATGAATTTCGCGAATGGATTTCCGCCGCGCACATTGTCTGGACCAAGGAGACTCCGGAATTCCTGGCGGAATTCGCAAACGTCAATCACAAGAATATTTTGACCAATGCCATCACCAACAACCAGGCATACTACGTGCAGGTGGGTTACCGGCTGCCATGGCTTGAAAAGACCTTGAAACCCTACTATCGCTTCGAGCATACGCACACGCCGCTCAGCGAACAGCTTTTCACCAATCAGGATCTCGTCCAGTCCATCGTTGGCATGCGGTATGACATCACGAACTATGCGAGCTTCAAGGGCGAGTACCGCAATTTCAAGCGCCTGCCGACGGATCCTCGCGCGAACGGCGCATTCTTCCAGACGGACTTCACGTTTTGATGAGCCCGAATATGAATGCCACCTACAAACGTGTCCTGAAATTTCTCTGGACGATCCTTTGGGCCACTGTGGTTCTCCACTCTGCATCCACTGCGCAAACTTCCCGCGGAGCCGACGTCGCTGTCGTGGTGAATTCCGATACTCCCGTCGCCGACCTCAGCCTCTCGGAGGTACGCAAGGTCATGCTCGGCGAGCGACAGTATTGGAACTCCAAACTTCCCGTCGTTTTGTTGATCCGCGCGCCCGCGGCTCGGGAACGCGATGTCGTTCTGCGCGTGATCTATCAAATGTCAGAGGCGCAATTCAAACAGTATTGGGTAGCCAAGATTTTTCGAGCGGAAGCTGCGTCACCGCCCAGGATTGTGTATTCGAATGACATGCAATATGAGCTTTTGACGGCATTGCCCGGCTCCATTGCGTTTGTGGATTCCAGGAACATACGTGCGGGAGTGAAGGTCCTGCGCGTGGACGGACACTTGCCAGGCGAAAAGGATTATCCCCTGCGATAAGTTCCGACTCGCGATTTGTGGGAAAGCTGCGCTGCCTCCGGCCTGAACGGGCGCTGCGGCCTAATGGGAAAGCTTCATGCGCCTCAGGATTTCCTTGAATCGCGGATCGGTCCGCAGGCTTTCAAACATCGGCTCGACCGCCAGCGAGACCAAGCCGCTGTCGTGCTCTTCATACGCTTTTTCCAGCCATTCGAAGGCTTTTTGTTTTTCGCCCATCCGCATGTAAGATTCTGCGATGCTGTAAGACGAGACATAGCTGTGCTTCGACAGTTCCGTCAACCCTTCGAGCCAGCTTTGCAGGACGCCTTTGTAGCCGGACTTATTGAAGTCTTCCTCGATGGATGCCGCCAATTCGGCGCCTCCGGAGAGAGATAAGGCTTTTTCTCTTTCCGCCACGGCCTCCTTTTGCTTGCCCATGTGCGCGTAGACTTCCTCGAGCGTCCGCCGGGCAGGCGAGAACTTTGCGTCGATGTCCAGAACTTTCCGCAACTGCTCGATAGCGTTTTCATTCTGGCCCGCTACGTAAAACTGCCATCCCAGCGTCGTGTTGATAATGAGCGAGAGCGGATCCAATTCCTGGGCCTTCTTCGTTTGCGCCATTCCTTCGTCGAAGCGGCCCATGTTGGTCAAATAATCTCCGTACCAGTGATGAGCAGTCCCCAGATTCGGATTCAGTTCGATAGCCCGCTTGAACTCCTGCTCGGCTCCCGTCCAATCCCATTCAAAATGCTCTTTCACGAGGCCCAGGGACGTGTGCGCTTCCGCGAGGCTGTCGTCTATATCCAGCGCCTGCATGGCGGCCGCCTTTGATTTTGGCCAGGCCTCCGATGGCGGCAGGTATCCCGCGTCCCCCAGAAGGCTGTAAGTGTCGGCAAGGCCCGCGTAAGACAGCGCGTAATGTTGATCCTTCTGCACCGCCTGCGTGAAAAAGTCGGCGGCTTTCTTAAAGTCCGACTGCGTCCATTTATTCCAATAGTAGAGACCCTGCAAGTAGAGTTGATAGGCCTCGGCATCCTCGGTCGGACGCTTGGCCAACAGCTTCTTCTCTTCGCCTGCCAATCGCGGGCGCAAGCGCCCGTAAATGTCTCCGGCAATCTCTTGTTGCACGGCCACGAGATTGGAAAGCTTACGATTGTATTGCTCACCCCAGATCTGCCGGTTATTCGTCACGTCTTCCAGATTCACGCTGATCCTCAAGTCGTCGCCGCTTTGGATGAGTCTGCCGGTGAGAATGGTCCGCACGTGCAGGTCACGCCCTACCTTTTGCGGGTCTGACGCTTGCCCCTTGTAGCGGAAGACCGTGTTGCGCGACATGACCACCAGGTTGGGAAGTTGGGAGAGGCTGTTGATCAGGCTCTCGGTCAGACCGTCGCTCAGGTATTCCGTTTTCGGATCATTGCTCAAATTAGCGAACGGCAATACGGCGATCGATTCGATGCGTGCCTGGCTTGCTCCGCCAAGCAAGCTGTCACGCACATTCCCCACGTTCAGTCCGAACAGGAGTAACAAAATGGCGAGCACTCCGCCCGACACAAAATGAGGCCAAAGCCGCCGCAGTTTTTGGCGCGAGGCTTGGCCGGAAGTGTAGGGCATCGCGCGCGATGAATCCGTGTCTCGCTTCAGCCGCTGCAAGTCCGCCCGCAAGTCCGAAGCCGACCGGTAGCGCAGCTCGCGGTCTTTCTCCAGCGACTTGGCGATAATCTGTTCCAGTTGAATGGGAATGGCGGGATTCAGCCGCGCCGGTGGTGTCGGAGCGCGATTCAGAATCCCGTCGAAGATTACGCCGGAAGTGTTTCCGACAAACGCGCGCTGGCCGGTGCACATCTCATAAAGGACCAGGCCCATGGAAAAAAGATCGGTGCGTTCGTCGAGTTCTTGACCGCGGACCTGCTCGGGGGACATGTAGGCGACTGTGCCCAGCGCCACGCCGTCGCTGGTGAGATGAGCGTCTTGCGTGGTGACTCCAAAGTTTCCCGCGGCTTGTTTGGCCCGTGCGCCTTGGCGTTCCGGAAGCAGTTTGGCGAGGCCGAAATCGAGGAGTTTCACTTGGCTTCGATCGGTGACAAAAATATTGGCCGGCTTGATATCGCGGTGAATGATGGCTTTGGCGTGCGCCGCTTCCAGTGCATCCGCCATCTGAAAGCCATATTCCGGCACGCGTTCCAGATCCAGCGGCCTTCCATTGATCCGGTGTTTCAGCGTGTGCCCTTCCAGGAATTCCATGACGATGAAATGCTGGCCCTCATACTGGTCCACGTCATAAATCGTGCAGATGTGAGGGTGGTTCAGAGAAGAAGCGGCCCGTGCTTCCCGCTGAAATCGCTCAATGGCCAGCGAGTCCCGGGAGAGGTCCTCAGGAAGGAACTTCAGCGAAACATGGCGGCCGAGCCTCAGATCCTCGGCTTTATAAACGACACCCATCCCCCCGCCGCCTAACTTCTCCAGGATGCGGTAATGGGAGACGGTGAGCCCGATCATAACGAAGAAACCGCCATCGGCAAGCCATATTAGGTTGCGCTCAGAGGCAAGTCAACGTATACGGCCTCAGTGCGTTCTATGAATCTCGCGGGAAGTAAGCCGCTGGCCAGCGCCTGCTCAGTCCATGTGCTGATGCATGGCGAAAACTTTGTCGAGAGAATCTTCGAACCGGTACACGTGAACCATCCAGCCAAAGATGACCGGCTGGAAGCGGCCATGCGCAGCGTCGCAGGCATCTTGCGTGGCGAGGGAACCTTTCAATCCAAACTTTTTCCAATCCGCATTCCGGAATTGCCCCTTCTGCGGCATACACAGGTTGGTATGCAAATGCCACATGGCAACGCTAAGAGGAACGCGCGCGTTGAGTTGTTCTTCCGTCGCACGCTTGGGCATGGTGTACATGGCGCCTACCAGCTCGTATCCGTTTGAAGTTTTCCTGTACAGCAGGGAAGTCGGCCGCGCCGCATCAAAAGAGAAGCCTTCCAGGAAGCCGTTCCAGTAATTCGTAAAGTGATATTCGGGCTGTGGCAGGTTCGGCAGAAAGATTTTGTAACCGTCGTTCAGAGCAACGTGATAGTCCTTGTATTTCTCGATGCCGGGGCGGAGTTGCGAGACGATTTCGTTCGCTCGCGCCGTATCTTCCGGCGTTTGCGGGCGCATCGCCGTCATGCGCCTATGGAGGTTGTGCGCGTCCATCTGCCCGCGCGTCATGTCGTGCACGGCGTGAGCTTCGTTGGCTTTGGCGTCGTCCATGTCCATGCCTGACATTTTGCTGTGGTCCATCGGCGGCGATTCCTGCGGCTGCGAACCGGACGATTGCTGAGACTCTTGGCCAGGTGCCGCCGGCGCGTGATGGCCGGGAATGGCAGCAAGCAGGACGCTTACCAGGAATAATGCGCCAAATAAGATGCCGGCTTTTGCGGCGAGATGAAAGAACGTGCTGCGGGCTGACATGACAATTCTCCTCACCTAATAATACGCATTGCCGTGCCGGGGGATTTCAGCGTGCGATGCAGGGCGTGCCTCACAAAAAACTGGCCGGGGGTACAGGAGGCAAAGGACGGTGGATGAGGTCAAGGATGTAAAGGAGAATACCTCGAAACTTGAACCGAATGCCGGCATTGCCGGACACAAAGACTCGGCGTGCTAAAATCTTCTGCGTGAAAAAAGAGACCATTCAGCCAGCTAAATATCTAACTGGTGGGCTGGACCTTCCAGGCGACAAGTCCATTTCGCATCGCTATGCGATGCTGGCGGCGCTGGCCGAAGGCGCCAGCGAGTTGCGTCACTTCTCCGCGGCAGCCGATTGCCAAAGCACACTGGCCTGCATGAGCGCCCTGGGTGCGGAAGTGAGAATCGAAAAGGACGCTGTTCGTGTGACCGGCCGTGGGCTGCGGGGATTGAGGAGCAGTTGGCGCGCGCTCGATGCAGGAAATTCTGGCACGACGATGCGGCTGCTGTCGGGAATCCTGGCCGGACAGCAATTTTCCTCGAAGCTTACGGGCGACAACTCGTTGCAAAAGCGGCCCATGAAGCGCGTGATCGCGCCACTTCGCGAGATGGGCGCGGACATCCGCGCGCGCGATGACAATTTTGCTCCGCTGGAAATTCGCGGCGCCAAGCTCAAGCCTATCGACTTCAACATGCCGATGGCTAGCGCCCAGGTGAAGTCAGCGGTTCTTCTCGCCGGATTGTTCGCGGAAGGCGTGACCAGTGTCACCGAGCCCGCGCGCACCCGAGACCATATGGAACTGGCCCTCGAAGAATTCGGCGCGGCCATCGAGAAAAACGGCCGCACCATTCGAATCCACGGTCTCGCCAGCGCGAATGGCGGCAGCAAGTTCATCGGCAAGTCGTTGGATGTTCCCGGCGATCTGTCTTCTGCAGTTTTTTTCATCGCTGCCGCCTCCTTGTTCCCCGACTCGAATATCCTGATTCACAACGTGGGTCTGAATCCTACGAGGACAGCCATTCTCGACGTGTTTGCATCGATGGGTGCCTCGATTCAAATTCTCGAGCCCAGGATCGCCCACGGCGAAGTCGTTGGAGATTTATCCGTGAAAGGCGCTTCGCTAAAGGGCGGCGTCATCGCGGGCGAACAAATCCCGCTGGTGATCGATGAACTCCCCATGCTCGCCGCCCTCGGCCCCTACACCGAGGAAGGCATCGAAATTCGCGACGCCGCGGAACTCCGCGTAAAAGAAAGCGATCGCATTGCCGCCCTCGCCGAAAATCTACGACGCATGAACGCCGCAGTCGAAGAACGCCCCGATGGCCTCAAGGTTTCCTGCCGCAGCGCCGGAAAATTGCGTGGTGCGGAAATCGATCCTCGCGGCGACCACCGCATCGCCATGGCCTTCGCGGTCGCCGGCCTTTCCGCCGAAGGAAATACAATCATTCGCGACGCCGATTGCGCCGCCGTTTCCTTCCCCACATTTTTTCAGGAACTGAACCGACTCGCCGAGCGTTAGGAGACAATGGATTGATCGACGAAAGTTCCTGTGGCGGTTAATTGTTCCAGGAAAGCTCTTAACTGGTCTTGTGAATGGAAATCGACCCGTAGCTCGTCTTCAAGATAATCTTCGGTCCGCGCCCGCTTCCGTATTTTCCTTCCAGGTGCGAATCGCCGGACTTCGCTCCTGAAGTCAGCTTCAGCGAATCTGATTGAAACTCGCTATCAATGTCTCCCGAATGGCAATCCGCCACGATCTCGAAGCTCGATGATTCCGGCAAGCTCAGCGTAATCCCCGCCGATGCATTGTCAATCTCGATGTCTTCCTTCGGCGCAACCGAAAACCGCGCGTTCACGTTTCCGCGGCGATTATCCACCTTGACTTTGCCGCCCGCATTCTCCAGCGTTATGTCATCCTGCGTGCGCACGCTGAGGTTCCCGGGAGCGTCGAATATTTCCAAATTGCCCGGGTTGGCCTCCATGTGGCCGGCGAGTTGCGACAGCGTCAGATCCGTTCGCCGCGAAAGGAAGCGCACGCCCTTCGCCACTTTGTCGGCCCGGATCGCTCCGTAAAATTCTCCGTCGATGGTCAGCCCGCCCGTTGCGGCCGATACATTTATTTCTCCGCCGTGGCCGGAAATCTTGATGTTGCCCTTCGTGTCAGAAACTTTAATGTCGCTCTTCCGGGTCTCGATGCTGACGTCCCCGCCCGTGCCGCGAACCTCGATGTCGCCAACTCCATTCGTCACACTCACAGGCTTTGCCATGTCCGCCACGGTAATGTCGCCCTTCTCGTTTCGGATCGTCAACGACGCTTTCTTCGGAACCGCCACGTCGAGATCGAAGCTGATGCGCGAATCGCCTGCGCTGACTCCCGTAGGGCGGATCTCATAGCCGTCGCCATTCTGCGCGATCTCGACACCTGCGCGCTCCGCAAATTGTTGAGCGTCGCTCTCATTCCAGGCCTTGGCGTTCTTTTTCCCGGAAACGCGAATCTGCGAGTCCTCCGAAGGACGCACGCTGATGTTGCCGTGCCCGTTGCGTATCGTGATGCGCGCATCCGCGGGAACGGATTTGGGCGCGACGTTCAAGTCGAACCCAAAACTATTTCCCCACTCCCGAATGTGGCCTGGGAGATTTTCCCTGCCGTAATCAACCGCGACCACTATCCCTAGAAGACTGAGAAGTCCCAGCACAAGAACAACTTCGCCACCGCTAATCTTAGCTGCCCCCGGATCGCCGACGCGGTTCGCCGCCATCCGTTCATACAATTTGATCCCGCCCCAGAAAATCAGAATGAGCGGCCACCAGTGCCCAATCACTTCACCAATGCTGACGCCACGGTAGTTGTGAAGGAGCAGCAGCAGCCCAACGAATAGAAGAAGAAGGCCGGGAAAAAATGAGCTGCCGCGTGGACGGAGATCAGCCATAGGGTCCTACTGCCCCTGTCCCTGAGCAGGGAATTGGCTCTGCGGAGCAGGTGGCACGGCGCCAGGTGCGCCTGGACCCGCGGGAGGAACCGGCCCGGAAACGTGTCCATCGGCCGGCGCAGCTGCCGCGGCAAGGCTTATCGCGCCGATCACGATGAGGATCACCGGATACGTGTTGCCAAACGAAAGATAGCCTCCCCGCATCTGGTCGAGCAGAAAAAGCACGCCAACGGTGATGATGACCGCGGGCCCCATCAGCCCGCGAATCGTACATCGCCTGCATGTGCATCGAATCCGATCACTCATCGGGAAAATCCTCCTACGAACGCCGGTCCAGCCGGTTGCGCATCATCAAAACGCCCGCGCCGATCAAGACTGCCGGCCAAAAAAACTGTGAAATCCGGTACCAGGGAAACCAATCAAAATTGTGGAGCAGCAGCAGGACTCCCGCGCCAATCAGCAGCATCGGACCAATGGGGCGTTCTTTCGTAAATGAATCCAGCGGGTCGGAAACGGTCTCGCCCGTCTGCCGCGCCTTTGCCGTGCGGTAGGCCTCAATGGGCATGTAGACCCACAGCCCAGCGACGCAAATCCACAGGGCGGCTTCCGCTCCACCACTCATCGAGCCGTCAATTCCGGTAATAAACAGCACCAGAAAAATGGCGAGATGAATCATGCCCTTGCCGTATTGCTCGTTATAGAAGGCCCCCATCCCTGGCAGAAATCCCAGGAAGAAAGCCAGCAGGGGGCTTGATCTTGCCTGGCTCGGCGATCCAGGAGGCAAACTCGAGGCAGGCATTTGATACGGCGATCCCGCAGGCGGAGTCGCGACGGGCGTCGGGGCGGGAATACCTACGATGCCCGCCAGGCAGTCTTCGCAATAGAGAACGTCCCGCACCGGCCGCACGCACGTCGAGCACATGGCCTTGCCGCAATTCCGGCAGTACCCCACTGCGTCCAAATCGGCATGGACGGCACAATTCATTGCGTTCTCCTCTCACCAATCGAGCCGCTCAGAACGGGGAATTCCGAAGCCAGTACCCGCAGATTTCGGCCGAGTTCGTCGGCACGGTTCTGCTGTTTGGGCGCGGACGGATTCGTGTTGTCGGTGCGGCCCGGCTGCTTGTCAGGAGAATTCTTGGGGGTTGATTGTTCTCTGGTAGCGGGATTCTGGTCGTTCTCATTCAGGCGCGTTTGAATTTCATAAACCACGCGCAAATCGCTGACAAATTTGACGCTCTGTGCGTAGACGCGATGTGCCTTGCTGTTCGTTCTGTGATAAATCGTGGCTGGAGCAAGATCCGCCAGCTTAGGCTTGCGAAACGAGAAACCGGAAGACGCAAGTATGACGACGATCGTCGCGGCCACCGAAGCCAGGCTGTACACAAACCTCGGCGATTGCAAGCTCTTGAGCCAGCGTCTCAGATTACGCCAGTTCGGCGCGCCCAGCGTCGCTGTCAGGATCGCGCTCTCGAGTTCCTTCGGCGCTTCCACGGGCTCCAGGGCGTACAAGCTGCCCAGTGTCCGCGCGACTGCCGCGACCAGAGGCGCGCATCGCTCGCACGTATTCACGTGGTGGTTGAAAACCGATTGCTCTGCAGGCTGAAAAAGCCCGTCGAGGTAATCGCTCAGGCGCGCTTCGGTTTGTTCGCAAGTCCAGTTCATAAAGTGCTCTGCGTCGGCTTCGAAATCCTAATCTCCACTATGATGGCCGCACTCCCATCTGCTGCAAAATGCGCGCCAGCTCGATGCGTCCCCGATTGATTCTCGATTTTACTGTTCCTTCCGGTACCGCTAATACTTGTTGAATCTCGCTATACTCCAATTGCTGCAGGTCGCGCAAGATCACCGCTTCTCGTAATTCCGGCGAAAGCCGCGTCAGCGCCGATTGCACTTGGCCGCTCAACTCTCCGAGCAATGCCTGCTCATCTGGCCGCCGTCCCGCGGATTCCTTGTTTTCCACCACCGGCATCTTGTCGTCCAGCGAATCCGTTACGCGATCCCTCTTCGTTCTACGGTAATGGTCAATCAGCAGATTGCGCGTCACGCTCGTCATCCAGGTTGCGAATCCGCCATGGGCCGAGCGATAACTGCCTAAAGTTCGGTATACCCGGAGGAAAACATCTTGCGACAGGTCCTGGGATTCCGTTCGGTTTCCCGTGAACCGGTAGCAGATGTTAAAGATGCGCCGGCTGTGGCGACGCACAAGTTCCTCCCAGGCCGACCCGTCGCCCTGGAGGCAGTGCTGGACCAGTTGGGCATCCTGCTCCAACGTATCTTCAGCCTCAGAAACCTGCTACGGTGCAAGGCGCGTCTGCGAGCCGGCTTTCTCTCAAAAACCGTCTGGCAGTCCATCTCGGCCTGCCAACTATGGAACGTAAAATGCTCCCGAAATGTTCCCCTCAGGATCAGACCTGAATTGCCAACCGTTCTGCTCGGCATCTTACTCACCGCTCCTCTAAGACACAAGAAAATCAATCAAATAGCGGTGCCGCCGGGACTGAGATTGCGATCGGGAGTGATTCACGATCATCCGCTGGAAGAGCGCCAGATCGGCTCGTAAAGGTCAGTTGCTCTACGAAGTTCCCACGTTAGAATCATAACATGCTGAAAACATAGCCTTTATATAAATAACTTGAACGCGTTCATTTTTCTCTTGACAAGAGTGAGAGTCTGCCGTAGTATTTGAACACGTTCAAATAGCCGACGACTTCATGAATCTCGCTACAAAAGCAGCAGGCGAAAAAACCAAAGAGCTAATCCTGGCGACGGCCCTCGACTTGTTTCGCAGATCCGGCTTCGAACCCGCGACCATGCGGGACATCGCCCGCGCTGCTGAGGTGGCTACCGGTGCCGCCTACTACTATTTCCCCAGCAAGGAAGCCATCGTTTCCTTTTATTACGACCAGGTGCAGCGCATCCACGCCGAAAACGTTCGCGAGGAATTGGCTGGGAAGTCCGGTCTTCGCGAGCGTCTTGGGATCGCGTTCCATTCGAAGGTGGAAATCCTGAAGGACGACCGCCGCTTCCTCGGAGCGCTCTTTCGCTATAGCGGAGACCCGCAGCACCCGCTCTCCGTCTTCGGTAGAGGCACGCAGATTCAGCGCGCGCAAAGCATGGCCATCTTCCGCGAAGCGATCGCCGGAACAGGTATCAGCGAGGAAATGCAGCAGCTTCTTCCCGCCGCGCTTTGGCTCGTGCATCTCGGCATGATCCTCTTCTTTATTTATGACGAAACGAATGGGCAGCGGAAGACGCATAAGCTTGTGGACGGTGTTCTCGATCTCCTGACCCAAGCCATGCAGTTGACCAACTCGGCTTTTGTTCGGCCTTTTGTCCAGCCCTTCCAAACGAAGGTGCTGCAAATTTTGCAGGACGCCGGCTGGACTGGAGAGTTTTAGAAGTTTTATTCGAAGAAATACGGGGCAGTCGGAATTTCGAATTCGAGGAGGAGCAATGACGAAAACACACGAGCCGCTCTCACACTGGTACCCGGCAGCCGTAGCGGCAGAGCGGCCTTCCGCATGGTGGTACTGGGGGCGCGCCGTCTACGTCAGCCGCCGCGACTACTGGCGAATCACGAAGAAATTTCTTGCTGTCGGAATTCCGCTCGGGTTCATCGGAGTTTGGCTTCACTATGATCTGGCGTTTTGGGCAGCTATGGCGCTAGCGGAAATCGGTTTGCTATTTCTCGCTTATTCGCTCTTTGGTCTATATCGCATGTACGGCCATCCCGGCGTGCTCTACATCCGGCGCCTTGTACAGCTCGGCGGGGTGCAAGGCAGAATGACCGTGGCGGATTTGCACATTGGAACGTATCGCCACGCCTTTCTGCTTTCGGACGTTCTTCAGGAAGCTACCATCCAAACCGTGGACTGCTGGAACGTGGAAGGCGAGTCTCCCGAAGAAGCCGTACAGGACGTTCGCGATCTGGAGTTTCCTCCCACTGGCAATCCGCGAATTGTTCCTTCCAAGGCCAATCATTTCAACGTGCCGTTGGCGGACGGTTGCTGCGACGCTGTTTGTTTTGGTTTCGGGACACACGAAATTCCCCTGGGTGGCCCGCGCGAAAAACTCTTCAGCGAAGCCATCCGCATCTTGAAGCCCGGGGGGAAGGTCTTGCTCTTCGAACACGGCTGGGACGTGCACAACTATGTGATATTCGGCCCGGTCATCCACCACGTCACCAAACGCCAGGATTGGGACAAATTCCTGCGCGAACGTTTCGACGATGTGGAATACGTGCGCAGCTCGCAGGCTGTCGATCTCTTCGCTGGGACGCGGCGCTAAGGAGCAGCTTGATGAGTGGCCACAGCAGAGATGCGGACGTCATTGTCATCGGCGGAGGAATTGCCGGGCTGGGGGCAGCTGTGCGTTTGAAGGATTGCGGGCTTGAGCCGTTGGTTCTGGAAGCCGAGTCCCGCGTCGGCGGCCGCATGACCACTGATCGTGTCAAGGGCTTCGTAATCGATCGCGGCGTTACGCTTTTTGGCAATGCCTTTGGCTCCATGCGCGCTCTCGTGAAGCGCTTGGGGCTTTCGCCCCTGGTGTGCAAGGGCAAATTCAGCATAGGCATTCAAGACGCTGCGGGATGCCGCGGTTACCGCGGCGGGCGCTTCGAAGATTTACTCTTCGACCGCGGAATTTCCTGGCGCGCCCGTTTAGCGAGCGTCCGTTTCGGATTTGACTTGCTGCGTCATCATCGCGCTCTCATCCACGGCTCTAGCACTTTCAGCGGTTCGCTGGATGGCGAAGACGCACGGACATATTTCCGGAGAATCGGCGGGGAAGAATTATTCGAGCGAATTTTTCTCCCCGGTCTGAATGGTCCCGGGGGTGGAGCTGTCGATACCTCGTCGCGCGTAATCCTCATGCAGGTGCTCTGGAACCTGCTCGTCCGCGGACAGTGGAATCTCACCGATGGCGTCGACTGCATTCCAGAAGCTGCCGCTTCCGAGGTAAACGTTTTGACCGATGCCCGCGCACTACACGTTGAGCAGAGAGATTCAGGAGTTCAGGTTGAAGCCGAGGTAATAGGGAAGCAGCAGACTTTTCTCTCTCGCGCGGTCATCTTCGCGATTCCCGGTCAGCTCATTCCCGCCATTTGCCCGAGTCTCCCGGAAGAAATTCGCGCTGTGCTCTGTCGCACACAGTATTCCCGCATTGTGAACGCGGCAGTGGCGCTCTCGAAGCCGCCGAATACTCCCTACGCTGGTTATGCATTCACGGAAGATGTCGTCCCCGGCGCTGAAATCGAGATGGAACATCTGCGCGCTCCTAACCGTTGTCCTGCGGGAACCGGCATGGCCGGAGTTTTCCTTTGGGACACGCCTCAACGCCGGTGTTTGGACGCCGGCGACGAATCCCTCAAGCAGCAAGCCAGCGACGTCGTCGAACAGAATTTCCCGGAATGCCGCGGCAAGGCTCTCTTCGTTCACCTCGTTCGCTGGAACATCGGCATCGCGCAATTTCCACCGGGCCGCCTGCGCGAAATGACCGCCTTGCGCAAGCGGCTCGCTGCCTGGAATTCTCCTTTCGATCTCTGCGGCGACTACCTCGACGGCCTCTCCAGCGAAGGCGCCCTCCGCACCGGGGAACAAGCCGCCATCCACACCGCCCGAAAATTAGGCGCAAACTGAAATATCGTCCGGACGCACAACTTGACGCGAGTGCCTGCGCCCGTTAGGCTGGCCAACGCATGCAAAAATCGTCGAGGAAGCTTCTTGCCGTCCTGATTGGGCTGCTGTTGCTGGGATTTGTCGTCTACCGTTCGAGCGGGATGATCAATCTTACCGATTTTAGCGGGGCAAGATTGCTCCACGCTATCCGCAATGCCGATCCCTTTCTGCTGATTCTTTCCATTGTCGCCATCTACGTCTGTTACGCGCTGCGTTCGTTGCGCTGGAAAGTCTTCCAGCGAAATTTGGGCCCCTCGCGTTTCTGGCCGATTTACGCGATGACGCTCGCGGGCTTCGCGGCTGTCTTCCTTCTTGGCCGTGCAGGTGAACCGGTACGGCCACTGCTTCTGGCGCGCAAAGAAAAGCTGCCCATTGCGGACCTGTTTGGAATTTATACGCTGGAACGCCTGTTCGATTTGGCGAGCGCTGCTGTCATTGCCGCGGTTGGACTCCTCTTGTTCCAAGCACACGGTCATGTTGGCGAAATTGCGGGCAAGCTGGAAACTGCGGCAAGGACCACAGGCTCACTGCTATCCGCAGGAGTCGTCGGGGCGATAGCATTCTTGATCTATCTGCGCCTCCACGGATCCGCCTTGCTTGAGCGGCGCTTGCAAGGCTGGCGTGCCGCGCTCGGCTGGCGCGGCAAGGTCGCAGGAATTCTTCTCGGCTTCGTGCGCGGTGTGCAGGCCATTCAAACTGCGAGCGATCTCGCCCTGTCCGTTTTTTATTCCGCGGCTCACTGGTTCCTCGTTCTGCTCGTTTACTTCTGGATTTCGCACAGTTTTGACGGCACCCTCGCCAGCCTCAGCCTCGGCGCCGCCATGCTCGTGATGGCGTTCACATTGGTCGGCTCGGCGGTGCAGTTGCCGGGAGTCGGCGGCGGCTCGCAGGTGGCGGCGTTCCTTGCTTACACAGCGGTGTTTGGAGTAGAAAAAGAAGCCGCCGCCGCCGCATCCATTGTCCTGTGGCTGATCACGTTTGCGGCGTGTAGTCTTGCGGGCGTGCCGCTGCTGATTCATGAAGGGCTTTCGCTTGGAAAATTGCGGGAATTGGTGGAGCACGAAAAAGAGGCCGCGGGCGAAAGTCCTGCCCAGCAAGGAGAATCAGCCCGGTGAAGTGTCCTTTTTGCGCGCAGATCGACGACAAGGTGATTGATTCGCGGGAAGGCCGCATCGGCGACACCATTCGCCGCAGGCGGGAGTGCTTGAAATGTGGCCGCCGGTTCACGACTTACGAACGCATCGACGAAATTCCTTACATGGTCATCAAGAAGGATGGCCGCCGCGAACGCTTTGAGCGTCAGAAAATTTTACAGGGACTTTTGAAAGCGTGCGAAAAACGGCCCGTGGCGACGCCGAAACTCGAAGCGATTGTGGATGAAATCGAAGGTGTGGTTCAGGAGTCCACAGAGCGCGAGCTGACCACGACGGAAATCGGCGAAATGATCATGCACCGGCTGAAGAAGCTGGATAAAGTCGCATACGTGCGGTTTGCGTCGGTGTACATGGACTTCAAGGACGTCCAGGAATTCATGAGCGAGCTGAAAAATCTGCTGAAAGATCGCGTGAAAAAATAGTGCTTTTACTCTCCGAGGAATTCTTGTGAGAAAACGCGTCGCCATCTATTTATCCACGCTGCTCGCGTTTGCCGGCCTCTGCGAGATTGCGATCAGCAGTGCCGCGCGGAAAAAACCGGCGGCCCGGATCGATGCGGAAAAGATTCGCAAGCATGTGAAGTACTTGGCGGGCGACGCGCTCGAGGGGCGCGGCACGGGACAAAAGGGAGGCGACGCGGCCGCGGACTACATTGCCGCGCAATTCAAAAGCTACGGATTGAAACCGGCTTCCGACACAGGGACCTACTTTCAGAGCGTGCCAATGGTGAGCATGAAAACGCTGGCGGCTACCGCATTTACTCTCGTGCCCGCAAGCGGGCAGCCGGTGCCGCTGAAAAATCTGGACGATTTTGTAACCAGCAACGAGAGCCAAGTGGAGTCTGCGGATGTGGATGCGCCGGTGGTTTTCGTCGGTTATGGAATAGCTGCACCGGAATACCAATGGGACGATTACAAGGGCTACGACCTGAAAGGTAAGGTAGCGCTGCTGTTTGTCAACGAGCCGATTTCGAACGATCCGAAATTTTTCAAGGGGAAGGCGCTGACGTACTACGGCCGGTGGACGTACAAATTTGAGGAGACCGCGCGGCGCGGGGCAGTGGCTACGCTGATCATTCATCGCAGCGACCTGGCGAGTTACGGATGGGACGTAGTGCGCAATTCGTGGGGAAGCGAGCGCTCGTATCTGGAGCGAGATGGGTCACCAAAGCTGCAGGCCGCGTCCTGGATTCAACTTGAGGTGGCAAAAAAGCTCGTGGGAATGGCCGGTCTCGATCTGGACAAACTCTTCGAGCAGGCCCAGACCCGCGAGTTCCAACCTAGCGAGTTGCCCGTTCGATTGAAGGCACATGTGGCGAGCCGGATGCGGCCCATTGTTTCGCACAACCTGGTGGCCCTGCTGGAAGGGTCCGACCCGAACAGAAATAACGAGGCTGTTCTCTACACCGCTCATTACGACCATCTCGGGATCGACACGAGCAAGAACGGCGACAATATTTACAACGGGGCAGTGGACAACGCCACGGGATGCGGGATATTGCTTGAGCTGGCACGGACTTGGGCAAAAGCCAAGAAAGCGCCGCCTCGGTCGGTCCTCTTCGCCGCTGTGACCGCCGAGGAGCAGGGCCTACTAGGGTCCGAGTTTTTGGGAAAGAAGCTGCAATTCTTGTACGCAGATCCAATCCTGGACCTGAATTTTGACGCTCTAGCCCGGAAATCTCACCAGGGATAAGAACAAAACGTTAAATAGAAGTAGAAAAAGGCCGTTTTCTCGGGCATAACTGCGTTGTCTAAGCGTAGTTAAAGTTCCAGGAAAGGCGGCCTTTTCAATGACAGAGTGTAAC
>WNGO01000022.1_pt1 | contig 97257 bp, 76 predicted proteins | sample 5400511 | NCBI WGS metagenome assembly WNGO01 (sample SAMN13153380, study PRJNA577476) | soil metagenome | isolation source: 20 cm soil or saprolite under Garry oak tree replicate 2 | place: USA:California | collected 2016-06-15 | reverse complement strand
GCGGATCACGGTAACAATACGAGAGTGGGTCGTTTTTGCCGAGCGTTGAAGTCGTGTTTCAAATCCTGTTCCGAATCCTGTTTCTCGGGTGGGTCACTTTAAGAAAGCACAAGTGGGTCACTTTTGCCGAGCGCCGAAGCTTAGGTGTCGGTTCCGCAAAGGCGCGTTTTCGCAGCGTCACGCTTCGCTCTCGAAGCTAAGATGATCCTGTGGCGAGCAAAGATAAAGTCACCGCGTTCGGAAAAAAAGCACATTTTTCCTTTCGTGCTGAATTAGATGCGGGGAATCAATCGCGTGGCCAGCCACGATTTTTGGCATAAAATTGCGCTACTCGCCACCCATTTGACGGGATTCCATTGAATGTATTGCTTGTGTTTTCCGTAAGTTACAGAATCTTCGTCCCCCGTAAGGCTATAGAATGAACACTTATGAAAAAACAGGGGGTAGGGGGCGGGGGGACGTTCACACAAAGAGAATGGAGATTAGCTCTCCGGCTCGAGAGAAGACGGGATCGGGGACGACCAACTCATACACGCGCGGGACCGTGTTGATTACGATTTCTTCCGTTTCCCGCGAGAAAACAAAGTATTCACCAGGCGAGCGGTCCGCCAGTTCGCTCACGCGACACTTTGCCGTTTCGATGTCTTCTACCGTTTCCATCCAAACCGGTGTGCCGAGAAGGTCTTTCCTGAATATATCAAAGGGAGTGGCTCTCATCGAACAACCCTCTTAAGGATAGAATTCAGGACTGGGTTTTTGGGGGGACGCTACATAAGACAGCATTCTTGCTGCCAGCCTCCCAGTTTCTGCGATTCTCGTCCATTTGGCTGATTGCAAAAAACTTACGAGTCTACCTGTCCCGGCAATCAGAGCAGGCGTCACTCGTAAACGTTCTCAATGTCGGCATTTTTTACCTACCTACACATACCTGTGGCGGTGCTACAATTCGCCAGCCAAACACTCATTCCATTCCTTCACCGGAGGCACCGAATGCAACGCCGCGTCCTAACCCTGCTCGCTATCGCGCTGACGCTGGGCATCTCCACTCTCACGCTATGTGAGTCCGCTTTCTCCCAGGAGCATTCCGAGCATCCCGCGGGCCACAAAGCAAAACCCGCCGCGCTCATGAGCGGCTACGGCACTTGGCATCACCCCGTTTCCACCAAGAACGCGCAAGCGCAGGCATTCTTCGATCAGGGCTTGCGGCTCATCTACGCCTTCAATCACGACGAAGCCATGCGCTCCTTCCAGCGTGCCTCCGAGCTCGACCCCAAGCTGGCCATGGCGTATTGGGGCATTGCCGAAGCTGTAGGTCCCAATTACAACGACCCTGCCAGCGAAGGCCGTTTTGCGCAGGCCCACACCGCCATCGAGAAAGCGCAGACGCTCGGCGCCGATGCTTCCGAGAGCGACCAGGCGTACATCACCGCGCTTGCTAAGCGCTTTCCCGCCGATCCCAAATCCGATTTGCACGCCGCCGCGGAACAGTATCGCGATGCCATGCGCGACGTCGTAAAGCGTTTCCCCGACGATCTCGACGCCGCTACGCTGTTCGCCGAAGCCGGAATGAACCTGCATCCCTGGGGGCTCTGGCGCCCGGACGGCACGCCGGAAGAGGGCACGGAGGAAATTGTCTCCACGCTGGAGTCTGTGATTCGCCGTGAGCCCGATCACCTCGGCGCGATTCACTATTACATTCATTCCGTGGAAGCTTCCTCATCACCGGAACGCGCTTTGGCGGGAGCGAATCGTTTGGCGCAACTTGCGCCTGCCGCGGGACACGTCGTGCATATGCCCGCGCACATCTACATCCGCACCGGCGATTACGAAGCCGCGGTGAAGACCAACCAGAAAGCCGCGCTTGCCGATCAGGCTTACATCAAGGCTGGCGCAGCCGAAGGCATCTATTCCATGATGTACTACAGTCACAATCTGCATTTCATCGCCATGGCCGCGGCCATGAACGGCAACTATCTCGAGTCCCGGCGCGGGGCGCAGTTGCTCGCGGCCAACGTGGGCCCTCACGTAAAAGACATGAGGCCGCTCGAGGGCTTCATGACCGTGCCGCTAGCCGTTGAAGTGCGGTTTCACAAGTGGAACGAAATCCTGAAAGCGCCGCAGCCCGACGCCGCCATGCACACCGCCACAGTGTTCTGGCATTTCGCTCGCGGCCTGGCCTTTGCAGGCATGGGAAAACTGGACGAAGCCGAAGCCGAGCACAAGTTTGTTGCCGAAGCGGAAGAAAAGACGTCGCCGGATGCCATCTTCCAGATGCCTATCAACAATAAGACCAAGGATATTCTGAAGATCGCGGCAAATGTGCTTGGCGCGAAAATCTCGCTAGCGAAAAACGATATGGACGCCACGGTGAACCAATTGCGCGCCGCCGTCGCCGTTCAAGACTCGCTGAAGTATGACGAGCCGCAGGACTGGTTCTATCCCGTGCGCGAATCCCTCGGCGCGGTGCTGCTGAAAATCGGTGATTATGCCGGAGCCGAAGAGACCTTCCGCGCGGACCTTAACCGCAATCCCCGCAACCCGCGTTCGCTCTTCGGTCTCGAGCAAGCCCTGAAGGCTATGGATAAGAGCTACGACGCAGGTTTCGTCCGCAAACAGTTTGACGCCAACTGGAAGGGCGCCACGCGGCCGACCGTCGACGATCTCGTCTGACCCTTCGGCCAACGCCCGCAGTTTTTTGCTTTCGCCCGGGCCCTTTTACTCTTAACTTTCAACCTCTTGTCCAAAAAAAGAGGGAGCCAACTTCGCCCCCTCCTCTTAACGGAACCGCTACGAATCAGCTACTTATGGCCGGAGTGCGTGATCCGCGCCATGATGTCGCGCCGGCTGTCAAGCACGGTGGAACCTGCGAATTCCGCGCGTTCCGCCGGACTCCACTTACTCATCGTCGTTCTAATGGCTGCCGCCCACTTGTCCATGCCTTCGGCATTGGGGTAGGTGATGACCACGCAGCGTGTCGACTGCGCCGCAGTGTTTACGTACTGCTCGTCGACGCCGTAGTACGCAGCCACGCCATTCTTGACCTGTTCTTCAAACGTCGGCACCAGGAGCTTCTTGAGCGTTGCGTAATAACCCTCCGGCCTCTCTGCTTTCGCATTCGAGCACACCACGCGCAAGTAAGCTGGTGTTCCGCTGCCTGCACGATACATCGACGTCTGCATCAGATAGTCTTCGTGCTTGGTGGCCGCGATCTGCCCCGGCCTCGGACCGGCCTTGCGCACTTCGTCGAGCACTTTCATCAACCCCGAAATCGATGTCGACGACCACGCTGCTCCGTGCGTGTATCCATCGGTGGTATGGACGACTTGCTCAAAAGTAGACCAGCTAGCGATGGTTCCGTCGGCTGTCAACTTTTCCAGGATCGGAACGACAGTCTTCTCGGTATCCTCCGAGTACCCCGCCCAATTCGCCCGCGGCACCTGGAACTGGCTTACAAACGTATACACCGTTGGCGTTGCTTCCATCTGCGAAAAAGCAATCGGCGAACTGACTACCACCAGCGCCACCAAAATCAGGCCCACTGCCACACCAATCATTCGTCTATTCATGCACCTCTCCTTGGGCTGGCGTAGTCAGCCGCGCAGTGCAACACGTTGGAAGGTCGTTCCTCGTCGCTCACTCGCGGACTACACGGATGGTGAAGGGATACGGCGTTCTGTCTAGTGGAGGTAACCTGAAATACAGGGCTTGCGCCCGCGGCCCCGGCCAGTGTGCGCCGACAGTAGCTCCTAACACTGTCGTTGTCAACGCAATTCCGTGATCACGTCGTTTGCTAGTTCGATCGGTTGTTGATCTTTAATTCTATTTCTGGTTTCGGCAGAGGCTTCCGCAATTGCAATCGAGGACGCATGAACGTGATAAGCATCACCAGGAAGATGGCAACCATCAGCACTTCGGCAATAACTGCAAATCGATGACCCAATCTGCCGAGTGCAAGCAGGGCGACCCAGAAGCCCGATAGCGGAACGACAATTTGCGGATTCTTCCGTTCCAGCCTTGCGGCGCAATGCGGACAAACGAGCCACCTCCAAGCATCCGTATTGAGGACAAACGGGGTAACAACTTCGTGGGCGCAAGCCGGGCACTTCGACATGGACGATTCCCCCTTTCGCCCTTGACCCTACTGTCATGCGCTCCTTCTACTGCGTCAATGGAACTCCTGATTCATTGTGTCTCTACGCGGACCGACCCGTGCTGTAGACGCTCGCGGCGCGCATCTGGCACTTGGCGTCGCGCGTCCACTGTGCTTTCCTATAGATGACACCATGGAGCGCACCAACTACTGCCGCGTCGTTCCTTTTCTCGTTACTTTGCTGCTCCTGTGTTTCTTTCCATTCTTTTCTCCCGCCGAGGATCGGCAGCCCACCATCCGCTTCGTGCGCAATCCCGATCCCGCGCCGGACTTTAGTCTCACCGACCTGGACGGCAAGACCGTCACGCTCGCCGGCTCCAAGGGCAAAGTCATTCTTCTAAATTTCTGGGCCACCTGGTGCGGACCGTGCCGCGCCGAAATCCCCGATCTTGTCGAGCTTCAGAACAAATACAAAGACCATTTGCAAATTCTCGGACTCGTGGTGGACGACAACGATCAGGATGCCATCAAGGAATTCAGCGAAAAATTCGGGATCAACTATCCCGTCGCTCTCGCCACCAACGACATTCGCCTGCAGTATGGTGGCATCGCCGCGCTTCCCACTTCTTTTGTGCTGGACTCGGAAGGCCGCATCGTTCAGAAACACGAAGGCCTTCGCGATCCCGTCCTTTACGAGACGGAGATCCGCGCGCTCCTTGGCTTGCCTATCGGCAACGTCAAAGTGGAAACGTTCGAGGATACCGGCCAGATTTTTCTGAAAAATGCCGAACGCGCGACCGAACTTCCCGGCGTCGATCTTTCAAAATTGACACCGGAACAAAAAATCTCCGCGCTCCACAAATTCAACGCCGAAACCTGCAATTGCGGATGCACCTTCACGCTCGCGCAGTGCCGCATTTACGACCGCAACTGCCAAATCAGCAAAGCCGCCACTTCCAAAATTATCGCCACCCTGACGCATCCTACGCCCGCAAAATCCGCTCCCACAAAGTCCGCGCACGCCGCATCTCGTCCAAAAGAAAAAGAGAAATGATGCCCGCTGGAAATTCAGCGAAGGCTGGCGAACAACATCTTTTCGTCGGTATAGCCCATTCTTGCTGGCCCATTCGGCTTCCAGCCTGATACTCTCTTTCCGGTCGATGCCCACTGTTCCGAAAATTATTTTTGCTCTCGCGCTCGCACTTTCGGTCACGGGATTGCTTTCCCCGCCAATCGCACTCTCCGTGGGAATAGTTTTTGGTCTCAGCTTTCCGCATCCGTATATCAACGAAAGCCGCGGCATTGCGCGCACTCTTCTACAAGGGTCCGTCGTCGCGCTCGGCTTCGGAATGAATCTGCACGAAGTCCTGAAAGCGGGACGCAGCGGATTCATTTACACCGCGATGGGAATTTCCTTCGCGCTTCTTGCGGGCCTGGCGCTCGGCAAACTTTTGCAGGTGCGGGGCAATTCGTCATTTCTGATTACGACGGGCACCGCGATTTGCGGCGGCAGCGCGATTGCCGCCATCGGCCCGATTCTGCAAGCCAATGAAGAAGAAATGGCGGTGTCGCTAGGCACAATTTTTATTTTGAATTCGGTCGCGCTGTTGATTTTTCCGCCAATCGGGAACGCGCTGCACCTTTCGCAATCGCAATTCGGATTATGGGCCGCGGTGGCGATTCACGACACTAGTTCTGTAGTCGGTGCGGCCACAAAATATGGCGCAGAGGCGTTGGTTATCGGCACCACGGTAAAACTCGCCCGCGCTTTGTGGATTGTTCCGCTCGCTCTGGGCACCGCAGCCCTCAAGCACCATCGTTCGCGCATTCAAATTCCTTGGTTTATTTTGTTTTTCATTCTTGCGGCGGTACTGAACACTTACGTTCCAAGGCTCGAGCACATCACTCCATCACTTTTCACGCTCGGACGGCTGGGATTGACGGCCACACTTTTTCTGATCGGCAGCGGCATTTCCCGCGGCACGCTGAAAACGGTGGGGTGGCGGCCGCTGCTGCTCGGAGTACTTCTGTGGCTTGCGGTGGGAATGACTTCGCTGTATTTCATTCGAACAGGTTTCATCTCTTTCTAGCGCAGCAGAAGACTCTGACCACGAGAATTATTTTTTCAGCAGTTCCAGCACGGCGCCGCTCATGGCTTTGACTCCCGTTCGAATCGTGGGTTCCGGCACGGGCGCGAATTCGGCGGAATGCGGACCAGGCAAGCGAGCGCCATTCTCTTTTGCGGCTTGCCATTTTGCGGGGTCGGCGGCGCCGAGCTGAAACATGCAAATCGGCGGCTTGGGATCTTCGAGCGCGTAGAGGCTGAAATCCTCGCTGGCCATGGCGGGTTCGCCGGGGAGCACATTTTCTTTTCCGAGCGAGCGCTCGAGGGCGGCAGCAACGCGGCGCGTTAGTTGCGGATTGTTGATGGTTGCCGGCACATTGTCCGCGGCGACCTCGATGATGGGAGCGCGATCGGCGGGAACGCCGGAGGCAGCGGCGATGCCGTTTGTGATCCTGGTAATGGCGGCAAGAACTTTTTCGCGCTGCGCGGGCGTCATCGTTCGAACGGTAAGCTGCAAGTGCGCTTCATCAGGGATGATGTTGTGCTTGGTGCCGGCGTGGAAAGAGCCTACGGTGACCACGGTAGGGACCTGCGGGTCCATTTCGCGGCTGACGATGGTCTGCAAAGCCACAACGATTTCCGAAGCGATGAGGATCGGATCTTTGGTTCTCTGCGGCGCGGCGCCATGGCCGCCATAGCCGCGCACTGTGATGTCCACGGAATTGGCACCGGCGAGGATGCTTCCTTCGTGCCAACCTACTTTTCCGGCGGGCAAATCCGAGCCGTCGTGGAGCGCTAACACATAATCGGGCTTGGGGAATTTTGTAAAGAGCCCAGCGCGAAGCATGGCATGCGCGCCGCCAACGGTTTCCTCGGCGGGCTGGCCGAGCATAACGAGAGTGCCGCTCCATTGTTGCTTGAATTGTGCCAACACGCGCGCGGTACCCAGAAAAACGGACATATGAATGTCGTGCCCACAAGCATGCATGACGCCGACTTCGGCCCCATCGGCGCGCTTTACTTTCACGTGGCTCGCGTACGGCAGGGCGGTGTTCTCGACAACGGGGAGCGCATCCATATCGGTGCGGACGTAGACTGTGGGTCCCGCGCCGTTGCGGAGAACGCCGACGATTCCGTAGGAAACGAGGCCGGGCGAATCGTACTGGCCGAAGTGGTCGGTGACGTCATAACCGAGCTTGCGCAGCTCTGCCGCGATCAGGGCTGAGGAGTCCTTCTCCTGTGTGGACAGTTCGGGATTTTCGTGCAGGTGCTTGTAGGTGGCGACGAGGGAATCCATTTCCTTGGCGACGCGTTGGTCGAGATCGTTCTGGGCAAGTAGCGGCATCGCCCCGGCTAAAACTGCCAGTCCACACAGCAGCACGCCAAAGGCGCATTTCATCGCGGCACCTCCGAAGAAAGGTGGCATCTTAGCATCAATGGGGCAGGCGACAGTGAAGTCGGAAGAAGTAACCGACATTCGTCGCACTCTGCACCAGTAATGCCGAATGGAACCTACCCGGATGAGCGCGATTCAGCCTCACCTAGAAACCGGCTAACAGAAGCTAATGCCCGGTAAACAGCAGTAACCGGACCGCTAAAGGCGACTCGTCGGGTGTTGACTGATTTGGGTCGAGCGCTTGCTTGGATGGGGAGCCGGAAGGATACTGATTAAGACAAAATAGCCAGACTCACTAAGGACCCGACATCGGTACGCTTCTTCGCAGAACACAACCTTCTGTTGAGCACAGCTCAATTTCAGCAAGCTCTGCTATGGCCGACATAAACAGGGAGGAAGATATCTTGACGAAAGTCCGAAGCAGGCTGACGGTTCTGGCCGCCACATTCGTTATTGTCCTTAACGGACCATTTGTGCAGGCGCAAGACACGAACAAACTAAAAATAGGATTTTCCATAGAAGACATGAAGGGAGAGCGTTGGCAGACGGACGTGAACTCCTTTGAGGTGCGGGCTAAGCAGTTAGGGGTAGAGGTGATGTCCCGCGATGCTGGTGGAGACGCTGAACGTCAGTTCCAGCAAGTGCAGGACATGATCAAAGCAGGCATCAAAGTGCTGGTTTTAATGCCCCGCGATACCGCAAAGGCGAGCCGGATGGTGGACGCCGCGAAGGCGGCCGACGTCAAGGTCATCAGTTACGATCGCCTGGTCACGAACAGCGACATCGATCTCTACGTGAGTTTTGACCGGCTTGAGATCGGCAGGATGCAAGCGGAATATCTGGTAAAGCAGGCGCCCCGAGGAAATTATGTGCTGATCGCGGGTTCTCCACGCGACGAGGGTGCAAAAACTCTGCATGACGTACAAATGAGCGTTCTGCAGCCATATATCGATCGGGGCGACATCAAGGTGATCGCTGATGCGTATACCAAGGACTGGCTGCCTTCCGAGGCATACCTTTTTATGCTGAAGGCAATTGATTCCGCCCAGGGCCATATCGCTGCTGTTGTGGCTTCCAATGACGGATTGGCCGGCGGTGCAATTCAGGCCCTCCGCGAACATAATCTCGCCGGCAAAGTGGCGGTTTCCGGACAAGACGCGGATTTGGCCGCGGTTATATGCATCGCCCAGGGCGCGCAGAGCATGACCGTTTACAAGCCCATCGTAAATGAAGCGACAAGAGCCGCCGAGGAAGCGGTTCGCTTGGCGAAAGGCGAAAAGACGCACGCAGATGGCACAATGAGCAATGGCAAGATACAAGTGCCTACCATCATGCTGAAACCCGTCGTCGTGACCAAGGACAATATTAAGACAACGGTGGTCAAAGACGGATTCCAGACACTAAAGAGCATTAACCAGGCATTGCCGGCAGACCAACAGATCAAGTAGGCAGTCTCCTCTATGCGTTGATGTCCGATTGCCGGAAGACACACAGCGAGCGTCCTACTGTTGTTTATGCCACCACTCGCGGAGGGACCGGCAGCGTCCCGCTGAATCCAACGAGATCAGAAAGATGCCATCCAGTTTCGTTTGCAGGCCAGGCGGCACGCGGACAAAGGACGCCCACCACCTGGCGACGCCCTGCTCCGCCGTGACGTCGAGGATCTCATAATCAAACTGGATTTTTTCCTCGGTTTTCGCTACACCGGCCCAGTATTCGCAGATCGCGGCCCGGCCACGCAAGGGTTCGTCGAAAGGCGTCACTTGATAAGTGGCATCGTCTGCGTATAGCGAGGCAGCGGCCTCGGGATCACGGCTGGTCCATGCGCTTCCATAAGAGGCCAGCCAACTATTGAAGGATTCTCGATCCATAACTATTTTTGTAGACTACTACAACTCCAGGAACAATCCGGCGCGCAGCGGAACTACTTGACTGGCAAACGCGCTACTCGTATATCGAGTGGATTGTGGTGTTCAGGCTGACCGGGCGCATGTCCGGTTTGCCGACCTGTGCATTCAAACTCATGGTCCACTGGCATGCTGGTGTCCTATTGACATTCTATATGTATACCTATAGAGTGCCGATAGGAGATACGTCTTGAACTCTGAACCAACAACACTTTTGCAGGGGACTTTGGACCTGTTGATCTTGAAATCGCTTCTTGCCGGCGAAATGCATGGATTGGGAATCTCGCGCAGAATCCAGCAGATCACCGGCGGCACTTTTGTTGTTAAACCAGGCTCGCTCTTTCCCGCCCTGCACCGAATGGAGGAAGAAGGCTGGATTTCCTCCATTTGGGGAGACTCCGAGAACAACCGCCGCGCGAAATACTATCGCCTGACCAAGCCTGGCCGAAAGCAACTCGAAGCCGAGACCAAACGATGGGGCCGTATCTCCTGGGCTATCGCCCAAGCTTTGGAAGCCTCGTAGAGAGGAGTTCATCATGCCGCTCTTGGTGAAAGCTCGAGGGTTTCTGCGAAATCTTTTTTCATCGCGCCGGGTGGAAGTAGACCTCGACGAGGAGGTTCGTGCCCACCTCGAACTGCTGACCGAGGAGAACATCGGCAAGGGCATGCGGCCGGAGAAAGCGCTACGCGCCGCGCGAATCGAGCTCGGAGGTATCGAGCAGGTGAAAGAACAGGTTCGCGAAGAACGGCTTGGCAACTGGCTCCACTCGGTGCTCTCCGATTGCCGCTACGCTTTCCGCCAGCTCCGGAAAAACCCCGGCGCCACCGCCGTTATGGTCTTTACGCTCGCGCTGGCCATCGGCGCGACCACGGCCATCTTCAGCGTTGTATACGGGGTGTTGCTGCGCCCGCTGCCGTACAGCGATGCGAACCGCATCATGGCCATCTTTGAGGTCAGCTCGGAGGGCCGATGGGCACATCTTGCGGACCCGAACTTCGACGACTTTCGCGATCAAAACCGCAGCTTCCAGGCCATCGCGAAGTACAATGTCGGCATCGTGTCCGTTTCGGGGGCTTCGCAGCCGTCGCGCACGACGGTCGCGGGCGTCTCCCCAGACTTTCTCAAGGTCTTTGGAGTTCAGTCGCTCCTCGGGAGGGATTTCAGCGCCAGTGACTCAAAGAAAGGGGCCGCGCCAGTCGCTCTCGCCAGCTATGGATACTGGAGGCAGTACCTCGGATCCTCGCCGGACCTCTCGCAGGCGCACCTGAAGATCGATGGTGCGGTCTACTCCGTTATCGGCGTGCTCCCGGACGGATTTCGTTTTCCTGCAGACGTGGATCTGTGGCTGCCGGCCGATTTGGGCGGCGAAAACCTTAGCAGGACGTCGCACAACTACTATGCAGTCGGGCGCCTCCGCGATGGTGTGACCGTCGAGCTAGCGAATCGAGACATTAGCGCGATCGCGCGCCGCATTCACGATACCTCGAGCGAGCAAGGCGATTACCTCCTCAAAGACGGAATTGTCGTCCCGTTACAGGACTCAATCACCGGCAAAGCTCGCCCGGCGCTGTTGGTCCTGCTCGGCGCGGTGGGATTTCTGCTGCTGGTGGCCTGCGCGAACGTGGCGAACTTGCTGCTGGCACAAGCGTCGGTGAGAGAGCGTGAACTGGCCATTCGCAGCGCGCTCGGCGCCGCCCGTGCAAGACTGATCCGCCAATTTCTGACCGAAGCCTTTCTGCTTTCGCTCGTTGGTGGCGGTCTTGGGGTACTGGGAGCGTTCTGGGGCGTGGCGGCATTAGTTGGGCTGGCGCCGCAGAATCTCCCGCGGCTGGACAGCGTCTCGATCAGTATTCCCGTGCTTGTGTTCGCGTTCGTTCTTTCCGCTGCGTTCGCCGCCGGCCTCGGAGCGTTCACCGCCGCACGCGCGACTTCCGGGGATTTGCGCAAGGGCCTCGAAGAAGGCGGGCGTGGACAAGCGGGTTCGCAAGGCAGCCAGCGCGTTGGCCGGGCAATTGTGGCGGCGCAAATCGCGATCACCTTGGTTCTCGTGGTCGGAGCGGGATTGCTGGGACGCAGCCTGATGAAAGTGCTCGAAGTGAATCCCGGGTTCCGCGTGGACAAAGTTGTCACGATGGACGTCTCGCTTCCGTGGGTGGAAGATGCGAAAGCAAAGGCGGGCCAGCGAATTTTCTTTGCAAACCTGATTGGCCGGCTCAAACAAATCCCGGGAGTGCGCAAGGTTGGCGCGACCAGCGGCTTGCCAATGGATGGCGGCCTTCCCGAGGGAATGTTTCTGCTCATGACGCAGAATGAAATCCCCAAGACCATGGATGGTTTTGGCGCGCTGCTCCAGCAAAAGGAACGCATTGGAAGCGCGGACTTCGGCGTCGTCACGGACGGATACTTCCAGGTTCTTGGAATTCCGCTCATTCGTGGGCGGATATTCGACGAGCGCGACGGGGCGGATGCTCCGCACGTTGCCGTGATCAGCGAATCGCTGGCGCGCGACCGGTGGCCAAATCAGGACCCGCTCGGCCACACCATTGAGTTTGGAAACATGGATGGCGACTTGCGCCTGCTGACGATTGTCGGGATCGTGGGCGACACTCATGAATATGGCCTCGATGCGCCGCCGCGTCCGACTGTCTATGTGAATTTGTTCCAGCGGCCGCGTGCGGCGATCACCGTAACCATGCTGAGCGATGCCGACACGCGCTTGGTCTCAGCGGCGGCGCGAGGAATCCTGCAGGACGTAAACCCGGAGATTCCGGCGAAGTTCCGGACATTCTCGCAAGTCTATTCTGCTTCGCTGGGCTCGCGGAAATTCAACGTCATTCTGGTCGGATTCTTCGGAATCACCGCGCTACTGCTCGCGACGGCAGGCGTATTTGGCGTGATGGCCTATTCCGTCAGCCGCCGCACGCGCGAAATTGGCGTGCGCGTCGCTCTCGGCGCGGGCTCCGGCGATGTTCTAAAGATGGTCCTGAGCCAGGGATTGCGCACGATCTTCATTGGCGTGGCGATTGGGATTGCCGGCTCGCTGGCACTGACACGCGCCGTGGAATCGCTGCTTTTTGGCGTGACTGCCACCGATCCCATCACTTTCGGCGGGGTGACACTGCTCCTCGTTGGGGCGGCTCTGGTGGCTTGTTACATTCCGGCACGCCGAGCCACGAAAGTAGACCCAATGGTGGCGCTGCGTTACGAATAGAATTTTGGTTTCCGGCCGTTTCGTTTATTGAGGAGTTCACCATGCCGCTCTTTGTGAAAGCCCGAAGTTTCCTGCGAAATCTCTTTTTATCCCGGCGTGTGGAGGCGGACCTCGACAAGGAGGTTCATTCCCATCTCGAACTGATGATAGAGGAAAACGTTCGCGCCGGCATGCCGCCGCACGAAGCGCAACGCGCCGCGCGGATCGAACTTGGCGGAGTCGAGCAAGTCAAGGAGCAAGTACGCGATTCGCGGACGGGCGCGTTTCTCGATTCCCTGCTTCAGGACCTGCGATTCGCCCTGCGCCAGCTGCACCGTTCTCCCGGCTTTGCCGTCACTGCGGTCCTTATTCTGGCGCTCGGCATTGCCGCCAACGTCATCGTTTTCGGTGTCCTGCAATCATTAATCCTGCGGCAACTGGATGTGCCTCATGCGGAGCAAGTGATGACGCTTCAGCCCAAAGACGGCGGCCCCTTTGTTTCGAATCCGGAAATGCGCGATGTGCGCGACGACAATACGGTGTTTTCAGCTGTAGCCGCTTATGAATTTCAGGATTTTGGTTTGGAAGCCAACGGCGTTACGCGGCCCGTCTGGGGATGCACAGTAAGCGGGCAATACTTCGAGGTCGTCGGTATCAAGCCGTTCCTCGGGCGCCTGCTGGATCGCGCCGATGACGATCATCCCGGAGCTTCAGAAGCTGCGGTGATTTCCTGGTCAGCATGGCAGGGTGATTTTGGCGCGGACCCCAACATCCTGGGAACGACGATCCGCATTGACAAGCATCCGTACACGATCGTGGGGGTCACGCCGGAAGGCTTCCACGGGACTGAAAAGATTGCCCAGTTAGACATTTTCGTTCCGATGGCGAATGAAGCGTCGCTGGACGGGTTCAACTGGCTTGAGTCGCGGAGCTATAAGAATCTCTTTTCGCTGGTGCGGATTAAGGACGGGGTTCCCCTGCCCCAGGCGCAAGCTGGACTGAACGCCATTGCTGACCGCATTGCCCGGCAGTATCCCAAGGATGAAGAGGGGCTGGCACTCAAGCTGGCTCGTCCTGGTCTGATCGGGGACTTTGTCGGCGGGCCGGTGCGCGGTTTTTTGGTTGGTGTGATGGCGCTGGCCGGGATTGTGCTGCTCGCCGCCTGCGCCAATCTTGGCAGCCTGTTCGCAGCGCGTACGGCAGACCGCGCGCGAGAAATTGCCATTCGCATGGCCATTGGATCTAGCCGCTGGCGCATTCTTCGCCAGCTCCTTGTCGAAGCCTTTGTGATTTCGCTTCTCGGCGGAGCGTCCGCTTGCGGCCTGGCGTGGACGGCGCTCACAGGCCTGGCTAGCTGGCACCCACCGACGAGATATCCTATGAAGTTCTTCGTACTGCCGCAGCCATCGTTGATCCTGATGGCATTCGTTATCTCCGTGCTCGCCGGCGTTCTGTTCGGGATGATGCCGCTGCGGCAGATATTTAAGACCGATCCAAATGACACGATTAAGAGCGGCGGAAGCCAGTCCTCCGCAGGACGCCGCTGGGCTCTTCGCGATGTTCTGCTGGCGGCCCAGATTGCACTGTGCTGCGTCACTGTGACGGCGGCTTTTGTCTCGCTGCGTGGCTTGGGCAAAGCACTGACCATGGATCTAGGCTTCAATCCGAAGAATGCTTTGCTTACGCAATTCGATCTGAGCCAGGCTGGTTATAGCGGCGATGCCGCCGATCATTTCCAGCGCCAGCTATTGGAAAGGATCTCGCAGATCCCGGGAGTGGAAGCAGCAGGCTATGCGAATACCACGCCCCTCTCCGGCGACACATTGGTCTCCGCTGCCTTCTCACAACAAAGTGCCGATTTCAGACCCTCAAACAAGGCATTTGATACCTATACCTTCGACATCTCACCCGGGTATTTGACCGCCGCTGGAACATCGCTGCTTTCAGGGCGCGATGTCAGCTTTACCGACACGGCGAAGGCTCCGGCTGCCGCCATTGTGAATCAAGAGTTCGCCCGGCGGCTCTTCCACTCCGAGCAGGCCGTCGGACGCTATTTTAAGAACAGCGACGGTGTGTCGATCCAGATCGTGGGCATTTTGGCAGATGGAAAATACTTTACCCTCAGTGAAGATCCGGAACCCGCGGCGTTCTTCCCGATCTCGCAGAAAGCGAGCACGAGCACGGCGATCATCGTCCGGAGCCGGCGGGACACGGCCGATATGGTAGGCGCCATTCGCGAAGTGGTCCTCGATCTTGATCGCGCCGTTCCTATTCGCGAATTGGGTCCGTGGAACACGCAGCTCGCACTGAGTTTCTTTCCAATCCAGGTGGCTACCGTCGCCCTCGGCCTGTTTGGCGCTTTTGGACTCCTGCTCTCGATCGCAGGCACCTTCGGCCTCGCCTCCTATACGGTCAGCAAACGGCTGCGCGAGCTGAGTATTCGCGTAGCGCTGGGTGCCCAGGCGAAGCAGATCCTCTCGGCAGCGCTCGGCCGCATGCTGATTCTGCTCGCGAGCGGCTCGGTTGTCGGCATGCTTCTCGGCGTGGCGGCGAGCCGACTGCTTTCGGCGGTTGTCTACCAAGCTACAGCGCAGGATCCATTCGTACTTTTTGCTGTTGCACTAACTTTGCTGCTCACCGGAACACTTTCGGTCGCGGGTCCCGTGAGGCGCGTCCTGCACGCCGACCCGGCAACCCTGCTCCGCGAACAATAATCTTCAAATGCTCAAGCAGATTTGGCCTTCCTGTCTGCGCTACTGGTGCTTGCCGAGGGGACCATTGGGTATTACACTCACGCGGCGTATCGGGCAGGCTGTTCAACTGGAGGGGAAACATGAATCGTCGCATCAGCTTTGTAGCAGTGGCGCTGGCGGTGGGTGGAATCTTAACGGCGAGCGGGATGTTTTCGCAGGTGACGATACAACCTACGAGAAAGGTGATCAAGTTGGCGGGCGGACCGATAACGGCGCCGTTTAGCGATGCGATCCTGTCGGGCAATACGCTGTACCTAGCAGGGCGGATAGGGATTGATTCGAAGACAGGGAAAGTTCCGGAGAAGATTGAAGATGAAATCAAGCTGCTTCTGGACGGCGAGAAGGAAGTTCTAGCGCAGGCGGGGATGACCATGGATGACTTGGTGTACGTGCAAATTGCGTGCACGGATTTGTCGTTGTTCCAGAAATTCAATCCCATTTACGCGAGCTACTTCTCGACAAAAGATTATCCCGCGCGCGAATTCATTGGCGCAGGATCGCTCTTGGCCGGGGGGCATTTCGAACTGCAAGCCATCGCCGTGAAGCGGTAGCTAAGGCCAAGGCAGCAAAGGACAGGATCCGGCGGTTCGGCGCGAATACCGGAGGGATTTGTTCCACAACCGTGTTGTGGCTGTGACGCTGACCGGCATGGTGTTCGCGCTGGTGAGGCATTTTTCAATTGGCTTGTTCCTCGGTTTCAGACCACGACTTCCAACAACATCATCGATCATTCGAGTGCAGATTCCGGACAATCATTGCCACGGGGTAAGGCGTGGAGCGATGCATTAATGACTGTATATGGGCACATTGTATTGGCCCATATTTGATAGTACGCCCTTATATGGGCATATACCCACAGCTCAGAGACGCCCCGTTTGCCTGTAAATAATTGAAATTGTTCAGCTTAAATACTTACGGATTCTAGCGTCACATGGAGAGCATCATGCATCTACTAGCAGTCAACAGGGCGGGATCAATGCTAAGAATTACAACGGAAAAGAGGCGCGGGAAGGTATTCCTCAGCGTTGAGGGCAAGCTGGCGGGACCGTGGGTAGCGGCCCTCGAGCAGTGCTGGCGGGAGCTGCACGCGTCATCGCCTCGCGAAAAGTTCCTTGTGAACCTATGCGGTGTGAGTTTCATCGATGCTGCTGGAAAGGTGCTGTTGAAGGAGATTTACCGCCAGGGCGGGCAGTTGGTCGCGGAGGGCTGCCTGAACCAAGCCATCGTGAACGAAATCGCGGCAGGCGAGAAGAAAGGCGAAAACGTGGGCGCGAAGGGACGATCCAAGGGCTCGCACATTATTTTTTACACGTTGTTTTTCAGCTTGATGCTTGGTTCCACGGCCCACGCACAAGACACGAACAAGCAGAGCTCGTTGCCTGGAAATGCGCCCGCGCAGGGGCTGCGCCTGACGCTGGATCAGGCCGTCGGGCTGGCACTCAAACAAAACACGACGGCGCAAATCGCCATTTTGCAGGCGGCACAGAGCGAGCAGGACAAAAACATTTCTCGGGCGGACTTACTACCACAAGCAAACGCCAGCATTTCCGACGAAGCGCAGAAGGTAAACCTGCTGGCGCAGTTTGGCGGCAAGACGCCATTCCCCGGATTTCCCAAGACGCTTGGGCCATATCAAGTATTTTCCGCGGGTCCGAGTTTCGGAGCGCCAGTTTTCGACCTGACACTGTGGCGGCGATATCAGGCGGCGCAGAACACCGCGAATTCCAGCAAAGCGAACAGCCTGTCGACGCGGGAGCAAGTGATTCTGCTGGTGGTTTCGCAATACATCGGGACGCTGCGCGCTGTGGCAAACGTAGAAGCTTCGCAATCGCGCGTGAACCTGGCGCAAGCGCTGTATGACCAGGCCGCGGATTTGCAGAAGGAAGGCGTGGGCACGGGAATCGACACGCTGCGCGCCAACGTGGAACTGCAGAACGAGAAGCAGCGGCTGATTGAAGCGGGAACAGATCGTGATACCTCGCTCTTCGCCTTGAGCCGCCTGTTGAATCTCGATCCGCGGCAGGCCATTGAACTGGCGGACTCGCTGAGCTTTTTCGACACGCCACAGCCGGAAGTGGCGCCAAGCATCGAATTCGCGCTGGCGGAGCGCCAGGAGTGGAAGGCGCTCGAAGCGCAAAGCAAGGCCGCGGAATTTCAGAAAAAAGCGTCGCAGGCTTCGCGGCTGCCTTCGCTGCGGTTCGACGGTGATTTCGCGTACGTGGGCACGTCGGGAAACACGACGCTGCCGACGTACACGTACCAGGCGAGCGTGAACATGCCGCTGTTTACCGGCGGGCGGATCCACGCGGAGATAGTTCGCGCCGACCTAGAGATCAGGAAACTGGATCAACAGAAGGATGACCTGCGAAACCAGATCGCCCTGGACGTGAAGACGGCGCTGCTGAATTTGCAATCGGCGCGGAATGAAGTGCAAGTGGCCAACCTGGGGGTACAGCTTTCGAAAGAAGAAGTGGACCAGGCGCGCGATCGCTTCAAAGCGGGAGTGGCAAACAACATTGAAGTGATTCAGGCGCAGGATTCGCTGTCGCGGGCGAACGACAACCAGATCGCAGCGCTCTACCGCTTTAACCAAGCGCGCGCGGACCTGGCGCGGTCGATGGGCCAAATGGAAAAGGTTTACGCAAAATAATCCTGGGGGAAACATGAGCATCGAGATCGAAGTCGGATTCGAAAATGAGACCAAGGCGCCACGAATTTCGGAAGAGCTGTCGCTGGAGGAGACCCCGAAAGGGTTAGCGAATCCGAAGGTGAAGCGGCTACTGATCGGCGGCGGAGCCGTGGTGCTGGCGGCGATCGCGGGACTCTTGGCTTATTACCACAGCCGCGAGACGACCGACGACGCTCAAGTGGACGGGCACATCACGCCGATGGCTTCCAAAGTATACGGCCGCGTGGCCCAGGTTTTGGTGGATGACAACCAGGCGGTGAAGGCGGGACAAGTGCTGGTGAAGATTGATCCACGTGACTACCAGGCAGCGTTGGACCAGGCAAAAGCCTCGCTGGCGCTGGCAGAAAGCGAAGCCCGCTCCGCGGGAGTGGACGTGCCGCGCACACGGGAAAATGTGGCGAGCGGAAATTCGAGCGCGGATGCGCAGTTGCTGGGTGCGCAAGCGGATTTGGCGCGCGCCCAGGCTACTTACGAGCAAGCGCAGACGGCGGATTTGGCGTGGGCGCGGGCCAACGTAGAAAAAAGCCGCGCGAACGCGGAACTGGCGAAGGCGGACTTGGCGCGTTACTTGCCGCTAATGGAGAAGGGCGAGATTTCGAAACAACAGTACGACGCGGCGAAGGCCAATGCGGATGCGACCGCAAGCGCGCTGAAGGCAGATCAAGAAAAACTGGCGCAGGCGCAGCGCAACGTGGATGTGACCAAGGCGCAATTGGATGCGGCGAAGGCGCGAGTCGAGCAGGCGCGCGCCGGAGTGGCCGCAGCGCATGCGGACATCAAACAGGTAAACATGAAGGCCGCCGATGCGCAGGCGAAAATCGCGAAGGTGGAGCAGGCCCGGGCGGCGGTGGAAGCGGCGCAGCTGACCTTGAGTTACACGGAGATCACCGCGCCCGTCGACGGAGTGGCCACGCACAAACAAGTGGAACCGGGACAGATCGTGCAGGCGGGACAAGGATTGCTGGTGGTTGTGCCGCTGCAGAACGTGTGGGTGACGGCGAACTTTAAGGAGACGCAACTGAAAAACATGAAGCCCGGGCAGAAAGCAGAAGTGCAGGTAGATACGTACGGAAAAACTTTCAGCGGGCGCGTGGACTCGATCGCAGGTGCGACGGGATCCGTGCTGAGCCTGCTGCCGCCGGAAAACGCGACGGGAAATTACGTGAAGGTGGTGCAGCGCATTCCCGTGAAGATCGTCCTGGACCCCATTCCTTCAGACAAAGCGATTCTGCGGCCGGGAATGAACGTTGACGCGACAGTGGTTACGAATTAACAGGGAATAAGGATAGGGATTCGAACGGTCATACGTAGATACATCAGAGGCACAGAGCAGACGCGATGCGAAGCAGGATTCTAGCCAAGCTGAGGATGCCGGACGGGACGATCAACCCCTGGGTGATCGCCATCACGGTAACTCTGGCGACGTTCATGGAGGTGCTGGACACGTCCATTGCCAACGTGGCGCTGCCGCATATCGCTGGAAATCTGTCCGCGGGATCGGATGAATCGACCTGGGTGCTGACGTCCTACCTGGTTTCGAACGCGATCGTGCTGCCGCTATCGGGGTGGTTTTCCGGGCTAATCGGGCGGAAGCGCTTCTACATGACGTGCGTGGCCATTTTTACAGTGAGTTCGTTTTTGTGCGGGCTGGCGCCGAGCCTGGGCGTGCTGGTGATTTTCCGGATTTTGCAGGGCGTGGGCGGTGGCGGGTTGCAGCCGAGCGAGCAAGCGATCTTGAACGATACGTTTCCGCTGGAGAAACGCGGCATGGCGTTCGCGGTGTACGGGCTCGCGGTGGTTGTGGCGCCGACAATTGGGCCGTGGCTGGGCGGCTGGATTACCGACAATTTTTCGTGGAGATGGATTTTTTACATCAACGTGCCGGTCGGAATCCTTTCGCTGCTGTTGACGAGCTTTTTGGTCAGCGACCCGCCGTACATGAAGAAAGCGAATGTGAAGGCGGGATTCCGGATCGACTACATCGGGATCGGGTTGATCAGCCTGGGCCTGGGGAGCATGCAGATCATTCTGGACAAGGGCCAGCGCGAGGATTGGCTGTCGTCGAATTTCATTCGCGTGTTTTTCGCGATGATGGTATTCGGGCTGATCGCCGGAATCCTTTGGGAATTGCGCGAGAAAGAGCCGGTGGTTGACCTGCGGATGTTGAAGGACCGCAACTTTGCGATTGCGACGACGGCGATGTTTTTCCTCGGATTCGTGTTGTATTCGAGCACAGTGCTGATTCCGCAATTATTGCAACAGCTGCTTGGGTATACAGCGCAACTGGCAGGAATGGCCCTGTCCCCGGGCGGAGCGGTGATCATGTGCATGATGCCGGTGGTGGGAATCCTGGTGTCGAAGGTGGACACGCGGATCCTGATCACGTTCGGGTGCATCGTGTCGGCGTCGGCGCTGTTTGTGATGGCGGGCTGGGATTTGGGATTGGATTACGGGCACGCGGTGCGGGCGCGCATGCTGCAAAGCTTCGGGCTGGCCTTCTTGTTCATTCCGATCAATGTGGCCGCGTTCACGTACGTGCCAAAAGAAAAAACCAATATGGGCACGGGGATTATCAACCTGGCGAGGAACATCGGGGCGAGCGTGGGAATCGCCACGGTGACGACGATGCTGGACCGGCGCACGCAGTTTCATCAATCGCGGCTGATGGAACACGTCAACGATTTCAGCGCGGCATATCACAACATGCTGAACGGGATGCAGATGAAATTGATCGCGGCCGGATCGACGGCGGCGCACGCCAGCGCGCAAGCGCACGGAATGATTTACGGCACCATCCAGCGGCAGGCGGTGATGCTGTCGTTTATCGACAATTTCAAAATGCTCGGCGTAGTTTTTTTCGCAGTGATTCCGGTGTTGGTGATGATGCGAAAGCCAAAAGCGCCGGCAGGTGGTGTACCAGTCCATTGAGGGAAAGTTTTTTGCGCCTAGGTCGCGCAAGAGTTTTGATTCAACTGGGGGGAACGATGGCAACTCAAGCGGCAGTGGGAATACAACTGAACGAAGAGAAGTTGATCCGCGCGGGGCAGCGAGGGGACGAGCAGGCGGTCGAAGCGCTGTTCCGGCGTTACCAGCGGCCGTTGTTTCAGACGGCTCTGCGAGTGCTTGGGAACACGGAAGATGCGGAAGACGCGCTTCAGGACGGGCTGCTCTCGGCGTATCGCAATCTGAAGCGGTTTGAGGGGCGGTCGCAGTTCTCAACGTGGCTGACGCGCATCGTGATCAACGCGGCACTGATGAGGCGGCGGAGCGCTAAAGCGCGTCCGGCGATTTCCCTGGACGAAACGCCGCGCGAAGAAGAGCTGCCCGCTTCGGAACGCTTCGCGGATGACGGGCCGAATCCCGAGCAGGTTTTTGCGAGCACGGAGATTCGCGAGATGATCAGTGAAAACCTGGACGAGCTTTCGCCGCTGCTGCGAACGGCGTTTGTCCTGCGCGAAGTGCAGGGATTTTCGACGGGCGAAGCAGCCAAGAAGCTGGGAGTCACGGAAAACACGCTAAAGGCGCGGTTGTGGCGCGCACGACACCAAATGGCCGAGCGGCTGGGACGGCGCCTGCGGCGCATGAAGGACGGCATGACCGGAGGAATGGGAGATCCGGAGTGCAGCTACTGCTAAAGAATTGGGTAACACAGAAAAGTGACGAGGTAATGAAAGAGAGGCCAGTGGAAACGCTGGCCTCTTTCTTTCCGGAAAGAGACTCCTGCCAGACGATTAGCGGGAGGCGGCAACGTAGCGGCCGAGGACGCGAAGTTCGCTCGTGGCGGCGCGCACTTCATTCAGCGCTTGATCGAGCTGGGCAACGTCGCCTGCTTCGACATCGATGAAAAATTGATACTCCCAAGGGCGGCCGTGGATCGGACGGCTTTCAATCTTAAGCAGATTGACACCGTGCCTGGCAAACGGTTCCAGTGAAGCGAGGAGCGCGCCGGGACGGTGCGCAAGACGCATGGCGAGAGAAACCTTGCGCGCATCGGGAGAAATCCATGGTGCCGCTTCGCTTTCCGGAAGCAGTAGCACGAAGCGCGTGAAATTTTCGGCATTGTCCTGGATGCTCTCGGCAAGAATCGCGCCGCGATAATGCTCGGCGGCGCGCCGTCCGGCGATGGCGGCGCAGGATTTGTCTCCGCGTGAGAGCGCTTCGCGAACGCTGCCGGCAGTGTCTTCGGCGGGGACCCGCTTGAAGCTTGGGTGGGCGAGAAAAAACTTCTCGCACTGCGCGAGGGCCATGGGATGGGACGCGACCGACCTTATGTCGTCGAGCGAAGCGCCTGGAGTCGCGATGAGCTGCATTTCTATCGGCAGAATCGTCTCCGCCACGATCGCAAGCCGGCTTTCCTTCAGCAGATCGAACACGCGCACGACGGAGCCTGCCAAAGAGTTTTCCACAGGCGCCAGCAGCGCGTCAGCGGCGCCTTCGGCGATGGCCGTGAAGGCCGCCTCAAATGTTGCCCGAGGCACGGTGATAATCGCATCCCCTAGTAGCTGGATGGCGGCAGCTTCGCTGAAAGCGCCGGGTTCACCCTGGAAAGCCACACGCGTGGTGTTGCGATCGGAAGTGCTCATGGGCAGGCGTTATCTTGCAATAAGGCGCGCAAAACCAAAAGCACAGTTTCACTGAGGACAAACTCCAAATGCTTCGCCCGCCGGCCTCACAGTGCGCTGAACCTTCCCCAAGGGTATAATCCCGTTTCCAGGAGAGAACATCCATTATGAAGAGACCCGAAGTGACCGAATACGCGGCATACTATGCAAATTACATCTCCAAGGTCCCGGGCTCCGATGTATTGAGCGTTCTGGAATCGCAGCGTTTACAGATGCTGCAGTTGTTCGCGGGACGGAGCGAGCGGGACGGAAGCTTCCGGTATGCACCGGGGAAATGGACGGTGAAGGAAGTCCTCGGGCACATCTCGGACACCGAGCGCATTTTTGCCTACCGGGCGTTGCGGTTCGCGCGGGCCGATCAAACGCCGCTCCCCGGCTTTGAGCAGGATGATTACGTGCGTAGTGGCGCGTTTGGCGAACGGACACTCGCGGACCTTGCCGAGGAGTTTGGCGCCGTACGCAACGCGAGCATCAGCCTGTTTCGTTCGTTCAAACAAGACGCCTGGCAGCGGCGCGGTAAAGCCAATGAGAAGGAAGTGACGGTGCGCGCTCTGGCTTTTATTACCGCCGGCCACCAGATTCACCACCGCATCATCCTGGAGGAGCGTTACTTCCCGGCTATTCCGCGCGCTTGAAGCAGCGATCGAGTTTACGGCTGGATGCGGGAACGCTCTACGTAGAAGCGTTGATACGCCAAGGTATTCCCTGAATTGCCCCGGCGCGTAGCCGCGGTAGCCGGATCGGCGCTATGCGTCACGGCGGGGGGAGCTTCGGAGCCAAGGCCGTGGTCATGGCTCGCCATTCGAGGTCCGTTCCTTGGCTTGATGAGGTAGAAGAGCAGCATAGCCGAAGGGCGATAATAAACGCGGCGCGATTACTGCCGCCGCTCCGGCGTTGAGAGGATGCGCGAAGGCATCTTCGAGAATGTAGAGCCCCCGCAAAGAAAGGTCACGGCGACGAATCCGGCAAGGCCCCCAAAGGTGCGCGCGAGCCCGGCGCGAACTGCTAGAGGCTTGGGCAGACGCTCAATCGAAGCGTGTTGGATGGCCCCGGCGCGCACGGGTCAATCCTTGGCACCATTCCGGCGAGCGAGTGCAGGCTCCGGGAATTTTAGGAAATCAAGATAGCGAAAGACAGGCGCAGAATAATCCTTATTCATCACCCTGCCGCAGGTGCATCGCGGGTTTTGTCCCTCGATTTCCCCGTTGGCTTCCACCACAACCGCGCAACCACACGCGGGATTGACGCACTGCCAGCGCCCTCCGGATTTCATGACCATGGCCTTGTTTCCTCCCTTCGCAAGAACGATCAATCGCAGCTCGGGCCCGTCATATGCGGGGAGCTCCGGTAAGCATAAGTAATCAGGAAAGCAAGGGGAATTTTTTAATGCGAATTGACGAACATAGCTAGTATCGGGGGTAAGGCGGCTTCCCCGGCAAGAAGTGTGAAAATTCGCCGTAGCTTCGCCTCAGGGGGCGCTTCTCCAATCAGGGATCGCTCCAGCAAGCTGTTGGCGGACGCAGTTGGGCCGAGGTTGCGAGGCGGACGGACGGCTGCTAAAATTCAGTGTTTGCTGGGACGCAGCCGTCTGCGCCGTAAGCGCAGGCGGCTTTTTCTCCGTTTGGGATGACGTTCGCAAACGAAGATCCGGCGACCTGTCTTATCGGCTTGACTCCCCTCGAGCTTTTTTCGAGTGTGACTGCGGTGAGGAAGCACGCGACTCACCGGTTCTGGCCCCTGCGGAAGGGAGACTACGAGTGGCAAAGTACGATGTGGCGATTATCGGGAGTGGTCCGGGCGGCTATGTGGCGGCGATCCGGGCAGGCGAACTTGGGCTGAAAACAGTCGTTGTGGAAAAGGATCCGTATCTCGGCGGAACTTGCCTGCATGTCGGCTGTATCCCCACCAAGGTGCTGCTGCATCATGCCGAGGTTTACGATCAATTCAAGAACGGCGCGGAGCTGGGCTTCGAAGTCAGCGGGTTGAAAATCAACTGGGCCAATGTCCTTGCGCGAAAAGATAAAATCGTCAAGAAGCATTCCAAAGGCATCGAGTTTCTCTTCAAGAAAAACAAGGTGGACTGGGTGCAGGGATGGGGAAGGTATGAAGGCCCCGGTCGTGTGAGCGTGGAAAAAGACGGCAAGAAAAGCGAAATTGAGGCGGCCAACATCCTGATGGTGAGCGGATCAGAGGCGAAATCCCTTCCCGGCATTGAACCCGATCACAAAACGATTCTCACCAACCGCTCGATTCTCCAGCTTCCGGAAATTCCGAAGACCCTGATTGTGGTTGGCGCGGGCGCTGTGGGTGTGGAATTTGCGTCCATTTACAATTCGTTCGGGACGCAGGTGACGATCTTGGAGGCGCTGCCGCGAGTCGTGCCGGTCGAGGACGAAGAGATTTCCGCGGAGCTGACCAAAGCCTTCCAGAAAAAAGGCATCCAGGTATTCACTAGTTGCGCCGTGGAATCGGTGAAGAAGGACGCCAAGGGCGTCACGGTAGCATTCCAGGACAAAGACGGCAAGGCGCAGACACTGCAGGCGGAGAAGCTGCTCCTAGCCGTGGGCCGCAAGGCCATGACGGATGACTGCGGGCTGGAAAAATCGAAGGCCAAACTGGAGCGCGGATTCGTCCACGTGGGCGACAACATGGAAACCGCCGAGAAGGGGCTGTACGCCATTGGCGACATCGTTGCCGGGCTGCCGCAACTGGCGCACGCGGCGATGATGGAAGGGATTATCGCGGTTACGCACATCTCAGGAAAGCCCACGCACCAGATCGTGAAGACCAGGATTCCGAACGCGACGTACTGCGAGCCGCAAATCGGCTCGATTGGATTAACGGAAAAACAGGCGCGCGACGCGGGCTACGATGTGAAGACCGGGAAGTTCCCGTTTGTGGGCAACAGCAAGGCCACGATTCTGGGAAGCCACGGCGGATTCGTCAAAGTGGTTTCCGACGAATCGTACGGCGAAGTGCTGGGGATTCACATTATCGGGCCACTGGCGACGGAGATTCTTGCTGAGGCGGCGACAGTGTTGAACCTCGAAGGCACCATCGACGACATGATGAACATGGTACACGCGCATCCCACAGTGTGGGAAGCGATGGGAGATGCGTTTGCGTCGGTGCGAGGGTTGCAGATTAATGTGTAGTGACTGGTGACGCGCGTGAGAACCTGCCAGATTGTCGACTTGGGATTAGTTGGCTACGCGGAAGCCTACGCGCTGCAGAAAAGAATTGTTGCGGCGCGCAAGGCCGAAGCGATAGAAGACGTCCTCCTGCTTTGCGAGCATCCGCACGTTATTACGCAGGGACGAAACGGAAAGCGCGAACACCTCCTAGTCTCCGAGCCGGTGTTGCGGCAGAAGGGCATGGAATATTACGAGACTAGCCGCGGCGGAGACATTACTTATCACGGGCCGGGGCAGATTGTGGGCTATCCGATCTTGAACCTGGGCGCGATCCGGCGCGACGTGGTTTGGTACGTGCGGACGCTTGAGGAGGCCATGATCCGGGCGACCGCCGAGTTTGGAATTACGGCTGAGCGCGTTGCGGGCAAGACGGGAATCTGGATGCGCGTCGGGAATACCGAAGACAAGCTGGCCGCTATCGGCGTTCATATCAGCCGCTGGGTTACTTCGCACGGGTTTGCTTATAACGTGTCCACGGACTTGCGGAATTTCGAACTGATCGTGCCTTGCGGGATTGCGAACCGCAAAGCCACGTCGCTCGGGAAATTGCTGGGGCGCAGCGTCGAGGGAAAGGAAGTCGCGCGGAGGATTGCGAAACATCTGGGAGAATTGCTCGCGATGGAGATGCAGGAAATCTCGCGGAAAGAACTGCTGGAGAAACTGGAGCACGCGGAACAGGCCGCGACCGTTTCGGCATAGGAATTGGAGCAGGAGATGAAGAAGGAATTGACGCGGCAGCAGTACTTGGACCTGTACTACTACATGCGGCTGAACCGCGCCGTCGAAGACATGATGGTGAAGCTGTTCCGGCAAAACAAAATTGTCGGGGGGCTTTACTCCAGCCTTGGCCAGGAAGCGATTTCCGTGGGCACTGCCTACGCGCTGGAGAAAAAGGACTGGCTGGCGCCGATGATTCGCAACATCGGTGCCCTGCTGGTGAAGGGCGTGCGTCCGCGCGACATTTTCATGCAACACATGGCGAAATACGATTCGCCGACCAAGGGAAAGGACGGCACCAGCCACTTCGGGGATTTGGACGATCTGCACATCGTCTCACCGATTTCCATGCTGGGCGATTTGATTCCGGTGATGACCGGCGTGGCCATGGCGGGGCGCTACCTGGGACAGAAAATCGTGACCATGACCTGGATCGGGGACGGCGGCAGCTCGACAGGAGTGTTTCACGAAGGGCTGAATCTTGCCGCCGTGCAGAAGGCGCCGTTTGTCTTGATTCTGGAGAATAATTTGTGGGCGTACTCGACGCCAGTGCGCAAGCAGGTGCCGCTGGAGAATTTAGCGGACCGCGCCAAGGCCTACGGTATCGATAGTTACATCGTGGACGGCAACGACGTGGTGGCGGTCTACTCGACGGCGAAAGAGGCCGTAGAGCGGGCGCGCGCTGGAGAAGGACCAATCCTGATTGAAGCGAAGAGTTTCCGCCGTATGGGACACGCGCAACACGACCCGGCCGAATATGTTCCGAAGGAGATGCGCGGGTATTGGGAAGCGCGCGACCCCATCGCGCTGTACGAAAAGTTTTTGTCGAGCGAAAAGCTCCTCGATGCCAAGAGCCAGACGGAGATCGCGGACAAGATCGACACCCTGCTTGCCGCGGAGCGGGACTTTGCGGAGAATTCGCCGATGCCTCCGCCGGAATTGGCGGAGACGGGCGTGTATTGCACCGGCGACGATTGCCACAAGATCCGCGCGAAGTGGGAGCGCCCGGTTGCCGAAGTGACGCCGCCAAGATCGAGCGTCAAGGCGGTCTGGACGGTTCCGGGATTCGGATCGGGCAAAGGATCCGGCGGCACAAACGCGCCGATGCACTTTGGCGATACGCCGCCTGCGGAGCATGGAGTTGGGAATGACGCAAAATCCGCGAACGGTGGAAAGCCGGCGGGGAAAATGGCCACGAAGGCAGCGCCAAAAAAGAATGTGAAGGCCGGGACGGCAAGCGCTTCGAGAAAGGCGCGGAGATAGCCATGCCCAAACCAAACGGAGCCGGGCCGAATGGCGGCGCGTCCAATGGAACGCAAGTCACTTTTCTCGAAGCCATCAAGCAGGCGATGTTCGAAGAGATGGAGCGCGACCCGGCGGTCATTTTGATGGGCGAAGACGTCGGAGTGTACGGCGGGGCGTTCAAGACCAGCGAAGGGCTGCTGGAGCGTTTTGGCTGGGAGCGTGTAATCGACACGCCGATCAGCGAAAGCGCCATTATCGGTGCTGCTTGTGGAATGAGCTACTGCGGCTTACGCCCCATCTGCGAAATGCAGTTCATCGACTTCATCGTTTGCGCGTTCAATCAGATTACGAATTTTGTGGCTAAGGGACATTACCTATGGAATGCGCCTGCGCCGATGGTGATTCGCGGGCCGTCCGGAGGCGGCGTGCATGGAGGGCCGTTCCACTCAGCGAATCCGGAAATGTATTTCGTGCACACGCCGGGGCTGAAGGTGATCTATCCCTCGACGCCTTACGATGCCAAGGGTTTGCTCAAGGCCGCGGTGCGCGACAATAATCCGGTGCTCTTCTTTGAGCACAAGTTTCTCTACCGCCGCATCAAGGGAGAAGTCCCCGCCGGGGATTACACTGTGCCCATCGGCAAAGCCGTGGTGCGCCGTGAAGGGAAGCACCTGACCATTATTTCGTATGCGGCGATGATGCACACTTCGCTCGAAGCGGCCGAAGCCCTGGCGAAAGAAGGGATCGAAGCGGAAGTGATCGATTTGCGGACGCTGCTGCCGCTGGATGAAGAGACAATTTTGAATTCGGTGAAAAAGACCAACAAGTGCCTGGTCGTGCATGAAGATACCAGGACGGGCGGAATCGCCGGGGAAATCGCCGCGATACTTTTCGAGAAGGCCTTCCATGATCTCGATGGGCCGCTCGTGCGCGTGGCGTCGCTGGACACTCCGGTGCCGTACGCGCCGACGCTGGAAGAGCATTTTCTGCCCAATGCGATAAAGATTTTTTCCGCCGCGAAGGAACTTGCGCGGTATTAGGATTTTGGAGAGAAGAGGAGAGCGATCATGGCCGTAGACATCGTAATGCCCCAGATGGGCGAGAGCATTTTTGAAGGCACTATTACCAAGTGGCTGAAGAAGCCCGGCGACAAGGTGGAGCGCGACGAGCCGTTGTTTGAGATTTCCACGGACAAAGTGGACGCGGAAATTCCGTCGCCCTCGGCGGGCGTGCTGAAAGAGATCAAGGTCGGCGAAGGACAGACCGTGCCGATTCAAACGGTTGTTGGCGTTATTGATGCGGCGGGCTCTGCGGCCGCCTCGTCAGCGCCAGTTCCAGCGAAAACAGCTGCATCCCCGTCGGCTCCTGCAAAGGCCCCTGCCGCCGCTGCCACCGCCCCGGCAATATCACGGCCTGCGGCTCCTCCTCTGACGGCAGCGCCGGTCGCGGCCGCTTCTGCTTCCTCAAGCAGCGAACGCATTCACAGTTCCCCGCTGGTGCGGCGCATGGCCAAGGAGCACGGCATCGACCTCTCCACCATCGAAGGCACGGGCGCGGGCGGGCGCATCAGCAAGCAGGACATCGAAGCAGTGATCGCCGCCGGCGGCGCTCCGGCTGCCGCGCCGGCTTACTCCGCTCCTGCTCCCGCAGCGATTTCGCGCCCCGCGCCTCATGTTCCGCCAGCAGCCGCGCCGGGAGCAGCCGGAACGCAGGTCCACATCGCGCTGGAAAATGCCGTGCCGCGCGAAAAGATGTACTTCGGCAATTATGAAGTACATCCTATGAGCACCATGCGCCAGCGCATCGCCGAGCACATGGTGGCGTCGAAGCGTGTTTCCGCGCACGTCTACTCTGTCGATGAGATCGACATGAGCAAGGTGGCCGCACTCCGCGCCAAGTCCAAGGACGAATTTGAGAAGCGCTACGAAACCAAGCTGACCTTCATGCCCTTCTTCGTGAAGGCCGCGGTCGCGGGACTGCGCGCGTATCCCACGTTGAACGCCTCGCTCGACGGCACCAATGTGATTCTGCACAAGGAAATCAACGTCGGGATCGCTGTGGCCCTCGACTGGGGCTTGCTTGTGCCGGTGGTGAAAAACGCTGACGAAAAAAACATTCTCGGCATCCAGCGCAACATGAACGACCTCGCGGAGCGTGCGCGCTCGAAAAAGCTGAAGCCTGAGGAAGTCCAGGAAAGCACTTTTTCCATCACCAACCCGGGCGTCTTTGGCGGTTTGTTCGGTCTGCCGGTAATCAGCCAGCCCAACGTAGGCATTCTTGGACTCGGCGCCATCGAAAAGCGTCCGGTGGTTATCAACGACTCCATCGCCATCCGCTCGATGTGCTATGTCACACTGAGCTATGACCACCGCGTTGTGGACGGCGCCATCGCCCACCAGTTCCTGCATAAGGTCAAGGAGACACTGGAAAACTGGAACGAGCCGGTACTGTAGGACCGTGATCAGACCGCGACCGCAGGCGGTGCGACCGAGTGAAGGGGCGCTCCCACTGTCCAGAGGTATTTCTTTCGGAACTGGACCTCTTGGTGTCCGAAATCGGGATGAACGTTCCCGCTAGTGGCCAGACGGAGGCGTTTCCTTTCTGTTTCATTTTCCACAAACCATTCACTGGAAAGCCTTTATTCGCGCTGGTCAGTGGCATTCTGGCTGCCCCATGTATTCTGGCGCGGGGCGGTCCCCGCACGTGGGAACCAAGGGACAGCCCGTGATGACCACCGCAACTTTTCAAATCGCAAGGGACTCTGGACCGATGCAGCCACGAATTCTCATCGCCGATGATCAGCAGGACGTGCTGGACGCGCTGCGCCTGTTGCTCAAGGGTCACGGCTACAGCATCGAAACCGTGAATTCACCGGCGGACCTGCTTGCGGCTGTGGGCCGGCAGGAGTTCGATATTCTGCTCATCGATCTCAACTATGCGCGCGACACCACGTCCGGCCGCGAAGGTCTGGATGTGCTCAGCCGGTTGAAGGAAATCGAGGACGCTCCGCCAGTCGTGGCAATGACCGGGTGGGCCACAGTGGGCCTCGCGGTGGAAGCCATGCAATTTGGCGTAAGCGACTTCGTGGAGAAGCCCTGGACCAACACGCGGCTGTTGGAAATCCTCACTAAGCAAGTCGGCCTGGGACGCGAACGCCGCGAATCGCGCCGCCGCGCCGAAGAGGAAGCCCGGGCGCGGGAAGAGGCCTTGCTTCATCTGCAGGAACAGGAGCGGGAGATCGCCGAAGCCAAGGCCATCCAGGAAAAACTCCTGCCGCGCGAAATTCCTCAAATGCCGGGATATGAAATCGCCAGCGCGTGGCAATCTGCCCGGCTGGTAGGCGGCGATTATTTCGATATTCTGCCTCTGGACGAGAGAACGCTGGGAATCTGCATCGCCGACGTGGCCGGAAAGGGCATGCCCGCCGCGCTGCTCATGTCCAATTTGCAGGCAGCCGTGCGCGGACTGTCTTCGCTCTCCATTGCCCCCCATCTCCTGTGTAGCCGGCTAAATTCGATTGTCTACCGGAATACGGAGAGCGACCGATTCATAACCTTCTTCTATGCGCAGCTGGAAGGCCCCCCGCGCCGTCTGGCCTACGTCAACGCCGGGCACAATCCGCCGTTCGTGGTGCGCTCCGACGGTTCGCACGAGCGGTTGCGGGAAGGCGGCGCCGTGCTTGGCGTTTTCACCACCGCGAACTATGAACTGGGTTCAGCGCAGTTGTCCCCGGGCGATCGCGTGATTTTGTTCACCGACGGCGTCACGGAAGCGTGCAACCCCTCCGGCGAGGAGTTTGGAGAAGCCCGCTTGTTGCGCTTACTGGAAGATCACCGCAAATTATCCGCCGACGAATTGCAGGCGAAAATTCTGGCCGTAGTAGCAGAGTTCAGCGGAAGCCGCTGGCAGGATGACGCCACGCTCGTGGTTCTCGCCGTTCGTGAATAATGCTCGCACCGAAAATTCGAGTACGGTCCAGTTTTCTTTGCGCCCTGATGCGAATCATCGGTCACTGGATCGTGGGCTTCAGCTTTGGCACCCAGGTCGCGAAGTGGTCCGTCCCAATTGGTTCGATCCCAGCGTCACGCAGGGTGTCGTGCACGAAGCGATGCCGCTCATTCTCGCGCAGCAGCGGAACATCGGTCACGGCTGTAAACTCTGAGGCGAAAGGCGCCCGAGCGGCAATACGACGTATATCGCAGAATATGACAGACAAACTTGCTGTCATCGACAGCAGAAATCACATCAGTAATAGGTCACCTCCAGTTCGGAAACGGGTGCCGTACTTGTTGCTTCCGGCGAGCACTTCGCGCTATCGGGAAGTTGCATTCCTGAATTGAAAAGCTTCGAATTCAATGTGGGAAACAGACAGAAGTACGACTCCGGGAACATGATTCCGCAAAAAGAAAAAAAGCCGGAACGCTTGTTCCGGCTCCTTCCTCACGCCAATCTCTGGTTTTGAAAGAGACCTAGCGCCTCTTTTTCTTCCGCGCCGGCTTCTTCGCTTTCTTCTTGGCCGCTTTCTTCTTCGGCTTCGATTTTTTCGCCTTTTTCTTCGGAGCAGCTTTCTTCTTGGCCGCTTTTTTGGCTGGTTTCTTTGCCGCCGGCTTGGGCGCTGGTTTTGGCGCGGCCGCTTCTTCCTCGGGCTCTTCGCCAACGATCACCAAATCCTCTTCCTCGGTTTCGACGATCTCTTCCGTTTCGCCCGCCAGCTCCTCGTCATCTTCCAGCCGAGACAGCTCGTTGTCGTCTTCGAAATTGTCCTTCTCGAAATCCATTCCATCCTCCACTGGGAGAATCCCTGGGCCCATGCACAAAAGGTCCCTGGGGTCGCTGTTCTGGCCGGAGTTACGCCAAATAGCCCACCCCGCCCGTGAGCCGTTGTTACCGTACTCGCCGTGCGTTGTCAAGCACTCTGCGGTGCTCCGCGCAAGAGACAGGCAGAGGCATGGATAATGTTACGCGTTCAAACTGAGGCAGGAAGCCCTTTGAGGTCTTTGACGACCCATAAATAATTAAAAACAAGTCACTTACTTGTGATTCACGGCGACGGCCCCGCCCGGCGCGCCGTCCGCCGCCGGCTGCAGTGTCTTCTTCTTTGACTTCGATCGCCCCCGCGCCGGCGAAGTTTCCGGAGCGCCGCCGAGCGCGTAGATGCGCAGCACCATGCCGCGGCTCACCCTGTTGGCTCTCAAGCGATTCCATTTGCGCAAGTCCTCTGCGCTCACGTTAAAGCGGTCGGCGATCCCCAAAAACGTGTCGCCGCGCCGCACCCGATAACTAACCAGCCGGCGCTTCGTTTCCGACTGCGCCTGTACCGCGGGAATAATCAGCTTCTCTCCGGCGTCCAGTGCCGCATTGCGCTCCACATTGTTGGCGTCGGCGATAGCCGCTGCCGTCACGTGATACTTCTTGGCGATGGAGGTAAGCGTTTCCCCGCTTTCCACGCGATGGCGCCGCCAACTCACCCACTTGTCCGGAGGAATATCCGCGATCTCCGCGGAGAATTTCGGCGCCGTGCCGACCGGCAGGTGCAATTCGAAGGAAGGATCCTCGGGTGTTGCGAGCCGCAAGAGAGAAGGATTAAGCGAGCGCAGTGTCTCCACGTCCACATCGATGGTTTCCGCCACCAGCCGCAGATCGATGGCGCGTCCCGGTTTCACGACGTCGGTCGGGACCGGCGCTTCCGGCTCGGCCTGAATGTTGTAGTGCGCCGCATCTTTGGCGATGAGCGTCAGCGCGATGATGATGGGCACATAGTTTTTCGTTTCGCGCGGGAGCACGTTGCGCTTATACAGCTCCCAGAAATCCGCGTAACCCGTCCGTTCGATGCCCTTCTGCACATTGCCGGGGCCGCAGTTGTAAGCGGCCATCGCCAGATACCAGTCGCCGTAGAGATTGTAAAGATCGCGAAGGTGCTGTGCCGCCGCGCGCGTGGCTTTCTCGGGATCCTGCCGTTCATCAATCCACCAGGTATGCCGAAGGCCGTATTGCTGCCCGCGGTAGGCCACGAACTGCCAGATCCCGCGCGCGCCAGCGCGCGAAAGCGCCAACGGCTGGAAAGCGCTCTCGGCTTGCGCCAGATAAATTAGATCCTGCGGCAGACCCTCTTCCCGCAGTACGCGCGAAATCATCTCGCGATAACGCCCTCCGCGGCGCAGCCCGGTTTCCACAATGGCTCGGCCACGCGACGTTTGGAAGAAATTGACAAAGGAAAGAACCTGGTCGTTCACCGTCAGCGGCAGGTCGTGGGAAATATTCTTAGCCGCTTCCTCGGCCCGCGCTTTTAGCCCGGGATCGACCGGAAAAGTCATCTCCGCCACTTCATCGATCGCCGCGGGAACGGCAGGCGCTTCGTTGAAGCCATCGGCGGCTCGGAAAGCTTGCAGCTCGTGGGCGTACACGGTGTCCACCACGCGGTGGAACAGCTCGCTCAGTTTGGGGTCACTGTTGGGGTCATAGCCGCTCTCCAGCAGCCAGTCGACGGCTTCGTCAAAATCCTTGCGCGCGGCTTCCAGATGACCGGCTTTGAAATTCTGCTCGCCAGAGGCGAATTTTTCCTGGACTTTCCGGATCAGGTAGTCCTTTCCGGATGGAACTGGTGGCAACAGCCAGATGTAGTGCCGCCGCGGCGGATTCAATATCGGCAAGGGTGCAAGTTCCACAGCAGCCTGCTTCGCGCTCGCGGCCTGTGGCGCAGGAGCTAGCGCCGGAGCGTGCGCCTGCACGGGCTTCTTTCCCGCGTCCTCGCAACCGAGAAGCCCCGCTACGAAAAAGAGCGTACCCGCGGCAATGTGCAGCCGTTGCATCATCTCACCATGGTAAGGACCGCCTCCCGTCCGGGTCAACGCTTTCCGCAGGGGCTGGTGACCCTCTCACCACGCCCCAAGATCCGGCTGGCCGCCATTCCGGGCGCCCGTCCCTTAGGGTAGACTCGCCTTCGAGGTGCTGCGCGTGAAGACCAACGTACAACTCATCAGTGCAAATTCGCCGCGCAATTCGTTCCTTCGGCTGCTCCTCACGTTTCTAGCGGCAGCAGCAGCCGTGTCCGCCCAGCAGAAGACCTTCTCTCAGGAGAAACGCCTCGAAATCGAAAAGGCGGTTTCGAGCTTCATGTCCGCGAACAGCGTCCCTGGGATTGGCGCCGCCGTCGTGCTGGATGGCGAACCCGTTTGGTCCGCCGGATTCGGCATGTCGGACCTGGAAGACTCTGCCCCCGCAACGCCCTCTACCCTCTTCCGGCTCGGATCGATTTCCAAACCCATCACCGCCACCGCCCTTCTGCAACTTTGGGAGCGTGGCAAACTGGACCTCGACGCCCCCGTCCAGAAATACTGCCCGGCGTTTCCCCAGAAAGATTGGCCCATTACTTCGCGCGAATTGCTCGGCCACCTGGGCGGCATCCGCCATTACAACAGGGACGGAAAGGGCGACATCCCCGAAGACAGCGCCCGTCACTTCGCAACCATGGAAGAGTCCCTGCAGATATTTGCCAACGATCCCCTGGTCGCCAAGCCCGGAACGAAATTCAACTATTCGACCTACGGCTACACGCTTCTCGGCTGTGTCCTTGAAGGCGCCGCTTCGCAGAAATACGTGGACTTCCTGCGCGAAAATATTTTCAAGCCCGCTGGAATGGCGCAAACTCAGGCTGATGATTTTTTCGCCGTCATCCCTCGCCGCACACGCTGGTATCACAAGGACAAGTCCGGCATCGTCCACAACGCCGGCGTTCTCGATTCCAGCTACAAGATTCCCGGCGGCGGCCTGATCTCTTCCGCCGACGACATGGCGCTTTTCGAGTCCGCCATGCTAGCCGACAAATTCGTAAAACGTCCCACGCGCGACCTGATGTGGACTCCGCAGAAAACCTCCGACGGGAAGTCGACAGGTTATGCACTCGGTTGGGGCGTCTCGGAAAAGTTTGGAATTCACATCTTGGCCCACACCGGAGGACAGCAAGGAACAAGCACGGCGCTTGCCCTCGTTCCGGAGCGACGCGCCGGTGTCGTCGTGCTCGCAAACATGGACAACGTGGACTCCGGCAGCCTGGCCGATCAAATCCTGAAGATCGTCCTCGACCTCAAGGACTAAAACCTATCTCACAAATGACTCTTAGGGGGGGCACGGCGGAACTTGTCCCGACCGGGTCGGAAGCCGTGCCGCAAACGCCTTAGAAAGACTGCGCTTTAGCCCCCGAAGTATTCTGGGTTCCGGATCTTTGATTTATGAGATGAGTTGATAAGTTCTAGCCACCGGCGCTGCCCGGCCTGGCCGGGGTCGCCTTCATCCTCTTGTGCCAAACAACACACCGCCAGAAACCACTTGCATTGCCTCCCCTCCCGTGATACTCTGTATGTGCGTTTGTTGCTCTTGTATCGCCTTTGGGTAGTAAAGCGGTCGCAAGGTCACACTTGCGGCCATTTTTTTGTTCGGCTGACCGCTTTGCAGTCCTCCCGAACGAAGCTTGAAGACGGCCGCGGCTCTGTTGAGGGGCTCGGAACCTGGGCATCAGATAGCTCAAATGTTGTGCTCAGTCGTAACCCGGCTGACGGAAAAGAGTAAAGCAGTGAGTAAAGAACAAGGTACAGTGAAGTGGTTCAATGCCAGCAAGGGCTTCGGCTTCATCCAGCGCCAGAGCGGTGAGGACGTTTTCGTCCATTTCTCCGCGATCGTGGCTGATGGCTATAAGACGTTGAACGATGGCCAGGCGGTTGAATTCGAAGTTTCCAAGGGCCCCAAGGGCCTGCAGGCCTCGAACGTACAGCCCCTCTAAGGAACAGCTGATCCAGCTTCGCTGAATCAGCTCACTTCACAAAATTACAAAACGGGCGGCGCGACGCAAGTCGTGCCGCCCGTTCTGCTTTTCCGCCTGCCCTTCTTCGGCACAGCCATTCTTGGCTGTGCACTTTTACACAACGCAACAATTCCAACGGTCTTTACCACAAAAGGACAGTAGCATTTCCGCTACACAGTACTTCGCGCCTATTGAAGAAAGCGCCTACGAATCCGACCATGGAACTATCTCCCGAAGCGCAGCCTGTCTCGTGGGCGCACCCGCTGCCCGGTGGGAATCCAAACAGGGTGGCCGCGGCTGGATCGGGGGTACGAGATAAAACCATATGGGCACGCTGAACCGCAAAGAATTGGATCGTCTCGAACGCCGCGAGCTCCAACTCACCATTCTCGCCGCTGCTTTCGTTCTGGTGCAGGCGGCCGGACTGGCCATGTTCATGTACCCGCTGGTGTTCCTCTATCCGGTTGGCAATAAGTGGACACTTCGCGCATCCTTCTTCGGTTTTTGTGCGCTGACTCTCCTTTTCGTCGGCTACTTGCTCGAACGCCAGCGCACCGTGCGCAAACTCAAGGAGCAGATTCTCGCCGAGCTGGAACGCAACGTCACCTTGCAGCATCAAGCCAGCGTGGACTTGCTCCACACCATGCCCGACCAAAATCATTTCTGGGATCGCCTGACCATGGAATACCGGAGGGCCATGACCATGCAAAAGACGCTCTCAATCTTGCTCGTGAAGGCCAAGCCCGCCGGCTCTTCCGCAAAAGAATCCACAACGGAAAATGACGCAAGCTCGGAAGCCTGGAGCGACGCCGCGAAAGCCATGTCCCGCAAGCTGCGGCCCAGCGATTCCATCTACCGCCTTGCGGCAGATACGTTCGCCCTGGTGTTGCCCGAGACCGACGTCCTGAACGCCAAGCGTGTCGCGGTCCGCCTGCAGGAAGAACTGCAAACCGTCCGCGCCAAACACAGCGTGTCCTTTGACATTACCGCGCACAATTATCCCGAGCACGTGAAGAGCGCGCACGAACTGGAAGACATCGTGAAGTCCCTGCTCCCCGAGCAGGACGAATTTGCGGCCACCGCTCCGGTCCAGGTTCCCCTTCCCGTCGCGAAGTCCTAGGATTTCGCGGACGTCGCAGTTTTGTTTTTAGTTTTTGTTTGTTCTTGGTTTTGATTTTGTAGTGGCCGGTCTTGAAGCGGCCCGCGAGGCTAATGCAATTCCGACGCTCAATGTCGCGAAATCAATTGCGCGCAGAAAAAATCAGCCGAGCGCCTGCTTCAAATCTTCGATCAAATCTTCTTTGTCTTCGAGGCCGATCGAAACGCGCACCGTTCCCGGACTGACGCCCGCGCGCCGCAATTCCTCGTTCGTCATGTTGTAGTGCGAACTATAAATCGGAAGAATCACCAGCGATTCCACTCCGCCAAGACTTGCCGCCAGCAGAAACAACCGCACGCGGTCGCAGAAGTGCCGCGCCGCCGGCAGCCCGCCTTTCATGTCGAAGGCCAGCATGCTCCCGAATCCGCGCATTTGCTTTGCCGCGAGTTTGTGATCTGCGTGCGACTTCAAACCCGGATAATGCACGCGCGCCACTCTCGGATGACGCTCCAAAAATTTGGCGACGGCAATAGCGTTTTCGCACTGGCGCTCCACGCGCACGCCCAGCGTTTTGATGCCGCGAATCAACAGATACGCCGCGCCCGGATCCATCGATCCGCCCAGATAAATGATCATGTGGCGAACGCGCTCCATCCAATCTGAATTGCCCACAGCAACGCCCGCAATGATGTCGGAGTGGCCGGCCAGCGCTTTTGTGGCGCTGTGAACGACCATGTCATAGCCAAGCGCGATGGGATTTTGCAAAACAGGCGTGGCGAAAGTGTTGTCGATGATGGAAACGAGTTTGTGTTTCTTTGCGAAGTCGACCGCGTTCTGAATGTCAACGAGGCGAAGCGTGGGATTCGTGGGTGTTTCGACATAAAGAACTCTCGAGCGTGGCGTAACGAGATCTTCGATGCCGGCCAGATCCGTGGCGACGTGGCGCACCGTGATTCCCATATTGGGGAAAACGTCGCGCATCAGGCGATACGTGCCGCCGTAAGTTTGCGAGGTAGTGATCAATTCGTCTCCGGCTTTCAGAGCCGAAAGCAGCGCGGAAGAAATAGCCGCCATTCCAGACGACGTGACCACTGCGGCTTCCGCGCCTTCGAGCGCGGCGATTTTCTTTTCGGCCACGGAGAGCGTGGGATTGCCGTAGCGCGTATAAATGTAAGCCTTGTTCTTGCCCTCGGCCCACAGCTTCATTTCCTCGGTGGAAGAAAACGTAAATGTGGATGAGCGGATAATTTCCGTAACGATGGGCCCATTAACGCCGCGGCGATTCGGTTCGCCGCCGTGAATGGCTCGCGTTTGCGGCCCGAGTTTGTGCTGGGATTTGTTTTCCATGGGGAAGAGTGTGCTCCTTGCAGCGAACAAAAACAGCCTCCAATTTGGCAGCGCAATAGACAATTTGGGAGGGCAGCAGTGTGTTCGAGAAAGTACGCAGAGCGGACGGCAAGATGGCGCGAGAGGAAAACCGAGCTATTCGAAATTCTTGATCATCCAGATGTCTCCGCCCTGTGGCCGGAAGCGGTCAAAGAGCACCCATTTGCCGTCAGGGGACTACACCGGATAGTCGATGCGGCTTTCTCCATCGGGGAATTCGTATACCTTTTCGGGCCTGCCTGCTGTAACCGGAGATACCCAGAGCAAGCCTGACTCATTCCGTCGCGCGTAGCGAAGGCCACGCAAAACCGCGTCACGCATTAGAGCCGCGCCCACGTGCGAAATTCTAGGCTTAAGAGAATATACAGAAGTTTTGGGTGTATACTCCCGCTACCCGAAAAACTAGCTGGTTCTTCACAGGAGGAGTCTCGCTGACGGGAATACGAACTTTGATTTGAGCCCGGCCGAGCGCTGGGGAGCAGTGGAACGGCCGGCACTCAGTTAGAGAGGGTGCGATGAAGCAGACCTTCGCAATCGGTATCGGAGGTGCGGCGGGGCAGGGAGTAGCCACCCCGGGCGACATTTTCGCAAAAATCTTCAGCCGTCGCGGCCTGCACCTGAACGCCTACAACGCCTACCAATCCATCATCCGCGGCGGCCACACCTTACTGACGATTCGAACGGGCACGGAAAAGGTCACCAACATGGGTGACCGTATCGATCTGCTTATTCCCCTGAACCAGGACACCATGGATCGGCACCTGCAACTGCTCACTGCCGGCGCAGCCTGTATCTACAACGCGGACACCATCAAGCCTGGCCCCGCCGCCGATGGCGTGCAGCTTTGCCCACTTCCCGTTTCCGAGTTGGCGGACATCACCAGAAATAAGGTCGCACAGAATACGCTGGCCATGGGCGCGGGCCTGCACATGATGGGAATCGGCTTCCAGCCGCTGGAAGAAGTCCTCCACGAACAGTTCAAGAAAAAAGGCGAAGCGGTGGTGACCGAGAATGTCGGGGTTGCGCGAGCGGGCTACGATTATGCCGCCGCGCACTTTTCGGATTTCCCGAATCCCATTCCCAGGACGGAGAATCGTTATGCGATCCTAAGCGGCAACGTCGCCATGGCCATGGGCGGAGCGGCGGCCGGCGTGAAATTCTACTGCGCCTACCCGATGAGTCCTTCGACCGGTGTGCTGCACTGGATGGCGGCGCACGCGCGCAAAGCCGGCATCATGGTGCGCCAGGTCGAGGATGAAATCGGCGTGATCAACATGACCATCGGCGCGGCGCACGCCGGTGCCCGCGCCATGTGCGCCACATCGGGCGGCGGATTTGCCTTGATGAGCGAAGGGCTGGGCATGTCCGCGATGATCGAAACTCCGGTGGTGGTGATCAACTGCCAGCGAGCGGGCCCGTCCACGGGCGTCCCCACGAAGACTGAGCAAGGCGACCTCTGGCAGATGCTTGGCGCCGCTTTCGGTGATTATCCGCGAGTGATCGCGGCTCCGCTGGACATCGGCGATTGCTTCAAGGTGATCCCTGAAATCTTCAATCTTGCCGACCGTTTCCAGTGTCCCGGCTTGGTGCTTTGCGACCTGCTGCTGTCGGAAGGCCGGCTCAGCGTGCATCCGAACGATCTGGATTTTAGTCCGAGCATCGATCGCGGCGAACTCATCACGACGAATGGCAACGGCAACGGAGCGCCGTCCTCAGTTGGCTTGAACGGTGATTACAAGCGCTACAAAATCACTGACAACGGCATCTCACCGCGGGCGGTTCCAGGTGTGCCGGGTCACATCCACACAGTTGCCACGGATGAGCACATGGAAGACGGCGTGCTGATCAGCGACGAATTCACAAATCCAATCAAGCGCCGCGCCATGATGGAAAAACGGATGCGCAAAGTGGCCGGGATCGAAGCCGCCGTGCCGCCGCCAACGCTCGCCGGTCCGCCCGACGCTGACGTGACGCTAATCGGCTGGGGTTCGACGAAAGGTGTAATCGAGGAAGCCTGCGAGATTCTCAATGACGAAGGAATCTCCACCAATCAGCTGCAGATCCGCTGGCTCGTGCCGCTGCATGGCGAAGCGATTCTGGACATTCTGAGGGATTCGCGACACACCATCATCGTGGAGAACAACTACAGCGGCCAGTTTGCGCGCTACCTGCGCAGCGAAACCAGCTTTGTGCCGGACGGGCACATTCGCAAATACGACGGCGAACCCTTCATGCCGCACCACATTGTGGAGGCGGTGAAGGAACAACTGACGGGCCGGACAAAACTGTCCGTTCCCATGCACGAGATTATGGTCTGAGGAGGAGACGCAAATGGCGACAAGCGTACAGCGTGCCAGTCAGCAACTGACCATGGCGGATTTGAAAGGCAAAGTCGATCCAGACTGGTGTCCCGGATGCGGCGATTTTGGCGTGCTCGCTGCTGTGCAAAAAGCCTTGATCGAGCTGCGGATACCGACTTACAACGTCGTCACTATCAGCGGCATCGGCTGTTCCTCCAACTTCCCGGGGTACATGAATACTTACGGCATGCACACCCTGCACGGGCGCGCTCTGGCAGTCGCTACCGGCCTGAAGCTTGCGAATCACGAGCTGACCGTTTTGGTGACGGGCGGGGATGGTGACGGCTTCGGGATTGGCGGCAACCATTTCGTCCACTCAATGCGCCGCAATGTGGACCTGCTCTACATCGTCATGGACAATCAGATCTACGGCCTGACCACCGGCCAGACTTCGCCAACCAGCCGCATTGGCATGAAGACGAAAAGCATGCCCTTCGGCAACATCGAAGCTCCGGTCAATCCCATTTCTCTCGCGCTAGCCGCGGGAGCGACGTTCGTTGCGCGCGGCTTCAGCGGCGAACAGAAGCATCTCACCGAACTGATCAAGCAGGGAATCGAGCATCCGGGCTTCTCATTCCTGGATGTGTTCAGCCCGTGCGTCACTTACAATCACGACAATACCTACCAGTGGTTCCGTCCGCGCGTGAAGAAGCTCGAAGACGATTCCGCGCATGATCCCACCAACTGGATGGCCGCCATGGAGAAGTCACTGCTCTGGGGCGAGGAGATTCCCATCGGCAAATTCTTCGAGCGCACCGACGTTTCCACTCTGCACGGTGCCGAGCCGGTCCTGAACAATGGCCCGTTGGTCCATGGCGATTTGAAGGTCCCGCCAGACGTGGCCCGTTCTTTCGTCGAGGAGTTGATGTAACAACGCACGCATGGACTTCTCCTCATCACGAGAATGGATCAACGCGCTCTGGATTTTATTTGGATTGTATTGGCTGCTCTCCGCGTTTAAGCGAAAGAAAACCAAGCGGCGCGAAACGTGGGCTCAGCGATTCGTGTATACACTCCCGCTTGTGGCCGCTGCTGAATTTTTGGTCCGGCCCGAGGCGCGCCGCGGATGGCTCGGTGCACGCTTTGTTCCCGCGAACCCCACGGTGGAATGGGCTGGCGTTCTTCTGACCGCCGCAGGCGTGGCTGTCGCGTTTTGGGCGCGCTGGCATCTGGGGGCCAATTGGAGCGGTGTCGTCACCTTGAAAGAGGGTCACGAGTTAATTCGTTCCGGGCCGTATCGCAACATTCGCCATCCGATTTATACCGGCATTCTGCTCGCGCTCTTTGGAACCGTCGTCGCCACGGGCGAAGTGCGCGGATTGCTCGCGGTGGCCATTGCCTGGCTGTCGTTTTACTGGAAGGCACGCCGCGAAGAGTCCTTCCTCTCGCAGGAGTTCGGCGAAAAGTTTGCAGCGCATGCCAAGCAGACGGGGATGTTCCTGCCGAAGTTTGCTAATGGTTGAAACCTACCGTCGCGAGCCACCACTGGACTACCGGCATCGAGTAAGCGAGAATCCTCGCCGTGAATAACCAACTTTTTCGATTTTTTACGGTATTCCTGTGCCTGCTCTTCGGCGCATCGAGTTTAAGCGCCCAAACTGCGGCGAGCACTTCCGCGGCCAAGGAGCCCGCGCCCGCATATCTCGACCCGCGCCTTCCCCTGGACCAACGCGTGAACGATCTGGTCTCGCGCATGACCCTCGAAGAGAAGGTCGCGCAGATGCAAGACGTCGCGCCGGCGATCCCACGCCTCGGCATCCCGGCGTACAACTGGTGGAATGAGGGCCTGCACGGCGTGGCACGCGCGGGGAATGCCACTGTTTTTCCCCAGGCCATCGGTCTCGCCGCCACGTGGGATACGGATTTGATCCGTCGAGTCGCCGATGTGATCTCCACGGAAGCGCGCGCGAAATACAACGACGCCATCCAGCATGGAAACACCGGCCGCTATTACGGCCTCAGCTTTTGGTCGCCGAATATTAATATTTTTCGCGACCCGCGCTGGGGACGCGGCCAGGAAACCTATGGTGAAGATCCCTACCTCACCAGCCGCATCGGCGTGGCCTTCGTTACCGGCCTGCAAGGCGACGACCCTAACTATTTGAAAACGGTCTCGACGCCCAAACATTTTGCGGTTCACAGTGGTCCCGAAGTTCTCCGGCATCGTTTTAACGTGCCGGTGTCTCCGCACGATTTAGCTGACACGTACACTCCTGCGTTTCGCGCCACGGTTGTGGAAGGCAAGGCTGATTCGGTCATGTGCGCGTACAACGCCGTGCGCGGCGAACCGGCGTGCGCCAATCACCTGCTCTTTGACACCCTGCGCAACAAATGGGGCTTCCAAGGCTACGTTGTCTCGGATTGCTGGGCCATCAGCGACCTCCATCAAGGCCACGGATTCGTTTTGACTCTCGAACAAGCCGCGGCGCTCGCCGTGAAAGCGGGAACAGACTTGAGCTGCGGCCCCGAATTTGACGCACTGCCGTTCGCCGTCCGGAATCGCCTGCTTTCGAACGACGACATCGATCGCGCCGTCAAGCGCCTGTTCACAGCCAGGTTCCGGCTCGGCATGTTCGACCCGCCAGACCGCGTCACCTGGTCAAAACTGACTATCGCCGACAACGATATTCCTGAGCATCGCCGGATTGCCCTCGAAGCGGCTCGCAAATCGATCGTCCTTCTGAAAAACGAGCGCAATACGTTGCCACTGAAGTCTTCCGTGAAGACCATCGCAGTCATCGGTCCCAATGCCGATTCTTTGAGCGTCCTCCTCGGCAATTACAATGGCAATCCGTCAAGCTACACCACCATTCTCAATGGCATTCAAAAACGCTTTCGCGCCGCGACGTTTCTCACCGCGATGGGAGCTCCGGTCACGGAAACGAGTGCCGTTGTTCTTCCCTCGGAGCACCTTCGCACTGGCGGGGCGAATTCTCCGCCTGGTTTGAACGCGGAATACTTTGCGAACGTCAATTTTTCAGGAGTTCCGGTTTTGAAACGCGTAGATGCCAGCGTGGACTTCGAATGGAACAATGTTTCGCCGGGCCCGGGTGTCCCCGCCGGAAATTATTCCATTCGCTGGACCGGCGAGTTGGTCCCGCCAGTCGACGGTGACTACCGCCTGGGCGCAAGCGCCGACGGCGGATATCGCATTTACCTGGATGGAAAAAAGTTTATCGATGACTTTGCGCCGCACGCTACGCGCACGATGACCACCCTCGTTCATCTTCAGGCAGGTCATCCTTATCCGATTCGAATCGAGTACTTCCACGGCTGGTGGGAGGCCACCGCGCGGCTCCTCTGGTTGCCGCCGAATCTGATGGAAGACGCCGTGCGCGCCGCTCGCAAGGCGGATGTCGTCATCGCCGTTGTTGGCATCACCGCGGAATTCGAAGGCGAGGAAAGCGACTCCAGCGATCCCGGCTTTTTCGGCGGCGATCGCTTGGACCTCAATCTTCCACGGCCTCAAGAAGAGCTTCTCGAATCCGTCGCTGCCACGGGTAAGCCTTTGATCGTTATCCTCACAAGCGGCAGCGCGCTGGCCGTGAATTGGGCGCAGCAGCACGCCGCCGCCATCCTCGAAACGTGGTATCCCGGAGAGGAAGGCGGCACCGCCGTCGCCGATGTTCTTTCCGGCGATTACAATCCCGCGGGAAGACTTCCGGTCACATTTTATCAATCCGTCGTGCAGCTCCCGCCGTTTGGAAACTACTCCATGTCCGGCCGCACCTATCGCTACTTCACGGAGCCACCGCTCTATCCTTTCGGTTACGGTCTGAGTTTCTCGTCCTTCAATTATTCCGATGCGAAAGTGAGCCAGGCGAAGGTCGCCGCGGACGGCACGGTCACCGTCTCCGTTCACGTAACGAACGCCAGTTCTGCCCCAGGCGACGAGGTTGTGCAACTTTATCTTGCCCATACCGGCGCTGAGGGCGCACCGATTCGCGCGCTCGCCGGATTCCAGCGCATCCATCTCGACGCTGCTGGCTCCAAAACTGTGGATTTCACTTTGCGCGACCGCGATTTAAGCATTGTCGATGAAGCCGGCGTCCGCCGCATCGTCCCTGGCGCAGTCGATGTTTGGATCGGCGGCGGCCAACCGATCGCCGGTCCCGGACAGCCTCAAACCAAGGGTGCTCGGACATCGTTCGAAGTCACTTCCGGCGCAACCTTAGAGGACTAAGATCAGTTTCGGAATTTCCAAAGGTCGTCCAATGACTCGATACCGCATCTGCGCCATTCTCTTCCTGTTTTTTACGAGCAGCCTTCTCGATGCGCACGCCCAAGACGCTGGCAAGACTCTCGCCGAAAAACTCGGCTTCCCGCGCGACGCCAAGCTGCTGATTGTCCACGCCGACGACGTTGGCATGACGCATTCCGTCAACGCCGCAACCAGCAAAGCTCTCGACACCGGGCTCGTCAACTCTGCCAGCATCATGGTGCCCTGCCCGTGGCTTCCCGAAATTGCCGACTATGCCAAATCTCATCCTGCCGTCGATTTCGGCCTTCACCTTACGCTGACCAGCGAGCGCGTCTACTACCGCTGGGGGCCCGTCGCTTCGAAAGACAAGGTCCCGAGCCTGGTAGACGAAAACGGTTATTTCCATCACGACTGGGCAGCGTCCACAAAAATAAATCCCCAGGAAGTGGAGGTCGAGCTTCGCGCGCAAATTGACCGTGCCTACGCGATGGGGATTCGTCCCACTCACCTTGATTCTCATCAATACCGCCTCATCAGCAGTGGCAAGGAGCTTTTCGAAGCATTTCTTCGTGTCGCCCATGCGTACCGGCTCCCGTTTTTCGTCACGCGCGACTGGTTCGCGGACCACGCGTATTTAGAATCCAGTCTGACTCCCGCCGACATCGTCATCGACCACACCGTTACCGTCGCGCCGGCCGTTCCGCCTGAAAGGTGGGCCGAATTTTACAAGACCGCGCTGAGAAATCTTCAACCGGGCGTCACCGAATTCGTCATCCACGTCGCTTTCGCCGATGACGAAATGAAAGCCGCAACGCGCGAGCGCGACACTTGGGGCGCTGCATGGCGCCAGCGTGATTTTGATTTCTTCACCAGCCCGGAATTCCGCCAATTGCTCCAGGAACAAAACATCAAGCTCGTCACCTGGCGCGAACTAGCCAACGCCGTCCATCCGTGAGTCCGGTTGCCTGCTTTCCCCGGCTTTCCTCCAGACACCATTCCGCGGTATTTTCTATTTGAAGCCCTTATTCGAATGGAGCACGTGAATGCTGGCTGAACCGGGTCCGCAAAAACAATCTGCCCTCAAGAATCCTTTTCTTTATTCATGGACCGTCCTCGGCGTCGCCGCCCTTGTGGTTTGCCTCATCCTTATTTCGCGCTGGAAGGAAAATCGCGACATCGAAAGGCGCGCCAGGGAAGAGCAAACCCATAAACAACAGGAACTGGACCGCCTCGCCTTGGAGCACTTTGGCGGCAAGGAACTCGCCATCCAAAATTTCTACGCCATCCCAGGAATGGTTCGCCGCGGCGAATCTGTCCAGTTGTGCTACGGTGTGGCCAACGCCAAGACCGTCAAGCTCGAGCCGCAGTCCAATCCCGTCTGGCCCTCCTACTCGCGCTGTGTCGAAGTAACTCCAGCCAAAACAACCACTTACACGCTAACCATCGCCGACGCCGCCGGCAATGCCAAAACCCAGAGCCTCGAAGTAAAGGTCCGCTAACCTCCGGCCACGCCTCTTCCCGGCAATTCTTGCGCTCCCCCTTGTGGCTTCAATTCCCCCGCATCTATAATGTCTACTTAAGCGGGGTCGGGGCGGCCATCCGTCGCTCACGGACTCCGCGGACTTTTTTAGCGAACAGACAACCGAGGGCCATGTCCGACCCACTAGCCAAGATCAAGAAAAAGCTCCAGGACGAAATCGACCAGCTCTCACACGAGCTCAGCGTCGAGCTTCCTAAGGAGATTGCCGTCGCCCGCGCTCACGGCGACCTCTCCGAGAACGCCGAGTACAAATTCGCGAAGGAGCGCCAGAGCTTCGTCAATCTCAAGATCACCCATCTCAAGAAGCGCATGGGCGACCTCAGCATGCTGAACCTCACCAACATCCCCAAGGACCGCTCCGGCTATGGTTCACGCATCGTCGTGCTCGATCTGCAGCGCGACGCAAAGATCGAATACACGCTCGTGAGCAGCGAGGAGGTCGACGCCGAGAAGGGCCTCATCTCCACCACTTCGCCCATCGGCAAAGCCCTGCTCAACCGCAAGGTCGGCGACGAAATCGAAGTCGCCACGCCTGCGGGCAAAAAGGAATTTGAAGTCGTCCGCCTCGTCACCATCCACGACGGCGAATAAACCTTCTGGCTGTTCCGGGCGTCCAACTGCACATAACCATGTGGGCCGCCTGTGAGGATTTATGAATTGGGGAGCAGGCCCGGCGCTCGGGCTCTTGACTGTCTTCGGCTATCTCTTTTTCCTGGCTGGCGCCAGGCTGGCGTGGCGCAGCCGTGGCGATTTCTCCGTGTGGTTCCAGGACGAACTTTCCTTTTTCCGTCGTAATTTTTCGCGTTATACGCCGGCCGGACCGTTCTACGCCATCCGCGAGGAATCGCGTTTCAAAGCCATCCCGGTTTCCTTTGTGCGCTCCATCACGCGCTTTCCGCGCCGCCGCATCAACGGCCCCGCCATCCTTCTCTTCCTCGGCTTCCTTCTTTTCGTCCTCGATTTCTTTGTCTGATGCCTTTTTCCTCTCTGCGAACTCTGTGCGCACTCTCCGCGTCCTCTGTGTTAAATCTTTTCTCTTCATTTCTTTGCTTCCCTGCCTCCCTGCTTCTTTACTTCTCGCCAACCCTTTGCCATCCTCATTTCGATGAAACCATCTCTCATCGTCCACGGTGGCGCGTGGAACATTCCTGACGAAGCCGTTGACGCCTGCAAGTCCGGCTGCCACCGAGCTCTCGCCGCCGGCTGGTCCGTTCTTTCGCGCGGCGGCTCTGCCCTCGACGCCATCGAAGCCGCCGTCATGGTCCTCGAAGACGATCCCGTCTTCGACGCTGGTTACGGCTCGCATCTTAATCTGGACGGCCACGTCGAATGCGACGCCATCGTCATGAACGGCGCAACGCTGCGCGCCGGCGCCGCCGCCACCTTGCAGCGCGTCAAGAATCCCATCCAGCTCGCGCGCAAGATTCTGGAAGATTGCCCGCACATGATGCTCGCCGCCGAGGGCGCCGAGCGCTTCGCAAAACAACACGGCATCAAGTTGTGTAAGCCTGAAGAATTGGTCAGCGAAGCCGAGCGGGAAGCCTGGATGAAGTGCAAGTCAGACAAGCACGCCGCCGAGCATCACCGCGGCCACGAACAGGGAACTGTGGGCGCCGTGGCTCTCGGCGCCAACGGAAGCCTCTTCGCCGCCACTTCCACCGGCGGCACTTGCTGCAAACTCCCCGGTCGCGTCGGCGATTCGCCGCTCATCGGTTGCGGCTGCTATGCGGACTCCGAAGCCGGCGGCGTTTCCTGCACCGGTTACGGCGAGGCCATCATGAAAGTGGTCCTGGCCAAATACACCGTCGATCTTCTTCGCGGTCCCGCCACTTGCGTGGATACGCCTCCCAACATTTCCTGCGGAACCTCTACCGCCGATCTCGCTGCACGCGAAGCGGTCCATCTTTTTGCAAAGCGCACGCATGCCACCGGCGGCCTCATCCTCCTCGACCGCCACGGCAATCCCGGCTTCGCGTTCAACACCGCCCGAATGGCCTACGGTTTCGTCGCCCCCGACGGCTCCTTCCTCACCGCCGTGTAGCGTTTCTTGTAATGGCGCGTCTTAGACCCATGCTTTTGAATCTCTCCCGCCGCGCAATCGCTTTGCCTTTGGGGATGCTAGAATGTTGGCCCACCACTGGAGGAAACCCCATATGCCTCCCACGTTTGCGAACGGGAAAATCTGCTACATCGAAATGCCCGCCACGGACATTGCGCGCTCGGCCGAATTCTACAAAGGCGTCTTCGGCTGGAACGTCCGGAAGCGCGGCGATGGCAGTACCGCTTTCGACGATTCCGTCAACGAGGTAAGCGGCACATGGGTGCTCGGACGCCCGCCTTCAGGAAAGCCCGGGCTGCTGTTTTACATCATGGTGGACAGCGTGGCCGCGACCGTGGACGCCGTCGTAGCTCACGGCGGCGAGATCGTCCAGGCCATTGGCGCGGACGCCCCTGAGATTACCGCCCGGTTCCGCGATCCCGGCGGAAACGTAATCGGCCTCTACCAGCAACCCGGCTGACGTGAATCATTCCCTTTCGAGGCCGCAATGGGAATCTTGACCGAAGATATGAAGCGCGTGGTCAACGAGCAGCGGCTCGGGTTCGTCGCTACGGTATGTCCGGACGGTACTCCCAACTTGTCGCCCAAGGGAACGACCGCGGTATGGGACGACGATCATATCGTCTTTGCTGATATTCGCTCTCCTGCGACGGTCTCCAACCTAAGACGCAATCCGTCGACGGAGATCAATGTGGTCGATCCCATGGTGCGCAAGGGCTACCGCTTCAAGGGCGTCGCCTCCGTCCTCACGGAGGGAGACATGTTTGAACGAATCCTGGATTTCTATCGCGCGGAGCGCAACCTGGACGAAAGCCGCATTAAGATTAGGTCATTGGTGCTCGTCAAGATCGAAGAAGCCATGCCAGTCGTTTCTCCCGCTTACGATTTAGGCCAGAGCGAAGAGCAGGTACGAGAGAAATGGCAGCGCTACTTTGATTCGCTGCAACGCAATATCCCCGCCACCCGCCGGGAGGAAACGTAATCGGCCTCTGCCAGCAACCCGCCTGGCGCCTCTATAAAACACTGCGGCTTGTTGTATCATCCTTCGGCGCGGACGCCCGGGAATCGAGGCTTCCCGGAAAGAGCGCCGCAAAATGAGAGTTATGAGGGAATCATGAAACGAACAATGATTGTGCTTGCCATGCTGATGATAGCTAACTTGCTTGCGGCCTTCATGCTCTCTACGGCTCCGGCGCAGACGCCGCCGCCGCCGCTGGTCTCTCCCGACGTTCACGCCGATAGAACCGTCACGCTCCGCTTCCGCGCTCCCAACGACAAAGAAGTCGCCGTGTCGATCGAAGGCTCCGCCAAGCCGCTGCCCATGCAAAAAGATGATCAGGGCGTCTGGAGCGTGACCACCGAGCCGCTCGCTCCCGATTATTACGGCTACACCATCATCGCCGACGGCGTGGGCATGTTCGACCCTTCCAATCATGCTATCAAGCCCAACTTCCTCTATCGAGCCAGCGAGTTGCATGTTCCCGGACCGGCGTCGCTCTCCTGGGAGATTGCCGCAGTGCCGCACGGCGAGATTCATCATCATTTCTACAAGTCCGGAGTGGTGGGCGATGATCGCGGCTACTACGTTTACACGCCGCCCGGTTACGACCCGCGCGCAAAGCAAACTTATCCGGTCCTCTATCTGCTGCATGGCTTTAGCGACGACGCGAGCGCCTGGACCGCGGTGGGCCGCGCCAACGTAATTCTCGACAACCTGATTGCACAAGGCAAAGCCAAGCGCATGCTGGTCGTGATGCCGCTGGGGTACGGCGCGCCGGAAGTTCTTCTTCCCAACTCCGGAGTGTGGCGCGACCGCGCGATCACAAAGCGCAACTTCGACAAATTCCGCGAGGCCTTACTCACGGAAGTGATTCCGCGCGTGGAAGCCGAGTATGCAGTGAACAAGGATCCCAACTCCCGCGCCATCGCAGGCCTTTCGATGGGCGGCTCCGAATCTTTGCTGACCGGCTTGAATAACTTGGATAAGTTTGGCTGGATTGGTGCGTTCAGCTTCGGAGGCATAACCGAGGAGTTCGACAAGGAATTTCCGACGGTGGATTCCAAAGCCACCGAGCAATTACCTTTGCTATGGGTTGCGTGCGGCACGGAAGACCGTCTGATCGACATCAACCGCAAATTCCGCGCCTGGCTGGCGTCCAAAAATATCAAGCACGCGGACATCGAGACTCCCGGCATGCACACGTGGATGGTGTGGCGCCGCAATTTGACGGAATTTTCGTCGCTGCTTTTCCACTGAGGCTCGCCATGAAAAAAATGAACACCATTTCTGGAAGAACGACGAAAATGGTTCTCGGCTTTGCGCCGTTGGTGATGCTGCTCGTGGCCGTGGGAGCGTCATCGCAAGGACAGGGACAGATTTCTCCGCACGGTATAGTTACGCCGCTCGCGAGTGCCAATCTCGTTTTCGACGGCGAACCCGCTTGTCTCAAAGTTGCCCGCGAGAACGGCGATCCAGACAAGGGTCCATCCACTTTCCTTCTCGAAGCTCCTTCCGGGTGCGTAGTTCCCGCGCACTATCACACCGCGGAAGAACAATTGATGGTGGTCCGGGGCCCCGTGCTCACCGGGATGGACGGCATGGCGGAAGCGACGCTTGGCCCCGGCGGCTTTGCCATGATGCCCAGCAAAGCCATGCACTGGTTCACCTGCAAATCAAAGGATACTTGTCTGATGTTCGTGACGTTCGACCGCACGTACGACATCGTCTGGGCCAAGCCGCAGAAATAACCGCTCAATCGTCGTCGTCTTTTTTGGCGCCGGCGGTTTCGTCCTCAGCGAGCCTGGCGATTCCAAGCCGCATCGCTTGATACGCGGGAAGCTGTGCCGCTTGCGGAACGTTTGATCCGGTTCCGGTGCACGCGAACCAGATCACGGCGTTCAAAACTGTCGGGTCGGCCATATCCGCGTGCGCAAAGTTTTGCCGGTTGGATTTTTTCATCCACTCGGCAGCGGTTTTGTTTTTCGGCTTGTGCGTGATCAAGTTGTCCGCGGCGATAGTCGGCAACACCGCTTTGTACGGCGTCAAGTCTGGCGTCTCCTGGAAAATATCCATGGGCACGGCCGAAGCATCGAGCTGGTTCATGGGCGCGATTCCCAGCAGCAGCTCGATGGTGCGAATCATGCTGACGGTGTTGTGAAATTTGTGAATCAGCGCTCCGGGGCGATTGTAGGCGCTGATCGCCAGGCCTACGGAGCGATGCGAATCGACGTGGTCGGGCCCGGCCTGCGCGTCATCTTCGATGAGGAAAATGGCGGTGTCTTTCCAATACGCGCTCGAAGAGACCGCTTCGACGAGGCGTCCCACGGCGTAATCGTTGTCCGCAACCATGAATTGCGGCGTGGGGAGGTCATTTTTCATCCCGGTGGTGTGATCGTTGGGAAATCGCATAACGGTAAGTGCCGGCATAGGATCGCCGCGGCCCGCTTCGCGTTCGGTGATGAAGCCGCGAAACTCCGCGAGCCATTCGCCAAAGCGCGAGTTGCCGCGGCAATTCAAATTGGCGTTGTCCTGAGTCACGGCGGCATCGGAAGAAGCGGAGGGATCAAGAGCCGCTTTGTAGCAGTCGGCGGTCATGCTGTCCGGCGCGGTGACGTCAAAGCTGCGAAAACTCGTGCTGTGATGCTTTTGTAGCGAAGCTTTGTTGGGAATGGCGCGCACGGCGGTCGAAACATCGGGATAGGTCTTGTGCTTTTTTTGGCCGGCGGCTTCGACGTCCTTCGCCGAAATCACGGTTACGAATTCGCCGTAATTGCGGTAGGTCAAACCGGCGCGCGCTGCGGCGTCCCATAGATACAAAGTTTTGGGCTCGGCGAGATCGGTGAAGCCCTGGCGATAAGGAAGATGTTTCTCCAAAAGATTTGTCAACGCGGCCAGCGCGTCACCGTGGAACTTGCCCAATTCCAAATCTCCCGGCGGCTCGTAATCGGGAAGACGGTTGTAGCCTTCCCAATCATAAGTGCGGCCGCGGTCGGAATATTCCCAGCGAAATCCTTTGTCGACGTAATCGGTGGAGAAGGCGGCGGTGGCCCAGTTGTGCCCGTCGGGACTGGCCTCGGAGTTTACGAAGAAACGGTCAAACAAACCGAAACGCTGCGCAAGCGCGTGATGGTTCGGAGTTACAGTTTGCGGGGCGCCACTGGGGCGCTGCGCGGTGGCGCCGTTTCCGAAAATGGCGAAGGCGGGCTCGCCATCCGCGGCGTGTCCGTCGCCGGAAGTCTTCACGTCGCCGAAGACCTGATCGTAAGTACGGTTTTCCTTGATGATGTAAATGACATGCTGGATAGGGCTTGGTCCTGGAAAGAGCCTCGCGGGCGCAAAACCCAGCAGGCCGTCGTTCTGCAAAGTTTGCTGCGTGTAACGCGAGAGCGCCGGCAAATCGGGCAGCGCGACCACGCTGATGTTTCCAGAGACGATGGAGCCGCTGTACTGGCCACCTTGGCGATTTTTCTCTGGATTCGGAGGAAAGGCGGCGTTGGGTGGATTCGGCGTGAATCCGCTGTTGCTCACGCGCATCGAGGATGGCTCGAATCCGGTTCCTTTTCCATTGCCGATGAAAAGCTTCCCGTCCGCGACGGCGACCGCGGACGGATATTGGCCGGTCGGAATAAATCCGAGGATTTTCGATTTCGCGGCTTCGGCGATTTTGTCAGATTTTGCGCCGCGGGCTTTTTCGGAAAGCGCGACCAGGGCGACGGCGTTGCTGTGCGCGTTCGCGACATACAGAGTTTTTTCGTCGTCGCTGAGCGCGACAGCCTCCGGACTCGCTCCGGGCAAGGCGTCCGCGGCGAGACGAACGTCGATTCGCTCGATTTCCTGATCTGCCGTTGTGTCGATTACGGAAACGCTGTCGGCATTCGAATTTGCCACAAAAAGCCGCGTGCCTTCGGCATTCGGAATCATCGCCGTTGGATGCCGATCGACAGGCAGGTATTTCCGCACAACGATCTTGCCGCCGAGCGGAATGACCGCCACCGAGGAATCATTCCAGCACGAGACGTAGGCGCGCACGTTTTTGCCGTTCCCCAGCACGACCACGCCGTAGGGATAAATGTTCTCGCTCAATTTTCCAGGGTGATGCAAATCGACTCTCTCGATCTTCTTGGCCCCCTGGAGATGGCGGACAATTGTGACGCTGTCGCCCAGGTTGTTGGCCGTCACCAGCATGGCGCCGTCCGATGTTAAGGCGAGACCCGTGGGATAGAGCGCGGCTTTTCCACCGTTGTAGTCCTTTGCCGAAACTTCGCCCGGCTTGCTGATTTCGAATGAGTGCGCTGTCACTTTGGTATCCGGTCCCCGCGATTCGGGCTGGACAGGCGGCGCAGCTTTGGGATCGAAGCGAAAAATCCATACTTTGTTTTCGAATCCGCCGGAGACGTACATATCAAAAGTTCCATCGGCGTTGGCGGCAGCCGAAAACGCAAGGCCGACGTTTGCGCTTTGCGGTGTGGGGAAATAAACATTTTGGATCACCAGCGGATCAGGCGTCGCGTTCAGGTCGATCACCGCGATTGATTGCTGGGCACGATTCGTATCCTCGCTGAACTGCGCGCCGAACCCGCTGTTGACCACGAGGAGATAGCGGCCTTTGCCTCCGCGCCCGAGAGAATCCGGGCTGCGAAGCATCGCCATAGGCATAGCTCCGACTGCCGGCAGATGCGTGGCGCCATCGATTACCAGCGCGCCAGCCGGGGTGATGGGGCGGCCTTCTCCCGCTGGTTCTTGCCGGCACCAGGCGATTCCGCAAAGCCCAAAAACAATTACAAGAAGACCAGCACTCACGATTCGCGAATTCATATTCCTGCTTTCCCGATCCTCGAAGGTGTTCACGTTCACTATCCTCTGGCGCAGCCATAATCTACATGGAATTGAGTCTAAGGAAAAATTGTTTCGGAAATTTTACAAGAAACATATTTTGGACGCCGCCGGCTGGCAACGCATTTGACCGAAAGCGCTTCTACTCTTAGGATGAATCTGGCGTCTCTCCCAACCTTTAATAAGCCGCCAGCGGTCATTATGAAAACAAAATTACTATCCATCGCTGGACTCTTGCTCTTGCCGTTTGCCGCGTCGGCTCAGACCGCTGAAGAGATTGTCAAGAAGGCGCTTGACGCTCGCGGCGGAGTCGAAAAAATCAAAGCCGTGCAATCCGAACGAGTCAGCGGGCAAGTGTCCTTCTCGCGCGGAATGGCGGGCACCTTTGTAGTGGAGCTCAAGCGTCCGCTAAAGATGCACACCGAGATCACGGTCGAAGGGCAGAAAATTATCCGTGTCTACGATGGCAAGTCAGCCGGCTGGATGATCAATCCTTTCATAGGAAACAAAGAGGTTCAACCGCTGTCTTCCGAAGACCTCAAGAGTATCTCCGATGAATCGGACTTTGACGGGCCGCTGGTAGACTACAAGGCCAAAGGCAGCCAGATCGAACTGGCCGGCAAGGAAAAACTGGACGACAAGCCCGTTTATCGCTTGAAACTCACGAATAAGAACGGCGACGTGCGCTTCTACTTTTTTGACGCCTCATCGTTCTTACTTTTGAAGTGGCAGGGCATCCGCAAGACTGGAGAAGAGGAGCTTCCCTGGGAGTCCTTCTTTTCGGATTTTCACGAGGTCCAGGGATTGAAATATCCGTTCCGGATTGACCAAGGCAGTCCGGGCACCGAATTCAAGCAAACGCTCACTGCCGAAAAAATCGAGATTAATCTGCCGATCGACGATTCACGGTTCGGCAAGCCCGTGGCTGAAAGCGCCCCTGCCGCCGCGTCACCCTCGCCACCATCGTCCCCCGCGCCAGCTAGCCCGCCACGCTCGGACTAGTTGGCGCGCGAAGTGATGCTTACCTTCGAGAGCGGTGTGAAGGACGCAAGTGGTATAGATTTGCAATGGAATAGGTAATTCCGGCAAAGACAGTAACCCGCGGCAATTGTCCATAGGCGGCGACGTATGCTCCGCCATCGAGCACCAACCGGGACGACAGGTTATAGGTGGCGGCGTTCAGGAGCGTCATCGTCGCCGGCGTGGTTGCGTTTAGCCGGCTGAATCCCGCGATCTCCCCGGTATATCCCCATTTCCCTCGCAGAGGGCGGAAATAGGAGAGCGCCGTGAAATAGGCACGGTCAAATCCGCCCGACAAGGGCCTTCCCACAAATTGCACGCCTTCGTTGACGTCGAAATGATGCTTGCCGAAATCCTTGCTTACAAGGACTTGTGCCAAGTGTGCCATGGCTCCGACACCAAGCGCGGGCCGCGCCGTGGGGAGAGTGGCCACGTAGAGAACCGATAGAGTCGGGCGAGCATTTTTCTGCGGAAATAACTTGTACTTGAATCCCGCGCCGGAATCTCCCAGTCCCGCGGTACCTGAATCCCGCTCGATGGGGTTGTTGAGAAACCATAACTCGAGGTTCTTGACGGCTCCCCATTTCAAGAGCCCGTTGATGTTCTGGTGTCCTTTCGCGGCTTCAAAACCATATTCGACTTCGAACACTCCAGGCTGCACCATCTCGGCGGTTGATGCGAACGTGGGGCGGTTCGGCACGGCAACTATTTCGTCCTGGGCCGTTTGCCCCGCCTGCGCTTGAAGTGCCGAGGATTGCGCGAGACAGGTGAAGAAGAAGGCTAGCGAGGCCGATAGTCTGTGGAGTGTTCTCAATTTGTCCAGCAAAACAGCGAGAAACCAAAAGTCCGCATGTTAACCATAGTGAATCTACTGACTAAACTACACTTAAGGAAATTGCTTGTCAATCAAAGCGCAGCATGAATTCGCATCGGGCAGAGCGTTGCAGCTCTGCGCGATCCGGAATCGCCGGATCTTCAGGGGTAGTACTTCCACGGACCCTTTCCGAAAGTCCATCCAGCTGCGCTATCCTGCCATTGTGCCGCACTCGTCCGAAAAAGTAGTAGGTCTTTCCGGCACGGGACTGTGCGCCGAGTGTGTTCATGCCCGTCGCGTTGAATCGGCGCGCGGCTCTGCCTTCCTCTTCTGTAATCTTTCTCAGACTGACCCGCGATTTCCCAAGTATCCCCGCTTGCCCGTTCTCTCCTGTGACGGTTACAAGAAGAAGGCCTGACGCCGAGCTACTGATAGGGGCGCTAAGTTTCGGTCCGCTGCTCAACGCGCGCGGCGAAGTGATCGGGATCAACACACAAAAACTCATCAAGAAAAATGTTTCTGGGATCGGCTTGGCCCTCAGCGCCACGGAACCGGCATCGTGAAGATTTACGGTTTCGACGAGAGCGCATTCACAGGGGGAATAAAAAAGCAGGGCGCCGCAATAGACGCCCTGCCGGATTCGATCTGAAATTTGCTTATTATTCGGGTTGCTTGGGAATCTCCGGATTTTGGTCCGGCGGCGCCTGCTGTGGGTGCTCCGCCACCGGCGTGACCTTGGCTGCAGACGTATCGCTCGCGGCCAATTCCGAAGGCCTGTACTTTGGCGCGCTGATGTACCCATGAACAGCGTTCTTGCTGATCTTGTTCACCACCACCTGCACGGGTTGAGACTCATTCTCCGTATGGATCCAGATCGGCTCGAAGAGATTCACTCTTTTCTTGCTGAGTTGATTGTCGTCAACGACCATCGACAAGTCGTAATTCATGTGCTTGGCATCGGTCCTGCGCAAGGACAGCGTGAGCGGCCCGAAGCGCTGGAATTGCTTGGACTTCGTGAGGTCGAACTCGAAATAGTTCCGCTCGCCGCGCTTCTGCAACACGACCAGTTCCTCATGAGTCTTGGCGATGGAACCGTTCAATTCATCTTTCGTTGAACTCAAACTTCCTTCCAGGTCCGAGCGGTTCTTAGCCACCAGATCCTGCGTTTCCTTCAGCTCCTTCTGCTGATCGTCAATGCGCGCCTGGAGCTCTTTCAGGCGCTTGCTTTCCGCAGGGCCCTTCTTACCGGAAGCAGCCTTTGCCGCCGCTTGCGCCTTGGCTTGCTCCGCGGCCTGTTGCGCGGCCGTTACGTCATTCAACTTCGCTGTAACCGCGCTCAACTGTCCTTGCATCTCGTTAATCGTGGCGTTGGCCATGGACTGTTGCGCGGTCAAATGACCGACCAGAATTTGCTGACGGTAGCCGTAACCAAGAGCTATCCCGGCCACAGCAATCAGCGCAATGACAGCCACCAGAAACCACCGATTGGCACCGAAAGCCGTGAATCCCGTCTCTTTGCTGCTTTCATTTTCTTCGAAATGTTCCGCCATAGTTTTTCTCCTCGATCTCGTAACTCTAGTGGTTCGGCCAGCGCGAAGGAATCACCTCAGCGCGATTGGACTGCCAAAATCTTGCGCGTCTCCATGTTCTTGTACACCGACGCAACAACCCACTTTGGCTATAAGCAATCGAAGCACCGAGCACCGGGAAACCGGCTCGTTGTTAAGTCCTCTGTTGTCATGAGAGAAGGAGACATCAGAAAGCTCTTCCAAACCATTGTCAGTACTAGTCCTGGTATTTTTTCCCTATCGTCGGAGCGACTTTCTCTAAACCCAGGCTCTCCTATCTCGATGAATTCTCTCGCCGCGTTGCTCCATTCCTTTCGCTGTGCTAGCATCCGCGTCGTCAGGAGACCGGACCAGGGATCAGTTGTCAGACCTTCGCCCCCGCCCCACGGGGACCCAGGTGCAGAGGCCACGTTCTCCTCCCTCAGTTCCAACTTGCCAGGCGCAGGCCCGCGCCGGAAATCATCCGCTCGGACCTCGCCTTCTGGAGGCTTGCATGAAGAGCTATCTCACCAAGGACATTCGAAACGTCGGCATTGTAGGCCACGGCGGCACCGGCAAGACGCAACTGGTGTCGTCGTTGCTCTTCACCGCGGGAATGACACCGCGATGGGGAAAAGTTGCGGAAGGCAGCACCACCACGGACTGGGACGAAGAGGAAATCGCGCGAAAGATCTCCATTCAAACGGGGCTGGCCTTTGCCGAATGGTCTCCAACTCCGACCGGGCCATCGGGTTCCTCGGACAAAGTCAAAATCAATTTCATCGATCTCCCCGGTTACTCCACGTTCATCACCGAAACAAAAGCGTCACTCATAGGCGCCGATGCCGCGCTGATTGCGGTTGACGCGCACGTCGGCGTGCAAGTGACTACAGAAAAGGTTTGGGACTATTGCACCGAGTACGACATTCCGCGCGCTTTTGTGCTGACCTGGATGGACCGCGAGCTGTCCAGTTTCGAACGTTCCATGGAGTCGCTCCAGGAGGTTTTTGGGCGCAACGTAGTTTCGCTGCAATTGCCGATCGGCACGGAAAGGGGATTCCGCGGCGTTATCGATCTGGTGGCCATGAAAGCGCACATTTACAAGCCCGACGGCGACGGCAAGCCGTCTATCGAAGAAATCCCAGGCGCGCTCGCCGACGAAGCCAAGGAAGCACACGAAAGCCTCGTTGAAATGATCGCCGAAGGCGACGACGAAATGATGGAAGAGTTTTTCCGCGAAGGCACGATTCCCATCCATGACCTTATTCCGGCAGTCCGCAAAGCCATCGTGGCCGAAAAGATCTTCCCCGTGCTGATGACTTCCTCGGCCCACAATATCGGGACCGCCAGCCTGCTGACGTTTCTGACGGACGCGTTCCCGCACCCGGATGAGCACGCGCAGGTCGGCTTCAAGCAGCCGGGCGGGAAAGGTGACCGCGTTGAACGCAAGTATGATGACAGCCAGCTGCTCTCCCTCTTTGTTTTCAAGACGCTGGCGGACCCCTTTGCGGGACGCATCAACTATTTCAAGGTGAAGAGCGGCGTGCTGAAAAACGACGCCACGCTTATTAATTACAATCGCAACCTTCCGGAGCGGTTCCAGCATATCCAGATCGTTCAGGGCAAGCAGCTTGCTGAAGTCGGCGAGCTTCACGCTGGAGACATCGGCGCCATCGCCAAACTGAAAGAAACGACTACCGGCGAAACACTCGGCGATAAAACTTCGCCCATCTATTATTCACCGGCGCAGCTTCCCGAGCCTTCCATTACCTTTGCCATTGAACCGAAAACGCGCGCCGACGAGGACAAGATCGGCGTCTCGATTCATAAAATTCTCGAGGAAGATGCGGCGCTGCGTTTTTCACGCGATCCGCAGACAAAAGAATTTCTGCTGGCGGGTTCCGGGCAGCAGCACATAGAAGTGGTTGTAGCCAAGCTGCACAAGCGCTACCACGTCGATCTCACATTGAAACCGCCCAAAGTTCCCTACCGCGAAACCATCCGCGGCAAAGCCGACGTCGAAGGCAAGCACAAGAAACAGTCCGGCGGGCACGGACAGTTTGGCGTGTGCCGGATCAAGATGGAGCCCGTCGAGCGCGGCAAGGGCGTGGAATTCGTCGACGATGTATTTGGCGGCGCCATTCCCAAGAACTGGATTCCATCCGTCGAGAAGGGCATCCGCGATGCCGCCGCGCGCGGATACCTGGCGGGATTTCCCGTAGTGGACTTCCGCGCGATCCTCTACGACGGCAAGTATCATGATGTCGATTCCTCGGATATGGCTTTCAAAATTGCGGGCTCGCTGGCTTTCAAGGAAGCCATGAAACAGGCGCGCCCAGCGCTTCTTGAACCCATCATGCATGTGGAAGTTTATGCGCCTGATCAATACTCCGGCGATCTGATGGGCGACCTTAGCTCACGCCGCGGCCGCATCTCCGGCAGCGAATCGCGCGGCCACCATGTGATCATCAAGGCGCAGGTTCCGCTCGCGGAAATGCTCAGCTATGCGACGGACCTCACGTCCAAGACGCAGGGTCGTGCGACGTATTCGATGGAGTTTTCACACTACGACTACGTGCCCAACGAGCTGGCGGAAAAAGTCATCGCCGCCCATAAAGCCGCCCACGGGGAACAACTCGTCGAAGAAGAAGCGTAATACCAGTACAGTGCCTGAACGCGGCATTCTTACAGTTGGCGGACGGTCCCGCGGATCACGAATTCCGTGGGCAGGATGCGTTGGCTGAAGGTCATTCGGGGATGATGTAGCCGCTCGAGAAGCATCTTCATACAGGTTTCGCCAATCTCCTCTTTGTCGACGCGGACGGTGGAAAGTGGCGGATCCATCAGGACCGCCTCTTCACGGTCGTCGAAGCCCACCAGGCTGATATCGTCCGGCACTTTCACTCCCTGCCGGCGAAGCGACCGCCAAAGCCCGAAGGCGATTTCGTCGTTTCCGGCAACGGCAGACGTGGGCCGCGGCTGGCGGGAGAGGATTCGCCCCGCGCTCTTTTGACCGAAGTCGACGAAGCTCTGGGGATTCCGAGAGGTGATCAAGACGTGCTTTAGTTTGTTTTCGCGCATTGCTTGCCGGTATCCTTCGAATCGCCGGCGAAGCCACGGGAAGGAGACGTCCGCGGCGAAAACAATGTGGCGATGGCCTTTGCCGATCAAGTAGCGCGTGGCATGGAGCGTCCCATTGAAGTCATCGAAGCCCACATGATCGAATTGCTGCTCGTCGCCCATTCCAACCACATTGTTACTGAAGGCCACGAAGGGCATATGGATGGATTCAATCCTACGGAGCAAATTGGGATAGATGGTCCCTGCCAGAATGAGTCCGTCAATCAAGCCATGCTCCTGAAGAACAGGTGGGAGGTCAATCCTATCGGGAGGCGTTCTGGGGGAGTAATGCAGCGCGGCGAACAGCACGTGCTGTTTCAAGCCGCTGGCATACGATTCGACGCCTTGCAAGATGCGCGCATGGAAGGGGTGGAGAAAATCACGGTTGCTCAGCAGGAAGCAGACCATTTCCGCGCGGCGCTTGAGAATCCGGCGGGCCTGCGCGTTGGGGCGGAATCCCAGGCGCCGGATGGCCTCCAGTACTCGCGCGCGTGTTTCCCGGCTCACTTGAGAGCTGGAATTCAGCACGCGGGAAATCGTTCCTATGCCGACGGAAGCGGCCTGCGCAACCTCGCGAATCGTTGTTTTCCTTGGAACTACTTCCATGACAGTGCGGCCCTTTGCTGCTTTGGCGCCTTGCTCGGTTTGGTGAGGGATCGTTGACGCTCTTCACCGCGGTAAGTCTAGCACACCAAAACCACGAGCGTATCCAAAGCGGGGCTGACGAATCGCACCCCTGGCAAGAAGCAAGAAAACGGATGCAAGGTATTGGTTTCAGGAGAATCGGGCTTGACAGGGGGTTTTCGCTCAGTTAGGGTGTGGAACCAGTTCCAGTCGTTCCATTGGTTTTTTACCGGGGATGGAGTCTTTTCGAGTGGGGTGATGCCATGAAAAAACTGTTTGGTTCGTCTTCCTCTTGGATTCGTAGCCGGAATAGATCTCATGCGATGCATACTGAAGAATTTGCGGCGCCGGCCATAGCCGGCCTGTGCAAACTGTGGCAACTCGGCGTGGCTGCGCTGCTCGGGACATTACTCGCAGGGTTTTCTGCGCCAGTCATGGGGCAGGCCGTCAACGCAACGCTGCTCGGCACGGTGACGGATGTGAGTGGAGGAGTTGTGGCGGGCGCGAAAATTACGATCACCGAAATGAAGACTGGCGTCGTTCACTCGACCACGACCAACGACAGCGGTAATTATGAAGTGCCCGACCTGGCTCCTGGCCAATATGAAGTGGCGGCTGAAGGACAGGGATTTAAGAAAGCTATCCACTCAGGTGTGGACGTTCTTGTGAACACAGCCACGCGTATAAACCTTGTCCTGCAGCCCGGCACGGCGCAGGAAACGGTAATTGTTACCGCCGAACTTCCCCTTTTGCAAACGGATCGCGCAGACATCGGGCGAAAGATTGAAGAGAGGCAAGCCGAAGAACTGCCTTTGGGATTCAATCGAAACTTCCAGGGACTGCTAAACTTGGTGCCCGGCACGACTCGCGCACACCGCGAGCATTCCTCATTCTTCAACGCGCAAGACAGTCTCCGTACCGAAGTGAACGGGCAATCCGGCTTGGCAAACAATTTGCAATTTGAAGGTTTGAACGACAACGAACGAACTGGTCTGCTGTCGATCTACATCCCCCCTATAGAAGCGATCCAGACCGTCGATGTCACGACCAGCAATTATGACGCTGAATTGGGCCGAGCCAACGGGGCAGTAACAAATGTCATTCTCAAATCAGGTACGAACGCGTTTCACGGCGCGGCTTACGAAATCAACCGCATCAGCGCGCTGGCAGCGAAGCCTTTCTTCCAGACAGTCGCACCGAAAGCTCCGAGCGTGTACAACTACTATGGGGCCAACGTCGGCGGACCAATCGTAAGAAACAAGACGTTCTTTTTTGGTGATTTCCTGCGAATCAACGACCACCAGAACCAGTTTTTCAACGGCACGGTGCCCTCGGCAGCTTTTCGCAGTGGGGATTTTAGCCACGCGACAAATGGGAGCGGGCAGTTGATTCCCATCTACGACCCGGCGACGGGCAATCCGGATGGAACCGGACGGACGCAGTTTGCCTTCAACGGCGTGCCGAATGTAATGGATCCCGCGCGTATCAGCCCCATCGCCACAGCTATCCTCGCAAAGATCCCGCTCCCTAATGTGGCCACGCCGGCCTGCCCGCTCAATTCCACTGCTCCCGGCTGTCTTGTCGCGACGAACAATTTCCAAGGGACTACGAAATTCATCAAGGATACGACTTCCTTTGACGTAAAGATCGATAACAACATAAGCGTGAACAACCGTCTCTCGGGACGCTTCAGCTTTTCGGACCAGAGCCTCAGCCAGGCCCCGATCTTTGGCGTCGTGGGAGGGCCGTCCAATGGAGCTTTTTCGGGGACAGGCAAGCAGCGTTACTGGGACGTTGCCGTTAACTATTACCACGTCTTTTCGCCGACCTTGATCACAGAGATCCGCGCCGGCGTGGATCACTATCGAAACGTGGCCAACAACACCGACCGTGGTCAGACGGTCAAGAGCGAGATCGGCTTGGATATCCCCGGTGCCAACCTGGGCGACTCCAATACCAGCGGAATGCCATGCATAGTTCTGACGGGCAACAACGGCGATAACTGTCTGGCTGGTTATTCAGCAAGTCTGCCCTGGATCCGCGGTGAAACGAATCTGAACGTTGCCAATAACTGGACTAAGACGCACGGAAATCACACCTTCAAATGGGGAGTCGACATTCATCGGCTCCGGGACGACCTGGCGCAATGGCAGGACCAGAATCCACGGGGCGTGATGCGCTTCACCAACAATCTCACGAGTCTGAATCCCCCGACCGGTACACCGCAACCCGTAACGAGTAGCCAAGCAAACGTCGTCGCCAGTTTCTTGCTGGACAAGCCCAATTCCGTGGGAAGAGACGTGCCGATAATCTCCAAGGCGTTTCGCGGGAACGAGCTATTTACCTATGCAGCTGATAGATGGCAGGTCTTCCGGAAACTGACACTAGACTTGGGACTGCGCTGGGAGTTTTACCCGCCCTTCACGCCGCGGGGACCGGGGCGCTTCTCAAACTACGATCCAACTACCAACAACCTTGTGATTGCGGGAATCGGCGGCAACCCATCGGATTTGGGCAGGGCAACCCACTACAAAGATTTTGCACCCAGAGTCGGCATTGCCTATCGTCTGACCGAGACTACGGTCGTGCGCGGGGGATTTGCCATAAGCTACTTCCCGTACCCGGACAACGACTACGCATTTGACTTCCCCGTGTTGCAAAACAACGCGTTTCCATCGCTGAATGGGTCCAGCTTCACGCAATCTGTGGACGCGTCCAACAATCCCATCTCCATGGGGAGCGGATTCCCTACGCCGCTGGTCGCGAACATTCCCTCAACCGGGGTTATTCCTGTCGTGGGTAAAGTCGGCACTACAAGCCTTCTGACGCAAAACTACACGGTCGTGAATCTGAATTTCCGCGAGCCGTATACGGAATCCTGGAACTTGGCCGTTCAGCACTCCTTGCCCGCAAAATTCGTGATGGAAGCGGCGTATGTTGGCAACCACGGCGTCGATTTGCCGACCGTCTACAATCTCAACGCCGCCACGCTTCCGAACGCCACAGCGACCAACATTCACCGGCCTCTCTTTGCCCTCTACGGGCTGACTGGGAACGTCGCTCTCAAGTTCTTGGGAACGAGTTCGAACTACCACGCCCTGCAAGCAAAGCTGGACCGCAGGTTCTCGGGCGGCTTCCTCGTGACCACAGCCTATACCTTCAGCAAGGCGCTTGGATACGTGAACGAAGGGTCCAACACGATCAATAGCACGGTGGGCGGGCTCCAGAATTACATTGGCAGCATTCGCAGCAATTATGCGCCGCTGGCCTTTGACCGGCGGCATACGATTGTGAATAGCGTGATTTACGAGCTGCCTTTTGGAAAAGGGAAACCCCTCCTGAACTCCGGCGTGGCAAGCATGTTTCTTGGTGGTTGGCAGGTCAGCTCGATCCTCACGGTGATGACCGGCCGACCCTTGAACATCACGGGTGGGTCGACTCTGAATGCTCCCGGGGACACGCAAGTGCCGAACGTGGTCGGCTCGTTCAATATCCTTCATGGCGTTGGTGGTCCTACCGCTGGCGGTCAACCCTGGTTCGATGTCACGCCTAGCAACGTAGTCAACAGCGTACCCCAATGCAGAGGGCCATTTTGCCAAACTGCGGTCGGCGTTTTGGGCAATGCGCCGCGCCGAGCCTTTAGCGGGCCGGGGCTTTTCAGCTTGGACGCTTCCGTGTTCCGGCGGTTTCCGATAAAGGAACGCGTCGGCTTGGAATTTCGAGCGGAAGCTTTCAGCGTGACAAATACCCCTCAATTCGATAATCCAGGCGCGGGCTTTAGCACGAATACAGCAAGCAATTTCGGATACGTGACCGGCACGCTTGGAGGGAATCGGTCAGTACAACTGGGAGCGAAGCTGACTTTTTAAGCCAGCGCGCAGAAAGATTTTTGTTCGGACGGCGAATCCGGATTCCTACTCTTCCTGGCTTCGCGAAGCCAAGCCGTGCTTCCGCGATTCATGGACTGTTGGCGGGGACAGCAAATCGAAATACAAATAAAATATATTCTGTAGAAGGCATACGAGGAGAAGCAGGTATGCATGGTCGAGTGCCAAGGCGTGAATTTCTTCAGGGGCTGGGAGCAGCGGGAGCGGCGACGGTGGCTGCTCTTCCCTCGATCCCTGGCTATGCGTACATGGATTCGTTTGTGAAATCGCCATTCCGGATTGCGGTCATCAACGACGAGATCGGGCAGGACTTTGGCCACGTATGCGAAGTAGTGTCGAAGGAATTTGGCATGGAATGGATCGAGCTGCGCGGCATGTGGAACAAGAACCTGCTCAAGCTGGACGCAAAGGAAGTCGAGGAAGCGCGGCGCATATTGGAAAGGTACAAGTTGCGAGTGACGGACATCGCCAGCCCGCTTTTCAAGGTGGATTGGCCAGGCGCACCGAAGTCGAAGTACAGCCCTAAACGCGATCAATTCAACGCGGATTTTACTTTCGAGCAGCAGGACGAAGTGCTTGAACGAAGCATCGAGTTGGCAAAGGCCTTCCAAACTGATCGCATCCGGTGTTTCGATTTCTGGCGGCTGGATGATCAAGCGCCTTATCGAGTGGCCATGAATGAAAAGTTGCGGAACGCCGCCGAAAAAGCGGCGAAAAAAGACGCGATCCTGGTTCTAGAAAATGAACCTGCTTGCAATACCGCGACGGCAGCCGAAGCTGCCAAGGTGCTTGCTGCGGTTACTTCTTCCAACCTCATGCTCAATTGGGATCCGGGAAACGCCGCGGAGCATGATGAGAAGCCTTACCCGGATGGATACGACCTCTTGCCGAAGAACCGAATCGGCCACTGTCACTGTAAGGACGCCGTCAAGAAACCGGATGGAAAGGGCTATGGGTGGGCGGCCATGGGTCAGGGCATCATCGATTGGGCTGGGCAGTTCAGGGCGCTGGAGCGCGACGGCTATCATCTCGCGGTGAGCCTCGAGACGCACTGGCGCGGCGCGGGCACGCCGGAGGAGTCGACGCGGCAGAGTTGGGCGGGCATGAAAAAAGCGCTGCAAGAAGCTGGAGCGGTATGATTCAGCCCGAGTCACAGTAGCACGGAAGCCCGCTAGGTCCTCGCGGATGGGGTTGGATGAGAAGCACAACCAGGCCTTGACGATGCAAGTTCCAGACTATCTTGAAAAGTGAACGAGGCCTCCGACAATCTAGAGATGGTCACGACCCAAACATCCTCACGCCTGTTGAAGCGACAGCTCTACGCAGATCAGAGTCCGACGTTGCCAAGGGTAACTTGAACCGCAGTGCGAGCGCGAGATATGCCGCGTCGTAATTCGTGAGGCCGTGGGCTTGTGCTAGCGCGGGCAATTCGAGAATCTCGGAAGGTGCCTGCTGCGCGGCCTCAATCGGAAGTGCCTTCAATCGCGTCAGGAAACCGTCAACCTGATCGAAGGAGATTCGCTTGCGCCGGCAGGCCATGAGGAGGCCGTTGCCAACCTCATAGAACCACAGGAACGGAAAAAGGCTCGTTTTTCGGAGAGGCTTGCAAGGACCGCTAGGCTGTATTTTCGATCCGCTTCGTCTTCGAGAAACCACTGGAGCGCTAGAGATGCGTCCAGTACGAAATCACTCACAGACGGTGGCCCTCGTGAATCAGCTCCTTGACCGTGACACCCTCCAGGCGGACTCGATTCCTCTCGACAAAAGCGAGCATTTCACGCACAGCTTCGCGCTGCGCACCGTTTGCAGTGCTCCTAGATCGCTCTTTTTCGCTGAGACCTTGCAGCGCTTCGCCAATCACTTCCTCGACGCTGTGGAAGTGGCCGGACCTCAGCTCTTCTTTGACAATCTTTTCCTGTTCAGGCGTCAGGTTGATATTCATCGCCTTAGACTCCGTTGGCTCCAACATCTCCATGATACCAGCGTCGCCACCATCTGATGAGCGGACTTGCTATGGATCATTCATGTACATGTGGGGCTGCACGTTCGTGCCGTCTGCCTCGAGCAAAAGTCAGCCGAACCTTCGCAATAAGGAGACCTGCGAGGGGTTAACCCCTCGCTTTTCAATGACCATGCCCCAAGGGTCCCTACCGCAAATCGAGCACTTCTGACGAGACTCCGTGGATTTGACCTTGGGGGTTGAGCGGCCAAGGCAAACTTCAACCGGCGAAGGAGGAGCTGCTGCTCGGGCTCCGGCTGCGTGTGTCCAGTTTTTTTCTCTTGACTTCAATCGAGCGCTTTTATATTTTTATACCATGTTGCTCTAGGCCTAGAGCAACATTGTCGGGTTAGCACTTGGAGAGAACTTCCTATCCGTGAAAAACCGTGAGCAACGAGACCTCTTTCCCGGCGCGCTGGAGATGATGATTCTCCGCACGTTAAAGCGACAGCCCCTGCACGGCTATGCCCTCGCGCAGCATATTAAGCGCACGTCCAAGGATTTGCTTCAAATCGAAGAAGGCTCCCTCTATCCGGCTCTCCAACGGCTTCTTAAGGAAGAAATGGTGAAAGCCGAGTGGAACATTTCGTCCACGAATCGTCGCGTGCGGATTTACAAGCTGACGGCAAAGGGAACGAAGCATCTGGAGCATGAGGTGTCGCGATTTGAAAGGATGCTCCAAGGGATTACACAAGTCTTAGCGCCAGATGAATCGTAATGTGGCTCAAGCAACTATTTTCACGACGTCGTCTCTACGGTGATCTCTCGGAAGAGATTCGGGAGCATCTCGAAGAGAAGATCGACGAACTCGCGGCCAGCGGCATGTCAAGAAAGGAAGCGATCGCAGCTGCCCACCGCCAGTTTGGCAACATAACTCTGATTGAAGAAGACAGCCGAACAGTCTGGCAGTGGCCGTCGATTGAAAACTTTCTCATGGATGTCCGCTACGGCTTGCGCATGCTGGCGAAGAGCCCTATTTTTACCGTAGTAGCGGTGCTGACGTTGGGCTTTGGGATCGGGCTGAACACCACGCTATTTAGTGTGGTCAACGCCGTTGCGCTCAAGCCGGTACCAGTGCGGGATTCCGGACGGATTGTTCGCCTGGAGCGGTGGTTCGCAAACAATCTGCATGGCGACAGCCAATACGCTTTCTCCTACGAGGAGTTTCGGTACTTCGCCGAGCAGAACAGAGTCTTCTCAAGTCTGATTGCCACGAGCTTCCCATTACGCGTGACGGCATCACTCCCGCTCGATCCTGCTGCCGCGCGAGTGGCCAAAACTCTAATCGGGCCACCGGAGAACGCGACCGTTCAATTGGTGTCGGGAAACTATCTCGCTGAGGCCGGGGCATTGCCGGCGCTGGGCCGGGTATTTCGTTCGGACGAGGGCGAGATTGCGAGCGCGGATCCAGTCGTGGTTCTGAGCTATCCTTACTGGCAAACGCGCTTCGACTCCGATCCGCTGATTTTGGGAAAGGTTCTAAAAATCAACGATACAGCGTTCACAGTCATCGGGGTAGCGCCTCGTGAGTTCGTGGGAACTGGTAACCCGCCGGTGATGGCCGATTTCTGGGTGCCGCTGACCATGCAGGCGCAAGTGCTTCCAGGCCAGGACTGGCTGAACCAGCCGCTCGATTACGAAATCCAGTTGCTTGGCTATCTGGCGCCAACCGCTGTGATGAAGCAGGCTGACGCCGACACGTCGGTGCTGGAGCAGCGCTTCGCACAGGACCATCCGAATCCGGAAAACAAGACGACAGCGATTACCGTGCAGCGTGCAACGTTCTTCGGGAACACAGAAGACTGGCGTTTCCGGGCGATCGTGACGCTGCTGATGGTGATCGTCGGGATGGTGCTGGTGATCGCCTGCGCCAATCTTGCCAATATGCTGTTGGCCAAAGCAAGCGGGCGGCAGACTGAAGTTGCGGTTCGACTCGCGCTCGGAGCGAGCCGCACCCGGCTGGTGCGGCAATTATTGACTGAGAGCATGTTGCTAGCCGTGATCGGCGGAGCGGCCGGAGTGTTGTTTTCGCTATGGGGCACTCGCGCGCTTTGGCTGGCCGCGGGGCAGTTTGCAGGATCGCACTCCGCATTTGTCACCGAGACACCGCCAGACGGGCGAGTCTTTGGTTACACGCTGCTGCTATCCCTCTGCACTGGAGTCTTATTTGGGTTGTCGCCGGCATTGCAGAGTTCACGGCTCGATCTCACGACCTCGCTCAAAGACGCGGGTACGGCGTTCGGCCAGCGGTTGGATCGCTCGCGCCTGCGCGGCTTGTTGGTCGCCGGACAAATCGCTGTTTCCACGCTGTTCCTGATCGTCGCCGGCCTACTCGCTCGTGGCCTGGTGCGATCGCAGGGGGTCGATCCGGGCTTCGAAGTGCGCACCGTCTATCCGATGCCATTGCTGTACAACATTGATCCGGCCAAGAACAACGCGCTGCGCCAGCAGGAGATCGAGCGGCTTGAGGCGTTGCCGGACATCCAGAAAGTGGCACTGGTCGATTTCATCCCGCTGAGAGCCACTTGGACGACGGAGGTCAAAGCGCTGGAGAAAAAGGTAGCGCCCGGCGGCACGCCATCGAGCGTGCTGGCGAGACACATTTCTCCCGCATACTTCGACACATTGGGGATACCCATCGTTCGCGGTCGAAACTTCACGCGCGAAGAGGCGCAGTCCGGCGCACCATTGGCGATCGTCAGCACAGCGATGGCGCGCCAATCCTGGCCGGAGGAAGATCCTCTCGGAAAAAAGATCAAGGTGCTGACCAGCTGGACGAAGCGGGAGTGGTCGGTATTCGAAGTGGTCGGGGTTGCCGGTGACGTCCGCAGCGCAAACATCTCCCGCCTGGATCCAGCCTTTGTCTATCTGCCGACTAGCTCGGCAAACCTCAAAGACTATTTTGCTTTGCTTCGCATTCCGGGTGATCAACGAGATGCGATGGGCGCAATAGGCTCGGCGCTCGAACAGCTTGATGGCCGGTTGCGTCCGGCATTTTCCCTGCTCAGCTTGGAGGATAGCGAGGTGAAGGCGCAGGCTCTGATGGCACGAACCTTCACTCTGTCTGCAATGTTCCTGGCAGGCGTTGCCCTGATTCTGGCATCCATCGGAGTATACGGTGTGATGGCGTTCTTGGTCAGCCAACGGGAAAAAGAGGTCGGCATCCACATGGCCCTCGGTGCCACCAGGCAAAACGTATTGCTGCTGATGTTGCGTCAGGGAATGCGCCCGGTCATTTTCGGAGGCGTGCTCGGAATGCTAGGCGCGTTCACCGTGTCCGGTTTCATGAGAGTGCTTCTGATCTTTCCTGGCAGTGTCGATGTACTCTATGGCGCCCGTTGGTTCGATCCATTGACGTTCGTGGGGCTTTCACTGTTGCTGGTGGCTGTCGCACTGCTCGCGTGCTACGTCCCTGCTCGTCGCGCAACGCAAGTAGACCCGCTGGTAGCGCTGCGCCACGAATGACAGCTCGTTGCGATGGTCCTCTATTGAGAGCCTGTATTACTATAAGATTATATAAATCTTATTGAGATGGCGGAGAAGCGGGGATTCGAACCCCGCTGCTCAAGAACTGCGTATCGATCCTACTGCGGATTCGATGAACGCACGTCTCAACGTTTTCCGTCCGTAGGGCCAGACCAATTGTCGCTGCGGAAAGGTGCTGCGGGAAGTCCCGTGTCGTTCGTAAGGTTGGGGTTGCGCGGGTTGCTGTTAAAAGCGTAACGGACAGCTTCCGGCTGAGGCACTTCGCCCGACCACACAACCACGCGGTTGCGGCCTTTAATCTCGGCGCTGGCCCAGTGCCATTGATGATCTGCTCCGGCCACAGCGAACTCTTCCAGTTTGTCGCCATTGCGGACGCGCAATCCCCTACCGACTTCTTCAAAAGTCAGCACAAGCTTCGAGCCCTTGCGCGTTGCGCTGCGAAACATCGGGCCTGACACGGTTATCCTTTGGTGATACGCAACAACCAGAGCCCAGCGCGCCATGCGCTTGGCAACGTCAAGTTTGTTCTTCGGATGAATGTCGTGGGCTTCGCCAATGTCGATGGTCACGATAAGACCGCTATCAGTCGTGGCCAGCGCCGTGTGTCGCTGCGCTTCACGCAGGAAACTCCACGGTTCACCGGACGGCTCGGGCCGCGGGTCACGGTAATTCGGCAACTGCACAATGCCAAAGGGAAAGTCATCTTGGCCCCAGCGTTCCCGCCAGGCTTTGATCATTGTGGGCAGCAGCAATTCGTATTGCTGCGCGCGGGCCTCATTGGATTCGCCCTGATACCAAACAACGCCGCGAATCGCAAAGGGGATCAGCGGGGCGATCATGCGATCGTAAAGCGAAGCGGCGATGCGACTCTCGCGCAGCGCATCGGGGACGCGCGGTTCAGATGGGGGGCGTCTACCTTCCGCCTTGGCCTCTTCCGCTGCTTCATGCCATTGCTGCATCTGCTGCTCGTATTCAGCTTTAACTCGCGGCCTTTCTTCATCCCAGAGTTTAGTGCGTTCTACGCAGGGTCGCAGATCGGGAGAAGCAAGCAGATATTCCACCGGCGTCCAAGCTTCCGCCTGTGTGCCGCCATAGGATGAGTTGATGATTCCGATGGGCACGTGCAGCGCATCGCGTAACTGAACCGCAAAATAATAACCGGCAGCGGAGAAGTCGCGCACCGAAGCAGGAGACGCCGGCTGCCACAGCGCGAGGGGGCCGGGCTCGTGCTGAAAAGCAACCTTGCGGCTGACATTGAATAACCGGATCGCCGGGTCGTTGGCTGAGGCAATCGCAGCCTCACCGTCCGCACTCTCCGCGAGCGTGAACTGCATGTTTGACTGTCCTGAAACGATCCAGACTTCTCCGACAAGCACATCATTTAGTGTGATGGTGTTGCTACCGGAAATGGTCATGGTGCCTGGCGTAGCGCTTGCAGTCATCGGTCCGAGTCTGATCAGCCATTTGCCGTCGGGCCCCGCTTTTGCGCTTTGCGTCTGAGAAGCAAACATCACGACCACCGTTTCACCGGGGTCCGCCGTGCCCCAGATCGACGCTGGGTGGTCGCGCTGCAATACCATTGAATTGCTGATCACGTCGGGCACGGCGACGTTAGCCCGCGCGGCCGGCGCCCCCAGCAGAATTACAAGGAATAGCAGTATCAAGGTCGCGCGCGTCAGTCGTGGAACCTGAACCTTCGCAGTGCGTTCACCTGATGTCGTTTTCTGCCGGATCTCGAACTTCGGGCAATTGAGGCGCATGATGGCTACGGCGTTTTCCGCAATTCCACCGCGAATACATACGTTGGACCCAGCATGTTCGAGCGGAAGACGAGCCATTTGCCGTCAGGAGTGAATGCCACGTTAGGCTCCAAGCTGTAATTGTGCTTCGAGAGGTCAACGAGTTTTTCGGCCTGCAAGGCACCAACGTGCGGAGTGAATAGATAGATCCACTGGCCATTGCCGGGAGCGGCAACGCTGTTTGGACCGCCGCCGTCGCCCGCGAAGAGCTTCCCGTCCGGCGAGACGTTGTAGTGTACAGACCATTCAGAGCGTTGCACCTTGTAGCGGATGGCCTCTCCAGTAGCGAGCACGACTCCGGCAAGCCAGAACTCCTTGCCTTTGGGCGTCTGCAAGTCGTACCAAATAATCTTGCCATCGGGGTTGAAAAACTCATGGCCGGCAATTTCCATATCCATCGTGCGCGTGTGGATCTTGCGGAGGCCGGAGCCGTCCGTACGGATGGTCCAGATGCGGTCCACCTTGTGCCAAGGTCCTTCGTGGCAGAACATCAGAAGCGTGGGATCGGTTGGCGAGAACTGGACGTGATTCAGCCAATCCGTGCTGTGGTTGAAGGTGATGAACTTCCCCGTCTTGATATCGATTGTGTAGAGCGCCATCGGAATACGTGCAGCAAGGCGCCGCTCCATCATCTGGCCTTTGCCCGGTGGGTTGTCGCCGTGTTCTTCGGGTTTTGCGGATGACTCAGGAATAGGGGGCTTAGGTTTTGCATCCTCGACAAAGCTGCCGGCCAGCAGCGTTTCGTCGGAGTTCACCGCCAGCCCCGATCCTGACCGCAACTCTGAATTCGTGACGATGGCGCGCGTAGCCCCGGTATCCAAGTTCGTGGCGTAAATCGTGTCATCCTTTATATAAAAAACCTGGCGAGTCTTGCGGCCGACAACCACGTGGCTGAGATGGCCCTCGGCCAGTGGCCGATTCTTGCGGGTCCGGAGATTGATGACGGAAAGGCCCTCGCGCGTGGTGACAACTATCAATTCGCCGTCCGCGCTGTAGGCGTTCTGATGGAAGTAAAAGCTGGCACTGCCCGGCTCGTCGGAAAGACGAACGAAGCGGTGACCAGTTGAAGGGTCAACCCACTCTGCCGGCGGCTGCTCTTGAGCAGCGATCGATCCGACCATTACCAACGCACACGGTAGAAACACCGCAGCCGAACTTCGCATCACCGTGTCCTTCGAGATTTGGCTTTCAGCGACATCAGAAAAATATTCTGAAGCCGAATTGCAGGTACCGCGAACTTTGCACTGGAACGAAAAGCCTTCCAGTTGCGGAGTTTCCCATGTCCTGCCGCACGCGGAAAAGCTTATAGCCGTCGACGGTTCTGATATCAAAAGAATTGACGTTCATGAACGTAAATCCCTGCGGCAAGGGAACAGTGAAGAAATCCGCAGGGAGCCGTCCAATCGCTCCGGTGTTCGATCCCGGAGGGACCGCAAGCCTAAAGCTGTTGATCATGGCGTTTAGCTGGTTGAGGATGGCCGTCCCCGGATCATTCGGAGGAGGGTTCTTCGGGATAACAGGTTGGCCATTTGCAGCCGCCCAGGTGTTGTAGTCGCCCGAACTCAAGGTACCCGTATTCAGGCCGCCCCCGCCGCCTCCCCAAATGTCGGTCCCGCCAAAGTTATCCGGAACAGTGCGAAAAATTGGATGATTCAGAGCATTAAGCGCATCCACGCGCAACTGAATACGCCATCTCTCGCTGATTTTGAAGTTCTTTTGCACGGAGAGGTCCAGCGTCTGCTGCCAGGGACCGCGTGCGCCGTCCAACGTGCGCGGCGCGTTGCCCAGTTGACCGACGGGCGCTTCCTCAAACGCGGCAGGATTAATATACGGCTGACATAGATTGCCGACCGGGCATTTGGGATCGAACAAGGGATTGATGATCGGCACACCCGGAACAAGGTTGGGCCGAATGTCGTGAGTGACCGTGGTCCCCAAATCGTTGGCAAACGCCTGGGTAACGACGGATGGAAATCCGCTGTAAAAACGTTCGACCCCCGCTACGGTCCATCCGCCGAGGACCTCATCTACAGGTGTCCAGACGTTCCTCATGAATCTCTGCCCGTGCCCGAAGGGAAGATCGTATAGCGCTAAGACGTTCAGAGTATGTTTAACGTCGAACGTGGAAACTGCGCGGTCACCCGCCGGCGTTCCTCCAAAAGTAATTTCGCCGCCGGGCAGGTTGCTGCTGGTAAGCACATTCTTGTCTGGAGACGCGTTGGATGCGTCGTCAATTGATTTACCGTAAGTGTAGTTTGCATTCAAGGTAAGACCATGAGCCGGACGGCGTGCCACACTTAGGTATCCGGCATGCCGTATGCTGTTGGCCGACGCATCATTCAACGTGAACACGTTTGAAAAACCCGGAAAGTTGGAATACAGCGTTCCAATGGGAACTTGTATAACGCTGTGACCAGCGCTACCACTGCACCGGGATCCCGCTATATCAGGGACGTTGCCAGCAACGCAGCGGCCCAGCGGATCCAGGATTTTGGTGTTAAAAGCGCTGATGCCATTCGACTCCAAAAACGCAACCCAATTCTGATCAAACAGATTTACGTTGATTTGCGGCAGGAACAGATGAGTACCCTTGGCGCCCACATATGCCGCTTCGATCACCGTGTTGGCCCCAAGGGATCGCGAAAGCGATAAGTTCCAATTCTGAACGTAGGGCGTCCTGGTGTTCGGGGACAGAATGGCTCCCGGAAGGTTAATGCTATTTATGTACGAAAGACCATTGACGGCGCTATCGAGGCCTACCGCCTGGTGCGGAGTTTGCGGCACCACACTGGGCGGATTACCGGAGAGCGTCTGCGCAAAGGCAGTATTTGCGGAGGGCAAGGCCTGAGGGCCACCGAAGTTGGGGAGAGGCTGGCGGTTCTCACCTGTCAGTGGAACATGGGAGAGTCCGTAGCCTCCGCGAATCACGAAATTGTTCAGGCCGCGCAGTCGCGGAACATAAGCGAGCCCCAAGCGCGGCTCGAAGTCAGTCCAATTGATAGGGGCCATGAAGATCGAGTTTCCGGATACGCCACTGTAGGCGAACGGCACAATCGACACGGAACTGATGGGCGTAGGAAGATTTAGCGTGGTGCCATTAGCAGCCGCTCCGCCTCCGCCAGCAACAACTCGGACTTGCGATATTGAGGTGGCTGCTAGGGGAGTGGTCTTGGAATAATCGTAAAGGATGGGCATGCTTTGGGCTTTTTCCGGTACGTAATAACCCTGTAGGTTGTTTGCTTCCGCTCGGGGGATTTGCAGCGAGTAGCGCACGCCCAAATTCAACGTCAGATTCGGGCGCACTTTCCAATCGTTTTGGATGAATCCAGCCGCGCTTCTCCAGCTATAACTATAAGGAACGACGGAAGTGGCGAGCAGATTGTCGTTGATTGCGCCCTCCAGAAAACTCGCCCAGACGATTCCGCCGTCGCCGGTGGACCCACCGTTGCTGCTGGTCTGGTTGTAGCGGAAACCATAACGCCCTCCGGCGGCGAAGTTGTACTGGAGGGTGTCTAGACTCTGCTGGTTCAGTTCAAATCCGAACGTCCAGGTCATGCTGCCGTGGGACACGAACAAATTGTCTACAATTTGGTATTGCTTTTCGGAATTGTCGTTGATCTGGGAACTTCCCGCCCCAATATCAGCGCCAACCGTGCGGCGGTTGGCAGTCGCGCTGAAAGTGAATAAGGGCAGACCACCTTTAGTCAAACTAGGCAGTCCCAACTGTGTGCTTAAATTCTGTCCCGACATGATGTCGAACTCAGGGGAGAAGGTTCCGCTGAACCTGCCGTAGGTATAGTTGAATCGCACCTCGTTGTACATCGAGGGGGAGATGGCCTGGGTGTCTCCCACTGCGTATTGGCGCGAACTGCTGTAAGTCGCTCCAGTGGTGTTTAATGGGCCATTGTTTCCGTAGACGCCGATGATGGGAACGGACGTGTAGCGAAAGAAAGCACGATTTTTCTGGGTAATAATTTCGTCAGCGCGCACGAGATATCGCACCTGGTTATCGCGGACAAAGCCGGTCGCCACATAGTTCTGAAGATCGCCGTTTCCATCGAGGAAATAAGGGCCCGCTTTGGGCAAGAACTGCAAAATACTTTGCGCCGTCGGGTCAATGAAATTGGAAGGCAGCACGTTGCCCGGAAAGGCGCAGTAAGTTGTAAAACCCGCGCCACAGCCGCCGGTGCTGGTGCCCAGTGCCATCTGTTGTAGTTGTTGTTGGCCGTTGACTGCTACCGGGTTGTATACCTGGTAGACGGTACTAGAGAATGGCGTAAGTAACGTACGTCCCGCGGGAAGAGTTGCCTGAAACTGGCTTACCACGCTCGAAGGGGCCCACCCGTTATTTACGTTCGTCAGATTACTGAAGTCGCCATTCCGCATGGCGTCCGTGGGCAGCAGAGTGTTTCCCTGCGTGGCATCAGACTGATAACGCGGCTCGATGGCCATAAAGAAAAAGGTCCGGTCGTGCCCGTTGTACAGTTTGGGAATACGCACGGGACCGCCGAGATCAAACGACATCTGCGTGTAGCGAAGGTTCGATTGCGGACGATTCACAGTGGCGTTCGTCCAGGGAGCCGCATTTGTAAGCGGATTCCGGTGGTATACCGTCGCCGCGCCGTGATAGTTGTTGGTGCCCGATTTGGTCGTTACATTGATGATGCCGCCGCCCGTGTGACCAAATGCCGCTGAATAGGACGACGTTTGGACCGTTATTTCCTGAACGGTTTCAGGAGAAAAAGACACCACTTCACGTCCCAGACCAACGCCCGTGTTGCTAACTCCATCCGCGATCATGTAGGTCGAGCCAGGTCTGCCCCCGTTGATGCTCAGATTGAAGCCGGGAACCGGGACGGCATTAGCATTAATCGTTGGATCTTCCGTTCCAACGTCTCCAGATATGTTGGGAGTTACAATCGCTAAATCGAGCACGCTGCGGTTGAGCAACGGAACATCGGTCAGCAAGCGTTCTGAAATAGTCTGGCCCAGCGTTGCATTTTCAGAGTCTTGCAGAGGCGCCTGCTCAGTGACCCGCACCTCGGTAGCCAGATTTCCGGGCTCTAAGGTCAAGTTCACCGTTTCAATGGTCGCGGTATCCACCTTAACTTTTTCGACGATCACTTTTTTGAAGCCGGGGAAATCCAACTCTACCCTATAAAACACTGGATCAAGGTTCTGGACACTGTAGGAACCCTGCTTCGAGGTGGTCACATGATAGGTCTCGTTGGTCCCGAGATTCGTTACCGTGACGATGGCGTCGGGCACCAGCGCGCCACTCTTGTCCATGACCGTACCGCTGATGCCGCCGCGATTGGTCTGAGAAGCTGCGCTTACAGAAAAAATAAGGGCCGCGACACAAGCCAGAGACGCTCTCATGTCTTTTCTCTCTTCCGCGTCCGCTTGGCGAACCCGCCACAGATTCCACTTCGAGTTGCGGGGAATAGCTCGCCACAAAACTGCGTTGTTTCTACCGCCGAGCAGGGAGAGCGGTCAAAGGTTTCGTAGTGACAAAGACGTTTTTCGCAGAATGAAACAACTATGAAAGAGGGGATGGGCTGCACGCTTCGTTTTTTCAGCGGGTTACGGACCCATAGGTCGAGATGCGGAGGTATTTGGCAAAAAGATGCTATGAATCCACGTTTTGCATTGCGACATGTGTGCTGATGGAGTTGTAGCGAGGGGGCAAGCTGCTCAGTGTATTTGACGAGTTTGCGAGAGCGGGACGAGGGTATCGCTTTGGGTCAAACTGTCGTTTGGGTAAAAGTGATCGACCGTGCCCGGCGTAATCAACTTGTGCTCGACAAATACTGCTGGAGGAACAGGTTGACGGTTCAGAATGTCGAGGCTCACTCGGATCAAATCCCCGCCGTATCGCTCGGGGAAGAAAGCGACCGAGCCAAGGAGACGTGTGCCCGGCTGACGCAATTCCGCGCGTCCTTCCGGCGAAGCATTGTGCCCCATGACAGCGCAGCACTCGGTGCGTCCTGCCTCTTGAAATGCGCGTAGAGCGCCGAGCGCGCTCGGATCGTTGATAGCGCCAACCAACTGGCGACGGGCACGCGTGGAGCGCAAGTGCTTGCGTACGGCTTCGAAACTTGGCCCTAATTCGCCGTCGCCGTCGAGACGCACAATCCGGCAGTTTTTCATATCGGGCAAGTAGGAGCCGAGGCCAACGAGGATCCCCGTAAGCCGCATGCGAGGCAAGCTGCCCGCACGCCCAAGCTCAAGGAGAATCATCTCGTCCACTTCCGAGTACCAGTTTTCCTTGACCCAGCGGCCAAAATAACGCCCGGCAATCAAACCCGCTTCGTAATTATTGGCTCCGTAATAGGTAGCGCCAGGATGCGGAATATCGATGGCGATCAAGGGAATGCCTGCTTCGCGATACTTAGCAGCGACAATCGGAGCTACTTCCTGATCCGTCTGGAACTCGATGACCAAGTCCACTTTTTCGCGTACTAACAAATCCGCGTTGTGCTGCGCGATCTTCGGGTTGTAGCGATTGTCCAGCGAAATCAGCTCAATTCCCTCTGCCCGTGCTGCACGTTGCAAGCTGGCAGACACTTCCCTGGAGAATTGATAGTCCGTTCCTTGCGCGGCGTATCCAAAACGGTAAAGCTTTTGTTTCCAGGGTCGGAGGCATGACTGGTACAGATTCTCTCCCACCTTTTCCACCATGCCGCATTTCTCCAAAGTATACAGGAGCCGAAAAGCCATGGTCTTCGGCAAGCCGCTCCGCAAAGAGATTTCTTTGAGCGGCAAAGCTTCTCCGGGAGAGCGGAAGGCTGTCAGCAATCGCGAGGAGTGAACCACGGATTTGACTAAATAAGCGTCCCTGGACCGGACATCGCGGCTCATACGAACAGCACCATAAACCGAGGGTCGCGTTTTGCCAAGCGAAATCTAAGCAAACCCACATGCGATGCCAAATCGGGAATTGCTTCCAGTACTAGGCCTAAACCTCGCGCTCTTGCGGTTGTTAAAGCGGAAGACAAGAGGTTGGCCGTTCTGCGTTGCGAAACGCTGGACTTTCCACAAAATTAGCGTGACTTCGAGCGCGACGGAAAGGTACCCTCCACGCCTTGAACCTTATGCGCTCACAGGAAAACGATAGGGTAGCTCAGGCTCTGGAAGTCTTCCGTATCGAAATCCCCTCCTGGGGTTTCGCCAATACGGGGACCCGGTTCGGAAAGTTTACTCAGGCTGCCGCCGCCACGACCATCGAAGAAAAGCTCAGCGATGCTGGCCAGGTTCACCTGCTCACGGGCGTTTGCCCAACGGTGGCACTGCACGTTTTGTGGGACTTTCCTGACGGAATTGAGGGCACCAACACGGTAAACAAACTGGCCGAGCGCTATGGCATCCGGCCAGGTTCCATCAATCCCAATCTATTTCAAGACCAGAATTATAAGTACGGGTCGTTCGGCAATCCCGATCCAGCCATTCGTAAGCAGGCGTTGCAGCATGTTAGTAAGAGCATCGAGATCGCCGAGCGTCTGAACAGCCGCGATATATCTTTGTGGTTCGCGGACGGCTCAAATTACCCGGGGACCGCGAACATCAGGCAAAGGAAAAAATGGTTCGAGGAATGCCTCCGAGCTTCCCACGCCGAATTGGCCGACAACCAACGCATGCTTTTGGAATATAAACCGTTCGAGCCGGCCTTCTATCACACGGACGTTGCCGATTGGGGCATGTCGCTGTTGATGGCAAGGGCTGCTGGGCCGAAAGCCAAAGTTCTGGTCGACACGGGGCACCATTATTTGTCCCAGAATATCGAGCAAATTGTGGCGTGGCTTTTGTCGGAGAACATGCTTGGCGGATTCCATTTCAACGATCGCCGCTACGCGGACGACGACCTGACCATAGGGTCTATTGATCCTTACCAGGTTTTCCGGATATTTCATGAGATTGTCTGTTTTGAATGGGAAACCGAGAAGCGCGCCGATATCGCTTACATGATCGACCAAAGCCACAACCTCAAAGGCAAGATCGAAGCCATGATTCAAACAGTGACGATGGCGCAGCAGCTCTATTCGAAAGCGGCCCTTGTTGATCACGAACAGCTTTCCGAAGCACAGCGGGACACCGATCTGGTGCGAGCCGAGTCCATACTGCAGGACGCTTTCGCGACGGATGTAAGGCCCGCCATCCAGGAATGGCGGGTTTCGAAAGGGCTGCCAACCGACCCCTTGAAGGCGTTCCGTGAGAACGGCTATCTCCAGCGCATTACGAACGAACGGACGGCACGTAACGCGCGAAGCGTCTCTTCTTATGCCTAGTGGCGGCCCAACCAAGACGTATCTTGCTTTCGATTTTGGCGCGGAAAGTGGCCGGGCAACTTTAGCGCATCTCCATGCAGGCGTGATCACGACAGAGGAAGTGCATCGTTTCGCGAACGAGCCTGTATTTTACGGCGGCTCTTTGCACTGGGACGTTCCGCGCTTGTGGTGGGAGGTGGGAAGGGCGCTCGAGAAGCTGGACAAGACGAAACTGGAAGGGGTCGGCGTGGATGCCTGGGGCGTTGACTATGCGCTTCTGGGAGACGGAGGTGAGCTGCTCGGGAACCCATACCATTACCGCGATAGACGGACGAACGGCGTCATGGAGCAAGTCTTCCAAATCGTCGCCAAGGAAGAGATTTATCGGATGACTGGAATTCAGTTCATGCCGATCAACACGCTGTATCAATTGTTTGCCGCCAAGCAGAAGACTCCTCGAATTGTAGAAGCCGCGGAAGGCTTGTTGGCGATTCCAGACTTGTTCCACTATTGGCTGACAGGTAACGCGGTGTGTGAATCCACTAATGCAAGCACAACGCAGATGCTGGATGCGGCGACACGAAACTGGGCGGCTGATTTGCTAGAACGTCTTGGATTGCCACCGGAACTGCCGTCGCGCATCGTGGAGCCCGGCTCGGTGATAGGGACACTGTTGCCAGAAGTTGCTCGCGGCAGGTTTCTTTCCGGCACTCCGGTCATTGCGCCGGCCTCGCACGACACGGGTTCCGCTGTGGCGGCTATCACTGCTCGCGATGGAACCGCATTCTTGAGCTCAGGGACATGGTCTTTGATTGGCGTCGAGTTGGATGCTCCCCTAGTTACCCCGGAGTCTTTCAAATTGAACTTCACCAACGAAGGCGGCGTAAATGGAACGACGAGATTCTTGAAAAATGTAATGGGCCTTTGGATGTTGCAACGTTGCCGGCAGTCGTGGGCGGCAAGAGGGGACGAATTCGGCTATCCAGAGTTGTGGGAATTGGCGGAAAAGGAATCTCCGTTCCGTTGTTTGGTTGATCCCGATGATGAGACATTCTTGTGTCCGGACGACATGCCCCTGGCGATTGATGAATTCTGCGAAAAGACGCACCAGCCTTCACCCTCCTGTCCGGGAGCGTACGCCAGAGCGATTCTGGAAAGCTTGGCTCTAAGGTATCGAGTCGTCCTCAAGAATATCGAGTGTTTGACGGGCCAGCAAATCCGTCAAATCCGCGTAATCGGTGGCGGATCGAAAAATGATCTGTTGAATCAGTTCACCGCGGATGCGACGGGGCGAAAGTTGCTTGCAGGACCCGCTGAAGCTACCGCGCTGGGCAACGCCGGAATGCAGATGTTGGCAACCGGCGAAGCCGGTTCCTTGCTGGAGGTTCGAGAGATCATCGATCGCTCCTTTCCCACGAAGGCGTTCGAGCCTCATCAAACAGATGCTTGGGACAGGCAGGCCGAACGATTTCAGCAATATTGTGAGTGCATTTATGCCTGAACTCAAAGAAACCTTTCACTTGAAAGACTTCTGGAATGACGAGCGAGCCAGGGAGCCGGCGGGCGATCCACTTGGACTCTTGCGCTACCGCTCGAATTTGTTGGGTGCCGATCTGCGCATTACGAACTTTGGGGGCGGCAACACCAGTTCAAAAATAGACCTGCCCGACCCGTTCAGCGGCAAATTGGTTCGCGTCCTGGCAGTCAAAGGCAGCGGCGGCGATCTGGGATCGATCAAGGAATCCGGGTTTGCGCTGCTCCATTTGGAGCGCCTCGAACAGCTTAAACAGCTCTATCGCGGGGAAGCGTACGAAGACGAGATGGTTCGCTATTACCCACTGGCAGCCTTCGGCGAAAACCGCGTCGCCGCTTCCATTGACACGCCCCTGCACGCGTTTCTTCCCTTTCCCCACGTGGATCACCTGCATCCCGACTGGGCCATCGCACTAGCCGCCAGCGCGAATGGAAAGCGGAAACTGGAAGTGTTCAACCGAAGCTTTGGCCGAAAAATTGTCTGGTTGCCCTGGCAGAGGCCGGGCTTTGAACTGGCACTGATGCTCCAACGCGCAGTGGAAGAGAATCCCGGGGCCGAAGGCATTCTTCTGGGTAGCCACGGTTTGTTCACGTGGGGCAGCACACAACGGGAATGCTACCTGAACAGCATTCACACCATCGATCAGATGGGACAATTCATTCTTGAACATAGGGCGAAAAAAAGTCTGCCGTTTGGCCTATTGGAACACGCTGGACTCCCCGAGCGCGCGAGGGTGGCAGCACAAGTCCTTCCTGCATTGCGAGGCGCGTTATCGACGAATCGCCGTGTGATCGCGCACTATGGGGGCAATGAGGACGCGCTGACCTTTGCCGGTTCCGAGTCGTCCGGACAATTCGCAGCCTTAGGCACGAGTTGCCCGGACCACTTCCTGAGAACAAAAATATGCCCGCTCTTTGTCCGGTGGAACCCTGCCAGCGAGGATCTGACGGTTCTCAAAAGGCACATTCACGAACAGGTCGCGGAATACCGAGCCAACTACGAAAAGTATTACCACAAATGGGCGACACCGGATTCGCCTAAATTGCGAGATTCCAGCCCCTCCGTGGTAGTCGTGCCGGGCCTCGGCCTGTTTGGATTTGGCAAAAACAAGAAGGAAGCGCGCATCGCGACAGAGTTCATCCTCAATGCAATCCACGTCATGAGCGGTGCAACCGCTCTCGAAGACGGAGAAGTCACGCATCCTCTGCCGCAGGCGCGCCGTGCAGAGCAATCGGCCGGCTTTGAGCAATTCCACAACTATGTTGCCCTTTCTCGCTCCGAAGCATTTCGGATTGAATACTGGGCGCTTGAGGAAGCGAAGCTGCAGCGCATGCCTCCGGAATCCGAATTTAGCCGCAGGATCGTGCTTGTGATTGGCGGCGCCAGTGGGATAGGAAGAAGGACCGCATTGCTGCTTGCAGAGAAAGGTGCGCACATCGTCATAGCGGACGCCGACAGGAATGGCGCCCAAAGGGCGGCGGAAGAGGCCGGCGCAATCGGCAACCCCGAGTTTGTGGTGAGCACGGAAGTCGACCTTGGCTCGCCGGCCAGCCTGAAAGAAGCGGTTGAGTTCACAGTTCTGCAGTTTGGAGGAATCGACGGCATCGTAAACACAGCTGCCATCTATCCCGTCCCCGAAACAGATGGCGACTTGTCAACAGCCCAATGGACAAAAACATTCCTTGTGAATGTCACGGGGAATTATCTGCTGGCTCGCGAAAGCGAATGGGTGTTCAAAGACCAGACCCTGCCGGCCACCATGGTTCTGACGGGCTCGGCGAACGCCGTGGTTTCGAAGTGGGGAAGTGAAGCTTACGATTCAAGCAAGGCGGCCCTGAATCATCTGATTCGGGAACTGGCAGTTCGGCTCGGACCCAACGTACGCGTAAACGGGATTGCTCCTGCCACGGTTGTGGCCGCCTCGAAGATGTTCCCGCGCGAGAGAGTGAGCCAGGCCCTTCAGAAATACGGAATTGCTTTCTCTGAAGCGGAATCAACGGAAGATCTGCGCGCCAAGCTTTCCGGATTTTACGCGCAGCGCACGCTGACGAAGCAACCGATCCTGCCGGAAGATTGCGCGAATGCCATAGTTTGGCTGACAAGCGACCAAAGCGCGAAGACAACTGGTCATGTGATTCCCGTCGATGGCGGGTTGCCTGAAGCGTTCCTGCGATAGATGAGGATTTCATGAAACGCGTTTGTTTTGTCATGCGAGTGAAGCCAGATCGTCTCGAGGAGTACAAGCAGCGGCACCGTGTCGTGTGGCCGGAAATGCAGGCGGCATTACACGAAACCGGTTGGAGAAATTATTCGTTGTTCCTCCGTTCCGACGGCCTGCTCGTTGGATATTTGGAAACCGCGGACTTCGACCGCGCTCGCGCCGAGATGGCCAAACGAGAGGTGAATGAACGTTGGCAGCGGGAGATGGCGGATTTTTTCGAGCAGGCTGACGGCGCCCTGCCAGATAGGGCGATGGTCCCTTTGGAAGAAGTTTTTCATTTGTAGTTGCGCTCAGAGGTGAAATGACACCAAATCCGGCGCTTGGGGTTGTTCTTCACTGGCTCGGTGGTTTTGCTTCCGGCAGCTTCTACGTGCCCTATCGGGGCGTGAAATACTGGGCGTGGGAAACGTTCTGGCTCGCGGGTGGCATGTTCAGCTGGATCATTGTTCCTTGGATCCTGGGACTGTTGATCACGAAGGACCTCGGGGCAGTTCTTTCGGAGACTCCCAACGTCACACTCTTCTGGACCTTTTCCTTCGGCCTGCTGTGGGGAATCGGCGGCCTGACATTCGGATTGACGATGCGCTATTTGGGACTGTCACTCGGCATGGCAGTCGTGCTGGGGCTCTGCGCCGCATTTGGAACGTTGGTGCCTCCGGTCTTTCGAGGTGAGTTCGTTACGCAGGTCCTTGGGACCAGCTCAGGACGAGTCATTCTTCTGGGCGTTGTCGTTTGTCTGACTGGTATTGCTTTTGCAGGATTGGCCGGCGTTTATAAAGAACACGCCATGTCTTCTGAACAACAGAGGACAATAATCAAGGAATTTGCCCTGAAAAAAGGGGTAGCAGTGGCAACGCTGTCCGGAGTCATGAGCGCTTGCTTCGCCTACGGCTTGGCCGCGGGAGACCCCATCAAAGTGCTGACACTGAAACATGGTACACCTGCGCTTTGGCAGGGGCTGCCTGTCCTTGTTGTAATTTTGATTGGCGGCTTCACCACGAATGTCACCTGGTGCGCGGCTCTCAACATTCGAAATAGGACCGGGCATCAGTATTTCCGCCCTTGGTTACAAGCACCTCATCCAAAACCAGAGCAGGAAAACATTCTTGAAGCTGGCATCGCCGCTCCCACTCGAGAAATGATCGAGCGCGTTCCCTCATCGCCAGAAGCTGCCGCGGTTCTCGTGGCTGAACCTCCCACAACAAATCAACATCTTGTCCGCGCACCCATGTTGGCGAACTATTTGTTCTGCGCTTTGGCTGGCACTACCTGGTACTTCCAGTTTTTCTTCTACACAATGGGCGAAACACAAATGGGCAGATACAAGTTTTCCAGTTGGACGCTCCACATGGCCAGCATCATCATCTTCAGCAGCTTGTGGGGGATCGGGCTAAAGGAGTGGAAAGGGGCGGGAGTTCGGGCAGGTTGGTCCCTTTTTTTCGCGCTTGCTCTACTGATCGGGTCGACTGCCATCGTGGGTTACGGCAACTATCTTGCGCTGCCACATTAGGGGATTGCAATCCGCGCTTTCGATTCATTGCTGCAAGTTCCTTAATTGATCGTTTTGTGGGGCGAAATGAGTTACTTCGCGGAGGCACGCTTCGTTTTCCAACCGAACCTTCCCCCTCCCTCGCTAAGTCCCATTATTTCAACATGCGGGAGTTAATCGGAAACTTCGAGTGGAGTTTTGCAGTGAGGAACATGCTAGGTCGTCTTGAACCCCCTTGGCACGCCCTACGGCCCAGGACTAGAGTCTGGGCGGGGTATGTCTTTCTCTGACTTTGATTCCGGCCTTCCGACGGAACAGCAAGTTGGTGTGTCCGTCAAAAGGAGATCAAAAAAATGTCTCGTACGACCCTCTTCAGAATGATTTGTGTGGCTGGATATGCCGCATTGCTTCTCGTCCGGTCCCCGAATGTTAGTGCACAGCAGGTAAACGTCGCTCAAGTGTCCGGGCGAGTAACTGACGGCTCGGGAGCCGGAGTGCCGGGCGCCGCGGTCAAACTGCTTGAGACGCAGCGAAACATTGCCCACACTGCGACCACCGACGAACAAGGACTGTACGTCCTGCCTGGCCTACCCGTTGGCCCCTACCAGCTTGAGGTCAAGAAAGAGGGGTTCAAGAGCTATAGCCAAACTGGAATTGTGCTACAGGTCAACGACCACGTAGCGGTCAACGCTGTTCTTACTGTCGGTTCGGTCTCAGAGACAGTGGAGGTAGCTGCAGCCGCCGGAATGATCCAAACTGAAAACGCCTCGGTCTCCAATGTCGTGGAATCGCAGCGCATTTCCGAACTGCCCTTGAACGGCCGCTATGTGACGCAGCTCGTTCTGATTTCAGGCGCGTCAATGAGTGCGCCGGGGGGCGACGAAGTAGGCAGCAAAAGCTTTTACAGCTCGGTCACGATCTCGGTTGCGGGCGGGCAGGCCAACGGAACAAACTATTTGCTCGACGGCGGGGACAACAACGACACGTTTGCGAATGTCAATCTACCCTTCCCGTTTCCCGACGCGCTTCAGGAATTCAGCGTGGAAACAAGCTCGTTGCCCGCGCGAAACGGGCTGCACCCGGGTGGTGTCGTGAACCTTGTCACAAAGTCCGGAACGAACAGTTTTCACGGTGCAATCTTCGAGTTCTACCGCGGTGGTGTCTTTAATGCAGCGCCACATTCCTTCCTCACTGCCAGCGGTTCCAAGCCCGACAATCTGCTACGCAATCAGTTTGGTGGTGTCGTCGGAGGGAAAATCATCCGGGACAAGCTGTTTTTCTTTGCAGGCTATCAAGGAACTCGGCAGCACTCGGTAGCGACAGCAACGACACACACGGCAACGGCGGCAGCCCTTGCCGGCGATTTTACCGCTCTGGAATCGCCCGGCTGCACCGGGACAACATCCGGCAGAACGTTGAAGGCCCCATTCTCAGGAAATCAAACCAACCCGGCCTCTTTTGACCCGGTCTCCCTGAAAGTTTTCAGTGCAGGATACGTTCCTCTGTCGACAGACCCTTGCGGGTTGCTGAACTACGCCTTGCCCGCCATTGACAACGAAAACCAGGAAATCGGACGAGTAGACTACGTATTTAACAACAAGCACAATCTCTACGGGCGCTATTTCATTGATGATTTCCAGGCTCCGCCGCCGTTTGATGTCCATAACCTCATCTTGACCCAAACGCCGGGCAACGGGGAACGGGCGCAAAGCCTTACGATTGGCGACAATTATTCCATCTCGCGAAACTTGGTCAACTCGTTTCACGTGACCGCGTCGCGGCGTCGTGACAATCGCGGCGTGAATCCAAAAGACATCAGCCCAACAATTCTTGGAAGCAACATGTATGTGGAAATCCCCAATTTCCTGCTCACTTCGATCAGCGGCTACTTTGGTCTCGGGTGCGGTACGTGCGCCCCGGGCCATTTCAATGTGAACACTTGGACGGAAGCGGACGATGTTGATTGGATCCGCGGACGCCATCACTTTGCTTTCGGTGCCCTTGTAATCCGGACACAAAACAATACGCTTACGGGCTTCGATGAAAACGGAACCTTCACCTGGAATGGAACGTTTACCGGTGACGGTCTCGCGGATTTTCTAATCGGCAAGTACAGCGCTTTTACGCAGAGTCGCGCACAGCAGGTGGCCTATCGCTCAACCATTCCGGGCTTTTACGGACAGGATACTTTTCGTCTCAACAGCAGAATTACATTAACAGCCGGCTTGAGGTGGGAACCGACGCTTTGGCCCACGGACTTATTTCACCGCGGAAGCATTTTCAGTATGAGCGCATTTCAGCAAAATCGTCACAGTGCGGTGTATCCTACTGCGCCTGCCGGAATGCTGTTTTTTGGAGACCCGGGCGTTCCAGCGGCATTCACCAACAACCACATGGCGAATTTTGCGCCGCGCTTTGGCATTGCGTGGGACCCGACCGGAAGAGGCAGGCAAAGCATCCGTGCCGGATACGGCATTTTCTACGATTCTGCGATGGTATGGTACTCACAACGCCTGACGTCCAATCCTCCGGTCGTCAACCAGATTGACAATTCCAGCGGATGCGGCACGTTCTCGAACCCGTGGCTGAACTATTCGAAGGCTACGGGTTGCGGGTCTTCAAGCGCTAATCAGAATCCATTCCCTGTCAGCGGAGTAACCTTCCCCGGTGGCTCGTTCTGGGTTTCTTTGCCTGCGAACATGAAGCCCATGTACATGCAGCAATGGAATCTAAGCTGGGAGCGCCAGTTGTTCGGTGATTGGGCGGTTTCCCTTTCTTACTTGGGCAATCGAAGCGTACACGTTCCCTTGTCCTACGATTTCAACGCGCCCCAGGTTACCGCAGTTGCCTGCGCCACTGCTCCGGGAGGCATTTGCCAAGGCAGCGCCGCCAATGAGACACCTCGCCGCTTTTTAACACTTTCGGCAGGCGGAGCCAGCGCGCCACAGAATCCTGGGCTCATTGGGACGTTAGACCTAGGATTCGACAGCGGCTTTTCGACTTACAATGGGTTGCTCGCCAGCTTGAAGCATCGCTTCCGCAAAGGCTTTTCGCTTAATACCAATTACACCTATTCAAAGTGCATGAGCATTGGGGATTTCAACGGGGACCTCCGGGGTACATACTTTCAGATACAAAACAACCCGCGAGCCGACTATGCCGTCTGCAACTTCGATATCACGCACATCTTTAATGCGACGATGGTTGCGGCCAGCCCATTCCAAGGAAAGGGAGCAGTTCGTTGGCTCTTGGGCGGATGGCAAGTCGCGCCGGCAATTCGCGCGCAGAGTGGCTGGCCCATTGACGTTCGCACGGGGACGGACACTTCCGCCACCGGTGAAGGCAATGACCGGCCCAACATCGTTCCGGGGCAACCGCTCTACATCAACCAGTGGCAGCCCTGCAATACGACCGGGACGACTCAGTGCTATGTGGTATTTAACAAGGCAGCTTTCGCGACCTTCCCCAGCGGCACATTTGGCTTCGGGAACGTTGGACGGGATTTCTTACGTTCACCAGGGGCGCTCAACGTGGATATGGCCATTACCCGGGTCTTCCCGATTCACGAGCAGAAGCAGATTGAATTCCGATTGGAAGCTTTTAACGCTATTAATCACTTCAATCCGAGCATTGGAGTGCCCGGCACGACGGCGGGCATCAACTCGTCCAATTTTGGGCGCCAGAGCGGCGCGACCACGCCCAGCTTCGTTCCCAGCCCGTTTGACCCGAGAATCCTGCAACTTGGGCTCAAAATGCATTGGTAGAGCAGCCGATTGAAAACCCTTCGCAGACTGTTGTCCCTGTTACCAATCGTTGCGGCTCTCTTTGTGTATGTGGCCAAGCCAACCGGGCCTGCGGCCGAATTGGAGACATTGCGTCAAAACTTCGCGAATCCTCCTAACGACAGCCGGATCCTGATGCGCTGGTGGTGGTTCGGGCCTGTGGTGACGAAGTCGGAACTTGCGCGAGAACTTAGCAAGATGAAGGAAGGCGGAATCGGAGGAGTTGAAGTTCAGCCCGTCTACCCGCTTGAACTCGACGATCCCGAGCGCGGCTTCCACAATTTCCGTTATCTCTCCGATGAATTTATCGAGGATTTGCGCTTCGCGGCGAACGAAGCGCGCCGACTCGGCCTGCGCATTGACGTGACACTCGGCAGCGGATGGCCTTTTGGTGGGCCGAATATCCCTATAACGCAAGCGGCAGGTGCAATACGAATTGTAATAACGCCTCTGCCCCGGGGAGCACCTTCTGTTGCCCTCCCCAGCATCGGCACCGGCGAGCAGTTGATCGCCGGGTTCTTGGCACCCGGCGAACCGAAAGACTTTTTGGCATCGGAAGCCCAGCAGATCCTCGAGATTCAGAATAGCCGGCTTCACCTTCCAGCCAACCTTACTGGCCCGCAGGTCGTCCTGTTCTTCATCTCGAGCCGGACAGGGATGATGGTCAAGCGGCCCTCCATTGGCGCCGAAGGATTCGTGCTCGATCACTTTGACCGCGGGGCAATTGAGAATCATCTTCACGCCGTCGGAAACCGGTTGATGGAAGCCTTTGGAGACGCTCCTCCCTATTCGATCTTCAGCGACAGCCTGGAAGTGTATGGTTCGGACTGGACCGGTGACCTCCTCCAACAATTTCGTCGGCGCCGTGGCTACGATTTGACGCCATACTTGCCCGCTCTTGTTGAGGACATGGGTCCGAAGACTGCGGACATCCGCCACGATTGGGGAAGAACGCTCACCGAGCTGATCAATGAGCGCTATCTCACCCCAGTTCGAGAATGGGCGGCGCAGCACAAGACGCTTTTCCGCTCTCAGACATACGGCATCCCCGCCGTTACGCTTTCTAGTAATTCCTTGGTGGATCTACCGGAAGGCGAAGGCACGCAATGGCGGAGTTTCTCAACCACTCGCTGGGCCTCATCCGCTGGCCACCTTCAGGGAAGAAACATCATCTCAGCGGAAACCTGGACCTGGCTGCATTCCCCCGCCTTTCGGGCAACACCGCTGGACATGAAAGCGGAAGCCGACTTGTTTTTTCTGCAAGGAGTCAATCAGTTGATTGGTCACGGCTGGCCGTATTCGCCAAAAGAGGCGGGCGACCCGGGATGGGCTTTTTACGCAGCCGCAGCTCTCAATGACCATAATCCATGGTGGCCGGTCATGCCGGATGTCACGCGGTATCTGCAAAGGGTCAGCTATGTGCTCCGCCAAGGCAAGCCGGCAAACGATGTCGCCCTCCTTTTGCCGACGGATGACGCTTGGGCACAGTTCAGGCCGGGAAAAGTTTCCGTGAGCGAATCAATGGAGCGTTTACTGGGGCCGGAGATAATCCCGCAAATCCTAGACGCCGGATTCAACTTCGATTTCATCGATTCGGAGATGATCGCCAAATCAGGAATTCCCTATCCGGTGCTGATTTTGCCCGGCGTCGAGCGGTTGCCTCTCGCAACATATCGTGAAATCGAGGCCTACGCGCATAATGGCGGCATCGTGATCGCCACACGAAATCTTCCTTCCCGCGCGCCGGGATTGCGGGAGGCGGAGACAGACACTGCCATGGAACTGGAGATTTCAGAGAAGATGTTCCACACTCCAGCCGGAAAAGGCATATTTGTTTCCGACGAAAAGCAGCTTGCGGATACGCTGGCGCATTCCCTCAAACAAGATTTCACTACTTCTCCTCAGGCGCCGGAAATAGGCTTCATTCATCGCAAACTGTCCTTTGCCGACATCTACTTCGTGGCGAATACAAGCAACCATCCCATTTCCACGAACGCTACATTTCGCGCGTCGCAATCAAATGCAGAATCGTGGGATCCTTCCTCGGGGAATACTTCTCCGGTTGGCGCAAACTCTTCGGTCGAACTGAATTTGCAGCCGTACGAGTCGCGAATCATAGTGTTTGCGCCTCGCAATTCATTGGCCGTGGCTCAATCCAAGACAAGGAAATCCGGCTCGGGACCGGCTCGCGAAATACTCGATTTGGGAACGGATTGGAAAGTCACGTTTCCCGGGCTTGGTCGAACCGTCCACATGGATAGGCTGCACACTTGGGCGGACGAAGAGGAAACGCTCTTCTATTCTGGCGATGCTGTCTACGAAAAAAACTTTGACATTTCCACGAGGATCTTGAATTCGAGCGTTCGCGTGTACCTCGACTTCGGGACGGGAACTGTTGTCGAGTGGCCCCAGAACGGTCATCCGCGAATGCGGGCCTGGTTGGAAAGCCCAGTTCGCGAGGCCGCGCAAGTATTCGTGAATGACCAGCCTGCAGGGTCGATTTGGAAACCTCCTTATGAGTTGGAGATTTCAGGCGCGCTGCGTCCTGGAGATAATCATTTGAAGATCTCGGTCGAAAATCTGGCCATAAACTCTCTAGCAGGACGCTCCCTGCCCAACTATAGGTTACTGAACAACAGATATGGGGAGCGCTTCGTGCCCCAAGACATGGAGAACTTGCAGCCCTTGCCTTCCGGTTTGCTTGGCCCGCTCCGTCTGGTTATCCGAGAAGTCCCTTAAGGTAAGGTCGGCGACCATTCAGTTTCCACTACGATCGTGAGTCAAGAGAACGCGAAAGAGTCGCTAGGCCGCAGGCCCATGTGTCCAGGCTGGATCAATGAGCTATGGCGGAGAGGGGAGGATTGAAGCCCCAATTGGTGAGCGGGAGGTGAGGGGTTGGTGAGCCTTGGTATGTCTCTTGTTTTCAATACCTGTTTCTGATTTGCGCTATTCGCCAGTCTTCGTGCGGCCTTCAAATGACGCCAAATAACCTCAAAGTAGCAAAGTAGAGGCAAAACACTGCGGCCGTTTTGGTGTCGAATGGGCCCCCATTGCGGAGACTTGAGGGAGCGGGAATCCTTGAGACTCATGACGGTGTGAGGACCTTTAGAACGGGAACAGAATTCCCTTATCCTTCAGTTTTTCGAAGCGTGGGGCAGCAAACCGAAACAGTTGTGCTGGCTTCCGGCCGGTCCGCCGCCACTCTCGCAGAGGCTTCAAGATGCCCAATAGTGCGAGCTTGCGGCGGAAGTTGCGCTTATCTAACGGCCTGCCAAGGATCGCTTCGTAGACGGCCTGCAGTTCACCCAGCGTGAACTTTTCCGCGAGAAGCTGAAACCCAACTGTCGTGTATTCCAATTTGTTGCGAAGGCGTTCGAGAGCGTAGTCCAGAATGGATTTGTGGTCGAAAGCAAGAGGTGGAACACTGCTGGCCGGAAACCATTGCGCTTCAGCCGCGTCCGCGCCTGCAACCAGTGACAATTTGTCGGACGCAATTAATGCGTAATAAGCGACTGTAATCACTCGACCCCTTGGGTCTCGCTTGGGGTCGCCGAACGTGTACAGTTGTTCGAGAAACACATTTCTCAAACCTGTTTCCTCGTGGAGTTCGCGAAGCGCTGCCTCTTCGAGTGATTCATCTCCGCGGATAAAGCCTCCCGGGATGGCATATTGACCTTCAAACGGAGGAACCCCACGTTTGACCAAGAGCACCTGAAGCGAACCCTCTCTCAGAGTGAAGATCACGATGTCTACGGTCACACGCAAAGTTTCCACGTTTCACCCCACGACAAGTTGGGCGGTCTCCGCTGCCGCCCTCACGACTACGCTGGAGCCCGAATTGAATTGTAGGAAGTCCGCCTCAACGCCATCGCTGAAGATGGCGCCACCTGATGGCATCAGCGAGTCTAGCTCCAAGGCTTGTTGGTGTTCGACGATCCCGGCAACGATACCTGCCTTGGAATGACGACTGATGAAGGGCTCGCGAACCACAAATAGCAGACGCCGGTCCTCCCAATCCAGCCGCATCGGCTTCACGGTGTGGCCGCCAGCCAAGGCTGCAACCCCGGATGCCATATTGAATACCGATGAAACCCAGCCTGTGCTGCCCGCGCCGGTTGAGACGAGAACGCCGCTAGATGATTGGGGTTCCTCGGCTTTGGCCCACCGAATCCGGTATCGGGCCGAAACGTGAGTTTGCGCCCCAAGGAAGAGATCGTTGAACGCCAACAGACGCTGGCCATCATTGAGGCACGCTTCCGCCAAGGTAACGGATCGAATTCGGCACTTTCCAGAGATCACTTCCTCAAGCGCGCGCCCTGTTTGACCCGGAAGGAAGGGAAGGAGGATGCCATCGAATCTTTCTGGGTCCGGATTTACAGCGACAAGGGGCTGCTTGCCGACATATTTCGCGGTGTTGGCGACAAGCCCATCCTGTCCTAACGTGACCACGAGATCTTCCGGCAGAAACGTAAACGTTGGCACCAGTCCTCGATCGATTTCCTGTACTTTCAGCCCAAGCTCAATCGACCGGCGGACAACGTCAGCGGATTGTCTGTACGCTTCATCCTCCAGCTGGTATTCCTTGAAATTCCCTCCTGCATGTTCGATGTAGAACTTGGCTTGTGCCAAAGTGTTGAATCGATCGATCAATTCGGCAAGCCGGGTCTTGCGAGTCACCAGGACGATCTTCTCAAACCCAGCCCGCCGTTTTGCGCCGTGCACGAATTCACGCATGACTACTTCCCTTTTTGCTGCGTTGGAATTGCTATGTTCGTGGTAGTGGATGCAAGCAAGCTCCGTAGCAGGTCCGGCGAGATATTCAGCTCACCGATCTTTTGCGCGTTTGACGCCATTTCCTGGAAAGCCAGCGCGATCATCATCTTGGGATCACCGCCGTGCGGGGAAAGCGTCATCAAGGCTCTCCAGTCAATGTCGCGCACGGGCTTGAGTGTCGCGTTCAGTGCGTATGCGCGGCTATCCGCCTCTTTGCGATCGTTTTCGATGCGCTTGTCCGTGAGAGCGGCACGTTGCTTTTCAATGGCTATGTCCGCGGCCATTTGCGTTTCGCGAATCTGTCGCTGTTTCTCCTCGACAGCAATTTCTGTGTTGAGTTCGCTCTCCTTGATTCGTCGCTCCTGCTCGACAGCGTTGTTTCGCCGAGCATAGATAGCCTCATCAGAACGGCGTTGCAACGCCTCGCGGGCTTCGGCTTCTAAGGCTTTCGCCATTTCCGGCGTCGGGCGAATCGAGAGTAAGGAAAGGTTTAATATTTCTACACCAAGCTGAACCACGCCTTCAGACGATTTCAGACCAGCTAGAACCGAAGCGCTCAACGATCCGCTTTTCGTCAATGCCTCGCCTAGCGAGAGTTTCTGAGTCTCTGCCCGCATCAGCGTTTGCATCGTGTGAACCAGTCGTTCTGGCAGCTTGCGATAATCCTCCGAGCGAAACACGCCCAACGGGCTGACGCTCAAATCCAGAAGCGAGGAGAGTCTCTTAGGGTCCGACACGCGGTAGGTAAGTTGCCCTTGTATGGAGACAGACTGAAAATCCGCCGTGCTCTCTTGGAAAGCAAATGGAACATCGGCGCTCTCCAAAGGTACGGTGACGATCGTTGACGTTGGAGCGTAATAAAAGAAGGAGAGCCCCGGCCCTTCCCGGCGTACCCGGCCGTTTTTGAACTGCAAAACGTACGTCGTGGGAGGGGCCTTCATGAATCGGATAGTAAGCATTGAATACCTCCAATAGTGTCTTACTGACACTAATATACGTGTCCCATAGACACTTTGTCAAGCGGTTTTTTGCGCTGGTGAGAGCCCCGAAAGACCGCTGAAAAGTGGTGTTCCATATTTATGGCACTTGTGTGAGAATCGGTGTATGAAAGAGCAAGCCATTCGGACGACTGTCGATATCCCCGCCTCCCTTTACCGGAAGCTTAAGGAGCAAGCTGCTGCGCAAGGACGATCCATCCGCGAATTGATCCTTTTGGGCGTGCGGGTCACTCTGATCGAGGGCAAGCGTCCTCGTTCCAAGAGGGTCAAGTTTCCCCTCATCGCCTCAGACGGGCCGAAAGTCGATTTGACCAACGAACAGATCTATGAACACATTGAATTTCCTTGACGCCAATGTTTGGCTGGCACTGCTGTGGGGCCGACATATTCACTCCGAAAGGGCGCGGGAGTGGCTTGAGAAGTTCCCAGAAGAGAAGTTCTTTTTCTGCCGATTCACGCAGTTGACAGTACTTCGGCTTCTCACCTCGACAGCTGTGATGGGAAGCGACGTGAGAAAAATGCCTGAGGCTTGGGAATTATGGGATAAGGTTTGCGCCGACGACAGGGTCGCATACCTTTCCGAACCTGAGGCAATAGAGCCTGAATTCCGCCGGCAGTCTAGACTCGGTACTTCTTCGCCGAAAGTGTGGGCGGATTCCTATCTTCTGGCATTCGCAACCGTGGCGGGTTTGAAGCTTGTCACATTTGACCGAGCGCTTCGTTCACGGGGCTCCGAAGTGCTCGTTCTTTAGGTCA
>WNGO01000038.1_pt1 | contig 98854 bp, 81 predicted proteins | sample 5400511 | NCBI WGS metagenome assembly WNGO01 (sample SAMN13153380, study PRJNA577476) | soil metagenome | isolation source: 20 cm soil or saprolite under Garry oak tree replicate 2 | place: USA:California | collected 2016-06-15 | reverse complement strand
GCACTGGACCGTCAAGGGCGCCAACGCCATCATCGCCCTGCGCTGCAGCAAGCTCAGCGGACGCTTCCAGGATTTCTGGGAACGCCGCTCAGAGCGAAAGCAGGTGGCTGCATGACTTCCCTAAATCTGATGTGCGCCCCTCACGCGGCAGAAATACCTCTTATTACGGAACGAATTAGAATTGACCGGTAGCTTTAGCGCAGCCTTTAGGCCTTCATTCTTGCTGGGTTCAATGGGATAGTGCCGAAATGCAGGGGCAGTGAACTACGGTTTCTTCGTTTTCAACTCTTCTTTGACCATCGCTTCGACAACGGGCTTCAGAATCTCTCGGGTCACCGCTTGCAGCACTTCCGGGCTCATCTTGGCCAAGACCTTCGCAACGAGATCGTCCATGCTGGATGCTTCTGACGGTGCCGGTGTCGCCGCTGAGCCGTTAGGCTCTCGAACCACTTCTACATCTTGCGCGTAAAAGCCGCTTCCTTCTGACGTCGGCTCCTCGGCCTCCACGATGAACGTGGCGTCTTCGGCTACCTGCGCCGCTTCCTGTCGAATCGCCTCGACCGTCGCCGGCGGAATCGCTTCTGCCTCAATAACTGCCTTTGCTCCCTGGCCGGCCCCATTTGTTTTTTCGTTTCCGTTCTTTGGCGCGGCCCCCAGATTTGCCACCGTCGGCGCATCCCAAGTCGAAGCCAGTTGGTTGGCCTTCTGAATCTCGCCTTCCCACGGGCTTGACGAAACGGAAAACCATGAACCCTTACCGTCTTTCCCGTCCCCGTCAGGCGCGGGCCCGGCCGTTGTTTTTGCCTTATCTTCGACTACCGCCGTTGCCGTCTCAGCGGAATGCCTTTGGCTTGAAACCGCAGGGAAGGAAGAAGCTGCAGGCGGCGGAACCGGCGGTGCCCACAGCTCCGCGGCAGGCGGCTTGTTCGAAACCGGTCTTGGCTCTTGCACCGGGGCTCCCGGGACCGCTGGCGTTCCAGACTTTCCGGCGGCCATCTGCTCGAATCCGCCCGTCCGCCAATCGCCTACGCTGCTCTTTGACTTCGATTTCCCGGCGTTCGCCGCGGGAACCTCTTCTTGGTCTCCGGCGCCCTCGCGCCTCCAGGCCGACGGTTGTTCTTCCTCCTCCTCGGCTACTTCCTCGGAGTCCCGGTCGCGCCAATCGTGTTCCATCGTGAATGGCGAGCCCGCCGTCGTGAAACTCGAATCCTCCGCAGGCGTTTCCAGCAGGCTTCCAAACGCGACCGGCTGTGAGCTCGAATCAATCTGTAGCGGTTCCGGTCTCGGAGGCACTTCCTCCACAAAGCTTTCGCTTGCGGTCTCCGGGCCGCTTTTCATGTGAAATTCCGGCACCGGCGTTGCACTCACCGTCGGCAGGCTCGCGGCGCCTGGCATCACCATATCCTTGGCGCCATAAGCAGCTTCTGGCGCGGAGGCTCTCGGCGGCGCGCTCGTGTGTCCCGCTCCGGAAGCTTGCAGCGCGGCCTTCACCATGGAAATCAACGGGTCGGGCGGAATAAACGGCTTCTTCAACACCCCGTCCGCTCCCACTCTTTGCGCTTCCTGTTCATCGAGAGGGTCAAACGCTCCTACCAGCAGGATCACGGGGATATGTGACAGCGCGGAATCCATCTTCACAAACTGGCAGACTTCATAGCCATTTCGGACCGGCATGAACACGTCGGCAAGCACCAGGTCCGGTCTCACGTCGGCGATCTTTCGCACGGCCGCTTCGCCATTTCCAACGGCCACTACGTCAATGCCCTGATCTTTCAGGGCAAGACCGACCATCTTCTGGATGTTGCTGTTGTCGTCCGCAACGAGAATCTTCGGCACTACACGGCCTCCGGCGATACCTCACCTGCGCAAGCCACTCCGGCTGCACCGCAGCCAAAAAGCGTGCCCTGCCTGGCTTCATTGGAGCATTCGCGGGCGTGCCCGTCAATCATACTGGGGTAGCACTGTGTCCCAAAACAACACTGTCCACTCGCACAGTAGCACCCGGCCGGGCCCCAGCGAAATAGCAAAATGTGCGGCTTCCCTGCCGCCCACTTGCCTCACTTCCAAACTCGTCCCCGCAGGCAGAAAGGGATTACCACGGAACGATTTTCTTCAATCCCTTTTTCCTCTTGCTGCTCGATTCTTTCTTGCCATCCTTCTTGTCAGACGGACTTGCCGTCTGGTCCCCGGCCTCTGGTAGAGAGTCTGCCTTCGCGCCGCTCTCGCTCCCTTGACCGGCGGCGACAGCCGCCCCGTCGCTTTTCGCCCCTTCGTCGGTGGTTCCACTCGCCTCGCCGGTCCCCTCCGTCTTCGGCGGATCGCTATTCCCCGCCGCAGTGGAGGCCTTCGCTGGATCGCTCGCCGGCGCCGGCGCTGCGGGATCCGGTTGCTGGGCCTGGGGTTTCGCCTCGCTCCCATCGGAAGGCGCGGTTACGTTCTCTGCTCCACTGGTCGTCTCCGCAGGGCCGCCAGGCACCACTATTGCCACGATTCCTGGCCCGGTCCCGTCAATCCGCGATGGATTCCCGCCGGTTAGAATGTCCCCTCCCTCGTCATTGTCCGGCGACATCGTCGGCGTTCCCGATTTAGCCGCGGCGTACAATTCCTGCCTCGGGGTCGTGTGTACCAGCGCGAAGGGTTTCAAGACGAGTGGGTCATGTTTCCGCGGCGAATTTTTCTCCGCGGTCATCCACGCCACCGCTTTCGGGTCCGGCTGCGGCACCGGCGCCTTCAGCGCCTTCAGCCTGTCCTTCGCTCCCGGAACCAGCGGCGAAAGCGGATAATCCCGCACGATTCTCGCGTAATAGGGCGTCGCCAGTTCCTTCTTTTCCGTGGCCTCCCAGATCGTTCCGAGCATCCACAGCGCGTGATCCGCCTTGCTGTACAGCGGATAGCGGTTCACAAGCGCAGCCAGTCTCGAAGCAGCCGCCCTTTTGTCCCCTCGCGTGGTGTAGTAAAAATAGCCGATGCGATAATCTCCCTCCGCCAGCACTTCCTGCACTTCCCGCAAATACTGTTCCGCTTTCGGCGCCAGTGGATCTCTCGGATACTTTTGCAGGAAGGTTTGGAAGGCGTCCTCGGCCTCGAGCGCTTGCGTCCGGTCGCGGTCCGGCTTTTCCATCTCACGGAAATGCGCCACGGCCACCTGCAACTGCGCGTACGCGGCTTCCGGCAGCATCGGGAAGAACACGGTGAAGTCTGTGTACGCCTGAATGGCCTGCGTGGTGTTCGCGGTTCCGCCCTCTTTGTAAAACGAATCCGCAATCGCCAGCTTTGCTTTGGCCAGGTATTCGCTGTCCGGATAGGTATTGATCAGCGTCTGCATGTTTAGCCGGCCGACTTCGTGTCTTCCGTGCTTGATGTCGTCCATCGCCCGTTCGTAGAGAAGCTTGTCCGGCTCGGCCGTATTGTCTACGCTCGTGGATTTATTGACCTTTTTCTTCTTATGCGGAATTTGTGCACGGCTGGGTGTGGCCGAGAGCAGTAGCATTCCGGCGATGATTGAACCAGCGAGCCACTTCGCCCCCGCTTTCTCTCGCCACTTTTCTGTAAGGCGCACTCCTCACCTCTCTCACCTATCTAGGATTCCCACGCCAGCCCGGGAAGAGCGTGCTGGTCCACAATCCTCCCAGTTTAACGTTTGGATTATACCTGAACGAAAGGCCAGGTCGCGCCCCTTCTTTTGCGATGCCGCGTAGGCTCCCGCCCGGGCCCTTCCACCTCTTTCTGATGCCGGTCGAGGCCCTTGGGGGTTGCCTTGCCCCTTTCCTGGCCTACCGTTTGAACTTGCTCGGCGTCGCTTGTTTCTCCTTTTCGAGCTCGATGATGTCCGCTCCCGTGTCCGAGCTGCCCAGCAACCACCTGCTGAAAAAGTCCCCCCGCGCCAGGATGACGTAGTTCTGGATAGGCATGTAACTGTGCCGCATTCCCGGGAACACCAGCATCTCGAATCGTTTGTTTGCCTTAATCAAGGCGTTCGCCAGCCGCATGGTATTCACCATGCTTACGTTATCGTCCATATCGCCGGTCGTCAGCATCAGGTGCCCGATCAGGTTTTTCGCTATTTCGGAGTTCTTATCGATCTCGTAGACAAACTTCTCCGTCCCATCCTTTTGCTTCTCTTCCCGCACCCCCTGATACTTCTCGCCCCACGTACTGTTGTACACGTCGTTGTCATGGTTCCCTGATTCCGACCATCCTGCCTTGTAAAAGTGCGGATACTGCAGCATCGCCGCCGCCGTCATGAACCCTCCGCCGGAGTGGCCCCACATCCCCACCCCGCTCAAATCCATATACGGATGCGCCGCCGCGAGTCGCTCCAGGGCCGCCTTTTTGTCCGCCAGGCCATAGTCCCGCAAATTCCCATACCCATAGGTGTCGTACCATTTGTCTCGCTGAGGGCTTCCGCCGCGGTTGCCTACCTCAACCACGACAAATCCCAGCTGCGCCAGGGGCACGTTGGGACTTTTCGGTGAAAACGCCTTGGTTACCTGCTCCACCTGCGGCCCGGGATACACGTATTCAATCACCGGATACTTCCGGCTGGCATTGAAATCAAACGGCTTGTCAATCACACCGTAAAGGTCGGTCACGCCGTCATCCGCTTTTATTTTGAAGGTCTCGGGATACTTAAACCCTGCGGGTCATCAATTGTGAAACGTCGGTCGTCTCCAGCTCACCGAGCGGCGTTCCTTGCCCGTCGAGAAGCGCGGACTTCGGCGCCGTATCCACCCGCGAATACGTATCCACGAAATACTTGCCCGAATCCGGCCAGCTCAGGGCATGTGTGAAGTTCCCCGGCGTCAGCAATTTCAGTCCGCTTCCGTCCAGGCCGACGCGGTACAGGTGCGTGTAATAGGGATCTTCTCCGGCCTCGTGCCCGTTTGCCGTGAAGTACAACATCCGCGTTTTCTCATCTACCGACACAATTTGATCGGTCACGTATTCGCCTGCCGTGATCTGGTGTTGCAGCCTCCCCTGGCCATCGTACAAATAAAAGTGGCCCCATCCGTCTCGCTCCGACCACCACAACATCTCCTTCCCGTTTTCCACCAGCCGCAGCGGCTTTTGCGTCATCCACACGTTCGAACGCTCTTCAATCAACTTCTCGACTTTGCCGGTGGCGGCGTCCGCAACGTCCACCTCCGCTTGCCGGAAATCCCGGCTCCGGCTCGTGAAGTACAGCTTGTCCGAGGTGTCCGCCACCCACTTCGGGCTCAACCGCGAAAGCGGCGCCGGATTCTGGCGATTTTCCTCCTGTTCTTCCCGGAGCTCCTCCCGGTCGCGCTCCGTTTGCGCGGCATCGGCGATGTTCAGAACCTCATCGACAAAGCTCTTGGGCTCGACCACCACGCCCTGCTTGCTGGCCGTGTCAAAGATGTCGATTTCGCCGATCGGCATGTTCGCCTCGCCTGGCAGCGCGTAGCTACGCGTCTCCAGGATCGGCCGCGGATTGGTAAGCGAATGAATCACCCAGTAGTCGGCCACTTTGCGGTCGTCGTTGCGTTGCAACGCAAATTTCTTGGAATCCTTCGACCAATGAATCGTCACCGCCGGTGTCCGCGGACCTGCTTTGTTCGTGTCGCCCTGATCCTGTTTCTTCAGTTGCTCTTCCTGTTCCGGCAGCAGCACTCGCGCATAGCTGTATTTTTCCACTCCGTCGTTCGTCAAAGCGCTTCGACCACGCTCGTATCGCCGGCTTTTTCGAGCGCCTTCGCGTAGTTCGCGGCGTCCAGCTGGTAGAGGTTATGTCCCCGCGCGAAAACTACCGTCTTTTCATCCGGTGACAGGAAGGCCCACAAGGGTTTTTTCTTCGGCGGTGCAAAGTTGTCCAGCCGCGTGATTTTTCCCGTTGCCAGGTCGTATGCAAAGTAGATGGTACGTGTCTGTTCCGGTTTTTCCGCTGGCGTGCCCGCAGTTTGATCCTCCTGCTCTCCCTGCTTCATCTCTCCTTCTTTGCGTTGCTCCTCGATGTCTTCCTGGCTCCTTTCCCTTTTTGGTTCGTTTGGCACCACCGCGTCCTTTCGAATCTCCACCTGAAATCGCATCCGCGTGTCTTTGTCGACCAGCTTCAGCCGCTTAACCGGGAGATGCCGTGCGTCATACGGAAAATTGGTCAGCAGCGAGAGTGCCGCCGCCACCTTCGCGTTGTCCCACAACGGAGCCTTGGCCTTCCGTCCCGGGTCCACCAGGTAATACCGCGTCCCCTCCGGCGTCTCGTAGCTGTACCAGAATCGGTTGGATTCGCCGAACCAGTGAGGCGTCACCACTAGGTCAAACACCAGCTTGCTGACCTGATCGGGCAGAAACCGCTCTTCGAGAGCGTAGTTGGGCGCTACTCGCGAGGTCCGGTCTGCCGAAGACGCCTCCGCATCGGCCGCCGACGCTAGGTTCTCCTGCCCGGCCCACGCACGCGCCGCCAGCAGACTTGCCGCTGCCAAGCCCGCGCGCACTCCCACTCGCGCGACCCGTTTCTCTCTCGGACACATCCTGTGTACCGAATTTGCCGCTCTCATCGTCAATTTCCGCCACCGCGAACCGTTGCCCGGCCCAAAGGCCGCACATTATAGTCCTAATCGCGTGTGTTCGCGGCTTGAGGAAGGGCGGGGTCGCTCTACCCGGTAAGACATAAAATCTTTCGGCAGGAGGGAATATTCTTGGTCTTTGCCTGGTCCTGTAGAAAAAGCCAGGTGTGATTCGCCGGTTGGGGGATCTTCGAGAAACCTATGGTGAAACGCGCACTCATTGTTGCCTTACTTCTGGCTGCCGCGGCTGTTGCTCCACCGCTCGCCCATCAGGTGCGCAAATCCCGGGTGGCGCGCACGTCTCTCAAGGTCGGTGACGCGGCTCCCGACTTTACGCTGCTCACCGATGAATGGAAAACGGTCAGGCTCAGCGAGTACCGCGGCAAGAAAAATGTCTTCCTCGCCGTCTATGTCCTCGCGTTCTCCGAGGGTTGCACCAAGCAAATGCGCGCCGTCCAAGCCGGTATCGATTCCGGGCAAATCCCCACCTCCGACACTGCCGTGTTCGGCGTCAGCCTCGACAGTCCCGCGGCCAACGCCGCCTTCGCCGAACAGAACGGTCTCGAATTTCCACTGCTCAGCGACATGAACCACAAGATGCTCACCTCCTACGGCATCTTGAAAACCTACAGCGTCGAGAATGAAGACTATCAGTGGGCTCTTCGCGCCAACATCGTCATCGACAAGCAGGGCATTATCCGGCTCATCGACGAAGGCGACGAGGCCGTCGACCCCAACACCGCCCTCACCCTGTGCACCACCCTCCACAAGCAGCCCCCCTCGGACTAGTGGAATCAACAGCGCCGAGACCTCGCTCGCCGCTGTTGATTCGGAACTTACACCGAGAGAGGGGTAGCGAAACGGGTGAGCGATCCGCGGTTGCCCCAACCGGCTAGTCGGACGTGCCGATTGCGGCGTAACTGTCTTTCGCGGCGTCGCCGTACAGGTGCAGGAGCTGCGAGGCGCGCTTTAGCAAATCGGAGGGCAGGTCCCCTGGCTGATAGTCCACCCACCCGGTCGAGTACGCGAGCGAAATCTTTCGTCGGGCGCATTCCAGGTCCATCGAACCCATGCGCTTCAACACTTGGCTCACTTCGCCAACATTGCATTTCGGCAGCACCAACAGGAAATCGTCATGGGCCAGCCGGACCGCATAGTCCGACCCGCGGCTCACTTCCTTCAGCCGCCGCGCAAACTCTTTGAGCGCTTGGTCCACCGCCGTCTTGCCGTACTGCCGGTCCAGGTCTGCCAAATCTTCCAGGTGAATGGTGGCCAGGCTCAGCGCGGTATTCTGCTTTTTCGCGCGCGCGATTTCTTTGCCAAGATGCAGGAGCGCCGACGTACGCGTGTACAGGCCCGTCACCGGATCCACGGCCGCGGTTTCGTCGATCGCTGCTGTTGGATCTTCCGACCCGGCGCTCGGTGCGGTCGCTCGCTGCCGCAGCTCGCGAAACATTCTCTGTCGGTAGAGCATCCAGCCGTTGAAAACGAGGAGCAAGCACAAAACTCCCCAGCGCGCCTGCTCGGGACTCATTTCATAGAAATGGTCATTGTGGCGGAATAGCCGGGAGAAAGCGGTGAGCAGCAACGTCGCCGCGGAGAGTGTCGTCACCGTGAGCGCGGAAAACCACAGCCACCACTCGCGTCGCCCGAGCTTCTTTAAGTCGATTTCCACCATCTGCCCGTAGTAACTCGCTGGCCCTTCCGGACGGGAGGACTTGGCCGATAAGCTCACCCGGTCTCCGAACTCAGATACGGCGGTTCTGTCAGGCCGGCCGAACATAACCTTTAATGTAGGCTGCTGCTCGAAAGGGAGGCAATCCCCAATCGGGACAGGCTCCTCGTTTCAGGAAACTGCACCAAAGTACGGTTTTCAGACGAGAACCTGGTTGAAGATTTCCTCGAGGCTGTGGTATCGAGGCCTTTTGTTTTCAATACGTTATATGGCCAACCGAGGGTTGTGCAACAGGTTGTGAATTGCTTTGAAGAGCGTTTAATTCGTTGGCAGCTTGCCCGACCTCGTCCAATCTTCCGTAGAGGGATACAGCGCCAGCCCAATCTCATAAGAGCCATCGCCGCGTGTTTTGCAGTGCGCAACGCGGCCTCGCGAAGCCAGGCTTCCGCGGATAGGCTGGACACAGAGATCCTTGTTCCTATTCCAGGGGCTCTTGGTCAACACGCGCGCGCCGTGGCAACTCACATCAATCGTTGAGGTGATTTCGAACGCCCCCGTTAGAGGATCCGACAGCTTCACAAACATCTTGAAGGCGATACGGCTTTCCGCCCGGCGGAGAAGAGGAGCGTCCACGTATATGATCCTTCGCAACTCAAGTTGTTTAAAGGGAAATCAGGCGGGGCTCGCTTCGCCGGGCATCTTCCTTCTTCCTGGCGATCGCCGTCAATAGTACTTTCCGCTCAATTCGCGTTGCTCTTGTGCCATGCGGCACCCGAAGCTATGCCGCCTGGGCCGAAGTCCTGGCGCACGATCCGGCTTCAAAAGCCCGTACGCTGCATGTTGGCCTTGAGCGCCTCATCGATCCGCGCCACGGATTCGCTCAGGTGCGCCCGCGTCTCGACAGACATCTTGATGCCCGGCTTGCTCAGTGCGCTCTGCAACTGGCCTCGCAGGCTGGCCAATCCTTGGCGCGACAGGGTCTGCGCATCCTCCGGCACGGAGGAATCTCGCAGCACCATGCCCACCATCTTGCGCAGATGCGCTCGCTGCAACGATCGGCGGTAGCTGCCAAGGTTCAGAGAGTCGCCCCGGCGCTTTGGTCTCGGCCCAGATGGAGTCTTGCAGTTCGGCGAAAAGCCCTCCCAGGCCGAACGGCTCCGCCGGCGGGGCCACTTTTACTTCCGAATCCAGTATCCGGCTCAGCACGAGCGGATGGAACAAGCGGTCCATCACCTGGTTTTGCAAGGATAGAACCATGTCGTGAATGGGCACGTCGAAACGCGTGCGCATGGCGAGAAAGTCGACGAAGTTCGAATGCCGCGGGCTGGCCAGCTTGTTCAGCAGTTGCGGAGAAAACCGGAACGCCGGTGGCGAGAACAAATGCTCGCGCAGCAGTTCGAGCGCCTCCTTCTGTTTTGCCGCCGGCACTGGTTCAAACGGCAGCCGGTTTCCCGGATCGCCCACGTGCGAACGGTAATGGTAGACGCCGATGTATTTCGAGGCGAGATACAACGAATATCCTTCCTGCCCCAACGCGCTATTAAAGCTGCGGTGCAACACCTGGTAACCTTCCCCCGGCTTTTCCAGTTTTTTCTCCATGTTGGCGTGGATTTCCTCCGCCAATTTCACGCGCAGCGCGTAGTACTTCAGCGGGTCGCTGCCAAAATCGAAGCGGTTCACCCCGGGTCCATGTCAAAGGGCCCGCCGCCGCGTTCTTCATCGGTGTCGTATGCGAGCTGTGGTTCTGCGGCACGCGAGGCTATCTTCGCCAACTCCGGCAATTCCTCGTCTGGCGTGTTTGCGGCAATCGGCTTATAGGCATATTCGATGGCCCAGTAGTCGTAGGGACCGAGCGTGGTCTGGTGGTACGGCCCCTGCTTCTGTCCCTCGGTGGAGATATTTGTCGGGATGTAATCCATCACCGAGCCGGTGAGACCTTCCTTGGCCGTTAGCGTCGCGTCTTGCGCCTGTTCCAGCGTGTGGATGGTGCTCGCGCGGAAGTTGTGGCGCAGCCCCAGGGTATGTCCGACTTCGTGAGCGGCGATCTCCACCAGATAGTCGTGGACGAACTGGTTCGCCTCCGGACCCTGCGGATCCATCCCTCGCGCGGTCAGCAGGTCGAACGCGAACTCCGCGTCCCGCACCGCGCCACCGACCAGGTCGCAGAATTCCGCCGGCCGGTTATGCCACGGAGCTAGGAACGGTTTTCTTGGCTCTTCCATCCACGGCATCCAGGGCGTTCCCGCAGGATTCACGTATTCGTTGATCTCCCGCCGGAAAAAGCGCGTCATCCCCGCATCGAAGCGTATGTCGGCGTCGTAAATCTCTCCGGTGAGCGGATTCACGCGGGACGGCCCTTCCGCGAATCCGGGGTCGGGATAGCCCGCGAACCACCGCAGCGTGCTGTACCGCACGTCCGCCGGATCCCAATCGGCGTTATCCGGCTGCTGTCCCACGCGGTCGTCGGCCAAACGTGCACGGAACCCCCGGCCCAGGCAGTTCGGAAATGCTGTACCGGAAATGAAACAGCACGCTCCGGATGTCCGGTACGTTGCGAGGCGGCTGAGGTGAGGGTGGCGGCGGAACGCCCGGAGGCAACAACGGGGGCAACGGCGGCTGCTCGGCGGCAAAGTGGTTGACGGTTTCAATTTCGATGTTGCGGTCGAAGGCCTTCAGCATGCCGAAGTTGCTGTTCTTGGCGTCGTAGCGATAGGCGATTCGAAAAACGTCGTTCAGTTGGTAAGCCATCATCGGTACGTCGGTCAGCAGAATGGCCCCGAGGTCAATCAACTCGCTCTTCCGTTCTGGATGGGGCTGGCTCTCGCGCTTGGTGGACCCGAGAATCGAGTCGCTAAAGGAATGCGCGACCGCGCGCCCCATCGGAGAGTTGTCCTCGGCGGCGAATCGCGTATTCTTCAGAATCACCTGGACGTTTTTCCCCTCTTTATGAAAGACAAAGGGCGTTTCTCCGCAGTAGCTGTCCGCATAGAATCCCCACTCGCCCAGGCCGGATTCGCAGGTGAGCGAGAACATGTACATTTTGTCGAACTGATCCGGCTGAATTTCCAGAAAGACTTTGTCTTCCGTCTTGTAGAGGGTGAACAGGCCTTTGATCACTTCAGCCTCTTTGACGACGTCGGCAAAGGGCTTTTCCTTTGGCGGCTCCGGCTTCTGGTCCGCGGGGCTTGTTTCTTTTCTCCGTCGTTTTTTCCGGGCGGCGTCTGCGCCGAGAGTCGCGTGCTTCCGAACAAAAACAGTGCGATGGCCAACAGGGGGAAGAATGCTCTAGGCATACAGGTCACTCCTTGGGTTGGCCGCTTGGCGGCCAAGCGCGTTGCGAAGGAATATGCGGCTGATACCGGAGTTCTCGAGTAAAGTCAAGTCAAGGTCAATTCGCGCGCCGGCGGAGTCCCAACTCAATCATCCGCCCATCTTCGATTTCCCATCTTCCCATTTCCGCTTTGTCTCAGGCTTCGACGAGGCGGAAGCCTCGGCCGGGCGCAAAACGATAACCTTGCAAGTATTCGTAGGCGACGCTCCACACGGCACCGCCGGACGCCGCGAACATCAGCTCTTCGATCGGAACGCCAAGAAGCCGGATTCCCGATAGGTTCGCAAGATTGTAGTAGAGATCGACAAAGTTGCGGTACAGCGACAGAAAATACAAAAACAACGCAAAATACAAGATGGTGAAAATCACCGCGCCCACGATCATGGTCAGGATCAAGTCACGGCGCAAAAGGGCGACCATGAGCGCGCAAACCGCAAAGGCGACGGCGGTGTTGTAGATGTTCTTCTGGGGATGCCAGGCCCGGAGAATCAAAAAAACCACGACCATCACGATAAAAGGGAAGTAGTGTTTCTTGCGCGGCTGCTTTCTGAGCGCGGCAAATCTCTCCTTGAGAAAGATTTCGCCCACGACGGAGGCAATCCCGCCCACCGCGCCGGCCCAAAGAAAGTCTTCGATGCCCACGCGAAACCGCGCGTCCAGGTCAAACAGCGACGGCGGGGTCCAGTATTGCGGAACGAACAGGAAACTGGTGAACGCCAGGGGGACGGTGACTGCCGTGCCCCAAATCATCTGCGGACGATACTTCTTTCCCACGAGGTAACAAACCGCCCAGGCGGCGTCGAAAAGGAGCGCCCCGACCAAGTACGCCAAGTGGTAGTTCATCTTCATTTCCTCCGTCGCTCGGTTCGGCTGTTCCTCACCATTTCGTTCGAGGTTCGACAACGGGCCGGCAGAGACAGCGAGGGCCAATGATGGCGGAGGTTGTTCCCCTGGCAGGGATATCTTGCTCGATCTGTGAACTAAAGCCTTGATCGATAAGGCAGGGCGAACGAGGTAAATGTCGCCTGCCCTTCAACTGGCGAGACGAGCAACAGGAGAAGGAGAGCCGGACGTTGCGAACGCTCCGGGTCTACACCCGCCGCAATGCCAAGGTTTACCGGATTGCCTGGCTTCGGCAAGGTCACGAGACTAGGCTTACGCTACGGTTCGTAGAGGTACAGTGGGTGAATCTCCTTGGGCCTCTGACACGCGGGGAATCGAAGGAGTTCACTTCACGCCTCCCCGCCCTGAACCGCGGCGTTAAGGGAATCAGAGCACACAGCGTGGAAGGCCGCAGGGAAGGGCGGGACCGACAGCAGCTTCGCGTGTTGCTCGCCAGCGCGGGCAAGCCGGTGCTGGCCGAGTCCGCTTCCACGGAAAATATAAGTTCTTGCGGCGCGCGCGTTCGAACCGGGTGTCGTTTGCAGCCGGAAACCCGCCTGTTTGTCCAATCTTTGCAAGGTGAATTCTGGGCGCGAGCCAGAGTGGTGTACTGCCAGACACTCTCGGTGAGGACCTTTGCGCTGGGGTTGGAGTTCCTTGTGAGCGCGGTGAGTGGAGCACGCCGAGGTGAGCGATTTCGCTTGTTCAACAACGGAGGCGAATCAATTGGCGACAGTGAGTTCGATGGTGGCGGTGGAAGGGATTTTTGAGCCGGCCATCGGCGACTGGTCAATCACCGCGCCGCGGGGCCATTGTGGAGCGGAGACATAATTCACTTTGCGGCGCATTTGCACCTGGTCCAGGCGTCGTTGGGCCTCATTTTCGTTCAATCCCACCAGATGCGGCATGACGTAATCGGTCTCGCGAGGTCCCTCGGAAACCAGCACGTCCACGCGAGGCGTGGCAGCCCCGGCGCCGGGTTTAGGGTTTTGCAGCACGATGGTATCAGCGGACTGCCCTGGCATGCTCATGGCGGAGACTTCGCCGACTTGCAGGCCCTGGCGAAGCAATTCGACGCGCGAGGCGCGCAGGGAGTTTCCTTCGAGCATGGGAGTCTGCAACTGGCGCTGGCCAAGGCTGAGGACGACATGGGCCTGCTGGGAAACCTTCATGAGGAGGCCAGCGGGGGGAGTCTGGCGCAACACCACGTTGACGGGCTGCTCGCTGTAGATGCGGTCGGCGACGCGCAGCACCAGGCCACGGGATCGCAGCATGTTGTTGGCTTCCGAAACGTTTTTGCCGACGAGATTGGGCATGGTGACTTCGCGGCCATGAATGGCGATGCGCATGGCAGTGATGGCGCTCAAAAAGGCCGCTGACGCAAGAATGAACACGAGCAGCGTCATGCGGGTGAGCCATTCGAGTCGTTCGCGCAGAGTCATCTTGAGCCGTAAGTTTAGGTTAGTTCCAAGTTTCGCAGAAAACCGAAAAAAGAGAACCTTAAGCCGGAGGTTCTTTTTCCGTATCTCCGTTGCCAGCCTTGCATGTTGAATGAAAGCGACAAAGGAACTCCGACGGGTGCTCGCCCCCTCAAGTTTCCGATTCTTTATTTTGCAGGGTCAGGGGCGAAATTGCCCGCGCGGCCCTGCAGGTTTTTTAGGTCTGCGATCAGAGAGCCGATTCCCTGATTTACATTTCTAATGAAAGTATCCTTGCGGAAAGCTCCTTCGACCGGCTCGAGCATGGTCCAAAGCACAAAGCGGGTTTTCGCGTCGTAGATGGTCAGGTTGCATTGCGGCGCATAGCTCGGAACATGTTTATCGCCGTTGAACGGCGCTTTGAATCGAATTTCAAGAACCAGGTCGGCCTCAGCCGGAGAAAACACAAGGGTGTATTTTCCCCATTCTTTCATCGCGGCGTAGAAGGCGTTATACGGTTGATCGACATCACCCAGCTTGCGGAAGGTTTGCAAAGCAATGCCATCAAGCCCTCCGTTAGAGATGAAGACATTCTTCGCCGTAAAGATTTGGGTGGGCACGGGAGCGGGCGGCGCAACGCCTTTCTCCTGGCCACCGACCGTGTGAGAAGAAGAAGCAAGAACAACAAGGAAGAAAAAAACGATGATGGTAAGGACGGAGCGCGACATGGACCCTCCGGGAATGCTGCCCGAAAAAAAGACGTGTCCGACCAGTGAAGGGTTGCGGAACTGCGCCAGGGAAAGGAAAACCTCCGGTCTGCTGACGAACGGACCAGAGCGTTTCCATGATGGATCGAGCCATTACTTCTTGAGAGGGGGAGGCGGATACTCCGGTAATTTGTCCTTGCTGGTATCCGCGCGCTTGACTTCCAGCTCGTCGAAAAGGAGCGATGGGCTGATGACCGTGGTAGGAATGCCGCCGGGGCGATTACTGACCAGAGGGTCGTTGCCAGCGGCAATCACGTCGGCGCGCAGCGCGCGAGTGTCCAGTTCGTTGAAGACGGCGCCGCGCACGAGTTCTTCGTGGCCATCGCTCGCGTAAACGCGATAGAGCAGGCGGGGGGTGTTGCCGGGCTGGACGAGCGTTTCGACCCGATAGCCGTAAGGCAGGCCCTGTGCCTTGACCATTTCCGTGACTTTCTTTTTCAGCTTGTCGGGCGATTGTGGCTCCGAACTTTTGACCAAGAGAACGCCGAGATTCGCGGCGGCGGTCGCGCCAGGCGCCGCGCGGCCGTGCCCGTTCGAAGCAGGGAAGTCGCGAAGCGGCTGCCGGCCGATGAGGTAATTGGTGAGTATGCCGCTTTCGATGACGTCGACGGACTGCGCCTTTACACCTTCGCTGTCAAACAGGTAGCTCCCGATGAGACTCTTGCCCTGAAAATTCTTCAATGTGGGGTCGTCAATGACCGAAAGAAAGGTCGGGAGAACGCGCGCTTTGTAGCTGGTGGCGAAGGCGCCGACCGTACGGTTGGGCCGACCAAGCTGCGGCTTGCGACCCACGAGGTTTTGGCCGATCAAGGAGGCGACGATGTCGTCGGCAGCATCGGGGGAGAACAAAACGGGGCCGCGATACTCTTCTTCGACAATGGGAGCTTTGCGGAGCGCAACAATGGTGTCGAGCGTTTGCTTTGCATCTGTCATCAAAGCGTCGTGCGAAGGTAATTCCTCCAAGTGCGCAACGAGGTAAGCGGGGCTGCGGCTGAGGCGCATGCCGTCAGCGGCTTGTGCGGAACCGTTTAATTGCAGGAAGTAGGTGGTCTTACCGCAGCGCGTGACGGTGCCTTCGCTATTGACAACATATTCGTTAATGGCGGAGAAGCGCGCGGACGCGGTGACGGATTGCACGTCGGGATACTGACGATACAAGTCGGTGACGTCCTCGAGAGTTTTCTTCCAGGAAGTTTCATCGAGCTTCAGGGAAACGGTGGGGTCGACAGCGATGAGCGGAGCGGATTTGGCAAAATCGTCCACTGGATTGGCATCGGTCGTGAAGCGCTTGAGTTCGGCTTGCTTTTCGGCGAGCGCCTGGCCCGCGTCCTTGTAGGCTTCGTCGGTGGCGAGCCAGATCTGATGGCGGAGGGCAAGGGAATCGTTGTCCAGGGGAAGAATGGTGGATTCGCCTTGGCCGGGGCCGTAGAAGCTGTCCTGTTTGTAGTCGCCGATGCGAACAATCACGCGCAGAACGCGAAAGTGGGTGTGCTGGTTTTCGCGAAGTGCACCGAAAGCGGCTTCGGCGCCGTAATCTTCGACGTCATTGACACGATATTCGATGAAATAAGGCGGCTGAACCTGATCCATTTTGAGCCGCGATTTGGAGCGCTCCAGTTCGGTGAGCAGGGCTTCGAGCAAGCCATCGCCCCGGGCTGCCGCGCGGGCGGCAACCCAGGCGGGGTCGAGCGCGGGCTTGGAGTCGCCAGAAGCGGCGCGGAGCAAAGGCACACAGGGCGCCATGGCCAGCGCGAGAGCGAATGCCAGCTTGCGGTGAAGAGCGCTCACGGCTTCACCTCGTCTTTGGCTTGCGCGCCGGCTTTTGCCGCAGAAGCCCCGTCTTCGAACCCGGGCGGAGGCAAGAGCGGCGGGCGTTCGTGCTGATGCGCGCGCTTTTGCACTTCCATTTCCGAGAAGAGCATGGAAGGAGCGACGGCGGCGACGGGAACTTGCCCGCTCTCCGCGCCGCAAACGCCGTTAAAAACATGTTTCTGAGCGCCGGTCGTGAGGATGCGGGTCAAAGCGGCGAGAGGTGTGCCGACAATGTCGACCCCGCGGACCAATTCATCAGTACGGCCGTCTGCATACACCTTATACACCATCACGGGGAGCACTTGAAACGCCTGCGGCAGTTGGCGCGTGGTGATGGTGAAGCCGCCCTGTATGTCGTCGAAATACAAGCCGTAGGGTTTGCCCTGTTTTTTCACTTCGTCGACGAGTTTCTGCCGCATCTGGGTTTCCGGGACCGTTTGCGTGGAGGTGACAATGAGATTGCCCTGGCGTCCGGTGGGCATGAGTCCGGGCTGATTGCGGCCGTGGCCATTGGACTCGCTAAAATTTTTTATGGGCATGCGCGACATCAGAAAGTTCTTGAGCACCCCGTCTTTGATGACTTCAACCCGCTCCGCGGGCGTGCCCTCATTGTCGAAGTCGTAGGCGCCGGCGAGTTTCACGCCCGCCAATTCGTGGATGGTGGGATCGTCGACCACGCTTAGGAATTTCGGCAAGACTTCCTGCCCGACCTTCTTCGTGAAGGTTTGGCCTTCTTCTTCATCGCGCTGGCGATGGCCTTCGAGGCGGTGGCCAAGGACTTCATGGAAAAAGACGGCGGCGGCGCGCCCGCTTAGGAGCGCAGGACCGTCGTAGGGTTCGGCCACGGGAGCTTTGCGGAGAGCGCTGAGGTCCGCGGCCATCTTTTCGATTTTGGCAGTGAGTTCGGCTTCCCCAGGCAGGCCGGTGGCGTTGGGGGCTTGAAAGGTTTCGACGCGAAGCAGGTCCATGCCGTCGTCGGCGCGGGTCTGTGCTTCCATCACCAGGCGCATGGAGGAACTGGGCGAAACCAGTGTCGTGCCTTCAGTCGAAACCATGCGCGAATTGGAATTCGTGACCTGAAGAACGACCGAAGCGAAATAAACGTCGGGATATTTGCGGAAGGCGGCGGAGAGGCGCTTGATTTCGCCTTCCCAGGCGGAGCGGTCGAAAGGCGCAGGGTCGGCTTCGCCAACATGGGTTTCCGGTCTCTCCTTGGAGAAATCAGGGGATTTGTCCTCCTCTTCGGCGCGGACAGCGGTGTCGGTACGCACGTTCATCAGCGCGGGAACAGCGCGCTTGTATTCGCGATCGGTGAGCTCCCACAAGACGCGAGCAATGGCATCCTGATCGTTGCCGAGAGGAAGTGTTCCGGAAGAGACACCGCTCGAGCGGCTCTGCCCGTGGGTATTGTCGAGGTCGGGAGTGCCAACACGCATGGTGACGTCGGCGAAGCGGCGGGCGATGGCCCGGTCATCTAGAAGGCTGCCGTAGGCCCCGGTAAGCATGATGAAATCCTGGTCGTAGACCGTGTAGCTGAGGTAGTAGGGAGGCTGGTCGGAGGTGCCAAGTTCCGTGATGGCGCGGGAAAGCTCGGTTTGCATGGCCTTCAAGACGGGATCGTTGGTGGATACGCGCGCCGATACCCTTGACGCGGTGCTCGGCGCCGAGGTCGGCTTATCGCCTGCGTCGGACGGGACAGGGAAAAAGACCAGCTGAGCTGCGAGGAAGCTGGCCGCGGCCAGGCGCAAAAGCTTTGCTGCGCGGACGTGTAGTTGTCCGCGATTTGGTGACAGTTCAGAAATAGGCATGAAAAGTGGACTCCCCTTCGGCGGTCGATTGAAACAGTCAGGCCATTTCAACGGTCAAGTTCCACCCCTGCCAGGCGGCCTGAGTGACGCAGAATTCGAGTATGCCTTAGTGTTTTGACGCGCGCAAATGAGGTCTTGCGGAAAGGTTACTCCCCATCGAATGAGGCAGGCATAAAAGACCGAATTGCCGGTCGAGGGCCGTTGACGCGTTTGGCGAAAATCACATATCGCCGAAGCGTTCGGCGGATTTGAGGCGGGCGCCGTTGGCGAATTCAGCAGCGCTGACTTGTTTGCGTCCTTCGAGTTTGACGGACTGCAACCGCAACGCGGTGGCCTTGCCGCAAGCAACAAACCAATCCCACTTTCCGCCGAACAGAGCACCAGGCACGGAGCGAGCGGACGCGAAGGAAGGATCGGCGCGGATTTCTGCTGGCAAAGCCGCGTCGTTAGCCGCTGGCTCGCCCCAGAGGTGGCAGGTCTGGCCGCGAAACGTGGTATAGGCGCCGGGCCAGGGAGCGAAACCGCGCATACGGTTGTAAATTTCCAGAGCAGAGCTATTCCAAGCAATGCGGCCATCCTCCTTCTTCAAAATGGGCGCGATGGTCGCCTCCGCGTGGTTCTGTGGTCTCGGAACGATTGTGCCCGCGTCGAGCCCGCGCAGGGTTTCTTCAACGAGAGGGGCGCCAGCTTCAGACATTCGCGCCGCCAGTTCGGGGGCAGCCTCGGCAGGGCCAATTTCCATTTCACGTTGCAACAGGATTCCGCCGGTGTCCATACCCGCGTCGATGCGCATGGTCGTGAGGCCCGTCTGTGTTTCGCCGTTAGCGATGGCCCAGTGAACGGGAGCGGCGCCGCGATACTTCGGGAGCAGGGAAGCGTGAAGATTGATCCAGCCGTGCTTGGGAATCGAAAGGAGGCGTGCAGGGATAATCTGACCGTAGGCAATAATGACGATGACGTCGGGCGCAAGCCTTTCGAGGAGCTGCTGGACTTCCGGTGCGCGAATTTTCTCCGGTTGGTGCACGGGAAGATGCGCGGCGAGTGCAACGTCCTTCACGGGGGAAACCGAAATTTGCTGTCCGCGGCCGCGGGGGCGGTCGGGTTGCGAGATGACGCCCAAAACATCGAACTCGGGCCGTGCCAGAAGATGTTTGAGCGTGGGGACGGCGAACTGGGGGGTGCCACAAAACAGGAGGCGCATGGTTCAGACTTTCCCGGCCGAAACAAAGGCTTTGCGAAATACCGAGGGGACAGGCGTTGAAATCCTGCTGAAACAGGGCGCCGGATTCCTTCGCTGGCACCCGGGATAAAGCTGCGCCGCTACCGTGTGAAGTTTACGGAACTTACCACTCTCCTTGTTTGCGAAGCTTTTTGATTTTGCGCTTGATGAGGTCGCGCTTCAGCATGCCCAGGTGCTGCAAGAAGAGGATGCCATTGAGGTGATCGATTTCATGGCAGAAGGCGCGCGCCAGGAGGTTTTCGCCGCGAATTTCAAAAGGCTCGCCTTTGACGTTTTGTGCTTTCACAGTGACGAATTGCGGACGCACGACGTAGCCGCGAAAGCCGGGAATCGAGAGGCAGCCCTCTTCCTCGCGGACTTCGCCTTCGGCGTGGGTGACTTCGGGGTTGGCCAGAACGATTTTGGCTTCGGGATTTTTCCCGCCGGTCACGTCCACCACCGCGAAACGTATGCTTTTGCCAATTTGTGGGGCGGCCAGGCCAACGCCCTGCGCGGCATACATGGAGGCAAACATGTCTTCGGCAAGATCTTCGAGTTCGGCGTCAAATTTCTGCACCGGCGCGCCGGGCCTTTCGAGCACCGGATCGCCGTACTTGACGATGGGATAGATTTTGCGCGGCGGCGAAGACGGCTGTGGCGTCTCGGTGGCGGTAATCGCAGGTGTTTTAGAACTCGTTGATTTGTCGGACATAACCGTCGAAGTTCCGCCGCGTCTCCGCGAGCGAGTCCCCACCAAATTTTTGCAGAAAAGCATCGGCTAACACAAGAGCAACCATGGCCTCGCCTGCGACCGCACCGGCAGGCACCACGCACCAGTCGGAGCGCTCATAGGCCGCCTCGACCGGCTCCTTGGTAACCATGTTGGCGGTGTGCAGCGGCTTGCGCAGCGTGGAAATGGGCTTCAGATAGCCACGCATGACGAGGTCTTCGCCGTTGGTGATGCCGCCTTCTAGCCCGCCGGCACGGTTGCTGAAGCGGCGAAAACGGTGCACGGCCTTATCGTAGAAGATTTCGTCCTGGACGTCGCTGCCGTGAGCCGCGGCTATCGAAACGCCCTCGCCGATTTCGACGGCTTTGACGGCCTGGACGCTCATGAGCGCCTGGGCCAGGCGGCCATCAAGTTTTTCGTCCCACTGAGCGTGGCTGCCGAGACCGGGCGGAACATTGTGAGCGACAATCTCGAAGACGCCGCCGACGGTGTCGTTGGCCTTGAGAACGGCGTCCACTTCGGTTTTCATTTTGTCCTGGGTGGCGGCATCCGTGCAGCGCAGAGGGGAATCCAAATCCGCGCTGACGGCGCGAATGTCCTTCCAGGTGGCGGGACGCTCCAGACGGATGTTGCCTACCTGGAGGGTGTGGCTGGCGATTTCCGTGCCGAATTCCTGCAAGAGGATTTTGGCAAACGCGCCGGCCGCGACGCGCGCGGCGGTTTCGCGGGCAGAGGCCCGCTCGAGAACATAGCGCGCGTCGTGATAATTAAATTTCAGAGACCCGGCCAGGTCCGCATGGCCGGGCCGGGGTGCCACCAGCTTGCGCGCGCCAGGGTCATCCTCGGAGGGCTCCACGGGAAGGATTTTTTCCCAGTTGGCCCAATCGCGATTCTCGATGCGCAAGGCGATGGGAGCGCCGATCGTGTTGCCGTGGCGAACGCCGGCAAAAATCTCGGCGCGGTCCTGTTCGATTTTCTGGCGGCCGCCGCGACCGTAGCCCAGCTGACGGCGGTGCAACTCGGTGTTGATGAACTTGAGGTCGATGGGGAGCTGCGCGGGAAGCCCGGAGATGTAGGCGAAAAGCGCCTGTCCATGCGATTCGCCGGCGGTATAGAATTTCAGCATCCGCGCCTCTGTCCTCGCGTGTCCTTTGACCGTGCCATCAGGAGGAAGAGACAGTCTAGCGACCGCGGCCTTCGGCGTCCAGCAAGCCGCGTTGTGTGCCTGAGCGTCGAGCAATTCACGCAGGATCTCGGCGGCAGCTTTCGCTCCGTGAGGGATACGCTCGTGCATATCTTGGGCGGCGAGTGGGACTTGCTAACTGGAAGGAGGGTCTCATACCGCTCAATTCTTGACGGATTTGCGGACGCGGCGCGACAACCTTTTCCATCCGGACGCATTTCCCAACGTCGCTGCGGTTCGGATGAGGTGGGCAGAAGTCGAAAAAGAGCAAACCGAGTTCGTGAATCGCCTGACCGAAGAAGCCCTGGCAAAAAAATGCTTCCTTTTCGGAAAAAGGAGGTCAGCTTGGGGCGCTTGGGGCACTTGATGCAGCATCTCGCGAACCACGCGACTTACCGTCGAGGTCAAATCGCGCTGACATGCGACAGCTGGACGCGGAACCTGTGGCTACGGACTTCCACGTGTTTCTGACGGAAGGCCGCGGGGGCCGTTAATCATTCAGCGTTGGGTTTCTTTGCCGCCGACGTAGAGGGGCATGAGGATTTCGATGGCGATGCCGCGCCGCCCCTGGCCCAGGTCGTCGATGCGAACCACTCTGCCAAGCGATTCGCGATTGAGAGAACCGGGAGAGTCTGAATACGGGAAGGTAATGAACACGCGCATGCCCTCGATGTACGTCCCGTTTTTGGAGGCAAAGTACACACTTTCCCGGGTCGTGTTCAGCGTAGGGAGAATCTCGTCGAAGTTGAGATGAGCATCCGAAGGCCGCACGCGAACCACCTGCTGAAGCTTCAGACGAGCCCGACGCCGGCGCTCTGGTGGATAGCCCATAGTGTCCTGTCAAACCAGATTACCGGACATCGGCCGGTGGCGACCCGCGGATGTGGCCCAAGTTGCTCTTTTGACAACGGGAGCGGCCGTCGAGAACGACTCTTCCGAACGGCGCAAGCCCCTGTCGAATGCACAAGATACGGGAGGTCAGGGCGGCGACACGCCGGAGACGGGGAGTTGCCGGCGCCTTGCTGCGGAATCGCTTACTTGACGCATCGTTGCCAGCGAAGTTACGCTTCGGGTAGTGCTGTTTTGGGCGAGAGGCCCAACGCAGAGGACGGGTGCAGACAGGAACTTGTGGCCGACACTCCGCTCCAGGTAACAGGCAATCATGCAAAGCAGGAAGAAGTCCCTTCGGTCGTCGAAGTGCTGGAAGGTGCGACGAAACGGGCGATAGCCGCCGTTCAGGACTACTCGCAGCTTTCCTTCCGCGCGCTGACCAATCTCGCGACTCCCCCGCATTATTTTCAGGACACGCTCGTGCAGATGGATGACGTGGGCGTTGGCTCGGTGCCGATCATTCTGCTCTCCGGATTCTTCATCGGTGGCGTCATGGTGTTGCAGACCGGCGCGCAGTTCGTGCGTTTTGGGCAGACGTCGTTGACCGGAGACGTGGTGTCGCTGGCGCTGGTGCGCGAACTTGCCCCCGCGATCACGGGCCTGCTTACGGCGGGGCGGTGTTCGTCGGGAATGGCTTCGGAGCTAGGTTCCATGCTAGTGACCGAGCAAGTGGATGCCATGCGGGCGATGGGCACGGACCCCAGCCGCAAGCTGGTCACGCCTCGAGTGCTGGCAAGCCTGGCGATGGTGCCATTGCTGACGGCCATGATGGTGTTCGTTGGTCTGCTGGGTGGATGCGTATCTTCGGTTTTCTCGCTGCAACTGAGCGCGGTGGAGTTTTGGCGGCGCGCCATCGACATTTTGGAATTCTCGGACCTAATGCAGGGATTTTCAAAAGCTGTGGCATTTGGGTTGATTCTCTCCACGGTGGGCTGCTACAAAGGATTAACCGTGCGCGGCGGCACGCAAGGGGTCGGCCGTGCCACGACGCAGGCGGTCGTCATTTCCTCCGTGTTTATTATTGTGGCCGACCTCTTCTTGACCAAGCTTTCTCTCTACCTAGCCAACCGGGTCTTCTAAACCTAATCCCCGGTCGAAATCGATTCGCCTTTGGCGAGAACGCGGTCGAAGAAGTCCGCGCAGGCTTTGTAGCCGCGCACCCAGGAGCGCCACAGCAAAAAATCGTGGATCTCGTCAGGAAAGACCATCTGCTCGAAGGGAACTTTCTGTTCGCGAAGACGCTGCACAAGGTCCACCATCTGGCTGAAGTCCACGTTGCGGTCGTCATCGCCCTGAATCAGGAGCACCGGCGATTTCCATGATCTGATGGAGGCGTTTGGCGAAGACTCGAACGCCAGGCGCATGGCCTCCGCGCGGTCGGGAGGGCCGCCGCCCTCCTGCCCACCCGGGCCGCCGCGGAAAATGCCGCGCGCGGACCAGTCATGCACGCCGTGGAAGTCCACGCCCGCCGCGAAAATGTCGGAATTGCGTGCAAGGCCCATGGCCGTCAGGAAACCACCGTAGGAGCCGCCCCAGAGCCCGATCTTCTTAGTGTCCACGATCGCGAGCGTTTGGAGATATTTTGCGGCGGCGACGATGTCCTGATATTCCTCGGCGCCGCGCGGCCCGCCTTTCTCGCGTTCGCGGAATGCGCGGCCGTACATGATGCCGGTACGGTAGTTGACCGAGAGAACCACGAAGCCGCGCGAGGCGAGATACTGATTCTCGGCGTAAGCGTTGTGATAGTACTGCATGTAGTGAAAGCCGAGCATCATTTGGCGGCGCGAGCCTCCGTGCATGAACAGCAGCGCCGGCCCGGCCGCGGTGCGTCCGCGTGGAACAAACAGTTGGCCGTGAATCTCGAGGCCGTCTTCGGCAGGGAATGTGACTTGCTTGGGCGCGACGAGCTGCGCGGTAGGAAAATCCCCGGGAAGAAGGCCGGCAATCATCTCGCGTCCAGAAGAAGTGAGGTGATAGGGCATGGCCGGGGAGACGGCGGTTGAGCCGAGACAGACAATGGTGCGGCCGTCGGAAAGTTCGACCGGTGTCCACTCCATCGTTGGGCCTTTACTGAGCGGTTCGGGCTTGCCGCCGTCGACGCGCACGCGCCACAGATGGCGCCGGTCGATGTCGTCCTGGTTCGAAGAGTAAATCACCGAGTGCGCATCGCGCGATATCGTCACATCTTCGACCTCGAATTCCCCGGGAGTGAGCAGCACGGCCGCGCCGCCGGAAGCGGCTATGGAGTAGAGATGGTTCCAGCCGTCCTGCTCGGAAGCGAAAAGGATGCGGTTTCCGACGAAGTGCAAGGATTTATTTTCAGTGAGATTCGGGAGCGATCCGTTCTGCTCTTCGCTGCTGTGCCAGATTGCGTGAGCTTCGCCGCTAGAGGCATCGGCAACGTAAATAGCCCAAGGATTGGGGCGAATCTGAAGAAGAGGAAGACGCTCCTCGAGGCCGTGGATGCGGACGAAGACAATCTGCTTGCCGTCGGCGGACCAGCGCGGCATGGAGTCACGATCTACCGACGGCGCGAGGTAGCGGATGGATTCCTGCCCGAAATTGTAGATAGCGATGAAGCTGTGATCGCCGCGATGCGAGACGAAGGCGATTTCCGAGCCGTCGGGCGACCACTTCGGCGAATCATTTTCGCCGCGCACAAACGCAAGTTGATGTGCCGGCGTTGCGCCAGACACGGGGGCGACCCAAAGTTGGCCGCGCGCAGCCCACACGGCGGTGGTGCCGTCGGGCGAAAGTTCGACGTCCTCGCAGCCTTCGCGCGCGCAATCCAGGTCGCCCAGATAGCGCGGCTCGCCCTTGTCTACGTCCACGGCCCACACTTGCTGCTTGGGCCGAGTGACGTTGCTGGTGGGGTCGGCAACATCGCCTTCGGCGTTGAGTTCGCTGCCTCGCGAATAAACGACGGTGCGGCCGTCGGGAGTGAGCCGAAGACTGGCCAGGGCCATCCCGTCGTCTGCCGAGTAATGCGTGACCTGCCGCGCCGCGAAGCCGGGAGCGTCGGCGATCCACGCGTTGCGGACGCCCCTGGCATCGAACACCCAGGCGACGCGCGGCACGCGTGCTGCAGCGGTCAAGTCGTCGGGAAACGGCGAGCTCATAACCTGCTCGACGGTGAAGCTTTGCGCCGAGGCCATTTGCGGAACAAGCATTGCGCACACGCCCGGAACAAGAAACGCAACCAGATCGAAGAGAGCTGGCAATCTAGACGAGCCGGAAATCGTTTTCACCGAAATCTCCCCTTTACTCCCAAAGCCGCTGTATTGTACGCCCATCTCGTTTTGTTCAGGCCTCGGGGAAACGATTGCACATTAGGCTCCCTTTCCGGAAACCAAAGGCCAATTGCCGCTATAATCGCAAGTATGATCGGAGACGGGTCTTTTCCCTTTGGAGAAGCGAGATCCGCGATTGTTTTTGAGAACGTGCGCATCGGCTTCGACGAAGGAGAGATTCTGCGTGGGGTGTCGTTTTGCGTGCGCGAGCGAGAGACGGTGGTCTTGCTCGGCGAAACCGGCACTGGAAAGACCCTTACGCTGAAGATGGCTGCAGGGCTATTGCGGCCGGACAGCGGATGCGTCGACGTGCTGGGCCAGAAAGTATCGGAAATGGAAGAGAAAGAACTGCTGGCGTTTCGCCGCAAGATCGGCTTCATGTTTCAGGAAGGAGCTCTGTTCGACTCCTTGACGGTTGCGGAGAACGTGGCGTACCGGCTGCATGAAGACGGCATGCCTGCCGACGAGATCGAGCCGCGCGTGAGAGAAGTGCTGCGCTTTGTGGAGTTGGAGCATACCATGGGCCAGCTTCCTTCCGACTTGTCGGGCGGCATGAGACGGCGCGTTTCGATCGCGCGGGCCCTGGCAAATCGGCCTCCCATCGTGCTGTATGATTCGCCGACGGCGGGCCTGGATCCCGTTACCTCGCAGACGATTATCACGCTGATCTTGCGCCTGCGCGACATGTATGGAGTGACCGCCCTACTCGCTACCCACCGGCTTCAGGATGGATTCGCGTTGGCGAATTTCCATTTCGACCCTCGTGCGGAACGCGTGGTGGCCAACTCGCGAAATGGGGGTGGGCCGGCGGCAAATGCGGCGCGGACGCGGTTTCTGGTGTATCGCGAGGGTGAGATTTATTTCGAAGGCGAACCAGAAGAAATTGTGAATACCAAGGATTCCTATCTAAAGCGTTTCTCGGCGTGAATTTGCGATAGTGTTCTTTTTGGAATGCGGGAGGAAAGAACAAAATGCCACAACGAAAACAACTTACCTGGACGGAGTTGCGGGTGGGGCTGTTCGTGATGGTGGGCTTGTCGGTGCTGGCAGCCGGAATCTTCTACGTGACCGGCCAGGGAATTTTGGGGCCAAAGTACCGGCTGAAGACGTATTTGCCGGAAGTTTCCGGGCTGGCCAAAGGGGCGACGGTGCGCGTGGACGGCGTGGAAGTGGGAAACGTGGAATCCATCACGTTTTTGCGGCGAACCCCAGGGAGGGCCATGGAGCGGAACAAAAATATCGAGGTGGTGATGCGCGTGGACCGGAAGTTTCAAGGCGATATTTTGACCGATTCGATAGCAAGCCTGAGGACGGAAGGCCTCCTGGGCAACCGTTACGTGACCATTTCGCGCGGAATCACGGGGACCCCGATTCCTGATTCCGGAGTCATTCCGGGAACGGAAGAAAAGGCCATGTCGGAGGTGGTGGAGAGAAGCGCGGAAGTTCTGGGCAATCTTTCCGCCTTGTCCACCGACGTGCGCGAGCTCGTTGCCGGCGTGCAGGAAGGCCGTGGCTCGCTTGGGAAAATGCTGACCGATGATCAGGCTTACAACCATTTGAACGGTCTCCTGGCCAAGGGCGATGCGATGATGACCGGCATTCGAGATGGCCAGGGCACGCTTGGAAAACTGGTCGCTTCCGATGACCTGTATGCGAAGGTGGATAAAGGGATGGATGACGTGAACGTCATGCTGGCGGATACGCGCGCCGGCAAAGGCACCCTCGGCAAATTGCTTTACGACCCGACGCTCTATGACCAGACCAAAGAGGCGGTGGCGAATGGCAACTCCATGCTGAAGGATGCCCGCGCCGGCAAAGGCTCGTTGGGCAAGTTCATGACCGACGACACTTTATACGACAAGCTGCGCGAAACCAGCGCGAACGTTGCGTCTGCTTCCGCAAAGCTGAATGACAACACCACTACCGCGGGAAAATTGTTTACCGACCCAAAGCTTTACGACAATCTGGCCGGGTTGACCGGAGACATGCGCCTGCTGATTGGCGACTTTCGGCAAAACCCGAAGAAATTCCTGCACATCAAGATCACCCTCTTCTAAAGCCGCTGGCGCTTTGCCGGAACCGCCGCAATGTGCTGTAATGCGGCTGTAACAATCGGTGCATACTCTTGCCGTTTGAATCGCTTCTCGTTCGAGGCCCATGGAAACGCAGGATGTAGCGCAAAAACCGGCACGGACCGAGCCGGCCAAGTCCACCCTTCCGCAGCCAGGGCGCCCGGTTCCGAGCCGCGCTTATCCCGGCGCGTTAATCGTGGTGGAGGGCACGGATGGCTCCGGAAAAAGCACGCAGCTGTATTTGCTGAAGCGCTGGCTGGAAATCGGCGGCTACCGGTTGCACTTCACGGAATGGAATTCCTCGCCGTTGGTGAAGTCGGCGACGCGGCGCGGCAAGCAGCGCCGCTTGCTCACGCCGACGACTTTTTCGCTGCTGCACGCCGCGGACTTTGCCGACCGCTGCGAGCGCCAAATCATGCCGTTGCTTCAGGGAGACTACCTGGTCCTGGCTGACCGCTATGTTTACACGGCCTTTGCCCGGGACACGGCCAGAGGCTGCCCGCCGCACTGGCTCAGAAATCTCTATCGCTTTGCTCCTGTCCCGGACATCACGTTCTACTTCCGCGCGCCGCTCGACGTGGCCGTGAACCGCATTTTAAGCGGGCGTCCCAAGCTGAAATACTACGAAGCAGGCATGGACCTCGGATTGTCGTACGACCGGGCAGAAAGTTTTCGCTTGTTCCAGGCGCGGATTCTAGAGGAATACGACAAAATGGTAGATTCCGACAGTTTCGTGGTGCTGGACGGCACGATGCCGGTCAATAAATTACAGAAGCAGATGCGCGAAATCGTCGCTTCGAAAATCGATCTCAAGCGTTTTGCTCCCCGCGCTGAGGAAGGGGAGTAAGCATGCCCAATCAGGAAAAGGAGAAGCCTGCGGCGACGGTTACCGCGACAGAGGCGGTTGCGCCCCCGCCCCCTTCCCCGCCGCCACCAAAACCGGCTCCCGCCTCGGAAGATAGCGGTACACAGTATTTTTTCGGCGAACCTCTGGTCGGATTCGACCCGAGCGAAATCACCGGCAGCCTGATCGTGATCGAAGGCATGGACGGCTCGGGACGCTCCACGCAAATCATGCTCTTGCAGGAATGGCTCGAATCGGAAGGCTTCGCCGTGCAGACCAGCGGCTTGCGGCGTTCGAATCTCGTGGGCCGCGACATCGACGAGTTGCTCGCCAAAAACGCCGTGACGCGGCTGACATTGGCCTTGATGTATGCGACCGACTTTTTTGATCAAGTGGAACACCGCATCCTTCCCGCGCTGCGTTCCGGCACCATGGTGCTCGCCGACCGTTACATTTTCACGTTAATTGGCCGCGGCGTGGTGCGTGGAATCAACCGCGACTACATGAGTGGGCTTTACGCCATGGCGCTGCGGCCACATCTTACTTTTTGGCTGAACGTCCGCCCGGAAACCGCCTTTGGCCGCGAATTCCGCAAGGCGCAGGCCATCAGCTACTGGGAAGCCGGGCGCGATATGTCACTTTCGCACGATCTCTATTGGTCCTTCATCCGCTATCAGACTATGATTAAGCGCGAATTCGAGGTGATGGCCAAAAAGCACAACTTCATCGAGCTCGACGGCGAGGCCAGCGTGCCTGCTGTCAATAAACTCCTGCGCCAGCGGATCGCGGAACAGCTGGGCATTCGCTCGACGAAGTACACTCCCTCCTCAGCCTTGTCTCACCTCTGGCGGTAGCATTGCCGATGCCTGAGCCGATCCACATCGCGGCGATCGACGCCGGCTCTAACGCCGTGCGCCTTTCGGTGGCGCGCGCCCATTCCGCTTTGGACATCGAACCGCTGCAATCGGAGCGCTACCCGCTGCGGTTGGGTGAGAGTGTTTTTCTTCGACAGCACTTCAGTAAGGATGTTTTCAAGAAGGCCGCAAAAGCGTTCCGCCATTTTCACGACATCATGGACGAATTCGGAGTGGCGCGGTATCGAGCAGTGGCGACCAGCGCTACGCGAGAGGCGGAAAATCGCGACGCGTTTGTGCGCGCGATCAAGCGAAAATCCGGAGTTCTTCTGGAAGTAATCAGCGCAGCGGAAGAGTCCCGTCTCGGCCGGGAGGCCGTGCTGGCGGCCTTGGGGCCTGAAGCCGCTCCGCGCTGTATTGTCGATTTGGGCGGCGGAAGCCTGGAGATCAGCATCCTCCGAGATCACAACGTGGAACAAAGCGCTCAGTTGCCGGTGGGCACGGTTCGGCTCATGACCACTTTGGATTTGCCCGGTGTGATTCGTCCTGCGCAAAGGGAACAGGTACATAAATACGTGCGCGCCTTGCTCGAGTCAAAACTCGTGCCGCGGCCCAACCTGGGAGAAGGGATCGCCGTGGCGCTGGGCGGCAACGCCGAAACGCTGGCTGACATCGCCCCGGGCGAGCGAGTGCACGGCTTACAGACGATCGAGCTCTCCCTGTTGCGGGAGCGTTTGCCCGACATGCTCGAGCGCGACGTGCACGATCGCATGAAGACTTATGGGGTGCGCCGAGACCGCGCCGACGTGATGGGCATCGCCGCCATTATTTTTGTCAACCTCGGACGCTACCTGAATCTGCGGCTCTTTGCCGTCCCGGGGGTCGGCGTGCGCGAGGGGCTTCTGCAGGGAATCGCGCACGAAACGTTCTCGCGCAAAGAGCCGCACCGCTACAGCGGCGCCGCGCGTCAGTTGCTCGTGGGGACGCGTAGCTTTGCTCGCAGGCTCGAATACGATCAGCGGCACGCGGAGCACGTGCGCGAGTTGTGTCTTCAGCTCTTTGACCAGCTGCAGCCGGTACACCGTTTACCGCCGCAAACGCGCGTGCTTCTCGAAGCGGGAGCGTTGCTGCATGATGCCGGACACATGATCAGCCACCGTGGACATCACAAACACGGAGAATACCTGGTTTTGAACGGCGATATTCCCGCGCTGGGGGGCCGCGAACGCGCCATCGTCGCCGGTCTGGTGCGCTATCACAACCGCAAGTCGGAACCTGCTGGACACCACACCGCGTATTCCTCCCTGGATGACGCCGATAAGCCCATCCTGCGAAGGCTGGCCTCGATTTTGCGGATTGCCGAGAGTCTCGATCACTCGCACCGCCAGCGCATCGTGAAAATTCGCGCTTCGTTTCAGCGCGGGGCCGTTGGCTTGGAAGTGCAGGCGCGCGGCGATCCCGGCGAAGATTTGCGCGACGCCGGGCGCAGTGCGGAATGGTTTGAAAAAGAATGTCACGTCAAGGTTTACACGCGGCGGGCTCCCGGCATTATGAATCGAATCCGGCGTTTGTTCCGCCCATCGTCGGCGTTGAGTGATTCGTGAACGACTCCATGGGTCGTGGAAAACGTTAGGAGAAAAGGATGCAGCTCTACATCGTTCGCCATGGCATCGCCATCGATCGGGAAGACCCGAAATGCCCTCCCGATCCGGAAAGGTATTTGAGCGAAGAAGGTGTCGAGAAAACGAAGGCAGTTGCGAAGGGTCTGGCTTCCCTTAGGGTAGCGCCCGGCTTGTTCGTCACCAGCCCTTACACGCGCGCGGTACAAACGGCGGAAATTTTTGCAGACGCCTTGGATTACTCCAAGCAGAAAATCCGGCGAAGCGAGTTGCTGCTACCCGGCGCCGAGCCCACGCTGCTTTTCCGCGAACTCGCACGGGACAAGCAGGCTTCTTCGATTTTTTTGTTTGGTCACGCGCCGCATCTTGACGATGTGATCGCCACCGCTTTGGGCTCGAAGAAGCGCGTAACGACTCTGAAAAAAGCAGGCGTTGCCCTCGTTGAGTTGAAACGCATTTCGCCTCCCGCCGGCATTCTCGCCTGGCTTGCTACTCCCAAAATGTTGCGGCGAGCCGGGAACTAGACCATGGGCCTGCGACTTGCTTTGGGTTCCCAAGGTGGTTGACTAACGCTCCGGTTTCACTAGTCGGACGCCACAGAAAATGGGGGCGTTTGCGGAGCCGGCAAAGCGACGACTTTCCCCGCCTTGACCACGGGCTTCAGAATCAGAGGCCTGCCCAGATATTCTTCGAGCAGATGCTTGCCGGCCGCGATGCGCGCGGCGGTGTCCACGTCGTCCGCCAATCCTCGCACCCGAAGCACGATGGTTTCTGCGGACTTGTCCGCATGGAGCCCCGCACCGCTTTCCACCCCGCATTTGCGCAGCGCAAGGGCCAAACGCAAAACGCCGGCCAGTGCGCGAACGCGATTCTGCCGCTCTGTAGATAATTTGGAAAACGGCCCGCTCTTGTCAGATGGTTCTGTGCCCCGGTGATAACGGACCACCATTGCGAGCAACTCCCATTCCTCGTTGTTCCACCCGGGCGGGAGCGGAAGGCCAAGGATAAACTTCCGCGCCGCCTTCTGCGGTGATCGATCCGCGTCGGCATTTCCGACACCGTGCAGTCGGGCCGCGGTCAACAGGATGCGATCGAGCGTCGGCTCGCAAAAGGCGGGACCGGCATCCGCTCGTTTCAAGGCTTGGTAAACCGCCACGGCAATGCGGGAAACCTGTGAGGTGCGGCTCACATCGGGATCGACGGCCCGCGCCGTGGCGCGCAGTCGGGCTTCTGCGGCCGCCTCGACACGGCCATTCGTGGGCAAGCCAGCACGCCACAAATTCCAAAAGCTGGTCTTCCCGAGCGTGAGTTGCCGATACGTTCGAATGCAGTGTTGGCGTTCCTGGCCAATCGTCTCCATCCACACGTTCAGGGAATCTTCCGTCTCCACGAAATCCGATTTTTTGACGATGTCCAGCAGCACGTCGAGGTCGTGCACTTCTCCCAGCAAATCCTGGACGCGCTTCAAATTCTCGCTCCAAAGCGCGTAACGCTCCGGTAGCAGGCTCTCAACCGTGTAGCGGAAGCGTTTCAGGCCGATTCGCAGCGCATGCCATGGCTTCGGTTTCTCCGTGCACAGGGCTTTTGCATGAAGTTCCTTTGCGGCTTCGAATCGTTCAAGCGCCATGCACTCCGCGGCCAGACTACCCGCAGGCACCAGCCGGCTGCGCTGCCGGAGCACGCGTGCCATTCTTCTCCACGACCTTTGATCGAATTTGGCGACGATGCGTACCGCTGCTTCCCTCAGCGCGGGCTCCTTGGACTCAAACGAAGCTTGCAAATGCGCGCGGACGGGATCGTTTTCAGGCCCGAGCTTCTTGACCCACTCGTTCATCACCTGGGCATCGCGCAGTGCGCCCAAAGTGCGGAAAAGCTTGCGCGCCGCCTTGCGCATCGCAGGCCAGGCCGGATCGGGATCGATTTCTTCCATGGCTACAGCGACCGAGCGGCACCGCCGGATGGCCACGCGGAGGTCTTTGACCGCGTCCATCTTAGGCGACGAGCGCACAGAGTCCAGTGCCTTCAGCACTTGGTCCATCCAGAAAGGCAGATCGCGGCGCTCTAGGTGGGCCCCCGTGGAAAGGGGAGTTACCGTGGACACAGCTAGCCTCAAAGTGTCCGCCCGGACGTTTCCCTTGGTAGTGAAAACCCCTGTCGGGCGGGTAACATAGAGTAGCTCCTCGAGAACCTATACGTCCAGCCAGGCTGTGAAAACTTTGTGGAAATGTTGATAGAAATTTGGAAAACCGAAACGATAATCCCTTCCCTGGCGTTCCCTGTCCCGCGGGTTTTCTTGAGTGCCGCCTGTGGGCGTGCTGTCTTTTGACGGTCCACGCCGGAGTGGCCGAACCGGCAGATGCGCAGCAGGCAAAAACTAATCCTAGCGTGCTGAAAACAAATCACCTACAAGCAAAAAAGCCAGTTAGATCACCGAACCTCCGTCGTTCCTTCATCCACCTTTCGGGCGAATTGCCATGAGCGATAAGCCCATCGAAAAGAAGCTGCCCCTGCACTCCTTGCTTGGTTGTCTGAGAACGCACTTGCGATTTTCGAACTGGCGCGCCTCGCGGAAGTGGCGAACCTACCCCAGTGAGTTGCACAAGTGCGAGAAATGTCCGGATCGAAGCGCATCGGCCTGGACGGAATGCGCGAAGCATTTCGATACTTTTCTGAAAGAATGCAGGAGGTGGCCAGTCTGCCCAGGGTAGTGGGTTCGAGAGGAGTGCTCCGCCTCCTACGTTCCTAAAGTTGAGAGGGCGGCAAGCCTAGTTCTCCCGGCGCACTTATTGGAACCGTCAAAGCAAACAGGGAGCAATCCACATCAAACGGCAAGGGCGGAATGCGGGAGTCTTGCAGGTATTTTCCTCACTAGCGCGTCACGGCGAAATAGATCACATATGCCCAACTGCATAGCCCATGAAGTAGGCACCACAGGATGCTTGCGTTTCTGGACCACGATAGCACCATTGCCAAGGACATCCCCATGGCGTAACCCAAGGACAGTCCAGTAACAGTCACTGGTGGCGTTGATTCCAGTTCATCAATGCGCCGCTCTAATTCTTCGATTCGCGACTCATCGTCATCATCGCTAAATTGTCCCTCGCCTAGTTCCAATTCCTCATCTCGTTTGTCCATGGAAAGCCTGCCTTCCCCAAGCCCCAAAGACTCTACCACTCCGATTGTTAAGCTTTGGTTTCAGGGGGTAGACTTTTCTCCACGTTTCCGCCAGAGGACTCAATGCCGCCAGCTCTTGACGGAACTGCACAAGGGGAAGCAGCCAGAAGATTTTCTCACCATGATTCGCCGCGGCGTTCCTCAAAAGACGGCGCGGGAATCTTCGGCCACAAGACGGACTCGGTCCTTTCGCGCTACAATATCGTCTCCGAGGCTGACATCCTTAGACAGACGCGGCCAGGTGATCGAAGAAGGCGCCAAGGCCGCAATTCATAGTTTATGCATCTCGAGCTCCACTAGAGACTGGAAAGGAGGCAGCCCGGAAGCCTTCCTAATCAGCGAGTTAGAAGCAAGCCCGGAATGGCGGAACTGGCAGACGCGCTGGACTCAAAATCTAGTCGTACTTCGTACCGTGGGGTTCGATCCCTCGTATACACCTTCGAAACCGAAACACCGCACAAATCAACCAAAATCGCGTTTTTCAAGGCTTTTTGATGAAGTCGTTGTGCAAACCTCTGCAAGCTAATGATGCCAAAATCGGGGTTTTGGGAGCTTACTGTATACACCCGCAACGGTGACTCTGGTCCCGGAGAAAGGAGTCGAACCTTCACGACCTTGCGGTCACCGGATTTTGAGTCCGGCGCGTCTGCCAGTTCCGCCACTCCGGGCATTGCGTTTGACTATATCATGGGTGGCGTGGTCAGTCATGGGCGACGGGGGCAAAATCGGAGTGACCCCGGAGGCGATTCGCTACGCCCTGTGGCTGACCCACTAGGTACGCTGTTGATAGACTAAGCTATTATTCCGCCAGCGAAAGCAGCACGGTAACGAGGAACTCGGGTCCGGACGGCCGCCCCGTAAGACTTATCAAAATTTGGACAATGCCCCTTCGTTGGTGTGTCGCTGAACTGTGTCCCTGGCGAATTGGTACGGTGTCAAGGTTCAGCGCAATGTCACTTTGTCCTACCGAAGCAAAACAACAATTCGCCAACCACACGCTATACGACCCCCTCCTCCGGGACCATTTAACCTACTGAAAAGAACGGGTTGTGGCCTGGTGGCGGTCCGACTCGCTGACAACGGCGCAGCGGGCAGGTCTTGGACAACACCAGCTCAAATGTTGCTTTGTTGTTTTTTGTCGTCGCAACAGCAACGGTGGACAGGCGATTCAGCTCATCGGCCTACCTCCAGTCGCATCGTCAGCAACTCGGACGCGGAAACCAGAGTTGTACGCAAGAGCGAGCACTGTTGGTCTTCACAGAAGTCACCGTTCATCACAAGTTCGGCGGCCCTGCCAAGAGAATCACCAGGTAAAACAAAATGCAGAAAAATATGATACGCCACCCTAGCTCCCAGCCGGGATTCTTAACCTTGCGGCAAATCATCCATACGATAAGCCCATTAAAGGTAAGAATCAGGAGACTTCCAACCAGCTCTCCCAGCTCGTGGACCAGGTCAACATCATGCCGCCAGTTTGTAAAAAACGCCCGTATCATTCCCAATCGCCACGAAAGTAAACACAGCGGAACCAGATAGGCGGCAGCCGCAGCTGCTTGCTTGCTTCTCTGTTTGAGTTTTACTTTGAGCAGCTGCCAGCGAAACTGCCTGAACAATTCTCTTCGCGCTCGCAAGTCTTCACTCATCCACCGAAGCGCGGCATACTCGGGTTGTTCATACTTGGGGTCATCCATAAAGCAGTAGTCCTCTCGAGCACAGTGTCCTTCGTTGTGATGATGATACTGATAGTTCCGTGGACGTATCAACGGTGAGGTTGCCCAATATGACATGCCGTGAGTCCCGTCGCAAGAATAGAGCTTGTTCGTCATCGGGCCCACGTCGCATCAAGGCATAGCATCTGGAGTACACGAATACAGTGGTGTTGTAATTGAGCCAGGTTCAACCAACGCGAAAATGCGAAATGAGCGGGCCTCGATGTACTTCGCCGTCTGCCCGAAGTAAGCCTCGCGCCAAGGACGAACGCGGTCAGCGAGTCGAAGCCAGGTGCGTCCGACTCGGCATAAGACCAGAAGACTTGGCTGAGACGGATTCAAAGTCCGTGGTACCTAGACTCGTACCGTATGGGTTCGCCCACCCGGGGCCCATTCTTCTGGGAATCACAACCACCAGTGGTGGGTTTGAAATCACCAGGATCAAGGGCCCAGCAAGAATTTACCCATGTGGGCCGTAACGGCTGGGCGTTTTTAGGCCGAGGATATAAGACCCCTCTTTCTTTTCCTCCCGAACTGCTCTATATTCTCTGTCCGAACGACCTATGGGCGGGCAGCCCAAAAGTAAAGCCTCTTCGTGGTCCTCCGCTGAAGTAGGGCGGTTGTGGGAGGAACCCACCGAAGCCATCTCGGGGAAACAAACCGAGAGGCCGTAGGAATCCTCGCCGCTTGCGGCGGGGAGTATGTCACGATTTAGGGCGTCAGCAAACTCGGACGGCAGATTGCTTGAGGAAACGCGGGAAAGGCTGTCCAGTTGAATGCAGTTGAAGAGGCTCCTGGCGGTTTCAGTAATGACCCCGTGTAGTTTTTATGCGAGGTTGTCCCGATCCTAGCATTCTGTCCGGCACCGGGCTGCCTGCCAGAAAACACGACTTCATCGTTCAAAGCCCGGAGGCTCCCGTGATCGCCCATGCCCTACTCTGGCTCAGGAACCGACCCATTTCATTCCTCCTTGTTTCTCTGATCGTCGTGGTCCCCTTGATGGTCATCAGCTGTAGCGGGGTAAACAACACGATGCAAAGCCCCAATACGGGGACCATCAACGTCTCGCTCAGTGATCCTCCCAGTTGCATGCCGCCTACAGGTCACTTCACGCACGTGTTCATCACTGTGCAGTCGGTCGAAGTGCATACCAGTGCGACTGCAGGCGACAGTTCGGCGGGCTGGCAGGAACTCGCTCCGCAACTCGCTTCCGCTCCTCAGCAGATTGATCTTTTCTCCCAGGCAAACACCAACTGCGTGCTTGCGCAATTGGGTTCCGCGAGCTTGCCCGTAGGAAGCCTTCAGCAGATTCGCCTCGTGCTGCTGTCCAACGCGCCAGCTGCAGGCGCTGCCACGCCTTCTCCAAACGCTTGCGCGGGCCACGGCTTCAACTGCGTGGTTACGGATGACGGTTCGATCCACGAGATCATGTTGAGCAGCGAGGCACAAACGGGGTTGAAAATTCCTCCCGGCCAGATCATGGGAGGTGCCATTCAAGTCGCTGCCGGACAAAGCGTGGATCTGAACATCGATTTCAACGCGTGCTTCTCGATCGTGCAAGAAGGGAATGGCATCTTCCGCTTGAAGCCCGCCCTGACAGCGGGCGTCGTCAGCGCCAACCATTCCGGCATTGGCGGGCGGGTCGTCGACTCCGTCAGCAAAACGCCGATCGCTGGAAACGTGCTGGTGGCCATCGAGAAAACCGACAGTACCGGAGTTGACCGCGTCCTCATGCAGACTACGGCAGATTCGCAGGGCAATTTCCGCTTCTGTCCGATGCCGATGGGAACGTTCGACATCGTAGTTGTTGCGCTTACCGCGAGTAACGCGCCTTATAACGCGACGACCGTAGTGAATGTGCCCAACGGTTCGGATCTCGGCGCCATTCCGCTGGTCGCCGAAACCGGTGCCACCGGCCCCGCCAATCTTCAGGGCTTCCTAACCGCGAAGACCGCAACCGGCGGCGCTACCGTCGACGTGAGTCTCGCGGCGCTCCAGAGCATCTCGCTTTCCGGCAACGTCACGCGGCAGTTGAATATTCCTCTCCAGAACACAAGCGCATCAGCGGCGGGCCCGGCGGTGAATTCTACGGGCTTGGTTTCCATCACCGCCAGCAACAGCTGCCCTATGGGAAGTCCCACAGGAGCGAACTGCGCCCAATACATGCTCGTGGTTCCTGCGAGCAATCCGAGCGTAGCCGTGTTTGCGGCAGGCGGTCTTACGTTCTCAGCGCCGGCGAGCGGCGACGTTCTCTTTACCGTGGACGCACAAGCGGCCGTGCCCATGAGCGGTGCAAATCCCGATTGCATGCCGCCCGAGATCATGACCTCCAACGACGCTAGCACACCGCCACAGCCGCTCAAGGTGACACCCGGCATGACGACGAACGTCGCTCGGATGGACTTCTCCAGTTGTTCCTGATCGGCCTCGCCGCGGGAGTTCCTCCATACACTCGCAGGCTTGGCCGGCGCCGATTCCCACGCAAGCTGCTACGCTCCTCTTCCGCCGAATTCCGCCGAAAATAATGCGAGACCTCTTCATTGAAACGGTTTAGCATGCTTCATGCGGTTTGTCCGGCCGGGGTGTCGGGCCACGCTGTAGAACTGTTGGATCCCAGGAGAAACTCGTGCGACGATCGAGGTGTCTTCTCTTTTCGTTGATTTTTTCCGCCGTCGTTTGTTTTCTAGCTCCAAGTCTCCTCACCGCCGCAAACGGCCCCACGAACCGAACCTACCTTCACAAGAACTGGCAAATCCAATCTTCCTGTGAAGCAAAAACCACGGGCGATCAAATCTCCCTCGCGGGCTTTGACGCCGCAGGCTGGCACCGGGCCGAGATTCCGGCGACCGTCGTCGGCGCTCTGGTCACCGACAAGACGTATCCCGATCCCGATTACGCCATGAATCTGGACTCTTTTCCGGGGATGAGTCACTCGAACACCGAGCTTTTCGCCAATACGGATATGCCCGACGGAAGCCCGTTCAAGTGCTCTTGGTGGTACCGAACCGAATTCGTCTCGTCCGCGGGCGCAGACAAGAATGTGTGGCTCAATTTCCTCGGAATCAATTACCGTGCCAACATCTGGGTCAACGGACAGAAAATCGCCGATGCCAACGATGTCGCCGGAACTTACCGCGCGTATGAATTCAACATCACGCAATTTCTCAAGCCCGGGAAAACGAATGCTCTTGCCCTGGAAATCTTCGCGCCCGACAAATACGACCTGGGCATCACATGGGTGGATTGGAATCCCACGCCGCCGGACAAAAACATGGGGATCTGGAAGGAAGTGTTCCTCACCTCCAGCGGAGCCGTCGCCGTGAGAAATCCGTTCGTCTCTTCGAAACTTGACGGGCAGTACAAGTCCGCCGAATTGACCATCAGCGCGGAACTCCGCAATGCTTCAAAGGCGTCCGTCAAAGGAATGCTGCAGGCAGAATGGGAAGGGATCGCTCTCGAGCAGCCCGTGGAATTGGCTGCCGTAGAAACGAAGACGGTCAAATTTTCCCCGGAGCAATTCCCGAAACTGAAATTGGCCCATCCCCGGATCTGGTGGCCGTATCAAATGGGTATGCCGAATCTCTACACCGCAAAGCTGCGCTTCGAAATCGGCAAGCAGATTTCCGACACCGCGAACGTCACGTTTGGCATTCGTGAAATCACTTCCGAATTGACCGACAAGGGTTATCGCCTCTTCAAGGTCAATGGCCGCAAGCTACTGATTCGAGGCGCAGCCTGGGCGCCCGAGCTGCTCTTCCGGTGGTCTTCCGCAAAGCTCGACGCCGATCTTGGCTACGTGCGCGACATGCGCCTGAACACCATTCGCCTGGAGGGCCGCCTCGACCGCGACGAATTTTTCGAAAAAACCGACACGCTCGGCATTCTCGTCATGCCCGGCTGGACCTGCTGCGACGCCTGGGAACGCTGGAAGTATTGGACCGGCGATCAGAGCCACGTTGCCGCCGCCTCGCTGCGAGATCAAATCACGCGCTTGCGCAATCACCCGAGCGTGTTCGTCTTCCTGAATGGAAGCGACAATCCTCCCCCTCCCGATGTCGAGCAAATTTATTTGGACATCGAGAAGGAATTGCAATGGCCCAATCCCGTTGTTTCGTCCGCATCGGCGGAGAAAACGACGCTGACCGGCGAGTCCGGCGTCAAGATGACCGGCCCCTACGAATATGTACCGCCGGCCTACTGGCTTCAAGACACGGAAGCCGGGGGCGCGTACGGCTACAACACCGAAACCAGTCCCGGCCCGGCCATTCCTCCCCGCGAGTCCCTGGAAAAATTCATTCCCAACGACCATCTCTGGCCAATCGACGAAGCGTGGAACTATCACGCGGGCGGCGAACGCTTTACTAACGTGAACATTTTCACCGACGGTTTAAATCGTCGCTACGGCGAAGCCACTTCCCTCGACGACTATGAGCGCAAGGCTCAGGCCATGACCTACGACGGCGAGCGTGCCATGTTCGAAGCCTATGGCCGCAACAAATACACCGCCACCGGGGTGATTCAGTGGATGCTCAACAACGCCTGGCCCTCTCTGATTTGGCACCTGTACGACTTTTATCTGGTCCCTGCCGGCGGTTATTTTGGAACCAAGAAAGCCTGCGAGCCCGTGCACGTGCAGTATTCCTACGACGGCAATTCCGTCTACGTGATCAACACCACGCATGAAGCTCTGAAGGGAATGAAGGTGTCCGCGAGAATCTACAACATCGATGCCAAGGAAAAAACCTCGCGCAATACGACGCTTGATCTAGCGGAAGACAACAGCACCAAGGCCTTTGACCTGCCCACGCCCGAGGGTCTTTCCACCACGTATTTCCTCAAACTTCAGCTGCACGATGCCACGGGAAAACTCGTCAGCGATAATTTCTACTGGCTATCCACCAAGCCCGATGTGCTCGACTGGGCCGGGAGAAGCGACACGGTCTACACACCGCAAAAGGATTTCGGCGACTTGACCGGACTAAACGGCCTGCCAAAGGCCAAAGTGACGATCACCAAAACAACAGGTGGAACCGGATCAGAACAGTGGATGACCGTTTCGCTGGTCAACCACGGCGACACCGTGGCCTTCATGATTCATCCGCGCCTCACACGCGGCAAGGGCGGCGAAGACGTGGTGCCCGTTTTCTGGAGCGACAATTATTTCTCGTTATTGCCGGGAGAGAAAAAATCCGTCACGGTGCGCTTTGACAATTCTTCGCTTGCGGGGACGACCCCGAGACTCGTTGTGGACGGTTGGAACCTCGAACCGGTGGCGCGATAAACCAGGCGTTGTGTTTGCTGCTCTGCGGGATGGCCCACAGGCACAGCGGGTTCGTTTGGCGCGCGGGCGGCCATTGCCGGACGATGCCCGTCGAGCCGCTCCACTGGCGCGACGAAGCAGTAGCCCAGGCGCGGACGCGTTTCGATGAACCGCGGGCTTTGCGCTAAATCTCCAAGGACACTGCGAAGCTTGTTCACCGCCGTATTCAGGCTGTGGTCGAAGGCCACGTAGGTGTCGGGCCACAGTTTTTCGCACAGCGTCTTTCGCCGTACCACCTGTCCGGCGCTTTCGATCAAAGTCTCCAGAATTTGGAAGGGTTTTTCTTCCAGCTGGATGCGCATGCCGCGTTTACGAAGCTCCCGCGATTCGAACGAGACTTCGAACGCGCCAAAGCGCACCAGGGAAGGCAAGTTTTTCTCGTCACTCATGCGCCCTGCCCGCGGGGTTCCCTGGCCTCGACCCCCAGGTTGCCCGCCGATGCTTTCCTTGTCCTCTTGAGTTTTTCGCCTAAGTCTCCATTCCCCAAAGGCTGTAACGCTGATAAAGACTTGTTCTTTCGTTGTTTTATTCCCGCCAACCTTTTGCCATGAAACCCCAAAGCGTTTTCTCCGGTGCGCCCATTGCCGCGCCTCGCCGGGACGCAGAAGAAAGGAGCTCGAAAGCGAACCGGTTTTCGTGGAGGCCGCGGACTGCAGGCCTTCGAAGGTCACCAATCTCGAAGTCCTGCGCGTTTTGCTGAGCATCGTTTCCAGACCTGGCAGGACAAAGCAGGCAACGCTCTTCCCATCACCGATACCGACATCGGTTTCCGCGGTTCCACCGGCGCCGACCGTTTCCTTCGCAGACCTCACCCAGACACAAGGAGAAACGAACCCCGAGTCTCTCAATGGAGGTACTTTGCAAGCGAATCTGATCATTCCGGAGCCCTGCCATTTCCTGAACCCCGCTCTGGGTCCGGTGGCCCTCATTCGTCCGACCTCGACCAGGCTCAACGGTGCGGTGGCGGCAATCCAGGGCTTCGTGGATGACGGACTGTTCATCGGGCAGAAGGATCCCGCCTTCCTGAACACGGTCTTCCGGTTGGCGGAGGAGGCTGACGACGCTCGCCGGGCGCTCTAAGTCGTTCTGCTTTGCGGTCCCCGGTTCTAAAGGATCTCCGGCAACTTGTGGGTCCGGGCCTCATTAAGCCAGGGCCACTTCTTATTTTCTAAGTGGGGTCGACATTAGAATCACCCGGCATCGGGGGGCCTCAAAGACTGATTTTCCTTCTGTTCCCCCCGGCTCTATTTCCCAATTCACGCAACCATTACGCGCTCGTCCAACATCCAATGCGGTAGAATTGGGGGGGTAGGCAACTCCGCCTGGGAGAACGCGGAGACCACCAGCTTTTAAAGAATCGGGATGAGAGAGGGAGGTATGCGTAACCTGAAGCGTTTTTTCACTGCCATCATCGTGGGGCTGTTTTTTGTGAGTTTGGCCGCCGCCGACACTCTGGAGCTCAAGAGCGGCAGAGTTGTGCAGGGAAAGTATCTCGGTGGCACGCAGCACATTCTTCGTTTTGAAGTGAACGGCGAAGTTCAAACCTTTAGCACCAATGACATTGTCGCGCTGACCTTTACCGGCCGGTCCTCGAGTCCGGCGCCTGCGGCGGTCGACGCTCCCGCGGCTGCACCAACGCCCGTACCTGCCGCTGCCCCTGCGCCAGCACCGGCGCCCGCCGCTGCAAATGGCGTGGTCACCATTCCCGCCGGACAGTCCGTGCTTATCCGCATGATTGATGGTGTTGACTCTTCGAAAAACCATGTCGGCGACGTCTTCCACGCCAGCCTTGAGACGGACCTGACCGTTGGTGACACCCTCGTCGCGCGCAAGGGAACGGACGTCTATGGCCGGCTCGCCGAAGCGCAGAAGAGTGGAAACTTCTCCGGTAGATCGGAGTTGCAGTTGGAACTGACGCGCCTAGTCATTGACGGGCACGACTATCCGATCGTCAGCAGTGACTACACGCTGCAGGGCAAGGGACAAGGTTCGTCCACGGCCAAAAAAGTTGGCGGGGGCGCCGCCGTTGGGGCCATTATCGGCGCCATCGCCGGCGGCGGCAAGGGCGCTGCGATTGGCGCGGCGGCTGGCGGAGCCACCGGCGGTGCGGTACAAGTACTGACCAAGGGTGCGCAGGTCAAGATCCCCAGCGAAACGCTGCTGGAATTCCGCCTGCAGCAGCCCGTGAGCGTCACGCCCAGTCAAAGTTAAGGCCTTATCCGACGGTCACTTTGCGCGAGGGTTGACGAAAGGCGCGCTACGGCTCGCCTTTCGTCGTGTTCCGCAGCCGTTCCTCTGCTTGGTAGCATTGCCGGATTGGAACCATTCACCGCACTTTCCCCCTTGCCACTCCTGCTGTTAGTCACTAAGATAACACCCTACAGTTGGGGTGATTATTTCAAGGCGGAGAGACCATGCCAAAAGAAAAGCCTCGGGTGAACATCGGAGAAGTCATCAAAACCTATCGCAGCCAGCGCGGCTTGTCGCAGGGCGACATCGAGCGCCGCACCGGGCTCCTGCGCTGCTACCTTTCGCGCGTCGAAAACGGCCACACCGTGCCCTCGCTCGAAACGCTGGCCAAAATCGCCGAGGCCATGGACATTTCGCTCGCGGACTTTTTCCCCGGCACGGAGACGCCGCGCGATCGGGAGACGCAAAAGGCGCTCGGCGAGCTCTCCCAGGACGAGATTCGTTTCCTCGCGGAGATCAAAAAGTACAGCACCACGCTTTCCGAAGGTGACAAGCGCTTGGTTTTAGCCATGATCCGCAAAATGGCCACGCTGCTTCCGCCGCAGGCGGTCAAGAAACTCGTCGCCCGCCGCCCCACGGCCTAGCCGACCAGGTCATAGGTCTGCCGGGCTGAACCCCGGCGGAGGAAAAGTGGAACCCCTCTTGGGCCTAGAGAAGCGCGGGTCTTGCGCCGACCACCTAACATCCGAATGGGGGGCTGCTCTGCTACAATGCAGGCAAGATGGCGCGCACCTTTAGCAGGCCGCGTTTTGTTGAACTCCTCGTCAAAACACTATTCGTTTCGCTGGTAGCGGCGGCAGTTTCCCGACCGCAACCAGCTGCTCGGCCCGCTCAAGCGCCCGCGCCAGCCGCAAATTCACAAAAAATCTACGTGGTTTTGCCTTTTGAGAATGCCGGTGCGCCGGCCAAACTCGACTGGCTCAGTGAAGGGCTGGAAGAGCTGACCATCGAGCGCCTTACCGCCGCGGGAGAACAAGTCTATTCGCACGCGGGGAGAGCCGCCGAACTCGAGCGCTACGGGCTGCCGAGCGGCTCCACGTTCAGCCGCGCAACGATGCTGCGCGTTGCCGAAGATCTGGACGCGGATTACGTCATCTACGGAAAATATGCCGCCAAAGGCAGTACACTCACCGTCGAAATGCGCGTCCTCAGGATGGATCCTTTGGCGCTGCGTGCGCCGATACAGGAAAGCGGTCCGCTCGAATCGCTGATGGAACTGCACACCCGTGTGCTTTGGCGGACGCTGTCTTCGGGCACCGGGCATTACGCGCTGAGCCTCGCGGATTTCACCAAGCGGCAGCGGCCGCTGCGCATGGATGCGTTCGAGCAATACGCGCGCGGGCTGCAGGCTGCCGACCCGGAAGCCAAGCTGGCGCACTTGCACGAAGCAGCGCGCTTGGAGCCCGAATGGCTCGATCCGATTTTCGCGCTGGGAGAAGCCTATTTTTCAAAAAAGGACTACAACGCGGCGCTGGCCTGGTTCTTCAAGATTCCCAAGACGTATGACCGGTATGGCGAAGCGCTTTTTTTCAGCGGAGTTTGCCGCTTGCAATCGAATCAGGCAGACCTTGCCGAGCAAGCTTTCCATACGCTGCAAGAAACTTTAAAGAGTAAGACCGGAAATGGTGCCGACTTGCCGGAAGTCCTGAATGACCTGGCAATCGCGCAAGCCCGTCAGGGCAAGGGGGCGGCCGCGCAAGCCAGCCTTCGCCGGGCGGCGGAACTGGCTCCGGGAGAAGACGACTATTCGGTCAATCTCGGCTTGCTCGCGCTCGAGAGCGACGATGCCGCGGCCGCCGCGGACTATTTCCGCGAGGCTGCCGAGCGCGAGCCGGACAGCGCGGAGGACCGCGCTTTGCTGATCCTGTCGCTCGAAAGAGCGGAAAGGAATGCGGAAGCCGACCAGGAACGCGAAGCGGCGAAAGAAGCTTTTGGCCCAAACGGGTTGCCGGTGATTCGCTTGGATAACTCGCCAGACAAAAAGAACGAAGCTCTGGCGCGTTTGACGCGGATCAAGACGGAACTGGACGTGAGCGAACTCCGCGCGGAACCGGCGGAAGCTCCCGCCGATGCTGCTTCGGCTGCGGCGGGGAACGACACGCCGGCCACGCGCATCCGCCGGGGCAGGCAAGAACTTGCCGTCGGGCATTTGGAGGCGGCCGAAAAAGAATTTCGCGCTGCGCTTGCGGCGGAGCCGGGCAATGCCGCGGCGCATCGCGGCTTGGGAGAAATCGCGCGCCGCCAAGGCAAGATGGAGGAGGCGGTCAAGGAATTGCAAGCGTCGTTGGCGACTCGCGACTCGGCGGAAGTCCGTACCATGCTGGCGAAAATCTATTTGGACCAGAAGAAACCCGAGCTGGCGCGGGCGGAGGCGGAAAAAGCCGTGAAGCTTGCGCCCAATTATGCGGGGGCGAAGCAGTTGCTTGAGCATTTGCAGAATTCCAAGGCCACTGCCAAGAAGCCGGGCGGGGGTGCGCCATGAGCGCTCCAGGGCCATCCGAGAGAAGAGCCTGTCGCTTCCGGCGGGCTTCCGCCGCTGCCGGTTTTGTGATTTTTTCCGCGATGGGTGCCTTTGCCGCCACGTTGCTGCCGCCTTTGTCCGGTGCCGAGGTGCACGGCAGCAATCCGCTCGTTGTGGAATTGAAACTCGACGGTGAGGTCGAGCCGATCCTGGCGGCCTACATCGACGAGGGACTCGCCGACGCGGCGCGGCGGCACGCCTCGCTGGTCTTGCTCACCATGGATACCCCGGGCGGCCTGAGCGATTCGATGAAAGATATCATTCAGCACATTCTCGCTTCACCCGTGCCTGTTGCCGTATACGTCTGGCCGACCGGAGCACGCGGCGCCTCGGCGGGGTTCTACATTCTCCTCTCCGCGGACATTGCCGCGATGGCCCCCGGTACGCATGCCGGCGCCGCTTCTCCCATCATCGCCATTGGCGGATTCCCTCAGCAAATCGACGAAGTCTTCCGCAGAAAAATCAATCAGGACGCCATGGCGTTTCTGAGGAGCTTCACGGTGCGGCGTGGCCGCAACCCCGAACTGGCGGAGAAGGCGATCACCGAATCCAAAGCGTTCACGGAGAAGGAATGCCTGGATGGCAAGATGATCGATTTGATCGTCAACACATCCGATGATTTGATACGGGAGCTTGACGGGCGTACGATCACGCGGTTTGACGGCACTAAAGTCACGCTGGCGTTGCAAAGCGCGGTGCTCGAGCCTTTCGAGTTATCCGCGCGGCAACGGTTCCTCGCGCGCATTGTCGAGCCGGATGTTTTCTTTGTCCTGCTGATTCTCGGGGTGCTCGGGCTGTACACCGAGTTCACGCATCCAGGCGTCATCGCCCCGGGAGTGATTGGCGGAATCTGCCTGATTCTGGCGCTCTACGCGATGCATTTCCTCCCGGTCAACCTGGCGGGATTGTTCCTCATTGCGTTGTCGCTGGCGTTTTTCATTCTGGAAGCCAAAGCGCCAAGTCACGGCGTCCTCGCGCTTGGTGGAATCGTTTCCATGTTCTTGGGTGCGGTGTTCCTGATCCGCTCGCCGTTGACGGCCGGAGGGGTAAGCCTCGGCGTGGCGTTGTCGGCAACGCTGCCGTTTGGCGTTTTGGCCGTGGTACTGATGAAGTTGGTGCTGCGGTCGCGAAAATGGAAAACGGCCACGGGGAAGGAGGAGTTGATCGGCTGCCAGGGCACGGTGACGGCGGAATTGAAAGCGGGCGAGGAGGGAATGGTGCGCGTCCACGGCGAGCTTTGGCGCGCGGAGTCTTCGCAGCCGGTGCCGGAAGGAAAGACCGTTCGCATAAGCAAAGTGGAAGGGTTGAAGCTCTACGTCGAGCCGGTGGAAGTGGCCACTTCGGCGGCGAAGTAAAGGCGCGTGTTCTTAGGAGGAGAGATGGAAATCGGTTTCGTGGGGATCGCAGTCATCGTCGGAATCGTGCTGATCTGGTTTTGGAATTCGATTTACATCATAAAAGAGTGGGAGCGCGGCGTGGTGCTGCGGCTGGGGCGATTGCTGCCGGAGGCCAAGGGGGCCGGCATTCGACTCGTGATGTGGCCGATCGAAACGCTGTATCGCATCAGCCTGCGCCTGGAGACGCTGGACGTTCCGCCGCAAGACATCATCACGCGCGACAACGTCTCGGTAAAAGTGAACGCCGTGTGCTATTTCCGCGTTGTGGACGCGAACCTCGCGCTCTCCCAGGTGCAGAATTATCAGTACGCGACGTCGCAGTTGGCGCAGACCACGCTGCGCAGCGTAGTCGGGCAATTCGAATTGGACGAAATCCTCTCGCAACGCGAAAGAGTGAACGCCAAGCTGCAGGTGATTCTGGACCAGGACACCGAGCCGTGGGGCATCAAAGTCACCAAAGTAGAAGTGAAACAGGTCGACATCCCCGAGCAGATGCAGCGCGCCATCGCCAAGCAGGCGGAAGCTGAACGCGAGCGCCGGGCGAAAGTCATTCACGCCAACGGCGAGTTCGAAGCTTCCGCGAAGCTGGCCGACGCCGCCAAAGTGCTGGAGACACAGCCATCCGCGATCCAGTTGCGCTACCTACAGACTCTCACGGAAATAGGTGTCGAGAAGAACACAACGATTGTGTTTCCCCTGCCCATCGATATTATTAACAAGTGGGTACAGGCTTTGGGAGGAACGCAAAAATAAGCAATGAGCTATGCAGGAAAACGGGGCGTCGGTGAGCGCGTACTCGAAGGCCGTCACGTCATTGGCTTGTTCCTGGCGGTTATTTTGCTTTCGGGTCTGTTTTTTACCCTTGGGTACGTCATGGGGCTGCACCAGTCCGAGGCGCGAGCGAGCGCCGACGATCTGCCGGCGAAGCCCGAGTCGCGAAGTGCTCCCAAGCCAGAAACCGTTTCAAAGCGTGCGCAAAAAACCACTCCGGGGGAATCCTCGACGGATACGGGAACGCCAAACAGTTCGGAATGGGAGTTTTACCACGCGGGTGAAAAAAACAAAAACGAGGACCTGCTGAAACCTGGCCCGGCGGTGCCGGCAAAGCAAGCAAAGAGCGATCCCGTGCTCGTCAAGGCGCCCGCGCCGCGTAGCGGGAATGCCGGCGGTTCGAAAGCTTCCAAGGGTTCGACTGTGCCTGCCGCGCCGGCCAATGGTTATTCCCTCCAGGTCGCCGCTATGAACCGAGAGACAGATGCGCTGGACCTCGCAAAGGTTTTGCAGAAGAAAAAATTTCCCGCTTATGTGCTGTCCCCCCATGGCGACAACTATTACCGCGTGCAAGTAGGCCCCTACGCGGACTTGAAGGCCACCGACGCCGCCCGGAAAGGCCTGGAAGCCGCCGGCTTCAAAGCCTTCGTGAAGCGCTGATGTCTCGATTCGCCGGGCCCACGCTGGTTGCTTCCGAGACCGGGGCGAAGATACCGGATTGGCTGCGCCTGGCGATCGCGGCGGTATCCGGCGCGGCACTGTCTCTCTCCTTCACCGGGCTGTACCTTGGCATTTATTCCTGGATTTGTGTCGCCGCGCTGTTGCTGGCGGTGCTCGGTGCGAGCGGTCGCGTCGCGTTCGCCTGTGGCTTCTTCCACGCGCTGCTGTTTGTGGTGACTTCCGTGCCTTGGATTGCAACCGTGCTTAGCGTTCACGGCGGGTTGCCGATCGCGGGCGGGTGGGGGGTTTTGCTGTTGATCAGCGCGGCGTGGGGCGTGCTCGCCGGCGGTTTCACGCTGACGGTCGATCGCATATCTTGCCGCAGCATCGAGCTGGCGTGCATGGCGGCGCCGTTCGTGTGGGTCACCTTCGAATTTGTCCGCGCGCATCTGCCGGAGATCAGTTTTCCGTGGAACCTGCTGGGTTATCCCGCCTCGGCAAATCTCGGCTTGCTGCAAATCGCTGCGTTTACCGGGATTTACGGTTTGTCGTTTCTCGCGGCGGGGTTCAATGCGCTGCTCGCCTGGGCGGTAGCGTCGAAAAGAATGGAGTTAAAGCAACGCGTGGGGATCGCGGGAATGGCGACGGCCGTTCTGGCGGTCGCAACGCTGGTTGGGCCTCGGCTGGTGCCGCAGGCACGGGCGCAGCATTTTGCGCGCGCCGTGCAGCTCAATTTTCCCGAGGTACCTGAATATCCGTCGGATTGGTTTGCGAAGAATGTGCAGCAGCTCGACGAAGTCTCAAAAATGAGCCTCGCCCCAAGCGCGGAGCAACCCGACTTGTTGGTCTGGCCGGAAGCACCCGCGCCGTTTTCGTTTGAAGACTCGCAATTTGCAAAACTGGCCTCGAGCCTGGCGCTGCACTTTGGCCATCCTTTTCTTGCGGGCGTCGTCGAATGGAAGGCTCCCGGGGATCGTTCCGACAGAGTTCCCCCCGGGCGATTGGTGCCGTACAACAGTGCGATCCTCACTGACGCGCAAGGGCAGCGCGTTTTTGTCTACGACAAGATCCATCTGGTGCCCTTCGGTGAGTACGAGCCGTTTCCGCTCATTCATCGCGTCGTGGCCAACATTTCCGACGAGGTCGGCGGTTTTCACAAGGGCCACAACTATGCCGTGGGCCGCTTGCCCGATGGACACACCTTTGGCGTGTTCATCTGTTACGAAGCCATTTATCCCGGCGAAGTGCGGCGCTTTGCGGCGAACGGCGCCGAGCTATTCTTGAACATTTCAAACGACGGCTGGTTCGGACATTCCGCGGCTGCCGAGCAGCATCTGCACATGGTACGCGTCCGCGCGGTCGAAAACCGGCGGTGGATCGTGCGCTCCACCAACAGCGGCTACACCGTGTCCGTGGATCCCTACGGCCGCATCATCGAGCCGCTTCCGCCGGATGTGCGCGCGGAAGCCGACCTGCCTTATGATTTTCGAACCGACAAAACCATCTACACGCTGTTCGGGAACTGGTTCGCTTGGATGTGCGTCATCGTTTCCGTTATTCTGTTGTTGGTCTCCTGGAAACCGCGAACCAGGGAAGTAAACACGCTAGGCGATAACGAGAATTAGATAGAAAGAAACCAATGAACCTCGAAGACCTGCAAGATCGCTACGAATCACTGAAACAGCGCAGCACGCTTGTACGGAGCTATCTTTGACCCGCCCAGCAATCGCGAGCGTCTGAAGGCGCTGGAAACCCGCATCGCCGACCCCCATTTCTGGAATGACCAGGAGGCCGCTCAGGGAGTATTGCGCGAGCGCAAGCGCGCCGAAGAACAGATTGCCGCGGACGAAAAGCTCACCGCCGTGGGCGGCGACCTTGAAACCTACATCCACCTCGCACAGGAAGAAAGGGATCCAAAGCAAAGGGAAGACCTTTTGAAAGAGCTCGAGCGTGAGCTTGGCGCCGCGGATGTTTACGTTTCCGACCTGGAAACCAAGACGCTGCTCTCCGGCGAGAAGGATCATCTCAACGCCATCATGACCATCAAGCCCGGCGCGGGCGGAACGGAGTCGCAGGATTGGGCCTCGATGCTCGTGCGTATGTATTTGCGTTGGGCAGAGCGAAAAGCCATCAGCGCTTCCGTGCTCGATGAGATGCCGGGAGAAGAAGCCGGGATTAAATCGGCAACGATCGAATTTGCCGGCGAGAATGCGTACGGGTTGCTGGCCGGTGAAACCGGTGTTCACCGTTTGGTGCGGATTTCTCCCTTCGATCAGGCGGCGCGGCGTCACACTTCTTTTGCGTCGGTGTTCGTAATTCCCGAAATCGACGACAAAATCGAGATCAGCATTCGTCCGGAAGACTTGAAGGTCGACACCTTTCGGTCCGGAGGCAAAGGCGGCCAAAACGTCAATAAAGTGGAAACCGCAGTGCGCATCACGCACATCCCGAGCGGCATCGTGGTCGGCTGCCAGGCCGAGCGCAGCCAGCATAAAAACCGCGAGCTGGCGATGAAAATGCTGCGCTCGCGCCTCTATGACATGGAAGTACAAAAGCGCCAGGCGGAAACCGACAAGCTGGACGAAACCAAGATGGATATTTCGTTTGGCAGCCAAATTCGCTCGTATGTGATGCAGCCCTACCAGATGATCAAAGACCACCGCACCAAAGTCGAAGTCGGCGACGTCAACCGCGTGCTCGACGGCGATTTGGATCCTTTCATTCGCTCTTACCTCATGGCCAAGAAAACCAAGGGTCGGCTCGACGTCGAGCCCGATGACAACGGCGAACCGGAATAGCGTTTACGGCCATCAGGAAAACCGTCATCAGCCCGTTTCTGCCCTCCGGTTGGCCTTGCCCAGCGCCCATTTTCCCCCGCCGCTATACGCAACCATTAACAGGCCGCCCATGATGGCCAAATTTTTCCGAAAATGTGTTTCCTGTATGCCCGCCATCGCGGCACTCGCCGCCCAATAGTTGTGGAACAACACCGTGACGACCGTCGTGTAGAGAAACATGACGAATGCGGCGATGCGGATCTGGTATCCCGTAATCAGGCAGACCGAACCAGCCAACTCAATGAAGGCCGCGATGGCCAGAAGCACGGGAATCATCGGCAAGTGCCTGGTGCTCATATACTGCACGTTGTCTGACCAGGAGAACACCTTTGCGATTCCACTGGTGGCAAAGATGTAGGTGATCATCAGACGTCCGGTGAGCGGAATGATGGGATGTTCGAGTTTCATTGCGCCTCATTTCTAAGCAGTCGCAAAACGTGGCAAGGTCGACTTACGAAGAATCGCCTCTCTTGAGAGAAACTTTGGCGTGATGCCTGACCGCATGCTCGCTGTCACTCATGCCGCAGCGCAATCAGGGGATCGACGTGCGTCGCGCGGTGCGCCGGCAGCAGGCACGCCAGCAGCGTGACGGCCGCGAGGAGCGCGGCGATAGTGCCGAACGTTAGGGGATCGGTCGCCTTGACCGAAAACAGCATGGACTCGAGGAAGCGGGTCAAAGCGAGCGCACCAAGCAGCCCCGCGCCAACGCCCAACGCAATGGTCACTGCGCCTTCCTCGAAGGCCATTCTAAAAATGTCGGTGCGCTGTGCACCCATGGCTATGCGAATGCCGATTTCGTTGATTCGTCGGCTGAACGTGTAGGCCATGATGCCGTAGATGCCGATGGAAGCCAGGAGAAGAGCAACGCCGGCGAAGATGCCGAGGAGTTCAAGAGCAAAGCGCCGCTCCGCAAGGAAAGTGGAAACCACAGTCTCCATGGTGCGGACGCTAAAGACGGGAATGCCCGGATCCACGTGCTGAATCTCTGTGCGTAGGGCCTCGCTCAAAACACCGGGTTCGCCCGTAGCCCTAAGAAAAACCACGGCGCTGTAGGGAGGGGTTTGAAAAACGGGAAAATAGATGTGGGGAGGCGTGGCCGCATCGAGGCCGTCGGATTTGATATTGCCGACGACTCCGACGATCCTGACCCACGGATTTTGCGCGGCGGAAGTTTGACCGCGTCGGGCTACTGCAAGCTGAAGGCGCTGGCCAATCGCATCGGAATCCGAGCTCGGCCAATAGCGGTGCGCAAGTGTTTCATCGATCAGAGCGACCTGCTGGCCTTTGGTGTCGTCGGAGTCAGTAAAGACTCTGCCGTGGAGCAGTGGTGTTTTGAGGACAGAGAAATACGCGGCGCTGACGGTTGCAATTTCGGCCACCGGAGTCCGCTCGACATCGAGCGGGCGATTCTCGATGATGAAGGGCGACTGAAAATGGTTGAAATCTATAGGCAGACTGGTGCCATTGCCAATTGCGGCCTGCTCGACTCCGGGAAGCGCGGAAATGCGCCGCAGAATTTCCTGGTGAAACGCGGCCCGCTTTTCGGGAGTAAAGTAAGGGTCGCCTTTCGGATCGTTGGGCACAGCAAGCCAGATTTTTGCCGTGACCAGGTGGTGAGGTTCGAAGCCAGGTTGCACCTCAAGAACGTGCTCGAAGCTGCGGACCAGAAGACCTGCGCCGATCAAGAGCACGAGCGAAACGGCAATCTCCGAGGCCACGAGAATGCGCGAGAATTTGAGTTGATGATTGCTGGTGCCAGCGCCGCGGGTGCCCTCGCTAAGCGCGCTCCTATGACTGGTGCGAGCCGCTTGTAAAGCCGGAGCCAGCCCGAAAACGACCCCGGTAAGAATGGACATCAGGAACGCGAATAAAAGGACGCCGAGACTGAAGCCGACTTCGCTAAGGCGAGGCAGATTCGCCGGCGCGAGGTGGAGCAGGGAACTCTTCAACCAGACAACGGTGATGAGCGCCGCGACACCGGAGATGGTTGCGAGAAGAATGCTCTCCGTGAGCAGCTGGGTGATCAGTCGCGAGCGGCCTGCGCCAACCGCTAGGCGAATGGCCATTTCCCGTTGCCGGCTCGCGGAGCGCGCGAGAAGTAAATTGGCAAGATTCACGCAAGCGATGAGCAGGACGGAAGCCACGGCGGCAAAAAGCACCAACAGTTCCGTACGGACATTGCCGACCAAATCCTGCTGAGCCGGAACCAGCCGGATGGACCATCCTGCGGCGAGAGGATACTCGTCGGGAAACTGGCGCGTGAGTTGCGCTACGAAATTGTCGAGTTGCGCTTGCGCCTGCGCCAAACTAAACCCTGGCTTGAGGCGGCCCATGACCCCGGGAAGAAGGCGGACCGCGCGAACGGGAGGCGCAGGAAAGGGCGGGGCGGCGAAGCCGGTGGTGGCCCAGAGATCGACGTCGGCGGTCAGCGTCCGACCAGGATGGTGAAAATCCGGTGGCAGCACGCCGGTGATGGTGTAGAGGTCGCCATCCACGCGAATTTTCTTGCCGATGACGTTCGGGTCGCCGCCGAAGCCGCGGTGCCAGTAAGCGTCGCTGATGACCACCGCTTCTGAGAAACCGGGGAGAGCATCGCCAGGCGCGTAGGTGCGGCCAAGCTGCGCGTGAACGCCCAGCATCGTGAAGTAGTTAGCGTTAGTACCGAGGAATTCGACGCGTTCAGGACGCTCGCCGCCGGTGATGTTTGCGTCGGCGGGGAAGATGACGGAAATGTCCTGAAACACCTCGGAACGGTCGCGCAGGTCCCAGAGCTCGGGAACCGACATCCCTACGTCGTGCGTGTTGGAGCTGCGGATGTCGTCGTACACGCGCACGAGTTGGTCGGGATGGGGAAAGGGCAGCGGCCGCAGAAGCACGGCTTCGACGAGTGTGAAGATGGCAACATTTGCGCCGATGCCGAGAGCGAGCGTGAGAATAGCCGCTAGTGTGAATCCAGGGTTGCGCCTGAGCATCCGCCCGGCATAGCGAAGATTCTGGCCCGTCGCTTCCATCCAGCCAACAATGTCCACGGCGCGCGTCTCCTCTTTCAGCAGCGTCAAATTGCCAAAGCGGCGTTGCGCGTCGTAGCGGGCTTCCTCGGGCGACATTCCCACGGCGAGGTTGTCCTCGGTGCGCATCTCGATGTGCGAGAGCAGCTCGTCGTCGAGGTCGTGCTCGAGGCGCTGGACTTGCAGCAAGCTCTTGAGGCGGGAAAGCCAGGACATGGTTTTCAGCTCCTTTTGCCCGACGCCATTCACTGGAACGTAATGGTGTCGGAGCGCCCTTTATCGCGTCCTCAAACCGATTACCTGTCGCCTCAAGCGCATTCGAGTACCGCGGCGACCGCTTCCGTCAAGCGCGCCCAATTCTTTTCTTCTTCGGCAAGTTGCTTTCGGCCGGCCGCGGTCAGCCGATAATAGCGGGCACGCCGGTTGTTCTCAGACATTCGCCACTCGGCGCCGATCCAGCGCAGCTGCTCCATCCGGTGCAATGCCGGGTACAGCGACCCTTCCTCGACGCGCAAGACGTCGCTCGAAACCCGCTGGATGTGCAGCGTAATCCCGTAGCCGTGCATCGGCCCTTGCGCCAGCGTCTTCAGCACCAGGAGCGCCAGTGTCCCTTGCAGAACGTCGCTTTTTGGCTTGGTCAAGACCCCTCCCTTGGACAGCCGGAACCTCTCCAATGGCCAGCCGACACTCTCCCATAGACAGCTATAGTAGACGGCTACTGGTAAAGACGGCTCGGTGCGGCTTTCGTTTCGCAAAAAAAAAGAAATAAATCTCGGCTATGGCCGCCGCTTAGCCTCTCGCATCCGGCTCGTCTCGGTCATCTCCATCGCCTTCGTTCCGCAGGGTGCTATGATTCACGCATGTGTCTGGGGCTTCGCGGTGGCCATCTCCCTTCCGTTCTTTGGATCGCCATAGCTCTCTCCATTGGATTTGTCCAAAGGGCGCACGCGGAAAACTTCGCCGAAGGTGCCAGACAAGCGGCGGCAGGGCAGGAAGTGTTAAGCCAAAACCCAGCAAGACAACAAGCCGACTATGCCGTGGCCGCGGAAGCCTTCCGGAACGGCATTGCGCGCGAGCCGGGCTCTGCTGCCGCATGGACGCAATGGGCGGACTTTGCCTTGGAACGGTTCCGCATCCTGGACCTGCAGCTGAGAAGCGCGCAAAGCGGCATGGCTCGGGTGCTGAGGTTCGAGGCGCAGGGTTGGCATAGTGGGCCGGAAACGCGTGAAGAGCTTCTGCGGCAGTCAGCGACGGCGGATCCCGAGCAACAAGGCATTTGGGGCGAGTTGGGCGTCGAGCAAGAGTGGCGCGGCAGGCAAGAAGAAGCCGCGGCGACGCTCAAGACCGCGCTCGAGCGGCAACCCAATGAGTCCTGGACTTTGCGGCTGCAAGCGGTCACGGCTGCCGCCGAGGGCAACTGGGGGAAAGCGGAAGCTTACCTCGTGGAACTGGGTGTCCGCTCCCGCGCAGTGCTTCGCAGCGCGCTGAAGGTGTGGCCGAAAAGCCTGCTTCCGAATGAGAGCGCCAAAGGCGAGGTTTGGGAATGCGCGAGGAAAGACTCCGAAGCGTGCTTCGCAAAAATCAAATTTCCGCCAAGTGAAATTCACGATTCTGAGGAGCAGTTCTTTGCCGAAGAACGCTGGGAACAATTGGTGGCGATGCCGGAGCCGCCCTCGGAACTACCCGCGGCATGGTTCCGGCGAGGGGTCGCGCTGGCGGAATTGAACAATTGTGAGCGAGCCATCCCGGCACTGGAGCGCGGGCTAGGTCCCGGAGGGGAAACGGCAGCTTATTGGCTGGAGCGTTGTTATGCTTTGGAAGCCGAGAGGGCAGCGGCGCGAATTCGTGCGCTCGGAAATGAGGCGGCGTTTCACCGTGTGCGTGGAGATTTCCTGGTGCGCGTCAAGGGCGATGCCCAATCGGCCACCGAAGACTATGAGAAAGCCAGGAAACTCCAGCCGCGAGCCGCGGTGTTGGCCGAAAGGCTCGCGCAAGCATACCAGAGCCGCGGCGAGATGAATCAGGCCAAACAGGCAGCGCGGGAGGCGCTTGCGCTCGATCCGCGCCGACTCGTTGCGCTGCGCCTGCTGGCGTCGATTGCCATGAGCGAGCGAGACTACCCGGGCGCGCTCGAATTCCTAAACAAGATGCTTGCCATGCGCTCGAACGACGCCTGGGTGCGGGTCGAGATGGGCATCGCCTACGCGCAGACGGGACAGCCGCAACAAGCGCTTGCGTATCTCGAACCGCTGCTGGCCGCGGGCTATCCGGACGAGCGTGGCGCTTTGCATGGGATGCTGGCAGGCGTGCTTCGCAAATTGGGGCGCGAACAGGAAGCGCAAATCGCCGCGGCGGAGGCCAACCGGCTCTCCGACCTTTTCCAACAACACCTCAAAACGGGTCTCGATGATCATCAGTAGGCGGGCCTTCCTTTGGCGATCGGCGGCTTTCCTTCCCTTTTCTCTGAGCTATCCTTTTCCGCGGCTCGCCCGAGCGCAGCCTCCCCTCCTGGGGCATGCGTCGGCTGGCTCCATTCGGTTTGAAGTTGCGCCGGCGTCGAGCGGACTGGATTTCGTCCTCCGCAACGGCGCGCAAGGGCGGAAGTACCAGGTGGAGACGCTGCTCGGCGGGCTGGGAGTGATTGACTTTGACGGCGACGGCTGGCCCGACCTTTTCTGCGTGAATGGCGCAGCGCTGCCATCACTGGCGAAAACCGGGCAGGAGTATTGGAACAGGCTCTTCCGCAACAACCGCGACGGCACGTTCAGCGATGTCACGGAAAAGGCCGGCCTGGCCGGGCAGGGTTACGGCGTGGGTGTTGCGGTCGGTGACTACAACAACGACGGACATGAGGATCTGTTCGTCGTGGGTGTGCATGGCAATCGGCTTTATCGCAACAACGGCGACGGCACCTTCACCGATGTGACAGAGCAAGCGGGATTCAGTGCGCCCAGCCTGAGGAGATTTTGGTCCATTGCCGCGGCGTGGATTGATTACGACAACGACGGCCGTCTGGATCTGTTCATCTCCAACTATTGCGATTGGCAGCCGGAGAGCGATCCGGTCTGCGGCGGCTATTGCCATCCGGACGTCTATCGCGCCGAGCCGATGCAGCTTTTCCATAACAACGGCGACGGCACGTTTACCGAGATGATCGCCAAAGACGGATTTCCCGAGGTACTGGGCAAGGGCATGGGCGTTGCCATGGCGGATTTCCTGGGTGACGCACGGCCAGGCTTGTTCGTGGCCAACGACAATGCGCGCAATTTGCTCTTCCGGTCCACCGGCGACGGCTTCCAGGAGATGGCGACCGAATCGGGAGTGGCGTACAACGGGGATGGGCGCAACATCTCGGGAATGGGCGCGGACTTCGGCGACGTTGACGGCGACGGTCGGCTGGACCTCGTGATGACCGGACTGAAAAATGAAACGTATGAAGTGTTCCTGAACCGCGGCGGCGGCTCTTTCGACGACGGAAGTGCGTCGACGGGACTGCTAGCCCTGAGTCGTCCGTGGAGCGGCTGGGGCTGCGGGCTGGTGGATTTGGACAATGATGGCTGGCCGGACTTGTTCGTCGCCGGGGGCGGGTTCGAGGCGAAAGACGCGCAGCCCAATCGCATTTTCCGGAACGCGGCAGGGAAATTCGCCGATGTTTCGGATTTGGTTGGGAAGGAATTTCGAACGCCGCGGCTGCATCGCGGGGCGGTGTTTGCCGACTTTGATCGGGACGGCAGGCTTGATGCCGCGGTGACCGCGATTGGCGAACGCATTGAATTGTGGTGGAACCGGAGCCCACGAAAGCACTGGCTGCAGTTGCGGCTGAAAGGGAAGCAGAGCAATCATTCCGCGATGGGGGCGCAGGTGACGTGCAAATCGGCGAGCCGGGCGCAGTCGCGCTCGGTGACCAATTGCGTGGGGTATGCCTCGAGCAGCGACCTGACGGTGCATTTCGGGCTTGGCGAAGATCGCAAGGCAAGCGTCGAGATTCGCTGGCCCTCGGGCGTGGTGCAAAAGCTTGGCGAGCTCGCCGCGGATCTGCGCCTGGAGGTGGAGGAGCCGGCCGGAGGAAGCGAGGGTGAGCGGCCCCGAGAGAAGCCGTTCGGGGGCGGAAAATGACCGTTCGGCCTGCGTTTAAGACATTTGGATTCAGTGCGTTGACTCGGCGCGCGAGCAGATGTTAACTTTGTCAGGTTAGTGGGAATAACCATTCGCATGGCGGTGCGCAAGGCCGAAGTGGGCGCACGTTTTCTAGATCCTTTGGCGAACCTCGGTTCGCCCGGGATGGCAGCCTTGGAAAATCTTTGATCCTGAGTCAAGCCAGAAGGAGAAATTGTTTTGAGCGAAGCCTTACGGAATTATTTGTTTACCTCAGAGTCCGTCACAGAAGGCCATCCCGACAAAATAGCCGACCAGATTTCTGACGCGGTGCTCGATGATGTGATGCGCCAGGACCCGCAAGGGCGCGTGGCGTGCGAGACCCTGGTCACAACGGGACTCGCCGTGGTAGCCGGAGAGATCACCACGACCGCACACGTGAATTATGACGAACTGGTGCGCGAGACGATTCGCGGAGTGGGCTACGACCGCGCGAAGTACGGATATGACTCCGACACTTGCGCGGTGATGTGCACGGTGAAGCGGCAGTCGCCGGACATCGCCATGGGCGTGGACACCGGCGGCGCGGGCGACCAGGGGCTGATGTTCGGTTTTGCGTGCGATGAAACCGACGAGTTGATGCCCATGCCCATCCAACTGGCTCACCGCTTGACGCAACGCCTCTCCGAAGTTCGCAAGGCCAAGATCCTTGATTTCCTCCGCCCTGATGGAAAATCCCAAGTCACGATTGAGTACCGCAACGGAGAGCCGGCCCGCGTGGATTGCGTGGTCCTTTCCACGCAGCACAGCGAAAAGGTGTCCAACGTGGATTTGCGCGCGGCGGTGATGGAGCAGGTCATCCGGCCGATCTTGCCCGCGCGGATGCTGGACGCCCGTACGAAATATCACATCAACCCGACGGGGCGCTTTGTGATTGGCGGGCCGATGGGCGATGCGGGGTTGACCGGGCGCAAGATCATTGTGGATACCTACGGCGGCTACAGCCGGCATGGTGGCGGCGCGTTTTCGGGGAAGGATCCGTCGAAGGTGGACCGCTCGGCGTGCTACATGGCGCGATACATTGCGAAGAACATTGTGGCGGCGGGATTGGCACGCAAGGCCGAAGTGCAGTTGGCGTACGCGATTGGCGTCGCCGAGCCGGTGTCGGTGATGGCGGAAACGTTCGGAACGGCGATGATTCCGGAAGAGAAAATTACCGAGCTGATCCGCGAAAACTTCAAGCTCACGCCGAAGGACATCATCGAGGCGCTGGACCTGCGGCGGCCGATTTACAAAGCTACCGCGGCCTATGGACACTTCGGGCGGAGCGGGCGTGGGTTCACCTGGGAACGTACGGACCGCGCGGACGCGCTTCGCAAAGCTGCGGGGCTTGGCGCGGCGGCGGCCGCGGAAGTTGCCGCGCGGCGGTAATCCTCAGACGGCGAGAAGCATTGCCCGCACCGCCGTCCGCAAACAACGCGACCGGGTTCGGGATGACCCGCAACGGCTTTTTGTGGAGCAAGCTGCCGGAACAAAACTTCTACTTGTCCCCCCATCAAATTCAAATTAGAGGAGCAGGAACTTGGCGATCGCGGAATTGAAAAAAGGTGATGTGAAAGATATCGGGCTGGCGGACGCCGGCAAGCGGAAAATCGAGTGGGCGGCGCAGCAGATGCCGGTACTCGAAATCATTCGCAGGCGCTTTGCGAAGGAGCAGCCGCTGAAGGGCCTACGTGTGTCGGCGTGCCTGCACGTAACGAGCGAAACGGCGAACCTGATGATCACGCTGCGCGATGGCGGCGCGGAAGGGGTGCTGTGCGCGTCGAATCCGCTTTCGACGCAGGATGAGGTTGCCGCGTCACTGAACCGCGACTTCCATATTCCCACCTATGCGATTAAGGGCGAGGACAACGAGACGTATTACTCGCACTTGAGCGCGGCGCTGGAACACAAGCCGCAGTTCACGATGGACGACGGCGCGGACCTGGTGACCATGCTGCTCACGAAGCGCACGGATCTGGTTCCCCATGTCATCGCCGGGACCGAAGAGACGACTACGGGCGTGATTCGGCTGCGCGCGATGGCCAAGGACGGGACGCTGAAGTATCCGATCATCGCGGTGAACGACGCGATGACCAAGCACTTCTTCGACAACCGCTACGGCACGGGGCAGTCGACCCTCGATGGCGTGATTCGCGCGACGAACCTGCTCCTTGCCGGACAGAAGATGGTGATTGCCGGCTACGGCTGGTGCGGGCGCGGCGTGGCCATGCGCGCGAAGGGCCTGGGCGCGAACGTGATCGTCACGGAAATCGACCCGGTGAAGGGCATTGAGGCGGTAATGGACGGCTTCCGCGTGATGCCGATGGCCGAAGCGGTGAAGGAAGGGGACGTCTTCATCACCGTGACGGGAAACAAGAACGTGATTCGCCAGGAGCACTTCGAGAAGATGAAGAGCGGAGCGATTGTCTGCAACTCCGGACACTTCAACGTGGAGATTGATATTCCCGCGCTCGAAAAGCTGTCCACGGGGAAGCGCCAAGTGCGCCCGCTGGTGGACGAATACCAGATGCGGGATGGGCGCAAGGCTTATCTGATCGGGGAGGGGCGGCTTGTGAATCTCGCAACGGCGGAAGGGCATCCTGCCGCGGTGATGGACATGAGCTTCGCGAATCAGGCGCTTTCTCTCGAATACCTGTGCTCGAATGCGAAGACGCTGAAGCCTCAGGTTTACGTAGTTCCAGAGCACCTCGACAAGGAGATTGCGCGGCTGAAGCTCGAATCCATGGGCCACCGGCTGGATAAGCTGACGCCGGAGCAGGAGCGCTATTTGGCATCGTGGCAGGAAGGGACCTAAACGGCGACCGCTTCGCGGCGAAGCTTTAGTTTGCAATCGTGATATCTTCTTAGGGGCGTTCGCTCGGGCGGTCGCCCCTAAATTTTTCTGCCAGGCACGTCGATTCCGTTTGAATGATGCTTATGTGGGATTTGTGCACCAACGCGTTGGACACAGCAAAACTGCGCGGCGCGTCGTATGGCGACGTGCGCGCGATGCATCTGCGGCAGCGCGACCTGACGACGAAGAATGGCCAAGTCGGGACGCTGGCACAAAGCGAATCGGTTGGCATCGGCATTCGCGTGGTGGCCCATGGCGCCTGGGGGTTTGCGTCCACCGACCGGCTGACGCGCGACGGCGTGGCAGCCTGTGCGGCGCAAGCCGTCTCGATCGCGAAGGCGTCCGCACTAGCGAATCGCAGCAAGGTCGTGCTGGCGCCGGAAAAAGCCTACATCGATAGCTGGCAGAGTCCTTTCCGGAAAGATCCCTTCGAGATTCCGTTGGGAGCGCAGCTTGCGCTGCTGCTTGCGGCCGACGGCGAAATGCGCAAAGTAAAAGGCGTGACGCTGACCGAAACAAGCATGCAGTTCCGCAAGGTCGACTCGTGGTTTGCGTCGAGTATCGGCTCTCGGATTCACCAGCGCAAAGTGATTTCCGGGTGCGGAATCGGTGCGACTTCCTTCCAGGGCCAAGAAATCCAAAAGCGGTCGTATCCCAACAGTTTTGGCGGGCAGCACGCGCTTGAAGGCTACGAATTGGTCGAGTCGCTGGAATTGCTGAAGCATGCGCCAGTGATCGCGGAAGAAGCGGCAGCGCTGCATGCGGCAGCGCAATGCCCGGAGAAGTTCGGCACGCTCGTTCTGGCGGGGAATCAACTGGGCTTACAGATTCACGAATCGATTGGGCATCCGATAGAGCTGGACCGCGTGCTCGGCCAAGAAGCGAATTTTGCGGGCACGAGTTTTCTGACGCTCGACCAGTTGAACAAGCTGAAATACGCGTCGAGCATCGTGAATGTGGTTGCGGATGCACGGCTGGATCACGGGCCGGGGCTGGGCACATTTGCCTATGACGACGAAGGCGTTCCCGCGCAGTGCACGGACATCATCAAAGACGGAAAGTTCCGCGGGTACCTGTCCAACCGCGAGACGGCACACCTCATCGGGCTTGCGCGCTCCTCGGGAACCATGCGCACGGAAAGCTGGAACCGGTTGCCGATTATTCGCATGACCAACGTGAGCTTGCTCCCTGGCACGTGGGACTACGACGATCTGATCTCCGATACGGCAGACGGAATCCTGATGGACACAAACCGGTCGTGGTCGATCGACGACCGGAGATACCAGTTCCAGTTCTCCACGGAAATCGCGTGGGAGATCAAGGGCGGCAAAAAAGTGCGAATGCTGAAAAATCCGAGCTACAGCGGTATCACCACGGAGTTTTGGAATTCCTGCGAGGCCATTTGCAAGTTTGACCACTGGACGTTGTGGGGGACGCCTAACTGCGGCAAAGGGCAGCCGATGCAAACGATGGGCACGGGACACGGGGCGGCTCCCGCGCGGTTTCGCAACGTAAGGATCGGAACGGCTTTTTCGAAGCAATGACCATCGCACCCAGCGCGAGAAGAAAAATCAGCGGAAAAAAGCACGCCGAACTGCTGCCGGCGCGCGAGCTGCGAGGCATTATCGAGACCGTTTTGCGATTGGCGAAATCTACCGTCGCTTCGGAGACGGAAGTTCATATTGATGAAGTTGCGGATTCTCTGACGCGGTTTGCGAACAATGGCATCCACCAGAACGTTTTTGAGCATTGCGCAACGGTTTCGGTTCGCACCGTGACCGGCGGCCGCACGGCGCGGGCCACGACCAATCGGCTGGACGAAGACTCTTTACGCCGAACGATCGAGGCCTCGCTTTCGCTGGCGCACAGCGAGCCGCGAGATCCGCGGCTTCTGCCGATGCCGGGGAAGCAGCGGTACCGCACCGTGGATCGCTTCGTCAAGGCAACGGCGGCACTCACTCCCGAAGAGCGGGCGCGCGCGGTTCGACTCGCTTGCGATTGGGCCTCCAAGAAAGGACAGGTGGCGGCGGGAATCTTTTCGAGCGGACAAAGCCAGACGACGGTGGGCAATTCGCGCGGTCTGTTCGCCACCTACTGCGAAACGCATTCGCAATTTTCCATTACCATGCAGGAAGATCCGGCGGCAAGCTGGGCCAAGGCGGATAGCGCAGACGTCCGGGAGATTCATCCGCAGGAACTGGCAGAAAGAGCTGGCAAAAAAGCTCGCCTCGCCGTCAAGACATCGGAGCTGGCCCCGGGGCGGTACACGGTGATTCTGGAACCGGCGGCGGTTCTGGATCTGGTCGGGTTCATGTTTTACGATTTTGCGGCCACCGCAGTCGAGGACAAGCGATCCTGCCTCAACAACCGCATAGGGAAGCAGCTTTTCGGGAAGAACATCAGCATCAGCGATGACGTCTTTCATCCGCGGCAAAAGGGCGCGCCGTTCGATGGCGAGGGCATGCCGCGCCAGAAGGTGCTGCTGGTCGACCGCGGTGTTCCCAAGAACCTGGTGTATTCGCGGGCGTCGGCCACGATCGCACGCAAAAAGCCGACAGGCCACGGGTTTGCGTTACCGAACGAATACGGCGAAGCGCCGATGAACCTGGTATTCAGCGGCGGGGACTCGTCGGTCGAGACGATGGTAGCTTCGACCGACCGGGGCTTGCTAGTCACGCGACTGTGGTACATCCGCGAGGTGGATCCCTACGAAAAAGTGATGACCGGGATGACCCGCGACGGCTTGTTTCTTGTTGAAAATGGGAAACTTACACGCGCAGTGCGAAACTTTCGCTTCAATCAATCGCTGCTCGACATGCTGAACCATGTCGAGCTAATGAGTCCTGCTGTGCGAGCAACCGGAGAAGAGTCGTTTGAAATGGTGGTCCCGGCGATGAAGATCGGCAAGTTCCATTTCTCTGAAGTTACCAAGTTCTAACAAACGGCCTTCGCGCAGGGCCCGGGCGTCCGTCCGTCAAGAAATCAATGCAGTGCATCGAAATTCTGCGTTGTACATCAATGGCCTCCCTGTTTAATAAACGGATATGTGGTCCCGGCGAAGTCAGATTGGTATGGGGCTCGGGTCTGCCCGGGGACGCCACCCGAATTGGAGCCACCCCGACCACGATGCTTGCGGCACCGGTTTTGTCACTTGCCTTGGCGGAGCTCCCAGCTACGAAATCATTCAAATCTCGCTGACCGCCTTGGAACGGCTGACGCACCGCGGCGGTGTGGACGCGGACGGCGCCAGCGGCGACGGCGCGGGATTGCTAACCTCGCTGCCCCAAAAGTTCTTCCGCGAGCGCACGCGGGAGCTCGCGATCGGCCTGCCCGAACATTTTGGCGTGGGGTGTGCATTTCTTCCCGGTTCCGCAACAGCGGAATTTCGCGCTGCGATCGAAATAGCGGCGGATACCGGACGGCTGCGCGTGCTGGGCTGGCGGCGCGTTCCCGTGAACGTCAATGCATTGGGGCGCAAGGCGCTCGAGACGATGCCGGAAATCTGGCAGTTTTTCGTCGCGGCGTCTGATGCTTCGCAAGAAGGGGAGGGGTTCGAGAGGCGTCTGATGCTGTTGAGGAAGCGAGCGGAATCGTTGATGCCGCCCCGCTGTTACCTCTCTTCGCTCTCTTCCCAGACCATCGTTTACAAGGGATTGCTGACACCGTGGCAGTTTCCGCAGTTTTACGAGGATTTGCGCGATCCTTCCTTTGCCGTGGCCTTCGCGGTTTTTCACCAGCGGTATTCTACAAACACGCAGCCTTCCTGGCACCTAGCCCAGCCTTTCCGCTACGTGGCCCACAACGGCGAGATCAACACCATCGTCTCGAACCGGCGGTGGCTGCGCGCCAAGGAACGGGAGATCAAGGAACGGCTCAAGGTAGGGCCTTGGTTTTCGATTTTGGAAGACAACGTCAGCGACTCCGCGAGTTTCGACAACGGGATTGAGTTGCGGCTGCTCGCCGGGCTCTCGTCGGAAGAAGCGATGCTGGCCATGGTGCCGCCGGCGTACGAAAAAGATCCCCTGCTCTCGCGGGATGTCCGCAATGCGCTCAAGGCGCTTTCGCAGCAAACCGAGCCGTGGGATGGGCCCGCGGCGCTGGTCTTCTCTGATGGGCAGTGGGTGGGAGCGAAACTCGACCGCAACGGTCTGCGGCCGATGCGCTACACGCTGACGCACGACGGACTGCTGATCGCGGGATCGGAAACCGGGCTTGTCGATTTGGACGAATCGCGGATCGCCGAGCGGCAAAGGCTGGGTCCCGGCGAAATGATTCTGGCCAATCCGGTTTCGGGACAATTTCTACGCTGGCGCGACGTGCTCAAGCGGATGGCGACGCGGCAGGCGCACAATGCTGTTCCGCAACGGGCGGTTGCTGAAGTTTTCCGTTCGCGCCCGACGCCGATCCGCGATGCCAAGCGTGTGGCAGGGGCGGCCGGCTGGACCGAAGATCAGTTCAAAATTCTCTTTTCGGCGCTGCTTAGCGGGAAAGAGGCGGACTGGAGCATGGGAGACGATGCGCCTCCGGCTTTTCTTTCCGTATTGCCCAGAACATTGTGGGATTACTGCAAGCAGCGATTCGCGCAGGTGACGAACCCGCCGATCGACCCGCTGCGCGAAACACATGTGATGTCGCTCGAAGTGCACTTGAAAGAGGGAGTGACGCTGCCGAGTCCGCTCGCTACGCCCGAGCAATTGTCGCAATTGACTGAGATCTTTGGCTCCGTGCATCGCATCGACTTTACCTTCCCTGCCGTCGCGGGAGTGCCGGGGGCGCGCTGCAGTTTTGCTCAGCTGTCCACTACCCCTCTGAGCAACAGCGATCCGCCGGGGCTCCTACTGCTTTCCGACCGCGCGATTTCCGGGGAACGCGCGCCGCTGCCGGCACTGCTGGCGACCGCGGCGGTGTGGAAGGCGATGGTGCGCGAAGGATTGTGGGATGTGCCGCTGATGGTCGAGTCAGCGCAAGTGTTTGACACGCATCACGTCGCCCTGCTCGTAGCTGCCGGGGCGAGCGCGGTGGTGCCCTACCTCGCGGACCAGTTTGCGGAGTCTCTGGAGCGAGGCGGCGCAGAGAAGGCGCGCGCGGCCATTCGTGCGGGCCTGCGCAAAGTGCTGGCGCGCATGGGAGTGTCGACGCTGGCAAGCTACCGCAACAGCCATCTGTTTGAGATCGTGGGTCTTTCGCAGGACCTCTGCGACCAGCTGTTCGAAGACGCTTCCGATTATCCCGGGCAGAAATCGCTGGACGATGTGCTGGGCGACTACCTGGACATGCACAAGACGGCATTTTCTGCCGAGGCGGAAGAGCTGGCCGACGCGGGACTCTACCGCTTCCGCAAAGGTGCGGAACTGCACGCGACTTCGCCCGAGGTTGTGCGCAGGCTCCATGCGTTCGTGAAAGCGCCGAGCGCCAAGCAATATTCTGTTTTTGAGGAACTGGCGGAAACGCAAGGGACCATTTTTCTCCGCGATCTACTCGAAACGACGCCGGAACCTGCGGTTCCGCTCGCGGAAGTCGAGCCCGTGGAAGGCATCGTCAAGCGCTTTAGCACGCAGGCGATGTCCCTCGGTTCACTGAGTCCGGAAGCGCATCGCACGCTCGCGTTGGCGATGAACGAGCTTGGGGCGCGCAGCAATACCGGCGAAGGCGGGGAAGATCCTGATACATACCGGTATGAACCGGCCGCGGCCAACAAGATCAAACAGGTGGCTTCGGCGCGGTTCGGCGTCACCACCGATTACCTGGTGCACGCCGAGGAACTCGAAATCAAAATGGCGCAGGGATCGAAGCCGGGCGAGGGCGGGCAACTGCCGGCTAAGAAAGTCAGTCAATACATTGCGCGCATCCGGCATGCGACGCCCGGAACGCCGCTGATTTCGCCGCCACCGCATCACGACATTTACAGCATCGAAGATCTGGCGCAATTGATTCACGATTTGCGCGCCGTGAACCCGCAGGCGCGCATCGGCGTGAAACTGGTTTCCGGAGCCGGCGTGGGCATCATTGCCGCCGGGGTCGCAAAAGCCGGCGCCGACGTCATTACCATAAGCGGGCACAACGGCGGCACGGGTTCGTCGCCGCTCACTTCTATCAAGAATACCGGGCTTCCGTGGGAAATCGGGTTGCGCGAGGCCCATGACACGCTGGTTCGCGCCGGCCTCCGTTCGCGGCTCTCTCTCCGTGTGGACGGAGGCCTGAAATTCGCCCGGGACATTATTCTCGCGGCAATTCTGGGCGCCGACGAATTCGGCTTCGGCACAGCGTCGTTGCTGGCAATCGGATGCGTGATGGCGCGGCAATGCCATCTGAATACCTGCCCGGTTGGCATTGCCACGCAGGATGAAGCGCTTCGCGCGAGGTTCCAAGGCAAACCGGAAATGGTGACGGCCTATTTCCGCGCGCTTGCCGAAGAAGTGCGCAGCCGTCTGGCGCAACTTGGCGTGCGCTCGCTGCGGGAGCTTAACGGGTGGTACGACCGGCTGGGGGCGCGGTCGGGGATGGATCCGTTCCTGATTGTGCCGATCTCGCCGTCGAATCGCGTCGATCCGCAACAAGAGCCCGGCTTGCATGTGGCGGCGCTGGAAGATTCGATCCATTTCGATGCAACGCTGGCCATGCAAAGCGTGCCGCGGGCGATTCAGAACTCAGACCGGAGCGTGGGCGCGGGCCTGAGCGGAGAATTGATGCGGCGGAAGAAGAATGGGCGAGCCGGCGATGGGCCCGTCAGCCAGGAGTTTCGCGGCGCAGCGGGACAAAGCTTTGGTGCATTTCTAGCTGAAGGAGTGACCGTCAAACTCACCGGCGAAGCGAATGATTACGTGGGCAAAGGCCTGTCCGGCGGAACGATTACCATCACTGCCGGAGGAGCGGCTTCGCGGCGAGGCGATGTTCTTGCCGGAAACACGGTACTTTATGGCGCGACGTCCGGCCAACTGTTCATTGCCGGAAGAGCGGGCGAAAGGTTTGCGGTTCGCAACAGCGGCGCGTTTGCGGTAGTGGAAGGCGTGGGCCAGCATGGATGTGAGTACATGACCGGAGGCGTGGCGATCATCCTTGGGCCGCTCGGACTGAACTTCGGTTCGGGGATGACCGGCGGCCTGGCTTACGTCATGGGGGCGGAAGCGCGGGACGTGTTGCACCCCGAGTTTGTCACTCTCGAGGAAATTGAGCCGCAGGAGGAGGAGTGGCTGAGGCAAGCGCTTGAAGAGCATGTGCATCATACGCGGAGCCCTCGTGCGGCGCGGTTGCTCGGGCGCCGCGGCGCTCTTCCGCTGCTGCGCGTGCAGCCCGTGCACTTTCAGGGTTCCCTGGAAGCCACGTGGCAACCCGTTCTCGCCCAGTTCGAGCGGCGTCAGCAAATTTTGCCGGCACCGCTGACTACGGCAATTTCGCGAACGGCCCTACCAGCCTGAAAGACGGGACAATACATACCCGCTAGACGAGAAGATTCACTTATAATCTTATCTGGCAAACCCACTATGGACTTCGACCAACTTACGACTTTCGTCTATGTTGCCAAGCTGAAGAGTTTCTCGCGCGCGGGACAGAAAGTGTTCCGCTCGCAGTCCGCCGTGAGCGCGCAAATCCGCCAACTGGAGCAGGCTTACAAGGCCAAGCTGCTTGACCGCTCGGCAAAGTCCGTGGAGCTGACGCCGGCCGGCCAAGTGCTTTTCGAATACGCGGACAAGCTGCTGAAGCTGCGGGACGAATCCATTCAAATCGTTGCGGACCGGGGTGACGTGGTGCAGGGCCCGGTGGTTTTCGGCGCGAATGAAGCGACATGCCTGTATCTACTGCCCGACATTTTTGCGGAATTTCAACACCGCTACCCTCAGGTGCACATCAGCATTTACAGGAATTTCAGCCACAAGATTTTGCAGCGCGTGGAAGATGGGTCGATTGACGTGGGCATCGTGACGCTGCCGGTGAAGTCTCCGAACTTAAAGGTGCATAGCATTTATCGGGACCGCTTGCGGTTTATGGTCAGCACACGGAATCCGCTGGCGGACCGGTCGAAGATTACCCTGGAAGAAGTGGCGAGCCAGCCGCTGATTTTTCCGCGTACGGGTTACACCCGACAGGTGCTCGATAAACTGTTCCGGCCCTATCGCTCGCGGATTCACGTGGCGATGGAATTGCCAAGCGTGGGCATGATTAAGCGGTTCGTAGTGGCCGACGCGGGAGTGTCGTTCATCAGCGAAAGCTTTGCGCGAGATTACGTAAAAGCCGGGGAAGTGAAGCTGCTGAATGTTGAGGGGCTCGATCTTTGGCGCGAGTTGGGCTTGATCTACCGGCGCGATCGCAGCTTACCGCGCGCCGCGCACGCGTTGATTGGCATGATCCGTGAAATGCGCAAACCTTCCGAACCGAGCATAGCGGCTGCGAGCTAGACCGGCCGAAGAAATCCCCCCGCCCTGGAACTGGTTTAATCTTTCGGACCCTGCTTAGTGACGCTGAACTCGAGGCTGGCGATCGAGCGGGCGATGACGTTTTCCTGAATCTGGATGAGATCGCTGTCGGCGTAGGTCATGGCCAGCACCGTGAGCATGTCCTTGCTGCGCGCGATGACTACAAGCCTTCCTGACCAGTCACGGTCGTCGGCTTTGCCGCGGTATCGATAATCAACCGCAGGCATTCCGCCGACGACGGTTTTCTTCTGCGAGACGCGTTGATAGTTCACGTAAACGTCGTGCAGGCGCTTTTCGACGGCGGCAGCTGCCGCATCCAGCGACTCCTTGGTCTTCTCCTCGCCGACCACCATGAGCGTGGATTCGTCGATCGTGCCCATGGCGACGATGGCGTTGGGAAGGGCGCTGCGCGCGTCTTCGATGAGGTTCCAGCTCGGCGCCTTGTACATTTGAAAGCCGTGCGTGTAATTGGTGTACAGATTGCCGGTGATTACCTCGCGATTTTCGGGAACTTCAGGCTCTTTGGGCTGAGCAGGAGCTGTTGCCGCGGGCGCTGTCGCTGCTTCCGGCGCAGACGTGTTGGCGGTAGCGTCGGCTTTCGCGGCGGCGACCGCGGTCTTTGATGGTGTTTTTTCGGATTTCAGGCTAGATGCCGGGACCGTCGTTTTTAGGCTGGCGTTAGCGGGCATAGCGCCATCTTTGGTATTCGCAGCAGATGCGACCGCCGGCTCGGTTTTTGGTTGCGCTTCGCCAGCCGGTTTTGACGGATGCGGAGGAGTCTCTTTCTTCGCTGTGGGTGCGGGTTCGGATTTCGCCGGAGGCGTCGTTGGAGTAATGGAGGCGATTTTGTCCTTCTCGACGAGTACATATCCATAGTCGGTTTTGACTTTGAACATGTTCTCTTCGTAGGCCACGATCACGCCGTAGAGTTTTTTCCCGTCTTTCAAGCGGATTTCGTCGGCGCGCGCAGAGTAAGCCAGGGCTGCGAGCGCCAAAACTGCCGCCGCAAGGAAAAAGGGGCCGCGCTTGGTGGGGACACGCATAGAAAAAGTATCCCGCCAGCAAAAGCAGCCCGCAACTTTTATGCGCCGGGCGGTGTCCGGCGTGCTACCTCCGCCAGCAGCGTACGGATGCGGCTCACCAGGCGGCCGAGTTCCTGGAGCGCGGCGCGCAGGCGCGCGCGGAACGGTTCCGGCAATTGCGCGTGAGTCTGCTGGAGCGCCAGCGCTTCCGCAACACTAGGCCGTTGGGCTGGTGGCGTAATGCTCGCGAGGGGCGAGGCCTTTGCCGTAAAAAGCGGCGTTCCAGCCCAGGCGGCTGCGCACGCGGTCCATTTCGCGGTTCAGATAGGAGCGGCGGTTCGTGCGGTTATCGAACAATTCATTTTGGCGGCGGTCGGCTTCGAGATTTGTCACGCTGACCCCGGCCAGCCGTACGGCCACGCGCCGCGTGAACAGTTTGCCGAACAGTTCCTTGGCGGCGACGAGCAATTCGCGCCCGTCGTTGGCGGGTTTGCTGAGCCGCACCGTCTGGTGTGCGGAAAAATGGTCCACATAACGGAGGTGCAAGCCGAGGGTGCGCGCCTGCTTGCCGTACTTGCGCAGGGTCCAGCCGACCCGCTCGCTGAGATACTCGATCAGGCCGCCGAGAAATTCCGTGTCGATGGTGCCGCCTTCAATGGTGGTTTCGCGAGAAACGGATTTCGGCGTCGAAAGCACGAGCACTTCGCGGCCGTCGAGGCCGCGGGCGCGCTCCCAGATTTGCTGGCCGATGGCTCCGCCGAAGGCCGCTTGCAGGGCGGCCTTCGGCACGCGGCGCAATTGGCCGATGGTGGCGATGCCGTGCTCGGCCAGCGCGCCGGCATGCACGTGGCAGATGCCGTGGAGCTTCTCGACCGGCAGCGGCGTCAGGAAAGACTCTTCTTCGCCGGGCGCGACCATGCGGAAGCCGTGCGGCCGCTCCAGCCGCGAGGCGATCGAGGCGACCACCTTCGTGCGCGCCGCGCCAAGCGAAACGCTCAACCGAGTGCGGCTGAAGATTTCCGCCTGCAAGCGCCGCAGCGTGGCTTCGTAATCCGGGTAGAGCCGCTCGGTGCCGGCAAAGTCGAGGTAAAAGTCGTCGAGCGCCGCGGTTTCGACCGCAGGCGTGTACGTTTCCAGGATGCGTCGCACGCCTTCGGCAAAATCAGCGTAGTGTTCGTACTGGCCGGGGACAACGATGGCTCTGGGGCAAACGCGCAGCGCTTCGCGGAAGCTCATCGCGGTTTTCACGCCAAGCGCCTTCGCTTGGTAGCTCGCGGAAGCCACACAGCCGCGCCCCACCAGCACGGGCTTGCCGCGGAGCCGAGGATTCAGCACCTGCTCAACCGAGGCAAAAAACGCGTCCACATCCGCGTGGACGATATGGGGGATTTTGCGGATGGGAGCCTTGCATAGTCCTAGCCAGGCCCAGGCAGACCAGGGATTTTTCTCCGCGGTCGGCTCGGGCTGCGGCGTCTGCGGCAAAGCCGTGTCGGAAGAATCCGCAGGGCTATCGGCTGCTTCGCGGTTTTCCTCTTCGGCGGCTGAAGCCGCAGGGCGATCGCTTGCCTGGCCCTGCCCATCGGGTAGGCGGGCGGCAAGCAGGCCCTGCGATACATCTGCCCGCAGGGATTCAAGCGTGGGAGTGAGAGTTTCGCTTTCAACACGGAGGTCCATCAGGGCTCCTGGTGGCTGTGACTGCAAACGGTGGTCACAGCAGGGAAGGGGGCAACGTAAACTGTCGTCGGAGCGAAGCAAGCGCCTCGCGTCGAGGGATCGCTTTTGCGACTGCCCCCTCACTGTGCCTGCGGTAGGCAGGCCGGGCTTACGGCTCGGAAGTCTTCAACGGACGGCAACCGGCTCGTGAGAGCCAAGGGAAGGCAATGGAGCCGGTTGCCGCTTCACCCTCTGGCCCTTGAAGGCCGAAGGGCTCACCCCGCCGCCTGTTCGGCAGGAGGCGGGGCCGTCTCCCGTTTCCTCTACCGCCCCGACTATAGGCGAATAGAAAGCGAAAGTCAAGGCCCTTTCTTTGGCGGCTTTGGCGTTCCGTTTAGCAGATGCGCCGTAAGGCTCCGTTCTTGAGAACGGGGATATAAGGCGCAGGTTTTGGTGTAGAGTTCTTTTGTCGCAAGACCTAGGGCCGGGCAGGCTCGATGTGAAGCCTGCGGAGATGCGGCGCAGTAGGGCCCATCGATGAAACAGGAACCCGCCGAAAGTGCTCTGGTTCAAACCAAACCAGGCTTCGTAGGAATCCTCGCCTTTTTTAATGGCGGGGAGGATGTTCTATAGAGGGGGAAGTCAAGAGAAAACACTTCCCCCACCGCTGGAATTTCTCTTGCTTCCAGCCCCACGTGCTTGAACAGGTTCGGTTCTGACCCGCCGCGCCATCCATTCGAATGCTGAACACGGCGGCCCAGCGGTTTCCGGTTTCTTTCCAAGCGGTTTTCATCGTATCTTCGCGACGAAGCCAGTCCGTTCTGAAACTCACAAGCAGAACAGTTGTCATTGGCAACCATGGTTCTATTCGGGACTCGTGGCCCATAGCTATTTCGGGTTATCCGAGGGGCCTATAGTCAAACTTGAGACTCGGTGCACGAGGCACGCAGAGCCTAACATCCTCCTTGAGACTCATCCTCGAACCCCAGTGTCCCAGAACCGGACTCGCCACTGCCGGGAAAGATCCCCTGGGAGGGAACGGAATCAGGTCAGAGACACTAAGCTGTTTGTGACTTCAGATATTTGGCGTCGAACGCGGCTCCTTTCTTCCAAACAGTCAAGGTGATCACAGCAATCTTCCGCGCCAGGGTGAGACGCGCCATCTCTGGCCTCATCCCTTTCGCTACCAGAGCCTCGTAAAACTCCTGGAAAGGGCCTTTCGCGGTGGAGGCCTGGATCGCCGCACTTTTGAATAAATACTTGAGCTGGTGATTGTGACCGGGGTCTAGACCCCGCACGGATACCGGCCGCTTCGATCGCTCGAGTTGCCCATTGACATACCGATGATCGGCACTCGTGTGTGTCACCACCCCAAACCCACTGTATTTCCAGAGCGGCCGCTTGGCACGGAAGCGATGGGGTGTTTGGACAATGGCCATCAGCACGGCCACGCGGATCGGACCTAGGGCCGGAATCGAACGGAGCAATTTCCAGGCCTTGTGCTTCTTGCTCTCGGCAAGGAGTTCTTGCCGCGCTTGCTTGCGCAAGACAACCAGCACGTCGAGCTGCTCGTAGTAAAGCTCTGCTCGGCGGCGCACGCTGGCTTGGGTGATCTTGCGCAGCCATTCCTCACGATGGCGCGGATGGTAGACACTCTTGCCGGCGCAGGGAATGCCCCAGCCGCGATAGATCGCCTTGACCCGGTTCATGACCCGCGTGAGGTCTTTGCCGATGGTCAGATAAGCCCGGGACAGTTCTTTTACTGTGCGCAGGCCATTCTCTCCGTGATAGACGGAGCGGAGGAGATTGGCGCGCAACAGCTCGGACAGCTTTCGCGCATCGATCCGGTCGCTCTTGCTGCCTTCGTTGAGTAGGGCGTTGCGGCGCGGATCGCACACGACGATGTTCGTGACGTGGGGTCTGAGCAGGTCATACAACCAGGCCGCCCAGGTGCCTTCTTCAAACGTGACGTATAGGTCCCCGCGCAATCCTTGGATGAACTGCAGAATCGTACTGGACTTGGTCTCAATGACTGATTCCATGATCAACTTTCCGGCGGCATCCCGCACTGCGACGGAAATCGTTGCCGTGTGCACATCCATGGCGACGTATTTGCTACTATTCACCGTGAGCGCTCCTTTCTGAGTGGAGAAAGATTGAAACAGCACTCAAAATTTACTCCACAAAGGGGCGCTCCTTTATCCTTGCCAAAAAATTTCGCGCTACGGGGCTCGCAGAGCGATTTTTTTGAGGCAGCATGACCTTCCGGGACCAGGGAAAATTCATAAAATAGGAATTGAGCGAGGACGCAGTCAAGGACGCGGAGTGAGGCACGAGCGGAGCGCCGCGAAGCGGGCTTCGATCCTTGACGGCGGTCCGAGCGGAGGCTACAAGCGTCAACACCGACTCCAAAGGGGCGCCCCTCTATATTGCGTCAAAGAATCTTGCGGAAGTTCGGATGCGAGTGGCGGACAGCAAAACAGGCGATTTTCTCCACTCGTTTGCTTTGACCCAATTGACCCTCGCGCTGACGTTGCTGCATGATGTTAAAATCAATGCTTGCTAACGTCTCCGGGATCGTCTAATCGGTAGGACATCAGCCTTTGGATCCAAACCCGCAAAATCGCTAAGCCTTGCAAAATCAGTAAGCCTCTGATTTCAAAGTGTGTTAGCGTTCGCCTGCGTTCGCCTGCGTTTCGCTTCGTGCGCGTGTTTTTGTTTCGTTCGGGGACAATTCGGGGACAATTTTCGTTCCAGGTTTACTTCCGGTTTACCCGGCACACTCACTTTCGGATGATGTCGGCCCCTTTATACTTTCGGAAAAGGCGCATAGCCTAAGCCCAATAGCCTCGAGGTGGCTGAAAGCAAAAAAGGGGAGAAAACAATGAAAGTACAGGATTTTGTCTTGAAGTTAGAAGAGTTGGGTTTCATCGACGACGGTTTGCGTTTGTCGCCGGATGATTTCGTGCGCTCCTACCGTGCGCCGGAGCGCCTCGCGACCGCCGTGGAATACCTGAATCTCGGAGGAACGCGCGGCCGCGAAGAGTATAGCGTCACGTTCCAGCCGCCCGAGTCGGGTCTGGTCGATACACTCGGGCTTCCCGTTTCGTTCGATACCATGGTGATGAATGGCGTCGAGACTCGGTACCGGGAACTTGGGACGGAGCTGAGCCCATTTTGCCGAGACGCAGACGAAGCGCTCCTCGACGCGCTAAGTCTGGACGCGGAAAGGTTTCTGCGATGGCTCTATCATCAGCCGCTCGCCGTGATGCAGATGACGAATGAGGACGGCGACGAGGTGGATGGGGTCCTGCGCGGCGATGGAATCGAGCCTCTCAAGCCGGGTCCAAAGCAATGACATACAAACTGACACTCAATGGAAGACGTGGTGCGGGTCGTCTTTATCGGACACTGGCTGGTTGTATTTCAAAACGTTTTCGATGTGCAAAGGGTTTCCGCTGCTCCCAGGCGGATGTGGCTGCACACCAGTCAGAAGAGTGCCGTCCCGCGCCTTCCGGATGCTTGGCGGGTAGTCGGGCTGAATGTAGTTGCTCATGCCGCACTCCTTAAGCGGCGCCGTCTGCGTGCCTCGCGGCCTCGCGGTCTTGGCGCCCGCTCACAATGCTTTGTGTGAAACCGCGCGAATCCCCAGGTCGGGAAAGTTTGTTTGCACCACGGACATCTGGGGGTGAAGTATCTCACGATGAGCTCCTCCTTCTGTCGGACTAGCTCCGCGCCCGCCGCGCCCGCGGCCCCAATGGCTTGCCGCGTCGGCCTAGAAAAGTCTCGACCGCCGCGCGACCTGCACGGCGATTCCTTGCGAGCAGGCAGCATGCCTGCGCCACGTACCTGAGTTGGTCGGGCTGTAGTGCGCGAAAAACTTCGCTACGGATTTCCGCAAAAAACTTTCCGTTGCAGGGTCGCAGTAGGAATGCGATCGGAACCTGGAAAGCGGCGGCCAATTTTTCCAGCCAAGCGAGGCTTGGGACAACTCCTTGCCAGCGGTGCAACACCCTACAAAAAGTTGCTCTTGCAACACCAGCGCGCTGGGCGAGGGTTTGCTGCGTCCAGCCAGAACCGCGCAACAAAATCTGCAACCGCATTGCGAGGTTGTCGATCGAAGCCCCTTCATCCAGTGGGGTGTTGTCCTCCGGTTCTTCGAGCTTCACCTTGATTCGGAGCGTGCGATGACATCGACGGCAAAGGTGACAAGCTTGGAGGAACTGGGTCAAGCCACAATGAGCGCAGCGATAAAAGGGCCGCCGGTCGATCGTGCCGAGCGCTAACGGAAGGGTCGTTTCCATTTCTTTTTTCCCGCGCGGGTGAAGGGAAATGTTGGATTAACTGACTCCGGAAGTTTGGATTCAGTCGCAACACCCGCGCGGAATCTTATGGGATCGTCAGCTGCGTCCACGTTCCCGAATTGGCATCTTGCGCCGCGTTCGCCGTTTTGACCCAAATTTTGCCCAATGCTGGCGACAGATACAGGCTCATCAGGTCGCAATTATTCAGCGTGTCTCGTATCGTCCCCCCCGGCGGCGCCAAGTCGTTCATCGTGTTTGGGTCGTTTCCTCCAACAAAGATAATTACGCCGCCATTCGGCCCCGATGCGATGCGCAAGCCGATGTAGCCCAAACTCGTACTGCCTACAACTTGGCTCATGGTGCGCTCCTCACTGTGGAGTTATCTTCAAAATTGCTGCCGGGGGGTAAAAATTGGCACCAGCCGAATCCCAAAAACCAGTGCGGGCAATACTTAGAGCGATTGCCGCAACCCCTGGTTTTTGTCCTGCTGTCTGTCCCGGTGGGGTATCAAACGGATCAGCAGCAACGGCGGGAGGCAAACCGATCACGACGTTTTGTTGCGCGCCGCCGGAGGTCACCAAAATTTGCAATTGGGAGAAAGGCACGATTCACTCCTCGCCCAGGCGTTCAAGCGCAGCCGTGAAAAAATCCTTCATGCGTCGGAGGAACGAGCGGTCGTGATGCACGTCCGACGGGACCAAGCTCGGCGAACTCGTTTGCGGCCGAAGCAAATGAGCGTTGGTACCGCTTCGATGCGAGAAAACTTGGCCGTTGTGTGGATGTTGAAGCATAGGCACGGCTGGCAAAGATTCCAGCGGGTGTGGACCGGCGGGCGCCGGAGCATGGTGCGGATAATCCATTGTTGAGGGCGTCGGACTTCGATCACTCTCGCGTGGCCCTGGTTGCGGAGTTTCCTGCACACCAGGCGAGGGGAGCTTCCAAGATTGCAGCCGCTGAAAAGGGAACATTCACTCCTCGCTTTCGTCTTCGTCTTCGTCTTCGTCTTCCACTTCACGCTCGCGCCGCTTGGGAGCTGAAAGAATTTCGACCTTCCAGAAGAATTCCTGCTCCCAATCGCGCGGAGGAATCATGGTTCACGCTGCGCGGGCAAGTTTCTCACGCTCGATGATGGCACTGGTCAATTCCGCGACCAGTGCGAAGTCCATGGCCGCTAAGCCTTTTTTGAGGCGTTGGAGCTCCTCGCCGCGGCAGTATTCAGCAACTTGCTCGACTAGTTGTGCGCAACGCGACGCAAGTTCGGCTTTGCGCAATGGCAGGTCGTGGTTTGTCGGGAGGGACACGCGATTATTGAGAATAGCTTGCGTGTCGCCGACGAGCTTCGCGAACCAATCAGCACTTTCGCCGTCGGCCGACGGCTGGCTGCCGGTGAGCTCGGCCAACTCGGCTTTGTGCAGAAATTCGGCCGTGGGATCCGGAGCAGTCAGCAGGGCCGTGGCCCCGGCCGATTCTCTGAGAGTGCCGTCATCACGCGCTAGCAATGGCGGCAACATGTGCAACAACTCCAGGGGCACATGGCGGGCGTCGGACGGCTCGTCGCCGATTCCCAGCGCAGCGTTTCGTTTGAGCAGGTTGGTATGTGCGTCGTCCGCCCACTTTTGATGGGATCTTCGCCATTTTTCGTCTGCGTCCATGCACCCCTCCTTTTTTCAGCGGCGCCTCGCTCTATGCCTGGAAACGAGGCGCCGCCCGCGTGGGACAGTCACTACACGGCGAAAGGTTGTCACGAAGCGGAAGGCGAGAAAATCCCCCCGGGGCCGATTTGTTAGGATTGCGCAATACCAGTACGCGGTGCGATCGACGTGACCGGATGCCAGCGTCGCCATGATTCGAGCGCTTGCTGCTTGGTGCGGAAGGCTTCGTCCACTGCCTGTTCCAAGAGCAGGTCTTTCTGCCTCAACGACTCGATGGTCGTGGGATCCGATGTTTTCCACACGAATCGTCCGTCGACCGTGATGCAGTGCGTGCGGACAAATTCTGCCCGCTCTGCCAGGGCGCGATCGTGTAGCTCGCTCGCGGCGTCGAGTTCGAGCTTGGCGCCTTCTAACGGCGAAATGTATTCCCGCGTTTCCATCGGTGGTGCCTCCTTCGCGAAAAGGTTTTTCAACCACGAGATCATGTCGCACGCTCCTACACCCCAAGTTGATCTAAGTCGTACCAGACGTCTAACGGATCGAGGCCATCATCGATGTCCGGCTCAATCATCGGCGCGGCCAGGTTGAAATATACGAATCGCGACCGTACCCGCCAGCGAGCCGCTCGCCGAGAATTTCGATAACGTGCCCGTCGGCGTCAAGCCGCACCTCCCGGACGACTGGCTCGCCGCGCTCGTTTCTTCCGGCCACAACGACAATGCGGGATTCCTTCGTCACGTCTGACTCCCGATACATCGAGTCCCGCGCAGGCTCAAGCGATGGCGCGCGGGCTGGCGGGCTAGGAGCCGTTTCCGCCCGGTTTGGGCTCGGCGTCTTCGTCTTCGGCTTGATTCGTTTCCAAAAGCTTTTGAGGTTCGGCAGTTTGATCGACATTGATTTCCTCCCAGTCTTGAGGTTTCGCCTTTTCAAGTTCGACGACCAGGCGCTCGGCACTCTCGCGCTCCACCTGGAAGAATTCGCTGAGGTCGGTAATTATGCGATCCCTGATTTCCTCCGGAGTGTTCGTCGAATCCTCATACTTAATCTTCCACACGCCGACCGGGACGCGAGTCCCACACTTCGGACACATATCCGGCTCCAGCTTGCCAGGTTGCGCTGCTGGCTTGCTCTGCACTTCAATGCGGGTCTGCAAATCCGCGATGGTCTGTAAGCATCTCGCGGCTGTTCCCAGGTCGCCCGCACGCACGCTCTTCCGGTGGAGGTCGCTCCAATGCTTCAGGAGAAACTTGTCGGCCGCTGTAGCGGTCGCTGGTTCGTTTCCTGTGCGGTGGCGCGAGTGGTTCCATACAACTCGCAATCCGAATCCTGTCGAAGCCGCAATCTTCCGCAAACTGTTCTCACGGCCACCAGCGGTGAGGCGCGCGTCGATTTCGTCACGTCTCGGACTAGCGCAAATTTTGCAGGTGGTAGGCATTCAGTCTCCAAAGCCAACACGCTCAAATAAGACTCGCAAGCTCAGCGAGTTGGGGAATGCTGTCCCCGTTTTGTCCCCGAAAAACGTCCCCGTTTTGTTCCGCGTTAATGCGTTGGTAATCCGCCCGGACGCCCACATCGCAACCTGCGCGGTGCCAATGACTTCCCGAAAGCTCATCCTGGCCGTGACCGCCGTCCGGCTCGGTGGAACGTTGCGAGCAGAGATCGCGAAAGGGGGGCTATCTTTCGTCATTCTTCGCTTTTTATTAAGAGTTTTATTATTCGTAATTATTCGTAACCCCCTCTTTATGGCTGTACGAATGTACGAAAGATGACGAAGGATGCTTATTCCTCGTAATTCTTCGTTCATTCGTAGCCACAAAAACAGCGGTTAGTCAAAAACTCTACGAAAGATGACGAAGGATTCGAGCTATCTTTCGTACTCAAATGCGCCTCCAAGCTGGCACGGTTTTGCGATTCATCTCTTTGCTGGTCTCGGCGGCGTACCCTTTAGAGACGAGTTGCGCCATCTTGGCGAGCAACCAGTCACGGGTTGTGTTGCGTTTGAAGACGTCGAACAGTTCAGTCATGGAGATGGGACCGGCCGCCATGGCGTCGAGGATGCGGTTGGTATCGGCGTCGCCGGAGCGCTGCGGGAAGACGTAATTGATGGAGCGCTGGCAGAAATTCCAAACGGCGAGTGCAGCTCTGAGGTGGGTTAGTTTGATTTCTTCGCTTGCATCGAGCAAAGCGTAGAGCAAACTCAGTCGCAGCACATGGGCTTCGGCTCTTGACGAGAGTGCGCCGCGGATTCCCGGCTGCCCGCATGTCAACTCGGGGTAGACCGTGGCCCAAAAGTCTTTGGTGAGCGCATCGCGTTCGACGGGTCCGCGTCCTTTGGCGAGCACGACAGCGTTATGCAGCTTGCTCACGATCTCGCTCGGATTGATTTCGCCTCCGCCTTCGGGCAAAAACTTGCTGCGTCGCACCATCAAAAACAAAAACCGATTCGCGAACCCATTGACCATGTCAACCGTCGACAGTGCGTTGAGCAGTTCTTCCGGAGTGACGTGGGCCAGGATGGACAGGGTGAAGTCTCGAACCGAAAGCGGTTCGGTTTTCGTGAGCACGCGCAGCTCTTCGGCGTCCCATGCTTGCCGCAGTATGGCCGACATCGTGTTGCCTTCTCTCTTCAAAACCTGCAAGAGCAATCCGAATTCGGGAATGTATCCGAGCTTGCGGTGCACCCACACGGCTGCCGTTTCGCCTTTGCTTACATCGGGAGCGGTATCGCTCTGTAAGCCTTTGATGAGTCCTTCTCCGCTCGACAGTCCGGAGATCACGTGCAGCTCGCGGTAATCTTCCTCGACGCGCTCCATCACGTTGAGCACACGCGAGGTTGCCGTGCCTTTCCGTGATCTGCCGGTCTCGCCGATCAGCACCGCGAATTCCATCGGGTAATGGTTCCTTCCGTCGGCTCGCGTCCACGCTTGGCGTCCGAAGAGCACGCCTGCCGAAATTAGAAAATTAATCAGCAGCGCGTGGACATCGGCTTCCGTGTGGGGCTCTACCAAGCGAACGAAGTCGCCCGCAATCCCTAAGAACGCCTCTTCTCCCATCGCAGCCGGCCAGTCTTCGGCGACGGCAGTCGCTTGCGGCTTCGAATTGAAAAACTCATTTCCAAAGATCGCGCCCACGGCCCCTCCATTGGCAATAAAGTTCGAACCTGCCGCTCTTGCAGCTGGCCAAAAGCCAGAAATGCTCGAACCACGGCCGGGCGTGCTCCCATCGGGCGAGCGCCTCCCATGCTCCCTCGTGGTCCGGATAAAACCGCAGGGCCGCCTTAGCCCACTCCGCGCTCCTGGCGAGCTTCCTTTCGCGATTCCCAAGCTCTGCCATTTTCTTAAGCAGGAATTCCCTGAATTCCGTTTTCTTCTGTTGCGCCTTTCCTGACGGCCGCGGTTTGTAGGCGACGCCGATCGCGCGCGCCAGCTCCGAGACGCTTCCGCCCTTCTGGCAGCGATGGCAAAACCAGACGCCTTTGACCGGATCCAGCGCGACAGTGAGACGCGAGTGCCCGGAGCAGTACGGGCAATCCGCGCGACGGTTTGAAACGCGCGGGAAGAACGAGTTGAAAACGTTGACATTTGAAATTCCGGCAGTTACATTCCCGGTGCTCATCGTTCCTTGTTTTTCCGGCCCGGCTGCGTTTCGCACCGCAGCCGGGTCTTTTTTACTTCCTGCGCGTTTCCGCGCGTTCGAGCCAGCTATCAATCGCGACTTTCGTCACGTAGAACCGTCTCCCGAGCCTCACGTGCGGCAACCTGCCCGAGTTAACGAGTGAGCGGATGAAATACAATGTCGTACCTCCCGCACCGACTGATTGAAGATATTCGGCGGCTTGTTTGAGATCGAACAGTCGTCGAGTCTCGGTCATTGAATCGCTCCAACGTGCGTGTTCAAAAAGCGGCGGCGCTGGGAAGGAGTAAGGGCAATCTGCTCCACATCGTCGCGCCGGAAGAGCACACGTCTGCCGATTCGCACGCGCTCAATTCGTCGCTGCCGGACGAGCTTCTCGAACAATCCAACGCTAATGTTGAGGAGACGAGCGGCTGTTTTTTTGTCGATCAAGATTGGTGTGGGCGTCATACACGCGCACGTTCGCACACCAATGTTGCTGGAACCTAGGACAGCAAAATGGTACTGGAACTAACCGTGGGAGAGCCTACTCGCGATGTTCTCGCGCAGCATGGAGATGAAGCGAGGATTTTTCTGCTTGTGGCGGCGCAATTCGCGTCCGATTGTGTTCGGGTCAACAGTCGTAGGCTTCCTTCCGAGAGCCCAGTTCGCGGCCTCCACCAGAAAAGCCAGCTCGCTCATCGTGACTCGCCGGCCGGTTTGCAGTTCCAGATAGATGTGTAAGCTCGCCAGCGAGTCGATGTTGTGAACCTGGCCGAGCCCATGCGTAGCATGCGCTAATTCCGAGCGGTCCAAAAGCCAGCTCGCCACCGCGGGTGCGAGTCCGTTCTCTCGCGCTCCACGGTTCACAATCGCCCGGAACTGCTTGCCTCGTTTCCTGCGTTCTGCGGAAATGGATCGACCCTCCACGTAAATTGCCAACTCTGCGAGGACACGGGGAAGGTTCACACCTTCGCGCTGAAGCCTGGCCGCAACTCGGCAGGCGTCCTCGTACTCACTCAAGTAGCAGATGAAACGCTCGAATCGCTCCATTCTCTTTGCATCCTATCCCTTGACAAACTTGCTTGCAAGTTCTAAAATCGCTCCACAATGAAGATCACCGAAGAACTGAAACGCGAGATTCGGCGGCAATTCGCCAGCGCGGGCGGACGCGCGCGCGCGAAAAAGTACGACAAAAAGACTTTGCGCGAATGGGCCAAGAAAGGCGGCAGACCGCGGAAGGAGAAAGCCGATGAGTAAGCGAGAGCGAGGGACCGGCCGCTTGTTTCTCCGGGGGACCACCTGGTGGTGTCAGTATTACCATCGCGGATTGCAGGTGCGGACCTCCACGGACGAGACTGACGAGAAGAAGGCTGGCAAGTTTCTCCGCAAGAGGCTCGCGGAAGTCGAGACCAACACGCACAGTGACTCGCGAAATGTCCGCTACGAGGATTTGCGGGCGAGCTTCCTCGCTGACTACGAAACGAACGGTCGAAAGAGCCTGCGCCGTGACGCGGACGGCCAGGTGTCGACCGATGCGGTCAACCGCTTGGATGAGTTCTTCGCGGGATACCGGGTGCGGGAGATCGATGCCGATGCCGTGCGGCGGTTCCAGCGGGAGCTGCGGGACAAACTCTCCAACGCCACCATCAACCGCAGCGTGAGCGCTCTCCGTAGGATGTTCAACCTCGCGCGTAAGGAAGGGAAGCTCCGCGAGGTTCCTTACTTCCCTTTCCTTGCGGAGTCTGCGGCGCGCAGCGGATTTATCGAGCGCGCGGAGTTCGACAAATTGCAAGCGGCGCTCCCCGCTTATCTGCGGGTGCCAGTCGCCATCGCTTTCTTTTGTGGGATGCGGCGCGGAGAGATTCTCTCGCTCCGCTGGAATCAAGTCGATTTTCTAAACGGCACGATCCGGCTGCTCGCTGGCACCACGAAGAATGACGAGGGGCGCGTCGTGCCCATTCCGGCTCCGCTGCGTCCGCTTCTTGTCGAGCAGCACGCCAAGCGACAGCCCGAATGTCCGTTTGTCTGCTACCGCGTGAATCGGCGCGGTGTGGCCATGCGCCTCGGCAATTTCCGCAAGGCCTGGGCGAGCGCGTGCAAAAAGGCGGGGCTCGATGGTTTGTTGTTCCACGATTTGCGCCGCTCGGCGGTTCGCAATCTGGTGCGCTCTGGTGTGGCGGACAAAACAGCCATGGGCATCTCCGGCCACAAGACCCGCGCGGTGTTTGATCGCTACAACATCGTGAGCGAGAATGATGTCATGGACGCTGGCCGCAAGCTCGCTGCTTTCCACGAAGCCAGCCCGTCTGTCCGCCCGGAGAACGGGGACAAAACGGGGACAACGCTGCACCAAAATGCAGCAGCGCGTTCCGTAGTGAATTGAAAGCAAAGCAGTTCCGGGATCGTCTAATTGGTAGGACATCAGCCTTTGGAGCTGAGTATCCTGGTTCGAGTCCAGGTCCCGGAACCAAACTCCCATGCGTTAGATTCTTTCCCTCTTCGACTAAATCACTTCCAACTACATTTCGCGGTAGTTCAACAAGAGAATGCCGATCAGCGAGATACGTACCGGCCAGAGCCGCGTCAACCAAGCGCGCGTGTGATTCTCCGCTGGAAGGCGAAGCTCGAGCCAGCGCGACCAGCCGGCCATCACCGCGAGAATCGCCAGCGGGATGTGACTCAACTCGGCCAGAACTTCTTCTTTCACATCGCCGAGGCTGTGGGAATGCGTGAGCAACAGCGCGCCAGAGACCGCGATGAGCATCGGGAACACCAGCCGGATGGTGGCAGATGCGACGCGGCCAGTCTGTACGCGCCATTCGAATACGGCTAGGGCGGCGACCAGCGCCGCAAAGACGCGGTGCAACAAGACCTCTGGATCCGCAACGTGACCCAAAAGCCGTTTGGGCCGAGCGGCCAGACCTCCGGGTCGCTTCTCAAAAAAAGAAAAATGGAAAGGCCCAGAAAAAGCAGCGGCCAGTTGCTCACCCAGGAGATTCTCCGGGTTTGCGCAAGAACCGCGAGAAACCGACGGAAAGAACAATGATCCCCGCCGAATGATGGTTGTACTCGGACCAGGCCTTCTCGGCGGGAGTGTTGGGGCGCGTGCCGGATTGCCCGGGGACAAAAGATTCCGTGGAAAGCGATCCCATCTCGAAGGCCCTTTTTTGGGCGGCATAGACTTCTTCGGGCAGATCTTTCTTGGCAGGACTTGAGAGGCGCGGCGGACGCGGAGTCATGCGCGCGTAAATTTCCGCGCCCGAGACACGATCTTGCGTGAGGTCGGCGGCAGGAGGAAGCGAGGTCAGTGAAGCAGCCGCGAGAATTACAGTAACGCCGATGCCGATTTCTGCTTCGCCGAAACGTTTAAGGCTCGAGAGGATGGAGCTGGCTTCGCCGTGGCGGACCAGTTGAAAATTCAGCGCGCCGAGAAACAAAAGCAGTCCGAAAAGAATCCATGGCGCCGTAGGAAGTTCCATAAACGGCACTGAGCGAACCGACATACGAGAAACTCAAGATCAGTCCAGCCGAAGCAACGATGGCCACGCTCATGAGGGCCAACCGAGAGAATCTGGCGCTGAGCTGTCGCACAAAATCAGGGGAAGACGCGAGCCGGATGGCCATCAGCAGGAAAGGCAGGCCACCCAGCCACGCGGCGGCAGCAAGCTGATGCAGTGCCGTAACAAAAACCAGCGGAAGGCGGTGTTCGAGACGAGCCATAGCGTGGCTCGTCAAAACAGAGGAGGCCATGATCGCTGCTGCAGGAAGCAAGAAGCCGCGATGAGAACCCGCGCGACCGGCGGAGGACAGTGCAACGATTGCGAAACACGCGCCCAGGCCGAGGGCACCGGCTAAAACAAAATTCGCGGCGATGATGTCAGAGAGGCCCATTTCCGCGGACTGCATCAGAATGAACGCGTTCGCCACGAGATGAGAGGTTTGCATCGCACTGAGCGCCAACGCGAAGCGGCGTATCCAGCCCAGGCACGAATCTTTAGTGTCCTCAAAATCCCTGCCGGAACCTCGAAGGACAAGCAACAGAAAAATAACTCCGCCGACAGTAAGCGACTGAAAAGCCAGGCTGGCACCGCAAAGGACCACGGAAAGGAAGCCAAAAATCTGTAGCAGGCGCCCACTGGTCCAGGTCAGGGCTTTACCACGGTAAACGAAATTTCGCCGCGCGTGATGTGTCCGTCGGAAGCGAGCACCTGCCAGCGAAGGCGGTAAACACCGGGACGCAGTCCCCTGGCCTTTGCGGAAATGGTGTTGGGGGGATCTTGCCCGCTGATTTCGAGTGTCTGCAAGGAACCATCCGGATCAACGAGGATAAGGCGCGTGCGAGCGGCGTCAATGCGGACATTGACGTGCAGCCGAAGCGGAACATCAGGGCCAGGGATGGAACTCTTCAAGGCCGGGCTGGATTCCAAAAGAACCGCATGCGCAAAAGCGGATGCGCCGAGCAGGAGCGATGCGGCCGCCACGAAAAACAGAAATGCCAGGAGAATCCGACGACCTGCGTACATTGCCGCCTTCTTCGCCAACTGCGGCGAAGCCAACGATGTGATGCACGTTCAATTTTGCGAACGAAGTCCAGTTTCGCACCGCCACATGCGCCTGCCATGTTTCTCGACCAACACTCAGTCGAAGAGCTTCGTCAATACTCTCGCGGCTCGACAATTGGCTAGCGGCTCGGGCTCTTTTCCAGCAGGATTAACGGGGTGCCGCGTGAAGCGTTGGGCTGCGTGGTCTTTGCGACATCGATGCGTTCCGGTGGCACATTCTCTTCGCCTCCATAATCTGTGACATAGTGCAAGCGCCCTCCATGTACCCAATAGCGGATAAGGCTGTACATCGAGCCATCGCGCAACTGAAGTAAGGTGACTGGCGGCTCGACTTTCACGGCTGAAGGGGAAGATTCCGCGTCCTGGGGCGGAGCCGACGGAGCTAACCCGGAAGAATCCGAAGGCGTCTGCGATTCCACCGACTCGGAGGAGGCGCGCCTGACACGCCGGCAAACAAGGAATCAGACCAAAAGTATCCGTGGAGCGTGCGGGAGAAGAGGCGATGTGAAAAGAAAGGATTCCCGAAGCAGTCAAAGTCGTCCGGAAACAAAAAGCTATGCCAGGTGAAACGGAAAGAATCGCAAAAACCCGCATCGAACGGATTGGCCCCGAAAGGCTTGTGGGGAGCGAAGCCGGCCGCAAATTGGCCACGCACTGTGTGCCGAGGTTGCCCATCGAGTGCCATGCTAGGACTAGGCAACATCACGACCTTGCCGTGAACAAAGGCGGCCCCCGCCAGAGGTGGCAGTTCGCCGCCGCGGCTGCCGGGTCCCTTTTCAAATTGTGAACCGCCCTTGCCGGGATGATGCCCAAACATGTGGCCAAGGGACTGCCCAAGGGATTGACCGACAGAATGCCCGGAAAGGCCTCCGCTGCCAGACTGGCCACCGCCATGACCACGGCCCTGACCACCGCCGCTGCCGTGTTGTGCATAAAGGGACGGAGAAACAAAGAACGCGAGCGGAATGGCAAGCAAAAAACAGATATGGCGATCCATAGCCGACCTCCCGCTAACCAGGAATCTACTCCAACTGGATGTCGATTGGCAGTCGGGAGCTGGCTACAGGTGATCCGCTCCAAGCAAAGCTGTCTGATTCGCGGAATTTTACCTGTAGTGGGCAACGACCTCGCCATTTTCGATGTGCAAATCCGCAATCTGGCGCGGAAGCTTCAGCTTCTCGCGATTCTCTGACTCCATCAGACGGCGCACCGCCGATTCGAGGGTGGACTGCGGGATCGGGAGCGAGCCAACCTGCCCGCTCAAGGGTGCAAAATTCAGATACCCATTCTGCGCGCTGAGGCGTCCTTCGAGCTGCAAGGTCATGTCTTTCCCGTGCACGTCGAAGAGGACATAAGCTTTGACGCGATCGTCGACCAACTGAATTTTGACGTCGCGCACATTCGAACGCATCTGCTTGACGTCTTGCGGAGTGGGGCCGGCATCGTCAGATGTTCCTGGTTGCTCGGTCGCAGGCCCAGGTTTTGCGGCGCGCTTGCCGGACAATTCCAGATGGGACGAGAGGTAGGAATTCAGCTCGGTTTCGTCCATGCGCAATGTCGCCGGCTGGCCATTAGCGACCGTACGTTCCGCCTCTTCAAACTTCTGCTCGGCGCGGGCCGCGGCCTGCGGGCTGGTTTCAATTGGAGGCGGCGGCGTCTTGTGGAGCACCAGAATCAGTGTAAGGATCGCCCCGGCGTAAGTGCTCCAGCGCACAATGCGAAAGATCACCTCCGACAGACTGGTCCGACTTGCGCCTGCGTGCGCAAATTGCGGCTCCTCCAGCGGTGGAATGTATGGCGTCATGAGCCCCTCCCTGCGACCATCAGCGTCACAAAGCATGCAATCGGTGGGGACGTCGGTCTACACCGATTAACGCTAGCTCTCGACAACCTGCCGGACAAGCAAACCGTGACCATCGGGAGCCCAATGCAACAACCTACATTCGGCCTGCCATTTCTCGCTACAAAAAAGTACCGAAACCAAGTCCAGTTCGACTCTTGCTGGAACTCACATGCTGGGCCAAACTCTCTCTAGAAGCAGCACTTGAAATTTCCGTGTTGTCTCACCCCTAGCCGAGGAGGCCTGCATGCGCCGGACTGTGATCTTTCTAATGTTGCTGCTGCCTTCCCGTCTCTGCGCCCAGCAGGAGACGCCCGCCGCCACTCTAGCGCCCGCGAATCCCCTCCCGGCCGCAACAAAAACGCCGCAGCGGCATCGGCCCACAATCGGCGTAGCCCTGGAAGGCGGCGGTGCCATGGGCCTGGCACATATCGGCGTCCTGAAATGGTTTGAGGAGCACCACATCCCGGTCGATTACGTCGCCGGCACGAGCATGGGCGGATTGGTGGGCGGCTTTTATGCGACGGGAATGACCCCCGAAGAAATGCAAAAGCTCATCGAAGGCCTCGATTGGCGAGAAATCCTTGGTGACCGTACACCGTATGAAGATCTCTCCTACCGCCGCAAAGAGGACCAGCACGCCTATCCCAATTCATTGATTTTTGGGTTGCGCCACGGCCTGTCGGCTCCTGCCGGCCTGATCGCCGGTCATCAAATCGGGCTGCTGATCGGCCGGGTCACGCTTCCCTACTACGGGATTTCCTCGTTTGACGACATGCCGGTGCCGTTTCGCTGCGTGGCCACCGATCTGGTCAGCGGACAATCGCATGTATTCAAAGACGGCCCTTTAGCCATAGCGCTGCGCTCCACGATGTCCATTCCAGGAGTGTTTTCGCCTGTCCGCGAAGGAAAAGCTGTTTATGTCGACGGTGGGCTGTTAGACAACCTGCCGACCGACGTTGTCCGCAAAATGGGGGCGGAGATCGTGATTGGCGTGCACCTCGAGTCAGCGCCCGTCGAAGCCAACGACATTCGCTCCGTCTTCAGCGTTCTCAACCATTCCGTGAGCGCGGTGGTCACAGAAAACGAAATGCGCAGCCTGGAGCTGGCGGACTCCATCATTTCCGTGCCTCTTGGCGAATTCACCACCGTGGATTATGCAAAAAGCGAACCCATCATGCAGCGTGGCTATGAAGCAGCCAAGACAAAAGCGCGCATGCTCGAGGCGTTTGCCCTCAATGACGCCGATTGGGAGGCTTATCTCCAGGCGCGCAAAGCACGGGAACACACCGAACTTCCCATTCCGCAATTCGTCAAGGTGGAAGGAACCAGCCAGCGCGGAGCCGTCGATGTCGCCCGTTATTTGAAGGGCTTTCCCGGCAAGCCTATTGAGCCGCAGAGGCTTGATGCAGCGCTGACGCGGCTCACCGGCGTCGGCCGCCTCGACTCGGCGAGCTACTGGCTTACGGAACAGGACGGAAAGGCTGGACTGCTCGTGCGCGTGGTCGAAAAAAACGACGCGCCGCCCATGTTTCAAATGGCATTTGAAGTGGACGGATCCCAAGCCGGCAACGTGGACTTCACCATGGGAACGCGCTTCACGTTCATGGATGTCGCCGGGTACCGCTCCGAGTGGCGGACCGACCTGTTGCTGGGAAACACCTATGGTGTGCAAACTGAACTCTATCGTCCCTTCTCGCCGGAAAGCCGCTGGTTTTTTGCGCCGCGTGCCGACGCCAGCGACACGACGTTTCAAATCTATGCGAAGAACGATCCGCTGGCGGATTACCGCATCTACCGCATCAACATCGGTGGGGATCTCGGGTACAGCTTCGGCCGCTTCAGTGAACTGCGCGTTGGATATGAAGTCGGCTCCCTCAACACCAAGCTCCGCCTGGGGACGCCCGAGATTCCCGCCGTCGAAGGACGCGTGGGGCAATCTCATCTGCATTACCTGCTCGACCATACCGACGATCCCGTCATTCCTCGGCGCGGATTCAGCGCGGAGTCCAACTTCCGATGGTTCGACCAGAGTCCTGGTGCTGCCAGCAGCTTCCCTTCCCTGGACCTGAAGCTCGGATATTTCCAGCCCATGACGCGGATCGTCTCGTTTTTCGCGGAAAGCGAAGGCGGTTCGACGTTAGGCACCACGAGCACGGGAATCCCGCAATTCTTCCTGGGAGGACCGTTACGCCTGAGCGCTTACGGCAATAACGAATTCCAGGGCAACCAGTATTATTTATTCCGCGCGGGCTTTGTCCATGATTTGCTCACGCTCCCGCCCTTTGTCGGAAAGAAAGTCTACGCCGTTGGAGCGTACGAAATTGGCAAGATGTACGGCGTGACGGCCGACAGCAATCTTCCTAACGATGTGGCCGCGGGCTTGCTGGCAGAAACCGCCGTGGGCCCGCTCTTCATCGGTGGCAGCGTGGGCGACTCCGGCCACCGCAAATGGTTTTTCCAGCTCGGCCGCGTGTTCTAGCACAAGCAAAAGGCAGTGCCAGGGTCAAGAGGCGCACCTGTGAGCCCGTTATTCCTGTCGCCTGACCGTCAGTTCCAGAAGCTTTCTTGCGGGCTGCGAGCCGATGGTGATCTCGGCAAGCTCTGTCCAGTCGCCTTTCTCGTTGATTCGCAACACAGAGCTGGTTCTGATCTCGCCCAGCGCGAAGCCCCACGTCAAGCTCTTACCATCCTCGAAGAGTTTGACGTCCGTTTCCAGAAAACGGCCGTCGTTGAACGCGCGCATGTAATACTTGCCCGTCTCGTCGTCGAAGGAGATGATTCCGAGGGCCTGCAGAGCGCGCTTGTTTTCCGGCTTGGTTCGCCCGATCCCCTCGATTTCCAGGATCGGTCCACCGAGCTTGAATTGAGCTTCCTCGGTTTGCGCTAAAATGAGCGGTTCGCCCGGTCGGCTTAGCAGACGTGCCTCTCCCGCCCATTTGCCGACTAAGAAATCAAGCTTCTTCATCGCTACTCGTTGCGCTTCCAAGTTCGGGGTTCGCGGGAGTTGCACCATAGCCGTGACCAATAACACTCTTCGCCGTGAAGATTCAACCATTCAAGTTCGGTTAACGGCTGTTCGCTAATTCTTACTTAACAAAGCGCGCTTTTCGTGGCCTGCTGCACGAACCCAAAGAAGGACGACGACCCATGCAACGGTGGAACCGAAAAAGCGGTTTGCGGCGTTGCCGGAGAAGGGGGCGTCGTCTGCTCTCTTTAGCAGCTAGCCCATCTCCGTTCCGGCCAATTTTCTAAATATTCGCACTTGGGCGGTCACTATGCTCCTGCGGCGTTGTTCGCAAGGGGTATCGTGCGGCGAAAGAAGAGGTTTTCTGCCGAGTGCTCGAACCGAATGCGCGAGTGCCCTACACGATAAGGGAATGCTCTGCCTATTGTGATCGCCGCATTCCCAGCCTTTATTTTATGGAGAAGACGGCGTGGGTCTTGCTCACAAAGAAGGCGGGCCGAACGATCGGCTTCGTGACTTCCGAAGAGTTCCGGAAGATGGAAGGCGAGGATGCGGAAATCGTGCCGACGCCCTCTAATGAAACAAAACGGGAAGGTTGACATCCTCCCCGCCATTAAAAAAGGCGAGGATTCCTACGAAGCCTGGTTTGGTTTCAACCAGAGCACCTTCGGCGGGTTCCTGTTTCATCGATCGGCCTTACTACGCCGCATCTCCGCAGGCTTCACATCGGGCCTAGGTCTTGCGACAAAAGAACGATACACCAAAACCTGCGCCTTATATCCCCGCTCTCAAGAACGGAGCCTTACGGCGCATCTGGTAAACACAGCCCGTCGGGGGTTGTTTACCAGGTGGGCCGTAAAGCCTCGGCGTTTTTTGGGCCGAGGATAGAAGGCCCCTCTTTCTTTTCCTTCCCAACTGCTCTATGTTCCTCTGTCCGAACGACCTATGGGCGGGCAGCCCAAAAGTAAAGCCTCTTCGTGGTCCGCTGAAGTAGGGCGGTTGTGGGAGGAACCCACCGAAGCCATCTCGGGGAAACAAACCCGAGAGGCCGTAGGAATCCTGGCCGCTTGCGGCGGGGAGGATGTTCAACTCACAAGTCTTTTGCCGCGCGTCTCCAGACAGGTAATTTTTCGAGGGAGTAGGGCTTTTTTACTCGGAAATAGCGTCGACTGTGTTGAAAACACAGGGACTAGGCATGGCACAAAGGTTGCAGTTGTTAACGGACGTGGGGGAGAAGCGAGCCGAGGATCCCTTTAGGGGATTGAGGGCTGGGCCGGTCCGCTTCTCCCCGATCTTTCCCCCGGTGCGTCAGCGGATTGACCTGATCACCAAGCTACCTCAAGAAAGAACCTCAAGAGGCTCCAATCATCGCGAAGATGACTCGATTATTTTCCAATCGCCCTGTAGCGAGCGCCCTCTGGGCTAATCTATCGTGGCCGTTTGGTACTGAGCCTTAGCCCGCTCACACGCGTCTGCGGATCCTCACGACAATTTCTATTGTTTCAACAGGCGGCAGTCGAATTGACACTTCCCGGAATTGCGTGTGAGCCGGGCGTATTGCCCGCGAAGTTTCGCAAGAACGATTTGCCGCCGAACCCGTCACACGACGCTGGCAAGCTGCCCCAAATGGAACAAGGACTCCCTCAAGCTATCGTCACCGCCGCGTTGGCCAAGAAGCATGCCTAGCTGCACGCTGCCATTGAAGGGGCGTCCATGAAGACAGGCTCCTGCTCCGCCGCGCGAACGCAAGGATGGATTTGCGGATGTCCACCTCGAAAATGGCAACACAAGCGTCGAGGAAGACTTGGCGGCTTACTACGCTGACGCAGCGACATCATGAGAAGGCGCGCGCAAGCAAGACGGCTGCGCGCGCCAGTCCAGATGGGGTTCTCCATTTTGTGCAGCCGACAATGTACTTCCGGCTGTCTTGTTGTGGATAGGTCTGTTCAGCCACTCCTTACTATTAGTGCGACATCGCGGTAGTCAGAAAAATACCGGCAATGTGATAGCTCATTACACCGACATTGCCGTCGGCAGTGAAAGGAGTATCTGTCTTAAACGCAATATGACAGTCAACCGTTCGTCAAAGTAGTGCCAAATGCATGAACTAACGCTTGAGTTGTGGAGATGACTTTTGCAGTGCCGCGATCAGATCATGCGCCGAGGACGGAGCCTTAATATGGGATTTGGTGATGATCTTTGCTGCGCTTGCGGAATTGCCGTAAAGCTTATGATTTGCGCGTTCATCAGGCCGCAGCGTCGAGCCATCCAGAGATATGCCGGCGAACACGCCGCGCGCACGGGAGTAGCTCAGAATCTCAGCTCGCATATAGGCGTCGGTATCGGCTGCCGCGGAACGTCCTTTTGGTCCGGCGGCGAATGATGCGTCCGCCCCCAGCTTTACCTTGCTGTGCAGCAGGCTGCCTGCGCCACGATCGTTTATCACGAGAAAGACGAAGTCTGTTGCCTCGCCACCGACCTGGAAACCAAAGCTCCCACCTTCGAGCGCATACATTGCAGGGGCTCCCCATCGACCGGTGAAGTTTTTGCCTGTGCGGCAAACCATGGTGCCGCGACCGTAGCTGCCCCCAAAAACAAACGCAGCTTTCAACACCGACGGCATGACCACAACGCAACGAGCCTTGTCGAGCATGTCTTGAGGAATTTCTTCAGGAACATTGAGAATTTCCTGCATCACTTTTCCCGAATTCTGAAGACGGTCCTTTTCAGCCTTTACTACGCTCGGATTTTTTGCGGAACAGAAAGGTGCCAAAGCGAGCAGGCTCGCCACGGCAACGATCCAACACTTTGTATGCCTCATCCTGGTGCCTCCTTTTAGGCGCGTCTCGCGTGCTTGAACGCAATCGTCATTTTTTCCTTCCAAGCTGGGTTTGTACACAAACCACAGAACGAAGTTCCTCCTTTGGAGGAAATTGGTAACCTGGGGCTTTCCGGGGCTGGTTCGGCGGGAGGCTAACCATTAAACCACTGCGCCCCGGCGCACAACTGGTCGGGAGTACAGTTTTTGACGCAGGACTTTGGCCGACGCGTCTGTCAGTCGCACACTTACACGTTGTGCCTGTTGCCTCCGCCCCGCAAGTCTCCGGCGCTCTGCTGAGCTATTGCGTCATTCCGGATCTGGCCAGCGCGCTTCCATGTGTAAGACGAGTCGGAAAATCTTGCTTGGGCCGTTGATTGTGAGCTCACCTTGTCGGTGGCGCAAGCGCGCACCGAGCAGATCGTGCGGTTAGCGACCTGCGCTGGGGTATTGAGAACCAGGGGTTCAATGAAATGGGCGAACTCCTACCTTAGCGACGCCGGACGAAGGCGCAAAGCGACAACAGAGTTTCGTCGATTTCAAGTGAGGTCATCGGAGCTCATCTATTTCATTTAAGCCAGATGGCACGATGAGCGGGCGAAGGCCGCACGGTCGTTCCGTAGCCATAAAACTGCGGAGCCGCCGTCGACATGTTGCGCACACCTACAAATTCTTGAAGACATCGAAGGTAAATTCAGGCGCTATTCAGTTCTTCGGTAAACCTCCAGACTTTCTGCTGACTCCTATTATGCTGTAATGGTACGCTAGCCTTCCCGGTCGCTAGGCTCCCAGCCAATCCGTTTGAGTGAGGACCTCACATGCAGGCTCTGCTCACAGTTGGTGTACGCAAGCGGCTCGGGATTGCGGGTTGGATCGCGGCTTGTTCGCTTTTTGCAATTTCTTCCCCGGCGCAGCGGCCCGTTGCACGTATAACGACTGTCGTTGACGACGCGGACCGTACAACCATTTATGGCACGCATCCCGTGATGGCCAGGACCGAAGACGAGGCGGGCCGTGTACCGTTGGGGAGCAAGTTCGAAGGCATCAGCATTGCCTTCAGCCGAACCCCGGCGCAAGAGGCCGATTTACAGGCACTGCTCGCGGCACAACAGGATCCAACCTCACCCCTCTACGCCAAGTGGCTTACCCCAGACGAATTTGGCGCGCGCTTTGGGCTGGCGGATTCCGACATCGCCAAGGTGCAGTCTTGGGTGGGGCAGCACGGCTTTACTGTGGAGAGTGTTTCGCGCAGCAAGAACCGCATCAGCTTTTCTGGAACGGTCGAACAGGTCGAAGCGGCCTTCGGCACTGAGATGCACTACTACAAGGTGAATGGCGAGACACATTTTGCTCCCTCGCGAGATGTCAGCGTGCCTGCGGCGCTTTCGTCCGTGGTGCAAACGGTCACGAATCTTTCCTCCTTTCGTCCCAAATCGCACATCAGCGGCCGGGGTCCAAGGCGCGTCGTTAGTCCAGATTTCACTTCCAGTCAGTCGGGCAACCACTTTCTGACGCCCAAGGACGTGGCCACTATCTACGACATCAATCCGGCTTACAAGGCCGGTTATAACGGCGCTGGCCAGTCGATTGCCGTGGTCGGCCAGTCGGCGATCGTGCTGTCGGACATCGAACACTTCCAGACCGCCGCTGGTTTCGCCGTCAAAGACCCCACGCTGGTGCTCGTTCCCAACACAGGTACCGCAACCATTAGGTCGGGCGATGAAGCGGAATCCGATCTGGACCTGGAATACACCAGCACCATTGCGAGTGGCGCGACAATCTATTTCGTTTATGTAGGCAACAACGCGAACAGTGGCGTCTTTGACTCCATCCAGTTCGCAGTGACCAACAAGACTGCTCCGATCATTAGCGTAAGCTACGGTCTTTGCGAGGCCGCGCTTGGATCTTCGGGATATTCGAGCCTCAACGCCATACTGGCCCAGGCCGCCAGTCAAGGCCAGTCCGTGATCGTTGCGTCAGGCGACAGCGGCTCGACCGACTGCTATGGAGAAACGGGCCTTACGACCGCCCAGCAACAGGCCCTGGCGGTCGACTTTCCCGGGAGTAGCCAGTACGTAACAGCCATCGGCGGAACCGAGTTCCCAGCCGCCGATGTGGCCTCCACAAATACCACATATTGGCAGGCGGCCAGCGGCAGCGACCTCGTCAGCTCTGCGCTCTCCTATATTCCTGAGCAGGTGTGGAACGATGATTCGACCGCAAGGCTCTCTTCAAGTGGCGGAGGTGTCAGCACGTTCACACCTAAACCCGGTTGGCAGACCGGCGTACCCGGCATTCCGTCGGGCACATTCCGTTTGGTGCCGGATATTTCGCTGAGCTCCTCTCCCAACAACGCTGGGTATCTTTTCTGCTCCAGCGACAGTTCGAACGGGGTCACGGGAAGTTGCACGAACGGATTTCGTGATAGCAGCAACGTAAATCTCACTGTCGCTGGGGGGACGAGTTTTGCCGCGCCGGTCTTTGCCGGAATGTTGGCGCTTATCAATGACAAATTGAACTCGGCCGGACAGGGCGTCATCAACCCAACTCTCTACACTCTTGCGGCAAACTCCGCTACCTACGCCTCAGCATTCCACGACATCACCAGTGGCGGCAATCAATGCACCGCAGGGACAAAAATCTGCTCGACAGCTGGCGCGTCGCAGTATCCCGCCACGAGTGGCTATGACCAGGCGTCAGGCTTGGGTTCGGTGGACTTGTTCAACTTGATGACGGCTTGGCCGGGGTCTTCTTCATCATTGGTACCGTCGAAGACGACACTCTCGGCCGCAACCATGACGCCCGCTCCCGGTGCGAACGACGCCGTCACAATTACGGTTGCTTCCGGATCGACCTCAAACACCGCCACGCCGACAGGCACACTGACGGTCACTGTCGACGGAACGTTGCAAACCTCCTCTTTGGCGCTGGTGAGTGGTTCTGCGACCTACACCTTCTCCTCCACGACTCCTGGCGCTCATGTCATTGCGGCAACTTATTCCGGTGATTCGACCTATGCTTCTTCTACTGGCTCGCTGACAGTGACGGTGCCTGCGCCGGTGGCCTCGAAGACGACACTCTCAGCGGCAACCAGCACGCCCGCTCCTGGAGCGAGCGACGCCATCAGCATCACAGTCACTTCGGCATCAACCTCGAGCACGACTACACCGACCGGGACGGTGACGATCGCAGTGGACGGAGCGACGCAAACCCCAACCCTTACACTCGCGAATGGATCTGCTACCTACACCTTCTCTTCGACAGCCGCAGGCGCCCACACCATCGCCGCTACCTATTCCGGCGATTCCAACTATGCGTCTTCCGGCGGCTCACTTACCTTGACTGTGGTTGCCAAATCCTTCAAGCTGGCTGCCAGCAATGTGACGGTCACGGCAGGAAATCCGGGTGCCTCGACAATTACCCTCACTCCGCAGAACGGCTACACGGGCACTGTCGCTTGGACCGTCGCTAGCAGTCCTGCTCTGACGAACGGCTGCTTTTCGATTGCCAACACAACGGTCTCCGGAACCACTGCGGTTGCGGCCACCCTGACCGTCAACACGGTCGCGTCGGCTTGTGCGGCTCCCGCGCTCGTTGGAGCGGGAGTTGACCCGCGCAACACTCCTGGCCGCGCCCCGCATCCTTACGGGAAGGACCCGACTGTGTTGGTAGCGCTCCAGGCAAACCAGGCTGGCATGACTATGGTTGGGCTGCTTTTCCTCGGTTTGCTGGGTCGTCGCTGCCGCAGGCTTGCCACTCTCGCGACACTGGGCATTCTTGCAACGATTGGTTTCGCGGCTTCGGGTTGCGCAGGTGTGGGCTCCTCCATGCCGCCGCTAAGCTCTCCTACGGCAGCGAGGGGAGCGTATGCGGTTACGATTGTTGGAACCGACACCACCACTCCGTCTATTACGGCATCAACCACGCTGACGCTCACGATCGATTAGTGCTGCAAGCTTGAGACTAATCAAGGTAGGGTTGAACGTATTCCTGCCGACATATGGACATATGTACGCGAACCGCAAGTTTCTGCTAGATTGGTAGAAGAAATGCCCAACGCGGGAGAGGTGGCCGAGCGGTTTAAGGCGCACGCTTGGAAAGCGTGTGTAGGCTAACCCCTACCGTGGGTTCGAATCCCACCCTCTCCGCCATACCTATTCTTCCCTGCATATTACTGCATTCTTGACTTCTTGCTACCGCCGTGCTACCGTTTTCATCATTTATTTGGGATGGTGTCCAGCATGGCCAGCGTCTACGCAAGGTTCAAAGGCCCCCAGGGATGGGAGTATCAAAGGGTTGGAAAAGGCCGCCCGCCGAAGGGCGCGAAGTTCCATATTCGCTTCACAGACGCACAAGGCAAGCGGTGCTGGAGTCAACCCTTCGATACTCCGCAGCAAGCCCAGGAAAACGCTGATGGCGTGGCCCTGGCTACCCAAGCCGCTGCCCAAGGAC